>QWCT01000007.1_pt1 | contig 243172 bp, 224 predicted proteins | sample 1972681 | NCBI WGS metagenome assembly QWCT01 (sample SAMN09866701, study PRJNA288562) | Human oral metagenome isolate pre3_saliva, whole genome shotgun sequencing... | isolation source: mouth | host: Homo sapiens | place: USA: California
AAGCATTATCCATTGCTAAGAATCCACAGGCTATTGCTAACCATTGTTACGCTGGTCGTATGGGTAATGGTCCTGAGAGTTCTGGAGATGGTTGGAATTATGCTGGTAAAGGCCCTATCCAAATTACAGGTAAATCTAATTACGAGAACTTCTTCCGTTCTCGCGGAATGTTAGCTTCTACTTCACCACACCTACTTTTAGAGAAAGACTTAGGTACGGCTTCAGCATTTTGGTTCTGGAGCACTAATGGTGTTAATGCATTTGCTGATAAGGGTGATTTTGACGGATGTTGTGATAAAGTCAACATTGGACGAAAAACCATTCGTGTAGGTGATGCTCATGGTTTTAATGCTCGTAAAGCAATTTACGATAAATTGAAAACATTCTTGACCAAACATCCTGAGTTATTAAAAGGAGAAGAAGTCCATGTGATTCCTCAGAAAACTATGCTGGACACTATTCCTCCAGAAATTACATTCTACGAACAAGATCCAGAATCAGAAATGGTTACGGAATATGTTCAAGATGTAACATTTATTTAAGTATTTAAGAAAATATCAAGATGAAAGAATTGTATAAACAAAGATTAGCTGTAGTAATAGTAATTTACTTCTTTATGTTTATTGCTTCAATGATCATTAATTTATTGGCTGTTATTTTATCACCATTGATTGTTTGGTTCTCTATGCGAGATAATACCAAAGGAAAGATTCCTAAAATCTTTAATTGGTTCTTAACTCATGATAACCCTATTGATGGTGATGAAGGTCATTTGGAAAGACATCCTAAAGAAGATTACTGGTCTATTTATAAAAGACGAGTATTTTGGATTTGTCGAAATAAAGGATATACTTTTGATTACGATGTTTGTGGTACCCACTTAACAGGCCCTATTCGTGTTAAAGGTAATCCTAATACTTCTGACCAAAGAGAAGCAGGTTATCTTTTCCAAGTAGACGATAATGGTATCTTTGAATACTATTTAATCTATCGATATCCATTCTTGAAGAGTCATTGTTTCCGTGTCCGTTTGGGATGGAAATTTAATTCTGATAAAGTAAATACTGGCGAAAAAGTCATGCTGGCTACTTCTATCGGTTTCTTTAAAAAATTTACAGGTAAAAACTAAAATGAATATTCTTTCTTACATTCAATTCAACGATACTAATCAAACAGCTAAATGGTTAGAGGAGAATAAAGTAAAGTATACTTTATGCAATTTAAGAAAGAGTATATTCATTGATACGATAGAAGGGGATTTAGAAGTATTTCCAAGTGAATATATCTTTATTACAGATGAAGATCCTAAACCTTGGGTATATACTGAGAATGCCTTTTTACAACTAACAGTTGAATAAGATCTACTCTACTCTGGATATCCAGAGTAGAGTAATCTCTTTTATGTTAGTGCTTATTTAAGAATAATTTAAACATATACTATTACAGTGGCTTTACCTAAGCGTAAGGTAATCCTATTAATCTATTTTGAAAGGAAAGTAGATATGTTACAAATTATTTTTGCAAGCTTTTTCTTTTTCTGTTTGATTACCAGATTTAAACTGGTCAAGAATTTCTTTATCTTTGTAATTGGTGTTTTTGTGATTTCTTATAATAAGGTATTTGGTGGACAAACAAAGTTTTATCATGGTGTGATTGAACCACGTAAACCAAAGAACTTTGCACCTAGATATAAAAAAGATACCAGCACTATTAATAATGAAGAGGTAAAGTTCCGAGATGGTAAATATACCATTTAGGATTTTATTTTATTTCAAATCTATATCATTTAAGTGGAATGGTGGTTATGAGACATCGTTCCACTTCCCTTTATGGGACGAATTAATCTTTTCTTAACGCAGTACCAATCTTCTTTTTTAACTATATAAAGGAAATAAATATGAAAAAATCTATCATTGCGATCGCTATTGCTGCTGTGGCTTCTACCGCATATGCTGACAATACCGTTGTAGGTACTTACCAAGTAGTACATGGTGATAAGATCACTGTTAGTGGTTCAGGTAATACCAGTATCGGTACTGACCTGACAAACAACGGTCTGTCAAATACGGCATTCGGTATTCACAATACTGTTAATGGTAAAGACAGCGTAGTGGGTGGTCAGCGCTCCGAAGTAAAAGGCGACATGTCTGTTGCAATCGGTCACCATGCCAAAGCATTAGAATCAATGAATACCGCAGTTGGTTCCGAGGCATCGGCTATCGGTCAATCATCTACCGCAATTGGTAAGGGTACCCGTACAGAGGGTATCGGTTCTACTGCTATCGGCGCACACGCATACGCTAAACAAAACAGTGGTGTGGCAATGGGTCTCCATGCCAACGCTCTGGGTGGTCAGTCTACAGCCATCGGTCAGTCTAGTCGTGCCGAAGGTGACCAATCTACAGCTATTGGTTCTGGTGCTACTTCTGTTGGTCGATTCACTACTTCACTAGGTGTGAATGCGAAAGCAATCAATGACCACGATGTGGCGATTGGCTCTTTCTCTACTACTGAGAAAGCAGTAGGTACGGCCACTTCTGAAGTGAACGGAATTACTTATGGTACTTTCAAAGGCCATAAACCAGTAGCTACCGTTTCTGTAGGTAAAGAAAATGCAGAACGCACTATTACCCATGTGGCAGCTGGTCGTATCACAAAAGAATCTACTGATGCCATCAATGGTTCTCAGCTCTATGCAGTAGCCAATAAAGTTGGTGATAATACAAAAGCAATCGAAACATTGAAAGGTGGTGTAGCTACTAACGCTGATAACATTGCCATTAACTCCAGCCGCATTACTACTAACAGCCAAGCAATTCAAACCATCAACAACTCTTTGAACCAATACAATACTTGGAACGAAGCTCAAGATGGTCAGATTAACGAATTGCGTAAATTGGTTGACGGTCTGAATGCTGATAACTCTCAAATCCGTAAAGAGTTGCATGATAACCGTCGCGAAGCTCGTGCAGGTATCGCTGGTTCAAACGCAATCGCCGCTATCCCTCAACCACATGCTCCTGGTCAAACAGCAATTGGCGTAGGTGCTGGTTACTTCAAGAATGAAGGTGCCGCTGCTGTCGGCGTAAGCCATATTTCTAACTCTGGTCGTTGGGTGTCTAAAGCCGGTGTGAACTTTGATACTCGCCGTAACGTAGGTATTGGCTTGGGTCTGTCCTATGTATTTGGCGGTGTTAAACAACAACCTCAAGTAGTGACTAAAGAAGTCGTACATGAAGTTGTTCGCGAAGTTGTCGTTCGTGAAGTACCTGCTCAACCAGTTACTAAGAAAATTCGTGGTTAATTAAAACTATAATTACACTCCTGTTCCCGAAATGGGGCAGGAGTGTAGTTATGTCTGTTTATATTTTTACTTTGTAAAGGAGTTTTAAATGAATAAATTAAAGTTATTCTTGATTATTTTATTATCAGTATTTGTAAAGCCAGTACTTGCAAATACTTCTGAAGAAGTTAAATATTTAGCAATGGCTATTTTCTACGAAGCACAAGGTGAATCACATGCTGGCAAAGAAGCCGTAGCCGATGTAATCCTTAACCGAGTAGACCATCCTGAGTTTGCAAATAGTGTTAAGAAAGTAATCACTACTAAAGGCCAATTCCAGTGGTACCATAATCGTTCTTTACGAGGTGGACGAGTATTCAATCCTAGTAAAGAAAAAGAAATCATGAAATTGGCTAAGAAGAAGTACATGCAACACGTGATGGATGTTCGAGACGATACTACGAGAAAAGCAATCTTCTTTTCTACTGGACGTAAACCAGCACCACGTGCAAGACTATCCAAAAAGGTAGGCAATCACTATCTGTATACCCTGAAACCCAAAACTCGTCGTAGTTAATCATTAATCTAACTTCGTAAAGGAAATTAAAAATGGAAATCTCTTTGAAAAACAACCAAAACTATTACATCCAACGTGTAAAACGTCATTATGACGAATTTAACGAAGGTCGTAAAGGTCTTGACTACTATGTGACATTTGACTACATGGGTTCGGCAGAATTTGAATTTGGTGCATTACCAAAATCATGGAAGTTCATGAAAGAAAATGCTGACCAATACAAATTGACCACGATCCCTATGGTACTGGGTGGTAATGAATACAATGTATTCTGTGTCATTCCTAAAGATACTGAAGATCAATACATGATCGATTTGTTTGAAGGATTTTATAACAGTACCAAACGTACTAAAGAACGTACCGATGTAAGTTATATCGACGAAATGGTATCTCGTGAGAGTTATCAATTAGGTTGGTTCAACATTACTAATGATTATACCAGAGATGAAATTCCTTGGTTTGCTACTATTTCACCATCCGTGGCTTATTACTGGTACAAAGAAATGCATAGTAATGCTGAAGTTGAACAGAAGCATAAAGAAATGTTTGACGATGTTCGAATTGGTGACATGGTTATCTACCCTACTTACAATGAACGAATTTACAATATTGGTAAAGTAGTTGGTATTAACGAAGAAAGTGTTGTGGTTAAAAACTATAAACACAAACGTCGTTATAAACATAACCAAGTAATCTTCTTAGAAGAAGGTAAAGTACTTCCAGAATTTGACTGGGATATTCGCTGATAGAATATAGAGACTCTAGGTTAAATCCTAGAGTCTCTATAGATTTCGTATGAACTATTAATTAAATATTATTTTTTTTTACTTTAAAAGGATGTAAAATGATTATTGGTGAAAACAATATTATTCAGACAGGGTACGAACCTCACCTACATCGAAGAAGAGATTCTAGAGCTTATTTGAATCCCAGATTTGAATCTATTACCGATATTTTCACCAGGAGTATGTATTCTGAAGCTGATAATTATATTTCTAGTACTACGCCAGAATTTCAAACAATGGAATCTGCTCTTTTAGAAGCTAGAAAATTATCCAAAGAACTTATTCCTTTTTATTTTAGATTTTTTCTAAATTCATTTTTATTTAGAGTAAATGATTTTACTCTAAACGGATCTAAAGATTTCAAATACGCTTCTAATCGATACACTACTTCAGTTAAAGAACAAATTTACGAACCGATTATATATAAGAAATTAGATATTAAAGGTATTTCTAAACTCTATAGCCCGTACAGAAAGTTAGAGTTTTCAGGAGTTAGTTACGGTGGGGAGAATCCTAAGAATTATGGTATTAAACAAGGATTAATTGAGAACAGTGCTAATACAGACCCGAAATACCTGAATGAGCTTAAAGACTTCGCTATTAGAATTAACACCATGTTATTCCCTACCAACGAAAGATTTAAAGCAGATAAAGAAATTTACAAAACTAGTTTTAAAGGAAATGGTAAATTACCTACTATGGCGTATTCTCCTGAGTATTTCGACTTAATGAAGGAGATTAATCTATCTAACTCTGTTGGTAAGACATACTACACTCCCAAAGAAGGTGAAGATCTTTTATTAGACAATACTGATGAAGCAGTAGTTACAAAAGATCCGATCATCTATTTTAGTGAATTTGATCCTTTAAAAATGACCTACGATGAGTTTAAATCTAAAGTAAAGAAAAGAGCTAAAGAATATAGCAAATGGCTACATGAATATTCGGAATCGACAGCAAAACAAAATGAAATCAATTACGATAAATCTATTGCTCATTTTGGAGATTATAGATATAATCTTTCTGACTACGTACCTAAGAATCTTTTCTTAAAGAAAAACGCGTCATGGGAATATTTACATATTGAGTTTAGTAAATTTGCTCTTTATATCGCCATGACGGATCTTTATAAAATTGGTTTTGGTACCGATGCCGAGGATAGAAAGATTTTAGTATCTCCTAATTTATTTAGAGAACGATTAATTAAACTTAAAAAATTATTAAGAAAATATTTCGATAAAGTAAAATCATTTCAATCTTATACCGTGTCTTCTTCAGAGAGGATAGATAATCCATGGTTTTCTTTTTTCCAATATAGTAACCCAAATCAAGGTAATGGTATAGGTACAGGGACTAAAATTACCAATGTTGATATTGGTGAATTTATTTTTAATTCACTAAATCGTAAGATGATGACTTTGGTTTCATTGAATCCTTTTAAAGGATGGGTCGGTTCTGGGGGTCCTAATATGCCTTTATTTTATTGTGGTGATGAACTTAATGATAGTCAGGTTAAGCTATACAAGGTGAATGAATACCCAATATTTAATTTAATTACTCCCGAGATATTTGTTTATTCTGGTGACAGTGTTAAATTAACTTCTGATTTGTCTAATACAGGTACCGTGACTTTAGGTGATGAAGAAGTGATAGATCTTTTGTTTAATAAGAAAGGATATAGTATCGCAAGGTCAACGAGTGGACTTAGTTATTCTTCTTACGAAGATGAAAAAATAGAGGAAGAACTTTCAGGTAAGAAAGGAGCGCTTACTTGGTTTATGGAGGAATTTAATAAACTATACTCTGTAGAACAACACAGATATAGAACATTACTTAATGCAATATTTGAAATGGTGAGTAAATCCGCTTTAAATAATTTACGATATGGTGTTTTATCAGGAGAAGCTTTAAAGAAATATAAAAGTTTCTCAGGTATAGATCAAGATGATGAGATTAAAATTTTATTTCTTTTAGCTAAGACTAAAGATAAAAATAAAAGAACCCACAACATCCCTCTTGATAACTTCTATAAACTAGTAACAGAACCTAAGTATCAAGTTCATGGGTATAAAAATAAAATCTCTAATAAGAATGCTTTAATGTTAAATGCAACTGAATGGAGTGGTAAGTTATCCGAAGCTAGTTACTTAAATGAATTACGGATAAAAATATTAGCATTGCCAGATCAAGTACTGAAATGGGAACATATCGAACTAATCACTAAATATGTCTTCTATTCTGTATTACACAACATTGGTGCGCCTGATAACCCTTCTTCAATGCCAGACCCTATTAATCAAAATGACTCTATTGATAGTGCAGTAGATAAATACATGCGTGGTAATCTATTGGAAAATATTAGTACATGGAGAGATAATATTGAGCATGTTTATAAAGAGTTATAAAATAAAAGGAACCTATATCATGATAGTGGTAATGAGCATTCTGTTATTCTTAACGTATGTTGCATTTGCGATAAGTTTAATAGAAGATTTTATTTAAATTTATTTTAAGAATAGTACAGGACTATGGATATCCATAGTCCTGTATTTATTAATTTATTTTAACTACATAAAGGAATGAAAAATGCAATACTTTATTGATAATCTTAGTGAATTTATTCTTAATTACGAAATCTCTGAATTACCATTCATGATGTAAAGGAAGCTAATCATGTATATCACTACAGACAAGAAGCAAATTACTGAAACTTTAAGAGAAATGTTTCAGAAAATCCAAAAGCATTATAATCGTATCTCTAGTAGTAAAGAATACGAAGTACTCATTTCGAGTACTGATAAATTTGATAAAGAAAGAATTCTTAATCACATGTCTACTGATGTAGTATCTTTCTCCATTAAGAAACGACTAAATCTTAAAACGACTAAGAAATCTTTTCTTTCTAAAATTCGTAACGCAATAGTAGGAAAGTTTACTGAAAATGACCAAGAATACAATTATAAGCGTATAGTTATTCGTAAGGATATTTATAAGAAAAATTTAAATTTATTAGAAAAGCTAGGTATCGATGGATTTTACGAAGTTTATTTATTTGCTTTTACCATGTGTGATGAAAGTAAGTATTATAAATTCGATACAGATACAGATATCTTAGAATTACGTAGTTTTCTTGACTGGGATATTGATAACCTCGATTGGTTAGAATACTATCGTAAGTTTATTCGTATTGCTCAGTTATATCAGACTCTAGATAAACCATCTGTTGTCAAAAATCCATTTTCAATTAATAACGATTCTGGATATACTTTACTTACATTAATCGGATTTGGTTTTAGTGACGTTACCTATAACGACAAATACATTGAAGTTCGTCGAACTGAAGAAAACAATGTTCAATTTGTTGTTGAAGGAATCAATCAGGAAATCGTATTTGATTTGGTATTTGACGAAACACAAAGTGAAAAGATGGTAAAGAACATGCTTTTAATCTTAGCTGACCATACCAAAATTAATGGTACTAAAGTTAGTGAGATTACCAATGTTCGAGATGAAATCTTTGGTGGTGGAGAACGATACCTTACCGTAACCACAGACAAACAGAATAAGATAGTACAAATTTTATTGAAAAGCAACGAAGGAACAATCATGCGTACTTTATACTTCTCTAATTTTAAAGCACACAGTACAGTAAATGATTTGTTTCTTGATGCGTTTCCTAAAACCACTATTTACGTAGATGTTGATGATGAGCTTGTTGTAGCAGCGAACATCAGCGAATTTAACGCTTAACATAAGGAGTATTTAACATGGGTGTAGTTGTAGAAGAAGTAATGCCATTGTACGGTGATGAAGCCGAACAAAGTCAACAACAAGATAATGATGAAGAAGAGGAGTAAGAAAATGGAATTAGGTGAAAAAACAAAACCAATGAAGTTTTCAGTATTTAATCAGACCCCTAATGACGCTACTAAGGAAGCAATGTTTTTAGGCCAGTCTATTAACTTACAACGATACGATAAGTCTAAATACCAGACTTATAATGATTTGTCAGAAAAACAAAAATCATTCTTCTGGCGTCCCGAAGAAGTAGATCTATCTAAAGACCGTATCGATTTTGAAGGCTTACCAGAGAACGAGAAACACATTTTTCTACGTAATTTGGATTATCAATCGCTTTTGGACTCAATTCAGGGAAGAAGCCCAGCTATTGCATTTCTTCCTCTAATTTCTATTCCTGAATTAGAGAATTGGACAATTGCTTGGGATTTCTTTGAATCAATTCATTCTTACTCTTATACGTATATCATGCGTAACGTATTAATTGACCCTAGCGAAGAGTTTGATAGTATTGTGGTAAATGAAGAAATTAAGAAGCGAGCACGTGCAATTTCTCAATACTACGATGACTTGATTGAATACTCTCAGTATTACAATCTTTTTGGAGAAGGTGTTTTTGAAGTTAGGAAACAAGCAAAAGATTATGCTATGTATTTTCATCAACGTATCGATATTAGCAAACGCGAATTGATGAAAAAGATTTATCTTTGTATGTTTGTAGTGAATGTACTTGAAGCCATTCGGTTTTATGTCTCGTTTGCGTAAACAATTATGCGCCACTTATTAGAAATAATAAGAAAGCAAACTCTCTTAATTGCTGGGAGTCCCTTATAGCTTATTTAACTACAACGTAATCAGTAATGATAAGCGTGAATGTTTGAAAATAAATAAGATTGGGTAATCAGCAGCGAAGCGTCCTATTAGGATGAACGTTCAACGACTAGTCGAAAGACGTACCACTCAAGTGAGGTCTCTGTAACGGAGTTTGGGGAAAAAGAGAGCAGGTACAGTGGATTAATGTAATCCTCTATGTATCCTTCTTACTAATTAGTAGGGAGTCTTACCGAGTAATGTCGGAGATGGTGATATAGTCTAGTATCCTATCGAAAGATAGGGAATATCTCAAAGTAGATATTGTGTGGGCTAACGACCCATGTTAAATTAACGGTAGTTTTTCATTTGCCGAGCGTAAATTAATGGAGGGAAACGCTAAGATCATTAAACTGATCGCACGTGATGAGGCACTCCATTTGACGACTACTCAGCACATTATCAATACATTGGCTTCTGGTGCAGAAGGTGAAGAATGGAAAGAAATTGCCAAAGAAACTAAAGAAGAATGTATTAACATCTTTAAAGAAGCTGCTCAACAAGAAAAAGATTGGGCTAAGTATTTATTTAAAGATGGTAGTATGATCGGATTGAACGAAACTATTCTTTGTCAATATGTTGAGTACATTACCAATCATCGCATGAAGGCCGTAGGATTAGACCCTATTTTCCCAGACGCTAACCATAATCCAATTCCTTGGATTAATGCTTGGTTAACTTCTGATAATGTACAGGTTGCTCCTCAAGAAGTAGAGATTTCATCTTATCTCGTTAGTCAAGTAGATAGCAATATTAGTAAAGATGATCTTGGTGGTATTGAACTTTAACTGATTAATAGAGTAGAGAAGGTTCCCTTCTCTACTCTATTTATTTTAAGACTAAATAGGAAAACAATATGTTACCGACTATTTCAGATCTTCCTAAATATACTCATGCTTATTTATTCAGACTGAATCCTATTAATCAATTTCTGATTAAGAAATATCCTAGAGAAGAAGACAATAGTTTTCTAGCAAGATACTGGGAAGCTTATCTTTTTGCGTCCTATATTCTTATAGATAATAATTACTCGGATAAAATAGCACCTATAGTTGTTACACCTGAGGAATTCTATAAGATTCCAAGTCCAAGCATCAGTAGCTGTTTTAACGAATGGTTAGAGATGTATAAGAAAGATCGAATATTCAAATCGACTTTTGTCATGGATAGTATTCCTGGAGTTTCAGAACCTATCTCTATTGAAATTGATCCTATTCCTGAAGATGCGGTTATTGCATTTACTGGAATTTTAGACAAAATTAAAACAGATGGGATGATTAGTAAGGAGGACATTGAAAAGGAAATTGAAGATGGATCCGATATATTTTAGAATGATAGAACTTGTTGATTTAATCAATAAGTATTCTTATCACTATTATACTTTAGATGATCCTTTAGTTTCTGATAAGGAATACGATAAGCTTTATAAAGAACTTTCTCAATTAGAGGAACAGCATCCTGACTTAGTATTGGATGATTCCCCTATTAAGAGAATAGGGGATAAAGCTTCACCTACTTTAAGTAAGATCAAACATAAACACATCATGGGTTCTTTAAAGAACTGTTTTGATGTAAACGATCTTAATAAGTTCTTTTCATTTCTACCGAACCAAACAGAACTCATGGTCCAGTCTAAGTTCGATGGTTTGGCATTAGAGTTAGTTTATCGACAAGGTAAATTAATTTCAGCCTCTACTCGTGGTGACGGGTTTATTGGTGAAGATGTGTTAAAGAATGTATTGACTATAACTTCTATTCCTAAAGAAATTCCCATTCAGAAAGAAACGATTGTCTATGGCGAAGTATTGATGTTCAGAGAAGTTTTTAACCAACTGAATCAAGAACGACTAGCAAAAGGAGAGAAACCCTTTTCTAATCCTCGTAATGCTGCCGCAGGGTCATTAAGACAATTAGATCCGGAAATTACTCGTCAACGTCAATTACAATTCATTCCGTATACAATAGAACCTAAACAAACCTATATATCTTATTCAGAAATGACCAGTGCTTTATCTAGACTAGGTTTCAATACTTTTGTAAAAGGTATTGTTACTTATCCTTTAGATAAAGAAGTATTAAGCAAGATTGTTTCTGAACATGAGGTTACTCGTAAAACAGATCAGTACGATACGGATGGTATTGTATTTAAGGTAAATGATTTAAGCTATGCAAAACCCAATGAAGGTAAATTGCCTAATTGGGCATGTGCGTTTAAATTAGACCCAGAGTCAGAAACCACTCAAGTCGTTGATATTGTCGTGCAGATTGGTAGAACAGGAGCGATCACACCCGTTGCTATTCTTACACCAGTATTAGTATCAGGTTCAATAGTTTCTAGAGCAACTCTAAACAATGCTTCTTTCATTAAGCAGCTAGATGTAAGAATTGGTGATTTTGTACAAGTAAGAAAAGCAGCAGAAATCATTCCTGAAATTATTTCTGTGGATTTAGACAAGAGAGATCCTGATAGTAAACCATTTGTCTTTCCAGATAAATGCCCATGTTGTCAGTCTCAATTAGTTACAGAAGAAACCATTACTCGTTGCATGAATAAGGAATGTGAAGAACAACTAATCCAGAACATATTGCATTTTGCTTCTCGGGACGGAATGGATATTAAAGGCGTGGATGAATTCATTATTCGATCTTTATTTAAAGCGAAAGTAATTTATTATCCGATCCATCTATACCATCTGTCTTTAGAAGATTTAGAAAAGGTATTAGGTAAAGGATTAACTGCTAAAAATGCTTTTGAAGCTATTGAAGCTTCTAGATATACGACTCCTGAGAAATTCTTATATTCCTTAGGAATCCGTTTCGTAGGTGAAAGAATGTCTAAACTTTTATTAAAAGAATATAAAGACATTATGCGTTTATTAGACGCTACTTACGAGGAATTAGTAAATCTAGAAGGTGTAGGACCTATAAAAGCTAAAGCCATTTACGAATATCTTTTTAATCCAAAGAATCGTGATTTGGTTCTAAACTATTTAGTAGAATTTAAGTTTAAGAAAGAAAAGAAGCTTTCTAATAAACTAGATCAGAAGACATTCTTGATTACCGGTACGTTAACCAGACCTAGAAAGGAAATAGAGAAGCTGATCACGGATAATGGCGGCACAATGTTATCGTCAGTTAGTAGTAAGCTAAACTATTTAATTGTAGGTGAGAATGCTGGATCGAAATTAGAGAAAGCTAAGAAGTTAGGTATTGAAATCATTGAAGAAAAAGATTTAAATGATTTCTTAAAGTAAAATAGAATAGAGATACCCTATTAAGGTATCTCTATTTTTTATTTTATTTCAGATATATATTATTAAATTGAACCTGATAGAGAAATCTCTATTAATATTTTAATCTCTTTGTATAAGGAATCTAATCATGTTTAATTTTATTCGTAAATTATTTTCTAATTCTCATGAGACCATTATTACTGGCAAACTTACTCTCGAGAATAAGGACAAGATTATTGCCGATTTAAATGGTTGTAGTCTAGTAGAAAAAGTCTTATTAAGTCGTACGGGTTGTAGCGATGATATGGCACTTTACGTAGTATTTAAGAAATCTATCAAGGTAGATGACGAAACTACCAATGAACGCGGTCGTAAAAATACCGCAATCGTATTGGAAGACGAATCATTTGAATTTTACCCAAGTAGAAAATTATTTAAAATTACTGCTCGATAGAAATACGAAAATAAAGATACTTTAATAAGGTATCTTTATTTTTTTTTGATTTATTTTAAACCTATAATATTAAAATGAGTAGTGAAGGAAGGCTACTATAAATAAACTTCTTATTTTTTAACCTAAATAAAAGGAATAAGACATGAAATCTTATAGCGTTATTGCTAAACAACTCGGTAGTGTATTCGCATCTGCTTCTAGTGATAAAACCATTCAGCAAACCTTAAATGACTTTTACATTTCTGATGAAAAAGCCAAAAGAATTAGGGAAGCTAATAATGCTCCCTCTGATGCTCCAATTCCAATGGAAATCACAGGTAAGTTAGCTGCTGACTGGTTTGGACATCTTGATGGGATGTCTGAAAATCCAGATAATCGGGTTCGCTGTATTGAGTTAAGTAGACTCTTAAAGAAATCTAGTTTATCTTATTTTCCGTTATTTTTCACTTTATTCCACGAAATGAATAAAGTGGTCTCTACAATACGTTATAAAATGGAAATCTTTAAAGAGTTTTTAATTAGTCGTTATGAAATTGAAACTCAAGAAGAGTTTGATGAGTTTGTAGATCTTGTGGTTAAGGAAATGTGTTACCTGATGGTAACACGTAATCATTACCGCAAATTCATTAAAGACAAAATGAATTTTACAGGAATTCCAGTCGAAGATTCAAATGGCTTTAAAGAATTCTTTTATAACAGTAGTGTTGAAGAATTGGATAAAAGGGTACCAGTATATTACGATAAAGGATACTTGGGTACTACTGAAGAATTTATTCAATTACCTGATGACGAATTAAAGAAACATAGACTTGGTACATGTTTTGGTTTTGTTTTAAATACTACTTTTGGTAGTACTGAATTTATAGCTGGTAAATTCAAACCGAATGAAAAGTGTTTATCTTATCAATTCCTTAAGGAATATAGTGATGAGGAAATTAAATCTAATAAGACTATGTTTTATAAACCTAAGCACTATGCTAAATTAATACCTGTTTTTGAAACTGTAGATGGTAAGAAAGTTTTGAAAATGTTGGTATTTAAAACTGTAAAATAAACTAATACGGAGTAGGGGTATCGTTACCCCTACTCTATTTTTAAATTTAATTACATAAGGAAATTTTAAAATGGAATTGTACAACCCTGAAATCGAAATGCTGGGCGAAGAAATTGATTTTGTCGGAGCTTACTCGGAATTAGATAAATTACTGAAAATTGTTCTTGTTCCGGTCATTAAGAATTTTGAATTGGAAGATACAGATAATAAATATATCTGTAAAATTGAAACAACAGATGGAGAGCTTCTAATCTACGATCTGGATAAAGAAGGAACTAATTTATTTGAAGTTAATATATTGCATATAATCGCATTTAATTACTTCAAAGAAAAACGAATGGTTGATAATTCTGCTCTTTGTCGATTGATTCAGAAACAATGTAAAGAATTGTTTGGTGATAAGCATCCTGAAATGGTTTATCGAATCAAACACTTGACAGATAAGGTAATTCTTTATCTGGCTATATCTAGTCTGAATGCTTATTCTAAGGAGAAAATCAAATCTAATATCCAAAACGATACACAATCGGCTCCTAACCATACACCTATCGCTAATCTTGTTGGATTAGGCCCTAGTGCTAAAGGATTGGTTTCTGTACTTAGTAGTGTTAACTGGAAAATCGAAGAGGAAGTACTCAGATTCGAAGCGATCAGTGTATCGAATTTTTATGTAAAATTTGATCCGGCATTTGGTAATTTTGGATTTGTGATTAGACAGAATAATACTGAAGAAAGAAATGCTTTAAGTGAGTTGGCTGAATTGCCGTTATTCTATCCTAAGAATTCTTATTCTTACTTATTTGATAAAGAGAATCCAATCATCGGAGCGATAAATAACATTCCGGTTATTGAAACTAAAGACCGAACTATTTTTATTGACGGTGCTTGTGTTGTTGAGAGTATCGAAGATAGTCTCTTTACAAAATCTAAATTGATTTGTGGTTCGACAGAAACTATTTTCCGTATTCCACGTAATGATTTAGCTAATCTTATTTCTATTGCTAAGAATAGCGCTAAACAATATGCTATCAAACCAAGTGAATTTTCTTTAGAGAATCTTAATCACTAAACTTTAATAAACTAATACTAGAGGGATATCCCTCTAGTATTAGTAAAATATAAGGAAGATAAAATGAGAGTTTATAAAGATAAATTAGAAGTTGAAAGACTTAATGAGATTGTAGAAAGAATAAAAGAATTTAGTTTTATTCTTGACATCAGTGTGGATAGTGACGAACATGGAAAAACAGTTCTAGAATTGGAATTTACGAAAGACATTCTTGCTTTCGATAAAGAAAATAAAGAATATGTTTACACCGAAGGATGGTGTATTAAAGAAGGAGAGTCATTTGAATTTTATCCTGATGACTTAAGATTAATTGTAGAATAAAACAAAATATTAATTAGGGAAATTAAAAATGAATACGTTAAAGACAGTTTTATTAGATAAGGCATATGTTCTTGGTGATGCAATGGCTTTAATTGAGGTAGCTATAGATGTAGGAACACGCGTTCTAAACCGTATCTACGTTCCACCAGAGAAAATGGTAAAAATGCACGAGTCTACATGTAAGATTTCACAACAATGGTTAAGTCGTTTAAAAACCATGAAATCCAATAAACATTTTAATTTAAAAGTGCTTCGTGATTTAACTGAGAATAAAAATCTTAATTATCTAAAAGAAGTACTAGATAATGTAGATATCCCAATTACAGAAGAACAAAAAGAATTAAAGAAATTTCTTTGTTTCTTTTATCATTTAAACGATAGTAACTATAGGGAATTTATTAATGTAGTGTATCGTCATCGTGACTAGAGGGTGTCTAAATATAGAACGGACATACCTAAAAAATATCAGACTCAAGTTAAGGAAACTAAAAATGAAAATGCTAGCTAAACGCATTAGATTTCATAAGAGAAAATATCGTTTTATTAGATTTAGTAATGGTGAGTATCTTGTATGTAAACCTAAGACGTATAATTCTCGTAAGAAGAAACAACTCCGCAGTATTCATGCTAGATACATGTTTACTAAATATAGAAAATACTTAGAAGAAAATAAATAACTATTAAAAATTTAAAACTAACTTTATAAAGGAATTGCGAATGAGTCCATCTAATGTCGATTCAGAAATGGATCAAAAGTTCTACGATGAATTAACAAAAAGTATTGAGTCTTTCTTAAAGATGAATGATTCCAAATGGAATAAACAATACTTTGTTTACCGAGAATACGAAGGTGATAAAGAAACAAACTTAACAAAACTCATGATTTACAGCATTGACGTATATGCTGATCGAGAAACATGGATCAATTTTTATAACTTAATGTCATTTTGGTTTGTTGGTTTAAGTGTTAGTAAAAAGAAAGATCATTACTTTAATCAATGTACGATCAGTAATACATATTCTAGAATAGATCGAATAGTCGTTATTTTAGGCTATGTAGATGAAATCGGCATCACTTATAAATACAACATAACTATTGAACACGGTAAAAGAAAAGAATATTAAAATGAAGAAACAGAAAAAGGTAGTTAACAGAAAATATACGGCTCCTAAATCATTATCAGGAATGGATAATCCTCTTGGTGAGACATTCGGTAAACCATTCGATGGTAGCTTTAATCAGAGACCTACCAAACATGAAATCGAAGAAGCATTCGATGATCTTGGTATCGCTATTGCGAAAAAGTTTGGAATTCCTTTAGATTAAAATACATTAAAAACATAATCCCCTACTCCTGACGTATCAGGAGTAGGAGATATTTTTTTTTAATTAGATTTTACAAGCACCGCCAGCACAACCATCATCCAGACTATCTTGAGTGTCGTTAGATCCATCGTTAGTATGGTGGTAGTACAATGTCTTAATACCATACTTATACGCAATCAACAATTCTTTCAATAGTTCTTTCATAGGTACCTTGCCGTTAGGATAGTTGACAGGATTATATCGAGTATTCGTAGAGATAGATTGATCTACAAATTTCTGCATGATTGCCACTAATTTCAACATACCGATATTATTACTATCGTACCATAAATACTCGTAACTAGAATCCAAGTTTTTATAGTCAGGAACGACTTGTTTCAAAATACCATCTTTAGAAGCTTTAACCGTAATAGGACCACGAGGTAAATCAATACCATTGGTTGCATTACTTACTTGACTACTACTTTCAGAAGGCATCAAACTAGTCAATGTAGCATTACGCAAACCATATTGAATAATATCTTTACGTAAGCTTTCCCAATCTAATTTATATTCAAACGAAGCATATTCATCAATAGACTTTTTATAAGTGTCTATTGGCAAAATACCTTTAGAATATTTAGTATTTTCAAACGCACCACATTTACCTTTTTCTTTGGCTAATTGTACTGATGATTTTAATGCATAGTACTGAATAGCCTCGAATAATTCATGAGTCATTTGATGACCACTGCTATTACTATACCGAGCACCATTCTTCGCTAAGTAATAAGCGTAGTTAATTACGCCAATACCTAATGGACGATACTTATCTACAGAATTACGAGCTGCTTTAACAGGATAATTTTGATAATCCAATACAGAATCAAGAGCACGAACGATTAAGTCCATAGACTCTTCAATCTCTTCAAGATTATCTTTATCTACTGTACCTAGGTTCAAAGCTCCTAGAGTGCATAGAGCAATCTCACCTTCTTCATCAGAAATATTGTTCAAAGGCTTAATAGGTAAACCAATTTCCATGCAGTTACCGGTCATGATTCCATTAAAGATAACGGAATTATTCTTAGGTTCAAATACACAGAACGTATCGTGTTTACCTTCTAACTTAGTAATGGATTTTACAATAGAATAATCAAAGGTAAACATGTGATTTGGTGTCGGACCCCATGTAAAGCTCCATTTAGCTAACTTCGTATTTTGAGTTAACTCTTTTGTTGGAATACGTGTACCGTCTTCCAAAATCCACTTATGTTCACTAGTACAGTCTAGATAACGACCATCTGTTAATTCTACACGATACAAGTCTTGATCGGTATTTGTCTTAACAAACTCAATACCTTCAGACCATTCAATACCATTCCAGATAGTGAATTTCTCACCAACATGCTCACCAATACTAACCATGCCTTTATCAGTCAATACTTTAGTATCTCCTGAAACACACAAGTTACTGGTATAGATAGTTGCTTCTTTTTCAATAAATGAAGAATGTGTATTCATGTGGTCAGTATTCATGATATAAATACGACCAGTATTTGCACGTTCTGACATCAGCAGAGTGAATAAATCAGTAGCTTTAATGGTCTTCTTAGGAATTAGAGGATTATTCTCAGCTTCGGTATATAGTTTCTCAAATAATTCTTGATCATTAAAGTAGGCGTCGTATAAACCCTCTACAGAGTGAGGTGACAATAAAGTAATGTCTTTATCTTCAATCAGACGTTGATACATCAATTTATTAATCTGTACACCGTAATCCAATTGACGAATACGATTGTCTTCTACACCGCGATTATTTTTCAGTACCAGTAGCGATTCTACTTCTAAATGCCAAATAGGATAGAATAAAGTAGCTGCGCCGCCACGAATCCCCAAATATCTTCAATACGAGTCGTTAATTCGTATTCTATCAATTAAAATAGCTCTATGTCACCATAGATGTTGAGACTATATCTTCTTCTCCAGCATTACCTGGTAAGATTCCAAATATCAGGAAACCACATAGAGGATTACATTAATCCACTGTGGTAGTCGCTCTATTTCCCCAAACTCCGTTACAGAGACCTCACTTGAGTGGTACGTCTTTCGACTAGTCGTTGAACCTTCCCTAGATGTATATAAATACAATTAGGTATTGGCTGCTGATTGTCTATACTTTAATATAGATTTCCCAGCAATTAAGAGCGATATTTTTAACTCTGCATTTCTACAGAGCTGGGCAGGATTGTTTACCCTGGGAACATGACTTGACTGCAGCTTGGAACATTTTCCAAAATGGAATAACGCCAGTGTGGATAGCTTCGCCTTTACGAATTTCACTACCTAGTGCACGAATACGACCACCATTAATACCAATACCAGCACGTTGAGAAATATACTTAACGATAGAGGAAGTAGCTGCATTAATACTATCCAGACTATCATCGCAGTCAATTACAGTACAGCTACTAAACTGGCGAGTAGGTGTACGTACACCTGCCATGATTGGAGTAGGCAATGAAATCTTAAACAATGACAAAGCATCGTAGAATTTCTTAATATATTTTAAACGAGTTTCTTTAGGGTAGTCAGCAAACAAACAAGTAGGAATTAAAACAAAAGCTACTTGAGGAGATTCGTACACTCGTTTAGTTACTCGGTTTTGTACCAAGTATTTACTTTCCATTTGTTTAATACCGGCATAAGCGAAATTTAAATCTCGAGTATGGTCTACAAAGGACTCAATAGCATTAATTTCTTCCTCAGTGTATTTCTCTAAAATCTCTTTATCGTAAACACCTTTTTCAATCATTGATTGAATATGTTTATATAATCGAGTAGGCACAAATTCACCATAAGCAATCTTACGAATATGGAACAGTGCTAAACGCGCAGCCATGTACTGATAATCGGGATATTCTGTAGAGATTAAATCAGCAGCAGATTTTACCAATGTTTCGTGAATATCGGTAGTTGAGATGCCATTATAGAATTGAATATGGCTATTGATTTCTACTTGAGAACTAGAGACATCTAAACATTCAGCAGCCCATTCTACTACACGGTGAATTTTAGCAATATCCAATGGTTCAAAATGTCCATCGCGTTTCTTTACTTTAATTTTTTGTTCAGTCATTTTAGGAAAATCCTTTTAAGTAATTAGTTAGAGATATTAAATGTTTGAATAAGAGTAGGGATGAGTCCTTTAGGATCATCAACAATACCATTTCTAGATACTAAATAACATTGATCACCAGAATGATAACGCCCAATATTAAATAAGAACCACTGAATAAGATTATCAGTAGTAATTAATTCAGGATAAAAAGTACTTGTTCTATCACCAGTGGAATAACGAATAGTTTCTATTTTACAATATTCTTTTATAGAATTAGAATATAGTTTAATATATTTAGTGATATTTTCTATTTTATTTTCTTTATCTTGTCCCTCTGCATTTTTCACGTTAGGGAAAATAATTTCAAAAGGACGCACTACAAGAAGAAACTTTATTACTTCTTCAGTAGTACATCCTGTTTCTGTTTTAAGAGATTCGATTGCGTGTCTGATACAATGTTTTAAACCAACGATTTTAACTTCGTCAGGAGAAACGGGTTCTTTTTTCATCTAAATTTGTTCCTAAATTTGAGTGAGTCGGGTTTGGAAATTCATACACTTACCCTGTTTGATTTTTTATACTAATATGTGTAATAAAAATATACAGATTGATAAATATATTGAATAATGACTTATTCACTTTACTTATATTACTATTAAAGGAAAAGAAAATGGCTGTTAAAAAAGCTGATGTTGTAATGAACATCAAACATCTGTTAGAAGACCTGAAAGATGAAATGGTGGCTTATTCTAGCTTACCAATGGCTGACCTTAAACAACTTCAAAATGCTCTTCTAGATGCGCGTGAGGCCATTCAGGATCGTTATTATAAGAAGAATGGCACTCGTGCCGAATCTCGCTTGCGTCCTATCGCATTCTATCGTAAAAATGAAACAACAGTTACTCGTATTGATAGCCATTCTATTATTCGAGACGGTGATCAATATAAACTGTTCAATCACCTGCTAGATAAAGTAGAAACACCGAACATGTCTGGTAATTATCGACTGAAAGATTCTACTGGTGGTGTAATTACATTGACACCTAAAACACTAGAAGCGATTTATCACTATAACCATGTTGTCGGTGATGGTAATCTTCCATTTTATAAAATGAAACGATAACATACTCTACTCTACCTTAAAAAAGGTAGAGTAGATTATTTTATTTTAAATACATATCATTAAAATGCTATTCCTGCACAATAAACTTTTAAAGGACTTTAAAATGAACGCTAATGAATTAGAAATTCACAATATCAAAATTACAGAAATCAATAACAAAATTCGTCGTATGCTTCAGAACCTGAAGTATAACCACGAGATTAACATCTACACTGATAAAGATGAAAACCTTAATTCACTTTACCATGTAATTGACTTAAGAGGTCATCAGTACGATCCTGCAGGTGAATTATTCTTACAAGAAGTTGTCGATAATTACAATGTATGGTCTTACTTAAGTGAAGACATCATGGGTAGTAATCGTAAAAGAGATGGTAACAATTCCTATCTTATTAATATCTTTCTAGATGGTAAACTTTACACTTATAACTTTTTGATGGAATGGGAGTAAACATGTATCCAACTGAACTGCTTGAAAAACATAAATGTCGTGCCTATCAATTAGCAAACAATCTAGTGTATATTTCTATAGCTACTAAAGATCCACTTACTTATAACTGTACTCTTAAAGATGTGCTTAACGATGTATTTCCGGATTACATACCGCCATTGTTTCCACTCAAAGCAATTGCTTTCTTATATATCAGAATACAACATCTGAAGAAAGCACTTACTATTAGAGAACACAATAGTATTTTGCTCGATTTTGAATTCTATAGTGCTGCGATGTTCGTAATGAAGATTCTCGATATAGAAAAGAATCCTCATCTTAAGAAATTGATCAAGTATGCTTATAACTTAAATGATGATCAAACTGAAAAGTTTATTGATTTAGTTATTAAGCACTATACTAAAGTCATGTATCGCGATCATTTGTATCAAGGTTATTTAGAATCAAAAACCAATGGTAACGGTGTTCCGGTATCCAGTATGGGCTATTACGAAAACGGACCAATGCATTCTCGATTATTAGATAAGTTTATTGATTATAATTATGGTAAATTACCTTTTATTTACGATGAATTCTTTAAGCAATTAAAATCTGATTTTAAACAAGGCATTGAAGTAAGAATCAATGGAAAAGCTATTGGTAAAGTTCGTCATGTAGCACGTAGATTAGCAGGAATTATTGCATTTATTGATCTGTACGACGAATACAAAGATTTCTTACACCGACCAGATATTACCGATAAGTACGAAATTGTACCTTTAATTGAATATCGTAAGCTTGAGAAACCTATCTTACAACTAGATGAAGAGGAATATCCTGTTATTATTGCTTTCAATATGCTTGAAATATGATATTTATTTTATAAAATAATTGAAAGGAATTGATTAATGCTGAGATATATTGGTAAGTTATTTAAGAAATTGGGTAATAGACTAGATCCTGAAGAACGCAAAGTCATTGAGATTAAAACAGATAAGTTATTCGCTACTGTTTGCAAAGACTGCCAACGAGTAATTGATGCGGAATCAGAAGAGGTTAAAGATAAAGTTATCGAAACTCAAGATTCCGATGATGAAGATGGAGATCATCACACGTCATATCCGGTTATTTATTTTAATCGAAAAGATGAATACCCTACAGAGTTTTCATTGTACGAAATCTTGGAAGATGATAATGGTGAAATTAGTGTAGTATTTGCCAGTGACAATTCTAAGAAAGCTAAGAAGACAAAATCAGGAAACTATTCATTAGTGACAACGGATGGGAGAGTAGTGACTGTTCGTAGGCATACTATTCTTAATATTGTGAAAACTCATAAAGAAACTGCTGGTCATCGTTATTACAGAAAACCTAATTAAATAGTACTCCTCTACTCCCGTAAAAAGGAGTAGAGGACTTATTTTTTTTTTGATAAATTTAATCACCTATAAAAGAGGAAGTTTCTTTTTCAATCCCTTTAAAACCACGATATTCATATTCGCTAAATCGGTTACCCCATTTCTTATACCATTCGGATCTAATAAAATCACCATAAGTATAAAATAGTCTACCAGAAGGATCATGCTTAAAAGGTTTATGTTTGATTGCTAATTCTAGTAATTCAGAATACCCATTCACATAGCGCAAAACAGGATGGCTACTCACTAAAGATATCGTAGGTGGTTCGCTACTATCTTCTTTCAAAATTACCAATGCATTAGCATTAACTGCTTTTAGATAGTCTAGTATAGGATCAGTAGTAACCCATTCTTCAAAATTATCTAGTTTCTTCAAACGATGTAAATTAGAAAGTACAGGTTGGTTATTCTTAGCGAACGATCTAGATATCGTAGATTCAGCAATACCAGTCTTTCTAGAATATTCACTAAAACTTTTATAGGTTACTTCATGGAAAGGAGACACACGATAATCAATAACACTAATACCAGTACTTAAACCCGTTCCATTGTCTATAAAATAAATAGGAGTACCAAAGTCAGCATCACTACCTAATTTAATCTGGTGATCTCCGTATTCTTTAGTTGAATAGACCGTATTTAGATATTTCTTATTACCAAAACGTTTCTGTAACGTAGATTCGTTTAGATCTAAATATTTAGAAGCACCAGTCATGGAACTAAACTGTTTAACTTCACCACTAGCTAGGAACTTAATCATTACCTGATTGGAAGCCCAATTACCGTGTTCAATACCGTGTCTGATATTTTCCTGTTGAGTTACAACCTCTAAATTACTAATATGGTTGTTAGTTCGATTGCTGTCGATATGGTTTACCACTAGGTAGTCGTTTTTATCTTTTTCATAGGAATCCTTTAATCTTCTATATTCGGACTCATTAAAAGCAGACAAAACTAATTGATGAATACTTCTAAAATGCTTCTTACCAGTATTGTCTCTTAAACATACTCTCTTATAACCACCTTGGTCGAACCTTGTTTTTATTACGATGTTATTTTTAGTACTGTATATTTTACCATTTTCATCAATCAGATAATTTGGAAATTCAGGAAGAGGTTTAAATTTAGATAAGTCTACGTTATGGCTCATTTTTCTTTTTAAAGATACTAAATTAACATACTTATCTGTTTTTACGTCATGGTAATGTTTTCCACTTATAAAACGTTTTGAATTCGAATTATACACCTTTCCATCCGGCAGTATGTAAAGGAATGGATAACCTTCAATTTGTTGGTATTCGGCTAAGTTTAATTTAATATCTTCCATCTGGACTTCTTTCTACAGTAAATAAAAAAACATAAATAAAATACCGTTCCCCAGTTAAGGAGAACGGTATTTTATTTTTAGGGTTAAACTACATTTCTCATATAATAGGGAAGTTATCCTTTTTATATAAGCCGTAATTTATTTGAATTGCCGCTTACTTATATTGCGAACTGTTTCCCCAAAAGACATCCTAGAAGCAGCGACCATTGAATCAAGACCAATATTTCCGTGTAGTGCTTCTTCATGATACGCATTCGCGTTGATTAATTTAATGCTGTCAAGGAATTTTTGAGCAAAGAAGTCAACACCAGGGCCGTAGTGATAAATACCAGTAAATTCAATTTGAATTTCACGAGTTTCAGAAGGGTTTTCTTTATCGTGTTTGGCTTCATTATCACCAGAAGATTTAGGCCACATGTTGATACCGATCCATGATTGAACCACTTTAGTCATGGTTGCGTTAGGTTCGATAAACAACATAGACATGGAATACATGTCAGGCATTGCATCGTAATCTTGAGTACCGGCTACTGTTGAAATGGAAGCATATTTAGTTTCCATATTCATCATCAGCATTTCAATCCAGTAACGCATGTAACGACCGATAGCCAAACCTGGACGTTCCCAGAAAGACATAGAAACGTTCAGAGGATCTTCAGTCACGTTAGTGAATACTTCGTATTTTTGACCAGAACCACCAAATGCTTGGTTTTGGTCAGTGGCTACAGTGAGCTTGTGTCCCAAACCAGTAATACGGTGGCGAATGGTTTCTACCAGGCTACGCAAGATAGCGATATGGACTTTACCATCAGGAAGAAGTTTAAAGCCCAAAGGAGCTTCCAAAAGAAAACTAATCAGCGGACGAGAAGTGTATGGAGTGTTATTAATCCAAGCAGCCCATTGTTTAGCATAACCGAAGTTACCACCCTCGATAAGACCTACAACAGGAGCCTGAATACCATCAGCAAAACCGCCCGTATTTTTAGACATAAAAACGGGTTCAATACGTGCCATTTTTATTTTTACCTTTTAAAATTTTGAAATAAAATAGGGGTTAAATAAATAACCCCTAGTTATAGACTTAGGCGCTAATACCGCTGAAATTTTCAGGCTTATCTTCGCGACGATAGTTTTCACTGTAGAACGTTTGAACAGTTTTGATGTTGTCGCCGTATACACGTGCAACAAAGTGCCAAGACCAAGAACGTTCGGTATCGATAGTAGTGAAATACAACTCACCTTCAACCTCAATAGTACCACCAAATTTATTGTCTTTAATTTGGGAGTAGAACCAAGATTCAGCTTCTTGTTTCAGACGCAGTTGTGACCAGTCTTTACCGGAGAAGCGACGACGCAATTCAGCACCAATTTTGTTCAACTCAACATGGAACAACATGATACGAGCATTCATCAAGGTAGATGAGTAATCTTCGTAGATGGTACGAATCATCGGGAAGTAGAAACGACCGGATTCGCTACGTTCTACCCACATACCACCAGCAGCCCATGCTTCGTTACGTTGAATGTAAGGAACCCATGGGTTAGAAATATCAGTCAGATAACGCAGGTAGTTGTTATCACCTTCGGTAGGATCCCAACGAGCGTCAGCACGACCAATTTTAGCGCCCCAATATTTAGTAAACAAACGACAGATCTCGTAAGATACAGGAACGCGTTTTTCGTAGCTGGATACAGAAGAACGGAAACGACCACTACCACGGATAACCATAGCACGGAATGTCTCAGTACCGAATACTGCAGAATCAGGAGCCAGTTTCAAACGGTTACGGATGGCTGCCAAACGAGCGATCTCTTCAGCAGCAGTAATGACACCTTCACCAGATACGTGAGTAGTAGCACATACCCAACGGTCTTTACGGTTAACCAGGTATTTATTCAGATTGAATTTAGTTTCAATCGGATAACCAGTATCGTAGAAGACAGAATCGTTATAAGTAGTGTCATCCATGTAACGGCTGTTAGCATCAGCAAATTCGTCGAGCATTGCTTCGACAGCAGCAGCAAACAACTCATCAGACATTTCGCCATCAGTACCGCCAGTAGACCATTGTACCGAACCTTCACGCAAAGCAGTTACTTCACCTTCAGTAGTAGAGATGTTGTCGGAATTACGGAAAGTTTGGTAAGGACGACCATCAGAGTGAGTACCTGTAAACAAGTTAAACAGATATTTAGAGTCTGCTTTGTTTTCTTCAGTTACAGCAGCAAAGTCACCGTAGTAACGAGTGGTGTTTTCCATCTCGCCAGTCTGAGGATTCAGAGTAGGTACTTGAGTGCCAGATACGTCCAATTCTTTTTGCATGAAAAGAGAAAGAATGCTATCGATGTTTGCTTGGTAAACGTGAATATTGCTGAAAGAACCAAAGGTTGCAGGAAGATTAGGTTCGTCAGGACGATTGTTATTGTAATGTTTTACAAAAGTCTCGCCCAAGTAGTAACGAACACCTACTTTAGAAACAGCACCTGGTTTCAGACTGAAGTCGATTTCACGAGCACCTTTAGTTGTAGTTTCTACAACTTTATTGCTGGTAGCGTTAGGTTTAGTAAATACTTGAAGACGGAATGGGTAAGAACCTGTGTCGCTGAAAGCGATAGTGTTCAAAGGAGCTTGGTCTGTGGTCTTAGGTGCCCAGATGGAAATACCGGTTAAATTACCCCAAGCACCAGGAGAACTGGTTTCGAAGTCAAAGATAGGAAGACGTTTACCAACCACACCATTGACAGCAAAGTCAACTTGATTAGTTGCGCCTTTACCCAAACCAGAACTAGATACAGTTCGGCTAGCCAAAGTAATTTGTTCTGGTTTCAGTTCTTCCAAAACCCAACGGTAAGTAATACCAGGAACTTTACGGCCTGTAGATACTTTCTTACCACGATCTAAACGGAATTGACCAGAAGCATCGCGCTCGTATTCATCTACTTCTACTTCAACGTATTCGATAGACAGACGCATGCCGGCTTTACGCATAGCGTTTTCAGGAACGATACGTTTAGCGATAATGGTACCACTATCTTGCAACATGCCTTCGATGAAGACAGAAGAGTGGTTGTAGTACTTGTGGAGAGGATCCAAAGTCTTGTTACCGAAGAGCTTAATAAATGCTTCACCGTCGACAACTACTTCCTCGGTAGGACCTTTTTCAGCGTAGAATGGGCAAAAAGCCATATGTGGTGCACGCGGAGTGGCGACAACGGATTGAGGTCTACCGGACATATCCTTAGTACCCAGGTGGAAACTGTGGGGTGTAGGATTATTAATGTAGATATCCATTTTTTAAAAATCTCCAATGTCTTAACCTGATTAAGATTAGACTATTGTTAAAATAAATAAATTTTAATTGTATTCGCTGTATTAGGTTTAACCCTAAACAGATACATGAAAAACATTACCGGTAATGTTCTATTAACGAGCGAATAAGCAATAAATTAAACAGTATTAGTGTTTAAAATGATAACGTGTTTAGCCACGATATTCATAATATCGTGGTAATTAGTTTCTATATATAAATCGCATTGAAATTTTTATCAGTAAAAAGTATGATGTTCTCTACGGAGACTTTACTTATAAAAGCTTTTATTTAATTAAATTAATTAACCTAGGAATAAAATAAATGGCCATTTTTTATTCGCCTTACGAGACTACAATTGGTAGTTTCTTTAAAACTGACGAACAACAAAAAACTATTCGACAATCATTGGGTTTGAATTACCCTTGGTTGAAAGTGAATGAACAAAATAAATCTATTTTTATTTATCCTAATTCAGTCGTTCCCAAATTTGATCATCCGTTGATTATCGAAACAGTAAAAGGTTTGAAATATACTGTTTGTGATTTATCATCATTTATTCGAGAACGTCAAGAGGGTGAGTACACAGTAGCGAACAAACCTTTGTTCTCGCTACAAACCATTCGTACTATTTTGACATCTGATCTTGTTAACAATGGTACTCGTTCTATTAAATCATTGTCCCCTAATGTGGTTAAGACTTACGTAGACTTGATTACTTCTTCATTGTCTATGGCTTTTAGCTTAAATAGTGAAGAAATCGTTGCTTTACGAGCAATGTCAGGATGGATGTATTACTCGATGCTACATAGCGAAACATATGCAGGTGAGTTGGAATTTGATGCGCTTATCGCTAAACTGTCCCGAGATGTCGGCATTCCATCTAGCTTCTTGTATCGATATGTTGATCGAGAATTCTATAAAAATGTAGATGATTTCTTAGAGCAATTGAAATTAAAAATGAATAATCCAGCTATTCAGAAAATTAATAGCGGTTTGTTCTATACTGTAATTGCCAAGAACCTTAATGCTAATGTCTGGATTGGTTTAGAAAAACAACAAATCCTAGCAATGTCTGTAGAGCATATTCCTACATTCGTAGCTACCTTAGTAGTGTGTTTATCAGAGCAAGTATTTAAAAATGCTGGTTTAACAAAAATGGCATTGAAGAATTTTAATCGTGACCGTGCTAACTTCATTCTTGCTGTAAATAGTATTGTAAACGATTATTAATTAATAAAAGGAGTGTACCGATGAGCGTACCTTATCTAATAGGTCATTATCTCTATAATCTCTGGGCAGCTCCACACCAAGATAACCAAAGTATTGTAAGACCAAAGCGCATCACTCCTTTGGGTGGTGCTCGAAACCATGTTAAAGTAGTTACGGAAGATTATAACTTACCTTCCAAACATGAACGTTATCACGCTTACATGATTGGGCAAGTTCCTGAGGAAATGTTCAATTTTAATTTTGTAGAATGGCATGATTGTTCACACTGGTATAACATGGCAGACTTATGCGTAGAACAAACTGTAGTATTTCAGTTTTATACTGATAAAGGTATTGTTATTCCATTGACACATATCTACTACACTCTAACTCGTGAGAAGAATTTAGTATTAGTTATTAAAGAAGATCTGAAAATTAATTGGGACATGAATACCGAAGATGTCTTATTCAGAACCTATAATAATGCATTGCTTCATCACGATGATCAGAATCTTCCTAAAGAAACGATTGCTATCCAGTATGCTAAACCATACCGTACTTCTGATAAGAGTCCTCTGATCAACTTCTACAATAAGTATAAGTCTAAACCTGGGTATATTTTTACCTACATCAATGGTTACTTGGTTAATGACCCGATTACTGTAGAGATTCTTGAAAAAGACGTAGTTGAACTGATTTACGATTCTACGATTACTAAAGTCGTAGAAATGAAGATCAGCACAATCCCTACATTTAAATCTATTATCGATAAGATTCGTAAGTATCTATTTACGCACGGTTTGTCTTATCGTAAAAACTTATTTGAATATTTCGATGATTGCGATTTTCACTTATGTGCTTATCCGAAAACAACACCTAAATTATTCCGAGGTGTGATGTTACATCGAAATTCAGAAACCAACATTCGACAGGTAGGTAATTGTGATTTCTCTATTTCTACTAACTTAGTTAGAGAGATGATGAACAATCACGACTTCATTAATGAGCAAATTGCCAATGTGGTATTTAAAGTATTTTATCGTAAACAATACGGTAAACGTACAATGCCATTTGTCAATAATCGCTTACACGAATTGAATAAACTTGCTTTCCAAAATCGTGTAGCTGCCATGCAAGGTGTTCGTAGTAATATTAAAGAGTGGCGTGCAGATGAATTAGAATCATCTACTTTATCTCAACTGATCTCTAAACCTAAAGCAGTTTGTAGTTTAAAAGAAGTACAAGACGCATACGGTTATAATGCTACGACTTACTATACTGGTAAATCACTACATCCATACGAAACGTTTATTGACGACGGATTAGGTGGTAAGTTAGTCAATGTACCATATGCTTATCGTCCATATTCAACCATTTTCGAATATGATCAAAAAGGCAAGCTTCTGGCATGGAGACGTTTAGGTGATTATAATCAGTATCCAGTAACTTCTCCAGAATGTCGCTTAGTCGAGTTTATTTCTGGTATCGGTACGCGTCAGCCTAATGACTATATCGATATTCTAGAGGTAGAGATTCCAGAAGATGAGGAATTTAGAGTATATGCCTGTGTGAAAACACTGGAAGAAGAACCTGACCGATGGGAAGATGTGACTAATGAAGAAGGTGTATGGGCTTGGAAGACCATTAATGGTAAGCGAGGTATTGTCATTACAGGAACAAGTGATCGCTTGTTAAGCGATTATACCTTTACAGTAAGAACCGACAAGACATTCTTGTGTCGTACTATTTTGGTACCATTTACTAAAGGCATCTTAAACTTCGCATTAAATCAACATTACTATAATGCTGAAAAAGATAATGTGTTTGCTCGACCTGTACGAATTCCTTATGGTTACCTAGATATATTCTTAAACGGTAAAGCTTTAATTGAAGGAATCGATTACTTCGTAGAGTTTCCAAATGTATACATTATTAATAAGTCATGTATTGACCATTCTAAGAACAGTCAAGAAATCACTTATCGAATGATGTCATTTGCTGAGACAAAACCTAAAGAAAACGGAGAAGGTACTAGATTAGCAGGTATCACCACTAATCGACAAGTAGGTTATGTAAATAACCACATGCTTTCTCGAAATGGTATTTGGGAAATTTTCGATGATAAGAATTATCTATTTAAAGTAGGTAACGGGATCATTGACCAATCCAAATTAGGTTTTTCTGAACGCGGAAATATCATTCCCGAGAGAGCAGATGAATTAGAAGGTAGACCTTACGAGATTCGTGACATTATCGTACCGAAGCGTAAAACATACATTGAAGATACTTATAGTTTTAAGAGCAAAGCAGACGATCTAGACAGACGAGTATCTGCTTACATGGGACAATTCTTTAAAGATACCAAGTTTACAAGCAATCCTCCAATTGAAGGATTGTACAAGGTATATTCAACTGTATTGTCTAGGATCATCCACGATCTAAAACGAAAACAGTATAAGTTCCCTAACATCGAGTCTCGATACAATGACCAAGAAGTCATTAACTTTGTGGAAAGTAACTATAAAGATTTATTTGTTGCGGAACCTTATTTCCGTTTAGATAACATCTCGATGAAGCACGTTACCATTCATCCAACGTATCGCACCGATGTAACAACCCTCACTTACCATGAGGTTCGTTTCTTAAAACAAATTATTCGTATTTATTTTAGAAATGAGATTGAGATATCTCACTTTATCCGAATTGGAGAAAACACGTGAGTGAAAATAATTACCCCGTGAATCAGCCTGTATACGGTCGTGGTATTGCTGCGAACGTGTCCATTGTCGGTATTGATGGTGAACCTCCCATCCTAGATGATTCTCAGGTATGGCGGATATGGGCAATTCATGATATTTATTTAGGTCAGGAAGGTCATCGTAAATATGTACCTAAGGTAGGTGACTTTGTATTAGATACGAATACCTTTACTTATTACAAGGTTATTGCTGTTAACCAGACCACCTTGGTTCCAGAATTAGAAGAGATCTCTTCTAAGACATCTTCTGATGAAATGTCTAAAGACGAAGGTCGTTTCTTTTCTGGTGGTACATTAGCAACACCTTGTGCGCGACAAATCTTTTACGATGATTCGGTAGTACGACCTACATTGACTGTGCCCGCACAATTCCATATTCAAGGTTCACTACCTCATCATGCGATTGCTTTTAAAGGAACCGTAGCTGGTGCTGGCGGACTGCCAATTTCAGTACGATACGATGCTAGCTATAATGTAATTGGTAATGAGATTCCTTTAGAACCGATTGGTCAGCAAGATCCAAATAACCTTACTCAATGGTATTTGCCTCCATTTTATTCAGCGCATGAATTAGAACAAGGTGAGATGGTCTTGATTCTGGTTTATGACGATAAAGGTGGTTTGTTATCTCGTACTAACTTTATCGTTGAGAAATCGGCACTTCTTCGAGATGTGTCTGATGCAGATAAATTCATCTCCGCAATCTCTATTGATTCGATGTATATCGATGCTAAGGATGAATCGAATCTTCTGATTCCTGAACAGATTCTGAAGAACTCTATTAACATTATGGGTAAAGTACACTATACCGATGGTACTATTGTTACCTACCCAGTCGATGGTAATAAATTCGAATTGTTATATCTGGATCGTGCATCAGAATCAACAGTCGGTGTGAAAGGTACTTTGGTACTTAAGTACTACCTTGGTGCTAATGAGAAATCAGTCAATGTGATTAATAACAACAATCGTTATTTCATCACGCGTAGCTTTAACTATACCATTACTGAACGTGATGGTGCTTACTCAGTTAAACTCTACCCAGTTCCACGTTGGGTAAATGATACTGTTGGTTATCAGCTTGACTGGTATTTATTTACATTGGATCGTAACCAATGGATTGATGTGACTAACGATGTGTACATTACTTCTAATTCACCAATTCGTTCATTGAATGGTAAGCTCTTCGGACCTAACCAACAATTGAATGTAGCGATTGACTTAGGTGTATTGAACAATACATTCCGTGAACATATTCATCCACAGCAAGTAGACATTCGTTTGTTGCGTAATGCAGCTGATGCTACTGCCGATCGTTGGCTACTGGGTTTTGAAGCTTATCAGAATCCTCCATATGGCGAAGGATTAGTTTGTAATGTACGCGTCCTTACTGGTACGAATTATACTTATAATTTTGCTAATAGCTGTACAGATCTCGATGATTGGTTAAGAAAAGTATATTACTCAACCATGCCTCAATATCGTACGAATAGTGAAAATCAAGCACCTAAACCTAACATGTTTAAATTGTTAGTAGGTGGTCAAGAACACGAATTCCCTATTAACATGTGGAATCAGGATTTGTCTGTACCTACTCGTTGTAAAGCAACATCTACTGTATCATTAGTATTCTTTACTCGATACAATAACAACGACGTATTCTACAGTATCGCTCCATTCCCTGTTGTAATTTCTTAATAGTAAAATACTCTCTACTCCTCATCGGGGTAGAGAGTATTTTTATTTATTTTAAATCTATATTATTAAGATGAAGTAATACCTGTAAACTTTATTAAAGGAAATTAAACTATGGATGAATGGCTCAAAACGTACAATTTTCCAACACGAGAAATCCCTCGTATTGAAAATGTTAGATTGTATATTTTTAGGAATAATGAATTTGAAGATAATAGCCGTACTGCATTTAAAAGAGATTCCTATCTTGAAAAGTTAAAAAAGTTAGGTGAATTTAAAACCTCTAAAAATACGTACAAGGTATACGGAAGTATATTTGAATATTATCTGGGTAGTTTCGAATTTTTAGCAGATTATGTTATTTCGGATATTGTTTATATTTCTCTGGTTCGAAAAGAACCATCTATAGATATCGTATCGAAAGTTTTGATCGATGTAGATAATTCTAATAAAGTATTAATTGAACGATCTCGCACTACTGTTAGTGGTAGATTTAGCATCAGAGATTCTTCAAAAGATCCAGAAATGGCTAATTTTGATTGGGAATAATTGTTAAAATTAGAAGAGTTCTTAAAGAACAGTTTGGAAAATGGTGAATTGCTAAATTCTTGTATGCAGTTTTTAGAAAACTAACTTATTAAAGGAAATAAAAAATGAATGTTAACTTTACTTTGGTTTTGATTGATGAACCTGGCTTAGAAAAAGTACGTAAAGATATTCGTCTTTTGAAAGGAGAAGAATATTTACCAGGAAATCTTATCGGTGTAACTAGTGAGATTATTACTGAGAAAGTAAACGTCTGGATTATTGAGAATTACGGAAATGTAGATTCAGATATCCAAGAAGCGTTCTCATCACATGCTAAAAATATCGTTCATTGTTATTTAGAAGTGGTAGGTGCACGTGAAGTACTGACAGTGGATCGCGATTCTTTAAATGATTTCTGGGGTGCTGATTCTGAAGAAGATAAAATTGCTCAAGCTACGAAGATTAATAATTATCTGATCAATAATGAGAATTATTTTGAATTTGTAGCCAATGCTATTTCTAAAACATTTACATTTGTAATTGGCGATTCGCCAGACCAGCATAAAGTAATTAGTCGCATTACTTTTACTAATGATTCTGGACGTTTCACTCACCGTGCAGTATATCGTGAAGTAGACCCAAGTTACGATACAAATTACGATCTGTGGAAGAAAGGTAAAGAAAAACAATGGGTGTCTCGTGTTGGTCGTTGTTTTGAAATTGATTCTTTCTCTATCGAAAATTTCAATCGTGCGTGTAAAACAGTACTGGAACAAATCGATATTGTTATCAATAATTATGTTAAACCAGAACATGTACATCTAGTAAATCCTGAATTGATCATTGAGGATTTCTGTGAATTCTGGTTCAGTATCCGTAAATCAAAACTGAACATTACTAATAGGTCATCTTAAACTGATAAGTGATTGAAGATTAGAGAGTATTCCGTTTAGGAATACTCTCTATTTTTTGACCATACTTGTTTATTTTTTTTACACTAAGGAATTTATTAAATGTACAAAAATGTCCGAGAGGTATTTAATGACCATTGCTCGAACCTATCTATAGATACAAAGCTATGTGATAGAATTGAACAATACCTTAATTCCTTTATTACTAAATCACCAGAACATGCTCAGTTTTTTGGTGGCGATACTATTGGTGATACTGTTGTTAAGTTTGTTAACTCGGATCGTTTAAAGTGGTTTGAAGAAATACTAAGAATCGATGAGTTAGATATTGCCCCTGACTTAGCTGAATTAATTTCTCCAGTTCATTACTTAGTAGCTTCGGATCCATTTTCATTAAGCTGTGTTTGGTTAGTTCACGCTATTTGGAAATCAACGAAAATACCAGAAACTAAGAAACAAAAAGCAATGTCCGACATCATCATTGTCATGAACATTCGTTTCCTAACGTCTCGTATGCAACGACACTGGCCATATCCTTGTTCAAAACAAACAGCTGAAGCTACATTGTCGTCTATGTCTAACAAATACGCTATTAAGCGATTAGGTTCGTGGTTAGCCGTATTACGAGAACGTGGTGATGATACTACAGACATGAAACATTCGATCCATAAACTCACTATTGAGAAAATGGATGTGGATATTCGTAATACTGGTTATTCAGTAGGTTACATGATTACTGACTCTCAATCACGTATTAAGAATATGTTAAAGAACATCTACAACGTCCAAAAGAATCTTCAAACAACGACGATCACCTCTAGTTCGTCTACGTTTATTGAATCTGATGGCGAAGAGGTGTTAAAAGACAAAGAGAAATCATTAGAAACTTATAAACGATATCTCGAAGGTATTATTGCTGATAAACATTCGTTCATCAAACTAGATTTGATCTCGATTATTGAGAACAGTAATAAAACCATGCCTGCCCAAATGTTCAGAAGTACTTTAAGCTGGATTAGCGATACCTATGGTAAAGGATCAGAAGGAAAATTAGAGATTGATGAAATTGTTGCTAAACTCATGAATCATTTATTATCTTATCTGTATCTTAATAGAAATACCATGAAAAATAAATCTGACATCTCTGGATTACTTTCCAAGATGAAAGGTGTTTATACTTCGTCACGAACAACAGAAGAAACACTTCTGGAAATTCGAGATGACATGGAAGGTATTGTTAGAAGAGCTACGAAAGTGAAATCTGGATCAGCTATTGCAGCTACTCGTACCGGTGTCATGCTTTATATCGTATTAAGAGCATTCACCATGAAACACTACCAAGGATAACGTAAATAATTATTTTAACATTGGCAATTACATTATTCTTAAAGTGTATATTTAATAAATATTACTTTAAGGAATGAGAAATGAGCTTTTTTGAAAAGTTGTTAGCTAAGACTTGTAAGACAGCCCATAACCTCTCGAATCTAATCTCTACAGATTTTTATTTTTCTAAGATAGATGAATCTAAACCTACAATTATTACCATCATGACAAAATATAATTGTCCTATGGATATTGTAATCATTAAGAGAACCTATTTGATGAAAAGAAAAAATGTAGGATGGTTTAGGAAAAAGCAACGTAAATTTGTACTTTATCAGATAACAGGGATTGTTCCAGACTGTTTCCCTGATAAAGTTGCTCGAGTGATGAATTCTACTATGCAGATACCTGCATTACTATCTAGATTCTGTGACGAGAAACAACAAATCAATGCAGTTGCTTCTGCTTTTTTAGACATCAAAATGTCCGATATTTTAAAGCAGGATAAAATAAAATAGAATTCACTCTCCTACTCAATTAAGAGTAGGAGAGTAATTCATTTATGTCAATTAACTTAACCAGTAATTAATATCACTAATATCATTAGGGTTTTGATAAATACCATTTGTTACGTTTCCATAACGATTACCAAAATAAGGATTGCCTGTAAATACATCACTCATGTGGCTTAAGCCATCCATTACGTCATTCAGCATATCGGGAGAAGAACGCAAAGCATTAATACGACGAGTCTCTTTTAAGTCATCGATCATGCCGGATACAGACATTGCCATTTGAGATCTAGATTCAGGAGTTAAACGAGATTCTAATAGACGAATGGTTTTCTCTAATTTAGCAAATTCAAAATGGTCTTCAGTATTAGATAATTCTTCGTATAGATTAGAAATCTTATCTTTCAATGCTTCTTGTTCTCTTTGTTGCATTTGTTTTACAGGATCAATTTCTTCACCTGCTGTAACAACATTAGACAAGAATCTTCCTTTGTTGATATTGTAATAGTTAACATTACGACCGTTAAATATAAACCAACAAGCCAATAACCAAGAAATTACTTGGTCATCGTGATCTTCTTTGTCAGAGCCATGATCGATTCTACCGTCAACAATAACCAATCCTAATAGTTCGCGGATCAGTTTCTTGTCTTTTACTTTATCAGCAATAACATCAATAGCTCGATAGAATGTTTCGCCATATAGATTATCACGACTATAACGACCTTTACCAGAAGTACTGTAACCAAATGAACTACGATACATATTGGCTACACTGGCTGGGTTAGGATGAGCATCCATCATCATAAACGCCCTGGCTTTCTCATCTTTTTCATGGACAATCGTATTAAAGATTTGCTTAAATGGATTAATGCCATAAGCAGGCAATGTTTCAATTAAGAAGTCAATAATACCTTGTGCAGATGATCGATTCTCAGGAACCAACAGTAGTTTAGGAAAACGAATAATCAAATCACAAAGCCATTGAGCATATTGGAAGAGATTAACTTTACTGATACTGGCAGTACCAATGATATTAAGATCCAAAGCATTTACAAATGTTAGTGAGCAGGCATCCTTACCAATAGCAGAAGAAGAGTCCAAACCCACAATAACCGGACAATTATTGAATATAGTAGAAAGTTCATGATTGTCTACGTACCAATTAATAATAATACCAAATTTACCAATGTCTCTAAATACTGGATCACATTCACTATTTTTGATCATCTGTGCTTGTTCTACAGTAAATGGAGAAGACTCTGTACCAGATGTCCAGACATTATAATAATCTCGTAATGCATCCTCACCTGTTACTTTGTTTCGAGCCATATTTTCAATCAACCATTCGTCAGTATAGCCTAATTGACGATGAGAGAAAGTTCCTTGTACTTGGAAAAGACCAATGGCTTTAAATAAAGGATCAACAGGATTAGAATCTGCTTTTACACGTTTTTCAAATTCAACAGCATCAAAAGAATCAAAATATTTTTCATCAAACTGTGCAGATTCATTCCATACCTCATAAGCCCAACGACCATGTGGCGTATCTTTTTTACCAGCAGTTGTTGTGAAGATAGAACAAGTTTCTTTACCTTGTTCTAAAGCTTTTTGTCTCGCCGCGTCCATTGACGAACCCATAGACGGAATAGTAATGTGGTTTAATTTACAGAACGCCACCTCATCACACTGACGAACTTCCACCGTATTACCACGACCACGCTTATAAGCAGCATCTTCAGATTCCTGAGCAATAATAGTATTGTAGTAGTTATTATTACTTAATACCGTAATACCTTCTGTATTATTACTATCCTTACGAGTAATAGGATTTAAGTAAGAAGGCAAGGTAGCAATAAGCGCACGAAGGCGAATTACGTTTACAGTACGTAAGTCAGAGTCTTTTGTATAAAGAAGCATCTTAAGACTTTTACGGAAACACAACAGATATTGCATGATAATATCTGTAGAGAATGACTTACCAGTTTGTCGTGGCTGGATCAAGAAATACTGACAATGGTTAAAGAAACACCAGAACAAAGAGATGTTTGCTCTATTAGCTCTAAAGAAAATACGAGTATCTTCATTCGAGTCAGGTGCTTGGGCTAATTCTCTAAAGAAGTACCATGGGTTTACTGCGATTTCTGTAGCAATTTTAGAAATCATGTGAGGGGTTAAATTTGGATCAAATGGATCGACAAATTCTAAATCAGGATCGTGTAAAGCAAGATGGAAATAATAGTTTTTAACACCCATCTTCTTGTAAATATTTGCTAAGTCGATAAACGACTGATTTTTAGTGGAAAGATGGACAATCGCTTCAGAATATTTGTCCCAGTCTTGAAGAAATAGTATCATTCTGTTTATTGCCTTTTATAAAATATTTCAGTTATATATCATTAAAGTGAATTATCAAAGCATTTTAATGCTGATGACACATAATTTTTAAAAGAGATTGGGTTTACCAATCTCCTAATATCGATTTATCTATCTAACTTATTTTGTTTTTAGTCTAATTTAATTATAAGGATATTAACCATGAACAAAGATGTTTTGAAAAGCTTTTTTAAAGAAGCTGTAAGTTTAATTAAGTCAGGAGAGAAATCTATTTCTCTTAAAGACCTGATTTTAGCTGATAAAGAAATCGTCAGCAAAACAATTAAACACATCACGTCGTCATCATACTACATGATGCACGTGGGTCAGATCACATCGATCCAAGAAGGATTCAATGAATGGATTGCTAATCGTGAAGAATCCCAAGTATTTCCACAAATCAAATTCCCAACCACGATTGACTACGATCAATCGTTAAATCTAAATAATTCAATTATGGATTTAACAAAAGCATCAGAAGATGAAATAGCCTTAGTATATCACATGGCTGTATTGTTCTTAATTGAGTATTATTTAGAATCTGAAGAAGAAAGTTCTTGGCAGCGAGAACGAGTACAAAGCGAAGTGACTCGTACGCTCAATTCCAGTATCTACTTCTTCATTAATTTGGGTGCTGATCACGCTTCTTACATTGGTAACTTTACTACAGAAGAATCTCACTTCTTGGTATTTGTTACCATGTTAAAATTTTATCGTAATCTTGATAAAGAATACGTGCGTGGTATCTTGGAATACTTGACCTATCTCTTCTTGGAATTTAAAGGAGAGTACAGCCAAGAAGTACTGGATGATTTCGAAGATTATATTTCACGTACTTTCCCAAATCTGGATCTCGAACGAGTATTCCAATTAGATGCAATCATGTGCATCATTAATGTATTCGATATTGTCGAATACTTCTTGGAGTTATTTATCGATAAGGAAGGTAATGATATCTTCCCTCGCGATGGATATACTCCGTCTGACCTACAAGCAACCATTACTAATTGGGCGCTTGTTTAATCTAACTAACTTAAAAAGGAAATTGAAATGAAACCAACTATTACTATTCAAGAAGCAAACGAAATGATGTACAATCTCTCCATTAAATACATGGAGAATATTAAGTATCACATGGAAACTTTGGAAAACATTCGTCCTGAAGACGAATACACACCAATGGATCTTCTTCTGGCTACGATTAAAGTAGCTAAAGTACTCTTGGTAAAAATGGAAGCCTTAGCTTCTGTTTTGAACATTAAGAGTTATTCTATTGATTTAGGTGGCGATGCATTTACAGTTGACTTGGATACAAGTAAACCAACTGTAAAACGTGTTCTTGACCTTATCGATCGAGTAGAGGGTTTAGATGGAAATTACTAACCTGGTAGTGGGTCCAATAGGTAACGTACCACTGGACTACATATACGATTTCAACGATCCTAAACATCATGAAGAAATCCGTGCTGATTACGCTAATGGAATCTCATCATTATTAGTCAGTATCTGTGAAGAAGTCAGTAACTATCCTGATAAGGTTATTGTCGACATCAGTGATTTATCAGTAGTCAATAATCCTGAAGAAGACGAATATGCAACCGTTATTCCAAAGATAGAAATCTTTCCGGATCTAGCCGCGATTACTATGTTTTTCCATAAGAGTATCAATGAAAAAATATACGATACCGTATTAGAGCATGTGAATAAAGAATCTCCAGGTTCTAAGATTACTGATTTTGATGTTTTGACAACTTGTGTTTGTTTAAACGATTCTAAGATCTGTAACTTTGGTATTACTACTCAGTATGGGACTTACCAGATAGATTGTGTTCAGGTAGATGATGTTGTATTCCAGATGACTGATGGAAATGGTCGTAAAGGTAAATTCAGCATGAGGATCGTTGGTATTCCTGACAACAAGAAACCAAATGGTGAGTACGATAACATTGCGACAATAATGACAGCGATGTCAACTGAAACTACTCGTGAGATGTTTAAAACCATGAGTAATTTTAAATTAATGTTATCTCTAGATGCACTCTCTTATGTGATGATGACTTCAGGCCCTAAGCCTAATTTATCCCACAACTGTTTAGATGTTATCTACTTCCGAAGTGTTGCCAAACAGTGTATAGACCAACTGGTTTTGGAAGCAAAAGGAAATAGCATTAACTAAACATAAGAATCTCTCCTCTACCTTAATTGGTAGAGGAGAGTATTTCTTTTTTTAGTTTCCAGACAAAACAAAAGTAGCGAATACAGCTAATCGATCTGTAGATTGCATTAAATCAAATAAACTACCACAACGCAATTTGACATCTTCCATCTTGACCGTAGCGGGTACTAGAATGACCAAATTAACAAAATAACCATCAACAATTAAACTACGAATTTTCTCGACATGGTAATCTGATAAAGTCTCGTATTGAATTGTCCAGATAAATGGTTGGTTATTGCCTTTAATCAAACTCGCTAATTCACCAGTGATATCGTATAAACCTAAACCACCTTCTACGTGTTCCACACTTAATCGACTATTACGTGTAGCGGCAATAGAACCATCTACTCCAGCGATGACGTCATTACGACCAATCATGTAGCTCTTAGTGGGATCTTGTTTATCACCCATGTCACGACCCATTGATTCAGCCATGCCGTCTTGTTCATTTTCAGTCTTACTAAATATTTCATTTAGTCTCTGAGCAATCTGAGTAGCAAAATCACCCATGATAGGAACATTCTCAGTTCCTTTAAATGTAGGTGGGTGAATAAATGACTCGGTACTTAAATCTTTCTTTAAAGATTTTATCGGTACGACTTTGAATTTCATTATTAATCTTTCTATTAAATCAATACATGTTACCCATGGTAACTCGCCACAATCTCCAGTTTTGTTCTTCATCAGCTTGCCAGAGAATACGGCTAGCATCACGTTTCTTTTCCTGATACATTTCTTCAGCATCTGCATAAGTGTCTACCCACTCACCAAATGCCGCTAATTCAGAACCACCATCTAACATTGCTCTATTGATGCGGATTTTAAGCTTTTTATAAATGTAAGCTTTACACGCCAATAGACTTAATTCTTTAACGTAAGAAATTGCAGTACGATCAATAGTATTTAGTTTAGCATCATGCTCTACCAAAATATCAATGGTACAGTTGGTACTAAGATAAGGAGCGCGTTTAATAATAAAAGAATTAGGAGAAATAACTTCCGTCTTTTCTAAGTAGTTAGCTGGTACACTGGAACCACCCGCAGCCATTTTAGAGCCAGCAGACATCACTGAAGAAACGCCAGCTGCAAGACTATCATTACCCATGTAAGAGTTATTATAGATGTTGACAGTATTTACTCCCAATACAGAAAGAATCTTTCTATTCTGCAATACTTCAGGAGGGATAACCACAACATAGTCAGATACATTGATTCTTTCGATCTGACAAGCCTCTAAAGGAATAGTAACTTGATGAGCGTATTCTAAAGAGAGATCAGGAATAACTCGTTTTTCAAAAATCTCAGTAATGATACGAGCATCTGCACTTACAGGTTTGTAATAATCTTGGCGATATGGCGTAACAAAAGTTTCCTCAATAATCTCTTCAGGAATTACTTGATGTATTTCAGCTAGACACATGTTTACAGTTGACATAAGTCTATCCTTTCGAATATATAAATATAGATAAATTATGCTATAATTTTCATACGAATAATCTAATTAGTTACACGAATATATTATTATCATGAGAAAAGAGTAAATATCATTCTATTTTGCTCTAGATTCATCCTACATTGAGAAACTATTTTAAGATGATAGATACCCTTAAGAAACATTAAAAGTCCGTATAAGCTTATTTTTACAGACTTTGAGCATTTATGATCGATATTCTAATTGTATAGGAATTTGTTATGCAACAAACATTCTTTATCCCTGATATAGAAAAAGCAATAAAAGATGTTTTTATGTACGGACATCAATTAATAGAAAATCCTATTGGATCTTCTATGGACAAAACTGTTCAAGAAGCATTAGGCGAATACATCATAAACCATAAATTTACATTATCTAGTTTTAACTGGTTAGTGAATTTAGGAATCGATAAAGTCTATGCCGAAGAATTTAATCGCGCTGGTTTCATGAAAGATACATGGTCTTGGTACGCTGGTATTAATATTATTGTTAACTACTGGCTAGAAAGATTAGGTTGTTTTGTTATTAATAATAAACAATATCAAATTTTGGATACGGTTAATTTATTATTGCAATTCGATAAAAACCTAAAACAAGATTACAGTACAGGTAAGGAAATAGAAATGTTGGTTTCCGCAATAAAAAGCGGACATGTTGAGAATTTCTTTTCTAAGACATTAGGTGCTTTGAATAAAGCATATCAAGAAGACATTGAGTTGTGTAGATTTATCGAAGACAGAAATCAAAATGATATTGGGGTTAAACTACCAATGTCTTTTGTCATCGATCCATTTTATTTAACAATTACATTTATTCACTAGGCACACTATGGAAAACAAGTCAATTATTCAATTAAATGTTCGCGAAATTCTTGAAGATATAGAACTTCAATTAGTTAATTTTGGTGTATATAATAAACCAATATTAGAGAGCGAAGATTTTGGTTTTTACCATAAAGAAACTTATAGAGAACTTATTACGAAAGGAGAGACATACACCTTAGTTAATATTGACGGTGTAAAATCTCAACAAGAATATAAAGGAACTATTAAGTCATTTAATTATTTTCGACATCATCAAGTTTACGACAGTTATGGCAATAAAGTTTATTCTCCTTTTGGAAATGTTACATTTTCTAGAATTTGCCATGCAGAGACACTAACAATATTCAAAGACATTTTTGATCACTCATTAAAAATGGATCTTCCATTACGCTTTTGCGGTAGATTGATAATGGCCAGGAGAGATTTAGCTTTATATGTTTTAAGCTTAGTATTTCCGGAACATATTGGTTATATTCTTAAAGACGATATTCCTGACGAGGAAGTGGATAAAAATCCATTGGTTATTCTGATGTATAACATTATTCGTATTATTGAGAATATCGTTAGAAGTTCAGGTTTGTCTCTAAACGAAATCTATGCATTCGTGTATAAAGAAGGATTTGTTTATTTAGAAAGTCTCGGTGATTATCGAATCATTGAGTGGGAAATGATCCAAGATTATATTCAAGATAAGATTGGATCTGAAAATGCCAAAGAATATAAAAATACCTTTGGAAACATGAATCCATTAGAATTTCTTTGTGATACATCACCAAAATATGTTGAATATTTGGTGTGTGAAATGGTGGATAAAAAGCAAAGACAAATTTGGTGCAAACTGATAAATTAATTTTAGAAAGTAGTACTAAGTATGGTGCCTATTTTAAAAATTCCAGAGAAAAGGTACTCTACAGCTTATTTAGGGGATATCAACCTAGTTGATATTTACAACTATTTCCAAGAGGAGCTTCTTAATAGGAAGCTATCCTCTTGGGATCTTCGTCAATGTGGTTATGAAAGCATACACCACTTTTTTTTGCTTACTTTAAACGAGCTTTATGACGAAGTGGTTGATCTTGAAGGAAATTCAGACAAATATACTAAATACGTAGAAACCGTTACAAATATCGGATTGAGTATAGAAGTTGCTGATAATATTTTAAAATATTTAGCTGTATTAGTTAATGAAGTAATAGAAGAATTAAGAATAACAAATAAAGAATGTGTTTATATTCAAGTACAAGAAGACATTAGCTTTATACCATTAGCTTCTGTTTATTGTTTAAGATCCATAAATATAATTGGAGTAGACACATATGTCCCTAGGTAAAAAATGCGTTTTTAGCGTAAACATTCCGAGTCAGCTAAATATCGCTATTGATTTAATTTACAAGATGACTGGTCACCACATTAACATTAATCAATTGGTGGACTTCATTTCTAGAAATCGCCCTTATCGAAATGTCGATATGGATGCAAAAGTAAATACTGAAACCATTTTATTAACCGATACATTTGTAGAGAACATCGAACATTATCAGAATACCCCAATGGGTATTCAGATCTACGATACACTCTATCAGGTCATTCTGGTTTATTACCGATTTATTTTTGATAAGGGTGATTATCTCTCTACTCAGAACAACTATATTCTGTTTAGTAAAGAGAATCTAAATCTGGATAAATAGTTATGGTCATGACCGCTTTTTTAAATGATCCTCAATATAAGTTAAAAATCCATTATTGTAACTTATTTGAAAAGTATTATATTACGGATGGGGATTATGTCCAGAAAATTATGATACTGATGAGAAATGCTTTTCGGTTTACAGAAAATCAGTTTAGACTGTACATCATGGAAATCGATAATGTATTTAGAAAGAAAGACCATCTCTTTCAAAATCAAAATGTTCTGGACTTTTATAATGAGTTCTCTATTTTGAATCTATATCCTGAGATACAAGCCACCCCTGAGATAGAAAAAAGATTAACTCATCTTGCTTTTGAGTTATATCGTTCAATTATCTCAGTGACAGTAAGTAATAAACTCTATCTACCTGAACCTGTATTACAGCAAGATGGATATTTGAAAGTGAACTGTTACCATATTGGCGGATACACTACAGATTCAATTATTCTATTTAAGACAAATCCCTGGAGTCCTATTTAAAATGACAGTCACTAAACAACTACAGATTGGTAAAATCTATTCTTTCGATACTTATGCTCCTGAGGTATTAGGTACTCGAATTGCAAATGCAAAATGTTTAGCCGTGCTTAATGCACAAAATGCAATATCTAATGGTGTAGATATCTTTGCCTATCATGAGCAAATGAGACCACACTTACCTGTCGGATACAATAATGATCCGATGACGATGATTTATGTTAAGCTTGTAAACTCATCTGGTCTAGAGACCATTTACTCAATGGACTGGATCAATTTAGAAACCTTACAAGAAACTAGAGCGGATCGAATCATCGCAACAATCGATGGTGTATCTATCGAAGATATTGAGATTATCCGCAGAGCTTTAGCTGTACAAGGTTATAATAACTTTAACTTAGTACTAACAGAAAGTTAAAATATCTCAATACCACTCTATATATGAACAAGATACTTTAGTCTTATTGATGTTAGATTAGTTGACAACTTCCTCAACTACTGTTTAACGAGGAATAATCTAAATCAGTACATTCCCTTGTAGTCATCTTTTTTTTTCATTTTGATGCGACATGAATAATGTTCTAGCGACGAACTAGAAGTTATTTCTATAGGGGTGCCAGAATGGCTATTAATAAATTGTATTGGATAATTTACACACGCCTGTCAAAAGATCCAGTAAGACTAGATAGTAAAAATGTCAGTTCCTACAAACCCAACCGAAACCCTCGCTCCTCAGATTAGGGGCGAGGGGAGTAAGTTTATATGTTTTTGTATGAGATTTAAGATCTTAAATTATTTTATTTTGATCAAAAGGATAAACAAATGTCTGATGATAAAGAAGTAAGCCAAGAGGTTAAAGAACAACCTAAAAAAGCTTATGAAGGTGGCGAGATTGTTTACTGGCTTAAAGGTGAAATCTCTCAAGATGACTCTACATTGATTCGTAATGCCAAACGTGTATTCAACGAAAAAACTTTACCTCATGTAGAAGATGATGCTACTGCAGTGGTTAACGTTAAGCTTGCTATGCTTGCTGGTAAACCTGCTGACCCTGTAGCTAAAGAAGGTAAAGAAGAACATCGTCGTATTGATGATGGTGCTGTAGATGATAACGCTGGTCGTTTCGTACCTCCTGTAGCTACTCCTACTGGCCCTGGTAATGAAGGTGAACGTGCAAATACTCCTGAACGTACACCATCTGGTAAACCTGTTAAACCTAAAGACGCTAAACCTGAAGGTGCTGAAGCCTGAAGGGGTCTTCAGTCTGGTGGACCGTCTGACGCCTAACGGACTAAACATACACTCTACTCCTTATTGGGGTAGAGTGTAAAATTATCTATGTCCTGCCTATTTTTTGAAAATACAAATATAGGAACGACCCAAATGGACAACATACGTTCTAAGAACCCTAACGATATATCTGGAATTAATGTAAATCAATACGATCTTAAAGAAAATGTATTCGTATTAAATGCTAATGAATACACCAGGAAGTTAAATCCAGTAGTCGATTATGTTGAACAACAAGCAAAATTTCTATCGGTTATGGAAGAGATTCCTTACGAAGATGCCAGAAGTTTTGTAGCGGAAAATATTAAACCAGATGGTTTATTTCCGATTAAAAATCCTAAGATACATTGTGTTCGTAAAGATGAAAATGGCGATCGGTACGAAGATGTAGACAGTACTTTATTACAGTACTTAAAAGAAACATTTGTTAGTGAAGACATCATGGCAGCTACGTTTACAACGTTTATGCCTCACAAACGTAAGATGTCTTACATTTCCCAATATGTAGAAGAAGCATTTCCTAAACGTAAAGCTTTAAAGAAACGTCAGTTTCAAATGAAGCAAATGGGTAACTCAGTAGGTGAAGCATTCGCTAATAATGGTCAGAATAACATTAAGCGTTCTATTAACTCCATTTCTGGTGCTTCATCATTACCATCAACACCCATTTATTGTATTTCGATGCATCCTGTATTGACATCTAACTGTAGGATGACTTCTGGATATGCTAATGCAAATAATGAAAAACTGTTAGGTGGTAATCGACATTATCATTCGGCAGATGTTACGATCAATAACTTAGTAGCACTAACGACCAATATTGATTTGGAACAAGTAAAAGCAGTTATAGATCAATATAATCTTTATGTCCCTAATTCAGAAGAGTTATTCGAGTACATCTTAGAAAGTACACGTAACTATTGGAGATGGCCAGAGAAAGAACAAATCATTAGAGAGTTTATTACCAAATGTACTCGTGAAGAAAGAGCTTGTATTGCTTACATTTACGACTTACATGCAATGAAACGATTTAATGAAGAATTCATGTATTCTTTTATTGGAAAACTTTCAGAAAAAGTAGATCCGATTCCTGGATTAGATCTTGAAGAGGCTGGCCGTATTTTTAACAGCGCTTTAGATGAAATTAAGATTCATGCCATTCAAGTCCATTCTGATAAAGTTATTGGTGAACGAGAATCTGAATATGTTAAAACAGATACGGTTATTACCATGGCTTCTCAAGTCATCAATACCTATCATGTTTTCCAAGAGTATAAAGACTATATTCAGACATTCTTAAGATCTCGTCATTTACCATCTTCATTAGCAATGCTTCCTGCTATTTTACGTAAAGTAGTATTGATGTCAGATACTGACTCATCTATCTTCACAACAGAAGCCTGGACAAAATGGTATACGAATAAATCTAGAGGTTATAAAGACAAGCAATTATCTACAGGTGTTTATTCAGCCATGGTAATGTTGTCTTCATTAACTTTAAAACATCTGTTGGCTACAATGTCAGCAAACTTAGGCGTACCTGAAAAGTATATTTGGGGTATTGCAATGAAAAACGAATTTAACTTTGTTATCTTCGTTAACCTAAATCGTACTAAGCACTATATTGCGACAATCGCGATTCAAGAAGGCAATGTTTATTCTGAATTAGATATTGAGAAAAAAGGTGTACACATGAGGAATTCAAATAGTCCTCAGGACATCATTAAACATGCTGAAAGAATTATGGAAAAACTATATAATTTCCATAGCGATGAAAAGATTAAAGTGCTGGATGTTTTAAAAGAAGTAGCTGATGCTGAAAGGAAAATCATTCATTCTTTAGAACAAGGCGAACCGATCTATTATCGATCTACCCAAATTAAAGAAAAAGAATCGTATAAGAAAGAAGAAGATCAATCTCCTTTTGCCAATTATATATTCTGGAATGAAACTTTTGGTAAACACTACGGCATGACCGATCCTCCACCCTATTCGTCATTTAACGTTAAGTTAGATATCAATAACAAAACAGAAATGGCTCAATGGTTAGATTCTTTCGAAAATCAGGAATTAGCAAATGATATACGTGAGAATCTTAAAAAGAGAAAGAAAGATCACTTAAGTACGATTAATGTACCTTATGCGGTATTTACTTCTCAACCTATCCCAAAAGAAATTATTCCAAAAGTAGCTAAGCGAGACATCGTAATTAATTTGTGTGCACCTTACTACATTGCTTTAGAAGCAGTAGGATTTTTCTTCTTTGATAAGTTTAATAGTAAACTGATTTCTGATTACTATTAATGTATGTTTTATAACCCTTAATCTAAATAAAAGGAAATAAAAATGTCAGATATCGTATTTTTGACTAAAGATGATTTGAAAGCTCTTGTTGTGAAAGAATACTACCATCGTATTCCTGATTCAACAGTGACTGTTTGTGCAATCACTTTGAAAAATGGTTTCGTGGTAGTTGGTGATTCAGCATGTATCGACCCTCGTAAATTTGACGAAGAGATCGGTCGCCAAGTTGCTTTTGATGATGCCATTGAGAAAGTATGGGAACTGGAAGGTTACCGTATGAAATCAGAAGGTTTGTTCAGTCAAGAACAACAATAAGTAATATATACTCCTCTACCCAAATAAGGGTAGAGGAGTATTATTTTTTTTTACAAATTAAATAGCCAATCTACTTCTTTTTCGTATAAAGGTTTTAAGTCAGAGATCCGATAATCATCAAATACTTTACCACCTTTTAAACTTAGCAGTTCGTATTTCAACCTATTAACATAGCCTTTATTGACATACATGTAAGGTTGTGCTGGAGTATTTAAACAATGTCTTAAGAAACGAGACATTGCCAGTACATAAACCCATTTATTCTGCCTATTTAAAAGAATGGGAGGATTATCCATAAATGTAATGGCACGAACATCACCGATACCATGTATGTTTTGGCATATCTTTGCGATATTAAAATTACCACCTCTTGCTCTAGAAAAGATTTCTTTAATATCTTGATCAAGTTCAGTAGAAGAAGTATTGACATAAAAAGAAGTCCCAATATAATCAATCGTTGGGGAAATACTATCGTCAGTCAACATACAGTTCTTATTGATAATAACTTGATTCAGATGGGAAGGTAACATATTAGGTAATACAACCATACCTAAGAAATAACCAATAGCTGGAACTTTATGTTCAGGATTAACAACCTTAATGCGTTTATGATGAATACGCCAAGCTAAGTATTGCATTACCAATAAATTGATGTCAATTTGAATAATTGCAAAACCAGGTTTATCAACATAATTTTTAATTGTCATTAAGTTGTAAGAGATATGTGTTTGGTCATGTCGTAAAACAATAACAGGACTTAATTCTTGCCATTCTTTTTTAACATATTCCCAATCCCATCTATTTTCTACTATAGAAATAACTTCTGTAGTATTAGGACCATAAAAGTTACCATAGTGTAAACGACCTACACTACGATAAGAAGTAAAGCCTAAAGCATTGGCTTTAATAAAAACAGTATTATTAACATACTGTTCTATGTATTCGTCAGGGATGTTTTCCCCAATATCCAAGTGATGTAAAACACGATATAGAATGTGTTGACCAGCTACGTAATAATAATTGTTACGATACCAGTTAATGGCTCGTTTTAATCTGTTATCGATAACCCTGTTTGCAAATTTAAGATGCCAGGTTTCTTCTTTACGTATCCGGTTCGTGATACCAACAATATTAAACATTAGCTGAACTCTTTTTAATATAATAAAATTTTTAAGTAATAGACGGTCATATGAAGATTTACGTATAACGGTTTAAAATATCGTTATGAATAAATTTCTGTATCACTACCTTATATATGATAGATTAAACTACTGACTCTAACTGGGTCAGTATAGGGAGATATATTATCTCATTTCAAATAACCGAACATTTTAATATAGCGTTTTATTGTTTTAAAAAATATTTAACTCTATATTATTAATGTGTAATAGGGAACGAAAAGTAATTTAATCAACGTTACTTTACGACTTATTACAATTAACGTTAATTGTAAAACCCTTCTTTTAAAGGAAATTAATTATGGGTATCGAAATCGATAACAAAAACTTGGGCAATGCTCGTCCATTCACTTTCACTGGTAACGGTGGTTTTGCTGGTTTCAACGTCATCAACAATGACCTGATGAGCTTCGAGAAAACACTTAAAGAAGTGATCGAATCTCGCTTTACTGTAAATGGTATCGACATTGGTATTATTCCACTCGACCGTAAAAATCATCGTTTGCTCCCACTGGACGTAATGTTGATTACTGTTCGCGATGAAAACGATTCTGAAAAATCTAAAAACCTGCGTGGTGTTTATGCCGTAGCGATCTGTAAATCTACAGACACTCTGCGTGAACAACAAGTTGACTTGGGTGGTCGTAAATTCAGCATCGACATTCTGCCTAGCCAAATGTTCAATGCGCCTGAATTGATCAACCTGTTCGTTGCTGTCGTAAAAGACAAATACAAAGAAGATACCGTATACTGCGGTGGTTCTACTTTGTTCGTAGACGAAGTGAACTTGAAAGACCAAAGCGTAGTATTGCGTTCTCTGATCAACTACTTGATGGCTTGTGTTACTGGTGCAAGCTACGAGAAAAATCGTCGTGATCGCAAACTGAGCGACATGAACTTTGCAGACCATGATCCATCCGAGGTTCTGTATTGCGAACGCAAATTGAATACTGCTCCAGTATTTGATGAAGCAAACCAACCTATCCGTGCTGACTTCATCCACACCGTAACTGGTCGTGTAGAAAACAACAATGCCTCTACTTCTTTCTTGGGTGATGGCGGTGTTGCTCGTGAAGTATCTAGCGTGACTGGTTATATCGACATCCTGCCGGTATCTCCTAATGCGAATGCGAATGTAAGCAACATGTGTCCATGGTCTTCCACAGGCTTTGCTTATGGTCAAGCTGGTTCAGTAACTGGTCAACAAGCTCCAGCAGAAGCAACTCGTACTTACGTAACCAACGTGGTATTTACATCCATTAACCCTGCCGAATACCAAACCATGGGTAACATCCTGTTCGGTCTGGTAGCTGGTGTGGTTGCTTCTTGGGACAACTACTGGTGGGTAATGACCGCGCTGAATCCAAAACAACAAGCGCCTAACAGCTTGCATTCAGTAGCTGGTTTGGGTTACGACATTTCTCAAATACTGCGCCTGCCTAAATTTGAACCAATCCCTGTTGACAGCCCTGAGTTCAATGATGCTGCATGGATCAACGTATTGAACACTTACTTCCGTCCAGATGTAGTATTCTCTCTGGAAGTTGGTTTGGGTTCTGCTGGCGAATGGAAATACGACGCCATTCTACAAGCAGCCATCGAGTCTTACGAAGATGCTGTGAAACCAGGTTCCTTCAACGGCTTCCTGATTGATTTGGCTACTTTGTTGACCAATGGTGTATTTACTGCAGAATACCAAAAACTGGGTGGTGATGGTCGTGTGGTAACTACATTGCGCGATCGTCAAACTTTGGTAGGTTCTTACTACAATGACACCCTGAAAACCATCCGTTCTGTTCAAGACTTCGACCGTCGTCTGTTGCTGAACCAAATCAACGGTTCTGTAGAAAACATGGCGATCATCGCTGACTGGAACTACGCTTCTGTAGATCCATCTTTGAACACTCTGCAACGTTTGGGTATCCAACAAGACATTATCAAACGTCAAGCACCTTCTGCTAAAGTCACTGGCTACGGTGTACGTGTTGACTTTGATTCTCGTTTTGTACGTGCTCTGGTAAATTCAATGCGTATTGCTGGTCTGGTCCTGATTAACAGCAATACTGTTACTCCAGTTAACCAAGTACAATTTGCTACCCACATTAACAATGCATTGGTCAGCAATATCGATGGTCACTTGAGCTATGGTCGTACAACTACTGGTACCAGTGGTATGGGTGCGTTTAACTTCAGTCAACATCGCCCTCACTACTAATCCTAATGTAGTTCGGTAATACTAATCCCTGACTCTTTAACTAGAGTCAGGGGTTTTGTATTATGTTCATCTAAATTTATTTTTTAGAAGTCAAATATTTTTTGATGATCTATTTTTGAACGAACTAACTACATGAGGAATGTTTATAAATGGGAACTTACTTACAATACGTGAATAGCGATGAGATTTATAACAATACAACTTGTGCTAAGATTATTGTTAATGATTTACCAAATCGCTCCCAGAAAGACAAAGCAACAATCAATAGCTTATTGATGTTGGAAGTAGGTGAGGTTTTTGATAACGTACCACGATGTTCTTGTGGTGCATTATCCATGAAAATGTATAAAGGTGTGCGATGTAAGAAATGCGATACAGTTGTAGAAGAGATTGTGACCAATAATCTAGATGATAAGATTTGGGTAAGAGCACCAGAAGGTGTTCCTGCTTTAATGAATATTAAAATCTGGTATCAGTTACAAACTTATTTACAGCGTTCATCTTTTAAGTTTAATTTGTTACAATGGCTTACTGATCCTGATTATAAGCCAAAACTAACAAAGATGTCAGCACCTATTAGAAAGGCACTACAGAAATTAGATGAACATGGTTTAAATGTAAGAAGTTATCAGTTCTTCTACGATAACTTTGATCGCTACATGGAATTCTTACTACTGAATCCAGAATTCAATACACGAGCATTAGAACGAGGCCCAGAGCTTTATCGCTTAATCATGGAGAATCGTAAAGATGTGTGGGTGCAGTATGTACAGATACCTAATCGGGCACTGACAATCATTGAAAAGTCTAATGGTAAGCAATGGGTAGATGCATCAACACCTAAACTATTAAAAGCAGTACGAAGAATGGTGGGTATTGACAATGATGAGAATTTAAGAAGCAAAACGTCAGCAAAAACAAAGCAGTCGAGAACTTCGAAATTCTTATCTGAGATGGCTGAGTATTACGGTAAAGAAATTGACCCTAATTACTTAAGTAAGAAGTATGGTTTATTCCGTAAACATATTGACGCCACACGATCTCACTTTTCTGCTCGATTTGTGGTAACAGCAATTACAGAACCACATCGTTTTGATGAAGTATGGTTGCCATGGGTAGGTGCAATGTCATTACTTGGACCACATATCCGATCTAAGCTTTATAAGAAAGGATATTCTTCGAATAAAGTAATGGCAATCATGACTAAGTACCAAATGGTTTATAATGAAGAAATTCACAAAATCATGACGGAACTTATTGATGAGTCTAGAGCACCTTGTGGTGAAAAAGGCATTCCTATCCTACTTAACCGTAACCCAACATTGAAACATGGTTCTATCGTTCTGTTAAGAGTTACACGAATCAAAACAGATCCTAGAGATATGTCTGCATCTACATCTGGTCCTATTGCACCTTTGTATAATGGTGATTTCGATGGTGACACAGAGAATTTCTTATTGTTATTGGATAATATCACGGCACGTGCGTTACAACCATTCGAGCCTAAGTATTCAGTAAACAATTTGATCGAGCCTTATATGGCTGATGGTGTAACTTCATTACCGAAACCCACAACCATGTCTATTGCGGTAGCCATGACCAAAGAAAAAGATCCTAACGAAGAACAACTGAAATTCATGTCTCAGTTTGTAGCGTAGGGTTAACCGTCGAAAGGAAGTATTATGGCTATGTTAATTACAGGTGGTCGCGATGCAATGCGTAACCACATGTACGGAGCAATATCTCAAGATACCGCAAATTTCATTCAAAGTCAAATTGCTAGTTTAACAGCGACTTATGGTGATGTCGCTGCTGGATTTCAAAATCAGTTGATGTCTAATTTTAATGCATCGGCAATGAGATCCATTACTCTGGCTAAAAATAACTTGGATAGTACTGGTAATATGTTTGATGAAGGTGTACGTAAATTGACTACGGTTGATGATTTCCGTATGGCTTCACTGAATAATCAGCATTACATTTGTAGCAATCCTTATTTCCTGAGAGAGTTTACATCAGGACGTATGGAAGGTTGGAAGTTAGAACGAACTTATCCAGAATTAACTGGTGAGCGAGATCCATATTTCCAAAATGTAATGCAAGGTGCTGTACAGTATGGTGATGAGGATTGGGGAAATGAAGATTCTGAAGACGTCATTATTCAGTATTACAATGATGAGGTTGAAGAACTTCCTGAACTCATGATCAATGAGAAATTCATCATCAAACAAAACTGGAATACATTATACAATCTGATTCAATCGAATTCTTCTGATGAAGAAGATTACGATAGTGTTATTGATCCAACCAGTATTGATGGTAATTTCTTATAATGTGAATTGTAAATTGAGTAGGTAGAAATACTACCTACTCTTTTTTTTTACTTTGTATTGTTGAGGTTAAGTAAATGGCGTTTACGAATAATGACCCAGACGTAAAGTTAGTTCCTACGTTAGATGGTATAGGATGGATAGATCGAGGCATCAATATTAAATTAGACAGGTTGTTAGCAAACTTCTTTACGTCGGATGGTTCGCAATCTTCTCTTTACTATCGCATGTTTAAAACATATCAAGTAATCAATGCAGATAATGTCAATGATGTCGAATCACTACGTTCGACAATGGAGTCTTATCTGCTTACTTACTTAAGCAAGTATTTTAACTCTGTTAATGTCGAAGTATCGTTAGCAGATATGCAAGGTAATAAGAAAGATCTCATGGATCTGCCTGAAGCAAGAATTGGTTTATTCTTAACAGTAACAGTAAACGATAAAGAAGGATATATCGAAATGAATAAACCAGTAATGTACGAAGGTGGTGTGTTTAAATACACGTTGGATAAATTCAATAAAGGTGGATAATAATGTCAGAAGTTAGTTTAATCGATATAGAGAAAAGTAATGCTGAAACTGATGTAGCCAGTACTGAAGAGGCAATGAATATTGCCATTAAAGAACACATGCAGACAATTCAGGATATTCGTCATCAGATCGATACCGAATTGTCTAGTATTGATGTAAATGATTATATTGAGAATTTCTTAGCACTTCATTGCGGCTATGTTTCCGAGAATGACCAATACTCTATGGATACTTGGTTGGAATTTGCTGGCGGCATGTATCGTCCTGTAAATTTAACCCATAAAGGTAAAGTAATCGGACAAGTACCTTCTTTATATCCTGATGGATTATATAATTTAGTTTCGAGTGAAAAAGAAACCGTAGATCCTGATGATAAGACCGTAGGTAATACACTACAACAGATCAACCAGTATGCAGAGAACTACCATGAGATCGGTAATGCTGAACGTAAGAACTATTACGATGCGTTAGTATCTCGTGTAGATTCTGATGTCATTAATGCCCATAAAGAAAAATGGAAAGAATTCTTTAGATTCATGGGTGTGATTGATAAAAATGTCAATAGTACTGAGACTAAAAAAGAAACTCAGGTAAGTGATAATAAAAATAATATCAGTAATATCTTTTCTTCTGAAGACGTATTCTAAAGATAAACTGATAAGGAATTTAAGATGTTAAGACCAATAAAAGGAAGAGTGTTTGGAGATGTTCATTTTTGTCATGCTCAGACACCTTCGGAGAAGATATTCGAAGAAGTGAGACATTACTTTCCTTTTTCTAAAGACGCTTATTCCTACGATATTACAGTTCTGGATGGTGATTACTGGGATAAGTTAATGCCCAATAACCATCCAGATACATTCACGACTGAAGAGTCAATTTATTATTTATTAAAGTGGCACAAACAGCATGATTGTATGTTAGTCATTGTGGATGGTACCCCACTTCACGATGCAGGACAAATGGAAAAGTTTGTCCACATTAATGAGAATTCCGGTATAGGTGCCGATTTAATATTTGTTAAAGATGTCGACATTAAGTATATTGACAAATTTGATATTCATGTTTTGTTTATTCCTGATCGTCCTCGTTCCTCTCCTGATGACACTTATCAGAGAGTTAAGGAAATAATGGAAGAAAAACAGTTATCAAAAATAGACATGGCTGTAATGCATGGTTGCTTCCAATACCAACTGCCAGAGATTTCTGTTGATCACAAACATATAGAAGAGAATTACCTATCTATTGTAAAAGGACCGATATTTATTGGTCATGTACATACTCATTCTACATTTGACAGAATCATTGCTCCTGGATCATTTTCCCGTTTAAGACACGGTGAAGAAGAACCTAAAGGCATGATTGATTTTGTAATGGATGTAGATAATAGTTTCAAAGCAAAATTTATTGAAAATGAACTTGCAACAATTTATAAGACCATTACCGTTACTGGATTGAATATTGACGATTCTTTAGATAAAATTAAAAGGATTGTTAATAAACTTCCAGAGAACAGTAAAGTTCGAATAGAATGCGAACAAGGACATCCAATTACTGCCGACAGATCATTCGTTACTTTAAAGGCAGAATATTTATCAATCAACTGGTCTATTAAAGTTGTAACCGATAAAAGTGTCATCGCAACCGATAAAGAAGTATTCTCTACAGAGAATGAATATGTACCTTTAATCATTAATGAAAATAACATTATTGAATTAATTGAAAGAAAAGCAATAGAACGTGGTAATTCTAAAGAGCTTATTAAATTAATACCAGAATACTTACAAACTATTATTTAAGGACTAAATCATGGATTTCACTAATGAACGAGAGAAAGGTAAAGTGCCAATATCTATTGGTACTTCGTTAGCATTTGAATCATTACTAAACATCCATGATGATCTGAAACACAAGATACCTCCTTATTTAGAGACAGAAGTAATCTGGATAAATGTCAAAACATTATTTCGTAATCTCTGGGGAGCAATCCCCAGAATACGGCACGATTTAGTTTCAGATATGCAATTAGCAGAAGCATTGATATTTGAAATGGAAATGATTAGAGATGTTTGTCGAAATGAGTGTCGTGGTTTAGAAGTAGTTTATTATTTACCTAACTATTTTGGATTAGGAACTATTAATAATGAAGTATTGCTAAGAATGGATAATACTGAACTACAGAAAAACTACACAAAAAGAATGGTTAGAACTTTGGAGATTGTTTTAAAACGATATAACCAAGGAATGGATATTAATAATGTATCAGATCGTAACCACATGATACGTATCTATAATAACCAGATTACTGATAGAGAGACAAGAAAAACATTCATCATTTCAAGCTATGCTTACGACTTAACCGCTTATAGGAAGTTCAGTAATTTAAAACTACTGGAAACACATACAGGAGCAATTAAAGGTCGAGAGCTATGGTACACTAAATACGAAAATCATTCTGCGGTTCCTCCAATGCCGTTTAGATTAGACTTATTGACTATCTTAGGAGACAAAACCTTATTTCGTACTAAAGTACCAAAATTAAGACAGGCAATAATCGAATTAGCCAAAGCGAACAGATGGACACCTCTTACTACTACAGATAAGATACGCATGAACATCGGATCTATTAAAGATTATCAAATTCGTCAACGATTATTAGATGTCATCACAGGCATGTGAATAAATTCACTACTTGCTTATTTAATGAAACACAATTACATTTCACTTTAAACCTTTTATAGGACTTTTAAAATGGCTGAACAACAACAATTTGCTTCTAAGTATCGTCGTAATATTACCCATACACGCATCATGTCTCTATGGGGTCGTAACGAAGAGAAAACCGTAGCTTCTTTTAACCTTTACGTTACTGGCAATGTATTGCATTTAACAGTATATACTGGTTTGTCCGAAGACAAACAACGCCGACAAAAACAAATTAAGTTTGATTTTAAAGACGGTCAAATTACATCATTCCTGGCAATCTTGCAGGGTTTGGTTCAGCTGTCAGAACTTCCATTTGATGGCGAAGCGCGTACAATCGTTTCTTCTATCTTTGGTTATGTTAAATTCAAAGACATGGACAAAGCAGAACGTCGTGAGATTGGTAAGATCTTGGTAGGTCGCGATAAGAATGGTATCTACTTTATCTCTGCTATTAACAATACTCATGGTCGAGTTAAGTTTAACTTTGAACTGGATCGCGATATTGTTATTTACGATATTAACTCTAACGAACCTATCGAACCAAAAGAAGCTTCTGAACGCATGATGCTTCAATTTGTTAATAACGCTAAACTGATTTTGGCTAATGTCTTGACTCAAGAATTTGTCGATAAAGATTCTGAAAAAGAAGGTGGTCAGTCTGGTGGTAGTAACAATGGCGGTAATCGTCAATCTAGTAGTAATACTTCTGCTGCTGATGATTTTGATTCTTTGCTTCCTTAATCTTTAATGCTATACTACTCTAGAGGCCCACAAGCCTCTAGAGAGTTTAGTATAAATTATTACAACAATATAATATTATATTGTAAGGGTAGACGTATCCTTATACTTTAGTTTGTTAACAATCAAAAAGGAAACTATCGTGTCACAACTTTATTTTGACATGTCAGGAAACAAAGCGTCGATACACGTGAAGTATGGTTCTGAAACAGTTACTTTCAGCTCTCTTTACTACATTAAGGGAAAAGACAGTAATGATGTCGAAACCGCAGCATCACCTTATAACGAATTTAACCAATGGATTACCACAAAACCACAAGCGTGGCAAAGTGAATTGTTTGGTTATTATAAGGAATTAAGAAACACAATCGATACGGTTAATAACGTGGAACTTCTTTTACAACAATTAAATAAGATTTTTGTAAAAGTATACGACATGATTTCTTTAGAAGAAATCAAGATGTGGATTATTAATCCTAATACTCCAGTATACGTAACCACAAAACCATCTACTCGATACGACGAGAATAGAATTGCGGTACCGAAAGAAACAACCTACGAATACGAAGACTATTTGGAATTGGTGATTTATTCTTTTGCATTACGATTAGCAGCGCCAGTATTGGGTGAAGTAACCTATAGACGATTACGTGAAGAGTACGGTAGAAATGCTAAAGAAGTATATGCAATGGAAATGTTGCATGGTACAGTTTTAGATGATTGTCGTGCTGAACAACGATTAAAAGAATTTATGGCAAATACAAAGGTACAAACAGATATTAATAATATCGTTGTATCTGGTCTATCTGAAGAAGATTTCCAAAACTACATGTATGCCATTATTGTTTTAAAGAAAGTTACATTAGGGGATATTTCTGGTGCAGATGGTAGCTATCAGTTAATTAAAGATATCTATTATTTGTATCGTTCTAAGATTAAACAAATTTCTAAGCCATCTACTACCGATCCTAATCAGGTACAGATTAAGAGAAATCCAATTACGGATAACAATAGTTTTTCAGAAAGTAATTCACAATCTATTTTAGATGTGGGTTATGCTCGTAGTAACCTATTGTCAGACGATAAGATTTTTCTGAAGATGGCAATTAATGACCATCCTCAATTAATCAATACACTTTGTCCTGATCTTCCTCCTGAACTTTATTACGAATCACTTGACGCAATGCGTACTAAGTTTGATTTGTCAATTCAGTCCAATGAAGATGGTTATTCTAAGCCATTACAGGAAGTACAATTAACTATTCTGAAATGGTTAGTGGATGAATCGGTTAATACCGTGATATTCGATTCTCTTGAATTGGAAGAGTTTATTGGATTGATTGCGGTCATTCGAGCAATTCTTTGGCATCGTGAGTTTTACGAATTTGCAGCAATTATTTCGGCAATCTCGTTAGAGCCACGTTTTGACCAAATCCACATTCCTTATTCGCATCGGGATAACATCACTCCAGCAATTCAGGAAATGTTGGAAAAACGATTTGATTTAGCTGGCAATACTAAATCTGAAAAACGCAATATGTCTGCGATTGGTTGTATTGGTTTAATTGAAACAGAAATTTCTGGAACCAACTGGCTACTGACCTTACCCGATTCATGGTTAGCCCAAAACAAAATCCAAACAAAAGAAGGACGTTTGATTGTACAATCTAATATCCGAAACCGTATTGCTGAATTAATGCTCTTCATCGAAGCAAATCAAAAGCTAATTGAAGATATCTAACTGTAAAGGAACAAACATATGGCATCTTATAATTCCATTGCTGGAAATGCTGGTCAACGAATCAATTTCAGAATTGAGTCTTTGAAACTTGTCCGTGTTAACGGTTTTCAGGATCAGTACTTGCGACCATACCGTACGGCAATGACAAATACGGTAGAAAATAACATTCGTGAAATGACGGATCAGTTTAATGGACGCATTCCGACCAGTCGAATCTCTGAAGCATGTAATGATTTCATCATGCCGTCAGATCGAGTAGAAAGTTATCAAGGTCGTTCTGTAAGCGTAGCAATGCCTAACGGCTGGAAAGAACATCGCTATACGTTTATCATGGTTGTTGAAACAACTATAGATAATCTAGCAACTCGTGAATTGGTTACTGGATATACTGACCGTTGTGATGCGACATATGGACAAGGTGGTTATGGTGGTACAATCCATATTGCTCCAGATACTGTTTTCTATGTAAATGCAGTAACTAAGCTATCTCAACGTTCTGTCAACGGAATCGTTGTACCTACTGTTGTTAACAGTTATTCTGTTATTGGTGGAGGATTTTCTACAGATGCTTACTTAGGAGCCACTACTTGGCGAATGACTCCGCAGAACATGATTCAGTCTGCTCGAAACAGTAATGTGGAAGGTTTATCCAGTATTCCACCTACTGGTAGTGCACCTATCATTGGTTCTGATTATCGTCAAGTACAAAACGCAGCCGTACTTACTAACCGCAATAATAACTCGCCAACGAATGTATTCTCTAAAATTATTGAGAATATGGCAACTTCGATTAATGCTGATGCGACATCTGGCATGGTGGATCCTATCATTGCACAAGATCAAGTACGAGCAACCGTAGCCGACCCATCTATTTTCAATTCTATCTTCATGAATTCGTTGTATAACTATTTTAGTCAACGTATTGCTTGTTTTGATTTTGGATTCTTAACACAAATTAATCCAATGATCGACCAAATTATGGCAGTTGATGATAAAGGTTATCAAACAACACAATACCAAGGTATGTGGGATAAACCAACGATTGAATCAATCATGGCGGTAGTGGTGTCGAATATTGTTACTTCATTCATGACAAGTGCTTCATTAACTTCGATTGAATTTACAACGACAAATATGTTGCCAGTAATGGTTGGTGGCGCGGTTTCATCATTCCAGACAGATACTAAGATCAGTGATGTTCGTGGCTTTAACCAAACTCTAGCTTATCGAAACTTCATTCCATCTTATTGTCAGCGATTGACCGATGAGTTAGGTCCTATCGTTTCTCGTAATAACAATGCAGGCTTTAGTCTGTATGTTCGTGCAGATATGGGTATTGATATCTTTATTCGACTGAAGTACGACAACGGTATTGAAGAAGCATTCGTATTCCCAATGTTTGCTGACTCAATCATTTCACCTATCTTGACCACAAATAGTGACTTGTTTAGACACAACTCTAACGATATTAATGCAGCAATGAATATCGTTACCGATGTGTTTGATGAGAAATTGTTTGGTGGTTCTAGTCGTCAAGGATGGGGAACACCAATGATGGGTAATAACGATAATGTTAATACCGCAATGAACTGGGGATCTCCAGCTCAAACTCCAGATAACCAAAAACAACATTTTTAAGGAAATAACATGAATATGTTAGAAACTTACCAACGTATTCTGAATACGTGTAATCTGCATGTAGATGATGCAGGCATGGTAAAACGTCAGTTTAATAATAAAATGATTCCTTTAGGAATTAAGTTTGGAGAAGAACATCGCTACATGGTTCTCCCAACACGAGAGAATCTTAATTCTCCTCAAGTAGCCAGCTATGTTATTTTCCATCCGTTTATTGAAAATTTGGCTCGTTCTGAATCACGTGTATTGTCAGTAATCCGTAAAGAGTTCATTCGTCATTACGGTGCACAATTAGCCTACTTGATGACTACGTTAGTAGACTTGTCTAGTTTTGGTAAACACAATGAACTGACACCAGAACAACTGGAGATTATTGGTAAATTTGGTAAAACAGATAAAACGTTTGCAGAAAACTTTGGTAAGATTATTACCAATTTGGCAAAACAAGGTGGTACCAATACTCCGGCTACTTTATCATTGCGTAAAGGCATGACGATTGGTAATCGCAAGTATTCACGTGTAGCAATGTGGTCTTCTCCATTGGTTGATGAAATCAATAAGACTATCGAGTATTGTGAGAAGTCTAAAGATTACAAACCAAAAGTATTTGGTGTGCCTGTTCGTAAAGCAGATTTGAAAACATTAAAAGCAGTGTGTGATGTTTTCATGCCTGATATCGATAAAGGTAGTTTGTATGGTACTTCTGACGCGACAGATGCTCCTTACATTGAAGCATTCATTCGCTCTTTGAAAACATTGCCAGCACACACCAACAGTATTGCTAAAGTATTCTTCTCTGGAGATTATCCTATTGTTGCTGCAGCAGTAGCTGAAGAAGAAATGTCTCATGTGTATTCTGATATCGATTGGATTGAGGATGAGTTCTCCGTATCTAAATGGAAATCAGAATACGTAATGATTCCTTTGCAAGAAGGTAATGAAGGTAATATTTCTGTTGAGGAAGTGACTAAAGCAATTCCAGTTCAACAGCCTGTTAAGAAATGGGATACGGTATCTACACCAAGTACTGGAAATGCGGTACAAGCTCAAGCTCCGCAAGTACAACAGTCACCATACCAACAACCTATTCCACAACAACCCGTACAGCAAACACCTCAGGTACAACAGGTACAACAACCGGTTCAACAGGCTACGACACAAAATCAATTTATGCCACAGCCAGTACAACCACAACCAATGTACCAGCAACCTGTACAACAAGTACAATATCAGCAACCGGTAATGCAACAAGGTAATCAGTTTATCCAACAACCAGTACAGCCGCAAATGATGCAGCCTCAAATGGTTCAAGGATATCCTCAACCTGTTCAACAAGTACCGGCGCATTTGCAACCAATGGTATCCCAATACGATCCACGAGCAAACGGCATGTACATGGCGCCACAGAATCAGTTCTATGGTCAGCCACAACAAATGCTTCCTTTCGGTGGTCAGTCACCAATGGGACAAATGCAACCGTTTGGCGGTTATAACCAATTTAACCAACCTATGCAAAACGTAAGTCAGTTATTTGGTATCGCTAAACGATAAAACATAATGACTACTCTCCTCTACCCGATAAAGGTAGAGGAGAGTAATCTAGTGTTTTGGTTATTCAGATTATTATTTTTAGTTCCGAATTATAATAGGAATACAACTATCCTGCACTTCTACGAATAACCGTATTGTAGTAGTTGTAAAGTCTGTCGATAATTTCTTTGCTAGGAATTTTAATCTGCATCATATCTGCTCTATATTCGTCAGAGCTGTACAATCCATTGACTCGCATCGTAGCCCAGTGGTATTGTGGTTGTACACCAAGGAAACGCAGTAATCCTTCAAAATCATATTCCCAACGCGCGGCATCGATAGGTGCTACTGGAATGATTTTTTCAATATTATCACTGCGTGAAAGAATGGGGAGGTGGTCTTCAATCACCACTTTAAAATCTTCGTGACCGTATCCTGAGTCATCGAATGTATCGTTTAGTAAGGACATCTTAAAAAACCTTTCAGACATATATCATTATATTGCTATATAGCAAATTAAGTAAATTTACACATTTTATCCCAACCTTATTAAAGGATTTTTGAACATGAGTCATGAATTAAACCAGAATAGACTGGAATTGCGCGGCATGACCGCATTTAATTCATTTGGCGATACTGTATCTGCTTCTCGAGCGCAGATGCAGGCATCGGCATTCTCACAACATTACGTCATAAATGGCGCAGAACCTGACTCCATTCAGACAGGTTTTTCGCAGGAAGTGGGGAAATACACTTACTCTATCAAGACGGAACACAACATTCACAATATTGTAGCTATTGTGGATCGTTATACTCCTAGTTCATTTAATGGAATTCAATTTTCACCACAGCGTGTCGTCATCTATCAAACATTTGACGAAGATACCAGTAAGCCACTATATGGTATTATTAATATCGAACGTGTTTGTAGTAACCATACTAAATTTGGTTTCCCTTATAAACCAACACCAGATGCATCAAATATTCGTATAGGTGCGTCTATTCCAAAAGGAACCATTCTTTACGATTCTCCAGCTAAAAGACCAGATGGTAACTATTGCCCAGGTCGAGAATTGTTAACTTTGTATTCTTCTTTAGAAGGTACTATTGAAGATTCTATTTTGGTGTCTAAAGATATTGTTGGACAAATTAAAACCAAAGTATACGTAACCCGTACCATGGAGTTAGGTGAAAAAGAATTTCCTTTGAATCTCTACGGTGATGATGATAACTATAAAGTGATTCCGGATATCGGCGAATATTGCCGACCTACTGGTGAAGCTTACGAAGGTATCATCATGGCTAAACGAGAATATCGACCTGAATTGATTCCAATTTCATTTACGAAGAAATCAACACGTAAATTTAATCCAATTACTGATATTGGTTTAGATGGTAATGGTGTTGGTGCGCGTGTAATCGATATCATCGTTTACAAACAAAATAAAACTACTTCTGCGGTTTCTGATAAAGTATTAGCACAATTAAATAAATATGCCGATGCTTATAAAGAATGGTGCGAACGTATTTTACATCAGTATAAAGCAATCCAAGCAAACAATCATGGAGCTGCTGAATTTACTGATGAGTTTGATCAATTGATTCGTCATTGCATGGCTATCTGTAATGAACCTATTCCAGATACCAAAGGTAAATCATTACCTATTCAAAAAGTAGGTAACTTCAATCGTAAACTGGACGATATCGTAGTTATTGTCAAAACAGAATACGAGAAAGAATTAGGCATTGGTTACAAAATGACTGATCAACATGGCGGAAAGGGTGTTGTCGCTAAGCTAATCCCACCTGAAGAAATGCCGTATGATCCAGTAACTGGTTTGAGAGCACAAGTAGTAATTTCTCCAGAAACAACCAATAACCGAATGAACTACGGACGGATCTACGAACAAACGTTGAAAACTTCAATGCTCGAATTAAGACAATGGTTGATCAATAAGACAGGACTTGATGAGAAATCTCCTAATCTGAAAGATTCTGTTATTCATCTTCCTAGAGAAGTACTGCAAGAATGTTTTGACCGTATTCAAAGATTCCTTGAAATTACAGTTGATAAACAATTCCACTGGTATAAATCTTTAGACTTTAAAGATAAGACTATTGATCTTTACCATGTGTTAAAAGAGAAATTCTATCTTTATCGACCAGTAGATAATCCAAATCCATATTTGGAAATGTTTGATACATTGTCTAAAGAAGGATTTTTATCTCCTCCACGTAAGCTTAAGTATTTTAATCCTTATTCTGGTAAAGAAGAAGAAACCACATTAGAGCATCGTATTGGCCCTAATTACTATATCTTCTTAGAAAAGATTGGTGATGAAGCAGCAGCAGTATCTACAGCAGCTACTCAACCAAACGGCATCATTGCCCCAATCACTTCTAAAGATAAAGCCAGAAGTCATGGTGCTCGTAGTCAAGCAACCCGATTCCCTGCAGAATCTGAAATTCGTTGTTTGATTTCTGGTGCGCCATCAGGTATTGTAGCAGAAATTCATGACCGATCTAATAATCCTACCGTGATTGAATCTATCTTAGAGAATATTTATTCATCCGATAAACCAACGAATATCGAATCCGTAATTGATCGAGATAAATATCCTCTTGGTAATAATCGCTCACTGAGTATCGTAAACCATATCTTCCAATGTAATGGTTATCGTTTAGCTTATAAGCCTTTTGATCCATCTCAACAATCATTGTCTCAGTTAGACCCAATTACAGGTAAACCGATCATGTTGATTGAGAATGATGAGGAAGAAGAAGTTAAAGTTCAGCGTAAAACCAAAACTGAAATCATCTTGGAAGGTATCGATGCTAGAGAGTCATCTAACGAAAGTGATGATGATGATAACGATGACGATAACGATCAAAATGAAGATGACGATATCGGTATTGTTGAATATGATCCTGCAGCAGATTAATAGATTAAAACGGAGTGAAACGTCATGCAAAGATATTCTGCAAGAGCAATATTGAATGCAAAACCTGTAGATGTATTAAACAATTTCCGTGGTAAATTTGAACTGGTCTTTGATGATGGACAAGTCATTGAATCAACCGGAATGCAGTTAGCCATGTCTCGTTATGCTTGGGAATTGAATAAGAAGTTTCCTAATGTAGGATTGTATGCTCGTCACCACATCTCTACATTCATGAAAGAGGATACTGATTTTAAACCCAGTACGATTCTGAATTTGAACAGTAGTATCATGACCGATATTTGGGATGTGTATTATCGGAACAACAATACAGATGCTATTAATAAAATGCAAGATGAATTATGGCAAACATTTATGGATATCAACAATGCTATCTTTAATGATGTCATGATTCATGGTGCTCAAAATCACGCAACCATGAATATTGAAGATATTCTTGAAATCATGCTGGATAAAGAGATATTGGATATTGAGAAGAAATATCCAGTTAATCATGATACGGTAGTAGATCCAGGATACGTGCCTGGAATTTACTCACGTAAAAAGAAAGTGATTGATCAGGATCGTTTTCGACAAAACAATATCTCTATTCTGTTAAGATCAGGATCGATCAAAGCACAACAGCTTTATCAATGTATGGGTCCTCGCGGTTCTTTAACAGACATGGATTCATCTATCTTTAAACATCCTATCGATACTGGGTTCTTCCATGGTTTAAAAGATATTTATCACGTACTGATAGAATCACGTACTGCGGCTCTGGCATTGAATAACCAATCCGGCCCATTGAAGTTTACTGAATACTTATCACGTCGTGTTCAGTTGATTGGTATGGAGTTAGCTCGATTACATCATGGTGATTGTGGGTCCAAACATCATTTAGAAATTCAAGTACGTGGTGAACGTCAAGGATCGGTTATGTCTGATCTACGTTTGCTAGAAGGCATGAATTACCTAGATGAAGAAACTGGAACTTATCGTCCAGTTCGTTTAAAAGATACTCATTTGATTGGTAAGCGTATTAAAGTACGTACGGTATTAGGATGTAAGCATAAAGATCCTAACGGTGTATGTTCTACTTGTTTTGGTGAAGCTTCTCGTAATATTGCCAGATATCGTAATCTTGGCCATTATTGCGTTATTGCATTTACCCAGATCATTACCCAAATGGTATTGTCTACTAAACACCACATCTCATCTGCTACCGCTTCGACAGTTCAGTTGTTTGATAATGCATTGAATTATTTAAGAGCGATTCAAGATGGTTTAGGTATTAGTATTCGTCCTGATATTTTAGGTAAGTACAAATCTATTAAATTGGTATTGCCCGAAGTCGTATTTGAGGGTTTGTCTGATATTCGAGAAGTAGAAGATACCAATATCCTATCACCACGAAGAACAAGTCATGTCAATCGTATCTTGTTAAGAATTACTGACAAGAAAAATAATACGGTTGATGAAGTTCTTGATGTTGTATCTATTCGTGACGAAGGTTATTTATCAGCGGATATGTTAAAACACATGAAAGAGAAAGGATGGACTGTCGATCATGATGGTAACATCGAGATTGATATTACTGAATACGATCCAGAACATTCAGTCATTGAGATCACTCCAAAACAATTTGACATGTTTGCTTATTCTCGTGGTATTGAGAAGATTCTTAAGTCTTCCGTAAAAGACATCAAACGTCGCAATACTGAAGTAACTCCAGAATCATTCTTAATGGAATTGGTAGATGTTATCAATACCAAATTGGAAATTAACCTTTCCATTTTGCAAATTGTAGCATATACCATGATGTGTACTGATCCTTCTAAGAAAGATTATTCGTTACCAAAACCACATACGAATCATGCAGTCGGTACCATGGATCACTTATTGATTGGTCGATCATTATCAGCAGCATTGCTGTATGAGAAACAAACACAAATCTTGTCTTCAGTAGATTCGTTCTATTACACAAACAGAACAGATTCACCGATGGATGAGTTGTTTGTTCCTAATCAAATGGATCTGAAATACCGTAAGGTGTAAGTAAATGAAGAGACTCCCTTAACGAGGAGTCTCTTTTTATTTTTATTTTTAAAGGAAATTAACCATGTCTAGAAAACAACAAACAGTTATCTTTTTAGATATCGATGGTGTATTACAGCACGATGCTTATCGTCGTTATTGTTTAAGAAGAGATTGGAATTATAACTGGAGAGTAGATCCTACTTGTCTACTTTTATTAAAAGAAATTCAGGAACAACATCCTGAAGTAGAAGTCGTGATCTCTAGTAGTTGGAGAATCAATAAGATTAAATCAGAGTTTGAACATTTGTTTAGACAATCTGGGTACGAGATTAATATCCACAAAGACTGGAAGACTGTTAATCACACGTATCCTACTTATAACGATTATTATAAATACTGTAAATATACTGAAACATTTACCGATAAATTGTATCGTCCTAAAGATGGCGATAATGGTTTTTATTTAAAAGAGTTTGAAAAACTAGAAGCAGATTCTAAATTACATTATCGTGGTTGGCAGATTTTAAAATGGTTAGTTGATCAACCTGACGATGTAGACACACGATTCTTTATTCTGGATGATTCAAACGACATGTTAATGTTAGAACCAGAACTGATTCACATCAAACATGGTGAAGTAGAAAATGGTTTTACGCCAGTACATCAAAATAAAATTTTAGATCTTTTGAAAGATAATTTTGAAGAAGGTATGTATAGATTTGTAGGATCACGTTATTACTTTCTTAAAGATCGTTATTTACATCCAGAAAATTATTAAGTTTCATTCAGAAAGGATATTTAATGGAACCCATGAGAATAGAAGCTTATCCTTTGCAGTTTATTATTTATCCTAGAGACAGACAAGATATCGAATTAATTCGATTATGGTGTAAAAACTTCATCAGGGTGAATACTTACTGGGATAAGCGAAGAAAGCAAAAGGTATCAATTCCTGTTGCAGCATATGTATTCTTTAGTAAGGATAGAAGTAATATTAGAGCAATGAGAACAATGCTTCCTGATTTCATTGCTCACTTAAATCTAGCTAGGAAAATAGAAGGTAAGGATTTTGTAGTCGAAGAGAAATCTTTGGATATTAAGCTAGCTGAGAATAAATATCCTGAAGTATTAGACCACATTAAACCAAGAGGCGAACAAGGAGATCTTATTGAGTTTATTACCAAAAACCATAATGGTTGTTACTTGATGTCTCTTGGGGTAGGACTTGGGAAGAGCTTATCGGCGATCATGATCTGTCAAAAACTCAAACAGAGAATGGTCTGTATCATGCGCCCAGGCTATCATGGTGAGCAAACAGAAGATTCTATTTCAGGTTGGATTAAAGAGTTTGCTAAGTCTACAAAAGTAGATCCTAAAGACATCTGTACTGTGTCGGGTAATAAAGAATTGAAGTCCATTATCAATTTAGCTTTGAATAATGAATTACATTATAAAGTTATTCTGATTTCTAATAAGACTTTACAATTCTACATTAAGTATTACGAACAGTATTCTGAAGAAGAATTCAAAGATTTAGGATTTAATGCTACTCCAATGGAGTTAGGTAAAGTATTGGGTGTAGATACTGTATTCGTAGATGAGGTTCACCAAGATTCTCATTTCCAATGTAAGTTGGTTACTTACTTAGGTGTGAATAAAATGGTGGGTGCAACAGGTACGATTAAGTCTTCAGATTCCTTTGTGAATAAGATGGCTGCGTATGCCTATCCTGTTGTCAATCGTTATCAGCAAAAGAATATTACTCCTCATGTTCAACCTACTGCTTATCACTTTAAGTTCGATAAACCTTACATGATTCGATCTGATGGTTTTAGAGGCTATAACCATATTAACTTTGAAAAATCTATTCTTAAAAGAAAAGGTTTGACAAAACAATATTTTGGAATGATTGATAATTTGGTATACGACAGATTCTTAACCAGATTACCATTAGATCCAGAATATAAATGCTTGATTGTGGTTGCTTCTATTAACATGGCTCGAGCATTAGCCGCTTATTTAAAAGAATGTTATCCAGAACTAGAAGTGAATTCATTTGTTGAAGATGATCCTGATTCAAATGCATTTAATTCTACGATTTGTGTATCTACTCATCAGTCATCAGGAACTGGTTTAGACATTCCTAAGTTAGCAGCAGTATTCATGACTGTAGCGATTGGTTCTGAACAAACCAATATTCAAGTACAAGGTCGTTTACGTAAGTTACCTACAGAAGGTGCGTTACATGACTTTGTTTACTTTGTTTGTGATGATATCGATTCGCATCGTAAATACCATTACGATAAAAGGGATAGGATCTTTAAAGGAAAACTATTACCAGTAATCGAAATGGATTCAGGTATTGTATTAGAAGTATAGATAATTATTACTCTCTACTCCAATTAAGGAGTAGAGAGTAATTTATCATTTTATTTTATTTCAAATATATACTATTAACATGAACCTGATAGAGAAATCTATCGTAACAGTTAACTAACCTTGTAAAGGATGTCCAAATGAAATTTTCAACCATGTTCAAGATCTATCGATATGCGAACGCATTTGCAGGCTTCGGCTTGCCAGGTCTTTTAATGGAAGCTGCAAAATCTTCTGTAAGAAAAGAAGTAGCTTTCCAGTTGTCTAATCTTACTCCGATTCCTGAGTCTGAGACTAGACCTGAAATTGATTTCTTTACGGTTGTTTATCACAACCACATGGAAAAATAATTTTTCTGGGGTTATGGTATTTAATAAATACCATTTAGATAAAGAGTAGTGAAAACTACTCTTTATTTTTTTTTATTTTAATATAGATTATTTCAAGTATATACTATTAAAGTGATCCAATGAGAGTAATCTTATTTCTTTCTAACTTTTTGTAAAGGAATAAAAAATGAAATTAGGTAAATTTGCATTGTTGTTTATCGCTACAGTAGCTGCAAAATTCTATATCGAGTCTAAAGGTTCGGTAGCTGAAAAAGAGTCCAAGAAAATTGGACCTCTTGATTTGTAAAATAAACTAAAGAAAGGACAGTGAAAACTGTCCTTTCTTTTTTTTTTGATTTATTTTTGACTACGATAAGCTTTCAATACATCAACCATATTCTTAGCATGGAATAGTTTACAAGCATTCTCAACTGAATTAATAAATCCAGCACTAAAGTTAATACCTGCTTGACGACGATCCAATTCATCTACACCATCAATACTAATCAATTCCTTAGTCATGGTCTCTACAGAAGTATTCATGGTAAGGTTAGAATAAGGATAAGATGATGTTACGTCAATGTCTCCACTATCTTGGTGAACATTAGTGTGTAATAGAGGAGCATCTTCCAGATTATTCAAACCAGGTTCAACCAGTAAGTCAGCTCGCAAGGTAATAATCCAATCGTCCCTACCAATAAGTTTATTATCCAAAGGAATGACGCAGTTTTGACCACCAGTTCCATAAGCATAACCATGTCCTAAATTAAACCAATGCATATGGTTTGCTAATCGCTTAGGTTCAGATTCAAAATCCTTATAGTCACTATATTCACAAGACGAAACCAAAGTATGGCAAATATCTAATGTTTGTTCGTCTAAGTATTCTAATGCAATACAGTCGAACTTATTATAGATAACATACTCGTAAGGATACTTGGTTTGCATGAAGATATGCCAATCAGGTGTACCTACTAAATGGTTAGATTCTTCAAACTTCAATTTACGAATACGGCTATTTCGTTTTCTTTTTTCAATTTCTTTTTCAGACATCCCTGGTTTAATTTCATCAGGAAATTCACGAGAAAGAATATAATCCAAAGAATACTTAGGTAACTTACCTTTGTGTTTACGAGAACCATAATAGAAACACATGGAATCAGCAAATACAAAAGAACTAGGACAAAATACTTGAGGCCATTTTTCGTAGTTCGCAAATGTCTTCCATACGCCTTTTTGAGACATACCAGATTCGCGACCAGGATTATATCTAAAGAATCTAAAATCACGAGGTACGGATGGATCTGACAATAAATCAGCAGGATTGATATTAGCTCGTCCACAAGCTTCTATTAAACGAGAAATATCGAAGTCCATGTTCCAAGCTGAAATAAAATCAGGTTTCAATTCGTGTGCTCGTCTAAACAAGATTTTCAATACATCAATCTCGGAGTCAGCCACATAGAACTCTTGTTTGATGTTACGATCTTTATTAACCTCACTTAAGTAGATATTATCGTATTTATAAAGATCATTGATAATATCTTCTTTGGTTTTCTGTGGATACTTTTCTTGAATAAAATATTTATCCACTACGGTAATTACTACATCTTTAAAAGACAATGTGGCCATTTCAATCCATTGCCATCTTTTCTTATCTCGGATGTTGGTCTCTACGTCGAATGCGGCTACGTCTGCTAATTCCTCTGTATCCTTAGCGTATTTAGATTGATTGTATTTGAATTTCAATTCAGCAGAAGAAGTTAAGTCCGTACCAAATACATACGGATCTTTTAATAAGTCATTTGGATTAGGTGGTAAAAATTTAATATCTAATGCTCTAGCAGCTTCCTCTGCCATTCTACGACGAGGTGCTTTTACTTCATCGCAATCCGTTAAAGGAAATCTTTCTTTTTTCTGTTTATAATGCCTGTTCTTTCTATTTGCTACCCAAAAGGTTTTGTTGAAGTCTTTAATCAATTTTACTTTCGGTTCTTTAGTACCATCGTCGTAATAATCAGTGACTTTAACTAAATGTAAATCAAAGTCAATATGTTTAGGATTTTTACAGTACACGACATTACGGCACTGCGTTCCTTTTAATTCCGCCATTGTTCAATCCTTACTCTATGAGATTAAGCCATTTTATATACAAAGATAGAAATACTTTTTCATACGTTTTATCTTTGGTGTAATTATTTTAAATCGTTTGTAAGAAGAATAATTAAAATGAATATTTCTAACTTAAATAATCTAGGGATGCCAGAGGTTTCCCAAGAACTTATGTTGAATGAAGGAAACTGGACTAAAGTAGATTCAGATCTATTTCCTGAACTAATCGATCACTTTAGATGGATCAGACGTAACGTGCATCCAAGAAAGTTATACAGTGATCCAAAAGTAGCAAAAGGCTTTAAAGATATTATTTTTAAAAATACTGGTATTAATATTGAGATAGGAACAAACTATCACGATTTTGGTGTTATCCCTCCTGATATTAATAGTAACAGTATTTTGATTAAACCTAAAAATAAGCAATACTATACTAACGAAGAGATTCGCAAAAGAAGTGGTGAGGTTAGAGGATTTATTGACCTTAAAAACTTTAGAGTATCTGGAGATTTCAGTTTGATGAAATCTACTCTGTATATTTCTCCAGAATTGATTTATGGTAACTTCTATAAAGCATCTAATGAGGAATTAGCAGCAGCAGTTTGTCATGAGATCGGTCATGTATTTTCTTATTTTGCTTTAGCTGCTTATACATACTCTGCAGTCATGCCAATGATTGGTATGGTCAATCGTGTTCTTAAAACAAACAATACTGAAGAATTAACAGTCGTGTTAAAAGAATGGAATGATGAACCTACTAATCTGACTACAGTCGACGTTAAAGAACTTTCTAGTAAGAATAAAGAGGTAGTCGTTACAGCAATCGTAGGTAACTATGCTCGTGACTTTAAATCGATCATGAGACACAATTCTTACGAACAAATTAATGCTGAATACTTAGCGGATAAATTTGCTGCTCGTGTAGGAGCAGGTGTCTATGTAGTATCAATGCTTGATAAGATTTATAGCACCCATGGTACTCGTGCTAAGATGTCCCTGAATCAATTTATCTTTAACGAGTTTGTTATCTCAATACCACTTGTTCTTGGATTTGCACTAGGAATGATCGTAGGTTTTGGCGTATTAGCGTCAGCAATCTTTAGTGCAGTTAATTATATCTCATCATTGATAGCCGTTGGACATACTAATCTTTCTGATGGTACTTACGATACTGAATTAAATCGATATCGTCGTATTCGTGAAGATTTGGTTTCTATGTTAAAAGATAAGAAGATTGATACTGCTATTGGTGCTCGTATTCGTACAGACATCAAGCAGATAGATAACATTCTTAAAGACTACAATGAATACAAGTCAGTAGTTGCAACGGTACTAGATTATATTATCCCATCTCGTCGTCGTATTGGTATTCAAACAGAATACTATAGGGAATTAGAAAAACTAGGTAATAACGATTTGTTCGTTAGTGCTTATGATTTAAAACAACTTTAAAAAGGAATTAAATAATGTCTATTCAAGAAAATGTTCGTCAGTTAGCTCAAGAGATTTTCCCTGGTGAAGGTCGTTCTAAAGGTTTGGCTTTTGCACTTGGTTTGTTCTATGGTGTTACTGCAGCAAACTATGTAAAAGCAGAATCTAATAACGCTCAAGAAGTATACGAGCAAAAAGTAGCAGATCTGTATATTCCAGATATCTCTGAAATTAACAGCACTGTCGTATTTGATGTCCGTCTGGCTGTTCATGTTTTCCAACATGCTTTTTTAGGCTTGTACGAAACTCGTGTTAATCCTTTCTCCGTTAAGAAAGCAGCAAACAGCCTCACTGAAGCTGTAGTTGATTTTTCTAACTATTTTACTTCTGAAGAGAATGAAGTTTTCAACCAGTATCGTGAACCTATCCTGAATATGTGTTCTAAACTGAGTGAAGTTTATACAGTTCAGGAACAAGAAGAGGCATAAGCCATGTCACTACTCAACTTAAATTCTCTTGGTGATGCTGAAGTATCTAACGAGTGGGGTCTAAGCCATGTTAACGATGTTAAGAATGCGATTGAAAAAGAAGCACGAAACGCATCAGTAACCATGACGGTAGACAAGAAAACTCGTGAAGAGTTAAATCGTGAACACGATGAAGAATTGGCTAAGAAAACGGAAGAGCAAGAACGTAAACGAGAAAACCGAAATCAAGCAGTACGCGATGCTGCGGAGGGTTTGGTAGATGCTGCAAAAGCAACAGGTCGCGGCATTAAGGAAGTTGCGCGGATTGCTTATAATCTTGCCTTAGGTGAAGATAAGCAGAAATCTAGCGACCATCCTAGTAAGTCAAAAACAGATGTAAATGAATAAAGAACTACTCCTCTATCCTTAATTGGATAGAGGAGTAATCTTTTAGTATTTTTTAATCATTGCCAGATCAATATCTTTAGGATCTAATCCTGTTTTATCGGAAAGGTATTTTACTCTTAACTCATCAAGTTTACGTTCATCTTCTGCAGATAAACCAATGTGTTTAGGAATAAAATGTTCCCCTTCGATATAACTAAGCGGATCATCTTTTTTATGTAATAAATCACTAAGTTGCATATCTCATTCTCTTACAAAAGTGTTTTAATAAATATTTCATAAGACTATGAGTGAAATCCAATATAGCTATATTTCATTTTTATTCAAGAAAGGACAATAACATGTCTAAATACGGATGGGACGAAGAACCTATCGAAACTAATCCAAGTGCGTCAGATACTGTGGAGAATACTGTAAATCCTGTAGATGATCGCGCTACTCCTAAAATTGAGATTGAAGAAATCTTAAATGTTCCAGAAGAAGCTATCAATAAAGATTATAAAGTACTGAAAGAAACCGATGCTGTAGAAGAAAAGATCGAGGCTTTAGAAGCAACTCAAGAGTCTTTGAGACAAATCTACAAACACATCCAACAAACAGGAAAAGTATCTGTAGGTACGCATCACGATTTGAAAGAATTGGCACCCGATATTTCTTTAGAATCAGCAAACATGTACACGTCTGTACCTTCTGAAAACCAAGCAGAAGAAACAGAAGTAGTGTTGCGAAATACCATCAGTGCTAATGAAGTAATCATGGCTGGCGTAGCTGGTGATCTTCGAATTACTGCTGCTAAGAATTTATTCTTCGGTGGTGATAAATCAGAAGCTGAACGTTTGGCTTATATCGATAAAATTATTGCTCAGGTAGCGGATGGTGGTTTCAGACGAGATCAAGCCATTAAAGCAGTGCGAGATGCTATTGTTAATTTTGTTCGTGATATTACGAGTAAGATTGAAGCGGCTAAAAAAGATCAAGAAGCAGTAGCGGGTAAAGATGAAAACATCCTTCAAATGGTTACCGAACATATCGATCAATTGACAGCGACTAGAGAAATCTTCACTAACGAATCTGAACTGATTAATTGGTTTAAGCGATACATGAGTCCAGATCAGCAAAGATTGCTGTTCTCCATGGAAGAAGAACTAGGAAGATACTCGAATATTGCTTATGTTTTAAAAGATTATGTTACAGATCGTAAGGTTTATAACATTACTGAAACTCATGAACAAAAAGCACATAACCGAGTATGTCATCAGTTAGATGAGATCAACCAATGGATTACTGACACTGCTAATGCCATTATTAGTGGTAGTCCAATTCCTGAAGATACTCGATATTCTGGTAAAGCTTCTCTTGAAAACTATATTAGTGTAAACAGTGATGTCGATAAATTTGATATCTCTTCTGTTTATCTGAAACCAGAAGTGTTTGAATACGAACCTCTTTTGGATGTATTGGAATCCAGTACTGAAGCCATTTCTGAATGTATTAAAAACAATACTCACTTCATGAATGCTCAGTTTAAGAAGATTATAAATTACATTAATTTCTATTGTAATGATTTACTTCCTGTACTGGATGGGTATGTCAAATCCCGTAAAGATATCTTTACAGCAAAAGAAGAACAAATCATCAGTGACCTGTATAGTAATATCCGTAAATTGGTAACTACTTTATCTGCTAACTTGGTTAAAGACGTTACTGTTTATGTAGGTAAACGTAATTACTTCTTGGGTGTGATGGCTGGTTATCAAATTGTCTTCAGTACGCTGTCTGATGTCGTGGATACTTGGATTAAGAATAATGAAGAGTTTCCTGATTCTGTATACGATTCTGCTCAACGAATCAAAGAAGCTTCTGATAAAGCTTTAGAGATTTTTGCAAATCCAGTAATGGCTATTAAATAATAGGACATAACGACTATTCTCCTCTACCCGTAAAGGTAGAGGAGAATAATCTATTATGTATTAAAGATTTTGTTCAGATTCATGCAAGATAAAGTTAAAAGTAATGTCTTCAGCAACCGCTAAAGTATCATCACTTTGTACAATCAGCTTCTTACGAAGAGTAGCACGTTTACCTTCATCCAATACAGTAAATGAAACAATATCGTCATTATTGCCAAGATTACGAACTTTAATACCCATTACGTCTTTACCGTGTTCTTTTACCAGTGCAGCTACGATAGAAGAAATAGAAACAGTATTCTTTTTCAGTTCCTCGTAAATCACACGGATAGAAGCGGTTTTGATTTTCTCTTGAATATCGTAATCAATATATACCTGTTTACTTACAGTGAACCAGATTTGTAATGATTGTGCGGCATTAATAAATGTTTCAATACCTTCATTATACATTACTCTAAATTCACCCATGGTAGAAGATGGATAATACAAGATACGAGTTTGTTCAAGTGTTTTATCATTAATAGGTTTTAAGTCTTCAACAATCCAGTCTAAGAATGTTTCTACAATCTCTTCACGATAAGATTTAGCAATCTCATCTGTTGCGAAAAGATAAGTAGCATCCACCAACATTAATTCTAAACGACGAATAACTTTTCGTGGTTCTTTAATAATTGGTCGTTGATTTTCATCCAACATCACATCACCTTCTCGATGACGATATACTGGTTGGTCATTCTCATCTAAAACAGGATCGCCTTTACGATGTCGTAAGTTATAAGTGACTTTACCGTTAACAATATTAACAATAGAACCAGTAGCTTGGTCTTTATCGTAAACATCTTCAGGATACGTCAATGGTACGTTTTTATCGTATCGTTTGTAGAATGTTTCAGTAGCATGAGTACGAGCACGAGTCCAGAGATATTCTAGATAATGACCCAGACGAACATCGATAGACTCCATCAGACAAGCTTTAGCATCTGGGTTGACTAAATGTAAACCAATTAAGTTATCCAGTTTAATTCGAGACCAATTAGGCATTTGACCATAGAAGCCAAACATGATTTCCCATTTAGCTTCAAGAGGAATCGGTACATCTAATTCACCAAAACCTTGTAAAGACATGTTTTTAACAATCAAGTTATGGTTTTCATCCAAATCAAATCGAGTATCTAAATCAAATTGGAACATGGGTTCATTTTCAGGAGTACGTCCAATGAACTTACCAGCCAGATAAACATAACCTTTGTCTTTATAAGGATGGATCAGTAATTGCGCCCAATAATCGTCATCCCACATCTTTTTATAGACATCATTACTTTGCATGGTAACGATCAATCGATAACCTTTGTTGGTTCTTTCGATCGTATATTGATCAATACCTAAAGCAATATCAATCTTATCATTAGCCGTAATGAAAGATTTAGTTTTTGCAGTAGGTCTATCTAAGTAATAAGGACGAAGACGAATAGTATCGTGGTTGGTATCGACAACATAATGAAATGGTGAGAAGAACATCTCATTGGTGTTCACTGCCTTAGCTTTATTCTCAGAATTCATCTCTTTAATACGGTCAATGTCTGATTTAGTCAGCATGGACAGTTTACCATTTTTCATGGAGTAAACAGACTCTGGAGTAATGGTTATTCGTGCATCATTATCGATAACCGTACCTGAACCAATCAATGCTGAAATAGAAGTCGTCAGAACTTCTACAGAAGAAGCAGCAGGCGTAATCAGTTTAGAGGATTCTGGATTAGGCATATCACGAACAGCCCAGTAAGCACGAGATGTAACGTAATCTACAGCTTTAGTGATGTTAAAGCGATAGTCTTGAATCTTATCCTCAATCGCATTATTAGAGACAGGAATTTCATTAGGGCCTACTGTATTATTAATTACTCGTTCACGTAATTCTTCAAATGTCAGCGCGTCTCGACCTTGAGAAATGAATGTATCTGACCAGATGGACATATTACGTAATGATTTCAATGCAGCACTGTATTCACCAATAGATGAGTAATCACGTTTACGTTCACCTTGTGGAAAGAAGTCGTAACTAAATTGACTAGGTGTGTATTCATCTAACTTCATTGAGATCTCACCCAAGGTAGAATAGATTTGTACACGAATACGGCTACCCAGTCGGTTACTAATCAAGCCATTATTACTGGTGGTTGATACATTATAAATCTTAGGGATTGTTACGGTTAAAGTACTGTCATTGGTATTTTCAATAACTTTCAGTACCGCTGTTAGTTTATTGATGTCGTAGATATCTGGTGAATGAGTCGTGGTTAACTCTTTCCAGCCAGTTTCATCATTACCAGTAAAGACTCGTGCGTAGTAATACTGATCGTTAAAGTTTTTATTAACACTAATGGTTGTATTACTTGTAATGGAATCTTCAACGATTGTTTCAGTTACTTGAATTAAACGAATACGGATCAAGAAATGTTTTACACCATCAATATTCGCTACGGAGTGTTCAATGATATTACTTTCTAATTGCTGAATGGGAGATTTCTCAGCAGTATCGTAAGTGACACGGAAACCACCATGTCGTAACTGACGAATGTTAATCGGATAATCCAACATAAAGTCAACATTACCAACAGTGATGCGAATACCTTTAGGAATACGCAATAAACGTCCATCGTCGTCATTAGGCATCGGTAACATGATTTGTTCTAATTCGTCGTAATCGAAAGCTAAGACGAATGTAGCATCACTCGGTAATGCAAAAGCACCTACCCAGTCAAGATCACTTAAATGATACCAGAGATCTTCATGGGTTTTTGCCGCAACAGGATATTGACGACGATTAAGTAACCAACTCTTACCTATTGCGCCAGCTGTTTGTACTGCAGACATTTCCATGAGTAATGCTACAGGGTTTTCTGCAGAAACAATACCATGGTTATTATTCAGCACTGCTTTTAACGTGGTCAGAGAGTCACGCATCAGCATGGCAGGACTACTACCATACTTTTCTATATTTTTAACGATTAAAGAAGTATTATCTTCAGCCATTTTTCATTAACTCCTAGAAGTAAGGATTATTAAGGTCAGCTAACTGTATTAAAGAGGCAGAATTTTTCCAATTCTGAGGAGTACACCACCATTCTAGTTCACGACTAATTGGATTAATCCATGGGTATGCTTTATTATTCATGATTTTCTGATAACGTTTATCTACCTTGATTAATTGTTTACTGCGGTATTTATCAGACATGAATGGTTGGAACATTTCTACAGTTCGATTAAATTGTTTAATGATGATTTCATCTAAATATTCTACACCAGAACATGCAAATTCAACTTCTACTGTCTTATCGACATAAGGTCGATAGTTATCAGACTGATAATCAAAATACGGACCAATATCAATACTGGTTGGAATGGCATAACCAGTCATGGCAGCTTCAGTAACGTAAGTCTTCGTTTCATCCATTATGAGTCGATAGATACGTGTGGTATAATCCATACGTCCGTTTGACAAATACTCGGGCCAAGGCATCAGTCCATAACTTTGAGTATAGACCATCCCGATATAAAGAATCCAGTAATAGTACAGATACATTAATGGATTACCTTTCATTGAGTTTAAACTCATGTTAAGGGAAAAGTCTCCTTTATAAGTAGCTGGACCATCAGCCATGATGTGGACTTCTTTAAGAATACCTGCTGCTGAACGACGAACACCCAATTGACCAGAAGGCCAACCAGTTAATGTTCTGACATTGTTATCAGAAATAGCAATAAAAGGATAACGCTTATCGATCAGAGGGCAAGTAATATACGGCATGAGTTCTGATCGATTAGGAAATCCTGGCATCGGCATCATGCACTGAGGACCAAGAATACATCGAATTGCTCGCATAATGGAATTTTCTTTATCTGTTAAAAGAGGAGCCATTTTACGATCGATTCTAAGATTATTCTTAGACATGTTTAAGTCTGGTCTTACTGTGAAAACATAACCTGGTAAGTTTGTATTAGGTTTAATCATCGGAACGTTAGTAACGATGTTTGGTCCTCTAAAGCTATCAGTCATGGATTCACTCACTGTGAATCCATGTTTTACTTTAACAAGACTGTCGATCATTTCTTTGATGGTTCCCGTGTAGTTATCACTTAGGATATCGTTGATACTAAATTTAGAATCTCCGATCTGTGTAATATCGATGGTCATGATTAGACTTTCTTTAAAAACTAGTTTTTATTGTTTAAATTAAAAAGGAAAACAAAATGATTAATGTAGTCGATTCTGGATTAACAGCCGTACGACACATTGGCGATACCTTAAAAAGCAATGCAGCGCGATTGCTTATGTCAGACGCAAATAACATGTCTGCTAAATCTCTTAGCCAATACTCTCAAGAGTTACAGCTTCGACCTACCATCGCCATTGAACGTGAAATTCTGAATGACCAGAACATGCAGACTTTGGTTCAGACCGCGATGTCTAACTACGCGGCTTATTATATTCTTGCTCTGTCCATTGACAATACTATTAATGGTGTTTCTGTAGGTCGTATGGTAGGTAAATACTCACCTAACCGTTCTGCTTATAATAATGCAGCAGGTGTAATCGGTGGTGGTATTGGTGCAGCCGTAGATGGCTTAGTTGTTTCCCATCAGTCATACTTACCGCATTTGACTAAAGAAATTAAGAAAAATACCTTAAGTTCTCCTAAACTCAGCATTGAATCATCTATTCCTGATTTACCTAAAAAATTCCAAGGTGTTTATGCACTTTCTCGTGAGTCTTTGGGTGATGTCATTGCCTCTATGGAACACTTTGATGCGCTTGCATTGGAGTATGGTACTGAAGCTGTAGCTCATGCCTATAACACTGTTAATCTTGAAGTATCTCAAGAAGCTTATATACCGGCTGCTGCAAATGCTTCTATAGTTGCTACGGCCGGTACTGCTGCGGCCTCTGCAGCTGGTAAATATGTACTGGATAAAGCACGCCAATATATCGATTCTAAAGTAGACAAAGCTTTGGGTATTAATCAACCTGAAGAAGAAAAACCAGAATCCGAACTAGTAGGAAACAATGCTCAGTCTAATGCTAAAGACATTAACGAGATGCAAAACTTGGCAGTAGGTCGTCTCCTGAATGTATCTTTGTCTCGTGACAATGTTAAAGCAGACATTACCATGCTCTTGAAACCTACTTTGGTCGGTCTTCGTTCTACTTCTATCGCAGCTATTGCGGGTATTTCTAAGAAACCTACTTCTTTCCGCGATCGTTGGATTGCTTTCTGGGATCGTGACCAAATTCAATCAGCATGGGACTGGATCTCTTGCCGTGATTTGGTAGAAGCCCATCGTCGTCATTTAGTTGAAGACACTACTGGTTATTACGAACAAACTTATAAGAAGAATAAAAACAACCAAATTTCTTCTTTGTTAACTGGTGAGTTCTCTGTAGGTACCGTGGCGAATACTTGGATTATCTCTGACATGACTGCTGCCCGTGTAGAAGCCACTATTGGTGCTCGTTTGTCTAATAAACGTGCTCGTGATAAGTTTATGGCTGAATCTGGCTGTATGACTCTGATCGTTTATAATCCTGATTATCAACGTGTATTCTTGTACAACCATGGTTTGGATGATGTTTCAGAAATCACCATGCAGTACCTGAAGAAAAAATCAGAATCCCCTAATTTCGACATGGACGTGTTTAAATTGATGTCTCAAGGCTCTGCCCCTATTATTTAAACCATCAATGAGGTTATCATGAATCAAGATGTACAATTAGCTCGAGAAGCATTTAGTTTCTCTGCCATTTTTGATGGTATTACTAACTTTTTTAAATCCAACGATATTTCCGATATTCTGGAAGATACTCGTTCTCGTTTGCGTGATTCAACTATTCCAGCTGTTTCTATTGCAATCGAAGAAACGCGCAATATTGATTTTTCATCTAGTAAAAGTTATCAAATGACTTTGCACAATATTCGTCGTCATTATGGTAACAATACTGAACGTCAAGGATTGTTTGAAGCTTTAGGTAACGTTACACTACATGCCGAAAAGATTATTAATGAACTGATCGCCATGGTTTCCAAGTACTTCCCAGAGAAGACTGACCGTAACTCTATTACTTATCCTTTGGCACAAATCATGGCATTGGGTGAAACGATTGATTTCTTAGTCGTTTTCGTACCAAAATATATTCGTTACTTCATGGCTTATCATTTAGAAGAAGTAGGTGGTATTCCTGCCAACCGTACTATTTCTAAACCACAAGACGAATACATTAAAAAGAACATGATGAACTTTTATCGTTCTATTGATTCTTTGGGTAAAGTCGATCTGAAGAACCTGGAACGTATGGTTCGTGGTATTCCAGAAGTAGCGATCAGCGAAGATGGTTCTGAGAAGAAAATGTTCAATCAAAACCGTCTGGATCCAACAGGTGCATTACAACGATTCACCACTACCGGTAACATCTTGTACTACATCCAAATGGCTTGGGTGGATTATCAAAACTACCGTTACAAACTTTCTAAAGAAGAATTGGAATCAATTAAAATTGATATTGATTACATGAATTCAGTAATTAGTAGTGGTACTGGTGATGCTTATCTTGAGAAACAACGAGAGAAAGCTCATGAGCGTATGGCTAAGTTAGAATACGAAATCGATAAATACGAAAAACGTGCATTAGGCACCAGTTACTAACCGATAAAGGAATGTTAAGATGATGAATTCTTACCCAGAAGCAATTCTTGATATTCCTTACAGAAAAGAAAATAAATCAGAAATCAATGTTCCGTTTTCTATCTGTAAGGTAACGCCAGCGCACAATCCAACCAATACTTACCATACTCCGTTTAAACGTTTAGGTTTGAATGATGTTTGGCAAGTCAACAACATGGGTATCCGCACAATCAATACCGTGTCTAACACACCAACACATACAGTTGGTTTAGCCACTGGTTCTGAAGATGTGGATTATGTATACGCAATGTATACTGATCATCCAGAATGGTTTGAAGGTTCTTCTGAAGCCGCGTTCAGGAATACTGATTCTGTTATTAATTTAGCTTTGAATCTTCTTTCTAAAGATTACTATACTTTATTCGAAACCGCTTATAATAGTGGTTATTGTAATCGTCATGTTTGGGAAATGATTCGCGATATTATGCGCGATGTAGGCATTCGAGCAACTCCTGATGAACGACCTTTGTTCCCATTGTCTTATCACTTAGAATTGATTAAAGACTACATGACTGAAAAATACAATAATCGTCAAAATGACGGTTCTTTGACTAAACGTACAGACGACTACACTGGCTTCAATAGCACTAGTGGAAGTTTTTCTAAATATATCTTTGGACAACCTAGCGAAGATAATACGATTAACTTTATTCGTCAGTGTATGACAAAAGGTGGTGTTGGTTTGTTGATTACCTACCTTAATGCCATGTATGGTTCTTTGGTTATTCGTAGAGAGATTTAATTATGGATAATAAAGAAAAAGTAGTCTTGTTAGGTACAAGACTCTTTATTAAGAAAGTAGGTAAGAAATGAGTTTGTTGGATTTAGCTACTGATTCTGAAGATTTTGTAGAAGAAGTAGAAAAACATCCTTCTGTGGAAAATACCCCAGAAGAACAACCTGAAAAAATTAACACTGATATTTCTGAAAATCGTGATAATGCTGAGGCTGTTAAAACTCTTTTGGATGTAGTAGAGTCTTTAGAGAATTTTAAAGACAATCTTAAACTCATGCAAGAAGAGGAAGTAGTCTTAGATCACGAATCTTTAAATTTATTTAACCAACGAGTAGCGATGGCATTTAATAAAGGTAAAATGGAAGCTCCATTGCCCCTACATTTGTCAAGAGAATCTTTTCGCAATACTTTCGGTCAAGAAGCTTATAACTTAATGATCGAGCGTCTCGAAGAGATTAATAGAAAGTTGGTAGAAAAACTTAATTAAGAAAGGAATAAGGCAATGGCTAGTTTGCTAGACTTATCTCGTGAAGAACACACTATTGATGAAACACCTATTGGTGAGCCTCAAGATATCAACCCAGAAGAACCTGAAAATGTAGTAAGTGATGGTAAAGTACAAAATGGTCCTGAAGAAAAATCAGATGAGTCCAGTACTGATGTAGAAGGTGCTGAAGATGCTCTGATTGGTGATGCTCTGAAAACCATCGCTTCTTTGGAAGCTGTAAATCGCACACTGAGCATGTTTGTTAAACATAAAGTGAAAATTGACCAAGAATCTTTGGTACGTGCTTACAGTGACATTTCCAAAGCATATGCGGATAATAACTTGAAAGAACCAGTACCATTGGTAATGGCTGTTGAATCTCATCAAACACTTGCTGACCGTACCCATATGGTTCAAGAATTGATTTGTTCTGTAGAATCACAAATCTCTGGTTTGTTGAAAAACGTACAAATGATTCAAGATAACCGTATTAACCGTATTAAAGCTCGTGTAGCAAGTATTTCTCGTGAATCTTTGGAAGTATCCCAAGAAGTAAACATGAACCTTGCTAAAGTAGCGGTAGCTAATAAAGCTGGTGGTGGTACCATTAGTCAGCTTTGGAATAACCTGACCATGAAGCAATCGGTATATTTGCCGTTCGAAGCTAAAGACGTGAGCTTCTTTAAATCTATTAAAGTAGGTGATGAGAAAACGCTTGTAGAAACATTGCGCCGTAACATCAATAATTTGCGTACTGGTCGTCAACTTGAGCTGTTCCCATTGGACTTCCGTTCTTGGAAAAATGGTTTTACTAACCAAATTAAGAACACTGTAGGTCAAGGTCAAGGAGTCAATATTGACATCCCAATGACTGATAAAGAATTGTGGATGGGTTTCTGTAAACAAATTAAAGAAATCTTGGATAAGAATCCAGACAAATCTTCTTTCTTGTCACGATTGTTGTTTATCGATACTCGCCATAACCATGCTGAAGTAACTGAACAAAAAGAATTTAATGAGCGTTTCGTAGGTATTCTGGAAGCTCTTTATAATCGTGCTGTTGAAGAATTCAGCCTCGGTGTTTCTTTTTTATCTAAATAAAATATAATAGAGAGAAAGAAATTTCTCTCTATTATATGGTAAAATGCTCTTAAAATACACATTTTTGTTATTTTAAGATTTTTTAATCAAAAGCTTTTCATTAAACAATTTTTTTTTAATATAGGATTACAAAAATGTCTATGTCTTTGTACGATTTGGCTCGAGCTGGCGCATTTGTTACCAACCTGAGCGCCGATGGCGAAAACGCTGAAACTATTACTGAAACTGCTCCTGAAGCTGAAGTAGATACTCCTGCAGAAGCTCCTGCTGAAACTCCAGTTGAAACTACCGAAACTGAAGTAACTGTAACTGAAACCCCAGAAGGTGAAGAAGTTGTAGATTCTAACGAACTGGAAACTGAACTGTTGGAAGTTCAAGGTGAATCTGAAACTGTTGATGACGAAAATGCTAAAGTAGAAGCAATCGAAGAACAAATCGACGACGCTGAAGAAGCAGCTGTTGCTACCGAAGCTCTGATTCACAACTTGCAATACACTATCGGTTACGGTAATGGCGTAAACATGGCTCATGCCGAATTGGTACGTGAACACGTTAACTACATCGGTAAATCTTTGGGTTGGGACAAACGCGATATTCCTAACTTGGATTACTCTAAAGAGTCTTTCTCTACTGTAGGCGCGATCAGCTTGACTCAAGAGTCTATCTTGCAAGCTACTAAAAACATGCTGACCAAAATCATTCAGTCTATCATTGAAGGTGTTAACTGGGTTATTCAACAAGGTGTAAACATCTGGAATAAACTGTTCAGCTCTTTCGATAAAATGAAACAAACTGCTGAAAAACTGCGCGACTACGCTAAAGAGAAGTCTTCTTTCACTAAACTGAAAGAAGGTCATGAAATGATCACTACTCCTGCAGTTAAAGCAGTTTATGGTAATGAGACTGACGCTGGTCTGCTCCCAGCTATCGGTAACTTGCGTGAAGTAGCTACCGAATTGACCACTAATTGGCTGCCAATGAAGATTCAAAACGATGTTGAATCTTTGATCGATGGCGTACGTAAAAATGCTGAAGGTGGTTTGTTGGCTTCTGCTGCGGCTCTTTACAATGGTGCTAGTCATGTTATGGACAAAGGCGTTGTACAATCTGCTAAAGATGCTGCTGGTGCTGTTAAAGACGGTGTTTCCAGTGCCGCTGATAAAGCTAAAAATGCTGTTTCTTCTGGTTTGGATAGTTTGCGAAACTTGGACATCAAAGCATTTGCTCAAGCAGCTGCTTCTGGTTCTTTGGACTTCGTTAAGAAAGGTGTTGACGCTGTAACTCAATTTGCTTTGTCTTGTGCTCCGTTCGTAGATCAAGATTTGAGCAAAGAAGCAATTAGTCGTTATGGTGTTACTTTGCAGCCTAGTGAAGCAGTTAAAGGTTCTAAACCATTGCCAGGTAACCGTATTGTTCTTTTGATTTATCCTTCTCTGCAAGAGTTTGCTAAATCTGGCGCAAGTATTCAGTATTTTAATTTGGGTAACATTGCTTCTGCTCTGACGGCCGATAACAAACTGAAAGGTTTTGTTCAAGCTGCTAATAATACTGCTAAAGAAGCTATCGGTGGTATTCCTCGTTTGGAATTCCGTCTGGCTAAATTGGATCGTATTACTGATAAACGCATGGAAATCAAAGTACCTAAAATGGCTGAACTGGTTTCAGCTTCAGAAGGTCTGATTCAACTGTGCGAAGAATGTTCTAAACTGAAGAAACATTTGGATGCTACTGCTGCATTCTACAAAAAAGTACAACGTCAGTTGACTGTTATCAAAACTGCTTTGGCTGTCAAATCTAAATTCTCTGGCAGCGTCGTTCAAAAAGCTTTGGTATCTGCTCTGAAATGGATCCGTGGTGCTCTGAACATCCTGCGTGAACCAGGTGCTTCTTTCTGTTCTTACATGGTAGGCGAAGTTAGCCAACTGGGTTCTGTAATCCGTGCCGGTGTAGACAGCTACGAATCTTAATCTTTAAATAGATAATCTATTCCTCCTACCTGTGAAAGGGTAGGAGGAATATTTTATTTATGTCTTTTTATTTAAACATTATACAGACCTATATTATTAAAATGGATCCATTGCTTTTAGCTTTTAAAAGCTTATAGCTATAAGTTTTATTTTCATTTTAAATAAGAGGAAGTATAAAATGAACATGTCTTTAAATAATATTTCTAAAGGCAATTATGCCAAAAGAATTCATTGCGGTTATGATGATGCTATTGGATTTGATTTGTCTATCTCTTCTAGCCATGTTCGTGATAAAAGAAACGGCTTACTAGGTAGATACAAGTTTACTAAAGAATACTTAAATTGTACTTCAGATGTTGTTCTTGTGGCAGAACGAACAGGTATTGTTGTACCACTATATCCAACGCCAGAATATGTTGCAGAACGATATAAAGTTACACCAGTAAATGGTAAAGGTGTTTATGTTATTCTTCGATTCAATACGAATGGATGGAATGCCAGACATATCTTCGAATACTTTAAAGTATTCGATGAAATGAGCGAATCAGAAAAGAAAACCATTCTCGATAGTAATCCTATTATGTTAGAATTCTATCAGCGTATTCGTAATCGTTGGGCGCCTTACTTCTCTAATCGAAAACCTGCTCGTAATTACGAAAGCTTGTTAGATGGTGAAGTCTGTGACGATATGGTATTCTTTATTTCAGAAGAAGATATTCGTAACAGACAGGTATTGTACGATAATGCTTTAGATATTTCACTGACATTTGACGACATCTCCCATAAACGAGTATATCATCCAGCGATTACGACCAATAGTCAAAGCATTCCATCTGAAATATTCAAGATGGTGAAAGATACACTAGATAAAAACGAACAGTTAGAAAGTATTCGTTTGGTATCTGCTAATCCTATCGTCATGTATCGTAAATTTGGTAAATATATCCAGAAGTTTTCATCTAGAGAACCATTACCAGGTGAAAAAGAAGGATTACACTATATCGGAACAGCAGATGATGAAAATGGTAACCAATATACTGTTAATGAGTTTATCGAATTAAGTGACCGAAATAAGCTTTCTGAATTATCTATTTTCAGAACTTACGACGAAGCTCGCAATTATAATTCTGATATAGAATTAACTAAGTTAAAAACCAAACATGAAATGGAGATGATGGAATTAAAGAAAGAAATTGCCATTCTCGAGAATAAGCATAAAGAGGAATTAGCCAAAGCTAAGAATGTAGAACTTACTTTGAAATTTAAAGAGTTTGTAGAAGATGCAGTACATAGACGTGTAATGCGTGAAATGGATCATCGTGAAAAGATGGACAATAAGAATCATCAACTGAACGAACGGTTAATGGATGCATTAGATCGTAATGAAGAAAGAGAATACAAGTTAGATGAAAGGATTAGTGATCGTCAGTACAAATTAAGAGAAAGAATACTAGACCAGAATGATCGTATTCAGGATCTTGAGCATAAACGCTACTTAAGACAAGGTGATGTCCATAGTGCTGAATTATCATTAAGGATGAAGATTGCTGAGTTGGAAAGTAAGCTGGGGCATAAGCAAATAGAGAATGAACGGCAAATTAGTAATAACTGGTTATCGGTGATATCTGGAGTATCGTCTATACTGGGTACAGTATTCAAGTTATTTGGTACGGCAACAGCTAGTCCGTCTGTTTCTAAATTAGGAACAGCTCTACAAATGTTATCTTCTATTAATCCTCAAACCATCAATCAAGTAAGAGGCATGTTTGGTTAGAAGTAAATAAATATTAGTAATATACTATTATATTGACCCCTCCAACCAAACTTAATAAAGGAACATTTGCATGAATCCCTTGTTAAATAAATTCATTAAAGACAATACGCCTGTCATCGATCCAAGGATCGGTGATGGTTTGTCTTATAGTGAATCTAATAAGATTCCCGCATTCATTGATCGGGTATTACGTATTAACTCAGCTTCATTCCCTAAAGGGTTAGTTTATATTGGTCTTCGTAAAGCAACACCACTAGAAGGATATCGATATCAAACACGAGCATTAAACAATATTCGTCGTTACGATATTAATCGTAATGATATTAGGATGTACGTGTTCCATTTTGAATTTAATGGAACACCGATGCAAAAATACATTTACTTACCATTCATTAGCCGACATGGCTTCATGCACATGAATGGTGTGAAATATGTTGTGTCCCCTGTAGTTGCAGACGGGATTATGACAATTAAACCAAATAGTATTTTTGTAAAACTGATTAAGACAAAACTGTGGTTTGAGCGTTTCGTTTCTCAAATCGTAGTAGACGGGGTAAGGGAATACGTACCAATTTACTTTTCTAAGATTCACCATAAAGAATCAGATAGTAACTCAGGTGGTCGAATGATCAAAATGAAACCTACCTTGGTTCATTATCTTTGCTGTAAATACGGCATGACCAAGACACTAGAACTGTTTGGTTTTAGTAATGTCTTAATGGTAAATGTTGATGAGTTTAAACAAAATCCAGATAAATACCCAAAAGAAGATTGGGTAGTGGTAGAATCGACTGGTAAGAAACCAGCACGATCTTACGCTTATGGATTGTACACGCCAATGCAATATTTATTCTTGGTACCTCGTCAACAGTACGAAAACATTTCCACTGCACCATCAGTACTGGGTACTTTGATTTACGTCTTGGAACATTTCCCAAGTCCTAAACGAATGAATCCAGATACTGTTAACAATATCGATTCATGGAGATTAATGTTGGGTGAGTCTATCCGTTCTTCAGATGAGCATTATGCAGTCATCAAGAATGCAATGGATAAACACATGATCTCTTTGGATGAATATGTTGATGAGATGGTGCATGATGATTTTAAACGAATTGGTTTTAGTCAAATCGATTCTGTTTATAAATTGTTTATCTTCATCGTACAAAACTTCAATGTCATGGTTTCTGAAGTGAATAAGATTGCAACATCTAATTCATTCTACGGAAAACAATTACAAGTATTGCAATTTCTTCTGTTCAATATTGTTAAAGCAATTAACCGATGCTATTTTGAATTAAATGGTCTTCGTATTGAACAAGAACGAGATCCGAATAAAGTGATTAAGGATGACGATATTCGTAAAATCTTGGGTAATATCCGTCCAGAAGAAATCATGCGTATTAAAGAACATGCAGAGATTATTCCTGTAGAAGATCCAACCGATTTACCTTTGTTGAAATTAGGACGTATTGTCGTTCCACAAGAGAAATCGGATAAACTACGTACATCTAAAACATCTTTCGATGTAAGTTCTCCAGAGAATAAACTGAATGCATCTTTGATCGAAGTAGGTGCTGCTTTGGATATGGCTAAAGCAGACCCAGCAGGTCGTAACCGTATTAATTTGTTTGTTAAACTGTCTGATGATTTAACCATCATTCCTAATGAAGAGCTAGAACCAATCATGTCTTCTTTGCGTGATAAATTAGGACAAGACTAACTTTAAAGGAAACTAATCATGTATAATCAATATACACAACACAAGCAAAATGTTATTAAACAATGCTTGGATCAACAAGTAATGGGTGCTGATACTCCAGCACGTCAATTGTTGGTACAAAAAATGCAAGTAGATGCTAAGTACTACCAAGATGTATTTAATACATTGTGTAATCGCGTAGAATCTCTGTATCTGCAAGGTAAGTTAAATCCAGAGGATTATAATTCCCTGGTTAATTTGGCTTATGAAGTGTACAACGACTACGTAGCATTCTTTGCGATCAATTACGGTACCCACAACATCACACCCGCTCCCGATATTAACACACATCAAGCAATGCAACAAGCTGCAGGTATGTATGTGAATTATCGCGATGGTGATCAACGATTCTTGTTGTCGTTCTATCAGCAACAAATGATGGGTAACCAACAAATGCAACCAATTCAACAAATGCAGCAAATACCATTTGGTAATAACATGCAAATGCAGGGTTTCCAACAACCTCAAATGAACATGTATGGTCAAATGCAACCAATGCAACCACAGATGATGCAAGGTTACCCACAGCAACAAGTACCGCAACAATATGGCGGTGGTTTTGCCATGACCATTTCTAATCCAGGTGCGTCTAATACCACAAACATGGATATGAATTTAATGGGTAATAATGCTACTCAACCAAGCAACACTTCTAAAACCCTTACCGAAAACCAAGCACAAGATGCATTCTTCAATATCGGTAATCGTAATTCTGGTAGAGAACTCAAATTCAACTACTACATCAATACTGGTTATTCTGATGAAGAGATTTCTAAACGTAAAGAAGAACAAACCTTGGAAGAAATGCGTCTCAAGATGGAGGCGCACAATAATCGAGTAAGAGAGAATGAATTGCGTCGTAAGGAAGAACGTGATCGACAAGCAAATGACTCATTAGAGAAAATGTTTGTTGATACCGTATCCAAAACACCAGAAGAACATCAAAAGTTCATCAGTGACATGGAAGATCCAGAAAAAGTACAGAACGCCATTCAAGAAGCATCTATTCAAGTTGGTCAAATCCAAACAGATAAACCGTATTACGAACTGATCAGTCATTCTCCAGTAAGTAATGGTGTTACTGAAGTCAATACAAGTAGTGTGGTTGATTTTGATGAGCAACCATCAAGCAGTCTGCCTATTGAACCAGTAGAAGCAGTGATTGAAGATGATCCTTTTGCAGTATACGATTATCCTGAAGATGCACCTCCAGAAAATGTACCTGTCCGTGTATTGAAACGTCGACCTAATCGCGTTATTAATACTAACTGGATGGCGATTCCTGAAAAGGATCTGGATGTATGGGTAGAAGGTAATGAAGAGTTAGACGAACATCGTTGTGAATTTGTTCCTCGCGATTTGTATCCTGTATACGATGATGAAATTGAATGGGTTAAAGAAGGTAACGAGTACGTAGGTTACCTGAACTATTCGGCTGAAGGTAAGTATTATCGTGAGCCAGTAGCATTCCGTAACCCATCTTGGAATGTTTGGACAATGACCAAGTATACTGAACGTGGTTATTACTTCATTCTTGACCGTTTTAATTATCCTGTACAGAAAACATACAAACTTGATGAAAGACAAATCATGGAACGTAAAAACCACATTATCCCAACTCATCTTCCTGTAGAAGGAACATACCAAACAGGTATTCCGTATAGCGAAACCCATGGCGATACTGACCTGCTTAAAGCAGCTGACAATCTTCTGCTCTCTGACGAAGAGTTGAAAGAACAATTAGCAAAACTTTCTGAAGAAGAGAAAGAATTCGCTAATGTGGATTACGATGGTACTACTCGTGAGGTATTGAATCTGGATGAATTGGTAAGCGCTTGCTTGGTAAGTCATCAAGAATACCGTCCTAATTCTAAAGCAGCGGTTTATCGTGTGGTTACCAGCAACACCACATTCTGTAAAGAACGCCAAAACGATACACTGGCATTGATTAAAGAATGTGAAACCATGGATGATTTTTACGAAACCATTTATAAACCTATCAAAGAAGCCGAACCTGTTCTGGCTAAACGTTTGGTAGATTTACTGGATCGTAATTATAATCGGGTAATGGTTAAATGTGGTCTTCCTAATGTACGTGTTACATGCAGTATCAACATTTACAAAGATGTTGAGAATACCCAAATCCTTCCTAATCCTCGTCGTGAAGAACAATACAAACTTTCTATGAAAGAAATGTTTGAAAACTTCATTAGCGAAGAATTCCTAAAAGATGGAGTATTACTGCATGATGATGAAGAATCTCGTTATCTTTCCGTATTGCCTGTTACTGGCTCTGTATTGGTCGTAGATAAAGAGATGAATGAATTTGAAGGCGTAGTAGGTCCAGACCAAGAAAGTCGCCAGAATCGCTGGTTTGAGCTGTCTAAAGATGATTATGTAGAATTGAATACGTTCCTGATTAATCTCATTAGTCGAAACGAGCCACAAGCTAAAGAATTCTACATCATTACAAAAGATGGTTTCTTAATTGAGGCTATTAAAGGTTATAGTACTTATAAATCTGAAAATCGGATTTATATTCGTATTCTAAACTAATGAAATAGGGGCAGTTTAACTCTGTCCCTATGACATCAACTCAATAAAGAATTAAATCAATGGGTAAACTCACGCCTAAGGATCCAGTTATCTTTAATACCTCTATGGAATTAAAGGAACAATTAGAGATCGCTCGTTTTATTCGTCAGTCTGATTTGAAGTTTAAGGAATCGGAATTCTTTAAACAGTTAGAAACCACTCCAGATGAACGTAAAAAGAAATACACCAATGTAGTCCTAGACTTTAATTTGGTATGTCATCATCTCAAAGAAGCTTTTTGGAAGATGGACAAACTTGCTAATGATAAGTATGTCGGACTGGATTATTCACCCTATCCAGTAAATCGTACGATTCATTTCGAAACACCTTATTTAGCAAGATATACTAAGAATGAAAAATTCATTAGTACACTTAACCAAATTAACGATCATCTTCAAAAGATCGTTGACATTTTAGGAAACTCTTTTGATATTGGATTATTGACTGCATTACTTGGTAAACATTCAAAAGGATTCGTATCAGCACTTAAGTTTAGATACGAAAAAGATAAATTACAATATTTCATGATCTATACGAAAACGTATAAATCAGCTAAGATAAACAAATGGTTTGATTTTCCAATAAGGATTTCTATGAAATAGACAACTTTTTAAATTTAATAATTTATTAGATTTAATTAACCTACCAATTAAAATTAGGGTCTATAAAAAGTGGCGAGCATAAATCCCTAGGGAGACCGAATGGTCTCCCTAGGGTAGCAAGCTATTTTTAGTTTGAATTACTTCTTTTTTAGTCAGAAGCTCCATCTTTAGAAGAGTCAGGACCTAAGTTAGAATCACCACCTTCTTGGTTTCCCTCACCTTCAGTATTATCTTCTTGGTTTTCATCTTGGTTATCTTCACCAAACTCATCACCCATGAAGTCTTCTTCCATACCGAACTCATCACCGCCGCCTTCATTGTTATCGCTAGATTCATTATTAGAACTAAAATAATCATCACCTTCACCAGCCATATCGTTAGCTTTCAATACCGCAGATGTAGATTTAGCAATCGTTTTACCTCCTTTAAAGAATTCAGTCATCGCCTTAATTGTCTTAATAGACAATTCACGAATCGCTTTATTCTTCTCGTAGGTTTGCGTGCCATCTTCAGCAATGGTAATATAATCCATGATTTCAGGCATGTAGTTATTTTCTAACATCCAAGAACGTAACAGGTCGCCTTTAACAATAGCAGCATACTCATCTACCATGTTCACACCATCTTCAGAAATTAAACTTTCTGGGATGATCTCTTGACTGATGACATACGAGATCGCTTTATCTACACGTTCTTCGTATTGAGACAACTGTTCTGCTTTAGACTCATGGTTATCGTTAGGAGGAGCAGGAAGATTAACTTCCAAGCTACTAACAAACTTATCTACAATACCATCTACTAAAACATTAATTGCTGACTTAGACATACCCTCAGTAGTTAGTGTCTTATCACCAGATGCTTCGCGAATATTCTCGATAATCTCGATTAAGTTATCTTTAATAATTTTGCGTAAACGTTTTAAAAGATAAGGAGACACACCAATTGCTTTACGAATAAGATCAGTTAATAAAGGATTAAAACGATCTTGTTTTTGGAAAGCAATTAAGTTAGTAATAAAGTTACCTTGTAATACATTGGCTGCAAATTCAGTAGATAAAGAGTTATCCACCATGTCTGGAGTCAGACCGGTACCCATGATGGTATCTCGTTTAATACCTTCTGCAACGTCATTATCTGGAGCAGGAATATCGGCAGTCGTACGAGAGATATCGTGACCAATTTGAGGAATCTTAGGATTATCAGATTCGATAGCCATACGGATATTAGATTGATTTACCCTATCTTCAATAGTCTGTACGTTAGAAGCACCAATAATCAAACCAGAATTAGATCGTGATTGTAATGCCATTACATTAGCAATTTGAATAGTCTTACGGGGATCAGGATCCTTTTCATCGATACGTAAGGTTACTAATGTTTCAGGAATGGAATTCATGATGCCTGCACGTAATTGAGCGAGCATGAATTGGATACGCAAAGAGATTAATACTTTCATGTTATCCAATAATGAAATACCGAAACCACGATTATCGTAATCAAAAGCCATGTAAGACATGATTTCTTTAGGAATGAACAGTACACGAGTACGTTGACCTCGTAAAGCACGATAGAACATAATGCGTGATACTTCTGAAGAATCACCTACATCTAAGTTTTTACCGTAAAGACCATTTTTCAAACGTTCCAGAATATCTTTAATAATAGCATTAGAATGAATACGTGATAACATTTCCAATTGGCGCGATTCATCTAAATTATTAGAGAAACCTTCAAACATCGTCTTACCTTGTTGAATCAAGGAAGATGCCATAGTACTGGCTGTTTGACGACTGTTGTAACCATTAGCCAATTCACGATAATAGTTAATTGGTTTGGCTTTAGACAGAGGATTACCTTCTTCATCATGTAGTGCCAAATATCCTACGTGCTCTGAAGGAGAACCTGGTTTAAATATAGGAACAACCGCTTCCACTGGATAATTCAAGAACAAAGGTTCATCAAGATCTTCACGTGCGGTTTGTTCTGAAGTTTTCATTTTCTTCAGTTCAAGAGCATCAGTCCGATAACTATTTACATCATCAATTCGCCTAAAGATTTTATCAATGATGTTTCTATCCGAAACTATCTCTCTATCCAAACTGGTTGACTGAAAACCAGTAGGGATACCAGCCATACGACGAGATTCTTGAGAAAGGATTTCTTTCTTAACAGCTGACTGACGCAATATATTTAAATCGTCAGTTACTTCAATCAAGGTATCTTTACAACTGGATAGATCAATTTTCCACACGCCCTCTTTAGAAATGTTTACCTCTTTAGAATTATTTACTTTAGAGTTTGCCGCATCTTTATGAGTTTTAGCATACTCTGCCGGTAAGGTAAATTCTATGCTTGTAGGTGGTTTAATTACAGTAGCGTAATTAGAAGATCTAAAACTATTGTGAGTGGTATTGTCTGTATCGTTATCGGTATTACCGAAATGAACTTCTACAGACTCACGAGCCAGCATAGGTCGATTCACTAATTTATTTTTAGTTTCAGCACTGTAACCAGGATCGCCTAAGAATCCACGAGATGGTCGATTATTACTATCTAGTAAGTTATTAACATGAGACAAAGATTCTCTAGATAACTGAACGGTATATGACTCTCGGCTATTTTCTACAAGATCACCATTAATAATATCATCCAAAGATGATTCAGGAATGACTGCGGTAATATAAGCACCTTTTAAGAAAAGAATATCGTAAAGCATTTTATAAAGTTTGCCTTCGACATCAAAGTGTTTCTTAAAGTACTTTTTAATTTCATCAGTAATAACTGTAATAGTATTTTGTGGGAATAAATTACGTGGAGGTCTGATTTGTAATTCTGGCTTCATTAAGTATTTTGGAGACAGAATATAACTACAAAGAATTTGAGCAGCTCGCTCCATGTCTGGAAGCAGCTGCATGATGGTTTCGTTATCATCAATCTCTTGTGCTTTTTCAGAAGAGATACCCAGCATGTAATCTAAGTCAGGAGTAGTACTGGCTAGTTCACCATCATTTTTAAAAGATTCTTCTTCTCGTGAAGAGTTAAGCTTAGCAATTAAGGCATATACCGATGGGTTTTCTTTAATTGAAGCATTATCTATATTAGCTGCACCACTTCTATTTTTTAGTTGCAGTACAATATTTTCAAATAACTGGTTATCCATTGTTATTTATCCTTAACAGTGGTTAATTTATAGTAAAAGGTCAAAAGGCTATGTTACCTGATTTCGATTATCACTACAGCGTCTATATTGATAAAAATATAGGCTTGGTATCGACAATGATCATTAAGTCAGAATACCAAGCACACGACATGAATAACGCTGTTCGTGTGAAAACAAGAGACATGGATGCTGTAGACGAATATCGTCCAGATACATGGATCTATTATAAGCATATTTCTGGTGAATATCACGAAACGGATACACCAATGACAGTCGTATCAATGGATACGACTGAGACAATCATATTCAATAAAGAGAACTTAAAAATACACCGTACGACAAGACAAGAATATTCTTACGGTACTAAGAAATACGAAGAATTAGTTGAACGTTATCCTGATAAAGAATTGCTGATTAAAGGTATTTTGAATCCAGTAGATATAGATGTAGCTATTCAGGCAAAAGAGGGCACAATCTTATCTTACGATAAGTCATTCGTAGAAAGTAACGAATATACATTAATGGAACGATTACAAGATTGGATATACGGCATGTATAACCGCTGGTATCAAAGCCAGTATAATCTTAACAATCGTTATTTTAATATTGCTTTCTGGGGAACGTTTTATCCTAAGTTAGTAGAAGCATTGATGACCATTCGGTTAGAGATGTGTCTAACCAATGAAGCACATTCTTATCATTATCGTCGATTCTTAGCATCTCATGGTTTCTTAGATTTTTACCTAGATCAATTAACACCTAAACAAGCAATTATATTCTATAAAAATATTCGTTGGGTAGAAAGATACGTTGGTCAACGACATACTCAGAAATGGTTGATTCAAAAGATTTTAACTTTAAGAAATTTACCTATTTCTGAATACAACATGTTACAAAAAGATGAAGACATTGTTGATACTGCTAAAGTTACTCCAGTGTTTGAAAAAGTATCCTTAAATGGTTTAGAGTACATCATTCCAGAACTAGATACTCTTTCATTGAAAGACATGTTGGATAAAGAAGATCCACTTGCACCTTATAACGTAAAAGAAAGAGAAAATCTAGAAGTCATTGCCCGTAAAGACACTTCTGGTTCTTTAGATTCTTTTATTAAAACTAAGATCCTTCAATCTAAAGCAATCGATTATTCTGGTTCTGAACAATTTACATTAGAACGAGCCTTAGTAGATACATGGATTGAAATGGCTTCTCGTGGATTGTATAAAGCATACATCATGGTAAACCATCCGTTGACTGGTGAGTTAATTCCATTATCAGGTAGAGATGCTTTATTGCTTTATACTTATTGTATCTATCGTTACTACGACATTAAAGAAAACTGTATTCCTGATTATACAATCGGTATCATTCCTCGACTAGAGAAACCTTCTAAAAAAGAATTAGATAATTGTGTTCCTGATAAAGCTTTATTAGATAAAGAATGGAATACGTTTATTGATTCTCACTACATGAAGATTCGTCCAATTGTTGACACGTTCTCATTTTACGAACAAGCAAATGAATTGTTTAAACGATTAAACGAAGGTATTGATCGAGTTAATCAAGATGAGCATTTAGATGGACGTGCTTATAAAGAAATGCAATTTTATAGACTTTATACTACTAAATTGGTTTCTTTTAGAAAACCAGGAATGCAGACATTCACTCAGTTTCTAGATTCTATTTCTTTAAATTTAAAAGACGTACACAATCGAACTGACTTCTTAAAATTGGCAAATGACATCTGGAAAAAAGCAACAGGTTTAAATAACGTTAAAGTGAATTCTTTGTATAATACACACAAAGCAATGATCCAGTTATTGACTAAGCTTTCTTCTTATTCGGTACATTATATTCGTGAGATTAACGAACATCCTATTACTTCTACTAACATGCGTTCATTGCGTTTAGATGGTGGTGGTCGTAAGAAAGGACGTTATGTTGGTGATCTTAATGATGGTACAGCAGTATCTGTAGTTGATATAGAAACCAGATCACACCAAAGTGCTTTGGATCATGACTATACAGATAATAAGATTTATGCAGAACCAAGATCTACTGGTAAACTACATTTTAATATCTCTGTGGATGTTAAGAATATTGATGTTCCTGGTAGTAATGTTCGTTTGATAAATGATCTTAATATCGGTACTTATTGTACTACACCTGCGGATGATTTAACAGGTATTGCTAATCCAGGTAATCTACCCGCTATTCCAGGAATGAGAACATTCTTATCATTGCCATTAAAAGAAAGAAGAAAAATGATTGATGCCTTTGAAGGTTGTTTGGATTGGGATCCTTTCCCAGAGAATCGAGAACCACCAAGAGAAGATATCGAATGGAACTTCCAAGTTAAATCTATCGATGGTTTTGATTACAACGAATAGTATCGTTAGGGGTAGAATACTACCCCTACCACGATCTTTATGACGATACATTGAATTTACTAATTTTCACCTAAATAAATTAAAAGGATGATTAGCAATGGCTAAACCAGTTATCCCAAACAAACGCACAGCGTTTGAATCAGTACGTACCTTAATCGGTAACGAAAACCAAGTCATTCGAGAACTTGGCCTACCCTATACAGTAAAACCAAACACCACACTTAACCAACTGCTGGGTATTAACCAATCCATGCATCCACCTCACACTACGATTCCTACTATTGGATATTTCTGTATTGGTTACGGTGGTATCTCTTTGCAAAACTGTACTAATGACAGTGATGCGTTCCCTATGCCTAAAATCTTCCAACATACTGCTGAAGATACTGGCTTATTTAAACCCGTTCCTTTTGTCATGCGTGAGTTTAATAATGACTTAACCGCTCAGGAACGTACGAAATATGCTTTGCGCGTAGTGGAAACTTATAAAGGTGTTAAATACTATTCTTATTATTTAAAACGTTTAGATCTTTCTAAAACTCGTGTTGAAACAAAAATCATTACAGTAGCGGATGATGGTAGTTTGTCAGAAGAAGACTATAGCCCAACCACTACAAACTTGAATCCTATTGCTCAGGAACTTTCTGCTGAACGAGAAAATATTCTGAAAGCAAAATATGGTCGCTCCATTGCTCAGGTTAACGTAAATATTAGTCGTGAAGATGTAGAAGAATTGAAGAATGTATTCAACATTCGCCATGGTGATCCTAACCGTGCTTTGATCACTGAAATCGGCTTGGTATCTGGCGTAGATAAATTAGTTGAAGTAACAACATCATCTGGTCGTTCTCAATTCCAAGAAGTGATTGCAGCTCAAATTGCACACATTAACGCAACCATTCAATATCTGGCAGCTGTTAATGATGGATTCGATTCTATCTTCAATCTGGGTGTAAACGAACCTCTTTATAATTTGCAACAAGGTGAAGTTTCTTTACAAAATCTTGGACATTAATTTAAAGATATAAAAGATGAATTTTCCAAATACCAGTCAATGGGAATTCACTTTACTTGGTATTGACCCAGGTTCTAGTAACCTGGGTATTTCTATCTACAAGTTAGATTTTAATACACTGGCTATTAAGGAATCTTTTGCTTTTACAATTTCTGCAAAAGATACTTGTTTTTATAGTCGTAATACCAGTAATGAGTTTGGTGATAAGATCGCCAGATTACAAGCAATGAAGTCAGAATTGGCTGAAGTATTTAGGTATTATTCTCCTTCATTGATTGTTTGTGAATCACCATTCTTTAATTCATTCACACCAAATGCTTATGCAATTTTGATTGAAGTCGTAAATCTTATTCATGAAACCATTTGGGAATATAATTATCAAATACCTTTCTTTAAAGTAGATCCACCTACTGCTAAAAGAGCAGTAGGAGCAAAAGGAAATGCTAAAAAAGATGAGATGACTCAGGCAATTATCGAGATTAAAGATAGACTAAAACTAAGGAATAATCCGTTAGAATTAGATGAACATTCTATCGATGCATTAGCCATTGGGCACTATGGGTATTTGAATTATGTCTTAAATTTAAATAGGTAAAGACATGAGTTTGAACTCGATCGAAAATAACACAACATCTACTGACAATTTGGATGTTAAGAAAATTAAATTGTTAAGAATCTTAATTAATTTTAAGAAACGACCGGAACGAATCATGAATGGCTTTTTAGTATTGGTTACTGCACTCATGATCGTTACAATTGTAGGACTTACCTTTGAAATTTTAAAGCTGAATAATGATGTAAAAAGATTGAATAATTCAAACCGATCTTATCAAGAAATTAATGAAAAGTTAATAAAGTCAATAGAAGGTAATCGTCCTCCGGATTATTTAGATAATCAAGAGCCTTAAAAATGGTTAGAAAAACAAGAGCAACCAATAATGTACTTGACCCTATGGTTAAGAAAGGTTTGATTACGATTGATAACGAATTAATACTCGCTAATCGGAAAGAATCAGATGAAGGACTCAATGGTTTAATTAAAGATTATCGTGAAATCAGTGATAAACACTCTAGTTACGAGGATTTGTCTGAAGACATTACCGGAATTGAATTCAAGCAATTAATCAACCAATTAGATTTTAAAGATCGTGTAAAACTTGTTTATCGTTACATGGTTGCGACAGGCAATATTGACGATGTAGAAGAATTTGGACGTAAAGTTAATAATCTCAAATTGACATTTTTCAAATGGTTTGGATTTGCTTGTTTGATTTTGTTTGTCATGACTGTTAGTGGTGTGGTTACCATGGGTATTGTTACCAATGATATCGATAGTAATGGTTTGATTAATTCGTTTATGTCTATTATTAAAAAGATTCTCGATATGTCTATGGGTAGTAAACCTACCATTGATTAAAGAATATTATTAATCTATAAGGAATAGAATTAAATGGCTAAAAGTCTATTAGAATTGTCCAGAGAAGGAAGTACTCCGATTGTGAGTGAGTCCGACCAACCTAAACCTAAAGAGCAAGGACTTTCGAAACTTGAGAATCGTGGTAAAGCTATTCGTGAAAAAGAATTTACTATCTTTGCACGTATCATGAACTTTTCTCAACTGAAAAACGCTAATCGCGGTGAGATTCAAGAACAGTATATTATTCCTGTTGAACAAACAGAAGAGAATGCAGGTAAAGGTTCTATCCGTGTACGTAAGATTACTGCCCGTAATGGTCGTTCTCGTTACGAATTAACCACTAAGAATAAAATGGGTGAAGGAGATAGTATTGAAGTTACTGTACCGACTACTAAAGAAAACTTTATTCAGTTTAAAGTATTGTCTACAGTAGCCATGCTGAAACACCGTTATACTTTTAATATTAAAGGTACCGATAAGAAATGGGAAATCGATGCAGTTCCTGATGGCAATGGTTCTTACTGTCCATGGGTTCGTTGTGAGATTGAAGTAGACGATCTTAACAACAAAGATGTTCCTGAGTTACCTTTAGAAGTAGAAGAATTGATTCTTCCTCCAGAATTAGGTAAGTTGACTCAAGAAGAATACGATGAGAAAACCAAACCCATTATGGATCGTTTCTTTACTTCTTCTAATCCTTACATTGATGATGAAAACAGTGCTACTACTGAATTAGAAGGTGAAGTAGACACTGATGATGAAGGACAAGAAGAAACTCCTGAAGATAAAAGTGATGAGACTACAGGTAAAGAAGTAATGTCTGTAGATAACATTACTGATGAAAAAGATACTGCTGAAAAAGTAGAAGCTCGTTCTGAACAGATTGTCGATAAACGAGAAGAAACTGAAGAAGCAGAGAAAGCCGAAGAAGAGAAAGAGGAAGGTGGTGAAGATGGTGATACTTCCGAAGAAGGCGGTTCTGAAAAATCTGAAGATGGTAATGAGCCTGAAGGTGAAGAGGGTAAAGGCGAAGATACTGACGAGACTGAAGAAGTCTCTAAAGAATCTTACGAATACTTAAAAGGCTTAGGTGTTGACTTAAGTAAAGTAAAAGTAACCACTGAAAGTTCTGACGGTAAAGGCCTGATTGAGAAATTTTCAGAAATGGCATCTAAAGGTCTTCTCAAAAGTGTAGGTGATTTTTACGATGACTTGTTTAGTGATCCTTCCAAATCTCTTAAAGGAGGTGACGGTCTTTCTTTTTCAAAAATAGGTACGTCAAATGGTGGTTCGGTTCTTAAAGTAAGAGCTAAAGAAAGTAAGTCTTATGAATATAAAGTACTTATGGTACCTTATGTTAAAGGAAAAGATCCGCTAGATGTTGCATTAAATCAACTGAATACCATGCCTAAGTCTGAGGCTATTAGTAAATTAATTAGTGTTTATAAATCTAATTTAGAATATTATAAGCTATGGGCTAAGAATTTTAAAACGATAGCCGAAGGATATCAAGATAAAGATGATCCTATGGATCCTGATGATTTGGTTGATTATATTTCTTATTACGATACAGGTCGAGATAAACGAATATTCGAACATTATGTTCCAGAATTTAAAAATCACGAGTATAAAGAAATAGATCTTAACGAAGGATTTAATGGACGTATTCCAGTAATTAGTAGTCTTGATACTTTCGAAGATAAGATTACTTTATCTAATGAAAAAAGTTTCAATGAGAAAGTAAAATTATTTGAAAATAAAGCAAGAAATATTTTAGGTAAGTATAAAGAACTATTAAAAATCGTAGATGGTTTAGAATCTCCTTATGATACTAAAAATCCGGCAAATGAATATGTTGGTCATGGAGATGGCGATGAATACCATGATCAGGAATTAACATTCTTTAAAGATTATGTTGGATTTAGGCTCCAAGAGATAATCGATATGTTAGAATTAACATACGTTAAAGAATTGTATTCTTTGTATGGTTTAAATTCTGATAGTTCAGTATCTCAAGAAGGTTTTGGTTCACCAGAATGTATTCATCAAGACAATCCAATTACACCACCTGTTGAAGTCACTCAAGGTGAAGCTACTGGTGAGGAAATCGAAACTAAAGAAAATCCTTACGAACCTAGTTTAGATGCTATTGTTAAGATGTCTAAATTCCAAGAAGGTGAGCGAGACTTTAATGTGAAGTCAGCTGACGATTGGTCATAACTTTTTAATATTGAAATACTCTCTACTCCTCATCGGGGTAGAGAGTATTTTTTATTTATTTTAAAACCTATACTATTATAATGGTTAACCACATCTAACTTTATAAAGGAAACTACAATGCAAAAAGAATTAATGGATAAAATTGAAAACCATAATCGTAAGATTAAAGAAGCTTTTAATATCGAAAGTACTGCCAGTACTAAAGTAGAAAATGAAATATGTATTACATCTAGTACTTTCTATTTTTCCAATCATGACGAATGGAAGTTAAATACTAAAGAGCTTGATAAAATTATAGATGAAAAGATTGAAAAATCTATTCATGATGCTGAAGTAGATATAAGTCATTCTTTTAAAGGTAAGAATGTAAAAATATCTAGCTATGCATTTTCCTTTAAAGGAAATGATTTCATTAATAACTATTATTACATACATGCTGTAAGAATCATTCCTAAAAAGAAAACAGATTAAATATTTAACTGCAGTAAAATCTATGTTATAAACCAACTAAATAAGGAAAGTAAAATGACTGAAAATGAAATTATTGAGGTGATTAGCAATAGTCATCTTGGTGAGTTATACTCGGAACTAAAAGAAGTTTACGAGAAAAACAAACACAAAACTTTGGTTAATATTAATAAAGAATTATCTTTAGGTACGAAAAATAAGGCTAGATACATTATCATTACCGATATCGAACATTCAGATATCGTGGATGAGGCATTTGAAAAGATTAATGAATGCATTGATGGTCAATTTCCTAAAGGTCTTCCTACTGGTTCTGTTGTATACTTTAGTAACAAAAAGAAAAATAGTGGAAGAACGTTAGTCTCAATAATCGTTGGATTAGAGATTGATGGCGTTTCTGTATCTTTTTACTTTGGCTATGTAAAAAAACCCAACTAACTAAAAAGGAAATTAATTATGCAAAGCTCTTTTATTAACCAGCTAAAAGATCTCATCGCCAGTATCTATCCTAATCCTAAAGTAGATTTTAGGAAAACATTTAACGGTGATACTCAATCGGATTTGATCGTATTGTTCGATGAAGAATTTGATAAAATGGAACCTAAGCTGATCGAGTTTGCAAACCAATTCAATATTTGTAAATTTCCAGATTCTACTATTAACATTTCTCGCGATCCTAAGATTCATCATCGCAAACTTTACGTATTTAAATTCAAATTAGGCCCTGGTTACAATAAAAAATTCGTATTTCTGAAAGGTGTTAAAGAATACGAAACACCTATTGGTGATTTTGAAGTTCTCGAAAGAGAAAGTTACTAACTCAATAAGGAGTATTAAAATAAACGATGAAGTTAAACAAGATGATACTAAGATTAAAAGCTTAGAAGTGGAATTTACTAGTGATAACTATGTAAGTCCAGGAGTTACTAAATTTGCAGAGCATTTCTTAGATAAAACCACTAATCAAAATCAAGAAGTTGATAAAAGTATTAGTGATAAGCTTAATGATTTCTTCGATAAAGAAAATTCTGAACGAGAATCTGTTGAAGAAGAAATCACTCAAGCAAAACTTTTTATTGCTAAATTACTTAAGTAATATCACCTTTTACACGAGATTACTGAAGCAGATAATGACGGTTATTATAACGTTATATACAGTACCATTTACGAAGACTACGAAAAGGTATTTAAAGATATCGTTGAATTTAACCGAGGTGATTCTGATATAGAAGCTATTGGTTTTAGTAGTAATGGTGAAGAAATTTCTTTCGTAACGAATCCAGAAAAGAAAGATATCACCATTACTTGTCGATTTAGTCAGAATGGTAAGAAGTACCAAATCCTGAAAGATGATTTCGTCAAGGTACACACGTTTAAATCTTGTATCTCAGATGGAGAAATGAGTATTGTTGAAATTAAACTATACCGAATTCAATCATTGAAAACATTTACTAAATCTGGTGGTTATAACCCAGTTGTTCATGTTGGTGAATTAGGTGGTTACGTCGAATCCGAGGCAAACCTCTCTCAAGAAGGCAACTGTTGGCTCTTTGATAAAGCAAGGGTTAAAGACGGTGGTAAAGTACTTGATGATGCGATTGTATACGATAAATGCTTGGTAAGTAAAAATTCCATCATTCGTGGTCGTTCTGTTGTCGGAGGTCATTGTTTTGTTACGAACCAATCTGTTATTATCGATAGTAGATTAGAAGGAAATGTTATAGTAAATGGACATTCTACTGTTCATTCAGGAGCCTACCTATATGGTGAGATAGGAGTTGACCAGTCCGATGTCGGGAATTTAGTTAATTTAATAGGTCGAATTTCTGTTAAGAAATCAAGAATTACCGCACCACTTGAATTAAGTGGTGATTACGAACTTAATTTTGATGTGAGTGATCCCCATAGCGTTATTGGTTATAATGTTGGAATGCCTGGAGGTAGATTATTCGCCATTAAAAATATTGTAGCTAGTAAAGTAGAAGATAAATGGAGTACTGGAGATTTTGTAGGTACTGGTGCAGAATTGATTGATTTTATACGTGATAGTGATGATGAACAAAGAATTAATTATGTTCGTAGTATTGTTGAACATCACTTGAATTTCTTCAAACTTAAAGGAAACTAATTATGGAAAAGAAATACGAATTGATTAAAGACGATACATTATCTTGGAAAAGTCTCGAGGGTGAAACTATTACGCTTTACCGTATCCGAGCATTAAAAGATTTTGAATGTCCAATTAAAGAGGATTCTTTATTTAATATTACTGTTAATAAAGGTGATCTTGGTGGGTACATTGAAAAAGAAGAGAATCTTTCTCACGAGGGTGGTTGCTGGGTATTCCATAAAGCCCGAGTCTATGGAAATGCACAGGTATTAGAAAATGCTTGTTTATATAACCTAGCAAATGTATTCGGAAATGCAGTTGTTAAAGGCTATGCTCGTTTATTGGGATCTGCTTATGTCTATGGTGATTGTGTTATTTCTGATCATGTTGAGTTAGATGGGTATGTATCGGTAGGTGATACCTCTAAACTTTCTGGAAGCTTATCTATTAGAGATAATTGTCAGGTACATGGTGAATCTGTTTTAGATGGTGATATTAGTCTAGGTGGTTCTGTTCTTGTTAATAATGCTAAACTTATTGGGGAAGTTAGCCTCAGTGGTGCATTCACCATTAATTTTGATGTTAGTGATAATAACGATATCGTGGGATATGTTATTAATCTCAGAACAGACGGATCGGTTTCACCTATTTATTCTCATTGTTATCTTACTGCGTCTACTAAAGAAGATATTTGGTCAGAACGTAATTTTAAAGGTACGGGTGAAGAACTCATCGAATCCTTTTCACGTATAGATTCTGAACGTATTGGTTACTATTGTAACTTAGTGGAATTCCACAAAAAGCAATATAACCTTTAATATAAAGTACTCCTCTACCTAACAGGGTAGAGGAGTATTTTTTTTTTATTTTATTTCAGATATATATACTACTATTGTGACCATTTGCAATAATGCAAATTTTATCTAACTTAATTTAAGGAAATTATCATGAAAAAATTTTATCGTTGATCGCTCTTTCTCTTACTCTTACTGGCTGTGCCGAATTAGGCACTGCTATTAATGCAGCACTCGATGTTATCCCATCTTCTCCAGTTGTACAAAACAATGGTGATGATGTAGATATGATGAGTGACGAGTTCGCCAAGATTTACAACAACCAATCTAAAGAATGGTGCCATTACCCAGCGGACTGTAAAAAGAAAAAGCTGAATTTTGATCACTATGTTTACTTCGAAGGCTATCTGACAAATCCATACAGCCGTGAGTCTGTAGGTCATGTCGGCAATAACGTAGCACGAGCTGCTTGGAAAGCTGCCGTATGCCAAGAAGCTCAATTGAAAACTGGATGGAAAGCTGGATGTGCTTTCTCCAGTCTTGCCAATGAAGTAGAACGTCTTGAGCAAAAACGCTATAATCGTTATGGTGCTCAATACAACAAGATCTTTACAAGTGACATTTAAACAACAAAAAGAATCTACTAAAACAGTAGATTCTTTTTTTTTTAATTTTAAAGGATAAACCAATGAAGTTTTTAGGGTATGTAACAAAAGAAGAATTAGAAAGTACAGTAAACCAACTTTTTGATAGAATATTTATCGTGACTGTTGATTATATTCATTTAATGAATATTAATGAAATTCAGAGATATGGTTCTATAACATCTGGAGATTTAGAAGACGATAAAAAGAATGCTAATGAAAGAATTACTGTAGGGATGACGATTCCTAAGTTAGTAGAATTGTATAAGAATCAGATTCCTTTTTATCTAACTAATCGTACGGATGACCGTACGATGTACGAGATTATTTTCAAACATATCCACGAATGGCGGGTGTATGCAGAAAATACAATTTACTTAAATTCTGTACCGTTTGAAGATTTAATAGATCTTTCTGAATTTGCCAGTGCGATTTATAAATCTCGTGACCAGACTAAAGATATTGATCCAGAAGTAGCAAGACTAAGAAATAGATTCGGTAGAGCAAATGGTTTCTTGGGTATTTCTGATATCATTAAACCAGAAGCCAAGAAAGAAGAGAAGAAAACAGAAATCGATCCACACCAACCAGATACCGCCATCTTGGATCAAATTTATAACAATAGGAGATTTTAATGTTAGAAGGCTCCCCAATTACTGAAGAACTATTAAAAGTAGCCAGATCTAGACAAGGATTGGCTAAATACGCATATAGTTCTTTAATCCATATTGTTGAAAAAGGTTTAACTTATCAACCCATTAAGTTATTAGGTTTAGATATCGAACGAGATTACGAACATAATCTTGCAGATGTCGTTACTTGTGAAATCGCAGTTTCTCCAGGTACTTGGACAGATTACGTAATGCCTAATATTGAAAATATCGAAATATCTATTATTGCTGATCCTACGAATTTCAGAGGTGAAACCATTGTTACCCGATATCGTGCTTATTGTAAAACCATGGTAGACTTTCGTAAGACAGATGCTCGTTTGCAAAACGTCAATACAGAAACCATTAACCGAATGGATATTGTAAAAGTAGAATTTCAATTAGTACCATTACTTGTTGAAAAATTACTCACTTTACAAATAGGTACCAATGTTGTTAAATCTAATGTTACTGATGCACTTACTGCTTTACTCATGGGTGAGGCTTCTAAATTAGAAGGTTTAGAAAATTCAGACATGTTAAAAGGTGTGGATATGGTAGAAGCTGATAATACTACAGTCTACGACAATATTCCTATCCCTCATGGTGTTAAGTTGTTAGAGTTACCACTGTATATGCAGAAGAAGCTATATGGCGTCTATAAGCAAGGTATGGGACATTACATCCAATCAGGAATGTGGTACGTCTATCCAAAGAACCGAACCAAAAGAAACGATGATAAAGTAAGATTTACGAATATCTATATCTCTCCAAAAGACTTTTTAAAATACGCAGAAAGTACTTGGACAAAAGAAGGTAGTGACTTATTTATTATCGCTTCTTTAGATGGTGAGTCTAAGGATATTTCTACATCCGCTAATACTTTAAATAAAGGTAATGGTATTCGTGTCATTAATCCAGATATTCAGACAACTGATGATTCTGTAAAGGTAGCAGGCAATAAAGCTTATATTTCACGAGCTAACAATGTTTCAGAAGTCATTCTTAATGATTCTAAGAATGGTGTGGTAAATGCTCCATTAATAACCGAACAAAAAGATACGAATATTTACGAACAAGTATCTCAAGTAGAAGGTAGAAATGGTAAGCTAATTGCATTAGTATGGCAAAATAGTCAAGCTGAATTAGTTAAGCCTGGTACTATTGTCAGAGTACACTATACCGAAGGACATACCAGTCGGCAAGCCATGATAGAAGGTATTGTGGTTAAAGCTCACCACTATATCCATGCAACATCTGATTCAGTGGTATCGACACAATACACTACTGTAACTGGTTTGTTTATCTTTGTTAGAGATTAATATTTTCACACTACTCCTTAACTGGAGTAGTGTGATTTATTTTATTTTAAGTATATAACATTAATGTGTATTAACCTAACTTAAAAAGGAATTTTCTATGCTAAACACTAACAACACTAATGAAGTATTTTACGAAGTAACGAAACTAAAAAGTAAACCGAAAAATACCAATTTACGAAATTATTTAAATTCAAATTTCAAATTGTTTGCAGGTATCCATTGTTTATACATTGGTGAATTAAAAGGCGGTACGTTAGACGTTTGTGTCGTCATGAATGATGGTTCGGTTTACAATGTAAATGCTCAGGCAAATAATCGCATTGGTGAAGATATTCATGATTCTATCATGAGTGCTTTAAAGTTCAAACATGATTCATCATGTTTCTACCGACCCGAAGGTGAAACATTTGAAGATTATATTGAAAAATATAACCATACCTACTTGTCACCAACAACACCTAACATGGTGAAAACTATTGAAACAACCATGCCTAGTTGCCGAGTGTATCTTTCACTTACAAAGATTAAAGCAATGAATGTTATTTACAGTTAAGGAACAATAATGTATTGGATAAATGATGGAGATGAAAAGAAATGGAAACTAAATTGATGACCGATAAAAAGTACGAATTAGTACCCGAAACTATTACTGAATTCTATTGTAGACCCATGTATCGTATTCGTGCCTTAAAAGATTTTTCTGATGTCAAGAAAGGTGATTTAGGCGGATACGTAGAATCTGAATATAATCTTAGCCAAACAGGTAATTGTTGGATCTACGATGATTCTATCGTAGGTCTAGGAGCTAGGATAATTGATAATGCCATTGTTAAAGAATGTTCTACAGTTATTGAACATTCTGAAATTTCAGATAGCGCCATTATTGAGAAAGGTTCACTTATTGATGAATCTTCTATAGTTTGCGATCAATCTAGGGTGATTAAATCTATAGTAACAAACAGGTCATCGGTTATTTACAATTCCACGATCCATGAAAAGTCTTTAATCGAACAGAGTTCATGCATATGCGGAGCAGTAGTCGGACCTAATACTCATGTCAAAAACGGAGCGGTAATTCGTTTTTACATTGCTAGCAGTGAAGATTATGTCGTATATAGCTCTCCGTTCTCTTATTGTCGATCGCTTACAGTTTCTACTAAGGCAGATATCTGGTCATGTGATCCTCATGTTGATACAGCTGAGAAATTAAGAGAATTCTTGATTGAAGACGAAGTTCTAAAAGAAGATGACGAATACTTAAGATGGTACGACAGTATCGTCGCTTTCCACAAGAACTACTTTAATATTAAGTAAAATGTACTCCTATCCTTAATTGGATAGGGGTATTATTTTTTTTTTGATTTAAGTTAAATGCTTTTCGTATGACTAGTATTCTATAGGAGATTTTCATGATAGTACATTTCCCTATCGTTAGCGAGAAGCAGACTATTGTTAGACCGATCGCTTTTAAAATCGTAGATGATTTAAGAAAATATCTACGTATGGGTATTTTAGAAAACCCATTAATTGTTCACTTAGATGAAGAAGGTGCCCGTAAAGAAAAAGGTACCTCTACTGAAGAGAATGGTCAAGAAGGTATTATTGAAGCAGGTGCCGAGAGTATTGTCATTACCGTTGAAGAAGAATATGGCGAACAATCCTTATTACAATACCAAGATTGGTCTCAAGAATTCATGCCTATCTTTTTTGAACCTAATACCCAAACACACATCACACCTTATTATTCTCATGTAACCATGAAGTTTAATATTACTTACCGTACGCAATCTAAACATACGGCAAGAGCATGGTTAAATTCTGTTAAATCTAAGATGAGGATGTTTACAGACACATTCCCACATCACTTAGAATACCATTATATCGTAGATGACAAAGCAGTATATATTTTATCTGAAGTTTATAAATTAATCAAAAATAAAGATAAAAATCTACCACCGTTATCCACATGGTTACAAGATCACTTCACTCATCGATTCGGTAAGATTTCTGATTCAGCAGGTATTAATACTAACTTTGCTGTTTCTGAAGTACAAACAAATATTCAAGGTTATTACGATACCGATGGGATGATTGAAGAAGGGGATAAAGTAGAAGGTACGCCTGGTTGGATTTGTACTTTTCCTTATTTAGTACGTTACATGAAACCAACTTCTTTATCTATTTACTATCCTAGAGTGGTTTATAATCAAATTGTTCCTGCTGTATTAATGGGTGTGGATCAAACCAATACGGTTCAACCTAATGCCCCTACAGAGTATCCTGAAGATTATACGGTATTTACAGATTCAGCTTATCATTTAGCTAAATTCACATCGATGACCGATAGTCACTCTTGGGAAGAATATAAAGGTATTTGCGTCCCTCATTGGAATGAATTTGCACCTGCTCAAGATTTCTCTATCCGAGGAACAGAAAGATTTGTAGATCAGTTGATTCTATTTGATGATGAAGATGATATTGGTTGTCAGATACTGGATTTAAGAGATGAGAACAATGAGTTCAAAATAGATCCTGAATTATTAGAATTCATTATTTCAGAACAGAATTATCTTTTAGATACAGGACAATCACTATTCCAAATACTGCTTTATCAGAATGACCAAATGATGTCTAGAAGTGCGGTTAAGATAGATAAAGAAGGTAAACTGTATTTGAATCAAAAAATCGATTTAAAACATACCTACAATATTCGTATTGCGATTTATTACGATTGGACTTATTTATCACCAGATGCGATTAACCGATTGCGTTACTGGTTAGATAAGTTGAAACTACACCCAATGTTTAATAAATACTATTCTGATCTCTATAACCGAGTGATTGATTATCTTAAAGGTGGTCGAGACAGTAATAATAATGACAACTGGGGTCGTGATTACAATCGCTGGAATATTAGTAATATTAAAACGGTACAGACTTTCTATCTTATTAATTATCGAGATAGATCGCAATCAGAAGGACTAGATAGATATGCCTAAGTTAGTCAATAGTAATTATAAACCTGAACAAAACACGCCTGTTCATGAATTAATTGAAAAACCAAAGGTAGTCCCTAAAGACTTTAAATCAGTAATTGTAGATACTAAAGAAGAACGGTTAGACACATTAGTTCAGTATGCGGAAGGTTCTCGTCAAAAAGTAACTTACTTTAGACAAAGATTGTCTAGGAACGATTCCGTTACTCATTTCTCTTTAGATGCCAGCGGTACTGTTCAACAATACGAGCGTATTGATGGATTAGAGATTCTATTACAAGGATCATTAGGTACTTCTCAATCCACTACTGAATTGAGGACTACTGAGATTACTGGTGAAGCACATGTATTGCCTCCTGTTATTCCAAACAAAGGCGATATCATGCTGATGGATATTGGTCGCAATACCATAGGTTGGTTTAACATTAATGAAGTAAGACGTTTAACCCATCGTCGTAATACATTGTACGAAATCCAATTCTCAATGGCTTATGAGATTCGAGATCAAATAAACGATCCTCGCATCATTAACTTAAATCAGAAAACCATTGAAGTATTAAAGTATTCTATTGATTATTTAAAAGCTGGACAGAATCCATTACTCACGCCTAAGAAAGCCGATACATTTTCTTTCTTAAGAGGAGAATACGATCGGATCTCTCGATATTGGTTTAGAAAGTTTTATCATCGTTTTTACGAAACTTGTCTCGTTCCTAATCAAAGAACATTGATTTACGATGGTTTCTTCATGAGAGCAATTCAGCAATGGTTTTCTTCTCAACGATATCCTGAAATGGTTCATTTTAGAATTTATACTGATGACGAATTTCCTATATTGCAAACGACTTCTATCTGGGATGCAATTACGGAAAGAGATCCATATCTCTTAAAAGAATCATTTAGTAAGTCTTGTGCGATTACATTAGAAGAGTTTACCAATTCGCCTAATTTTGCTTCTATTCGCTATTCAGCATTTAAAGCAGTAGTGGCTCCTTATGGAATGACTTATTCTAATAAGATCTACATTAAGAATGATGAAGTTATTGGTAACGCATTTCAAATGACACCTTCTGTTAATCCACGTAAATTTAAAGTGGTCAATGATCAGTTATTGATTAATCAAATCTTACCTAATAGAAGCTATGTTTTTAGTCAAGAATTTTATCAAGATGCTGATGACGGCCAATCTCACTTGGAAATTCAATTAAGGAAATATCTAGAAGATGATATTTTAGATGTTGAGATTATTGAAGAACTCGTGAAAGACTGTATGAACTGGGGAGAACTAGAACACTTCTATTACTTGCCGGTTCTCTTGGTGTTGATGAATTATTGTATTCGCAGAATGTAATAAAGATTATACTCTCCTCTCCCTAATAAGGAGAGGAGAGTAATATATTTATATTTAAATCTATATTATTAAAGTGAAGTAATTAAACCAACTTTTATAAAGGAACAGTAAAATGCTTGAAATTAATACCAACGAATGCTTAGAAAAAGTAGTAAACGGTATGGAGGTCATTAAAGACTTTTATACAGCTATGGATTCTATCGACGAATACGAGAAACCACTTTATTCAGAAGAAGATTTAACATTCATTAGAATGAATCATGGTGGTGTTAATGATCTTATCATTAAGTACTTAAAAGAAAATGGTAAAGATTATAAAGAAGGCCACGACTATGTTCTTGAGTGTTTCGACATACTCACAGTGATCAAACAGTATCAAAAAGATACTTTTGACAGATTGTCAGAAAAGCTTAAAGAAGACGAAGGTATTGGGGTTTTAGAATGTTTGGATTCTATCGGTGTTGACATGTACATAAAACAAAATATGGAGAAAGTAGAAACCAGTCTTTTATTGCTGATCGCATATAACCAACTAATTAAGGCAGGTAAAAAAGATGAGTAAATTTCGTTGCGATTATATTTATTTTGGTGACTATAAAATGCCAGTTTCTGAAGACGAAGATGCTGGATTAGATTCTTTAATAGAAGCGATCCACATGTATCGTAATAAGGAAATTAGTTCTACAGAATTACTGGCTTCATTAGCTTGTACTCAGCAAATAGTCAAAAACACTGAAACCATTAGAAATAGCCGTGAAAGGATCTATAAAGAGCTTGTCCATAACTTTGTGGATCTTAAACAATACATCGATGTTTATCGATTTGAAATGGCTAAAGATCCCGAATTGAAAGAGATTTGTTCAGACATCCAGAAATTATCCAGTTCGGATATACTTGATATCTATCAAGGTACAGATGGAAATTTCAATAAAGTCTGTGATTTGGTATTGGCCGAACAGGAGAAACAATTAGACAAAATTATTAAAGAATACTTAAGTAACTACGGTGCTCCGTTTTACATTAGTAATCCGTATTTTGTTATTAAGAAAATGATTCCTTTAGTTGATATCTGGATCATGAAGAAAGAGAATCTTAATGACAGAGATCGTCACGCTATTGTAGTATCTCGTAAACTAACCGAGTTACTGAGTATCTTGGCTTTTACCAACCCTCTGTAATACCAACCTAACTAATAAAGGAAAATAAAATGAACCCAAATTTCGAAATCACTTTAGAACTGGATACTTCTTCAGAAGAGAACTTGAAGAAGTCATTATCTAAAGTAATCGCTGATAACCTGAACGGAAATCTTCGCGATGAAAAATTTGCAAAAATTCTGAGCGTAGCAAGTCAGACGATCAATGCAATTCAAATGTATCGTGACAATGCCACTAAATTGTTTTGGCGTATCCGTCATCATCTATTTGAAATTTGCAAGTATGTTAATCTTGCTTACGAAGATGGTTACGACAGCATCACACTTAACCTTAGTCCTGAAGACCGTGAATTCTTAGATGAACTAAAAGTGAATAGTGGTCTTTTAGACAAAGAGTTTACCAAGTATCTTGAGAAGAATGGTAGCTGGACTCGTGAAAAACCAGTCTACGGTATTCTTCATGAGATCGTTGCAGTAACCTCTTTCATCAAGAAAGAATACTTAAACAGCAAAGGTACGTCCAGAGAATTAAACTACATGGTTAATTTGGCTGAAGATGCTATCCATTCTCTTCTTATTGCTAAAGAACATCTTAACAATATTAAGACAAATATCATCGCTGATAATTACTATTGCAATACGATTAATGCGGAACCATTCCAATCAGGTTTTAATCCTGTTAATTATCGTTTCAATAATCCAAACTATCAACAACCAGCAATGGATGTACCTTCTTTTGGTGGACCGGTGTTTCCTCCTGTTCCATCTAATACTGGATTTAATCCAAATGCTACTAAGCATTATTACCAAAATGTTTATTCTGAAGACACTCAAGAAACTAAGATTGAACAATCCACTGTATCGAATGCTACTGAACAGCAATAAATAAGTAAACTCCCACTACTGTAAAAGGTAGTGGGATTTATTTTTTGTGTTTAGTTAATACGATGAACATCATCCCCAACTAGTAAAGGAAAATACAATGTCTAGCACTAATACGAATAACGAAGTTATCCCTAACGAAAACTTAGATAAAGTAATCGATTATAAAAAAGAAGTTTCAGATTTCGGTGCTTATAAGGATTCTATGCTTAAGAAAGAATCAAAAGAGATTTCTAAACTTCGAAAAGAAGTAAACGAAACGACTAAAAACTACTGTACAGTATTTTATACTATTTATAATAAATTTGGTATTCGTGGACTTAAGGAAATTCTTGAGCACATGAAAGAAAACGATACCAAATCTTACGAAGCATTTATTGAACAACAAAAATTGGATAAAGAAAATGGTCGTCCTTACTTCAAAGTAAAAGAAGTAACCGATGACTTTGTTCATGACCTTACTTACCTCGAAGTTAAGTACCATACTGTAAATTTTGATTTCAAAAATTACGCAAAACAAGCAATACGTACAGACAGTACTATAGACAAACCTTATACTTACAGAATACTTCATTCAATGATTGGTATGGCTGGCGAATTAAGTGAAGCTATTGAACTTTCTGATGGTGCCGTCACCAATAAAGTTAGTTACGAAGCTTTAGTTTCTGAAATTGGTGATATCGTTTGGTATATTGCTCTCTATTACGATGCAATCAAAAAATTCGATAAAGAAATTAGTAGTCAAAGTTTAGTTATTGAACATGCCGATATGAATTTTAACCCAGATATTTACCTTAATAAAAATGGAGAACTTAAGAAAGGATATAAAGAAATCGAATACAGTAGTATTCCTGAAGATGGTGATGAGATATATAAATACGAATATTTCTCTGGTATTTTAAATGAGTTTTTATTAAGAAGTGCAAAAGCATTAGATACTTATAAGAAACACTACTTCTATAAACAACCATTAAACTACAATCATCTGGAACAGTTTGACGAACTGTGTACTGACATTATTATCTGGTTGCAGTATTTAGATGCTAACCGTGAGAATTCTTATCGCCAGATCTATAGCCTTGGTGAAATCGCTAAAGCAAACATCGATAAACTAAAAGCCAGATATCCTGAGAAATTCACTGTTGAAGATTCTTTAAATCGTGATTACAAAAAGGAATCCGAACAAAGTGGATTAACTGTTAAATAGATCATTAAAAATCTCTACTCCCGTAAAAAGGAGTAGAGATTATTTTTTTTTTATTTTATTTCAAATATATACTATTTAAGTGAGTTTGATCAGCTCAAATTTTATTCTAACTTTGTAAAGGAAATATACCGTGAAAAAATCTATTATCACTCTTCTGATCGCTGCTTCTATGCTGACTGCTTGTGAAAGCAAAGAAGCTAAAGAAGCCGTACAAGCAGCTTCTTCCGTAGGTGCGACTGTAACCGCTAGCGAAGCCATGGCTTCAGAAACACCTGAAATGGCTCCGGAAGATTTGGGTTATGGTGACCCAGAGAAAACTGGCCAGCAGTTAGATGAGAAATTTAACAACGGCTGGGAATTCCATTCAGCTGGATCTCGTGATCCAGAAGCTTACGATGCCATACAGAAGTTCGGCCCAACGTGGATTTATAATGGTAAGAACGATTCAGGCGAAACATTTCGCTTGATTTATTCTTGTGGTGGTGGTTCTTTAGGTAGTGGTTTCGGTATCTACTCTCCAGGATTCGAAACTCGTTACTCTAAAGAACATCCTTACGAGTTTGTGATCACCAATAATGGTGATTACCTACGACGTAACTACGTAACCAAACCAGAGAAACATCCTACGTTTGATCAACTGGGTAATCGTATCAGTAATACGACTACCGCTGGTTTCAAACGATATGTGGACATTAACTACAATCTGATTGCTGATGTATCCGTCGGTGGCATCACTGATGACAATACTGGCACTGCAATCACCTATACCGATCCTCGTCGATTGGTAGATGGTGAATTGGGTAATCGTTTGGCTATTCAAGGCATGTCTTTCACTGAGAATGTTACTGACTGGTCTCATCATGATGCTGTTTATGGTAGCTACGTAAAAGATCCCAATACTTACCGAGATGAGTTAATGGCTCTTTTCCAAGAAGATGCTATTAATAAAAACATCCTCGAAAATACCCATACCTATCGGTATAATGTACCTGCGGTAATCTCAGATCCTGCTTCTGAGAAGTATTTCCGTAATGGTAATATTTGTGATTTGGTTTACTGATCACGGCTCGGTAGACTACTCCCCTAAAAAGGAGTAGTCTATTATTTTTAGTTTATTTTAAGAAAAGGAAACATAACATGCTGAAACAATTAATTATCGTGGAGGGATTATCCCACAGTGGTAAAACGACAGTGATCAATGAATTAAAAAATAAGATTGATCACAAGGTGCTGGTATTGAATACCCCTAATAGCAAAGATCTTGAAGAGATTGAAGAATATTTCATTTCTAAAATCGATGCTCTTGATCTTGAAAAGGATGCTTACATTATTAACAGCACGAAAGTTTCCTTAGAAGTCCTTCAACAAGCTAAGAAAAGTGTTGCTAATTCTTTTGACCGTCTTCGTGACAATGTAAAGAAAAATAATTTTTCTAAACAAATGACGGCTGAAGACTATATTAATCTTAATAAGGATGGTGTTGATGCACCTTACTTGGCTCTCGTTATGGAAGTTGCTAGTATTGTCTCTAGCAAAACCACTCAATTAAAAGCATTAGTAGACATGGTTAATTTCTTTGACCAAGATGTGACTATTATTGTTGATCGTTTTATTGGTTCTTCTTTTGCATATGGACCTGTCGATATTATTGACATGGTGAAAAATCCTAAGAAATACCAATTCCGTTTAGATCGTTCTCACGAACGCGATGTCTTAATCACAGCACTCTCTCGCCTACATTCTGTTCACGACTTCTTAAACTGGGTTGCTTTAACACAAGCTCCAGTATTGCCATTCTTCTTAGAATGTCCTTTAGAAGAACGTAAGCGTCGTTCTGGTAATGTTACACCTAATGATGAGTCCGATAAAGAGTTTGATAAAACTTCTTTAGAGTTTGATCAGATCATGCGTAACAAATACCATCACTATATGGTTAAGTTCTCTGAAGACTGTTCTTATTTTAATCCAGATATCTACGACTATTTTGTTTTACCGACTGTTTCAGTAGAACAAACAGTTAATAACATTATTGATATCTTAGATAATAAAGAACAATATAAGGTGACTGATCTATAGTCCTATGAGAAATTACAAAAAGAGTATCGGTAAATAATCGATACTCTTTTTTTTTTGATTTATTATTAAAGACTAAAGGAATATTCTCAATGGAACTTTATCGATTAATTCGAGATCTTGAAGAACTCCCTAAAGATAAGTTGCTGTACGATTCTATTTGTCGTCCTTCTTGGTACATGTCTGAAGATGGAATGGCAGTATTGGCAGGTTCTCCTTGTCCAGTACAAACAGTGGATCAACTTTTACATACTTTGAAATCTTTACTTCTGAAAGATGCTCCTTCTCAGGACAATAGTTTCCGTCGTAAAGTATACGACAATACTGAAGTTTATTTTAATTCAGTAAAAGCAACACGTTCAGGTTTTCGATTTGTTGCTGAAGAAATTAATTCTTCTACTATTAAAAGTTGGCAAAACTATTCTACTGACACCGCAATGGTTACAGTAGCGGTAGGTGGACCATCTTATACCGTCTCTTCTGACAAAGTACAGATCTTGGTAAACAAATCTTACTTTATGTCTCTGGGTCTGAATGGTAAGCGTAATTACTTGCAAGAATTGCTTTCTGTTCGTGCTTTCCAATATCAAGACAACGATGGCAATACTCAATATTTCAATAAAGAGTATTGGGGCTTTAAAGAGCAAGAACCTAAGCAAGTAGAATGTCGTCCTAAACCAACGCACAATCACCATCATTGCTGTTGTAATGCGGAAGAGCCTAAAGAAGAACAAACTCCTCTGATCATTACCCATAACTCTGGTGGGTTTGATTTTGTAGAAGAGGTAGATGATGCTAATGGTAATGTGATTAATCCTAATGGACGAATCATTAATCCGGAGTAATATTAAAAAGAATAAGGATAACTAAATAAAATGAGAGTTAAACTCAAACAAGGCTTAAGTATTTTATTTGGCCTAGTGTTAATTGGCATTGTTGTTTTTATCGCGTATCATTTTTCAATAAATGATAAACGTGTTGCTGTAGAGTTAGAAAATGCTAAACGGGATAAAACCAGCATTCCTACTTTAGAGAATAATTTAAGCACGCCAGCGGCAACAGGGATTCCTGATGGTAAAGATGTTTTGGAAAGTCCGGTTGAGATTGCTCCACCTCCTCCACCGCCTCCTCCTACACCTAAACCTAAATTACCTAAAGAAGAACAACCCATTATCATTGATGCGGCATTTGGACTTACTAAAGAGACAAATGGTGACTTGATTGTTGGTCTGTATGGTTTACAGAAAACAGCTAAAGGCTATCAACGTTATTTTAGTTATCGTTGTGATGCTAAAGACTCAAAACTAGTAAAATTCGATACGGGCGCTTATTTTGTATTTGGTCGTTCTAATGGTGTTATGGTCAGAGACATCACTGTAGATGATAAAACTTATTACACTACTGAAGGTGATGGTAAAGACATTGTTAAAGCTTTGAATCGAGCTTCTTCATTCTCATTTAGTGTCCCTAGTGGTACCGTGTATAAAGTAACTGTACATGACCGTTCTGAGAACGATCTACCTTGTTTATAATGTTTGCAATATTATTCTCTACTCCCGTAAAAAGGAGTAGAGAATTTATTTATGTTTAATTTTTTATTTGAGCTATTGTGCTTAAGCATTATTGAAAGGAAATTAATTATGGACAAAATTGATGTGAATTCTTTACCTGAACAAGAATATCGTGAGATCGCTGCTTTGGTAGGTTATCAAGACACACTCGATATCATCGAGAAAACAAAAGGACATGAAGAACTAGAGAAACTGATTTACGAAATGCGTATGCGTAATACGACATGTTACCTTAACTTCCTACAAAATCAGATTAAAGCTAAAAAGATCACTCAAGAATATTTTATTCATATTCCTTACTGGGAAGTTTACCGTAAAAGCAATGGAGAATATTCAGGTCTTAGAAAGAACGGTAGTCTATTAGACGCTGAATAATAATCATTGAGTAACCGGTATACATAACTCTAACTATGAACGGCATTAAATAATATATGTCGTTCATAGTAATTTTCTTTTCCTTTAAATCTTAATAAGGGTTATTATATACCATGTTTACTCCTGAAACTCACAAAAAACCAAGCCAGTTCAAAAAACACAAACATCACGGGAAACCGCATCGGGATAAAAAACAATCCGTAGCGCAAGCTCCTGAAGATTATAAACCATCTACTGTTTATCTTCGTGAAGAAACTCCAGAGTCTAATTTGACTTTGGATCAAAAATACGAACAGGTAAAAAACAACAATATTTCTAATGTTGTTGAGGAAACTGTAAAACTGATGGATAATTTGGATTTGATGTTCAAACTGTCTTCTCAACTGCCTAAAACCAAACAACTCAATCCTAATGAAGTGTTTGATTTGAAAGTATTGAAATTCGGCGATAAAGTATACACGACTAATTTGTTGAATCCAAAACTGTTCCCACACTTGATGGATGATGCTCCTTATACAGAGCAACAACTGCATGACGTATGTTCTGGTATTTCTTTTATTGCTAATGGATTAACCAGTGGCAGTATTACTTTAGAGAAAATCAACTACAAGAAAGTATATTCTGAAATTTCTGAATATAGCCAAATTATTCGTGAAGAGCTGAATAATAAAGCTTACTTCTCTGTACATCATGAATTCATTGAGAAGAATGGTAAAATTATTCGTGTATTCTACTTGGTATACTCTCGTAAAAATATTTACACTAAAGAATACAATCACATTGCTGTACGTTTGTTCAGTCTCTCTTCTGTTAAATTGTAACATAAGTAAAATAATCGAGTATTCCTCTATTTTATAGAGGAATACTCTTATTTCTTTTTTACCGTTTTTAAAAGGAAAGTAAAATGAAACAATACTTAGATACATTAAAAAATATTCTGGAAGAAGGTACAACCATCGAAAATGATCGTTCTGGTACAGGAATGATCTCTTTAATTGGTACTTCTGAAAAATACCCATTGTCTAATGGTGATTTCCCTTTATTGACTACTCGTAAAGTATGGTTGAATAAAACCATCTTAGAATTGATTTGGTTTTTGAAAGGTGAAGTAGACGTATCTTTCTTAAAAGAAAATAATGTTCCGTTTTGGGAAAAATGGACCAGTAAAGAAACCAATACAATTGGACCAATGTACCCAATGCTTTGGCGTAAGAAACCTGAGGTAAAATTGTATCTTGACTACGCCGGCAGCAGTAATGACCCGATGGTCTCTGTTATTCATGTTGATCAAGTAAGTAATGTTTTAGAAGGTCTTAAAAAAGATATCGAGACTAAAACCATTTCTCGTCGTCATTATTTGTCTAATATTGCTTTAGGTTTAAGACCAGATGAAAGTCTGACACCTATTGAAAATGTTAATTTAGGTAATATGGCTTTAGATACTTGCCATCAAGTATTTTATGTTTCATTGCGTCCTTTAACCAAAGAGCAAAAAGAACTGTCTGTTCAGTATCAAAAAAATCAGTTTAATGCATTCGAAACATTTTACGATATTGAACCTTATGAATTTGGTATCGAAACAATGCTTGTGATGCGTTCTAATGATGTCATGGTAGGTAAACCGCATAATGTTGCTCAATATGCATTATTGAATCTAATGATTGCAAATGCCTTGAAAGTATTACCTCTATCTCATCGACATACTGTTCATGATTCTCACGTGTATTTATCTCATGTAGATCAAGCAAAAGAGATGTTGGAACGTGAACCTTATCCTTTACCTAAATTATATGTTAGACCAGACTTAACGATTGAAAAGATTGTTTCTGGAGAAATCACTGTGGATGATTTCAAGTTGTTAGACTACCAAAGTCATGAGCCTATTTCTTTCTCCCTAGAGGGTTAAGGAAAACTATATTTTATCTATTACACTCACTACAGTAACATGTAGTGAGTGTATTAGGTATTTTTGACTCTTATGATTTGAATTATCGTTAATTTATACGTTATATTAAGGTTATCTAAATGAGAAGAATCCTCAGACAGATATTCTTACAAAACAAGTTAACAACAGGATTACTTTTACTTTTAAGTATTTTGAGTCTTATTCTATTAGCTTACGTATTTTATATCCATGAGGTATCTGTCAGAGACAATGTGGCCTCAACAGTATCTGTAAAATGGCAGCGTTTGCAAAAAGAAGGCAATCGAATTAAATACAAACTAAGTAAAGATGATCATGTTGCTCTGGTATTGACTTGTAGGAATAAGAAGTTTACAATAAATACTTTGAGAGCGATGTCTATAGTTAGATTATCGATCGATGGTGAAGAGAGCAATCTTTCTTCAATGGGTATCAATGGACGTTTATATTACGTTCCAGTAATCAACGACAATCCTAATCCCACTGAAGAACAGATTAGATTCTTAAAAGCTTTATCTAAAGCAGATATTGTTACTTTTAGACACAATAAAGTAAATTATGTTTGGCCTACTAAAAACCAAACTGAGTTATCTTACTGTGTTGATTTACCCTAAAAATATTTTATCTTATACATAGGCTACTTAAAATGTCTGACTATAAACAATTTAATTACTATGCTACACGTAGTCCTCGTGAAAACTTGAATCAAATTTTCATGGATTGTGGTTATCCTAAAGAATACTTGGATGATATTGAAGTTGTTGCTGTTCGTCCGTCTAGCGACGATCGTTATGCGGAGTACAAAAATAAATCAGGTAATACCGCAGTAGAAGTAAACTACTCTGGTGAATTGACTAAACTTACTGGCAAGTACAGCAACGTACACTTCTATAATCGTACTACTCCGATTCCTCATCACTGGCGTAATAAAACCATGACTGTTCTGGATACAGAACTGGATAACATGGATGTTGTAACTTACGTTAAAAATCGTTTCACTAAAGAAGGTTATCCTTTCATTGGTGAACGTTTGACTTACGAACTGCAAGATGGTGCTTTGAAGTACGGTGCGAATAAACTGGACATTGCGGCTCGTCGTGATTCTCTGGGTTTTACTGGTACAGCTACTCTGAAAGTTCAGTATCTGGCTAACTTGAATAAACAAATGGTGAAACTGGTTTCTACCGTTAACCCATTCATTACTGAAGATACTGTTGTCAGCAAAGGCTTGTATAACGAACTGTCTGTTGTACCTGCTCGTACCTCTAAAGAAACCGATGAAAAAATCTTGAGTCGCTTCTTGGTAGAGACTTACGGTGCAACTAAAGCTAAAGCCGTTAAAGACGAAATGAAAGCTAAGGCTTTAGATGTCGTTCGTCATCCATCATTCCGCGGTGAACTTGCTAATCCTAAAACTTCTGAGCAAGAGATCGAGAAAACTGCTTCTCGCAACTATTTGTCTTCCGTTCTGTATCGTCTTTCTAAAGACATGGATCGTGACCAAGATGGTTTGGTATATGGTAACATCCGCATGATGATCGGTATTTCCGATATCTCCAAACTGGTTGCTGATTCTGGTAAATTTGAACTGGATGTAGAACAAGAATCTAAATATCGTGATAGCGGTATTAAAGTAAAATCTTTCATCCTGGCATCTGACACCAATGATGGTTGTCGTTTCGATATCCAATTGGGTAAACATGAAAATGCTCAAGATGCATTTAACGCTGCTCGTTCTTTGATTAAACGTTTCTTTGGTGTTTATGCTGACTTGATCGATGTAGAACGTGATTCTGCTTCCAACCATCGTTTGGAAATCTCTGTACTGCCTGCTACTTCTATTGCCGACTATGTTGGTGGTGAATTGCACGCCTATGTTACTTACAGTGGTGAAGACGAAGTAGTCGTACCTAAGATTACTGTACAACAAAACTTGAATGGTTTTGCTGATGTTGTATCTGACGAAGACCATACTGTAGGCTTTAGCGAAGTACAAGGCGAATCAGTACTTGACCGTATGCGCGATAACTACAATAACGCACGTCAATAATTATAAATTTATATCTTGATATTCGAGATTTTATATTTTAATATTTCAATAAGGATTTAAAGAAATGGCTTCTCCTGAAAACGTTTTGGTAAATATTTTAAATGACTTTGCTACTTTCTTGGGTGAGAAAGATAAAGCTACCTTTGAAGAGTTGAAAACTAAGATCGAAAATCTGCACCAAACTGTAATGGGTGGTGAGGTAGACGAAGAGTTGGATACTATTCGTGAAATCGTAGCTGAGTTGAAAAACTTGAAAGATGCTCAAGGTAACACTCCTCAAGCAATCTTGTCTAAGTTCTCTGAACTCGAAACTAAAATTCAAGCTCTGACTGATGGTGCTACCACTGCTAATCAAAAAATTGCAGCGGCTGAAGCTACTGCAAATGCGGCTAAAACTAAAGCAGAAACTAATGAACAAAACATGGCTCAACTGCCAGTAACTGCTGCTAAAGCAGAAGCGGCTGACACTTTGTCTAAAGCCAATAAAGCATCTTTGGAAGCTTTGACTACTAAAGTGGCTAGCTTGGAAGAAAGCGCTAAGAAAACCGACGTGACTGACTTGTCTCTCGATGCTCTTAAACAAGCATATAACGCGGCTCGTGGTTAATAGTTAATATCTAGGATTACGAGTAGATATATGTCTACAACCTATCTACTCGTAATTAAAGGAGTTTTTAAAATGGCGGATTCCAAATTAAAGACCTTGTTCCTAGATTTTGCTCGTTATCTTGGTGAAAAAGATGCTGAAATAGCTAAGTTGATTAAGGACGTTAAAATCATTACAGGCCAAGGCTCACCAGAAGGAAAAGTCGTTGCCGATAAAGACGTTACTTACATCGACACTAATCGTACTTTAGGTGCTTATAAATGGGTAAAAACCAGGTCTGGCGGTAACACTGGTTGGAAAGTAGTTGAGGGCGATACAGGCTGGGTAGAGATACCAAGGGCTACCAACAGGAGTGGTACTAATATTAAGGTTTGGATCAGGCGGATTAATGAACGTGTAACATGGAAGTTTGGTGGTGGTCAGTTTGACTGGTATGGTATTGTTGGTCCTAGTAATGAAAACTGGCAAGGCAATCCTGTCCGTTCTGTTGCTAATAATCCAAATTCTAAAATCATTCACTCGTATGTCTGTCCTCCTAACTGGAATCTTATACCTGTTGGTTTTCGTTCACCCTCTAGTTTGATTGGTCAGTTCTATTCTGACTTAACCAATAAAGTTTATGGCGTTTGGAAGCTAGGTGGTGTTAATGATAGAAATCAATTTCGTTTTGAGTTCTTTGACCAAACTGATGCCCATAAGGACATTCCCGACATTCGTATCGATACCGTTACTTACTTAACAGATGATCCATGGCCAACAGCATTCCAGTAATGTATTCTTTCTTTAAATAAGAAGATATAAACATGGCTTTTAAAATTAAATATAACCCTAAACTATCAGACCGCGAAAACTTTAACTTATTGTTAAAAGATTGCGGTTATCCTAGCGATAGGGTTTCTGAATTAAAAGTAAAACAAGGTCCGGTCGACATTAGTGAAACACCAACTGGTCTTAATGCCTCTGTCTATATCGAAGTACCAGCATCTATTGCATCTCAATACAGTAATGCTCATCAGGAGTCATTTACTCCAGAAGCCGAAGGCAATAAAGTATTTCACCATCGTTATAAACGACTAACTGTTGACGAACATTTTGCATCAGAAGCGACAGTTATTGATTCTGATGTAGAATACGATCATGGTGTTGATCGGTTTGGTTCCACTACTAGATACATCATGGAAGCTCTTGGGTTTAGTAATGTATTGCGTCCTGAGGACTATGGTAAGTTAACTATCCAAGGCATTGATAACAGTTTAGTACAATATGGTTCTAATAAAATTAGAGTTTCTCTAAGCAACATGCTGAGTTTTAAAGACTTTAGTTCTGAATCGTTTGTACTGAACATGAGTGCAGATGCAACTTCTGGCAAGCGTGTTTTACTAAAATTATCGATTACTGATCTTCCTAATCCTGATTCGTTTAAAATCCCTAAAGGGACTTACGAAGGAACGGATTTAGCTTATACCTCTAAAGGCAATATTATTCAGCCTAAAGTAATTAAGCTAAATGATCTTATTTCTAATGAGATTGGTTTGATAACCGATAAAGTTAAAGAAGTGATGTTTTCTGATAGCCAAGGTAAACAACAATTCTTTAGCGACAAATATTCATTTACCAGAGCAGGCGTGGTTCCTAAAACCACTGTATACCCAAAAACGGTTATTGTTGAAAACACACCTAACTTATTAAATCTGGTTAAATACGTTAGTCCTACTGACAATCATCCTTATATTGCTGGTGATGTAAATGTCTACATGATTCCATTAGTAGATAAAGAAGTCGCCCAATACTTAGGTGGTGTATCTGATCAAACAAATCGTTTTAGATTTGATCGACTAGATACTAACTCTAACGGTACTTTTGTTATATTTAATGTAGTAGGAAAATATAACGCAGTAGCAGACTCTAATAAATTTTCTGAGTTTGTAAATCAAGCTTTACAAGGTTCTGGATTAATCCGGAAACCAAGTAATGGTGTTAGTTATCCTGATTCTACTTTAACCTATAAAGTAGAAACCAGTATCGCTAACGATATGTTTATGAGTGGGCCAGTTTATATAGCATTGGTACCACCTAAAACTGAAAAACTAACACTTAGAGAGGATATGGATGGATTTGAAGCGATGATCTTACGAGATGCTAGCTCACTTCCTGAATTTTAAATCTCTACATTCTTAATTCTATCCTTATAAATTAGGAAATAACAACATGTCTTTTGATAAAATTAAAGTAGACTTCACCAAGTCAGGTTTGGATAATGTTAAAGAATTGCTGGTAGATGCCGGTTATCCTCGTAGTGAATTGGAAAAACTGCAAGTCTACACTAACCAAAAATCAGACGAACAAGGCTCTACTGAATTGTTCGTTGGTGTAGCTGACGCTGATTTGGCTGGTCGTATTACTAACGAAGGTGTAGAAGCTTCTTCTGTACCTAATGCTGCTAATGATGAAAGCGCTGAGAAAAAAGCAACTTTCACTAAAATCCTGAAACACAACTACAAACGTATTGACCCATTGGCTAGCCGTGGTATGCGTAAACTGACTGACGGCTTCTCTGAAGGCGGTCGTTTCCTGCCAGAAGCTGCTGATGTTAATGAATTGGCTAAGAAACTCTTGGCTTACGTTCCAGGCAAACAAGACACCATGGATGCTCAAATCGAAGGTGTTACTTTGGCTCTGGAAGGTGAAGAAGGTACTCTGAAATATGGTTTGAACAAATTCAACTACTCTTTCGGTGAAAACGATCTGTGCTTCACTAAAACCAATGCCGAAAACAAATTGGTATTGCGTGTACGCGCTGACACCACTCGTGGTGATCAAGTAGTGATCTTCCCTAAACTGGTTACTCCACACGCATTGGTTGATGGTTTCACTCCTATCGCCGCTTTCGAAACTAAAGCTGCCGATCTGAATCCTACTGACCGTTTGTCTAACATCTTCTTGTCTGACAAAACTGCTAAAGACTACGGCAACCAAAAACCTAACCAAGTATTCGGTGTAAGCATCGACTTGGCTAACGTTACCGATATGGATAAACTGAAAGAGACTTACTTCTCTAAAGCTTATTCCGATCACGCTGGTCGCTTGGCTGAAGCTAAGAAACTGACTTTCAAAGAAGCTGAAGTGGTTACTCAAGCTGATGAGTTCGGTAGTGAACTGATCACTAACGCTGCTCAATTGGTTAAATACGAAACCAATGCTGACTTGAATGACGACAACACTACTGTTGAAGCTAACGTTGGTTTCTACGTTGTTCCTCTGTCTGCTAAAACCATCGGTAACGACTTCTTGACTTCTGGTTCTGAAGGTCGTGAAGAATGGACTGTACGTACTAGCCCTACTAATTTGGGTGGTGAAGACGACTACACTCTGTATCACGAAATGGCTGATCGCGGTACCGATTATCCTCAAGTAGGTAATCCTGATACCGAAGAAGGTCGTGAAGCAATCAAAGCTGCAATGCAACGTCTGATCCAAACTAACTACGTTAAAGACAACCCAGCATTTAAAGTAGAATTGCAAAATGCTGATGAAGGTGGTGTCGTATACGATAAAGACAGCTTCACTTTCAAAGTGTCTGCTGCTTCTGGTTACGAAAACTTCATCAAAGGTGCGGTTTACGTAGTAGCTGACTTTACTGTTGGTAAATTCCGCGTAGCTGAAGACCTGGATGGCTTCGGTGAGGTACAACTGTAATCTAGCAATAGATTGATACCCTAATGATTAAGCTAGGTTCCTTTACTGGGACCTAGCTTAGTTATTTTATAAAATCTTTATTATTCTGTTTGTAGATAATTAAGAGAAAGCTTTATAATGAGTACAAGAATAGATATTAAGATTACCCAGTCTGAAAACTTAAATAAGTTACTAGAGAATAATGGGGTATCTAAAGAGAAACAAAGCAACATTGAATCGGTATCTATTGTTCCTGAAGACAAAATGGTTAATGAGAAACCTTACAACACCAAGCTGGTTATTAATCTAACGCCTATTGATGGCGTAGCTAGACCACCAGTAAGTACTTCTTATAATCGAGTAAGAGTAGGTTGGGTGGGTGATGACGAATATGCATTTACTTACGACAATGCTTTAGGCACGCCTTTGAAAAAAGACGGTAGTGAAGATGATTTAGGTATTTTAACTAAATTGGTTAATGCTAGTACGTTCTTTTCTCAAGATGAGAAATATCCTTTCCGAGTCAAAGTAAATCCAGAATATACTCGCATCGAAGTCATTCCACATTTAGATTCACCTTGTTATATTGGTGGTAAAGAATATGGCTTGAAGATTCTTACCGATCCTAGATCCATTAAAATCTTTGAACCTGAAACTTACGTGGTTTCTGCGATGGCTGTTCCTCATGCACAATGGACAAATGGTTCTAAGGATACTACCGTTTCTTTGGAATTACAAGACGAAGAAGGACAAACCAAAACTGTTAAAGCCATGGTCATGCCTTATCGTGAAGAAATCGATGGAACCATGTATAAAATGAACTTAGGTTTGGATTTCCCTACTAAGTCGCATTTGTTGTACACCGATACTACACGTCCAGTGTTAAAAAATAGTTACGAATCTTTATTGCCTATCAGTAAACCACTTGAAGGTGAATTAACTGAAGAACGTTTAGAATCATTAAAACTTCTTTATAAAGACATGGAAGATGACAATAGTATTTTGACTTATGCTAATGCTAAATTGTCAGGTGGTTATGTTTCTGACAATAATGTTATTTCCATTAATAAAGGCGTTCATGATTATCGTTTGAATATCTTGAAAGCAAAATGTCGAGACATTTATTATCATTTAATTAATGATATTTCAGAAGGCGATCCGATTAAGTATGTTAAAGAAACAAATTCTTACATCATGACGATGGACGAAACTTATCGTACTCGTTATCCTGAAGAAAAGATTTGTTTCAAACTTCATGTAGACAGTCCTGATAATGAATTAGGTATTGAGTTTACTAATATTACTGATTACACTAATGTTAATGGTCCGCGTACAGCACGTAATATTTTTGGTGACTTTGATCGATTCAATCAGTTTATGCGTATTTTGCGTAACCATGCATTGGAAAAATTAAAAGCTCGTGGTGTTTCCGTTGCTGACGCAAGCATTATCTTGCAATCCGCTCGTAATGTTAACGTATGGCAAACGATTACTGAACGTTTCACTACTTTCCATAACGGCAATCCTAATATTCGTAAGAATAGTTTATTCATCGATTACGACATTACCTTTGTGGCTAATAAAGGCACCCCTATTCGCTTAGTAAATTTGTTAAGTAAAGATACTTACAATACACCTGAGAAAAAAGAACGTCTGTTAACGGATTCTACTTACTTTGATTCTTTGGTAAAAGCTTACTTAGTTAAAGAAGGTCTTTTAGATATAGAGGATGACATTCCTTACATCGAAGATAACACCATTAATAAGGTAGAGAAAGTTAGTACAAACATTGTTAACCCAGTACGTCCTGAAAATACTACATCTAAACAATTAGAATATAGAGTAGATCGATATTCTAATAGAGTGTTTATGGTTGGTATTCCTCGTGGAGAATATACGGAGTATATCGTTATCCAATACGAGATGATCCCTTCTTATACATTCTTATCAGGTAGTCGTGTATTTGCTGATGTTAATAGAGAAACCTATTCTATTGACGCATTGTTAAATGCAGATATTGATGAGTTTGCTAACTTGATGAAACGATATGCACCTGACTTTCCTTACAAGTATCTTGATTTAGAAAAAACTCAAGAAAGTATCCGTTACTTAACCGAAGATAAAAGTTATGGTATCGGCATTACTTATTTTGTTAAGGAAAATGTTTTATTCAGTAATAGTGGTAATAGTGTTTACACACTGATCACTTTAAGATATGCTTAAATGACTACACTCTACTCCTTTTCTGGAGTAGAGTGTATTTATTGTGATTACGTTATTCAACAAAAGGAAAAGCAATATGGGAATTAAGGTAGATTCTCGTCTTACTCAGACTGAGAATTTAAATAAATTACTAGAAGATGCAGGTATTGGTGAAGAGAGAAGAAGAGACTTTGAATCCATATCTATTCTTGAAGAAGATAATACCGTCAATGGAGAAATGTATAACACACAAATTCAAATGCACTTGATTCACGGTTCTCAAACTCACCGTAAAGAGAAGAAAACTTTTGCATCCAGTTTATATAATCGAATGCCTACTGGTTGGAATAATGATCGTGGGTATGTTTTCAATTACGACGAGACAGTAAGGAAACCTTTAAACAGAGATAAGAAAGCTGAAGACTTAAAAAACTTAGCGGCAATGGTTAATGAGAGTGATAAGTTATCTCAGGATACTAAATATCCATTTAGAGTAAATGTAAATGAAGCATATACCGAAATTGAAATTATTCCTCATTTGGCTTCACCATGTTATTACGGTAAAAAGAAATATCCTTTAAAAGTAAAAATCGACAAAGCTAACGAACCTATTTTCGAACCTGAGATTTATGTGGTTTCTGCATTAGGTATTCCTGGTGCTAGTTTGGTTAATAGTGACATAAAACAAACTACTAGATTAAGCCTTACTACAAATGATTCTGGTTTTGAATACACCCATGACATTGACGCATTAGTGATACCATATAGGCAAAGAATAGACGAAGTGCTATACACTATGCCTATTGCAAGAAACGATGGATCGTTCTATTTAAGAGATCCAGATGGACAAGTTGCTGACCTTAAGACTACTTTGTTAGGTATTGGTAAACCATATAAAGATCAAGAGTTTTCTGATATTAAAAAAGAAAACTTAACTCGTTTGGTTACGAATAATAGTTTAGAAGATATCTTATCAGTCAGTACTCTTGGTTTAGCTTATACTAGAATATCTAATGTAACAACTCAATTAATTATTGATAAAAATCGTAAAAAATATAAAATTAACATATTAAAATTAAAACTTAGTGAGGTAATATATACTATTCTATTTAATCACATAAATGATAATGTTTTAACCAGAGAAGGTGATAGGTTTGTACTTACTACAGATAACTATTACCGAACTGACCAACCAAGAAGTACTTCTTTAGAAAAAATAGCATTTAGGATCGAAAGAAATAATACTTCTGATAATGAATTAGTTTTTGTACTTGAAGATCAAGCCTTACTACCTAGGATTTCACAAAATAATGATATTCGAAGGCATCGACTATTTAATTATGGTAAAGTTAACCATTTCATGAGAATGATTAGAAATGTCATTGCTAATGATTTAATTTCTTATGGTTTTAACAGATTAACGGTTGATTCTTTACTGGGTGGTTCTTTTATAGCTGATAGTACTACTTTGTTCCCTTATCAACAAGAATGGAAAACTACTGAGGATTCATTTATAGTAATAGGTAGAGAACAATCTTATTATCCTGGTCAAGTTCCTCTTACCGCTAAATATATCGCCGATAAGAAACTAGCTGTAACTGAATACCCTTACCCGATAGAGTATCCTAGCGATGATTATATTGATTACCGTATGAAAATTACTTTCAAAAGAACTTAATGCTAGACACTACAGTACCTTTTGGTACTGTAGTGTTTATTATTTATATTATTTCAAACCTATATTATTTAATTGAAGAGCTTAAACTCTGTTTATTTTATCTAACTTAAAAAGGACTTATCCATGAAAAAATTAGCTATTTTATTTTCTTTGTTTGTTGTAGGTTGTGCTACTAAACAACCTGTACCTACAGAAGAACCAAAGCCAGAAACAATTGTTCATGTACAGATTACAGAAGATGCTGGTTATCTCTGTAAAGATAATCATACTGCGTCATGTAATCTATTACGCAATTACTGCATGAAAAATAACAATACTGATGAAGATTGTTTGGAATTCAATAAAGCCGTGGAGAGTAATAATGAATGATTTAATCTTACCAGAAATATTGAAACATCCTTTTGCATTAAGAAAAGATGTTCAGGTAATCGATCATGTATCATTTCTGCTTAGTCAGGTATCTGTAGATATCATCAAAAACTTAATCCAAAAAGAATTTGGATTAGACATCAATCCATTTAAACCTTATTCTGTAACCGTTTGTTATTCTAAGAATAGATTAAACATTTACCCATTTACTTTGCTCTCATTTGAATTTACTGAATTCTACACAATAGATCCAACAACCTTACCGATACTAAATAAAGTATCTATTAAAACAATCAAGGATGTTAATGGTATCCCAATCGATGTGTTGGTTATAGATTCTATCAAAGAAGCTGAATTTAAAACCATCCACAATAAGTATATCTCGCAATATGCGGCCGAATGGAGTCAAGGTGAGTATATCCCTTACATCGAAGTTTGTCGCCCGTCTGTGCTTAATCTGGAGCAAGAGAGAGTACTTAGCAATGACCCACATGTATATTTAGCTTTTGATACTGTGCGTTATATGCGATTTGGTGAGATTATTAAATAATCCAAAACTCTATAAACTAACTAAAAAGGAATTTTCAATGAATAAAATTTACTCAGCTAAAACTTTACGTGAAATCATCGAATCTCTCTTCACTATCGATGAAGAAAACAAAGTTTTCACAAAGAATGACATCACTGATAAAGTAGCCAACAAAGTATGGCGTTTCCATTACATCAGTCTGATTTCAATCCTCAAAGCTTTCCCAGATTCCAATATTGTAAATTTCGCTTTATTGGATTTTGAAATCGCAATCAGACAATTCGCAAGAGATATGTCCGAAAGAGGTTTTAAGAACCCAATAGCTACAGGAAGTAATTTCTTGGTGATCGGTTTTGAAAACGAAAGTGATGTCATTGATTCTTCAACAGGAGGATGGTCAGTGATAGCCTTCGATCCTTACAAAGAATCATCGAATCATGTATTTGGTGTAATCGAAAAACCGGAACAAAAAGTATTTCCGATTTTTGACTCTCTTCCAGAAGCAGAAAGTTTCCGAAGAAAGACTGAAGAATTCTACGGTACAAAACAAACTCTGGTCTATTACGATTTAAACAACTATCTAAATCCATTTGCTGTAAGCAACTATGGTGTGGGTTTTGTTAATGACGATCGTCTAGATAATGGAGTTGTGATCGATTTGCCGGAATGTGAGAATGGTGACATCATTAAGTTTAGCGATGAAATCTCTATTCAGAAAACCGATGATTGGGATTACTGCTACTATGCTGGTCGATTCAAGAAAGTAAGTAAAGGAACGATCCACACCAACTTCTACACCAATCGTAAGGATGTTAGTGGTTATTTAGTCATTACTAAAAATGGTACTAATCTGGTATCAGCTGGTGGTCGTAGTTTGGTTAACATAGAAATCTTTAAAGACTTCATGCGTGAATACCATAAAGGTAAATTCCCAAGTGGAGAAATTAAAGCAATCTATGTTTGGGATCTTTCTGAGAAGTTTGCTGAATTCGTTAGAAAAGGATACGATCAAGAATGTTCAATCGGTAAAGCATACTACTCTCTAATTTATTACATCCGTACTGCAAGATTCGTCAATAACCAATATGGTCTATCTGTTTCTATCCTTACCGACGAAAATGATAGATCGCTGTTACTGGTAGATAATTCAGAAAACGGTACTCCTTACGATGTTAACACATTGAGATTCTTTGATGATTATGGATGGTGTGGTGATATTAATCATCTAAAACCAGAACACTCTGTTGATAAGGTAGTGAGTCTAGGTGATAATGCTGTTCATCTCTATTACCGAAATTTCTTACCGAAAGTCTAATTTAAATAGATGATTAGGGATTCTTTTCTGTAAATAAAGTATATGAGTTTTAGATATATTTTATAAATACAGAAAGGAATCTCTATATGGGTATCTTTGATAAATTTTATGGTTTTTTAGTTAAGTATGTTTTCTCAAATGCTAAGTTAATATTGGCTATTCTTGTTCTGTCTATGCTTTACAGAATAGACATCATCAATAAGCGTAATGAGGAACTGAGCCATAAGCTTGAGGTTGTCAATACTGAGTTAAAAGGTAAAGAAGAACAGATTAAGCTGCTTGAAGAAAAAGCAGCCACTCAAGATCAACTCATTACCAATTACAAACAATCTATTTTCGATCATCAAGCGAAGATTGCAGAAATAGAAAAGTCTGCAAATGAACACACTAAAGCTTTAGTTAATGTTTTAGATAAAGATCCTTGGGCTAATACCCCTATCTCTCCAGAAACTAAAGAACTTTTAAATAGGAAAAAAGCAAAATGAAATATTTACCATTACTGAGTTTGATACTCGTTGCTTGCACCCCAGTAACGAAAGAAGTGAAAGTATTTTCACCCATCCCTATTGAATGTGATCTCACTCAGGTTTGTACTGATAAAGAGTATCACCTAGAAACCAATCGTGATCTGGCACTGGCTTATACTGGTGCTAAGACTGAACTAGCATATTGCTCAGAACACTTGCGATCTTTGCAGTCATGTGTTCGTAATGCAAATGCTATCCTAACAAAAGAAAAGGACACTGATGAGAAAACCTCGATTCAAACGCCAAGCAAGAACTAATCGCTCACGTCGTATCTGGTTTATGCTGGAACGATTTCGTCAAGAGCGAAAAGAAAAAGAAAATCAATAATAACTCTCTCCTCTGCCAATTAAGGTAGAGGAGAGAGTTATTATTGATTTAACTATCTAACTTATTAGGAATTTTAAAATGGATTTTTACGAAGAAGACATGGAAGATTTAAGATTTAGAATCATTTTTCTAGAAGAAAAGATTATTAAAATTAATGATAAACTATCTGAAGCGAATAGAAATACTGTTTTGTCATTAATGGCAACAGTAATGAGATTATCCGATCTAAGAGAGAAAGTTGAAGATCTTGAAGAACAGGTTTTTACTCCTAATTTAAAGAATCGTAGTTTTAGGAAAAGAAAACCAAATTTAGTAAGAGGTAAAATACGTACTAAAAATCTTAAACTGAAAAACATTACTAATTATTAGATTGAATTTAGTATTCTAGATTATTTCAAATATATACTATTTAAGTGAACCCGATAGAGAAATCTATCAAACTATTCCGCTCTAATATTACCTCCATGAAATATTAGAGTATTTATTAACCCTTGTATAGGAGAGATTATCATGGAAAACAAAAAATTCGAACTGGTTAAAGAAGACAGCATCGTAGTCGACGGCTTCAAACTTTATCGCATCCGCGCTTTGAAAGACTTCTTCGTAATCAAAGCAGGTGACCTGGGTGGCTACGTCGAATCCGAAGACAACCTTTCCCACGAAGGGTATGCTTGGATCTACGATAACGCCAAGGTATACGGCGGATCAAAAGTCTTTGGTAATGCCAGAGTTGCTCACAACGCTACTGTCAATCAACATAGCAAAGTTTCTGGTTTTTCCAGAGTAAACGGCTCTGCTCTGGTGACTCACTTCAGCCGTATCGAAAACGAGGCAGAGGTCGGCGGGGATGCCGTTGTAGAGTCATCAGACATCTGCGACAACGCCCGTGTATTCGAGGGTGCTCGAGTGCATAGTCATTCAGTCTTGAAGGACTACAGTGCCGTCTTCGGCAACGCTGTTCTCAACGAGGCTGTATTGTACGGCAATAGTGTAGTTTACGATAAGGCATACGTCGGAAAGATGATGTTCCTCCGATCCGTAGAGGTATGCGGTAACAGTGTCGTAACTGGTGAGACATTTATATCCAATACTCGCATTGGATAGTAAGAAAAGATTCCTGATAGTAATATCGTCAGGAATCTTTTTTTTTGCTTTGTTACTAAATTATTTCGAACTTATACTATTAACATGAATCAGGTACTTCTTCTAAAAGCTATCTGAACTTTTTATCTTCTAGGAAACTAGATTTACTAACCTACTTTAAAGGAAATTTAAAATGTCATTTGACTTACTTGAAAAATACAATCAGCTGAATGAAACAGCTAAGAGTGCTGTAGATAAACAGTGCGATGAAATCTTGGAAGTGTTGTTTGGTGAAAATGGTTCTATTGATTATAAAGATCCAAAACAACTGACTAACCTGACATCACACCCATACATGTTCTCAGGTATCTTGGGTATTTCTTACAATTATATCGCACAGTCTGTTCAAGTACCCTATAACGAACAAGCACAGCATCTCGCTTGTGGTCCTCATGAATTCTCTGCAGCAGTATACATGAAAGTAATTCATGAAGTACAAGAGAAAGGTTACAAAACCATCGCAATTGGTAATTTCGGTTCCATCGTTTTAGATAAAAACTTTGGCATCATTGCGACTCAAGAAAATGCATATCCTTACGATTACCAACCTAATCAAAATAACTTTGTGTATGGTTTCGTTTCTGATGATACTGATGACAAAGAAATCATTGTTGGCTTTGTTGATTATCGTATCGCTAAGTATATTGTCGATAATGCCAATAAACGAGGTGGTAATCTGTCTTTGATTGCTATTGACTTGAATCGTTTGGATTACGAATACTTCGCTCGTTATAACGATATAGAAGGTAAGGTACATTCACCAATTACTACTATGGTTATTGGTAGCACTACTATCGGTTACATCATTAACAAAGAATATCTTGCTTCAGAAGACAACTATGGTAAACATATCCATAAGTTCAATGAATTTAATAAAGAAGACATCGTTGAAGAATTGACTGCTTATAACAGTTATAAACCTTTCTACAATGGTGATTTCTTTGTGTACGATTTCAAAGTGAACAACTTTAAAGATCGTGCGAAAAATCCTGAAGTCGTTGAAGGATTTGTTAATGAAATTCGTGGACAAATTGTTGAAGAAGGTATTAAACCTTGTCACGTTGAACCAGTAATGATGTCAGTAGAAGAAGACAGTACTGCATACTTCCGTATGTTGGTTTGGACTAATACTCCTAACAGTCATCGTTTCCTTCCTCCTGCCGTAGTGGAAGAGTTCATCAGTAAAAACCTTAATGTACTGACTTCAGTATTTTACGTGGCTAAAGACGTCGACATTAAACAATACATGGATGTGGTTACTTTGTCAGACGATTTGAAAGAACACATTGATTCTATCAAAGAATTCTTGACACCTGGTAGTTTTGCTGTTGAATTGAATCACTATCTGCAACTGGCTCGTGATAACTTTAATTTGCGTACGATCGATTACGTTAACTTAAATGGTGTGTCGTTTATCTATAATAGCAATATTCCATTCTATTCTCGTCCTGTAGCTATTAATGGTAAAGTTGTGGTAGGTAAAGTCATTGATGTTAATGGTGATGATGTACAATCTGTTAGTAAACTCGATACTGATGTGATTACGGTAATGCGTAATTGCAAAGTACGTAACTATAGCACTAACATCATGGATACTGATCATTCAGTTGAGATTTGTTTTAAAGGTAAGAAAACTTATCATGAAGTAGTTAATAAGTTGGAAGAATACCAACACATCAAAGATCGCTTGCTGATCAGCAAACCAACAGTAAGCCATGCGGCATTCCACGATGGTCTTCCTTTGTTTGTGCTGAGTTATTGTAAAGCTAGTACTTTCAGTACTAAAGCCATGGTATCTAAGGTTGATAGTGATGAAGACGAAATGTTCTTCCTCTTCAACCATAACCAACTGCAAGGTGAATTTAATCATCCTTCTGTGATTATTAATTACCATTGTAAGAAACGAAGTTAATTAGTATATTAATACTCTACTACCTTAATCGGGTAGTAGAGTATTTCTATATTATTTTAAATCTATATCATTTAAGTGTAATAGGATTTTAAATTTAATCTTATTATTCTTTTTTTATCTAACTAAACAAGGAAATTTTAAAATGGAAAAAATGATTATCGTAACTATTTCTGTAATGTCACTGATTGGGATTATTTACTTCACGGCTGATTTTCTGGCTAAGATGTATTACTCCGCAATTCATACACCAAACATTCGAAATAACCAGATCATCAAACGACTGATCTTAAAACATCTTACGGTTAAAAAGTCAGATCATGGAATCAACAATGATCAACAAAGTATTGGTATGTTCTTAGAAGGTACAAACTACACTCGACAATTGTTGGTGAACTTCTTAAACAGTCGTAAGTTCTCATTTGGTGTATTTGGTACACAGCATTGGTTATTGGAAATTAACAATTATAACCAAAGTAAAGTAGGTGAGTATGTTGTTGAAAACATCGAGATCTCTTTACTTAACGAATACTCTATCGAACGTAATAACTCAGAAGACAAAGTAACTGTATCTGAATTACGCAGTATTATTCTATTACTGACTGTTCGTCATTTCATTAATGAAAAAGGCGAACTCGTTTCTACTATTGAATCTATTGAACCTGTTAAAGGTGGTAACATCTTGTTCAATAGCAAGAAATAAGAAGCATTCCTACTCTCTGTCCCAGGAAGACAGAGAGTAGGAGATACTTTTTTAACGACAGAGCCAAAATACAAGACAAACCACTCTGTCAATCTCTTCTATTCAGGTAGAGCCTAGCCTTATCCCGAGGTTACGGTTTGTAAATCATCCTGAATAAAAGATTATTAGGTTTGTCAGAAAGAAGAAGAAGAAGAAGCATGGACATCTTGTCAGCTATCTTTTCCTTTACCATTACAGTACTGAAAATTCTACTGGATTCCGATAAAAACCTAGTAGAAAAATCAATAATACTGATCATGGTAATTATAGCAGCAATCATTTTACTGGTTGCTGTAAAACTATTAGGGTCAAACTAATAGTTTTATAAACAATGATAAACCAACACTTCTCAAAATATAAGAGGTGTTGGTTATTTTTTTAGTTTTACCAATCTAAGAATTTAGAAGCTACTCTGGTAACTGTATCGATACCTGTTTTAATTTTATCTTCTATTGTAGAAGTTTCAATCAACCCATGTAATATCTCTTTGTTCTCTTCTGGTAGTTTCTTACCTAAGATTAAAGCTACTTGTTCTTCTGACCATTTTAAGATGTCTTCATTACGAGTAGAGATATTAGGTTCTTCCCCAGTATCTAGAGTTACTTCAAATAAATCCACATCTAAAGTTTGACCAATACGATTGGCTCGTTTTACAGCTTGTTCGTATGTGCCTGATCTAAATGGTAAGTTTAAGAATATCACACGATTGGCTTCAGTTAAAGGCACTGCTTCTGATAAGGTTTTGTAAGTCGTAATCAGTGGATTAATCTCACTGTCTTCTTTAAAGATCTTAGTCTGAAGTGCTAAACCATTACCAGAAGTAGTTTCACCAAAAATACTAATCGGTTTAAAACCTTTTAGTTTTAATTGGTATTCTGTTTCTTTTACTACTTCTACGTAATCTGTAAAGATAATCGTTTTGGCTTGAGCATTCAAGATTAGATCAGGTAAGTTAGACTGATAGATTTCTCCATCTTCAGAAATTACTTTAGCATCTGTTACTAACTGCTTAACCATATCAGCATTACAACGAGAACGAGCTTTACCTAAGATATTACCTAAAGCCTCACCCATTATTGTAAGCTCTACGTATTTGTAAACAGATTTAGCTTTTCTAAATACTTTCTTAACATCATTAGGTAATCTTGGGATTATTACTTTATCTTCGTAATAGTTGCACTCTAACACATATTGCTTGTGTTTAGGATCTGTAGGAGAATAACCATTATGTAATGTTTTTGCTTTAGATAAGTAATCTTCTAAATCGGCTCTAAAGAAACTAGTATCTCCTCTACCTTTAACAACACGACTACGATAGACTTCTATCGAACTAAAGAAATCATCTTCGTATTTCTTAGCATTCTTCTGATAATATTCTTTTCTTTCTTTTACATAATCGATCATCTTATTCGATATGGTTTTTAAGGTATAGTCAGCACCGTTTTGTAAAGTTACTTTGACTTTATGGGTGTACTGCTCTACTCCAGATCCATTGGTCTTAATTTCAGACCTTACTAATTGTAATCGATGAGCCATTACTGAGATTGCGTAAACACCAGAAATACCAAATACCTTTAGGAATGACTTATAGACACTTTTATCGAATAATCTATCGATAGTGGCAAACATCGTCATGGTCTCGGTACCTAGTGCTTTAATGGGTGTTCCTGACATCCATAAACAGAAGATAGGATCTATCTTAGAAACCAATTCTCTAAACTGTATAGAGCGTTCTGAATTGTGTGAGTTTAATGAATGCGATTCATCAAGCACAACGGCATATTTCTTATTAGGAATTTTAATGGATTTTAAATAGTCATTTAGTTTTCCTAATGACTCGTAATGACAAACAATAAAATGATCATTGATATCAAAACCAGCTGGTTTACTAGGTCCGTGTAATACTGGCAATGACATTGAATAGGATTGTGGTTCTTTATAAATTCTATTGATGGTTTCGTCCCATACATCGTTAACTGCTTTCTTAGGACAGACAACAATAATTGTATCGGCATCTAATACTTCCATTAGCGATATTGAAGCCGCCGTTTTACCCGCACCAGGTGGTGCGTCTAATAGATAACCATTAAGACCTAATAGTTTACTTTTCCAAACACAATCATCAATGAATTTATCTTGATAATCAAATAGTTTAATATTATTAAAAATCCTATTTAATTTAGATTTATCTAATTTAGGAATTGCATTAGGTTCAGTTTCATTAATAATTTTAATATTAGCAATGAGTGGAATCTTTTCTAATTCTGTTCTGATTGCTAATAACTCTCGTCCTGACCTAATTCTTCTTTTAAATTTAGGATCAGTTAACAAAGTATTAATCGCATGATAAAAATCAGGCAAGTAAAACATACTGAAAACTAAACGAGAATAACTCACATTGTCTAAAATACTATAAAGCATTTTAGCACCAATATATTTCTCTAGATCTCGACAAACATACAAGAATCTTAATCCGGTAATTTCTACCTTATTACGGATAGGATCGACTTCTACATTTAGTCCTCTTAACAAATTTAGTATAGACATTTCATTACACCATTTATTAAAATAATACTCATTCAAACAAAATGACTTGTCCTCTCCTGTAGCCTATTCAGCTACAGGAGAGTAAAGCCAATCAAACTCTGTTAAAGGAAAGTATTTATGAAATAAAAATCATTAACAAAATCCGCTCCGAGGTAAAATGAGTAGATCGATTCTATTTCATATAGTACTAACTTAAATTAATTTCCAATATCCCAGAATGCTCCTTCTTCTTCCCCTTCTGCATTTCGAACAGATCCAAATTTAGATAATGAAGTATCCGTACCATTGACATCCCATCTTAAACCACCAATCTTTTGGAATTCCAAAATAAAGAATTTATGTTCTTCTGGAGTGTCATTCTGACCACGGTGTTTACCACGGGCAAATGTTTGATATTTACGTCCATTGTCTTTTACAATATCTACAAACAATTCCAATTCAGGTTCACGAGATAAACCACGACAACCCTCGTAATAAGAACCATCAGAGATTTGCATTGCCAACATCTTATTACCTTGACGTTTTAATTCCATGGCATCTGGAGATAACTGAACAGGTGTAAGTAACGCAATATTTTTTGCAGCAAAGAAGTTTTTGGTTCTTCTAAACAGTTCTTGAATATCCGCATCAGCACGAGAATGAGATAGACCATTCTTATTCGCTAAATTAAGATAATCAATCAACGTTAAATGGATTTCGTAACCTTGGGATTCAAACTGCAATATACAACTTTGAATTTCTGCATAAGACCAAGTAGATGAGTCCGCACGAATGATCCTAATATCGTAACCTGTATCTGATAATTTCTTATAAACATATTCAGCAGCTTCACGTGATGATAATCTTTGCTTATCTTCATCTGTAATTTTTACATTCTCTAAGTTTTCTTTTAAGAGAATATAAAGGTTAAATAAAACAATGAGCATATCGTCTTCAAAAGAGATCAATAGCATCAATGGTTTCTTTTTTTGGTCTGTTTGAAGATTCTTAGGGTTATTAAAAATACATCCAGAAATGAACATGGATAGGCTCACACCTGTTTTATTATTGTGTGCTAAACCACCTACGGTAGTTAATTGACCCAAACGTAATCCGCCTCGAGTCATTCTGTTCATTGCCTGCCACGGCATCTTAATTGTACGAGAACCATCGTTTTCTTTACGAATCAATTCAAACTGCTCTGCTACTGCATCGATATCTGACAAATCTACTTCACAAATAATTCCAGGAATTTCTTCACCAGAATAGTTTACTAAGTCAATAATACCATTTAGATTAGAAGACATGTATTGATTCAAATCACCAATCTTATCTCGATTGAACTTTAAATCAAAAGTCATCTTATCCAAAAGCATGGTTGCTTTCTTTTCTTTTAGATATTTGTTTAATTCGAATCGATAAGATAAAATGGTTCTTTTTAATTCGTCCTCATCTAACTGGAAAGAAATGTTGTCTTGAATACTTTCGAATAAAACGACATCAGAAGAGCAAGCAATTCTAATGTGTTGGATTAAGTCATTGTAAGGAGTAGGATGTTCCTTACTGACCATGTTTAAAACAACGTTCTTTAATTCATTTACTGTTGAGTCAGTACCAGAAATATCATTTGAGTTTATTTTTAAAGTAGTGATGACATCTAATACAAGTTGTTTGGATAAGTCATTTTCTCCAGACTGCCCTTCTCTAAACAGTAAGGAAATGCATTTTGCTAACAGTGCTTTTACATCCATTTTATTTAGACCTCGTTCATTAAATTAGTTTATCAGTTAGTTTACCAGCATACACTATTGATCTATTTTTATTTTGTCTTATTATAGTCGTTAGTTAAAATTATGAATTATTACCGGTAATTCTATTTTCTAGTTAATTATGCATAGATAGTTTAATACTTGAATTATTTCCTTATTAAACTATAAAAGAACAATTAAAGGATTGCAAAAATATGTCCGTACTAAACCTGCCTAATGATTCTATTAAAATCATTTTGGTACCTGAACCGATTGTAGAAGATCTTAAAGCAGTTGGTTATACAATAAATGATTTACTTTATTATGACAAAGCAAGTAAAGTTCTTAATAAGAACGCTTTGAAAATTTTTACTGTCTTGAATTCCAAATATAATCCTCAACGACTAGATTTCGTTTACGGTTCAGAGGTTCTTACTCCAGTGTTGAGTGAGACTTTGGACGTACGAGACTTATGGCTTGAAACTTCCGATCAAGATACTCGCGAAGAGATCCGTAATGATTTCGTTGCTAGTGATGACAATTCAGGATATTCTTTGGATCAATACGAATACGATGCTTCACAAGCTTTGCTTAGTGTACTAAATGGTCTTGATTCTGCTATGGCCAGTGGGAAAGATATTTATGAAGATATCTTACCTGCTAATGATGGTAAGTACTTCTTTATCATTCTGCCTTTTATTAAGGCTACTGGTAATGAGTCATCCTCTCCTAGCAAAGAGACTTTAAGTATTTTTGCGAAAAATGTGTTGGCTACTATTTTGAGAAAAAGCGCATTTTACCATGATTCAAAAACTATTGCTCAAAGTAGTATTTTTGTCAACTATTTAGCTACTAAGTTAAATATGTAGGACAGATAATACGTATTTTCGTATTAATTTTCTTTACAGAAATATTTTTAACTAAACTTTTACGTAAAAGGTTAACCACAAATGTCTATTTTTAAGAAAAACGCTAACCGTTCACTCGGTAAATCTCGCGAAGCCTTGATCGGTGAAATCGCAAAAGAATTTTATTCTGATGTCCAACTGGGTCGCGAATCCGTTAGCCTGTTGGGTGCTTTGATGCTCTCTCGTGAATCTGTTGACGAATCTCAAATCGAACAACTGGATGAGACTTCAGGTTCTGTAATCGCTTCTACTGCCACCAGCATTTCTGATACTGCTAAAAAAGAAGGTGCTGAGCTGACTCCTGAAGAAGTAGATAACATCCAAGAATCTTTGGTAATTGCTGCTAACCCAGAAGCTTATTTGAAATCTGGTGATGCTGACGAATCTGCCGGTACCGTACATGGTATCTTGGGTGGTGAAGTAGAAGCTGCTCCTGTACAAGTAGAAATGAGTAAAGAATCTTTCGAAGTACACGGCATGATGAACACTCTGGCAATGACTGTTGCTTACAACGTTCGTGCTGACAAACAATCTAAAGCCGCTGAGTTGTTCTTCCCTACTATTAACTTGGACTTCTCTTCTAACACTTATACCATCGACACTCAACTGTCTACTGTATTCACTGAGAAAGAATACGAAGTAACTGGTAAACGTGACGCTTACCGTAACCAAAAACACATCATTAAATCTTTGCGTAACCACACCATCCTGAAGTCTAACTTCACTGATGTGATCCCTGTGTTCCGTCAAGGTCAAAATGAAGACTCTTTCGTAGACACTGCTCTGTTGCCAGTACGTTCTGTAGAGAACGACAATGGCGAGAAATTCCAAACCTCTTTGCTGCGTATCGGCGAAGAAATCAAACTGTTGGACATTTCTCAAACTAACCGCATGATCGCTTTGGGTATGCAAGACGGTACCGACCAAATCGCCGGTAACCCACGTCTGAAAACCATCGGTCTGAAAGTAGGTAACGATACTGTATTGTTCGAAAACCTGCAATACCATCAAGCTTCTCAGTTCACTTACTCTCCTAAAGGCGACCGTGAAGACATCTTGTTGACTTATGATGTTAACACTCACTTGCTGGACGAAAACACTAAAGCTGTTAAATCTGGTAAATTGCCTACTGAACTGCAAGCTCTGAAAGACAAAGGTCTGGAAGCTTTGGTACGCTTGGTACTGACTGGTCGTGGTAACACTGATACCAGCGCCTTCGAAATCACTTCTGGTTCTGTTAAAGTAACTGCTATCCGTGATGCTGTTACTAAAGAAGTTAAAGATTTGGAAGATCCAGCTCTGAAACCTTTGATCGACGCGATTAAAGAAACTGAAGTAATCGGTTGGGAAGTTGACGCTACCCGTACTAACAGCAACATCCGCGAACACGGTATGGTGTTGGATAGCCGTGTACAACGTATTATCTACGGTGTACGTCTGCACTCTCCAATCGCTGTTCGTCGTCCTTTCGATGAGAAAACTGACGTAACTGACGCTCAACGCGTTGACACTCTGATCCAAACCAACTACATGCGTCGTACTAACGCTGCGATCACTGCATTGTACGATATTTTGGGCATGTTGAAAGCTGCTCCACAAAAACTGGACACTACTGAACCATTTGCTCACTCTATCGTTGGTATCGGTCAATACTTCTCTAAAAACTACGTACGTGACGTAGCATTGGATGTTTACAAAACTACCCAATCTATGCAAACCACTGACGTTCGTGCTAACGCTTCTGCTGTTATCACTAACTTCGTATTGGCTGAGATGACTCAAGCATACACTTCTTCTGAATTGGCTGCTGCTTACGAAATCATCTCTGGTGGCGCTAACTTCCGTCCTCACGTAATTGCTATCGCTGACGTGTTCACTAGCAAATTCATCTTCCGTGAAGGTGATGCTCGTACTCTGGGTGATGGTTTTGACTTCACTATCGAAGAATGTTCTGACAACCGTTTGGTTGACCAAGACAAAGATGGCGAAGTTGGTACTATCTTCTTGTCCTTCGGTGTACCTAAAAATGGTTCTCTGGACATCCCTCTGTGGTTCGGTAACTGCTTGAGCAAACGCGAAATCCCACGTATCGTTAACCGTGCACGTGGTAGCAAATACCAACACGAAGTAATGGTACAACCATGGTTCAGCCACATCTGCCACTTGCCAATCTTGGTACGTATCCGTGTGACTGGTCTGAAGAAAGCCGTTCAAGAGCGTATCCCTTTTGCTGTTCAAGCTTTGACTAAAGAAGGCGAAGTACCTCTGACTGCTGAAGCTACTGCTACTCCTGCTGCTCCTGCAGCTGGTGCCGGTGCTACTGCTGGCGTTGCGCCTTAATACCAAGTAATGGTTTGCTAATCTTTAGCTAATATAGACTCTTACTCCTCTACTCCTTACGGGGTAGAGGAGTGAGGGTTCTATGTTTATTTTATTATAAATCTATACTATTAAGGTGAAGTAATTAAACTAACTTTTGTAAAGGAAATAAAACATGGAAAAGAAATACGACTGGACTCTATGGTGTACTAACCATCAATGGTAAAAAGAACCTGGTAGCAATCACTCCAGCTTCTAAATATGGCTTCAGCCGTATCGAAGAAGTAGAAGGTCGTCCAGAACAAATCCGTGGATCTATTGGTGGTACCTTCAATACCACCGATGGTTTCAAAGGCATGAATGCCGATGATACTCTGGAAGTCATCATGCAATCCGAATCATTTGTATTCTGATTGTAAAGAAATAAGCTCCCCTAAAAAGGAGCTTATTTTTTTTTTGATTTATTTTAAACCTATACTATTATAGTGTAATCTAACTCATTAAGGATTTAAAAATGGAAATTAAATTAAGCTCTTTAGAGAAATTAAACTTGGTTAAAAAGATAGTAGCCGAGTTAAGTCAATCTGAAGGTAAGAACATTACTGATGTAATTAATAAGTTTCCTAAATTAAGGGAGCTATTAGATGCTTATAAAAAAGAGATTGGTAACAGTGATGATGTCGAAGTCTTAAATAAGCTTTTAGAAAAAGCAGGAAATAGAGACAATCCTGAAGTTAAACATAGGGTGGTTTATAATAAGGCTGGAAATCCATCAATCATTTCAGACTACAATAATATCTGGATCCCTTATTCATTTAGTTGGATTTTTAATTGGAATGATGACACTTATGTGAAAATTCAACCTAAGAATAAGAGTGAAGATATTTATCATGTCTTCATTAGTCCTGATGGTTTGATCAAAATTAATAAGGAAAAGAGATGACAGAATTCCCTAGAGTTAAATATACGAGAGATGTTATCATTGGTGAGTTTACGCTTCCTAAAGGCAATCTTAAAGCAAAGAAGTTAATGAAAGAGCTTTACGATGAGGGCTTAAAGACTTACCATGAGGTAAGCTCTACGTATATCATGTTATCAAATACGACGATCTTTATTCACTTTTATTTAAGAAATAATACAGGAAAAACAACTTCTGTTTTAAATCTGTATAAAGGTGGATTAGAGATGTATTCTTTAAAAGAATTAAGGGAGATTATTTATAATCTCTCTCAAGCTTCTTTGAAGTCTCAAATTAAGAATTTTCTAACAGAAGAGGAATTCGAAAGACATATCATTGAAAAATACGATATGAATTTAATCCAACTTGGTCTGTGTTTCAAACAAAAGGAATTTTAAAATGGAATGGTTAAACTATATTCAAAACACTTACAACAAAATCCCTGATCATTTAATTATCGCTACATTGTTAGGTATCTTAGCATGGCATGTAGTAAATCTAATCGTACTGGCTGGGAAATCTTTCTTTCCTAACGGTGGGGTTTTGGTTAGGGTTCTATCCATCGGCGGCAGTGGTCTTTTCCTAGCAATAACGATCCGTTACATCGCAAATAGTTATGGTCTAGATTTAGAAGTATATTCTATCTTCTTAATTTTAGCCGTGATCATCCATTTATTTGTAATAGGATTCAGTTCTTATTTCAATAGTAGAGTTGCGGCGGCTCCATTTACTGCGTATGTTTATATTCCTTTAAACCTAATCTTGTGGGTAGTGATTTCTAATGTATCTCTTAATACAGCCCAAAATGCTATCCATATCCGTTCTATTTCGACAATAGCTAAAACTTTACATGGCTTTAGACGATTTCCTAAATGGTACTTGGGTTTTATTAATGGTTTAATCCTAATGGGTTTGCGTAGTTGTTATCCTAACGATAATTACGAAGAAGTATTGAAAACTTATATGAATTTAAAAATCGAATATGAGAATTCAATCGGTCGTACTAATAGTCTTGTTGAAGCCATTTCTAAAATGGTAGAAAACGAGTTCTTTATCGACATGGATACCAAGCAAGAGAAAAATAAACCGAGCGATACTCAGATAGAAAAGATGGCTAGTGAGTTTAGTGAAACGGGTAAATCGAAAACTGCCGATGAACTTGGTTATCATTTAGGTGTTTTAGATTCATCAAAAAAATCTAAGACTAATAATGATGATGATAAATAAAGTGTAATTGAACAGAAGAGGTTGGTCTAAACAACTAACCTCTTTTATTTTTTAGGAATAACAAAATGGCTTACCATACTTTAATGATTGTGGAATCCCCTAATAAAGCTAAAACCATTACCAAATGGGTAGCTAAAGATGGAGTGAGAGTCATGGCTACATTTGGACACATTCGTGTATTAGATACTGATAAGCCACGTGAAGAAGTATTAAATGTAGAACATGGTTTTAAACTTAAATACAAAATCTCTCCTAAGTCTAAAGACCATGTAAAAGAAATGGTTTCTATTGCTAAGAATGTAGATACGATTATCTTAGCAACTGACCCTGATTACGAGGGTGAGGGTATTTCCCAAGCTGTAGTGGATGTATTAAAACAGAATAAGGTAAATCCTAAAAACATCTATCGTGTTACCTATACTGAAGTAACAGAGAAAGCCGTACGCGATGCGATTAACCAATCCATCAATACTAAACGTGGTATCGATGGTAATAAGGTTGCAGCACAATCTGCACGTCAGGCTTTGGATTATGCGGTAGGTTTTTGGATCTCTCCTATTCTTTGGAAAATCTTCCCATCTCAAGGGTTGTCTGCTGGTCGAGTACAATCTCCATCATTGCGTATCTTAGCGACACGTGAAAAAGAGATTCATGAATTTGTACCCAGTACTTATTGGCAAGTAAATGCATTTACCGAAAAAGACAATATTGGTTTTGCTACTCGTCTTGTTCGTATCGGTACAGATACAATTTCTAAAATGTCTTTGAATGATTTGGAGTATGTTGAAAAACATAAAAAGGCATTAGAAGAATTAGTGACTAATAAAGAGAAGCTACACGTTACTGATGTTAAGACTTCTAAAGTATCGCGTAAACCAAAACCTCCTTATACCACATCTACCTTGCAGATGGATGCAGTACGTAAATTAGGTTGGAATGCGACACGCACAATGCAGGTCGCACAGCGCTTATTTGAGGGGTCTGAGGTTCATGGGCATGGTTTTATTACCTACATGCGTACCGACTCTGTATCGCTCTCTGAGGAGGCTTTAAACAGCATTTATCGCTATGGTACTCAGTTCTATCCGAATGATGTATTGGATCACCCTAAACAATACGCCAGTAAGAATAAATCCGCACAAGAAGCGCACGAAGCTATTCGTCCTACAGACATCACGATTACACCTGATTCCGTAAAAGCTAAATTTACACCAGATGAATTTAAGTTATACGAATTGATCTGGCAAAGAACCTTAGCTAGCCAAATGAAGCCAGCCATCTTCGACAGCACTCAGGTAAATCTTACATTCGGTAAGACTTATGGATTTAGAGCTAATGGTAGTGTATTGGTATTCCCTGGTTATCTATCAGTATACCAAGAAGGTGAAGAGATCGATGGTGAGAAAGATGACAATGTTCGATTACCTAGGATTAATGTAGGTGATAAATTACCTGTATTTGAAATCCAAGTATCTGAACATCAAACTAAACCGCCTGCACGATATAACGAAGCTTCTTTGGTTAAGGTATTGGAAGAGTATGGTATCGGTCGTCCTTCGACTTATGCAACGATTCCTAAAACCTTGCAAGATCGAGGTTATATCACTGTTGAGAAAAACCGAATCACGGTAACCGATATGGGTATTGCAGTTATCGATTATTTGGTCGATAAATTCCATACGTATGTTGATTATAAGTTTACCAGTAACATGGAAGCAGATTTAGATAATATTGCTCAAGGAAACATTAATCGTGAAGCGATGTTATTTAACTTCTGGAATCCTTTTATTGAAAATGTGAAACGTGAAGAAACCATTTCGATAAAACACAAAGGTGTGATCGAAACGACGGAAGAGATTTGTCCTTCTTGTGGTCAATCTAATTTGGTTAAGATGTTAGGTAAATTCGGTAACTATCTGAAGTGTACTCACCAAGGATGTAAATATACTCGTTCACTAGCTCCTAAAAAAGAAGCGACTGAAGTAAAATATATCGAAGGCAAATCATGTCCAAAATGTGGTAGTAAGATTGCTATTCGTAAAGGTTTTAAAGGTCGTGAGTTTGGTAGTTGTACAGGATATCCTAATTGCAAGTATTCTTGTAATGCGGACGGTAGTGAAATTGTACGACATCAAAATGTCAATACTGGAGTGAAGTGTCCTAAGTGTAAGAAACATTACTTGTCTGTACGAATGGGGCGATTTGGTAAAATAGTAAGCTGTGATGGTTTTACTGCTAAACCAAAATGCTCTAACATCATTCGTAAGGAAGACTTACCTAAAGTATTGGGTAAGACAGAAGCTGAAGTAGAAGCTTTATTGAAGTAATGTAGTAGACTGGCTATTCTCACGAGTAGTCAGTCTTTATCTTAAAAAATAAAGTATATTTCAAACTTATACTATTAAAATGAAGAATCACTTCTTCATTTTAATTTTTTTCTAACTCGTTTAAGTAAAGGTAACAACATGTATAATACAATCTATAACAATATCGAAATCACATCTTTCCGTAATGATAAAGGTGCCGGAGTTCTAACTTCAGAACAAATTGACGAACTCCATGCTGTTCCTAACTGTATCGTTGTCACTCATTATAAACAAGATGATAAGGATGCATTTACATTAAAATCTATTATTGGTGTGATAACTGTCCTCACCACTAATAAAGATGTGGTGAGTATCTTCGATACCTGTAAAAAAGATAATGTCGTTGTGAATTTATTATCTTCATTAGGTGATGAAGAATCTCAGAAACACAATACTCCAAAAGAAAAATGTAATTATTTAATTGATTATTTAGATTTCGGTGTCGAGTTTAGTGCCGAACAATTAAATAAATTAAAGATCGTACCAACCGCAGTTGTAGATAACCTCGAACGTTTTGATATTACAGAAGGTGTTTATGCTACCATGGTTTATTTCGATACGGTTATTGGTCGTTATAATGCCATTGTTAGAGATAAAACGGTATCTATTAAATTAGCAACGGCTATGATCAGCGAAAATGCTATTGATCTTTTCGAGGATCTTAGCTAGTCCTAATAAACAAAACTTAAAAAAAGGAAATGTAAAATGGCTAAATTATTCTTAGTAAAAACAGAATCTGGTAAAGTAAAATACTTGAGCGTTGAACAAGTAGTAGAAGCAATTCCAGATGATCCTCTTAAACCTACTAAACTGGATCTTACTTTTGCAAACAATGTAAAAGAGTCTATTAAGATTCATGTAAAAGAAGAAGATCCTAAATTGGCTAACCTTCTGAATAATGACTCAATGGCTACTGCTATCCTGGGTTATTTCATTCCAGATATTGACAATACTGAAACTGACGTATAAAGTGTTTAAAATAGAGCAATGGAATATTGATTCTATAACCATATCGATCAACTTAATAAAAGGAAGTTAATGATGTCTAAAATTATTTTTGATAATGTAAAATTCAACACTGAAGTTACTGCAGAAGAAAAAGCACAACTGGAAACCATTCCAAACGTACTGGTCGTATCATCCAGTAATGATGGCAATGGCGTATCTGTATATAAAATTAAATCCATTTTGGGTGAGCGTTCATTGGAAGTAACCGATCCTGATGTAAATATGGTTTTTGCAGATGCAGTACTGAAGAAAGCTTCTGTAAACATGTTTTCTGATGCTGCACCAAAACCAGTAGCTCGTTCTCACGGCTGCAGTAAAGTACCTAGTGGTATCGCACTTTAATTAAACCATTCCTCCCTACCTTTAATAAGGGTAGGGAGGAGTATTTATATTCTATTTTTTAAGGATTTGAAATGACCACTATTCTTTATCACAATAACGAAGTATTGGCAGATTCCAAAGCATTAGAACTTATTTCCGGTGCTGGTGGTGCCGGCATGTTTGTTAAAGGCAAAAAGATCTTTAGCAATGATAAAGTCATTGTTACTTTTTTCGACAAGATTCCACGAGAAGAAACTGAAGAAGAAGTGTTAAGATTATCCGAATGGATATTTCGTTATGTCTATGGAATTATCATACATTCTAAAAAATTAAAAGGTGATAAAGACTCATTTAACCAATATCTAAATAGATATATCTTTAATTCTATTTTTAATAATAATGTCGAAAACCTTATACGATTAAAACAAGGTAAGTACAAATTTGGGGGTGAGGTTAATAGTGTTATCTTAATATTCACTAAGAATCATCTACTCACCATTGGTAATCGGACTGAAGTGATTGATAAATATAAGGATGAAGATAAAATTGGTAAAGGTACAGGTATTACTTTAGATGCGGTTTTAGATGAGAATGGTGATACTGTTCTTATCGATAATCCTGTAAATATTGGTCTGTACGATCTTGACGATATTGATTATATATTTAGCGGTACGGGATCGACCTATATAACTGGTTCGATCAAATTAGGAATGTCTCCAAAACAAGGTTTTGAACTCGCGGTTATGTTGGATAATGTTTCATCTTGTAGTTTTACAGGTAATAAAACCATGAGCCACAAAACAACGAATTTAAAAGTATTAAAACCATTTAGCAAAAAAGAGCTTGAAAGCATTCGTAAACTTGTTATTGAAGGAAATGTAAAATGATTATTATTTATAAAGAAGGTAATCTTCTTATTCAAGATACTTTTCTTACTCGTTCTGTAAAATATGGAATGGCAACTGCTCCATTGCCTAAACCTTATTTCGATATCTCTCGAGGATCTTTGATTGTTCCTTTGTCTCCTGATTTCCTAACACATCCTACTGAATACACCGTAAATCATCCTGACCATAAACACTCTATAAAACAAAATACGCCATTATTTAACTATAATGGTTTGCAACTCGCTGAATTCACGGCAAATAACATCAAACTTCATTTCACCAGTCAAGATAAAGAAACGATTGACGAAGATCTTTCCGCAACGCCTCCTTATTACGTAGTAACCTATCCATACTTCTCATTATTAAACAACAGTGAATTTGCTTTTACATCAAACTTCAATATTCGTAATGAATTGAATATTTTGATGTTTGGTGATACTCGATTTGATAAATTAAAAGAATGGGTATATACTACTGCGGAGCATGTCGAAGGATACTTAGTAACAGTCAGTAAGAAAAAGATAGATCGTGGCATTAGGGATATGTTATATAAAATAACTATCGACAAACCTAAAGATATGGATGATACGTTATTAGACTTCATGAGAGAACAAAGTGCTCGTGTTCGTGAAGGTTTGATTGAAGATTTCGATGATCGAGCCGTAGAAGTTCTTAACATGGTTAATGGGGTCGTTCTGAAGATGACTAGTGTGATTAGTCGAAATCCTGTAATGCTGCCCGTGTATGGAGATATAAATGTTGAGTATAAAGATAGTTAAACGTTTTAATTCTAGGAAGGAATACTTAGAACATATTCCTAGTCCAGTGATTTATGATATTGATAAAGGGTCGGAAGACTTAACGATAGACAGTTCTAAATACCTTAAAGAGATTAGAAGTGAAATTGCTGAAACATACATTCCTTACAGCAAGAAATTCAATGCTAAACTTAGAAAGGTATTTCAGTACGGTAATCTTCATGACGATAAACCAAAAGGTGTACTGATAGAGAGATTGGTACGTACTTATCTTTTCACCATGGTGGCGATTTTAAATCGAAACATTGGTCTTATGGAGAAAGGATTATGGCCTATTTCTGATACTGAAAATAAATGGATTGATTTCGGTTACTTTGATTTTGAAGAAACCTTTATTAAGACATTTAAGTTAGAAGAAATCTGGTGCAATCATGGAGAAGTATATCGTCCTGCTAAACTAGCTTATGTTAGACTAGTTCCTAAGTTTAAGAAGTTTTTAAATGAATGTACGCTTAATAGACTTGATGATTGCTGTTATGGTGATCTCTATGCCGCATACTGGGTAGAGGATTTTATCACGTACCACAAAAACAAGGATGGTAAGGTATTGAATTTCAATAGGGATTTTAAACATATTAGTAAACGAACTAATATTACAGTATTGAAAGTTCATGACCGAAAATACCGTAATGAGTTTACTCCTATTAAATTATCTAACTGTATTGGTGTCGTATTATAGATTAATTTAAATCTATACTATTTAAGTGAGAGGACCAGGAGAAGTACTCCTGCCGTCCTAGCATTTATTCTAACTAAACAAAAAGGAATTTTAAAATGAGTAAAAATACTATTGTATTAAACAACGCTGAAGAATTCAAAAAGTTCACGGAAGATCGTGTACTTCGTGAGTTTGCAAAAATGTTCGTAGGTAGTGAAGAACATCACTTGGAAGACATGATGGAAGCGATTCGCTTCTATGTATCATTCAAGACGGTGAATACACCGAAAGAAAGTAGTTTCCCTATCACGTTTAAAGTTAACGAGTATAACTCCATGCTCGTTATTAACGGGGTTGATAAATCTCCACTTCATCGTGGTGGTAAATTTATCGAAAATGAATTTGATAAATTCATGGAAACTATATCGTCTAATCTGTCTTATGATTCTACAAAAGGTCTTATCAAAACTGGTGATGTTCTGACTGATAAGTTTGTGATAGAAACATTCTTCTGTTATGAACGAATGAATAAACCAGAACCAAAAGTATCAGGCAATTTCCCAGAAGTAATGGAAATTGTTGGTACTACACCTAAAGGTGAAAAAGTCGTACCTAACGATCCTTTTAAAGTGGTCGTAAAAGACAAGACCATCACGGTAAAAGTCTCTAAAGGCTATATCGTGAACGTGGAGTCTATGTGATGAACCTGTTCATAAAAGCTCTTGGGTTATATGGTATTTATAAGTTGGGTGAATTAGCTTATAACCATACCAATTACTATCAACAGCCTTATACGGCATTGGCATTCTTGTTTATCGGCATCATTTATTGTGTCGTAGCAAGCTTCCGTTAAAAATAAAAAGAGACCAAAACTAATTGGTCTCTTTTTTTTTTAGTTTCTTTTCATTAACCTAATCCTATAGGAATATTATTATATCATGTTACTTTCTATTTCATTACAAGATCATCAATACGAACCTATTTTTGGTTTGAATGTCGATAATTCAGATCAGACTATTCGTGATTATCTTACATTCCGTTTACCACCTGACCGTGAAAGCATTGATCTTAAATCTTACTATCTCACTGATTACATTCTTCGTAAGATCGATGATCGTCGTAAAGAATACGAGGAATATGAAAAAGAATATAAGAAGTGGGCGACACAATACGAAAATCTTTCAGATGAGCAAAAAGAGTTATTCAAGAAAGATCAATATATCGATGGTGTAATTGGCCCTGCTCCTCGTGCTCCTGAACTATACGATGGTGTGATTATTGAAGACGTCCCAGTTTACATGGTAAGTAATTTGATCGACTACCTGAATCGTCACAATGTTCGTATCTACTTCAACTACGAATATGAAAGTATGGTATTCTCTGAATTTAAAGAAACTGATACCGTAGGTGTTTACGATGTAGTGGACAAACCATCTGGTAATAAAGAGCATAAAATCTTCTTATACTCTACCCATATTTTGGATATTGATGAAGTAAGAGAATCTGTTAAAGATGTCTCTATCCCAACGGCTAACAAATAATTTAAATAATACTCTCTACTCCTTATTAGGGAGTAGAGAGTATTTATCTATTATTCAGTTAAAACTTTATTATCCAAAGGAATCTTGAATTTCAAGTGGTGAACATTGTTTTCCATGTTTACTTTGGATTTTTGAATATCCCACCATTTATTACCTTTAAATACATGGATATTAGCAAGAGCCATTGCAAAGACATTATTTGTACAACTCCATTTAACATCATCTACTTTACCATCTAAGTTACATTGGAAACGGAAGATGGGACGGTTTAAGTTACCTACTAAGTCAAATACGTTTTTATTGATCGAGTATGTTTCAACCGTACCATTAAAGTGGATACCTTTAGCACCTGAGTTAACACTGATTACTTCGATAAAGTTATCTTCTACTTTAATTGTGCGACCTGCACCAAACTTGGCTTTAGTGGCTTCTTGAATTGTAATAGGTGCAACAATCACATAGTCAGCACTAAAACGATTATGGGTGATAGAAACATTACCCAGACCATTGCTTACATTGCCAGGAGCATCCATGAATACAATGTAATCTACTTTACCACAAGAAATATCGTTGTCACTAATATCCCAATTAGGAACCACATAGTCAGCAGTATTCTTATTGTAGATTTCAATTACTCGGTGTTCACCACGCTCATCGTGATTAATACCATATACTCGGTTACCTTTAATAACGTAATTAGGATCTGGTACCTCATTACCCCATGGTTGTTCTTGTTGAGGTTTCAATTCAACACGAATACCACATTGACGATAATAGTCTTGTTTAAAATTAAGCGCACGACCATCAGGGACATCATCATCTCGATCCAAACGGAAGTTAGAGTCGAAAGTAATATCGTTATTGGTAATGATACAATTTTTACCTGGGAAGCCACGGTGTTCTACAGCGATACCATGGAATCGGTTATTGAATACTTGGTTATCAGTAATCACACCATCCCAACCATCGTGTACGTCAAGACCTTTACGATAGTTATACTCTACTCGGTTTTTCTCAATCAAGTAATTTGTATTTACTGTACCGCTTGACATGGTAATACCATATCCAGTACCGCCATCTTTTTCATGACCATTGCGATAAGCATGGTTACCTTTTGCAACAAAGTCTTCTTGCCATGCTGCTAAACAACCAGCAACACGATTATGGTGAAGTACGCAGTTTGTTACAACATTACCTTTAGGAAGACCCATTTCTTTAGGATGTAAACCTTCACGGTGATGTTTGTATGCCATGGTACCTACTTTTTCTGCATTGACAATACCAACATCAGTAGTGTTTAAGAAAATACCAGCACGGTTACAACCACTGATTTCTACATTAGAAACTTTACAATAGTTAGTGTGTTCTAAGTAAATACCGTTTACACAACCAAAATAAGTTTGGGCTTTACGATAAAACTCACCTTTGTATTCTATTGTAATCGCAGAAATAACTTTTTTATTTACTCGTTCAAGCAAGATCATCGCATCATTACGAGCATCTGTTAAGTTTGTATTTGGGTTCCAGTCAATAGATTGCGGACGGTCTGTCCAGATCTTTACTTTTTGTCGATTCTCACCAACAATACCTAAACAGTCTGTAAACTTTTCATTTGTAATTTTAATAGGGCGATCAATTTTATACTCGCCTTCTTTAATCAGTACGTAATCGACTTTTTCATGAGCTTCTTTCAAAGCTAAGTCCATTGCGTCTGAGAAACTAACACCTTGTGTCAGATAGTTGTTAACAACAATCACTTAAAATTCCTTTCAAGTATGTATTTAATAAATGCAATATACCGAACCAAAGGATTATTGAGTAGGACTATTGCTTAATAGTTAATTATGTTTTCTTCTCGATATGTGTTTGTTTGGTTCATAGATTTTACTACATTTTCCCTATGATATACGTCTTTTATTTAATTGTATTTAAGGAATAATTTATTATGCCTATTGATTCACCTTTAAAATACTCTAGGGAATCCTTTGATTTAATTCATGCGGTTCACAATAATAACTTCAGATTTAGTCCAGAATCAAGAATGGTTGGACTTACTGAAAACACTGATAAATCAAATCAGCCTGTTACTAAACAATCTGTATTGGATGTATTTAATACCCAAGTAATTGAAAGAATAAACTATCTTGCAAAATACAGTAAACAACTCTGGAAAGTTGATGTAGGTGATTACGGTAATAGTACTGACCCTAACGCTCACCCATTCTTAGTAGATCACTTAGATTATAGTGATACTAATAATGAATACGGGGTCATGGCTGTTAAAAATTATCTGACCTTGAATGACTTTAGAGACCAAGAAGGTGAGATTACCTACGATGATGCCGCTAATACTTTTAGAGGATCTATTTCTGATCTTAGTCGTTTAGGTAGAGTAAGGATTGTTGTTAAAAAAGGTAACACTCCCTATAGCGATAATACCTATTATGCTATATTAAATACTAGAGATGAAAATCTGATTGATTACAATACCATTAGAAATTCTATTGTGGGTTCTGGTAATTTTAATTCTATATGTAAAAGTTGGGCAAATAAAATCATTGATCGAGCTAATAATGTCAATGTTATTTACTACGAGTACAAATTACCAGATCCGCCACCTCCGGCTGAAGGCGGTGTAAAATTCTTAAGAAAAGAAGCTTACTTCGAATCTGTCAATCTGGACGACGATGGTCGATTTGGTAAGAATTCAGTAAGTTATGGGGCTATTTTTGGTGAAGGTGACACGACTGCCTATTTTGAAATACCAAAAGTTACTCGTAATTTAAAAGGAGTGCGAATAAACATATCCACCAGTGCTAGATTAAGTAATGATGGTCGCTATGGATTAACAGTATATAATAAAAATAACGGTGTTATTTTAGGACATATCCCTTGGACACCAGGTACTGGGAATAGAACATTCAATTTCGATAGACCTGTATCTTTATCAAATAACAGCTATGATAATTTGATTCTTATGTTAAATACTAAAGTTACTGGTGATAGGGGCGACGCTATGGGTGTGGTCGCCACTGTCGAAGAATTGATATTTGACGATAATATAAGAATAAGTAATGTCCCCATATATGCCAATGCAAGTAGGATAAATCAAGAATTGATAGGTCCGGTATTCGATACCTCTGGTAATTTTCTTAAAATAATGTATAGATATACGTTAAAAGATTGTTATGCTAAACCTTCGATGATCAGATCTACATTCTCTCGTTCTAGTCAAAATGAACACCATTTTATTGAAAGAATAGAACAATGGAGAGACGGTGTTCGTATTGGCATAAGTCAAAACCCAACATATACTGAAAATATAATTAGTAGAAAAATGTTACATTCAGTTTCTAGATTTAATGGTAATCGACATAACACCCTAATCACCATGAGACATGATGTTTCTAATCTAGATTTTAAAAATGGTGATGAATTGAGATTTGTATATGGTTATGCTTATTATCATCCGAGATGGATACATAATACGCTTGTACCAGATAGTAACGGGGTTAATGACCTACAAATATTTGAACGCGAAAGACTACAACTATGGATTGATTCGGTTCTCTGTAAAGAAGAACCAATTAGTCAATAATATATTTTAATATTTAACAAGGAATGAAAAATGGCGATTAATCTCCCTAAGAAATATTCCAGAGAAACTCTTCTCCTTCTAGATAAGAATGAAGGTGTAAATTTAGTAATGACTCCAGGAGCTACTGAGGTAGCAATTCCTAATGAAGAAATTATTGATAAATCAAATCAACCCGTTACTAAACAATCTGTATTGGATATTTTTAATAAACAAGTACTGGATCGTATTAATTTAATACCAAAATACAGTCGTGATTATTTTTTCGTAGATACTGGAGGCATGTTTGGTCCACGTGATGAGAACACTCACCGTAATCTCTTATCTCAGTTAGGGAATGCTCATGTCAATAACGATTATGGTTTCATGTGCGTACATGATTATGTTAAACTTTCTGACTTTAGAGACCAAGAAGGTGAGATTACCTACGATGACTTAGCTAATACTTTCAGTAACGTAATGAGATCTTTGAGTCGTTTGTCTACGTTAATGATTACGGTTAAAAAAGGTAATAAAGATTTCTATAAAGAAACACGACTCGCAATCTCTCCTAATTTCAGTACACCTGTTAGTTACGCAGTTAATTATGCTGAAGTACGGAATGAAATCATTAATTCCAGAAGATTTAATGGTATTTGTTATAAATGGTATAACAAAATAATGTCCATTGCCATACAGAACACATTGAATTATACTTATAAGTTACCAGATCCTCCTTTGCCTTCAAACGGTGGTGTAAAATTCTTTAAGAAAGAAGCCTATTTCGGATCTGTTGACTTAGGTCATAACGGTCGAACTGGTCAAAATTCAGTAAGTTATAATGTGATCTTTGGTGAGGGTAATACTAGGGCTTATTTTGACATACCGAGAGTAACTCGTAACTTAAGAGGAGTTAGTTTAAACATTTCTACCAATCAGCGATTAAGTGATTCTGGTAGATATGGAATTACCGTATACCATAAACTCTCTAACGTAATATTAGGCCATATACCTTGGAGTCCAGGTATTGGGAATAGGACTTTCAATTTCGAAAGGCCAATAGCTTTATCAGAAAATAGTTACGATGATCTAGTACTTATGTTAAATACTAAGGTTACTGGAGACCGAGGTGATGCTATGGGCATGGTTGCTACTATTAATGATCTGGTATTTGATGACGATGTACGAATAGATCCTATTCTTCTATATCCTAAAGTTGATATTGGTAGAATGAATTCAGAATTAGCAGGACCTATATTTGATACTGATTCAAATAACGAAATTCTAATAATTACTTATAAGTACATTGTAAAAGATTGGCACTTTAAACCATCAGTGATAAGAACATTATTTAATAATTCTCATGACAATGACCATATTTTTGTAGAAAGAATTGAACAATGGAGGGACGGAGCACGTATTAATACAAGTTTAAATCCAACATTTAATGAAAGAGTCACTAACCATAATACAATATATTCGAATTCTAAATTTAATGGCAATAGACACAATACCCTGATTACCATGTATCATGATGTTTCTAATTTAGACATTCGAAATGGTGACGAACTTAGATTTGTATATGGTTACTATAATAGATTATATACTCCTTCACCTTGGAGTGGTGAACGCTATCCAAGTAGTAAGAAAAAAAGTGTTCTTAATTTAGAGTCGTTTCAACGTAGTAATTTATCACTTGTGATCGATGACATTCTTAACAAAGAAGAATTAATTGGTTAGTGATGTTAATCTAAATTATACTCGATAATATATTTATACTACACTAGAGGATTCCCTCTAGTGTAGTATAAATGATATTTGATTAACCTGCCCAAAGTGCTGGATGGATTTGTACACGCACCATGTTATTACCATCATGGTATACTGCGTAAACTTTATTATCCTTAACTTCAATTTCTGCAGGTTTAGTACCTGATGGGGCACCAGGTTTAGCTACGTTAAATTCCTCAGCTTGAGTAGGTTCAATATTAGTACGAACATTGTAGAACATACCTGCTTTAATTTTAAGTCCGGAATAATAAGTTTTTCCAGGAACAAAATCAGGAGTGCCGATAATTTCTCGATCAAGTCTATTAAATTTAATTGATGCGGATGTCGCATCTCTAAATTCAATTACCTTATTATTACCGGTATAATGATTTCTAGACATAATACAGTTATCAAACAAGAATGTTTGAACTGAAGCAGATGGTGAGAACAACGCAATATAGAGTTTATCGCCATTTGAATTATATAGTGCGGGTTCACCTGTATCGAAACTACATACGTTGAAATTTATTGTAAATGCACGCCACCAGTTAAAGATATTTGCAGAAGAGTAAACATATTCATCTGCTCTTACTTTAGCATCTGCTACTGGATCTGTACTAAACTTAATTGTCAAACCGATAAATTCTAATGAAGTACCATTCTCGATATCAACACAGTATTTATTAAACGTAGAGTAAGATTTACCACCTCGTGATATATTACTACCAGTGTATGTACCACGAAACTCGATCTTACAACCTAGATCAATAATTTCTTTATGTCTCTCTTCACTAGAACCACCATAGGAACTAAATTCAGAATTGGCAGCCTTAATCTTTTCATTCAAAGCGTCTGTACTAGGACCATAAGGTCTAAATATAATCGTACCACCACGGAAATTAACTTTAGTACCAGATCGATGATTATTTGGATTTACTTCATATACTGGATTATTACCAGTAATAGATACCATTTTCTTACCAATAACGTGAGTCTTTCCTTCTTTCAATAGGATGGTTCTTCGTACTCCAGAAGTACCTTGATCCAACGCGTAACCGATAGTAGCTAATGGTTTGTCTTTAGTACCTCGATTATTGTCCAGAGTAATTGGTTCATCAACACCAAGATCAGGATCGACATACAAGTTAGCATACATTTCGTCAGGAATTATACCGTAATACAAACCATCTTTGTTCCATCGAATATTATTCTCGCGCACTGTAGAAATAGGAATAACATCTTTGATCAGTTTTGGTTGTTCACGACCAAACAATTCAGTAATACGTGCAGTAATCTTATTAGCGTCTACATTCACATCGGCAAATGTACGGTCTTTAACGTTAGCATTACTGATACCTAAGTTAAATGCTTTACCGAATAAGGATTTCAGAATCGCTTGACGATCTATCGTAGATTGACCTTCTGTAAATTTAACCAAGTTATCTTTTAACGTCGTTTTAATATCGTTATTGATAACATTAGTAATTTCGCGATTCACATCACCTAATGCTTTTTCAGACGCAAGTTTGTTTGCGTTATTACCTGTTTTCTCTTGAGAGATGTAATCACGATAGTCAGGTGCTTTTACCCATTCAGTAAATGCGGTAGCACTGGTACTGGTGCGTTTATACACGCTATCGGTATCTCGTGCATTCGCTGCTTGTTCAGGATAAAAGATTTGGGTTACACCATTGGTAGCTGGAACAATGATCAGAGTACCAGATTTATTAATAGGCATATTTCTTGTAGCGCCATTATAAGAAATCTTGTAAGTACCAATGTGATCGATTGTATTCATTTGGTTAAGGTCTGCAAGAGCACCATTACGATAATTAAACATCGTACCCAAGTCATCTGCATCGACAGATACTTTAACCAATTTATTACTACGGTCTTTACCGATCTTAACAACATTAGTCATGTCTCGACCAGCACCAGCAGGACGAATTTGTCCAGCACCTGTACCCATGTGTACAAAATCATCTTTAGCATCTTCGATGGTTTTATCAGAAGATTCATTAAGTACAGTTTGGTAAGGTTTACCCATAAACAAAGTAGTGTCAGCAGCACGAGCTGTTTTATCTAACTTACTACCTTGTAAATTAGTAACTGCGGTTTGGACCGTATTAATCTTAAGATCTGTTTGTGCTTTAGTATAACGATCATCAATCAATGCACGTAAATCCGTACGCAATGAATTAATTGCTGTACCTAATTCTTGAGTAGTAGGTGCACCAATAATCGCTGGAGTAATACGGTGAGGGTTTTGAGCAGCTACGTGTTGAGCTAACTTATCATTAAATTCTTTTGCCTTACCATCTATCTTAGTACCAAGATCGTTAATCAACTGACGTAATTGATTTGTTAATTCAGCTTGACTAATTTTATAATTACTAAAGTCATTCATGACCGGAGTAACGGATGAATTAATCAATGATCGAATCTTTTTCAGCTCATCCCAAATGACATCATGAGAGGCTTCGTCACCTACCAAAACCGCACGAATGTATCGTTCGATAATATAAATTAAAGATTCGTAACCAAATGTTTGGTAGATCGGATGTCGGTGATCTGCTGGGTTAAATGTCGTCGGTTTATTACGAATATTTTCCCATTCTACTGGACGATTATCGTGAGATAAGTTATCCAGCTTTTGTTTTAACAGATTTACATTCGCACCAGTGTACTCGCCACCTACTGCTTGATACGTAACTGCAAAACGATTACCTAAACTACTGTTTGTTACTACGATGATCATAGAGGCTGCTAAGCCTGTTTTCAAAGCAATAACTTCAGAGGGATCTTCAAAGAAGTAATCAGTACGTGGTACTTCTTGACCAGATGTCAAATCAGTAAGAATAACTGAATCATTGTAGAAATGACCGTAATGAGGAACAATCACTTTACGAATACGCTGAGTTGTTGTGTGTTGTTCGTTACTTACTAAGTTATTAGGATTTCTACCTGATTTGTCAAATTCATACCGAACCTTAAGGTTTGGGGTTTGGTTTGCCATATTGACTTCCTTAATTAAACGTTTAATTAAATAAATAGATAAAAGCTATAGAGTAGTGGCCACTACTCTATAGCCATTCAATATTATATTACTGCCATTTCGGAGCAGGTACGTGCTCTTCTTTGAACTTGTTGGTACGGCTATCAAACAGATATTCTTTCACTTCAGCAACAGCTTGTTTTTTAGCTTCACCAATCAGTCTAATAATCTCTCGGTGTAAATCACCTACTGCTTTCTCAGTAGCTAATTTATTTGCATCAGCACCAGAAATACTGTTAGACATCTTGCTAGGGTCTAAGTCAATACGAACCCAGCTTGACCAAGTATCATTGGTATTAACTTGACGAGCGTAAATCGCACTACCCTCTCGAGTAAAATACCATTGTTGAACAGTATAGTAAGAAGGCATAACCATCAAAGTACCATTCTTAGCAACCGGATAACCTAAAGCAGTAGTCGCATTAGTATCTGACGATTGAGAGTATATACCTACATCCGCAGTATTCTTCAAACTATTGATAGACTCACTGGTCAGACCTTTACGATACAAGAACATATTGCCCATATCGGTTTGATCAATTGTTACCGCTGGAAGTGCATGGCTAGATTTAGACTTACCGATCTTCACAACGTTTTGTTTAGTACTACCAGTAGTTGTTACAGGATGTTGGTTAATACCGCTACCCATGTGTACTTTTGAATTATCTTGGCTCTCAATGATGTCTGAAGATATTTCACTACGAATCGTTGCATAGCTCTTACCCTCTAACTTAGCAGAGTTTACAGCCGTTACATTTCTCTTCGCTTCGTCGATAATCTGTTGTTCTGATTTACCGTTAAGCTGAGTTGCATTGACATTGGTCTTAGCATCTGAAATTACTTGTTGTAAAGAACGTCCACCAAGTTGAGCGGCATTCACGTTTTGCTTAGCGTCTGAAATGATCTGATCAGCAGTTTTGCCACCGAGTGTAGCAGCACTAATATTAGAAGCAGATAAAACATAATTACGCAATGATTCTTTATTTAAACCATCTAATGTTTTAGCGTTTACATCTAAACGAGCCTCATCAATAATTTGTCTTACAGTATAACCACCAATAGTAGTGGTTGCTGCTTTAATCGATTGGACTAACTCTTGTTTGAATGTATCTACTGACTTACCACCAATACTGGTCGCATTAGTACTACGTCTGGCTTCTTCAATGATTTGTTGAGATGTTTTACCACCCAACTGAATGGCATTGACGTTAACTTTTGCTTCTGAAACAATTTGGTCTTTTGTTAAACCACTTAATTGAGTAGCATTAACATTTGTTCTGGCATCTGCAACTACTTGTTGTAAAGTCTTACCACCTAATTGCGTAGCGTTGACATTTTGCTTAGATTCATTAATAATCTGTTGAGATGTCTTACCATTTAACAAAGTAGCATTAACATTTGCTTTAGCAGCATTAATAATAGCGTCTTTATCTAAGCCATTTAATGTCGCTGCATCAATTGTACTGGTTGATAAGAGTTTAGTCGTAAACTGTTCTGGAGTCAGACCACCAAACTTATTGGCATTGCCCGCAGTCAGTTGTAATACTTTAGCAGGTAAGTTAGCTGCTTGGTCACCTGTAGCTGCTTGCAGAATGGCGTTCAATCTGTTCTTTACGTCTTCTACCATTTCAGTATAAGTCAAACCGTTAAACTTAGCAGTGTTAGCAGAAGTACCATCCAAAACAAAAGATTTTACTTGTTGACTATTACGTCCATCGAACAATAAAGAGTCTGCAGCTTGTTCGCTTTTACCTAATTTTGTATTCAGTCGTCTAGTTATTTCGTCTGAAGTAACAGCACCGATATCTGCCGCAGTTAAACCATGCACATTACCACGAGCATTAATGTGATCATTGATCACCGGCATTGCGATGGTATTGATGATATCGCGAACACCACGTGGTGTAACATAGTAGTTATCGGTATTGTTATTACCATTATTCAGAGGTAAGATATCTAAGTTACGGAGTTTATCCAAACCAATTGCTGCTTTACCAGAACTACGCATGGTACGTTCAACAACATCCGCAATCATCTTCTGTAAGCGAGTATTATCACTAGCGCCTACTCGTTCACCTAATTCACGCAGTACGGTTAACAAATCACCCCACGATGTCATGTCAGCAACATCATGTGAGTGGCTTGATGGTGGGAATTGATAAGGTATATTTGCTACTTGTTCCCATGTTGTATATACAGGATTGTATTGTAAGTCAGCAATGATCTCAGCAATCTTATTTGGATTGATTAACCAATCACCACCTACGGTACGGTATTCTAAGTAAATATCACCTGCTAAGTTACGATTGATAAATGAAATCGCACCATAAACAGGAATACCTGTAGAGTTTACTGCTTGTAAAAACTCGTAACCTAATTTATAGTCAACTCCTTCGTTTAAAAACTGTTTAGCACCTTGTTGCGTTAACTTATAAACTTTTAAGTCTCTAACGTAAAATGGTGCGTAATCAGGAATAATGTAATGGAAATCGTATCCATTCTTTGGAGTAAGGGTGTGTCTCTCATTGGTAATGAGATTAGCCGCCAAACGGGCAGTTTGATCGAAAGCATAGCGCGGAGTACTTTGTGCCGCCATCTTTTAATCTCCTTGAAAATATGAAAATAATATTTAGCTAAATATTATATAAACTTTTTAAAATTTATATCCAGAGCGATCGTCATATTATTGCGATTCTCTCTTAACCGAATGAGGCATTTAATGAATTACACAATTAACCAAGCTATTGGTAAAGTCATTGGGGAACTCGCATTATGGGAAAAGATCCCTTTGAACGACAGTATCGAAACGCTTTATAAAAAATACAGTTCTATTCGATTAGAACTGACAAATAAATACACTAAGAAAAAAGGTGTAGTGGTTTTAGACAATTACTTCGCCAACATGGATAGAACCAAGACCATTGAAGGATGGTTAACCAGTATTGGTGAAAAGAAATTAGACTATTCCAATGTAAAAGTAAAACTAGGTAAAAAAGGTTTACTGTATCGAGAAGTCTTAAGTAATAAATTTAAAGTCATTCCTGTTTTAAAAGGAAAACTTCCAGATGATGATTTAAGTCGTAAAGCAAACTACGATGACTTATTCATTACTAAAGAAGGTGTTAATCCGATAGACTTACAAAAGAACGTATTGTTTACTGTTAATGGTTACTTACACCAGACTGATGCTAACAGTAAAGGTCTATGGGTGACTGATGGTTACAAAACCATTAAGAAAAGAAAACGCCACTGTATTGGTGCGATTAGTTTTGAAAACCTAGGTGAAGTCAAACAAATCGATATTAACGATAGCATGATTTCTAAACTAAATGACAAAATCGGATTGTACTCTGAGTGTGTCATCGATATTGGTGAAGATGTATCCGATAAAACCGTTATCTTGGTTTTAGGTGGCTTCATGCACGTATTGGACTTTGATGTCTTTACTTTGATTTCTAGTTCAGCTATTAAAGTTAAATTTAAGAATATTCCTTTATTGGAACGAGTACATGTTTCTGCAGATGATTTAGATATTTCAGATGCTTTCTTCCACAAAACATATGGTGATAGAAATCTCATTTTGAAAGATATCTATTCTGATGATTTTATTCGTTCTTATTTAAATCACAGTACGTCATTTATCGTCCTTTTAAATAATCCAGAAGTATTTAAAGAGATTACTTATCCTCAGCAACGAAATATTCCAAATAACTACTTAACGGATCATAAACCAATACTCCCAATAATGACTCGATTAGGTAAGTTTGAAGAATACGTCGCGATTAAAGATGTGGATAAATATGTTCTGGAAACGGCAGATTGTCAGTATCGTCCTAGATTTTATAATACTTTTAGAATAGAAAATAAGAATACTTATTTAAACGATGCTAGTATCCCTACTAATCGTTTACGTATTCCTTATGCTTATTTCTTTAATCTACTAACTTTCTTATAAAACATATTAGAATACTCCTCTACTCCTTTCGGGGTAGAGGAGTAAACTATATGTTTAAACAACAATTCTTGTAGATTTGTCGTAATCAAATTCTTTTTTAGGTAGATCAACTTCATCAGGGATGGCGACACAATAATCCCTTGTCTCTAAGAATTCTAACCCTATAAAAAATTTGATCAGTGAAGAAGTCGCTTTAAAGAAATCCATATCAGATAACTCTTCAGTAACTTCTGCTTGTTTGCTGAAATGAGTACGGATGTCTTTTTCTAATTCTGCTAACTGTTTCTTACCTTCATCAATACTTAAAGGCATGATGGATGGTGCTACAATACATACATCATCTAATCGATTGCTGGCTAATTCCATGGTGTATTTCGTTAGCCACTCTGACCAATTATATAAGTAAAAGAATGTAACGTTATCTCTAATCCATCCAGGGGAGATATTTAAAGGATCTTGACTGATTACCCTAACTGGGATAATGTTGTTTGTCCTTACTTTCAGGCATAAAACCATGGTATTGATTTCTTCGCCTGATAGTTTATAAGGATAGATATTCAAGATCAATTCTGGATTTACTAAACGTCCATCTTTACTAAATTCAATAATAAAGTCAGCAACAATACTACCTAATCGAAACAGTAATGCGGTGGGCAGAGAGTTCTTTAGCGTCTGTACATTTCTCTTGCTGTAACGTTCTCTAAACTCATTAAGATTCATTCCTGGAAACTCATCTCTTTCTCTGAAGTAATACCCTTCTAAGAGAAGACTATCTGCTTTCTCTGCATCCATTTCCATTAATGTAGCAAATCGAGTATCGAACAAACAATCAAGATCGATTAATACACCATGTTTCTTAGGTTGAGCGTTTGCTTTCATTGCTTGCTGGAGCCTTTGATATCATTAAAGATTCTACTTTATCCAACAGACTTAAATCTGTCGTAAATAAAATAGCCAAAATCATTTTCAAGAATGGATACTCATCCAGTAATTTTCGATAAGTATCGTATTCTGTTTTTTGATTTATGTCTTCTGTTTTCAGTGTACGATCAATACTGTAAAGGACTTCATCAAGTTCATCACCAGCTTCGACTCTGAGTAAAATAAGAAGATCTGTCAATACTTTTACAAAACCACTGTAGCTGTCATTTAGTCGTAATACCAGCGATTGAACAGTATCCAATTTAACAATATCTGTAAATCGATATCGTATAGGAATATTGCTCATCATCACTCTAAACTCACTGTATGTTTTTTCATCATAAGTCAGCAAGATTTTAGCCAACGAATGATAAATCTTGTATTCCAATATACGGTTATTAGACGATAGGTTTTCTATTTTCTTTAAGAATTCTGCTTCAGTTTTAAGTGAATCTACAAGTAATACATTGGCAATATGTTTTTCTTGAATTTCTTTATCGGTATTAGACGAAGTAAAATCCAATTGATCTTGATCATTGTCTTGATACATTTAATCATTCCTTTTTATTTAGTTAGGAGTGTTGTTTTTAGCATCATTGCGGTTAGATAAGAGTGAAGCATTTTAGTCGAACCAACCGTACCACTGTATGGTTTTAATGCATTCGCAGAAGCTCTACCCATTTGCATAATAGATTGCTCAATCAAACGAACACCGTTCTCTGAACCACCCCTAAAGTGCATCATCTCTTCTACTGTTTTTGTCAGACCCATTGCCAATAATGAGTTTACTTCAGGATAAGACAGACGAGCTGCTTTAGAATCTTTAGAAGTTACCTGACCTGTAAATACATCAATATGGTCGTTGTCTTTAGGAATAGAAACTTTTTTAGCAATCAGCTGTTGTTGTACACGAATAGGTAAATGGATAACCATTGATTTTTTATTCGATAATTCATAACCACCTTCATCATCTTTAATCCAAACTCGATGGTATAAATTAACATTGTTTTCATCTGCTACTTTTTGTAAGGTGTCCGAATCGAGACGGTAGTTATCATCACCTACAGGAGTGATTAATTGTAAAAACTCCTGACCATTAGCAAACTTGATCATGAGTTCATCAAATTCTTTATCAGAAAGAGATTCTAGCCACTTGCGGGTAATTTCGCCATTATCTGATTTTGGAAGCATACTCTGAACAAGATTTACACATTTTTCTATCGTAGCTTTTCTTTTAGGAGTCATGTATTCATTCCTCTTTAAAATAATTAAAATAACATATAGTCTACACAGTCATAGGACTGTGTAGACCTATGTATTAATTACTTTGTTGTTCGGCGCTATTTTTAACTAAATGCCTAACGATATGCTTTTTGGCATACTCTGTAAATTTACCATCTGGAGTCAGATATTTAAATGTAAAAGGTTTTCCTTCTACGTGACGACGAAGTTCTTCTTCGTCTTCTGTACGAATCAGCACTTCAGAAGTAACATTTCCACTAAAATCACTTTTCTCTTCGATAAGCAAATATTCCAAAGTATCAGCATCGAATCCCTCAATATAAGAAATTGAATTAGCTCCATATTCTTCACTAGGGATGCCACTTACTAAGTAATACCGTTGATCACCAGTATTATAAACCGTATCTTTCAAAAGCTTTTGTTTGGCTTCTTCTTTGAAACTTGGTTCTTTTACCTTTACATCTACTTTAAATTCGTAAGGTGACTTATTTGAATCGATAATGAATTTAGCGTATTGAGTTAAGTTGTTTTCGGAATCAAGATAACGATAACGTTTATCACGACCTTCAACAAAATCCATTACGACTTCTTCATCTTCTGTATCGATAACAATAGTGTCTTCTACAAAAGTACCGTATTTAGTAGTATGTTGTACTAATTTACGTTCAATCAATAAGTAATTTAAATTATACTTATCGATAGCTTCGATGTATTGTGTGGTACCAGGTTCATCATCGATACTAACAGGTGCTGATTCAGGTGGAATATAATATACGTCTCGATTAACAATACGATTAACTGGTTCTTCCTTTAGAAGCTCTCTTGCTTTTTCTTGCCATGTAGCAATTGGTTCTACCTTAACAATCTTATCTAAGATGTTGGTAACGGTTTCATCTTGAGCTTCTTTAATTTTATCTTCGTCTTTAGATTCTTCAACAAAAGGAAACTCATCTAATGCTTCCATTACTTCTGTTTCACCTCGTTCTTGAACAAGTTCAACATCAGGATGCTGTTGCAGTTTTCCAATGACATCAATTAAAGAATCACTGATTATTTGTTCTGTTGCTAATTCTCGGAATACTTTATAATATTCATCTTCAATATCCAACAAATGTTTATTAATATTTTTAGCATATCCAACAATATCTTTGTCATCATCACTAGCAATTACTAACAAAACCAATTTACGGATATTACTAGCATGTTCTTTAACAATAGTAAATCGATTATCTATATCTAGTGCTGTTTCTTTATATTCCATTTTTATTTCCTTTAATTACGAGTAATTACTACGCCTTTATTAATGTTCTTAGGAGGAAGTACAATATTGTCTTCAGACAGAACACAAAAGGCCACATCATTTAAAACCGAATATTCCATGAAAGAATGAGATACCATAAAAATCTGATCTTCAATAAATTCTTCAGATAAACGTTCTACTAATCTCAAAGCATTCTCTCTGTGTTTATTGTCAAACGTACGACCAAATTCATCTAGGTATAAAGGATATCCTTTTAATCCCAATGCTTTCATCGCTACCATTCTGAACGCCAAGTCAATAACTTCACAAATCCCATCAGATCCTTGGACAATATCATTCTTAGGCTTATCAGACAAACCTACAGTCATTGGAAAACGATAAGATAATTCGGTTTCAGATTCTTCTGACATTTTAGATGGGTGAATAACCAGAGGATATGTCCAGATAGAAGCAATCAAACCATTCATTCTTGCTAAGAAGATACGAATATAGCCTAATAGTCCTTCTGCAATTAAACCATCTGTTGGATTCAAAGCATCTAATACCACATCCCAAACTTTCAATTCATTAGAAAGATCATTGACTTGTTTTTCTAATAGTTGAATGGTTTGTCTTTTTGATTCGATTTCAGATTGTTTCTTAGAGAGTCTATACACATCTTCACGATAAGTGGTGATTGCACTATTTGCTGATTTATATAATAAATACTCTGCCATTTCTAATTCATAGGCTTCGTATTGTTTTATATCGTTATCGAGCTTATCTCGGTGTTCTTGGAATTTAGTGATGTCGTTTATCGCTTTCAATACTGACTGATAAGAATCACTCTCTTCTTGTACTTTCTCGTAGAGTTCATTTGAAAGCTTCTCAAGATGTTTTAAATGCTCTTTAGTCTCATTGTAATATTTTTCATCTACAGAAGAAATATTACTTAATTGTTTATCTAATTCATTTACTTGTTCCTGTAATCTATCTACTCTTACTTTAGCTGAAACTTTGTTCATGAAGTTTTGTAGCTTTACTTGAGCGTAGTTAGGCTGTGTGAGGTAGTATCTTTGTTTTAATACCTCAGCACCAATTTGTCCTAAAATCTCAGGATATGCGCTGCAGAGGCGAGAAAACTGCTTAACAATATCCATGTCTTTATTAAGCATGTCTAACTTATCGGTTAATTCAGAGATTTCATGATTCAACTTACTATTGGTTTCTGTTTCATTTTCCAAAATCTCTTTTAACCTATTGAATTTTTCTAATTCAAAACCAGGATGAAATTCGTGTTGACAATTAGGACATTGTACTTTTGCTTCATTCTCTTTTTCTTTAAAAATATTCATCCTTTCGTTAATCTTAGTTAGTCGAAATGCGGACTCGTTAAATAACTTTTTCTTTTCAGTAATTAACCCATCAACATCTTCAATTAACTGTCTAGATAACTCTGGAGATTGAATATTGAATAAAGACATTAAAGTCGTATCGATACTGTTTTGATTATCGATATAAGTTTTGTATTTAAACAAAGCATTTTCAATTTCAAGAATAGACTCGTCATTTTTTACAATGAGTTTAATTTCTTGTTTTAATTCCTCTCGTTTATCCATGATTGCTTTAAACTCTTCTTGAGTGGAGAGTTTCATATTGGATAATCGATTCTCTGTTTCAGTATATTCATCTACACGAGAAGAATATTGTTGTTTTAAACGAACTAATCTTTCAACAATCTCTTCTTTACGTTTATTTAAATCTTCTAAAGTATCTTCAGTGATCCAACGTTTAGAAACCAATTGTTTAGATTTAATTAAATCATTATTACTCTTATTAATTGTTTCTGTTTGGTGATCGATTTTATCTTTTAAATTAAATTCGTATTGAGGATCGGAATATTCTTTTTTATACGGTGCGATCATCCTTAATTCATTAATCTTATTTTCTAAGACTAAAATATTATTCGGAATATCGGTTTGGTCTTCTTCTTGATCATTTGTTAATGTAATGATCTGCTGACGCATTCTTTTGATTGCGCCCATTGCATCACGTTGACGATCTTTTGCCTTACTGAATACTTTTAAACCATAAGAGTAGTCAGTATCACAGAGCATCGTAAACCATTCTTTACGTTTAGCGGGAGTCATTAAAGTAAATCGATCTTTACCAGTAAGTAACATGTGGATTACTTTATTGTAATTAAAGTAATCTTGTACCAACTGATTTTGCATGGTTTGTGTACCACCTACATTTAACTCTTCACCAGTCGCTTCAATTACAAAAGAATGTTTATTGTCTTTAAAGTCAGAAGTCAATACATAACGAACATTTTCTTTTTCTAAGATAATCTTTTTGTATCCATTTTTTGTAAAGTCAGCTTTATCTGCGGGTAATGGAGATAAGTAATGCAATAATGATGATTTACCACTACCATTACTACCAATAATGGCAGTGATACTGGTTTCTGGTGTGATCTTTAAATTCTTAATCCCGCTTAATTCTAATCGAATTGCACCTTCTAATTCTAGAGAAATGATTTTCATTTTTTATTGCCCTTCTATTTAATTATTCAGAAAATATGATTGTTCTTAAATATTATTTATTAGAGGAAACATTGCAAGATGCAGAACTTAAATAACTTAATTCCTTATTCTCTTGGTTATGTTGCCGTAAATAAGGATCCTAATTCTGATATTATTACCGTATTACCTACATCCGTGTTCCCAATGGTGGATGGTGAGATTGTAGACTTGGTTGAAGATTATCAGAGTCGTTCTTTGGACTCACATGGACGCGAGAATATTAACACCATTAAGACATCAAATACCATTACCGCTAAGTGGTTGTGTCGAGATCCTAATATAAAAACAGCACCTGATGTTCGTAGGGGTGCTGAAGTACAGATTTATCGTAAAGCCAATACAGATTACTTCTATTGGGAGACCACCACCAATACAGGAAACTACGAGAAACTAGAAGAGAAAGTATTTGGTTATTCTAATACTCGAGATGAAAATGTTAAATCTGGCCCTGATACAGATTGGACACAAGTTATCTCTACTCGTCGTAAACAAGTGGTATTAATCAACACAACTAAATCAGATGGTGAACGTTGGGCATACCACATGGGTATTGATGTTAAAGAAGGTGTGGTTACCATTAAAGACGATATTGGTAATGCTTTTACCATTGATTCCGGAAACAGTATTTTGAAGATGATTTCTTCAGAAGGTGCATTTATTGAAATCAATAAACGAAATATTAAAATTGATTGTGATAATTTTGAACTGAATGCTGAAAATAATATTTCTGAGAAATCTACACGCAAGAGAGGACAATATAGTGCTGGTTGGAATACTGAGACTCCTGTTCATAGTCAGCTTGGTAACTATAGCATTACAGGTGGCATTACTGGTTCACCTGGTGCTACAGGTGATGGTATCGAATTAGAAGGTATCATGCGTATTAGAGGCGATATGATTGTAAATGGTATTTCCTTTATCAATCACCGTCACCCAGAAACTAACTCTGGTAATACACTTACCCCAGTATAAAGAACATAAAAACAATACTCCTTAGGACCTAATCGTCCTAAGGAGTATTTTCGTTTATGCTACATTTGACAAATGAGAATGATTTTCCAACATCTTACCAATATCTTCTTTCATACTGGTTGGATTGTATCTTAACCAGAGAGGAGTCTTTGATAAGATCTCTTCGATCATTTCATTCTTCGCTTTTTCGGTCAGAACATATCGTCCGTTTTTAGACAATTCTGTCTCAATGTGTTTAAGTTCTTCGCCATTCCAAAAGGACTGGCTAAGTTCCATCCCTAGGCCAACTGCATGATCACGTTCACACACATTAAGTATTTTGTTAACGCGATGATATACATTGTTATCTAGGGCATTCACATTGAATAACTGACGGTAAAGAGACGATAAAAACAGAGTCCTTATCATTCTATCTGGTAAAAGATAGGTTAGAAAAGCAAACAGAGTTTTCATAATCCATAACCTTTTTATAGAAAAACATTAAAATAAAATTATCCGATCAGAATCTGGGATGAATAAACACCTCTCCAAATTCCATAATCTTTAGTTTGTAAACCGTTTTCTGTTTTCTTGTGTGTTTCTATAAAAACTGCGAAGGAGTAAAGATTACCGGAATGGTGCCACGACAGTAATTTGACAGATGGAAATTCACCTTCGATACTTTTTAATTGATTTCTATTTAGTAAGTCGACTCCAGTAGTCAAGATGATCTTTCTTGTTACTGGATTTTCATCACCAAATAATGCTTCTAATGCCAAAGATTTAAAATCCGTGCCAAATTCTTTCTTTAAACTTTTTCCGAGTATAGCTTTCTCTTTCTGATCTCCTCTGAAGTCTTTACTTACAGAACACTCAAACGTATCATATAGAAGTTCTGTGATGTCTTGTTCTCTAATAGCAATGTGTTTACTACGATAGTTAACTAATTGCATATAGAGTGATTCGAAATTACTAAAATTACGAAGTGCAAGATATACAGGATCATTGATATATGTTAGCATTTTCCCATCTACAGTTTCTAGATTGGGTGTTCCGAAGCTACGAGAAATCCATCGTTCTTTATGTTTCAATAAATTTGCATACGTCTTTGTATCTGAAATTGTATTCATGTAAAGACAATACATCATTTCAGGATGAGCATAATGTTGAACAATCCATTTCTCTTGTACTTCTTCGATTAGGTTAATTATAGGGTCCCCACCCTCGACTACCACAACACCTACCTGCGCGTCGGCAATCATCTTGCCGGTGTAAATGTCGATTGGTATCATTACCTTTCGTTTGATAACAACCTCTTCTTTGGTTTTGCTATCAATAACGATTTGCCTTTCTAACTTTTTATCCTGTGTGATTTCACCAGGATTACCAATAAAGAATACATCTTTATTTTTTCGAGGAGTGAATCCAAGATACATTCTTTTATTATTCAAGAAAGGATGGATCTTTTTTGGTTTTCTTTCTTCAGCCAAATCTTCGAATGTGATTTCTCGTTCATGACGAGCATTATCTTCGCTTAAATAGAATAAGTTATTTGACAATGAAGCAGCAATAGATGCCATTTCATCAGCAAATAAATTCGGAATGGATGATTGAGTACGATCGTCGTTCTTAGCATCACCATGCCCTTTAATCCATTTTGCCATGTATTTTAAACCTTGAGTATTAATCATGGTTTGTAAACGATGGAGTTCTTTGAGAATTTGGTTATTTGAAAGAGGAGTGCCTGTGTTTGGGTTACAGTAATCGAACTTATTTAGTTTTTCTAAATTAGCAATCGCTTTTAATACATATTGAGAATCACTATAGATTAAAGCAATATCTGCTTTTGTTTCAATAATGATTTCAAATGCCCTTACCATTGCTTGTAGTTCGGCTGCATTGTTAGATTGGATATCAGGATAACCTTGTGCGTGTTCTTTAATTGACGTAACATTAACCAGATAAGTTTTATCTGATTTAACCATCTCAATAAAAGACTCTTTACTTTCCACATTAGGAGGAAACGTTTCCGCATGGATATCTTTTGTCGCATATCCTTTTGTTGTTGGTTTGAGATTCCCAATAGGGAATTTGCGTTCAATTGGATTGGTATTGTATGTATACCAGTGTAGTCCTCGTCCATACGAACCAGGATTCTTTCTAAATGTGCCACCGTCGCAGTAAATGACTAATCCAGTATAATTCATTCTAATTGTCTTTCTTTAAACTAAGGGAATCTAATCATAGATTCCCCTAGCGAAAAGAAAATTGAATAAATTAGAATTTAGGATCTTTTTCAAATTCTATTTTAGGTGGTTTGATCTCGTCCTTATTCTTATCAGTTTCATGTGTGCATTCAGGAGGTTTACCATGAGTGATCGAATTAATAGAATTGATCAACTTTTGGTTTCCCTCTTCTAATGTTTTAATTTTCCCTTTTTGAAGGCTATAACGAGTTTTCAATTCCTCGAAAGCTTCGTAGTACAAATTGAAGCGATCGGTAATCTTAATGTTATAACCCAAAGAAAGCACCAATACAACGAAGAATAATAGTCGAGTTTTATGATGACGGATAGCTTGGCCTGGTTTTACTTCTTTGCCAACAATCCATTCCCACAAAAAATCAATTATTGTTCTAAACATCTTGGTTTACCCCATTTTATATTTATATAATTTTAAAGGTGCTATAAATGGCAAGATCACTCAAGGCGTTTGCCACTCATTCGTTTTTTACATCGAATGAAAAGCTAGTTGTCCATACATTTGGCGAAATGTCTACTGAAAGTCGGACATACGAAAAAGATGTACAACTATATTCACACAATACGGACAAAAATATCGTATTAAATGTACTTAGTAGTATGGAGAATGATCGTGATATTGAAATTAAATCTACTGACCGAGATTTAGCATTAGATATTAGTAAGCATATCTACGATTATACTCTAAGAGGTGCTCGTGAGATCTACGTGGATGAACTGAAACGTAATCTTCTAGATACCTTCTCTGCACGTGCTCAAAAATTTGAACTAGGCGATGTCGTTACTGACTCTAGCTACTACTGCGTACAATGGGTTCGTTTCAAAGATCTCGACGATAATGAATTCTGGATTTGGTTCTCTGACCAATCATTCCGTTCAGAATACGACGAATACGAAATTGATGTTATCTTTCCAGTAGAGAATGTCGATGTATTCTTCTCTTCTCGAGTAGAGGTAGAAAAAGAACTGGCTAAACGTCCTGTTGATGTATTAACCAGAATTGCTAACTCTAAGAAAGCAAACTCTCCTGTTACCATCTTCCGACTAGATATTTTTAAATGGTATAATCCGGTTAAATTTACACCAGAACTAGACACTAACTGGTATATCTTGATCTGGGGTGATGCTGGTGATACCATCGATGCGGTTAAAGATAAAATTCAATCAGAGATTCTGAAGAAATCCAAACACTCTCGTGACGAATGGAAAAAAGTATTTCCTGACATCTTTAAACGTAATGAATTCATTATTGTTCCACAATGGGATAACTTGTCTAATGAAAACAAAGTACGTGAACAAGCATCATTGTACTCTCCTTTCGTTACACTGTCAACAGCTGTAGAGAAATATTGTAAGCCATTTATGGCTGATATGTCAGAAGCACATATTAATGCAAATGTTCAGGCAGTATCTCTTTATTACCGTGCGGTAGCGGCATTGGTTTGTGGTTCTCCAGAAAACAAGGAAAATAAATTTAAGCTTCAAGAAGTTTTCCCTGATTTTATTGATGTTCCATCTACCTCTACTGACTTTGGTTATCAGTCTGCAAACACTCAGGCATTCTCTTTGAAAATTCAAGACATGCTTGCTGTTGCTGAAACCATGACACCTACATCTTCATTGCCTCGAGAACGAATTACACTTGCTGGTGGTGAAATGATTAATGGTGAGAAAATCTTTACTCGCACTACTCGGAATAACAAACTATTCTTAGTAATGAAATATAAAGATGTTCATTACCTGATTGCTGCTAAACACAACTTCTTAAAGTAAGGAAATTATTAAATGGCTCTAAATAACCCAACAGTTGGTTCACGTGGTTTGTGGGAATTAAAGACTCCTTATCAGTCCTACTTACCTGTTAACACAACTTTAGAATGTACAGCAATCACCAACTATGGTCAGCTGTTCTCCATGGGTATTGATCCTTACCAGACTTACTATCAGAAATACAATATCTCTAAAGAAGATTATAAGAAACATTCTGACGAAGGTGGTCGAATTATCTTCTTAAGAACCGATAGTGGTCAGATATATTCTTTTCCATTACATTATCTAATATCCTATCCTATTGGTACGGGTGTTAATTATTGTTCTATTGGTATTGGCCTGAGGTTAGGCGCATTACCTTTAAACACTAATGTAGAAGCATATATCCAAAAGGTTGAAGAACTGGCTGACTCTATGTTGGGTGTCAATGTACAAGCTGAAACCATGGCATTATCAGAAATCATGATTGTGGATAACGCATCTCATGTTCGTTTAGAGAAAGTTAGGAAACAACGAACAAAAGATCATCGAGCCACACTAGATCAACTTGATGAAGCCAATCGTGCTAAAAAAGTATTGAGTGATAAATTAGGTTTGGTAGAAAGAAAGACGATTGAATTAAGTAATCGTATTTTGGATCTTGAAACTTTATTGCGTAAAAACAATATAAATTTTGAAACACAATAAATTATACTCCTCTACCTTTACGGGTAGAGGAGTATAATTACTATATGTTGTTCATTAAGCTGGATCACAGCAATGATCATCGCCAGTAGAAGATTGATCTTCATCATCATCATCTTCTTCTACTACGATATCGCCATCGTCTTGAACTTTCTGAATCACTTTTTCTAATTGCTCTTCAGAAACAGCGGCTACGGATTCCTCACCTTGAGTCAGTTCGATACGATCTTCGAGATCAGACAATTCATCGATATAAACTTGAGCATCATCTACTGCTTTATTCATTTCATTGTTCACGTTGATTTGATGTGCTACAGCTTCTTGAATTTCTTCTGCAGGATCTTTAGGAACAATCCAGTCAGGATTCAATTTACCGTTATTTACATACTCAGCCATGTAAGGGAATACAAAAGTATCCAAGAGTTCTAAGAACTCAGCAGAGTCACCAGTGTTACCCAAGGTAGTACGAACATCCAATGTATCTACAACTGGATCGCTATCCATACCCATTTTGTAAATAATGATAGACAATTCACGAGACAGTGTATAGATTTGCTCGGTAATGGGCTTGTTCACCAGCAATGCACGAAGTGTTTTTGCATCAAAACCCATGTCGTTCATCAGATCAACAAAACCAATATTGTGTTTCTCACACAAACCACGGAAATCACGAAGGATAAAGTTAGGGTCAGTAATCAGTGCTTCAAAAGACTTATCTGAAATACCAGTGTTATTACCTTCTGTTTCTACTGATTCAGTAGTTTCTTCTACGGATAAATCTTGTACCAATTCTTGTTCTTGAGTCATTTTAATAATAATCCTTAATATTAAGGTTAGAAAAAGAGTAAGGAGACTAGGATCTAGAATAGTCCCCTACCCGTGAAAAACTATTTTTTAGAGGTTACAACTTCACCAGCCATCAACATCTCTTCTGCTTTAGAAGATTTAGCATATTTCTTTTTAATGGTTTTCTTATCTGCTTCTAACCAGAATGGATGATAAGTACCTAAAGCCATACGCATAATATCGATGGTGGATAATTCTAACTGATCATGATCTTCATCATCGGCACTCCAGAAGTATCGAGTATCTAAAATCATATTCCAGTCATAACCTTCCATTTTTACTTTTTCAAACAAAGTAGCTGGCGTTAATTCTAACAAACGATTATCAATACTACGAAGATGTGTAGACCAATGTACGGTCATTTGAAGCATGTCTGCACAAATTTGAATGGCACGAGCTAATTTACGATCCTCATCCATCAATGTACGAACAGTTGTACGAGTTAATTTTTGTTCGGGATAAAGAATACAAGATACATCTTTAAAATTACCTGTTTGAGTAATTTCACCATGCAAACCATAATTACCGTGAGTACGTAAGAAATGGAAATTGGTTAACTCTTCTAACACACCGTATTTTTGAGATACGACGATATTTAAGGTATAACCGGAAGGGCCTGTTTTACAACGCCATTGTTGAATCGATACGACATTTAAGTCATCAACGTTATTATCGTTGGCGGCATTCTTCAATGGATATTCCATGATGTTCTTATCAGCTTTATTAGCGAGTTTAGCTACTGCTTTAATACCCCACATACAAGTCGATAAGAAAGTGATGTTTTCAGGAACACCTTTCATCTTACGACCGTTATCTACATGCTGTAATGGTTTGTGTACCGGCGCATATGGATCCATTTGTTTCAATTCACCGTAGTGAACTGTACCAGTCAAATAGGTATTGGTGCCTACCAATAAGTCAGGTAATTCATCGATCATGTTTTTCTTGAACTTACCTGAGTTCATGGCAATCATGTTTTGTTTAGAATCACCAAGATCTGTTTTATCACGAAGTTCTTGTACAGCTTCTACTTCGAATTTTGAAAAAGAGTCTAATGTAACGAATGTAGGTAACATGATTTTCATCTGTTTACCATCTCGATCCAGTGCAGGAATTTCAATTTTAATAGAAGCTCCCTGTTTCTTTTTACCATACATCCATTCTTTAGCCATCTTGAACCATTCATCACCTTTATAAATAGATGACTCTGTAACAATCCATCGACCAGTTTGAAACCAGTCTGCTTCTCTTAGTGAGCCTACAATTCGTTTCAGTCGAACTTCTAAGCCAGGAATGTATGCGTTGTTCTCGGTATCGTATTTTTGTCCTGATGCGTATCGATGAATACGAAATGCCGCTACTTCATTAACGTGATCTGCCAGAGCGGATTTATATGAGTTACCAGGACCAACAAAGATAACCGAGCCATTATGTCCACCATTTGTGATATAACGTCCATGTACTGCTTTAACAGGTGATCCTGTAGGGATATCCATTAGACAACCTACGTTGATATTTGTACGCAAGTAAGGCGATTGCTTCGCAGGCATTTGGTAGAATCCAGTAATCATTTTTAATATTACCTCGGGTATAAATTGGGTTTAAGTTGATATTTGTTCAAACTATATCTGTTAATAAAAGATTTAGTCTATTAGAATTCATAAAAGGAAATATAAATTTATGTCTATTCAAAATAAATTCTCATTTCAATCTAAATGGGATGTACCATTGTCCGTTTCTACCGAACAACTTCGTGAGAATATCGAACAGTTGAAAACTTTAGAAGTTTCTAGCGAAGGTATCATGGATGTCGTTAGTGATTTCTTCGATCGTGCTTTTAATACACTTCGTCTGGCTAGTCAGTCTGTTTTCAGTGATGATAAGAAAACTCTTCATTTAGATATTGGTCGTCTTAATCGTTTAGATAAAACTAAGATGAGTCGTGGCTATGCATCCATGATGGATAATGATGTTTCTATTCCACCTGGTATGTGTGTTGATTACGATACCTATACCAAACAAATGTTTAATGTTACTAAAGTATTGAAAGATGTGATCAGTCAAGTCGTACAACTGCGTATTGATATCGGTCGTGTTATTTCTAACGATAAAGGTCTGACAGACTCTACATTGTTTTCAGACATGAACTACATTCGTCAATCTGACGTCATTGCTAAAGAATTGAAACAACTGTCTGCCATGCGTAAGCCAGATGACTTTAATGCTAAAGCTAAATACGGCGACGTATTTAATTCAGGTATCGATATTTGGACAGTCGTTAAAACAGCTGAAAATTCTAATGATTTGATCAATACGATCGATCGTAAGAAATTGCAAATGGAGATTGATTCCACTGTACAATATATTCAAGACCTACATAGCAAATCATCTGAAGGTTATTCTAAACCATTGATCGCTAAAATTGGTAATGCAGTTACACGAGTAGCTGAAATTGTAGAAGCCTTCTCTGTAACGGTTTATAGTGCTGAAGTATTGTGTACTGCTTTGAATAGTGCTATTGCTGAAGCAGAAGCATTTTCTAAATAATAAGAATATACTCCTCTACCTTTATTGGGTAGAGGAGTATTTCTTTATTCTTCTTTCTTCTCTTCTTCTTCTGGTTGTATTTTTGCTTTTAAAGTAGACATTATTTCATCTTGGGAAATAATTACTGTACCGGTTACTAATTCATCATCTCGAATTTCTCTACTTGCATTAGGCAATTCAAAAACACGTCCTGATGGTTGGTAGTCTGGACGATGAGGGATACTGTCTTCTTTCATTCTTTCAGAACGAGTACGTTCATTACGTGATAATGCTTCAGCTACAATAGCTGCAGCCAGTGCTGCATTAGAAGTATTGGCTTCTTCACCAGTTTGAATACGAGCTTGAGCAATGATTACTTTATCCGTAGATTCCATTGCTTTTAATACTAAAGCAGCAGCATCTGGATCATTAGCAATCGCTCTTAAATCAGTCGTCATTAAACGAACCAATGATTGACGCAATTTAATATTCTCATCCAAGATACCTTGTTTATCATGTTTAGATGTCTCGCCTCGAATTTCAAAATTACTTAAATGAGGACTAACAACTTCTCTAGGTTTATCTAGATTAGTATCAGGCATCATTTCATCAGCATTCATTTTATACTCCTTTAAAATTAAAAATCAATATTCATAATGCTTATCATTTAAATAAAATTCAGATCTATATTATTAACGTGTAATAGGATTTTAAATATAATCTTAATTTAACTTTTCAACAACTTTGTATAGGAGGTAAGAACATGAAAACCAAACGTTACGAATTTACAGGCGAGACAATCGAATACCGTGGCAAGACTCTTCACCAAGTACGTGCTTTAGTCAATATTAATTTATTGACTGATGCTGGAGATGTAGGTGGGTACATCGAGTCAGAGGCTAACCTGCCTCAAGATGGCACCGGATGGGTAAGCGGTACAGCGAAAGTGTTTGACAATGCCGTAGTATTGTCAGGTACTGTTGCTGGAGATGCCAAAGTCTATGGCAATGCGGTAATGCGTGGAAAATACATTGGTGATAAAGCCCATGTATTTGGTAACGCTAAGATTACTGCACATTCCCAAATCTACGGTCGTGCTAAGGTGTATGGCGATGCATATACCTTAGGTACCGCTCAGGTATTCGATAGAGCCGAGGTGTTTGGAAATGCCAAAGTGGGTAAGAATGCTCATGTATACGAATTTGCCAAAGTATCGGGTAACGCCGATGTACTGGGCACTGCTCGTATTCATGGCTCGAGCATTGTAACAGATAATGCCGTAGTGCATGGAGATTCGGACGTAGCAGGTAGCGTTCGTATTGATGGCTACGTATCTGTTTGCTTCGAGGTATCCTCTCCAGAAGACTTTGTGGTCTACAAAAATATTCTTCGTAATGAGGAATATATTACCAGTTCCACAAAGCGAGATATCTGGAGTGTAGGCCGCATTTCCAAGAAAGCTTCGGAAATGGAGAAGTACTTCTCACATCGCAATGAGAAGGAACAAAAGTATATCATGAAAGTAGTCGGAACGCATAAGAAGATGTTCCGGCTTTAAACGAGAAGCTCCGCGTTCCTGTCGGGAGGGGCGCGGAGCAATCGTTTTAGTGATATACTTTTTTTGGTAAATATTATTATATGTTTAGGAAGTATCAATAGCAGAGGCGACCTAGACATCTTCTTCTAATCTAACTGTAGTAAAGGACTATATCATGCTAAATAAATTAGTGAGATTTTTCCATTTTAAAGAAAGATCTTACGATAAGAAAGTAGCTGAAAGAACACTTAAGAATAACGAGACAATGGCTCGTTTTAAAGACTTAAGTAAATTGCCTAGCACTTCGGATAAAATCGCAGTTATTCATGACTTCATGCTCTATCTCGAGGATACTCGTAATAGAGTAGAGAAAATGATGGACAGCGACTTTAAAAAGATCCCGTATGAATTAGGTACGGATTTGAAAATAGAATGCTATGGTATTATTACTAGCGACAATGGTTATCTGGACATCAGATCGCTTTGCGAGTTAAATAAATACCTAGCCACTAAAAGATACGAATATTACAAGGATATTGTTATCTGTCGTATTACTCGTTCTTATACAAATCCAAGATCCTACTTCTTCAATCGCAATACTGGTCCGTCTGACTATCTTGACTTTTACGAATATTTAAAGTCAATTCATGACTTACTGGCAAGGCTTGTGAAAATACCGGAATTTGAAGTGTATATCAGTAGTTACAAAGATGTATTCTTAATCTGTATCTACAACTTAATAATCATCGAGAAGATCTTCGATTACATCCGAAACACTGATAAAAAAGAGGCTATGAAAAATGACTACTAACAAGGAAATTACCTTACAAGGTTTCAGACGTATTACCGATACTGAAAATGGTTCTGTCCAAGACGTATCGAATACCTGGGGTGGTGTACTATCCCTATTACTTCGTAAAATCATTAAAGATAATTACGATGGTAAAGGTGTAGAAGGCTGTCCGCAAATGGAAGACGAATCGTTGATCTATTCTCAAATGACTGAAATCATTGAGGACGCATTACGAGTCTATTCCGGTAATACGCTTGACCAAAACAAAATTACAGCCGAAAAGGCTAGACTTCTTAAAGAGCTATCTCGTGAAACGATCAGTATTAAATATCTAGGTGAATTATTCCACATCCTTGATTTACCATGGGTAGATATCACTGTCACTTTACAGAGAAAATCGGGAACGATTAAATCTTATACTGCCCACGTCGGTGGTGTTGGTTTAACTCAGTACGAACGACCTGTCCGTGATGAAAACTTGATCGAACAACAAAAACTGCACGAAAATAGTGTAGAAATTAACCACGAACTTTACTCTTTAGGAAAGCAAGTTCGGAAAGGAAATGACGATGACTGAACATGAATTGGATCTGTCTGTAGAAACTTCTCTGGATCTCAGTAATGTGGATCCAAGTAAAGACGGTATCGACCACATCCGTATTAACTTAAATGATACAGCTACCATTCTTGGTGAACGATTATTTATTGACCACACTCGCGTATTCTATCATCCTCGATATGGTAGTTTTATTTCTGTAGCTTCAGCCATTAACTGGTTTAAGCTTAAACATAAAGACGACAATGTACGGTCACTGTACGGTGCTCGTTTACGCGAATACGTGAATGAACAAATTGAATCAGGTAAGAATGAATTTCAAACCAAATTCGTTACAGATGAAGTAATGGAATCTTTCTTGATCTATTCGATTATGTCTAAACCAGATCTATTGGAAATGGTCATGAGTAATAAACTTCCTTATGTTGCATATTACTTTGATTCCGATAATAACTTCAAGATGCGTGATAAACAAATGACACGTATCCTGAATAACATCAAACCTAAACTGGTTGATATCAACAACTAAATAAAGATTACGCTCTCTAGAGGTCTACCCTCTAGAGAGTAGTAGTCTAGACGTATGATTTAGAATACTTCTTTTTTTTTGATTAAAGGTTTGAATAAATGGCTACAAATAGTAAAAAGGTAAAGAGAAAACCGACACCTCCTAAAAAAGCCAGTAAAGGTAAAAATGATGCCTCTACTAGTAAAGGTGCGGCTAATGATAAAAAGAATAAAAACACCACGGTATATAACTCATCCCAAGATAATAGTTTAGCAACTAAAGATGCTTATTCGGTAGATTTTAATCAGGGTACTTTAAACAGTCTCTATAAGTTTGCTAATACGCTTAACTTAGATTTAAATAAATTAAGTGAGAAGCTTAGGGGCGGTAAGGATATGCTGAAACAAGTTTCAGGATATCTAAAACAAGCTAATGAAATTAAAAATAACATCAAAGAAAGAAAATTCTTAGATGCTATTGGTGGTTTAGCTCCTGGTGCTAAAGCGGCTTTGGCTAACGCTGGCATTGACGTTAAGAAAGTCGATAGTATTATTGAAGGTGCTAAGTTAGCAATTAAAGTTGGTGAAGATGTTAAGAAAATCAAAAATGGTGATTTATCTGTCCTGAATGGTTTGAATGACTTAACACGCCACATTACTGGGTACGAACTAATCAATGTACAAGATGTGATGGCTGTAAAAGAAGCTGCCACTGAAGTAATGAAAGAGTTCTCTAGCTTAGGTTTAGAAATCGGTGCAGAGTTCAAGAAGCTTGTTAAGTCTGAAAAACATGGTTGGGATATCGCTACGGATGTTACCAGTGAGATCATTCATGACTTATCTAATAATGGTGACTATAATACCATGTTCCATGCTATTGAGTTATCTGATCCACAAAGAATGGAACAGATCTCTGGTAAAGTAGTCGAGAAGATGATTTCTGAATTTAGTTTTAACGCAGTCTTCAATAAAGAAAAAGATAGGAATGTTATCTTCGATGAACTGATGAAAGTGATTTATGCTTTCCGTGGAGGCGAAGTATTATGGATTGATCGTCCTGGTATGCGTAAGATATTTAACTTAAAATTATTCTTAAATGCTTCTAACGATTTTAAAACCTTAATTAAAACAGTTTTATCGACTCGCTATTACTTAAATCCTGAAGATGTTACCGATAAAGTAGCTTCAAGGAAAAGCTTGATCCGATACGATTATAGTAATAAGACAAATGAAGTACTTATGTTGTTAAGTAATGTATTTACAAAAACCAAAACTGACTTCAGTGTTGAGTTTACACGAGATCATTCTGAATTCATTATTAATGGTATTCAGAGAACGGATCAATTAGTATCCCCTTCTGATTTTAAAGCAAATATTTTAGCAAAATAATATATCAAATACTCCTACTCCTTTTTACGGGAGTAGGAGTATAAGATATATTATCGTCCAGCACGGTATGGGAATACTAATGCAGACAGCATAGAACCTACTGCTGTTTCTGATAAGTAAGAACCAAAAGCAGGAGTAGAGAACGCTGCAGCTACATCCAATCGTTTCTGTTGAATACGTCGACGAAGTTTCGCACCAATATAGTACTGTTCATTCAAAGATACTCCGGTCAATACAGCTAACCAGTCCATTAATTGGTTATCATCATCGAACAAACCACGTGACAATTGTGTTGCGATCATACCAAATTCAGAAGTTTTCTTACTAGTTAATAAGGGGGCACCTAACAGTGTTAAAATGTTCTCTGTAAAACTAAACTTCTCAGACAGAGGCATAGAAACATGTTCTTCCATTGCTGCTAATGTAAAACTTACGGTACATGACATCAGTAGACCTTCTGGAGTGAAACCTACGGTACCATCACCACGAGTAATGGTTACTGAATCAATTGCTGCAAATCGAGATTGCATACGACCACGGTCGTAGAATTCACAATAGAATGGAGCAGAGTAAGCATGTTTACCAACAGATTGTGACATTGCGCCTGCTAAGAAACAAGCTAGTGGCATATAAATGTCTTGAAGAGCTGCGCGTCGGTTAGCATACCTAGAAGTAAGAGTAAATGAGTAAGAAGCTTTTGGCAATGTTACTTCTGAAGACTCCCAATACTTAGGCATGGTTACCATACCACCACCACCAGCAATCAGAAGACCTTCCAAACCAATACCTGTCACCACACCCTCAGCAAGAGATTTCAAACCACCTACAATAGACTCCATCACTTTCATTACTGCATTATCGCCTAAATTACCACCTGCTAAGTTAAAGTAAGTAGAACGAGCAGAAGCTGCAGTAGAGTTGATCTTTTCTGCTAATTCAGAAGCACGATAACTATTGCTGAATGATTCAGAAACTGGACCAGTATCGTCTACACGGAATGAAATGAACGCCGAACCTTCTTCCATCTCTGTTTTAAAGTACTCTAATAGACTCGGGCCATTAAGTTCTTCTCCAGATGGTGAGTCTGCAGAGTCATTAGATACTCCAGTAGGTGCTCCTTTAGGATCTTGTTGAGGTTGAGGTGGTGGAGGGGCTTCAACGTTACCTTGTTCATTAACTGATGGTTGATTCTGGGCATCTTGTTCAGTCTGATTACCTAGACCAATACCTACACCACTACCCAACACACCACCAATAGAACTATCAGGGTTATAGATAGTTGTGTTTTTCCACAAAGCATATAGCTGGGATAATGTATGGCCTGCTTTACCTTTAGGTCCTCGATACATCTCTTCGAGAATAGGCATGATGTCAGATCTCTCTTTACCTAATGCTTTCTCAATAATCTCACGACGCTTAATCGCTAAACGCTGACCACGGTTAGCTGCCGCAATAATATCCAGATATACACCTGGCTGACCCAATGCATTTTTCTGAAAGCTATTCTGACCGTATAAGTCTGGAAATGTCTTAGCCGCAATTTCTCGTTCAAATTTATCTGGCGTATATAGATTTAATGTTTCTTCTTCGGATAAACCTCCTTTTTCATTAGCGATCATCTCATCCCATGGCACAGTATTACCAGCTAATTTTAAGTTAACCATGAAGTGGTTAAGTAATGTTTGTGCCGCTGCCCAATACTGAGTCATGCCTGGTTTTAAGTAAGCATAGCGAGAAGTAGGTTTACGAGTAAGGTAATTCACTGCTTGTCCAAGAATAGACATGGCTAACAAAGGCCATGCAACTAACGACACACCAAAACCAATGATCCTACCAATCTGGAAGATAACTTCATGCACCCTACCTTTATTTACTAATGCTGCCGCACCAGGATGGTACATGTTAAATAAGAATCCTAAGAAGGAAGTAAATGCCATTGTTCCAAAACGGAAAGTAACGACTCGGTAGTTATCATCAAATGTTTCCGAGAAGTATGCACCCATACCGTCAGCATTATTTCTAATCAGTACAGGGTTAGTAATTGGGTCAGTCCAAGCAGTTGGTTGTGGTAACGGATTAATCACAATAGATCCACCCATTGCGGTATCGTTAAATTTATAATCACTACTAGACCAGTTACGTTCATCTATAGATAAACCATCTATCTTGTCTTGACCTACGACAAATAACTCCCTTACCCAATCCTTATCGGTAAATTTATTTGTTGCATTTTTCATGGATAAGTTCCTCAATAATTGCTAAATACATAAATGTTAGAATTCACAAATCATAACAAATATCCCCAGACACTAGGAAGCCCTAGTGTCCGGAGTATTCGTTACTTTATTTAGCCATACTAACTATAGGTCTTCCAACACCTGCTGGATTCTTTAAATCCGAAGAACCATTAATTGAATCTCTAAAACTTACCCTTTCTTTAGGGGTGAAACTATTATCTTCTTTACCAGGTTTAGATTTCTCTTTTCTGATGGTACTTAAGATATCAGTCAACAGTTTGGTTTGTTCTTTTGCTTCTTTGAGGATCTCATTAGAAACTGAGAGCAAATCATTCTTAATTGCTTTAGATTGTTCAACAGATGCTTTAGTTGACTCTTTCAAGTTGTTCTTATCGGTGGTTGCTACCACTGCTCGTTTAGCTTTATCTAAAGCCATACTTAACAAAGTAGTACCTTGAGTTTCTTTTTGCATCTCTTCACGTTTAAGCTCAGTAGATGCTAAAGCTGTTTTAACCATCGTGGCATCAATATTACCGACACCTAATAGTTTTCGAATAGAAGCTTGAAGTCTTCCTAATGCATCATTAGGTTCACCATTTCCTGGATTAAATACATTGCCGTACTTAGAAACATCTTTTAAGATATCTCTAGTAATGGTGATGTTGGAATCCGTACTGATGGTATTAGGATCTACATAGACATTGCCTACTTTGATCTTAGACTTACCATCTGTTTTATCAGATACCGTAGTATTGGTATCGTAACCTCGAATACCTGCTTCCATTTCTGGAGTAGTGTAACTATACAATTTAGATGCTTGAGATATGCCTTCTTTTGTATAGCCGAGTTTAGCAAGTACTTTACCTTTCTCGATTTGTTCTTTAGTTACTTTACCATTTACAGTACTGCCACGGAATGCACGGGTTTGACCAACAGCATTATTCATACCACTGCTACGAGTAGCTGCAACACTACCTGCAAAACCACCAGAAGATGTCGCATCTATCTCTGTACCACCGTTCATGTAGTTAGGATCTCGATAAACCCTTACATTATAACCAGCAGTATTTCTGTCTTTATAAGGACAAGGGTGTGAAGATTTAATATCAGCCCACCATTCTTTACCATTAAATACAGAAACGTGACCATACATACGTGCGTTTTTCCACGATGCTCTAGGGTTAGGGAAACATACCGCAATATCACCAACTTGCCAAGGACTACCAGTAACATCTTTCCAACCTAAGTTAAGAAGTTTCTGGCCGTAAGCATAAGCATTACCATTACCACGAGAAGTTTTAATATAACCCGCATGATAAAGACCAAGACCTACCGTAGCCGCACAGTTACCGCCATATCTTTTACCAAGAATGGTGTGTGCAATAGAGCCATTTTTAGTACACCATGCTGCGACCATACCTGGTTTAGTTTTAGCGTTTACCTTATTACCGGTTTTAATAGACCCACCACCATCGTATCCACCTGTATATGGATCTTGCTGATTGTCAAGATCTCTATTCTTCGTCATGTAAGCATGTGCTTCGTTATTGATTTTAAGAAGCGCTTGCTTACGCTGAACATCAGTAAGACTCTTATTGTTCATCACGTATTGTCGTGCTTGACCAAAAGAATTCATCTTATCACGATATTCTTTAGATGGCATTGCTGTACTATTATTACGAGCTTGTTGGGATTTCTCCCAGTCAGCTCTGGTATTTGTCCCTGCTGGAGTACCACTAGATGCACCACCAGTAGGTTTTATCACAACTGGTCTCATTGGGTCTATCTTACGACCTTTGATAATAGCAGCTAAAGAATTGGCATAATTTGGGTCAGTAGCATAACCACCTCTTTGAAGTGCTTGAGCTGCTTCAAAAGGAGTTCTTGCTGTAAAATAACCACTATTAGCATAACGTTTATTCTGTTTAGTAAATGCTACACGAGCTGCAATACCTTCTTCTAAAGAATTATAATCGGCAAATCTGTCGTTTATATAAACCGTTCTACCGTTTAATACTTCTCTTGTTCTTCTAACCGTTCCAGGCTGACCTGGTTTGGCTTTGATACCGAAGAAGTTATTTCTACCGGATTCTTTAGCACCCCACCCAGATTCAACAGCCCATTGTGCTGCTACTACTGCTGGATGTGGATCACCGGCATTTGCTGCCGCCTGCATCACTTTCTTAAACTTCTCGTCATTACTACCAGTAAGATTACCTACGATACGATTATAACCAGATTCAATTTCTTGAGCGACATCACTAGCGTAACCAGCAATATTATTACCTACTTCAGAAATCTTATCTTTAACACTGTCTGGCAACATCTTATCAAGAAGATTTTTCATCATCCCTACAGGAGTTAAATTGAACAATGTCTTGTTCATTTCTTTAATTCTGTCACCGAATGATTTCGATTCATTAGCTGCTTCTTCTGCTTTTACTTTAGCATCAGATTGACCTTTAGAATCTACTTCTTTCTTAAGCTTGTCTACATCGCCATCAATGCTGGATCGATTAGTATTCAGTGCCGTACCAAACGGACTTAAACTAAATGACCAGATCGTTGTTTTCACGCCATCAATTTCAACAGGTACGTTTACGATATCATTCACGATCAACATTTTAATTGCTGGTCGTGCTTTTACTACTGCATTAATATCTGTTGTATTAAGGTGCTTATTCATCGCGGTAACTAAGTTAACAAATACTGGTAAGAAACGATATTTTAAGTATTTACCTAAAATCTCCATACCGGACTTGTCATCTTCTTTAATACCGAACAGTGTATAAGTCTCTTTAATCAGGTCAACAACATCACCGCTATAAGAAGCTGATTTACCACTCCAACTAATATTTTCACCAGCTGCTTTTTCCAGCTGATTCAAGATAGAAATTCGAGTAGTGTCGTTTAAGTTAGATAAACCATAAGCCTTGTACTTAACAGATAAGAATGGATCGTATTTACCATCCACATCTACTGCAGTATCACCATTAGTAGCCGTAATATCACTCTTAATATCTAAAGCTGATTTGATACCGTTCCAGATCATGCCCATTGGAGTATAGGACATTAACTTACTGCTCATTACGGTATCTAAGCCATTAAATACTTTTTTACCTACCCATTTAACTGCATTGTAAGCACCTTCAGCTACACTAGCCGCTAATCTAAACGGAGCAGTAGCTACTTTCCAAACAGCTGTAGTAGTTTTCTTTAAGAGACCAGGATTATTTAAAGATTCACCCTTATTCAGTTTCTCTAAAACCTTTTCGATAAATACAGCTGCGTCCGCACCAGTACATGCTAAGATTTGCATGTCTTTAAATGGAGCGTGCATCTCTGAATATTCACCTGGATTAGGTTTAATGGCATTTAAGTATTTGCGAGCTTCTTCACCCTCTAGATTGTAAGAGTCTTGAATGTCGTATTTTGGATTGATGGATTTCAAAGCACTAACTGATTTGGTAAATGCTGGGATGAATCGTTTATTAAACCAGAACACCCAGCGCTGAGACTGAACCGCATCTTCTTTATCAAAACCAAAGATATCGTAAGTATCGTCCGGATTTACTTTTGTTTTATCAATTGTAATTCCATTAGGGCCTGTTACGACAGCATCCATGACAATACGTTCAAATTTCAGGATTTTAGAAGACCAAGAATCATCTTTATCATGATCGAAACCATAAAGCATCAAACGAGCTTTTTCTAAATCACCGACTTTAGAACCTTTATACATGTCGTATAGTTTACGAGCACCTTTATAGATACCATAACCAGCCAACGCTACTGCACCTGCGGCTAAAGCATAAGGTAACGCCGCAGCTAATAAACCACCAGCCATGCCTAAGCCAGAACCAATGGCAGAAAGTGTACCACCCACACCAAAGATACTGGCAGAGGCCATACCTAAGTCTAGAGCAGCCATGCCATAGTTACCTTCCATGAGGTTTTGAACACCAGAATAACCAGCATACAAACCACCCACTACTGGAAGTGCTTTACCAGCAAATGACAAAGCTTTACCGCCAGCACTCAGTGCCATTTGACCACCGGCTAATGCTACGTTACCTACTTTACTCGCAGCCGATCCAACTTTAGCAGCGTATGGAGAAGCAAAGCCTTTAACTGCACCTGCAGTATTAGCCATTGCTGTAGTGCCTGCGGCCATGACATTACGACCACCGGCCATCATGGCATTTTTAGCTTTGAATAAACTTCTACCAGCTTTAGAACGTCTAAACTTCTGATTCATGGCTTGACGCATCTTAGCAGCTCGTGATTTTGGTTTACGAGAAGATCCTTTACCACCTTTCTTAGAGCCTTTTTCATCTCCATCGGGAAGATCATCTGGATCGATATCGACACCACCATCTCGACCACCACCGCCACCTAATAAACCACCTAAACCTAAAGCGCCTAAAAGTTTAGCAGCAACACCTTGAGTTAAGCCTTCGATGATATTATCGAAAATACCATCTTCTTCTTTTTCCTCTTCTTTAGACTTCTTGCCATTTTTACCCCTGATCGCATCACCGATCATGTTGGCTAAGTTTTTGTCTCGTCTAGCTAATGCTTTCTCTTCAGCTTCTCTTAGTTTAGCAAGTCTATTTCTTTGCTTGATGTCTGCAATGCCATTTTCTCGGTCACCATCTCCATCTCGATCCCCAAAGACTCCAGAACTAGGTACTGGAATTCGCTGATCTAATAAAGAATGGATTGCAAATAAATATTGGTTTGTCTCATTAGAGATTGACAATCCTGCAAACAGAGCATCGGAAGGGTCTTTAATCTTACCCGTTAATTTATCGTAGATGGAGGTATAGGCACCACCCATGATACGTAAACCTTTGGCGGCTCCTTTGGCAGATAATCCTAAGATACTCTTAGCAGATCGATAAGCAGCAGCACCCATTTTGACACCCATTCGGATACCAGCGATACCTAGCTTAATAGATCCCTTAGCAGCTTCAATACCTAAACCAACACCTTTAGCGATTAACCATTGTTTCGTACCTGAGAAGTTACGATAGTGGTCAGTAAACTCTTTACCAAATCTATCCACCAGACCTAAGCGAAGATCTTCACGAGTCAGGACATCATTACCCTCTGAATCCACTACAGGGCCTGATACATCAGCGATATCTATAATAGGTTTACCTGTTTCTTTATCGAAGTATTTACCAGCACGAATATCTTTAGCATAGAGAATAGGTGTTTCAGGATGACCTTTTACGTAGATGTCTTTTAACTGCATTCTTAGTTTACGACGAAGAACACCATGAGTCGCTAAAACACCCGCCTTAACAATCTTAGCAGGAAGAGTAAGTCCTGCATAACCCCACGAGCCTAATTTAGTGGATATACCAATAGTACGATCTTTAAACCAGTTAAATGTCTTAACCAGTTTATAAGTACCAGAGTCTTTTACATAACCTTTCTTAAAGTCATCGTAACTACAAACAACGTTACCTTCAACATCGTAGATATCGGACTTAATATCAACAAACTGAGTAATTGGATTACCTTGTTCGTCGTAGTAATTGCCCTTTTTCATTTCGCGTGCTTTTAAGATTGGTTCTTTATGTCCTTTTAGATAAACATCAAGAACTTTTCCTTTAGCATTATCTGCAATATCTATTGCTCGCTTAGATGTTGTTTTGGTTTGACCTTTTAAAGATTTAAGAAGGTCACCACCCATGTCTAGACCTAAGCCAGTTAATGAGGTCGCTCCAGACAGACCAAATTTAAGACCTTTACCTGTTACATTGCCCATGGCTTTAGTCAAAGCCATACCCATGGTTGCTGTAGACGAAGCTGCCCAACCACCAAATTCCCAAATACGTTGTGCAATGTGTTTTTGCTGATTAGGGAATTGGAAAGAACGTTTACGAGCAAATAAATTCTTTACTCGTTGCATGAATCGTGGTCTTAATTCAGGAGGTAAGTTTTCGCCAGTCGCAAACTGATTAATCGACATTAATTGCAGGTTCTCTAATTTAAGAGACATCTCCATTAACAAGTCATTTGTTGTGGCGGTATTTCTGGCAATAGAATTGAAATACACATCTTGTAAAGTAGATGGTTTCGGTAAGTTAAGATTCTTTGTAAAACCGGCTAAGTCAGAAACCGCATTACCTAAGAAGTCTTTAATCTTAGAACCAGTTTCTCTTGCTTTGCCTTTAATATCATCTTGGATCTTACCTTCTTCCCAGTCTTCTTTAAACTGGTCTCGGCGTTTCTTCCACTCGTCTTTAAAGTCACCAAATCGTTTTTCTGTTTTACCTTTTTGTTTCTCGTATTCTGCTAAAAGTTTTTGGAAATGCTTAGATTGCATTATCTTACCTTTAGCACTAACGTAGAAGGTATCTCTAACGTCTTCCATGGTTAAGATGACATTGCCTTCTTCGTCAAATACGGTTGACTTAATATCATTAATGCTTTTAATGACTTTACCTTCAGCATCTCGATATTTACCTTCGATAAAACCACGAGCAGTCATGATTGGTTCATCAAAGTTCTTATGGAATAAATCCTGAACCTCTAAACCTTTAGATCGTAATCTATCTATAGCGGAAGAAGTTTTCTTATCGAGTTTTCTTCTGGCTAATTTAGCTTTAATACGGTATTCTCTAGCTTTACCTTTAATCGATTCACCCAGTTCACCATCCCATTTTTCATGGAATTTCTCACTGACTTTATCGTAAGACTTTTTAGAAACTTTCTTAATCCAATCGTATGCTTTTGAAACACCATGACTGATATCACTACCGATTCCACCTGTTTGTGGAATGTATCCAGTAGCACTAGATAATGTTTCATTTAAAGAAGATAATTGGTGTGAAATGATTTCTAAATAAGGTGTATCGTTAGAATCCGCTAAGTAGCTTGCCAGACCTTGTGTTTGAGATATATGGTCTTGTGGTCGGTTAGGTGTAATACCAGGAATAATCGTACGATCACCAATCCGGAATGAATCAAGATCACTAGAAGGACTAGGTTTAGCACCTTTACCATTATTGATTTTTCTCTTACTGGATTTATTTTGTTTCAATCCACCTACGATATCATCAATACCGAATGATTCATCTAGACTATCTAAACTATCAATGTTTCGAGTGAGTTCAACCAACTTATCTACATTAACGGTACCAGATGCATCAATCAATCCGATCTCTCTGAGTTTACCACCGTATCCTGCATTGACAATTGCTTGTAATGTATTTTCGGGAATACTAAAACCTTTAAGAGTTGATTTGGCATTGCTGCCTAAAGAACCAATACGATCTGTTTCGTAACCAAACAAACCACGAGCACGATCAAGTGCTGAAGATTTTTTATCTTCACGAGATACCTTACGATATCTTGCTGCCAAGATTTTAGCTTTCTCTTCACCAATGGCATCTTTGAATGAATTTGGATTGGTTAAGAATTTTGTATCTATAGTTTTATTTTCGGAAGCTGCTGAGATTAATACATTACCTACTGCCAGCATGTCTTCTTTAGTGAAGCCATCTAGCATTTCTTTTTCACCAGTAAGTTTATTGGTTGTAAACATACCAGCTGTAGAGAACGCATTGTTACCAAGACTATTAATTAAATTAACATTCGCTTTACCAACAGCGGATTTAACAATGTCTTTAGTCAGTGATGTCGAACTAGTAAACTTATTAGAACGATAGTTGTATTCTAATAATGGAACATCTTGTCCCGTACGGATAATGGTTAACTCTCTCAAGATTCGAGCAAGGTATCCTGGGATTACCACACGCTGAGCTTTAGAAACAAGTTGTTCTCGACCTAATTGATCACCGTAATTTTCGTAACCTTCGATATCTAAAGAAGTCGTGGTTTTCTTATTAACGGACTGATAAACCAGTTGTTGAATGAAATCCACAACCGGATCCGTAACTTCACCACTCTTATTTAATTTACGACCAAACTCTCTAGCCTTACCACCAGTAAAATACTTAAGTACATTTTCACCTAAATTATCATTAAATGATTTTAAGCGTGATGCGTTCTTATATACCTTTTTACCAAACTTGGTTTTGTTTGACATCTGAAGCATTTTCTTACCTAAGAAGCCAAACAATGTGGGAGCAACAGATGCCGTAGCAGAATGCAATGCATCACGACCTAATGGATCATCATCCACAATGGCACTAATACCTTGTTCTACCATCGGATCTAACATATCCATAAAATCATTTACATTACCAATTGCTGACTTTGCTGCACCCATTAAGTTATTGGTAAAATTAGTAATAAAATCACCATTACCAAAGATAGACTTATGAACACCTTCGAAAGCTTTAGAGCGAATCATTTGCTTAGCAGCTTCTGAAGTACGCATCTTAACAAACTCTGGAAGACCAGTGTTTAATTTGATTTCATTTAAAGTCTGAATTAATGCTTCGGATGTTTTGGTTTGAGTGTTATAAATATCGCTCAATAAGTGATATTTACGTAATTGTAACTCTATCGATTTACGATAGTAGTTATACGTATTCTTATTTTGGAAAGATACGGTATTTCTTAATGACGCATCAATAGAAGACAATACACCAATCTGTCCTTGGAAACGAACCGTTTCTACAGCATCTTTAGCGTCTCGTTTCACTTCTTCTAGTTTTGCTCTTTTCTCAGCAATTCTATTCTGAACAGAGAACAACTCACCAAGAGAAGACTGAATACTGTCTTCACGTTGTTTTTCTTTATCTACATTATTCTGACCGTAGTCATCACTACCATCAAAATCTTCTTTACCCCAGTTATTTAATTTGTCGGTTAATGATTTTAAACCAATCATGTCGCCTACTGGAGCTAATTGCCTCAGGTAAGATTTACCTCTAGACTTGATACGGTTAAATTCTTTTTTAACCACATCTGTAGATTCATTTACGCCAGAAAGTACCGCACTAATATTGTCGTATGTCTCTCCGTATTCTGACGGAAAAGCAGCGCGTAATACTTCTTCCATGCCAGTACGCGTTAGCATACTGTCTTTCAAGCCAGCAATAACATTGTTTCTGGCTTTTGTCACAGGAGAGCGATTTTTCTCTGCAGTGGAATACTCATCAGAAACCGTATCCCATTGATCGGGAATCTGGCCTTCGAAGTCATCGAAATCGAACTTAAAGTCGAGATCTTCTGCTACGGCTTTACCTACACGATTTTTAATCGCCATGTAAAGTACTCCTATTTTAATCTAAAATAAATTCGGGTATATTTATTGTTGGCTCTAATTTATAAGCCAAAGTAGTCATATCTTCTATATAGTATATATAATGAATGAGTAGACTACTCTATTTTTTAATAATTTATTTCAGAAAGGAATAAATGATTTACCATGGATGATAAAATTAAAAATGTCCTGAAAAATCAGAAGCCTTTTAATTTAAGCTTACTGAATCTTAATCAGGGTGAGTTGTACCGTAGCTTAAATCCTGTTAAATCTACACAGATGTTTACAGGGGCTAACTACCAACTGCATCCTGAGGGCTTGTGGTCAAATGAGATATTTGGTGCGATGGGTTCACCTGATCGAATGACCAAACAAGCTTATATCGATCTTAATGTAGAAATTATCCACCCTACTGTCTATCGTGAATTAATCTCCTCTTCTTCTTTATTAGAAGAAATCATGGATGGTGTTACTTTTGCTAAATGGAACCCAGAGACGAAATTTTTTGATAAGTCTAATGCTTTAGATGGTGAAACTGGTTATGAATTCTTTATGCAACATTTGGATGAATTGGTTATGCCAGAAACCAATTCTCCTAAACGTAAAGAATTAAACGAATTATTGAAGAAGCATCGTAAGATTTATAAACTAGATAAGTTTATTGTCTTACAAGCTGGTTATCGAGATGTTGAATTTAAAGAAGGGATGATTGATCATGACGAGATTAACCAAATCTATCGTGAGATAATTTCTCTGGCTAACTCTCTATCTAGTATTTCTTCTAAGTTAAATCTTAGTGCCGTAAACTCTACACGAAATGCGATTCAGAAAACAGTTTTAAAATTATACATGTATCTTGGTGAAATCACTGGTCATGGTAAGAAAAAATTGATTCAAGGTAAATGGGCATCTCGTACTGTAGCAAATGGTACAGCAAACGTGATTACCGCTGTTAAACCATCTGGTCGTTTCTTAAACGATAAAGCCAATATTGGTTTTAATGATACGATGGTTGGTCTATTCCAACAATTAGTGGGTTGTTTACCTTTTTCTGTTCGTGGTATTAAGAATAGTTTCTTAGCAGAAAAATTTGTTTCACCTTTGGAACCTGTTCGTTTGGTGAATAAGAAAACTTTGAAATCAGAAGAAGTCAATCTGTCTCAACAATGGCATGATTTATTTCAGTCTGATGAAGGTATTAAGAAACTAATTCAGCGTTTCCGACCTACTAGTGTTCGACACAATCCTGTCGAAGTAGACGGTTACTATCTTGCTTTAATCTATAAAGGTCTAGACGGTACTTTTAAAATTATTAATGGTATTGAAGAACTGCCTAAAGATAAAAGTAAAGAATTAGTAACTCCTCTAACATTTATCGAATTACTTTATATTACCACTATTCATTTAATCGATAATGCACCTAGCAGTATTGTTCGTTATCCGATTACAGGTATTGAGAGTAACGTACCTAGTTTTGCTAAAGTCATGACGACTACTAAGGCAGAACGACGAGTAATGTTAAATGATGATTGGGAAGTCGATACCACAATCGAACCATTCTATCAATTTCCAGTTAATGGAGCCGATACAGTAACATCACTGTGTCCACCATTGGCTTCACTCTCATCTCAAGGTGGGGATCGACTTATATAACCTCCTGATTATTAAATATTTTCACAACCTCCTTGTCCATATGAAATTAATTCATTTGGATGAGAAAATGATACTTCAAAAATTTACTTCTAAGTTAGAATACTTGTTTTTAGAAACAAATGATCGCTTGTACTTCACTAACTTATCTTACTTAGTTTTCTATAAAGATAAAAGAACTAATGATATTGTTGAGTTAGTTCCTAGATTGGTAAACAAGATCTATTATGTTTCTATTGAAAATACTCTTGTTAAATTATCTAACGTTTTAAATTTTGCGTTTAAAGACTCTAATCCAGATTACTTTTGGGAAATGATGAAATGGAACGTTAGACATCTCGATTTCGATCCTGTCAATTATTATCCTACCAACATGGTTTGGACTAATGATTTTCCTACTGAAGATGAGGAAGGTTTTAGACTTATACCTGGTTATACTCGTTATAAAATCAATCGTTATGGTATTGTAAAAAGGATTGATACTGACGCTATTATGCAAAATAGAATTGGTAAACGAGGCCACAATAAAGATATTAGTTATCGTTTTATATCTGTAAAACCTGATTATCGAAACAAAACCAAATATGAAAGTTTGCATCGTCTACTGGCATTAACCTTCTTACCCATGCCTATTGGCTTTGAAACCATGGATGTTTGTCATTTGGATAATAATTCTTTAAACAACTCTTTAGAGAATTTAGAATGGAACACTCGTAGAGAAAATAATCTGCAAACTTGCAGAAACTACAATACTTCATTTCAAAATCCTATTCTTGTTTTCGATAAGAAAACTAAAGAGATTACTGAATACTTTTCTATTAGAGAAATGGAAAGGATTCTGGATCTTAAAAAAGGAAGAGGTGAGGAAAGAGTACTGTCTAAAGGAACTGTTCTCTATAATGACAATCGAGCTTATATGCTTAAAAAGGATTTTACTGGTAAGTGGCCTGAGATAACACATGTTGGTAGCCGACCAGCTAACTATAAGTCAAGAGTAAAATATACTAACAAGAAAACTAATGAAGTAATTTATTTTAATTCAGTATTCGAAACCAGTAAATACTTAGGTGTGTATAAAGGCACTATTAAATGGCGTCTGCGTAGAGAACCGTATGTCTGGGAATCTGAAGATTATAAATTAGAGGTTGTAGAACGTATTCATTATTAGGATATAATATTCATCAAGTACCAATAAATTAATAAAGGTACTTGATAAATGATCACCTAAAAATAAACTTTATTTGATAACGTAATAACCTTCTTTCAGCGTATAAAAATTCTTAAGGTCGTCCATTGTTTCTAAACGGACGATTTTCCCTGTCTCTTTAGTTACTAGAGTAACAGGTAGTTTAACACCTAAGAAATTTTCAATTGCTTTTTTACGCATGGCTTCTTGCCATCTAGTCGCATTGTCATTTTTATAATCGTAATCTTCCGTACCCCATTCTGTAAATTCAGATTCTCGACAAAATTGATATCCATTAGGGAATGTCTTTTGTCCTTTAGATTTACAGAAAGTGGTTATTTTGGTTACGTGAACATTAAAATGACGTGCACATGCGCCAATACTATTGAAACGCGATACTTCTCCAGTTCCGAAATTTCTAATCAATACAGGATTAGTACCAGCAATTAAGTTATTCTCAACTGCTCTAGCATTGTTAGCTGATCTAGATACCCATTCTAGATTCTCTACACGATTATCTAAAGAGTTATCGTTGATATGGCTAACATCTAACTTATAAAAGTTAGGCGGTATTGGTAAATAGGCTAGTGCCATCAAGCGATGAATACTTACTAGTACGTAAGGCAATTCTTTGCCTTCTTTATTGAATTTCTTACATACGTCTGATTTTAAATTTATTTTTAAGTATGTTTTTGCATTGGCTGAACTAGAACCTGGCGTAGGTCTTCCCTCTAGGAATCCTCCGCGATTTGTTTTAATTAAGCCGTTTCGATTTATTTTATATTGGACAAAACCAGGAATCATTCTAAAGCCTTCTTCATCGTCTTTAGAATTAGCATTTCCCCAAGCCATATTAGAAGGATGGACATTCCTTGAGTTTCCATCTATAAAGATAATCTGTTGAGACATAAGTTCTTCGAACATGTCTTTATAAAGACCTTTAAATGCATAGTTAACAATATTTGCTATTCGAATATTTCTATTCAATGGTTGAAAATAGATACATCTTTGTCCTTCTATTTCTATTGGATTAACTATACGTACATCTCCATTAGAACTTCTAATAAAGATATTTCCTCTAAGGTCCACGTAGTATTTTTCGAAATTTACAGTATCTCTGTAAAAACAAACTTGATCTAAATTCTCGTTGTAATTGCGTAACATTATTTGCTACTCCTTAAATAAATGTTTATTGATACATCAAGGTCCCCATGGGTTATAAACCCTAGCAAAACCCTTCTAATTGACGGGAACACCCTGTAAAAGATCTATACACTAACTATTGGTAGTAATACACAATAGGGTCTGGAGTAATTAACCAGAGTACAGTAAAAGAGATAGATCAGTAGGGCAATCCGCAGCGAAGAATCCTATTCTCTCTTAGAGAAGGATTTGTGTTCAGAGACTAGTCGAAAGACGTAAGGCATTGTCGTGATGACAACCCTGAAACGGAGGGCGGGTACAGTGGCCTGGTAAGCCTCTATGTACCAGTACGGAATACCACTTCTGTACTCTTGAACCTAGGTACTGACGATACCGAAGTTTAAGCGATTATATAGTCCGTTACACTTAAAAATAGATAATTCTTCATATAGAATATAGCTATGGATATTTTTACTATAATAGAAGATAATACGTTTTTATTATAACATTCCTGTATTCTTGAAGCATTTTTTATTATTTAGGTATGACATTTGATGGTGATAGAGAGAACATCCTCTCAGCTCTCACTGAAGAAGCCCGTAACGAAATCATCCAGTATAAGAAACAAAAACGTGCTTATGTAGGTCCTGACGGATCTATACGTTATTCTGTGAACTACGATACTGTTAAATTTGTTTGCCATAACCTGTCTGATGTACCTAATGAATAATTTTTTAGGTAGGTTGTTTAGGTGATGGTATCTTATTAACAAAGTGTACTCTCCAGTGGTTCATCCCTGGAGAGTGCTCTTATCTTTTTTTAATCAATGTTTAAAGGAACAAACTTGCAATGATTAACTTTGAACAATTTCAGTTAAAACTCATGAATAGGATGGTTACCCATTTTAATAATCCTAGAGTATTTAACACCACTCAATTTTTCCTACCTAAACAATCTGCTTATCACTATATTCCTAGCAGTACTGCTGATGTTGGCCCTAGTGATAAAAATGCCTTGTTTAAGAAAGGTAGCTTAAAAATCCCCATGTATTCCTACATGGATATTGCTTCTCGTTTAGGTACCTTAACTATTCGTACAGCGACTCAAGTAATCGAATTAAAGAAATACTTAAAACTCAACCGTAAATTTAAAATGGTGGTTGAGATGGATAAGTATAAGCCAGAACTTATTGTTCCTCTGGTTCTTAACTATTCCCTCATCGATCGTCGTTATCGTTATCTAGGTAATACTAACTATATTGGTTATTATCGTAACATGAACGTTTTAAATACTTTGTTAAAAGGTTTGGCTGACGTTAGTTACAATTACAATAACTACTATAATCAATTTTTATTTATTAATGTTCCTGACGAACTACTTCCTATCTCTAGTTTAAAAAGATCTATCACTGGGATGACTGTAGAGCTATTCCGTAAGTTAGATAACTTGGAAAGTATCTTTATTTTAGAGATGTGGAAATGGCTGGGTCTTAACCGAGAAAAATCAGTATTTGCTAATGTACCTAAAACTATTTTAGATAAAACAAATATCGTTTTAGTAAAAAATGACGTATTTACAATTTTTAATCTGGGTTTATTAGATAGCTGGAGAAATAGTGAAGAGAATCCTGCTGGTAAAATTGATCCTCGCTTGATGAGTAAGCAGTTTATCAATATTCTCTTGAAATTAAATAATATCTTTAAAACTAAAGAAGGTATTGAACTTACTGAAGAAGAGATTGCTGCTAAGAATTTGGAAGCCGATGACGACGCAGGTATTGAAACTGATCCAGATGATGTAATTGTTAAACGAGACGATGCTGAACGTGACTATGGTCAGATTGCGGATTATCGATTACGTCGTGGTCGTGCATTACAAAGAGAAGAAGATCAAGAGAATGATCTAGATGACGAAAATGATCCTGACGATCATGATGATACAAATGATTATCATGAAGAAGCCTACTACAATGAATTAGGTGAAGTACATCAGGATGAAGATGTTCAAGTTGTGTCTGATATTCTCGATGATGAAGATGAATTAATTACAGAAACTGAAAGTGATACTGATCTTAATAAACTATCTAAGATGAGTAATATTGTTCCGGTAGTCAACGAACAAGAAGACGAGTTTGAAGAAGTCATCAATTCTAAATTTGACTCTAGTGATGTACTGGATCTTAAAAACTACAAAGTAGAAGATAAAGTACCGTTGGTTAAAATTGTCGACAAGCCTATTTCTCCAAGTATTAAAGGTAAACTTGTATTAGAAGAATATGCTAAAAGCAATCCAATGACTGTAAGTAAATTCGATGGTATTCGTAAAGCACTGACTAAGTACAACTCATTAAGTTTAAATAAAGATGGTGGTAAAACTGTCGGTGAAATGATCGATATTAAGCCAGAAGAATTAAAAATTACTGAAAAAGATACTCGTGGTATTTCTACACTTAAGGTGTTTGATAAAAAATACATCACTGAATTCATGGAAAGAGATATTGCCTCCATGATGGTGGGTGTTCAATCAGCTGGCGTAGTGGTTCAAGACATTAAGAAAACCGAGGTGGAGAACATTTCAGGTGCTTATACTGTTTACGCCATGAAGATTAAACCAATCGAAGGTGAAGCTTCTACTATCCGTGTTAAAATTCCTAAGGTTTCTGAAGATGGTACTTTTACTATCGGTGGTAAAACTTATACTTACTGCCATCAGCGTTACGACTTACCTATTCGTAAGATTGACGATAGTACAGTTTCTTTATCGAGTTATTTTGGTAAAACATTTGCCTCTCGTGATGACTCGAGAGCATTTAACTACGAGAAATGGTTAATTGCCAATATTCGTAAGAATGCTTTTGATCAAGAAAACAAAGATGTATTGGAAACTCGTTCTGGCAATATGTTCGACAATCATCTAGAAGCACCTTATGTATATTCTGTCTTGTCTCGTAACTTTAAGGCAGTGACTACAAAAGATTGTTTCTTGTACTTTGATAGAAAAAGTGCTGAAGAACGATTTGGTCGTGATTTCGTTATTAAGTCAGAAGTCACTGGAATGACTTTTATCGGTACGTATAAAAAACAATATCCATTGGCGATAGATAGTGAAAATACTATTTATTATATCCAGGATAATAACCCGATAGAATTAGGAACCATCGAATCTTTGTGTGGTTTAGATTCTGTTAAAGCACCTACTGAGTCTGTCAATATTGACATCATGGGTAAAGCAATTCCTATTGGATTGGTATTGTGTTATCGTTTAGGTATTACTAAATTACTGGCTTCTTTAGAACCTAAATACTACCGAACTGAACCTATTGGTAAACGACTAAAATTAGAGAGTCATGAATACGCTATTCGTTTTAATGACTTTAATTTGGTACTTTCAAAACGAGATCGTGTAACCAGTTTGATCATGTCTGGTTTGAATAAGATCCCTGACTTAAATAAGATGTCTATTTACAGTTTAAATGAAAAAGAAAACTTCTTTAATCTGTTAGAATCTATTAAGATCCCAGGTCGTTATTTAAAAGAGATTGATCTTTATTACAATATGTTTGTGGATCCCATCACGGAACGTATTTTGATTGAGATGAAAGAGCCTGTAGATTTTGGTGGTCTTCTGATTCGTTGTGTTGAATTACTTGTTGATTATAAACACAGAGATGAAGTAGATATGTCGGAACAGCGTATTCGTGGTTTTGAACGGATGTCGGGTGAGGTATATACTCATTTGGTTCGTGCTTTACGTGAACATAATCGACACGGTATTAAAGCTAACTATCCAGTGGAATTAAATCCTGAAGCAGTATGGATGGCGATTAATAAAGACACGACTAAACGAATCATTGAAACTTTGAACCCTATTCAGGAATTGAAACAAGGTGAGGAAATTACTTTTACAGGTAATGGTGGTCGTTCTAAACAATCCATGGTTAAACGGACACGCCAACACCACAAAAATGCAGTAGGTATTGTATCAGAAGCGACTAAGGATAGTTCAGATGCTGGTATCAGTACTTATCTTTCTGCCAATCCTAAATTTACCAATCTTTACGGTATTCCTGAGAATTCAGGTACTGGCGAAATGAATCCAGATTTAAAACCTGAAAACGTTTTAAGTACTGCGATGATGATGATGCCATGTAGTGACATGGATGACCCTAAACGTCAAGTATTCTTGGGTACACAATCTTTACATTCGATTCCAGCAACAGGTTATCACCCAATGCCTACTCGTACTGGTTACGATGCTAAATTAGTTCAACGAGCTGGTGATACATTTGCTGCTACTGCTGATAAAACAGGTAAAGTAGTTGAGGTAAATGATTACGCCATTAAGATCCAAAATGATGACGGTACATTCCGCCATATCGAGATCGGTCGTAAGTTTGGTAGTAGTGGTGGTTTCACCATGCCTCACGATATTGTTTCAAATGTAAAAGTAGGTGATCGATTAGAACTGGGTGATGTCATTGCATACCATTCTGGTTTCTTTACTAAGGATCCGTTAAATCCAAAAAGCTTAGCTTACAAATCAGGTAAATTGATACGTGTAGCTTTGATGGAAAGTCCTTATACGTATGAAGACTCGACAGCTATTTCTAAGCGATTAAGTTTAGATACTGAAATTCAAACAACGGTGGTAAAAGAAGTCGTTGTGAACTTTGAACAAAGTATTCATCGATTGGCTAAACCAGGCACGAAAGTAATGGTGGATGATCCATTATGTTTTATTGAAGATGCTTTAACTAACGATACTAAATTGTTCGATGAAGAATCTTTAGATCTCTTGCGTAGTATTTCTGCAAATGTACCTAAGAGTAGTGTAAAAGGTGTTATTGATAAAGTAGAAGTATTCTACAATGGCGATAAAGAAGACATGAGTGAATCGTTAAGAAAAATTGCTAATCTTTCAGATTCTAAAATTGTCGCTAGACAGAAAGCTTTAGGTAAATCTCCATTTACAGGAATGGTAGACGATACTTATCGTGTTAACGGAAATCCTTTAATGCTGGACACTGCTGTTATTAAATTTACAATTACGAGCAACAACTATTTATCTCAAGGCGATAAACTTAAGTTATTTTAGTTTTATCTAGAATAACTGTTGTCCGCTTATCGAGTAATTGATAAGTGATATCTTTCTTAATTGCTGGAAAACCCTAAAGCCTTACGTACTCGTGTTAACACACAGTAAAAATCGTAATGGATGTACAATGGGTAATCAGCAGCGAAGCCTGTTTATGACAGGAACGTTCAACGACTAACGGGTTAGCCTCCGTGTACGGCCCAAGCGGGTAGCGAGAGCTTTAAATGGAAAAAGAAAGCCCCTGTTTATACAGGGTGTTGATATAGTCTAGTATCCTAATGAAAGTTAGGGATGTGTCTTAGCACACTGCATGATATAGCGAATCATGTGAATATTACGAAAATTGTATTTGGCGCCCAGTTAAAGGCGACGATCGCACATGTGTTTGAAGAATCTCCAAGAATTAACTCGGAAGACAATCAACCAGGTGAAGAGATCGATGCTGTATTTGGTAGTCAATCTGTTTATGCACGTATTGTAAATAGTCCTTTCTTGATGGGTATGTCTAACAGCATTCTGGTAGAAATGTCTAAACGCATCGGCAAGGAATATCTGTCTAATAAAGATTAACCTATATTGGGATAAGAGTGCTCTATTTCTAGAGCACTCTATATCTCAAATTTTACTATTTTATGTTTTTAGATCTGGGAATTTAAACTATGGATCAACAATTTGTTAAAGATACTGAGAATGCTACTGTATTAGCATGTGCTGCTGATTTAGTCGGTGTATTCGCCAACCGTTTGATCAGTGAGGTAACTGGCGTTCAAGGTTTTGTAAAAGGCGAGGCCTTGAATACAAACATTATTCAAGAGATGGCTTTGGCCGAATTGCAACGCCGAATTATTGCTAAAGGAGAATAAATAAATGCTTACTCAAGATGTATTAAACTTGGCTAATGATGTTGCCAAGACTTCATTGTTAAATGGTGCTCGTCTTAAAGCAATTCCTGGTACTGCTCTGGATGCGATGGTTCAAAACGTTACTCCAGCTGAAGGCATTGTCGCTTCTCAAGAATGTTTAGAACATTCTCTTGGAACAGTAATCGATAAGTCTTATGCTAATTTTGGTTTCACTGAAGGTGCAGCTATTTACCAAGTATACGACTCTATTGAAGAGCAATGCATTAACCCACTTAAAAACCAACTGAGCTTTACTCGTAATGTAGTAAGTCCAGTTATTCGTGAAGTTATTGAAGATGTTCGTGATCGTCTTTCCGTACGTATCGAACCAGCTTCTAAAATTAAAGTAAATCAAATCGAAGTACCTGAATTTGTATACAGTACGGTTCTTCCTCGAATTGCAGGACTGGTATCTCTGTATAATCCTTCTCAAAAAGGTCCTTCTAGTCAGCCTACTTTTGATGAAGCAGATAACGATACAGTTATTGAATTGGTTCGTACAGCTGATGACAGTACCAATGAAGGCATCATGAACTTAGCTGAAGTATACGAAAAACAATTCGGTGGTGATTTGTTCCAAGACGCATGGAAACTTTTGAAACTACGTAATGAGTTTGTTAATGATACTTCAGTAACTTACCAAAGTTTTATGGTTTACCTGACTGCGTTTTTGATTGTCGATAAACTGGAAAAAGAACCTATTCAGGGAATGCGTATTACTGAAGAGGAATTGAAACAATGGGCGATGTTCTTTAAAGTTGCTTGTTCTCGTATTATTAATAGCTTTGCCAGCATGTATTCTACTGCAATTGCTTCTAAAGCTGTCATTTCCAGTGTTAATACCAAAACCAAAACTATCTATGTTTATCATGATACTTATGCCAATATCGATCTTCCTAATAAAGCCGATATCTTGGTAGGTATCATGAATTCTAGTAATCCTACTGCTTATCGCAATCTTGATGCGATCACTGAAAATGCAGAGGAACTTGCTCGTCATGGTCAGTTGGTTTTGGCTACTGTAAACACCATTGATAAAACTCGTTTGGCTGCTCGTACATTTGACGCAATCACTTCTAGCATTTTGGCATTGGTAGAAAATACTTTTAACGATGAACATGCTGAATTGAAAGCAGTCATTGAAGAAATTCCAGTATTGGAATATCGTGGCAAAATCAATCATTTCCTGAATAACTATTATCCAGGTAATCGTATTTTGGATGTTGATTTGGCTTATGTTGTTTCTGACACTGTATGCGATTTATTCTTCAAAGACACTATGGCTAGTTTGATCCTGAAACATCTTATTGTAGCTGAATCTTCTAAACAAGATTTGGATACTTCTACTGTTGTTTCTACTGCTATTATTAACATTCTTATTGAATGGGTAGCTGGTCAGATTGAAGTTGTAAAAGGTTAATTAAGGAAAGAGACCTACCATGAGATACGGTATTCGTAATAAAGATAAAATTATGGCTTCTTTAAAAGAAGTTAATAACCAATTAATTACGACCACAGGATGTAAGATTATATTTCCAGTTCGTTACGAGATGGTAGGTCTTGCTCGTGTTGGTAGTGATACACACTTTTATAGTTTGTTTTTAATTACCAATCCAGATGAAACACATTATGCTATCTTCAACTGTATGGCTAGTGTTCATTCTGATCCTGATGCAATTAACGTCATCACCATTGATGATGAAAAATACTACGAACTAACTTACGACCCAGGCAGTGTAATCATTAAAAGTCTGGTCGTCGTACGTGAAGATAAACTAATTGGTAAATCCTATAAAGAATTTGTTACTAAAGGTAAGGTACCATTCTTTATCTCTTATGCAGATATGGGACGGGTATTCTCACAAACTGGTAAATATGCCGGTAAATCAATTGGTGATACATTTGAATCTCTGGCGATTCCTATTAGTATTATCGCACGAAACCCAAATAACATCAATCAGTATTATCGCGAAATATTGAATGATATCGATCCTGATAAAGTCATGCCTGTATTTGTACCTGCTTCGTCTGTTAACTTTAGTGCTTCTTCAGCACTGACTAAACTGACAGGTAGTTATTTCTATACTGGCGTTGTTTCTTCTCTGTGTAACCCTACTACACAAACAGAACTGATCGATCACGTATTAAGATATTAGAATAAGAAAGTGTTGTAGACATGTCTAACTTTGTTTATCGCTGTACTCGTTTAGACGGTACGGATAAGAAGGGTGTTCTTACTCCTGATGAAAATGGTTATTATACTATTTGTGTTGGTGCTTTGGATCACAAATCTAAAAACATCAATCCTAAAACAGGTGAAAATGAATACTATTCTTCTTTAGGTGCAGATAAGTTTTTTGCTCCTGGTACTTTATTTAACCAGCGTATTGCTGGTGGTTTTATTAAAGCAGAATACGGCCATCCTTCTAAACAACCAGGTCAAACAGACATGGAATTCCTAGAACGAAATATTCGTATCGATGAAAAATCTGTTTGTGGTGTGTTTGGTGAAATCTGGTTGGTTCCTGATTATGTCGATCCATTGACTAACGAAAAATGTGTCGGCATTATGGCTAAAGTAAAACCAGCTGGCCCTTATGGTAAGTTCTTAGAAGAAGACTTGAAAACCAAAGGAATGAATGTATGTTTCAGTATTCGCTCACTGACTACACGTCAAGTAATTAACGGTAAAAACTGCAAAGTATTGCATACTGTAATTACTTTTGACTATGTGAACGAACCTGGCATCACTTGTGCTGAAAAATTGGTCTCTCCTTCATTGGAATCCAACAACCCAGTACAAGCTATTATTAACCAAGGCGGTCAAGATGTAGAAGTTACTCCATCTTCAGCACGCCGACTATTGACAAATAATGTCGTTTCTGCTGAGTCCGGTACAGTATCTATTCTGTCAGACATTGCTAAAATGGATACCGTGACTTCTAAAAAACAACCTGTCTTTGTTAACTGGTAATATTGATAAAAAGGATGAATCGAAATGAAGATTAATCCTAATCTTACCGAAGAGGAAAACTTACTCCGACACATAAACGAACGGGGTGAGTTTCCTCTTACTTTCCGAGATATTACTATTGGTCGTCCTGAGACTTTATTAAGACAAAGCTTAAGAGTAACTAAAGAAGATATTCGGCTTAAGAGATTCGATACCGTCGTCAAGAATACACGAGTCTTATTGAAAGTTTCTCCTAATTCCAAAAGATGGAAAGGTCAAGTATACATCCAACCATATCGTCGCATCCACGTAGGTGCTCAATGGTGGAAGTATGCTGATAGGATTCTTACTCAAGATGGTAGCTATGTAGTTACTACGAATACGTATAAGTATCACACACCTACCATCGACGAGTTGAATGATTCTATCTTGAATGTCGTTCGTTATAGAAAAGAATCTTTAAAAGTAGAAGTCCTTTCTTTTCAAGATAATGGTTTCCAATACGATACCGGAAGGATTCGTATCCGACCAATAGAAAATTCTTTATTGTATATTGGCGTCCAAGAGTTTGATGTTGTTTACAAACCAATATCATTTGCTCCTGCTGCATTAAATGGTTTCGATGGGTACTTGCCTTAAAATTAGCTTATTTAAAAATAATACAGAACTATACTATTAAGTTGAAGGTAAGACAATCAAGTTTATCCTTCTACATGTAGAAGTACTTATATTTTTATTTAACCTAAAAAGGAAAGTTATTATGTCTATTAAAGATACCACCCGTGAATTGGCCGACATCATTCAAAAGGACTACTTGGTCTACAATCCAGAATCCCAAAATCTGGAAACCAAAAAAGGCGCAATCGATGCAGTAATTAAACACACCGGTGTTGAAGTTACTGAAAAAGAAATGGATGCGGTATTTGGTTTGACTAACCAATTCGTAGCAGCTACTGCTTTGGCTACTGGTGAGTTGGGTGTTGAAACCATGGCTAAACACAAAGAAATCGAATCTTTGTCTGCTAAGTTCGACATCGCTAAAGGTGTGCATACCGAGCACATCGTAACTCGCGATTATGTATCTCGCATCCCACCACAAACCAAAGGTGGTGAAGCGACTGAAACTATCAAGCATGGTCGAGTGGAGTCCACATTGACTATTCGCGACAATAAAGACGCTCGTGGTCGCAATGGTGAACACAAACACATCCGTAATCATGTGTATGATTTGGGTGCAGAAAAACTCGGTAAATAATATTAGTACTCCTCTACCTAATGAAGGTAGAGGAGTATTTCTATTTTTGCTTTTATTTTTTTACTCAATATTTAAAGGAAATGGATTATGAACACGATATCCAAAATAATTAAGCTTAAGGATACAAAATACGAATTGATTAAAGATGATTATGTTATCGTGGAAGGACGTACGCTTTATCGTATCAAAGCCTTGGAAGATTTTCGTTGTGTTAAAACTGATGATCTTGGTGGTTATATTGAGAAAGAAGAGAATCTTTCTCATGAAGGAAATTGTTGGATAGCTGGCAATGCTAAGGTGTTTGGTGACGCTACAGTAATTGAAAATGCTCTTGTTTCTGATTATGCCATTGTTAAAGATAGAGCGATCATTGGGGATATGGCTTTTATTGGGGATGAGGCCGTTATTTCTAATAAAGCATATATTCGTGGTATAGCTATCGTTGTTGAAAATGCTAAAGTAGGTGGCGAAGTAGACATCTCTGATAATTCCTATATTGATGGAAATGCTTCTATTAAAGGTGAGGGTTTTGTTTGTGTTAATACCTATATTGGTGGTGATACTGATATTGATGGTGATTTCGAAATAAGTAGTTGTACAATTACCGGTGGGCGAATTAATGGCACTAACGTAGTTATCAATGATGGATCTTCTATCTTTAGTGGTGCTGATATTACCGGCAATGTTACTATAAATGGTAGTGCTGTTATTAACTTTAAGTTAGAACACACAACTGATTACTTCACCTATCGTGATCCGGCCCGACCACATGTAATTGTTACCGCTGCGATGAAAGAAGACATTTGGAACGTTGGTGGGTTCTCTGGAACTGCTAAAGAGTTCATCGAATATGGATATAACATGACCGATACCAATGGTAAGTCTAATGAAGAAATGGTTGAACACCATAACAGTCTGAAATCTAAATACTGGGGTAAATAAAATGGCTAAGAAAGAAAACACTAAAAAGTTTGAATTGGTTGAAAACCTAACCCTCTATCATAACGGCGGTCTTTTGTATCGTATTCGGGCATTGAAAAATTTTGGAGATGTTAAGAAAGGTGACATTGGTGGTTGGGTAGAATCAGAAAAGAACTTATCTCAAAAAGGTCTTTGTTGGATCTACGACGATGCGAAAGTAAGTGCTAAAGCACGTGTATCTGAAAATGCTCGCGTAATGGATTTAGCTGTTGTAGATTCTAATGCGCGTGTTTATGGTACGGCTGGTGTTTGCGATCTTTCCCATGTTACTGACTATGCAGCCGTTAGAGGAAACTCTATTGTAAGAGATAAATCATGTGTAATGGAATTTGGTTTAGTAGACGACCATGCCTTTTTATACGATAGGGCAACTGTATCTGGCCGTGCACAAGTAGTTGGATTCGCTCGTGTTTGCGATGATTCTCGTGTGACTAATGGTTCTATTGTAAGTGGTAATTCATTTATCATTGGTAATGGATATATCGGTGGTGATGTTGTTGTCAATGGTCATGAACGAATTGACTTTACTGTTATTCGTTCAACTGACTATGTTACTTATAAAGATCCTTTTGTTGACGATGTTTATTACACTACAAGTACGTCTCGAGATATCTGGCTAAGTAATGATGGCAGTGTCTGCATAGGTGACAATAAAGGTATTCCGTCAGAATCTTTCATTGGTCGATGCGTTGGCGCATATGAAAACAATACAGATGAATATCTACCTATTTCACGAGTAAACTATATTAAAGGTATTGTGGAAAACCACAAGAAGCTTTTTAATATAGATTAATGCATTAATTAGATACTCTCTTACCTGTAATGGTAAGAGAGTGTTTCTTTTTTGTATTCTAAAAAATCTCAGATATATACTATTAACGTGAACCTGGGAAGGAAATCTTCCTATCTTAATCAATTAACCTTGTAAAGGAGTTCACCATGTTGTACAATACTGTTAAATTCATCGCCGCTGGTGCGGTTGTGGTTGGCGTAATCGCTGCTATCGATGCAGTGATCGAGGCAAACGAAGCTGCTAAAAAAGCAGCTAAAGAAAAGGCAGATGCAGAGCTTCGGCGCGTTGAACGAGCAATCGACGCGGAATACAAGCAAACTCAAGAAGAGTTTGCTAAAGCTCGTGAAGAGCTGGATCCGACCACCAGCTCGTTTAACGAAGGATATGCGAAAGCATGTCTTCGCCAGTATGGCATGTCTCTTTCCATGTTGAAAGCAAGTCCAGAGAATGAGATTCTCTTGGGTATGGCTGCAGAGCGTCGTCGAAATTTGTTCGAAGTCCAACGCGACTTCGCAGTACGTTTTGCGAATACTGGCCTTGAGCCGGTAGGCCTGTCGAAAGACTATACCGATCAGGAAATGATCGAATTGGTTAAGCGTGAGTTGGCAGCTCGTGCTTAATTAACAACACCCTAGTACCACCATTGGTACTAGGGATTTCTAATCTAACTTTGTAAAAGGAATTGTATCATGTGTAAATTCAATGTAAACTTGAAAGATGAATTGATTGAGGCTCTCGGTCTTACCGAGGAACAATTAGAACTGCTTGATGAGAGCAAGTTCGATGATCTCTTAACCCAAGCGATCAAGAAAAACCTCGACCAATCTGATACTGAATCTCAAACTGAAAAGGAAATTGAAATGACTACTACTACTATCGAAACCCCTGTTGTTGAAACCCCAGTTGAAACCACTACTTCTACTGCTCTGGCTAAAGTGAAGAATCCTACTGCTCGTAAAGCAATAACCGTCTTCGCCAAAGTAGCTGCCGGTGTTATGTTCGGTGGTGCGTGTGCTGTAGCTGGCGCAGCTCACCACAAAGAAGTGAACAAGGTAATCAAAAAAGCCCGTAAGAAAGTGGGCAAAGTGATTCCTGCAGTAGCACCTAAACCTTGGTATAAATTCTAAGGTTCAAGAAAGAAACTCCTCTCCCCAAAAGGGAGGAGTTTCTTTTTTTGTTTCTATTCTATTTTTTGATATTTTTTAGTAAAGGAAATTAACATGTACTTGTCAGATAACCAAATCATTGGCTCTTCTTTAAACTCTGAAAAACCACTCATTAAACCTTTCTCTCCAGGTAGAGAAATCGTTTACGTAAATGATGAAACCAAAAACATCTCTCATGGTTTATCTCAAAATGGATACGATATCCGATTGGGTTCTGATGTAGAATTTTTTATCTCTCGTAATTATACTCAAAACTCTGATAATGCCAGTGCACGTTTAGATCCATTTGGTACTAAGAATATATTAACCGCTCGTATGGATCCGTACAAAAAAGAATTGGTGAACTATAAAGACTATAAAGGTAATATTAGCCAAAAAGAAGTTAAATGTTGGTTAATCCATCCTGGTCAATTTGTACTGGCTCATTCTTTAGAAAAATTCTGCATTCCTGAAAACGTTACTGGTTTCTTATTCTGTAAAAGTAGCTATGCTCGTTTGGGAATGAATATGGCTCCTACGGTTTTGAAATCAGGTTGGGAGGGTCAATTAGTATTAGAAATCTATAACCAAACAAACCATGCATTAATGATCTACGAGGGTTGTGGCATCGGTACGATTTATTTTGCAGAACACCATGAAAGTACTAATGATCCTTATAAGGGAAAGTACCATAATCAAGAAGGTGTCGTAAAGGCTCGATAATGAGTAAATACACGTGGTCTAGGTTCGGTGGGTACGAATGTTCATCTAAGGGAGATAAGCGCTTCAGCGCGTTCTATGCGCGTTTAAACGATGGTCTCTCTATTGAACATCACTTCCAATGTTTTATTAAAGGCTATTCTTCTATTGAAGAAGGAAAAGGAAACCCACCTTTAAGGGAAATGCCTATCGAAGAAAGCTATCGTCTTTATAAAGAATTATGGAGACAATATCTAGATAGCAAACCTTGGTTATGGATTGAATTGAAGAACAATGTAGAAAGGTGTAACAACACTGTTTCTGATATGTTTGGTACCAGTGAAATAAATCAGGCGAGAGCTTTATGTGATTTATTAAATGAGAGATTTACTGATAATGATTTCAGTGGTTTCGAGGTACTAGATTTATTTAAGGAGTAATTAATGAATAATTTATCAGAAGCAGCAAGACGTTTTATCGGAGACATTCATTCTTTAGCCAAGTGTTTTGAGAGTGGTGCTAAGTTTAGTGGTTTCACTATGCCTATTACCATTATCGATACGTGCGTTACACCTTCTCGTTCTTTTAATCCATTTCGATATGGAGGTACTTACTTTATTGTTATTAATAATAAAGTAAGTTTCCTTTATCGGAAAAAAGGTTTGTTTACTCTTGGATCTTATGTAGATGCAGTTGAAGGTATTGAATTATCAAAACAAGAACTGCACTATGTTGCTTTAGAGATTGATAATCTTTTTAAAGCAATTAAGAAAAATGAGTATTACTCTAAAGAACTTGGAGACATTTATGTCATTAAAGATAATTGTATGCAAAAGTAGTAACGATGTTATCGGTATCAATAACAGCATTCCTTGGAATCTACCTGAAGACTTGATTTACTTTAAAGAACAAACCAAGAATTCAGTAGTTGTGATGGGTCGTAATACATGGGAAAGTCTACCCAATCGACCTTTGCCTGATCGTATTAATGTCATTATTAGTAATAACCCATCTCGTTATTTCTTGAATGATGCTGAGTACGACGATCCAAGCATTAAACATATTTTCCAATTGGAGAATGACGATGCTTTTGCTGAAAAAATTCAGGAATTAGAAAAAGAACATGGTGATGTATGGATTATCGGTGGTCAGAAAGTTTACGAGCAAGCTCTGGACATTCTAGACTTTGATGAAATTCACGTTACCAATATCTTGCGAGAAATCCTCCCTGAAAATGAGAGTGATGAAGTTGCTTATTTCCCTATGGAAAAAGTACTCGCTAAATATATTCCTGAAGAAGAACATGCTGAGGTCTTTACCTCAGTACATCTTCCTGATCGTGAACGCTATACAATTACTCGCTATCTCCCCAAATAAAGGAATTACTCCTCTGCCCTTATGGGTGGAGGGGTATTTTCTTTTTTAGTTATTTTATCATCTGAACAATTAAATAAAAGGATGATGAAAATGCCTGTACGTGTTATTGAAGAAGACATGTTTAATGATAAAGAAAGTGTTTATTGTGTTCCTGTAAATACTCAAGGTATTGCTGGAAAAGGACTAGCTTTGTACTTTAAACAAAAAAGTCCTATGTGGTATAACCAATATAAAGAAGCCTGTAAGAATGATGAGATTAACAAAAGAAAATACCATCTGTATTCTACAGCTACCGAGACATTAGTAAGTATTCCTACTAAGATTTCACCTTACGATGACTCATGCATTGATCTTATCATCGAGGGTCTAAAAGCATTTGAAAAAGATTACGACAAAACAGAAGGATTTCACTGGATTACTCAATTAAGATTACCTGCATTAGGTTGTGGTTGTGGTAACTTAAAATGGGTGGATATTGAAGATAAGATTATTGAGGAATTAAAAGATAGTGAGGTTGAGTTTATATTCTGTATTGAAAGCAAACATCGTCCTGATCGATGTGCTGAAAGATTCATGGATAACCATCTATTTTTTAAAGGTGATCACATTCTCGGTATTACTTATCGATTCGATTTGGAATTATTAAGTCCTAAAGGAATCATGAAGAAATATCCTAATGTAATGTGTTTTATTATAGATTGGATTGCTCACTATCTCGACATTAATCCAGAAGTATACAAAACAGAATCACAAATGGTCTCTGGTATTAAGTCTGCACTTATCGATTATTTTAATCGACATGGTTTTGTAAAAGATGGTATTGATTTTAGAAGATTAGTCATCGAGAAGATGATTGAGGGTAAGAAAACCCACTACTATTCAGATACTAACTTTAAAAAGTATTTAGATGATCTAAATGATGCAGATGTATTCTTTGCCTATTGCGGATACGATTTCCCTGCTATTCTAGGTATTAACATGGATTTATCTAATAAACATTTGCTAGATAGAAAGCTTTGGAGTGGATCTAACTACCTAGGTAAACTTTTATCCAGATTATAAACATATACTATTAAATTGAAAGTAGCTAACTATAAGGATTTTTTAAACATGGATAATTTAGATAATAACCTGGTAATGATTGATATCTCGTCATTACCAAAAACACCAGAAGAAGAGAAGTTATTTAAAGAAGCGAAAGAGTATTTAGAAAACGAATTTGAAGTACCTATTTCTACAATATTTAAATTAATGATCAATGGGGTAAGTGGATTTGTTATCGATAACGATTACGAGTATGTTGAAAACTTCGTATGTAATTATTTAAATCTACCTATTACTGAACAAAAGAAAGTATTTGTTAATTCAGATGGTGAACAAGTATTCATTTGGGATGAGGTTCAAACAGGTGCTGAAGAAGACCACTTGGCTTTTCTAGCAAGATTATTTATTAGAGAAATTAAGGAAAAGAATAGTTTGTTACTTATCAACTATTCTGTTCGTTGTAAAGAAACCTCATTTGTTACTTTAAGTCACGAATCCGTACATCCTGACCACATCGTTGTCTATCTTGATAAAGAGGAATAAGATGTTTCAATTAGCTAAGCAAGAGTTTATCTTGCCTACTGAATTTTTAGTTAATCTAAACATAATGGATATTTATCAAGAATGCATCATGCTATATGGTAAAGATCCATTTAGGGAACGTTTCAACCATCCTTCGTGTTTTAACTACAATCCTAGTAAACCGATATCAGAAGAGGTATTTGAACAAATTTCTTATAGTCTTCTGAGTTCTGTAACCATTACGTACAAGTACGTATATCTTGCGAGCATTCCTGTTAATGAGATGGTTATTAAAGAGATGATGGTATCGCTATGGGATTCTTTCTTCAACAGCTATTTTGATTACAATCCTGAAGACTTAATGGTAGATAACGAATATCTATTCAGTGTTAGTGATGATGAAAATAGCGGTTATTCTAATTGTATTATGGATAACAAAAATAATGTGGTTACTTTGAAATATGGTTTGGAAGAAGATGAAGCAATATTTACATCCTTATTCTTCTTAAGGTATATTAATTATTTAGCCAATCTTTTTCCAAAAATATTTAATTACATTTTACAAAATCCTAAATTGGAACCAGAAGTTATTCCAAGGACAGTAGATCCATATACGTATTCTCCAAGAACCCATAACAGAATAGCGGTACCTACAAATTATATTAATGACCTTATGATCAACACTCATTTGGAGTACGACATCGTATGCAAGACAATAACTATTTAATCGGACATTTAGAACAGACCAATCTTCCACTATGGGAGGTTGGTCGATCTTATTATCTTGACCTTTCTGAGATCTTCAATGTAACCAGTTCTTTAATTACAAAGAAAACTGGATTAATGTCTCTTAACTTTATTCTGGATATTCTTCCAGAATATAATCTTTCTAATATATCCTCTCTTAATGAATTAGTAGACCAATCCATTTTAGAATTTGCTCTAAAAGTTTCTGGATCAACTAATGAAATAGATGAAGGGATTATTCGCATATTCTTTGGAAAATTATTCGGATATCTTATAGAGTTGAATATTATTAAGATTGGAACCACTAAAAGAATCTTCTTTAAACAAGAGAATGATCCTAACTTAAATCAGAAACAATCCAACATTGTATTCGGAACGATATACACTGTATTAGCGGAATATTAAAAATGAACCAAAAAAGAATCCGTTTATTAGTAAACATGGGACCTCTATTTAGAGTAGTAGATGCTTTAACAGCTAATCAGTTTATCATTAACCATAAACAAGTGATTAATGAATTACTATTAACAGTAAGTACTCGTGAGGTTAACCGTCATTATAACCAAATCGATACACATATACCAATGTGTAAAGATGACATGAGTATTCAGTTAACATCTGAAACTTTGTATCAAAAACTAATTAATGAAACCTACCTTGATCATGATAAAGCTGTTACAATCTGCAATACTTATATCGATTGCATGTATCAGTTTTTAATCAATATACATGAACTTATGAGCGGGGAAGAAATCATTAAAGTGTTTGGTCATGTTCCTACATTATACTACTACTTAACTGTGGAAGAATATTTAGGAGATGGTCAGTTTGTCCTTGCCGAGTTAGTACCTGGTCAGGATCAGATGGAAGTCGACACAAGTCCTTGGTTTTATCTTAGATAACTGATTAGGTATTATTTTATTTAATAAAATCTTACTTACTCTTTTAACAAATGAAACCATTTTCTAATCGTCACATTTCGGAATTAAATGAATCCATTACACAAAAACATTATAGTCGTATCTTAAAGGATCTTGAACCTTCTAAAAAATACAAGACCAATAAGCGGCTCGCAAAGATGAGGATAAAATACCATCATCTCGAAACGCTTAATAAGAAAAATACAGACGATATCTAGATATGAAGAAGTATCTATTTGATCTTTCGGGTAGGTCATGCTATTTCTTTACTCCTAAGTATGTTTGTTCCATTGGTGATTATATTAGATAGTCACGTACAGGTTATTCTTTATAGAGTAATCTGTGCGGGATTATTTACCGGACGGTGGTCTTTAGTCCCATGACATTCTTATTTGTTTTCATATGTCCCTTTACATTAACAGCTCTACTACTCCTTAACGGGAGTAGTAGAGTTTCTTTTTGTTTTATTTTAAATCTATACTATTTACATGTAATAGGATTTTAAATTTAATCCTGCCTTAATCTAACTTAATAAAAAGGAAAATGCTATGTCTAGTAATGATAAACGAAAAGCCGCTAAAGCTAAAAAACGTAAAGAAAACTTACGTCAACGAAAATTAAAAACTGGAAGTGCCATCAATCCAAACAACATGATGGTATTCAATAAGACTTCTACAGGTTTGGATGTTATCCATCGAGGTAGTGTATCTGGTTCTATTGCAACAGATATTCTAAACGAACAAGAAACTCAACCTATCGATCCTAAGAATCGAGAGGACTTGATTAGCCAAATCAAAAAGAATATCGAGCTTTTCTACACCGGAACTAAAAAAGAAAGCGCAATTTCTGACTTTGCTTTCTTAACAGAAAACATCTACCTAACTAAGGTATTGTTGGAACTTGCTGAAAAAGAAGTGAAAGCAGAAGATCCAGATGATCAAATGCTTATCGACATTAACAACAATATGCTTAAAGAAACCCTTAAAGGCATGACTGAGATTTGTAAGAATCTTTATCAACAAGCTGTAGAGGGTAAGGAATCTTTATACTTTGTAAACTCTCTGGAATTAAATGCCATTAATATTTCTAAGAAATATTTAGAACAAACAAATATTCTTTTGCAATACATTGATGTTGGTTTATTTCAAAAAGGTTGTCGTTTAACAATTTCTCGTTTAGGTAATCGAAACTATAAAGATGATCCTGATGTGAAGTATTTTAGTATTCGTGAGGGTTATGGTTTAATTAAGGACATGATCAAACACGAGAATAAGAAACGACAAGAGGGTAAACAGAATGACGTTAAGCAAATCCACTGATAATCAAATATCGGTAATGAATCAGGAGTTACGAAGAAACTTAAAGAAAGTTATGCAAAATAACAAAGTTACTATTAAAGATGTGGCTAAACATGTCGGTGCTAATCACAATACTTTATTAGGATATTTTTCGGAATCAAGAAATCTTAATATTCCTATTGGTATTGTGTATGCCGTATGTCGACTAACCAGAACTAATTTCTTTCATGTTGCGCCTACCTTAATGAAAGATTTAGCTTCTTTTATAGTAATGCCAAATAATGAATTAAAATAAAACCTATAACCACTCTACCCCGTAAGGAGTAGAGTGGTATCTAGGATTCTATTGAGTAAGGACTGTGAATAAGATATACCCGTAATCAGTCCGGCAGATTGCTCAAACTAAGCAATTTAAAAAGGCATATAGCCAGTGGATAGTTTTCAAAGACAAACATGTCTAGCAAATGTGCGAAATTAAATTCGCATATAATATAACTTATTTTTTTACTACAAAACCACGTCAGATTTATTTTTTGGTTTCATTAATGGCTCTTTCCATTTCATTATTGGCTTCTTGATTAAGAGTCGTTTGTAATTTCTTCTTACGATCTACAGATTTCTTAATTATCTTCTGCTCTACCCTGGTCATGTTTAGCCACTCTTTCAAAGTTAAACCTGTATTAGGATAAATATCGTAAATTACAAATTCATCAGATAGAATACTTAAGTAACTACCTTCACCAAACAAGTCATATGGTTTCTTCATGGTCATTGGTCTTAACGACTCATGAGGAGGTACTAAAGAACCATCAGCTTTCTCAATACTACATTCCGAATAATGATCTAAACCATAGCAAGCATCATGCAACGATAACAAAGATAAATGCTTCTCACCATCATCCTTAATGGGTTTAGCTTCACCACTTACGATGACACGTAAAAAGTCTTCATTATTTACATTAATGGTTACGGTTTCTTCACCTTCTTCTGTATCTTTAGTTTCTGGGAAAACCTCATCCCGTCTAACTTGAGAAATACCAAATAAGGGGTCTCTGATAGACCCCTCTACTATTGTAGAAACACTATTGCTTATCTGGTCGCGAGTGTTTGATAAATCCGAGCGGTCAGCGTAAAAAAAGCAATTACAGTATTAATTGGAACGATCTTATTACTTACTGGAGAAGAGTTGTGTTTCTCTTCGTATTCAGAAACAGTAGGTACACCATAAACAACTTTTACATTTTTATTGATGTACTCTACAACCGCTTCAATCAACTTGTTACGAATCTCTTGATTGCTAGAAATCTCATTCAAGATTTCAATCAGTGTTTCAGGAGAATCAATTGTACTGCTCAGAGATTCTGATTTTCCGGTTTCTTCGAAATACTTATTGATTCGAATCTTACGGATAAAGTGAGAGTACTCACGCAGTGCAGTAGCTTGGATCTTATCAGACAGGTAACGAGAACGAATGTTTTCATCAGAAGTCATGGACAGGGTTTCAGAGATGGCATCTTTAATATATACATCCCAATCTGAACCATGTTCAACATAACGAGCCATGTCACTTTGACCTAGTTCGATATATGTTTCTTGAATGAAAGTACCTTCACGTTTTTCAATCTTACGAGAGAAGATCAAACGTTCAAACACCTCAACATCTTCTTCTTTCTTCCAGTCACGACGATAGGATTCGATCTCTTCATTAGAGGATGCTACGCTTTCTGCTTTAATCAGATGTTGTTTTTGACGTACTGACAAACGAGAGTTAGCGTAGATTGCCATGTCTGGCAACCAGATACGTCCCATCACATGCTCGGCTTTACCATTGTCCAGAAGAGCCGTACGGTTAAAGATATAACCATCAGGATACATGGTACATGCGAGACCCCAAGCAATGGTAGGAATATCCATTGGATCCAACAGAGCGCGAATATTCTCTGGAGAAGAATCTTTCAAGTTGATATAAGAGATTTTACTAATAAACAAATCTACCAACTTATCATTAATGTACCATGTTGCTGTACCGTAGTTAGAACCACCAATAGTACGACCAACATTAATTTTAGCAGTATCCAAAACGTATTGGAAGTCAATGATTTCAGATGCTACTGGCGGAGAAATAATCGCCACTAAACCTGAGTGAGGTAACACCAGAGTAAAGTAAGTAGACAATCCCAGAGAATCCATGATTGCTGCTTTAGCCTTCAAGCCAGTAAGGTTACCACCGCTATTAGGAATCGTTGCACGACGAGAACGAATACGTTGAGATGGATCTGCACTGATACCAATTACTTGGGTAAGCTCTACATCCTCATCATTCATCATCTTCTCAGTCATTCGATAATCGTTAGAAATCAATTCACGAGAATCAGACATAGACTGAACTAACAATGTAGCATTCGTCTCATCTAAATTAGATGGATTTTCAACTAAGTAACGAACCATTCCATCTGGAGAGTCAGCTGGAACAGAAATAGACTTGATGAGATCTTCTGCTTGTTTAGGATCTGTATAATCTACTTCTTTAATATCCATCAGGATACGATGTTTAGGGTCAAGCAGAATATTTTTAGATGCTGGGCTAATTTTCTCATCGATTACTTTTACAGAAGGAACCCACAGTTTAAGATCGTCTTTATCATTACCTACAATGGTAGAGAGTTTCTTAATAAACTCTTTTTTAGGATCTACTGGTTCTTTTTTCTTAGATTCTTCTTTTTTAGTTTCAGCATTGTAAGTTGCTAACGTAGGAAGATCTTCATCAAGATGATCGTAATCGTTGGTTTGTTTTTCTTCAGTTTCTTCTTTAGGTTTAAATTCAGAAACATCATCTTCTTCAGTGAGAAGTGATGGGGCCAAAGAAGATTCAGATACTTCTACAGTATCATTCAGATGCAATACACCTTCTGATTGTTCAGAAGGAACAACATCTTCTTGTTTGATTTCGTTAATATCATTATTCATTGACATGACTAGTTTCCTTATTAGTCTCTTGTGTAGGAGGAGTAGTATTGGTGTAATGATGCAAATATTCTGCAAAGAATTTTTTCACATCATCAGGCGCTTCTTCTTTGTGATCTAAATAATAACCAAACTTCATGGCTGTAAAGAAATCTGAAATATGTTTGGTCAATGGTTCAGTAATGGCACGAACTCGATTAGAACATACCAAATAGCGTGCTTTAATATCAATAATCTTCTCAATGATATATGGTTCGAACTCAGGAACTTCTGGTTTTACATGACCATTTTCATCAACAAACTTCTCGTAAAGCTTACGAATAGAATTCAGCTCACGAACCAAGCTACGAGTATCCGTGGTATTCATGGCTACCATAGTGGTTAGTTTTTCTTTTTCTTGAATGTAAGGTAAGAATTTCTTATCTTGGGTAAGCAATTCATTGAGTGCTTTTGTAGGAGCTTCGATCATCATCTTAATTGTTTTATAAGTTGATTCCAAAGACTCGAAAGTATAGTCATTCAAAGCATCCCATTCTTCTTGTGTAAAGCGATCTTTGAACTCTTCTGGGATTCGTGCAACACGTTCAACAACTTTAGCTTCACCATCACGTGCTTTAACATATGGTCGTTTTGGATCAATGTCCAAAACTTTTTGTCGTTTTGCCTTTTTAAATTTTGTCTTGGCATTAGGATTAAGATTCAGACCATTACTTTCAATAGTCAGTTTGTCAAAACTAGGAATGCCTGTATGTAAACCAATACGGTTGTCCAATTTAGTCATTTTAATAAATTCTCCATTAGCTAATGGGTTGTGGATAGGATTGTTTAAAAAAGAATATTCTTTAGATTATTTCTATTAATGTTTCCATAGCTATGAAAATAGAAATCATCACATATATAGTTAACTCTGTATTAAATTACCCAATATAGGAACAAGCACTTATGGCTAATCTTATTTTAAACTTCATAGATGATTATTGGACTATGGAGGAAGCAAAAGAATATAAAGAAGCCATCGACTTTATCGATGGTATTCACGAAGACTGGACGGATAATATAGAAATGATTATCCGTTGCAGTAATGATGACGTTACAGTAAATGAAATTACTTTACGTATTAGGGATTTTATTCGTGATCAATTTATCGAACTGTTAGGTGAAATTGGTTTTATCTGTTCTGAAGATTTTGTTCACGATCCTATTACTCTTTACCGTATTTATTCAGAAACTATCAGTATAGAGAATAATGAACAAATAGAATTTTCATTATCCATCCTAGAAGCTGATAAAGACAATGTTATTACATTTTACGAATTGTTATCAACTGTAGGTGGTTTGTTAATTGATGAATCTGAATTCAATCAAACCATTGAAAAGATCTCTAACTTTACTCGTGAACGTTTGGTTAATACATTACGTGGTAAAGAGTTGGTTAAGATAGAAGAGAAACAAGAATTTGATTTAATTCGAGCTTCTAAAAATATTAAGGAATTTACAAAAGCAGTTAATGACGATAGCTTTTATGCTATTCAACTGATTCGTAGTGGGGTCGATTTAGGTATCGATTTCAAAAACTATTTATCCATTTATGGTAAAGAAGTATTTGAAATGGATTTAAAAGAAATGGCTTATAACTTGTACTTATTTGCTTTGATGTCTAATGATGGTACAGATAATCCAGTTCTTGCTGTAGAGTCCCATTTAAATAATTATATCTTCGATCCTAATTCTTACGATATCATTGTACGTGCAGTTCAAGATATACAAATTAAAACAAGAGGTGTGTAAATGAATAAACATGAATTCTGGTTAACTGGGATGAAGAATGAGTGGTATAAGGATGCATTCTGGGTAAAGAGTTGTTTATCTATTTTCCGTACTGACGATAAAGAACATTATTTGGTTCGTGCTGATAGTAATGGATATTACTATCTTAATGCAGACACAAACACAAAAGAATATATCGATGGTGCTGTAGATACTTCAAAACCTTTATTGGATTTTAAAGAATTCATTACAGTACCAAAAGGTTTTATCTTTCCAGAATGGGATGAGATTCGTACTACTGTAGGTAATCTATTACAGAACTATCTCTTGGTAGTTGATCCATTTCAAGGAAAAGTACCTTACATCAATAAACGATTCTTCCCTAATGATGTTGAGAAATTATTCATTCGAAAATGGAAACGCTCTAAAGACGATGTAAAGAATGATGAAGTAGAAGGTGAAGTATTTACAGAGGAATATTTAAAGTTTGCTGAAAATGCCATCTACTTATCTAATTTTACTCAAACCGTAGTACCATCAGTAACTAAGAAAGCTATTGTTTCTAACCCTGCTGTAGAGAAACGTAAGAAAGAATTGTTTGAAGAATATAAGGATAAATTAGACGATCCAATTATCCAAACAAAGATTGATGATGAGTTAAAGAAAATCGATAAAGATTATCTTAAAAACGATGACTTTATGGGTTTTGCTATTTCTGGTAAGATCTTTAACGATGCACGTAAACGTTTGTACTATCAATTTGGTTTTGCTAAAGGTCTAGACGATAATAAAGAACCTACGTATATCAATCGTCCTCTTGATAAAGGTATAGATCTTAATAACTTACCTGCTTATGTGAACGATGCCTATTCTGGTTCTATTGGTCGTGGTCTCGAAACTCAAGAAGGTGGTGTGGACGTTAAGAATGCAGTTCGTTCGGCTGCTAACTTAAAAGTAGATGGTAAGGAATGTGGTACCAAATACGGCGAACCTGTTCTGTTTGACGAAGATACTAAGAAGAATGAAAAATACTTAGATTATTACTTTATTCAAAATGGTACTTCTGTTAAAATCACTGAAGGTAATATCGCCTCTTTAGCAGGTAAAGAAGTAATGATGCGTTCTCCACGTATGTGTGTGAATAAGAACAATAGTTATTGCGAGCATTGTGCTGGACCTAACATCTCTAGTTATCCTAATGGTATTGCTTCTGTAAATGCTTTGCCAGGTTCTAAGATCATGTTGATCTCCATGAAAGGTATGCATACATCCGCTAAAGATAGTATTAAACTGGATTGGGAAAATCTTATTACTTAATGAATACTCCTCTGTCTATTTAGGCAGAGGAGATATTTCTATTATGTTTTAAACCTATATTATTAACTTGAATGTAGTTCTCTTAAACCAACTAAATAAGGAAAGTAAAATGGCAGTTAATAGCAGTTTCAATAAGTTAAAAGAAATCACTTTAGAAAAAGCGACTTACGAATTAGTCAAAGATGGAATTAAAGATATTCGTAAAATGTTTTCTAATCAAGTATTGTTTGTTATTCCTAACCATGGTGCTCGTGAACGTTACCGCATTCGGTTGGTGAATGTTAAAGATGTAGGTTTGGTAATCAGCTTTTCTAATAAGATGGCTGAGCATTTTGTATTGAGAGATCCTGATGAGATTGATAAATTAATCTCTATCTTGGAATCTATCGGTGAATATAAAGTGGATATTCGGGAAGCATTGTATCTTCCTAATAACTTCCACGAATGTATGGCATTATCTAAACTATCTGCTATCGATATTGATCAGGTTTGGTTAAGTGGGTACTTTATTGTTTCTGTTGTTTCAGATGATTTTAAAGATGAGAAATCTATTAAAACAATCTTCGAACTCTCTAAAATTGTCAGTGTGTTATTTGTAAGCCAACGCTATAAAGTATTATATCGTTTAAGCTAATTAGGAGAAAACAATGTATCCTGTACCAAATCCGATGACTAAGCTTGAAAAGATTATTCGTTATCGTTTGTATAAAGAGATAACTCTTAGAAATATCTCTTTAGAAAGTCTATCGAGTCGAATAGGTCTTCCTAGAAATCATCTATCCATTCGTCTAAAATCATCTTATCGAGGTGGTTTAAATATTGGTGTAATTATCTCTATATGCAAAGAATTGGGAATTCCACTTTATAAAGTAATTCCTAATTCAAAAATGGATGGTGGGAATTTAAAATAAGGAATAGAACACCTCTCTAAATGAGGGGTGTTTTTTTTTTGATTTAAATACGGCAAAAAAAAAATACTCACTACCCAGAACAGATAGTGAGTAATACTAAGAAAGAAAAATGAACGAAAAGGAAGTATATACACCATTGTAATCAGAACTCGTAGGCAAAAATGAAAAACTACTAAGCCTAATCACAACAGTCTAGATAATCCCTATTAAAGGAAGTTTGTTTACTATTCGCTAGAAAGGCAATAAGAACAAATAGCAACTATACCTAGATAGATTTTTAATTGTCTTACCAATACAATACCATGGATCTATATATTACCACAATCCCACATGAAAGGACTTCTCACACATTACACTTTTTCTCACACCACAAAACGTAATAACACATAGAGAATCCGTAGGTATACCAGTGAGGTGATCTCGTAAGTTGAAAGGGGTCGAAGGACTTACTTTGCGATCACCTCTTACCTAACTAACCTGGATTTTTATTAGCTAGTAAAAATGGGAAATACGCTAACCTAAATGTCAGCCTGCAGGATCTAAGAGGGCGAATACCTGTTGTACCTATAGCGCAGGATTTTATAGAAATTTTCTGGTTTACTACTTTGTCGTTTTAAAACTTTGAATGAGATCTTTCATCTAGATCCCGATTAGAAGTTTATAACTTTATAACTTTCAACTTTATAGATTTATAACTTTAAGGATAAAAAACCCACAGCTAAGTGGGAATTATTCACGAAGTAATAGCTCGTGATCGTATAAATCGATTCCATATCGGTTATTGGTGAGGTGTTCTCAAATTTTGCTTGATGAGTACATCTCAAACATGTCAAGGTTCTTCGCTTTATTAGAATTCGATAAGCGATTAGCGTATTTCAAAAACTGGTGGAGGGAGTAGGATTCGAACCTACGAACCTTTCGGGGCGGATTTACAGTCCGCTGGATTTAACCACTCTCCAATCCCTCCGATGATATTTATTCTCATATAGAGAAGATGAGTAGGAATAGCTCTTCTAGAAATAGAAAAGGTGAAATGTCATGAAAGCTAGATATCTACAATAACTCAATCTAAGTTTAAAAAGTAGATAATGTTATCCAGTCGAGACTATTCCTCTCAAATAAAAGAGTAAACTCTAAATTTTATTTCTTAGTAAGAATAAGAAATAGTATTGGTAGCATTGATTTCTGACAATATTGTATCAATCTCATTCATGAAGCTATTGATGAACTCAGATTCTTTCTCAATGAATTCGGCATGATTAAAACCAGAAACGATATTCAAAGAACGTTCTTTTTCTTTCGCTTCTCGATATGTTTTAACCAGTTGGTCAATGGCTTCTTTACTACCTGCAGTATCTCCAAACTGTTTTTCTTGATTGGCCAGATAAGCACTTACTTCGCTATCAATACCAGCATTAGCTCGTTGTTGTTGATGCAAAGCATCACTGTATTGATCACGAACAGTATTCAGGATATCTCGACGGTCTTGCAAAATGGTTTTCTCTACCAAGATAGCTGCTACAGTCATTTCAGGCAAACCTAAAACAGTTACAGTCTTAGTATCATTAAACTGGTGAATCGCTGTTTTAATTGCTACGTATTCTTTAACCAGAGATTTATATTCGTCAATATTAGCTTGAGAATTACGTTGGTATTGTTGTGCCAGTTCGCCATTCTTCTCGGATGAACGAACATAGCCTACAAAACATTCTTTTTTCAGATCTTCCAAAAGATCTTTAATAATCTTAGCACGAGCCAGTGCGCGAGTTACGGTTACGGTTACTTGGTTAGCCATAATTAGTTTCCTTTTAAGTTTTAAAAATAAGAACGAGAAGTACTTCTCAATTTATAATTATAATGTCGAAAAAAAAACTATATCCTCCTATCCGTTAATTCGGATAGGAGGAGTCTAGCCACTACATAAGGAGGAAACTAACCGTGTGGTTTTAATACACAAGATTATTATGGAGAAACAATAGAACGAACTATCGACTACTATTGTTTGGGCGTCAATTAATTACAAGTTCATCTTTCGATTATCTAAACGTTAAAAAGGACTATGAAATAACGACATTGACTACTCTTACATCACTGTAAGAAGTTATACCGTGAAAGGAGGTTTGAAAAGCAAAGCACTTGATTAACTTTTCATATATTACCTACCAATTCAAAAAAGTTTTCTTTCCTGTAAACAGGTTAGGAGCCATTTCTTTCTTTTTCTTCTTGTATTCGTTCTTATCTAGTTTAATTACACGTACGTTGTCTTTACCAATGTTATAGAAAACATGATGACCTTTGTCGTCAGTACGTACAATCTCTACTTTATATAATCCTTTACCATACTGTTTATTAGACAGTTGATCAATTTTAACCGTCTTATCCAATACTTCAAGAATATAAGTCGTCACGTATTTTCTAAGAGTATTTTTATATTCGTCCATACCCATGTTCACTACATGCATGGTTTCAACAAATAGCTTAGCAATGATTTCGCCTTTATATTCCTTAGTTTCTTTAGAGTAAGGTACTAACCAAGTCTCTGAAGTACGTACTGAATCGTGCACCAACATGTGATTAGGTTTAAGCGCATACTTATAAGGAATGGCGTAAATATACCAACCACCTTTAAATACTTCAGCTTCTTCGTCAGTAGTATTATAAAGCATGATATCGGTTAATTCATCCATAGCAAAGATGCAACCTACTATTGATTCAGATACGTGTACACGCATTACTGTACGGTCTTCCATACCTTTAGCGTATCGAGCCGATAACCTAGGAGTAAACGCTTTAATACCTGGGTCAATAGAGCCATGCAACATGTAAGGATAATCATCAGGTGCTTTTATAATTTCTGCATTGTTTCTTACTTTAGGTTTTTGTTCTTCGAGATATTTCTCTATCTTCTTTTTCTCTTTATCTTCTGTTTCTTCCATTTTAAAAAAATCCATTCAATAATTAAAATAAAACAAATATATATCATTAGATTGAACCTTTCTGTTCTAAGAAAGGATTTTATTAATCTAACTTAATTTAAGGAAAACTAAAATGAAGTTCATTATCGGTTTTATCGTTGTATTCTTCGTGTTAAAATTCATCGTGGGCTTAGCTCAAGATGTGGAGATATCTAACTTTCACGCAAAAGAAGGTGAAAGAGAAGAAGTAATCGATCGTCTAAAACGATATATAGAACTGTATCATAGTTCTGTTTATATCTTGTTAACAGAATATCGTAATAAGTTTAAAAATGGGGAGCACTGGGATGTTATCTCAGATATACCTGAAGTAGAAAAACTATATTGTTGTGGTAGTATCCGACATCTTATCGATACTCGACAAAAGATGAATGTTCTTATCGATAAACTTCCTTATAAAGAATTCTTTCATGAAGGTATTCTCTATAAATCATTATCAGGATCTTTTCTAGAATTTTCTATAGAAGAAATTGTAATGATCTCTGTAAAACTCTCCAACGTCAAACTCGAAAAACGGAATTAAAAATGAAACACGAAGAAACCTACATCGCTATTATCGTATCGATATCAATAGCACTACTGTTCTGCTTGATGATCTTTCAAGTAGCCTTGTATTTCAACAACTAAAGGGATTAGAAAGATGTTGAATGACTTACTGAATAATGACACCACTACAAGTGTAGAAATCTTGGATGTGGTGAAATTGGCTTCTTACTGTAAGAAGAATTTAAAAGAAGTGGTAGAACCAAATTCTAATTTGGATAAATCTATCAATAAGTTTATCGAAATAATGTTTAAAAACATTACGAAAGTAAATGAAAACGAATTAGACGAACTACTAGATGTTCGTACTAAATTGGAACGTATCTTTACACGACACGGTATTGATGAAGTAAAATGCTGTATTACCTTTATTGCCCATGGTGATAAAGATATCAATACGTCAGAAGAAGTCATTATTAAAAAAATTGGTCGAAGACATACCAGTAAGAAACTAGCAATAGACATCTTCGGTATGTTGATCAATATCAAGACTAAGATTGCACTTAGTCAGCTATCAGAATCCTAACTCCTAACTTGTAAAGGAAAATAAAATGTATGATGTTTTCGGTGAATGTTTGAATCTTTGTGTAAAACGTTTAGATCGTGATGAAGTGATGAGTAGCCCTGAAGTCATGGCTAAGTACTATAAACGTCTAGATATTACTTTAGCCACTCTGAAGATGTTTCGTTTCATTGAAGATGTAACTTTAGATTCGGAATGTAATGAAAATGGTGATCATGAAATTAAGATCACTTGTGAAAAAGGTTTTTACGATGAAGTAACCGTAAATGGTGAACTTTACTTTAGTGAAGAACGTCCTTCTATTAACATCGATACAGATTATTGTCTTGTTTGTATTGATGGTAGTATCACGATGACTAATGATCGTATTGAGTGTGCTGAAAAACATTTAGCACAGCGTAAATATCTCTTAAAGAAACTCATTGGTAATTAAACAAACTATAAACACTACTACCCCAAAAAGGTAGTAGTGTTTTTTTTTGATTTAAATTCAGCATATTTCGTTTCCACCACTACCGACCACCTCCCCTACCCCGCCGTCTTTCGACGACGAGGCAGGATCAACAGTAGCCGGCCCAAGAATGAACTTCAAGCTTTCGCCATCCGCCCTCCTCGGTATAAAGACCTTCAGTATTCACCTTGCATCAGCACAGCATTAGCCGTTAACATCAGTTTAGTTTCAACCTAAGCCTTCTGACAAGTCCCGTCTGCACCGAAGCGCCTAACAGTCCCTGCAGAGAATGCACGCGCACCCTCAAGTCCTGACCTTGCATAGCAACCGCACAGCTCGACCAAGTAAAGTGACGACTAAAAGCCGCCTATCTCTCGATACCCAGCTCCAAAAGGAACTCGTAAGCTCAAAAGACTCTCGAAAATCAATTCAAATATCCAAATCAAAAAGACATGAACACCTAAACAGATAATCAAGAATCTTTTGGATTACGCAATGAACATTATCTCCTTGCGGAAACAACATCCAAAGGGATACGAGAAACAGACTACTTCTAGCTGAAACCCTACCTAGCCGAACCGGATAGACCGTATAGCGGACTCTCTTGGGATATAACGCACCTCTCTACAGTTCGTGCCGTAAGCTAGTGTTTCCACTAACCTACCCGCCTACTAAGCCAGACGAGGTACCGCCTGTTCGCCCTGGTGCATTACTACACAGGTTCAACTCTTGCGAGCCGAAAAGCTGGAGGGAAGCCATTTCTCAGACTTGTCGCAGACATGATCGAACGATAACAATAGCATCTCACCTCTTAAAAAGAAGTTCAACACACTGCTAACAGCGCATACATTTTTACATTAGCCAGAAAAGCCTAGATTAAAACCAAACCAACATCAACGACCACAGCCATACCAATCACAAAGCAAACACTAAAAGTCTAAATACCAAGGAATCTTAATAGAATCTATACCTTAAGTAGGTTAGTTTTACATCGTATTTACGAATACTAACCTATCTCGTAATAGGTATAGGTCTAGCCAAAATAGCTAATTAAACTTACACAAAATACCTGTATAAGCCTAACTATCTAAATCAACCAAACTTAATAAACTTTCTAATTCTTAGTTAAAAACAATAGTAAAAAAGTAGATAAAAAAGAAAATATAGAAGTAATGAAAAGTTTAAAAAGTATTGTTAGAAGTATTGATTTTGTAGTTATTATTAAGATTATTATTAGTATATTTGTATTTAGATTTATTATTAGTATTATTAGTTTTTGTAGTTAGTTGTAGTTGTAGTTTTTGTTGTAGATAGTAGTTGTAGTTTGGAGATAAGTTCTCTAGATTTTACTCTTCATAATAGAGTAGTAACTTAAGAAAATCACTACTCTATTATAAAGACTTAAACTACTTCTTCATATACACCTAGTAACTGAAATATTTTTTCTAGATGTTAGAAAAAGAGCCAGTCTATACGACTCCCCCACGAAGTGAGTATAGACTGGTGGAGTTTAACATGCGAAAATAGGAAAATCGAAAAGAATAGAATTTAGCTGGATTGGAGGCAGCTTAACTTTGTCTTTTCATACAGAGTACCATTCTGAAAATTATCTCTTATCTTATCATCGATGTTTAGATTGTCTGTCTTATTACCTAGTGGATTAATGGTTCTGAAATGAGTATTTTGTAGAATTGTTAAAAATGGGATAGTGTTTAAATGGCTCTAGAATGCTCTAGGATTGATTTTCTTTGTAAGGTAAGGACATTTATCATCCTGACTATTTAACCCCTCTAAAATCGCTTCTATTCGCTTGTAATCAATATTGGTGTATAAATGTCAGTATAGCGATCTATAGTTCCTTGTATAGTAGACTATCTGGCTTGTTTAGTCTGTTTAGTCTATCTAACCTGTTTGATGTTTTGTTCGCTGCGCTATTAGTACTCTGGTTATTTATCACCTACTGACTAATTGGGTAATGCGCTGCGCTACTCACTCTCTGGTTGTGTATCTCATGTTGTTTGGTTTAGTGGTGCGCTGCGCTATACTAACTTTGGTATTTGTTACCTAATGATAATTGAATAAGTTGTAAAGTAATAAAATTTGTAATTTAAAAAATATTTTTCTATACTTTCTTTTTTCTTTTTATTTATTTTTCTTTTTTCTTTAATAAACTAAATTAATAAACTAATTAATATAAATATTAATTAGTAATAGTTAATAAGTAATATCTATCTATATTACTAAAGTAATATATCTAGATATTTACTAATAATACTAATAATAAATCTAAATACAAATATACTAATAATAATCTTAATAATAACTACAAAAGCAAAACATCAGAACAAAACATTATAAACGTTACAATACGGCTATATTTGCTTTTGTAGCTACGTATTTACTATAGTTTATTAACTATTACTATTCTACTTATTCTTACTCTATTTAATCTATTTTACTTTACTGTTATTATAGAAAATATAAAAGTATTATTAGAAATATATCTAAAATATACCTAAATACTAGTATTTTAGATAATAAATAGATTTATTTTGTATAATAACAATTATTTTTTATATAATAAGATTTAATTTATTATTAGTATAAAAGAAATAGTATTATTAGTATTAGATACATTATTCCTTTCACCCATAAACGCTACCGCTGGGTGAGTGAAAGGAATAATGATTGAGGAATTTGTTAAAGAACTTATTAGGATTTGTAAAATCCATTATTAGTATTATTAGGAAAGAAATACTTTTATTACCTTAATTACTTACTTTACTGATTTAGATAACAATAATACATTATTAGTATTTAGGTAACAAAACCCCAAAGTGTTAGAGGGGCGTCAAGCCCGAGGTAGATTAGTATTCTAGATTATTTCAAATATATACTATTTAAGTGAACCTAGTAGAGAAATCTACTGAAACAGTTAACCAATCTTTGTATAAGGATATCCAAAATGAAAATTTCGAATGTATTGAACGTAGCCTCAGCGATGACACTACTTAGCTCAATCGTTACAGTTCCGCTTATGGCGGCATTGTATTATACTGATGTTTCATTGACCAAGGCTATTGGTCAAGCAAGCATTTGGTTTGTAATGATTCCAATAATCACTATTCTCACTACTGAGCTGATTAAAAGCTTGGTAAGAGATTAAGATAAAAAGAATACTCTATTTCGGTAGGGTGTTCTTTTTTTGGTTAGATTTATGAAGTTAAGCGCAAACTTCTTTTTTATTCAATATGTAAAACACTTTTAATAAGGATCCTTATAATGGCAAACAAACGTCAACAAATGTATCAATCACAAAACCAAGATCGTAATCACATGTCTACTCGACGTCAACGACAATTGGAAGAAGAAGAGGCTCTTCGTCAAGAAGAGGAAGAAGCGGCTCGTAAAGAGCAAGAAGAGAAAGAGAAAGAAGAAGCTGCACGTAAAGATCGCTTGGATACCGAACCTGAAGTTACTGATCCTAACGATCCTGATTACTTGGAGCCTGCACTGTACGACATGCCTGAAGGCGATGAAGTTATCGTTCCTGAATATATTGTAGAGTCTCAACAAGATGGCGAACGTGATCTGGAAGATATTGATCAAAATCGTACTTACAATGAAACATACGATCGCTTGTCTCAAGATGAAGTATTGAGTAAAGTATCTGTAACAGCACAAATGTCCATTTTGGGTATTATCGAGTATGTTGCTAAGATGAAACAGTTTAAAGGACACATCCTCACTTTGATGGCTGATAAGAACTTCGTGGTAAACGAAGGTCCTGCTATGCAAGTAGAGATCTTTAACAACATCATGGACATCATTACCAAAACAGATTCTGTATCGTTCCGTTACTCTATGGACTTCTTGTTGCAATTGATGTGTGATGAACCAGAAGTGTTGGGTCTTCTGAACCTGTCTCGCTTCCAAGAAAACTTAGCACTGGATCCAGTATCTATTCGTTGCTATGCTAACTTGATGAATCTTTTGACCAGTCTGAAAGATCCAATGACTCGCCAAAAAGAACTGAATACGACTATTGACATTGCTAAAGCTTTAGAGTATGGTTTTTCAGAAGGTGCTAAAACTCGCCTGATGAACTACTTCTATAACTAAGCTATGAGAATCTACTACTCTCTACCCTTAATAGGTAGAGAGTAGTATTTACATTTTTTTTATTTTATCTTTTAAATAAAAGGATAATAAATGAAAGCTGAAAACTGGAAACAAATACTGTCAGCTGCGGGTTGTTCAATCCTTACTGCTACTGAATGGTCTAGTTATTTTGCTAAGTATGCTGACGAATATAAAATCAACACCCCTACCCGTGTTGCAGCATTTGTTGCTAACGTAATGATTGAATCTAATCACTTACGCGTATTAAAAGAAAACTTAAACTATTCTGCTTTAGGTTTGGCTCGTACATGGCCTAAACGCTATGCTGACGCAAGTGGTAAACCTAATCAAAAAGCATTATCCATTGCTAAGAATCCACAGGCTATTGCTAACCATTGTTACGCTGGTCGTATGGGTAATGGTCCTGAGAGTTCTGGAGATGGTTGGAATT
>QWCT01000019.1_pt1 | contig 238173 bp, 204 predicted proteins | sample 1972681 | NCBI WGS metagenome assembly QWCT01 (sample SAMN09866701, study PRJNA288562) | Human oral metagenome isolate pre3_saliva, whole genome shotgun sequencing... | isolation source: mouth | host: Homo sapiens | place: USA: California
TTGCGACAGGTGCTTCACCAAATCCAGTAGCGATGATTTTTACTTTACCATCGTATGTTGCGATATCTCCAACGGCAAAAACGCCAGGTAGAGTCGTTTCCATTTGGCTATTTGTCACGATGGTGTTGCGAGCAACTTCGAATCCCCAGTTCTTCATCTCTCCAATAGAAGAAGAGAAACCATAGTTCACGATAGCATAACGGCTACGGATGAATGAACCGAGTTCTTCCGTCATCGTAACGTCACGTCTCGTAACCTGACCCATGATGTATGGGCAGAAGATAACACCAGGAGCCTTGTCATTGCTTGACTTGATACCCATAGTGATACGGAAGTCACGAAGGTTGAGAGATTGGTCTCTGTAAATCTTGATACCCCAAAGCTCACCAACATAGTCAGCCGTAGCACCCTTCTGCTGGATGTTATTAGGAGTTGGGTTCAGAGACTCGTTCATCGTGCTAACGAGAAGGCTAACGAGGTCAGCGTTCATCAGAGCGAAGACTTCACCATCGTTAATCTTAGAGCGGTAACGCATCAGGTTGACAGCACGGAGGAGGAGAACCTTCAGACGAGCGGCAAGCGTAACACCGCTTTCAAGCATCTGAGGAGCACTCTTGACGGGCAGAGTATCCTGAGCGTAAGGAAGCTGAACCTTCTGAACGGGGTTGTCCCACATATCAGGTTCGAGGTTAGCAACCCACAGAGCAGGCGTGTTCGTAGCACCAGCACGGAACGAGATGTTCAGGTTGATGTCTTCAGAGTTGAATGCCTGAACAGCGTGAAGCCAGCCGAGCTGAGAAAGACGTTCAAGACCTTCGGTATCAATTTCAAGAGCCATCAGGTTAAGAGCCATTTCTTCTCTTTCCTTACGGATGTCGTTACCATAGATACCACCATAGTCTTCAATTTCAGACATCGTAATCTGAACAGCCTGAGTGATAGTCTTCGTCTTGAAGGCGATGCTCGTGTATTCAGCCTGAAGTCTTCTTGGAGTAGCAACCTCAGCGGCACCACGGCTTCTGCCACGGACAACGACAGCACCATCACGATAGGTAGGAGCGAAGTTGCCTTCAGAGCTATAACCAGCGATGGGGTCATCAATAGCAGAAACAGAGTTGATACCAACAGCTTCTACGGTCTTCGTAGCAATCGTCAAGTCCTTCGTTGCATGGAGCTTGGTGGGGTCAATAAGACCATCAGCCTTATAGAAACCTGAGAACTCACCAAAGATGTTAGCGAGTGACAGCTCAGGAGTATAAGCATCAGCAACAGATGGGTCTACGATTTCCTGAACGATAAGAGCGTTATTGTAACGACCTACGCCAAGGATACGAACATAGAGCTTGCTGGGAACGATTTCAATAATCGTCTTAGCGGTAGCCTTAGCCGCAACGAGAGAAGCATCCGTAGGATACTGAGCACGTTCTTCGGCAACAGCCGCACGGAGGTTACGGAGCAGTTCAGACTTTTCCTTTTCACCAGCCGCACCAGCAGTCTTGCTTTGGAAGTGGAGATAGAAGGTAGTACCTTGGTCTCTCTTACCATAAGAGTTGTATGGGTTGGGGTTAGAAGCAGTACCTGCGTTACCATAAGGCGTAGAACCCGTTTCCGTATAGAAAATATCCTGATAACGGAGGAAACCAGCAGGTTCAGTTACGGGACGAGTGTTTACGAGGTCAAGGAAGCGAGTCGAACGAAGAATCTTCGTAGCGATAGGCAGGTTTGACAGAGCACCGAACGTGTCACCCGTACCCTTAGCACCAGCCGTAACACCATTACCGAGTGAAGGGACACGGATGTCACCAGCACCGCTAACAGACGTGTTGTTTACGAACTGAGAAGGGGTGAGTGGAGAGCTGAATGACTCATTGATGCGGTTAGACATAACCATATGAGCATTAGCTTCTGCAAACTTCTTGATTGCTTCTACTCTTGCAGGTGATACACCTTCAAGAAGGGGCTTCAGACTTTCATTGATAGACTTCTGAACGCTTTCGTTAATTGTGAGATTTCTCTTCATTGTTTTTTCTTTTCTTTGTATTTGTTTGAGCTTTAACTCTAACAACCCACTTGCCGTCTCTCCCTTCAATTTTTCCCGCTGGTGAACGTGGTCAAGAAAAGCTGTATTAAAGCAATGATACCTTCCGTCAATTCTCTTTTCCCTTGACGGGTAGGTATGGTTTTGTTTTTTCTGTTATATTAGACTTACTATATTCTTATTTATTACAGACCGAGTTTTCTCAGAATGTCCTCGCTGAACTTACGCTGTTCCTCTTCAAGGATAAGGCTATCAGCAGGGTCGTGGTCTGCACGCTCAATGGATTTAGACTCATTCAGGCGAGAAGGAACGAACTTCTTAGATTCTACGATAATCTTCTCTCTCTTGAGGTCTCTCCAAAAAGAGCGTACTTGGTCAGTCGTGTCAAGGACGATAATCTCTGATTGTCTATTTACTTCTTCCCTGATGTCCTTTGGAAGTGCGTTATAAGATTCCAGCACGTCCTTTCCGCCAAGGGCAACCCAACGTGGGGTCTTTGTGTAGTCAGGTGAACTCATCTGTTTCGTGATTGCATTAAACGATTCATTGATTGCATTCTCATCAAGGAAGAACGAAATATCACCTTCCGACATCTCGTAGATACGTGAAGCGACTTCATCTTGCTTCCTTCGGTCAAACCCTTCAAAGATGGCTCTGTTGATTGGCTGAAGGTCTCTTGCCCAAGGATGTCTATTACAAAGGCTCTCCTTGATTTGCTTATCCTTCTTGACGTTATTCAGGAACGACTCAACTTCATCCTCAACATCAACCTCTTCGGGTTCACCTTCGTCCTCGTCGTCATCATCCTTGTCGCCAGCGTTGGCTTCAAGAGCGTCCTTCTCGTCATTGGTAAGACCATCTTCCGAGACAACCTTAATATCTTCCGTTTCAAAGACGTTGTCCTCAGAACCGAGGGCTTCCTTTTCTGCGTCAGTCAGCTCGCTTTCCGAAGCAATCTCGACCTTACCTTCAATGAATGGGTTGTCGCTATCGCTTTCAGAACCGCCCTTACCGAGGCTATTGCCAAGTCGCTTTTCAAGCTCGTCCGCAATACGTGAGATGGCTTCATCGCTCAGCTCAACAACCTCCGTATCGGGGTCTGCGGTGCGAGTGTTATCCACATAGAACTCATCCATCTTGCGACCTTCTTCTTCGTTATTATCAAGTCTTGCTTGGTCAATCGTCTTTTCTTCCTTGATAGGCTTAGCGATGCGGATGTAGTCTTCGTTCTCGTTGATGCGGATTACCTTATAATTCGTCTTAGGTGACACAATCCTTTTGTATTCTTCATATTTATCTCTTACGAACGACTGAAGGCTATTGACCTGAGCCGATTCGTTTACTCGGTGAACCACCGCTTCTGAAAAACCAGGAGTAGCGACAATATCCCAAGTCATAATCTGCGTCAGCTCCAGCTTACCATTGTCAAGCTCATAGCCCTGCGCTCTTGACGAGACATATACATTACCACCTGCTTCCAAGAGAGCCTTAGCAATTCGCCCCGAGGGAGTATCAAGAAGGCGGATTTTACCCATTACCTTCTTGCCATTCTTGTCGTAGTGTACGTCAAGAATCATGTGGGAAGCCTTCTCTACCTTAATTTCAAATCTATCATCAGGGTGGTCAAGCTCACCATAGATAGTTTCGCCTCGGCTGAGTCGGTCTCTAATATCCTTAATGTGCGGAAGGTATGTTTCCTCCGTGTAGATACGACCATTGCGGTTAGGCGTGTCGCTCACTACACCGAAAACCCCTTCAAGGTCAATGTTCTTTGAACCTCCTTGTACGGATTCATTCACTCTCTTGAGCTTTTCTCGTCCGTAACCTTTGATTACTATATCCGTAGGCATTATAATAGGTTATTTCTTTTTACGTTTATATTTAACAATCTTCTTAGACACGGGCATTTGGGATAAAGCTCCGAACGTGTCACCACTCCCAACAGAGCCACTCTGAACACCATTACCGAGAGAGGGGGCAGATATATCACCTGCGTTTTCTTTTACTCTTCGTACCGAGTAGCGTCTCGCTTGCTTCTTCATGTTCAATATCATTTACAAAGGCTTCGCCTTCGTTTTCCTCTTCGTACGATGCTCTGTGTCTATCATCTTCTACATCCTTACCTCCGTTATGTATCATATCAGCGATACTCTTGAGGTCAGAGCCTTCAATGTGGTATTTATTACTACGGAGTACACCCGAGAATTTTCTTATACCAAGAAGGGCAGAGCCGATGGAGATAATAACGACATCCTTATCTATAAGTGCAAGTATATTGACTGCCTCGGAGGTCTTTATCATATAGAACACTGCGAGGATAATAAAAATGACAAGCCCTACAAGAAGGGTTATAGACCCCATAAGACCCGATGCAGAGGTATCAGTCTCAGGACTATTTAGCTTATTTAGCCAATTCATTATCCCGCCCGTTTTCTTTTCTTCTGTTTTCTTTGCTGATGGCATAGATTTATGGTTTATGTGTAAATTATTTATTATGGTGGATGGAGCATACGCAAGGGAATTTCAAAGATTAGACAGAGGAGGCAACTCCATTGAAATACGGAAAGCCGTTACCGATAGGCTGATAAGACCATTAGCCAAGGGACATCTGTACTCCAATCCACGGATATTTAGCTTTGCCACTCTTCTTAGGCGTGACGATAAGTCCCTTAGGATTGTACTCGTTCTCAGATTTAGACCCAAAGTACCGAACGTGCTTGTCCTTGATATAACGAGCTTCACCCCCGAAGAGATAGCCAAGGTATTAGATTTGTTTGAAGACCAAGGGTTTCGTAATACGATAACCAAGGATGTTGGTGTTGCAGAGGTTATTGTTGGGAAGATGCTTAACAAGCAACAGATGAACGAGGATGATACGTGGCTAAAGACATATAAGTATAGCGACATATACAACATTCAGGAGGTGCGGTACGAAGACCATATACTTCTCCCATTCCTGAAAAAGGAGATTGATATGAAAGCGAAGAGGGGTTAAGGTTGTTACGCCTTAACCCCTCCTCTCATATTATTCAATGGAAAGAGTTTTACTTCTTTTCTTCTTCAAGCGGGTTTAGTGGTAAACCAAAGTTCTCACCTGCCGCTTCTGAGACTTTCTTGATGAATGGGTTGTTCATACCCAAGTCAAGAACCTTGTTGCACTTAGCACAAACAAGTAGTTGTATTGGTGCTTTGTCGGGTGTCTCTGCTATATTCTCCAAGTTCCTTACTTCAACCAAGATAGTCTGCGTAGCTACCGAGGTGTTTCCGCAACGAGGGCAAGCGCACAGCTTAACATCCAGCTTGCTGATGTCGGTGAGTTCAGGGTTATTCATCACCTTCAGGCTTTTTGTCCGAGATGATGATTACCCCGTCTTCCGTAACCTCAGTGACGTAGACATCAATAATATCATCCTTTCTGATAGCACCGCTCTCTACCTTCGTCTTGAACTCTTCGCTGGAGTTCTTGTAGTGGATAATCCCGTCAAAGGTAGAAGCCCCATTAGGAAGCATGATCTCAAGGAACACCCCGTAGTATGCAGACCCACTGACGATAGCCGTGAGAGGCTCGCTACTACCTGCAAGTTCCTTACAGATTGCCGAGGCGATGATACGCTTAGCTTCCTTGTGAGAGACCACATAAGAGTCGCTACGTCTGTCGTACGAGAGGGCTACCACTTCAAGCTCAAGACCGATATTCGTCTTGTTCTCTTCAATAAGAGCCTGAATAGCCTTTTCTCTTTCTTCCTTAGAGACCTTGTCTCGTGAGGGTAGACTACCACCGAGTGAAGCCTGAGAGTAAGGAAGGAAGCATTCAAGACCATCTACGAGGATGGTATAACCACCTGCATTGACACCCGTGATGACACCCGTGTAGATAGTAGACCAAGCGGAAGAGGCTTCGTTGTTGAGACGCTTAATCTTGTTCTCGGTACGAGCATCGCTTGCGGTATTACCTCTGAGGTCAAGTTTGATACCGACCATCTCCTTGCGTGCGCTAAGAGCGTTGGATGAGCGGGACATTCTTTCCTTGACACCGAGGATGATGCCTTCGTAGAACGACCCATTGCCATTCTTGTCAATGTAGACATTGCCTACTCGGGTGATGAAGTCCTGCTTACCGAATGCAGTAACAAGGCTTGCATAAAGCTCCTCTACGGACATATTATCACCAAGGACATCAAGGATACGCTTATCCTTTTCAAGGTCTACACAAGCACTGAGACCTGACTCGGTATGGACGATAACCTTGTTGTTTGACGCAAGGTCAATGCCCGTAATAGCAAGTAGAGAACCCTTGGTCTTGGAACTGATGGTATCCACGTCCTTGGAAATCTTAAACGTAGATGACGTATAAGCCTTGTAGTCATCTTCTACGTTTTCACCTGATGCGTAAATCCATTCCTTCTTGCTCAGTCGGTGCTTCTTCACCTTTGAGTGACCAAGTCTTTCATACGCATCCCAATTAAATCCTGCAACACCTTCGTTACCAAGCTCCTTAGCGTAAGGACGAATGTCCTTGTTTTCCGAAACCTTCATTAAATGTGAGTTTTAAGGTTAGAGATAAAATTAAATCTTGATAGTAGACTCAGCCCTCTTGATGACTTCAATGATGAAGTACTTAGACTCTTCGCCCGAGTGACCATCCATAACGTGCGCACTTACGATACGTGGGGCTTGCATACCGCAGGCATCGGGAGTGACCTTGAAGATGACCTTGTTGGATGAGCTGTCGTTGCCGTAGAGGAATGCCGAGAGGTCTCCTCGTGAGATGGGGAACGAGAATGGAGCATTGTCATGAGCCTCACCGAGCTTCACCGAGAACGAACCATCAGGTGCTGTAACGAAGAAGTCGCCATTGGGCTTCAATTCCACATTAACAGCCTGAGTAGACTTGTCCTCACCTGACGTGTCCGAGACAATCTTCAGCGTATCAGAGAGGAGCTTAATCCTACTCCCGTCTACTTCAACGCTCACCTGAGGTCTACCGAAGCCACTGAACATTTCATCAAAGAACGTATTGGATACGATAGGCACAAAGTCAATCTTGAAGACATTGTAGCCAACGTGTACACCATCACCCGAGATATACATCTTGTCCTTAGCGATAGCGACATCCATATTCTCCTCGGTGAAACGCATCCTCGCCATATAATCCTTACTCGTCTGAGGAAGAACATCCGTGGCTGAGATAATCAGCTTAGCATCATCTGTCGTCTTAGAGATGAACGCCAGCGTTGATTGGAACATAACGAGCGTATCCTTGATACACACCAAGTACTTCTTCTTACCTGCGTGCGTTGGGATTTCCTCGCCTACTTCATTTTCCAGCTTGAACCCGTCTACACCTGCATCTTCAAACGAGATACGAGAGTAGCGTCCAATACGTGGTGCTTGGGCATTGATACCCGTTGCTTCAAAGAACTGACCATTGAGGTCAATTTCAATACAGAGTGAGTTCTTACTCTTACTTCCAAGGAACATATCGGGAATCCCGAAGTACCCCTTGAGCCATTCAGATAGACCTGAGAAGTTACTACTTGAATGGAATGTTAGTTTGTAGTTTGGCATAAACCATACTGATTAAAAAGAAAGGTAGCAGTAGGACTTTCCTACCACTACCTTATTATAGAATGCTTAAATTCTTCTTCGTTTTTTTAGTATTTGTGTTCTTTTCGTATCTTCTCCATATGGGCGAGCTTATCCGCAATCGTATATTCTTTGGTATGCCCTCTCCTGAATGCTTCTTCAACGCTTTCTGCCTCATCGGGAGTTTCGTGAATATCTTGTTTGGTTACTTTCCTATCCTGCTCAGATGCGAATATAGATACTCTTCCTACTCTATTATCATCAGCACTTCCATGAAGTCGTATTGTCTTGCTTGGTTGTGCGACATCCTCCGTTTGGTGAAGGACTGCCCTTGGTGCTGTTGAATACTCTTCTGATGAGTATATCTCTACGGGTCTTGCTTCGGTCATCCCATCATCCGTCTTGTATAGATTGGGCGTATGCACCTGACCGCTCTCCTCGGAGGAATATAGTCTTATGCTCACCTCGTGTGAATGGTCTTCTCCCGTTGCGTGGATATTGACATTGGGTGCGTTGAGATTTTCCTTGCTTTCATGCATTGATACTCCTGGGAGTTCGTTGTGGTCTTCTGCGCTGTAAAGAGGGTCGCTCTTCAGCTTCAGGTCTTCCTCCGATGAGTACATATCCACACCCTGAATAGCATTGTCGTCCTCGGTCTTGGCAAGATGAACATCCTTAACATACTCTCGTTCGTCAGATGCAAAGATGGAATGCTTCACCATCTTAGTCTTGTCGCCAGTTGAGTGCATATGCACTTCGGGTGACTGCACCTCGTCCGTGGTCTTATATATGTTTGCATCACCAATCTTCGTGCTATCAGGTGTTGATAGGAGGTTTGGCTCTGATATATTATTCTCGTCAGTTGAGCTGTATATATTTGCGTCAGGCGTTTCGTTCTTCTCCTTGCTTGCGAATATGCTTGCAGTAGGAGTAATCACATCAGGAGAGGTTGAGATAAGGCTTATGTTGCTGTTAAGCTCGCCTCCATCCTCAGACTTGAATAGGTTTTCCTCACCGACCTTGTCGTCCTCTTCCGTCTTGTATAGCTCTACAATATCCTCAATAAAATGCTTCTCTGCATAGCTCTCCATATAGCTATACAAAGTCATATTGGATAGCACCTCCTTGGAAGTATTGATGATGACTTCTTCGGCTTCATCGGAGGGCTTACGCATTGAAATCTGTTTCAGCGTCTCGTTGAAGATGGCATCGGACTGCTCCTTGGTTATATCAAAGACCTCCATCTTCTTCCTCATGCTGTCTTGGATAAGACCGAGTAGCCCTATGACATTCTGCGTCCCGATAGTCTCAAGGTATTCGGTTACGGAGTGTCCTCCAAGCACGGGAGAGAACGTCAGCCCTTCTATTGCATTCTCAAGGCGAGTGCCAACGCTCCCTTCCACCCACTTACCGAGTTTATCCACCCATCCTCCGATAGTACCCCAAAGAGGAGAGGATGCTTCCGAACCGCCATACTTGTTGTTCTCAACCGAAGGGACATCGGTAAAGTAATATGGTTGTAGTACGTTTATCTTCCTATCCTTATCCGCAAGGTGAATGGCATCCGATACGACATTTGAGCCTTTAAGGTATAGGCTTGCAATGCGGTAGTCGCTCTCGTCATTCCCTTGGTTGAGGTCAGTATTGTTGATGGATATAATCTTATCGTCAATGATAGTTGATATGGAGGTTGGTACTTTGTCTGCACCAAGGTAGCTATACTTCTCTGCCGTTGGAAATCTTCGGTAGAAGACCTCGCTCGCATACGCTTCATCTATATCATCTATCGTTGCAGTAAAGCGGTGTGTTACGTTTACATTCCTTACATTAACTATGAAGTTAAAGGTCTTGGAATATCCAGGTTTTGTATCATCATAGTTGGTTGAGAAGATTTGGTTGATAGAACGAATATCAATATCGCACATATCACACTCAATCATCGTGACGGGTGCTATGGTATCCACAACCTCCATAACAAGGTTCAGTGCTGATGCGCTGAGCTTGCTACTTAGCCCTACCGCCTTCGCCGCACCCGACAACTTCTCCTCTACCTTGCCCTTAACTCTATCGGTAACACCACGGGCTATATCATTCAAATTCCTCGTGAGGATATTTGTAGCCTGCGCACGGATACTCGCACCTCGTGAAGAAGGTATCTGAGGAACTTCAAAATCCATCACCTTCTCCATAAAGTCCTTGTTCTTCTCGGGCTGTGCAGTCGTCTTGTCCGCACCGAAGATAGAAGAGCCAGCACGCTTGGTGAACAGCCTATAATCGGAGATGTAGATATACATCTTGAAGAAGCGTGACATATCGGGCATCGTGTGCTTATGCCACTTGTCGTCCCAAACGATACTCCTATAAAGAGTAAGCATATGCCTTACTCTTTGGTCAAGGGTATCACGCATCGTAAACGTCACCTTAGCTCCTTCATATCCTTCCTTGATGCGAGGTCCATATTTAGGCTCAATGTTGAGAAGGTTTTGTATTCCCGATACACTCTCAAACAGATACGGATGGTTGGTTTGTAGTTCGTGCCATCCGCCAATGAAGTCAAGGAGCATTTCAGCTCTTGCATCCTGATTTGAGTTTAGTAGGTAAGTGTATGCCGAGTACGCCCCTTGCGGAACAAGGCTATGGTCTACGAGTGAACTGCTCCTAATCTGCGTTGTAGGGATGGGGAGCTGAAAGAATGGCGTTGGCATATGGTCATATAAGATGCTCCCCTCAATCTTGTTGTTATGAGCAGGGAATGTGAACATCTTGTCACCAAATAGCGACTGCCCCTTGATGATACCGAACTCCACCTTAAACGCAAGGGCTGTAGGGTCTTCAAGGTCTCTCCTGAAAACCCCTCTCCTCAGCGTATTAAGGAGAGGATACTCCTTTCTTATGTTCCTCGTAAATGCCATCGTATGTTATTTACAAGAAAACCACGAACCTGCAAAAGCAAGTCCGTGGCTGTCACGTGTGTTGGTCAGATTGATATTACTAAGAGACTACAACTACATTACAGATGCGCTCTACGTCTCTGATTATATCTTCGTATGAATTGTAGTAGCGGAGAGGGACGGGGTCATCGGGAAATCCGTCAGCGAGCCACTTAGGGTCTACTTCGGGATTTTTCGGTGGGTAGATAGTAATCTCGTAGTCATCCTTCTCGTTGGTGAAGACGAGAAACCCGAGTTGGTTAGTTTTGAACTTCGCCTGCTTCGGTGGCTTCGTCCTTCTTTTCTTCGTCTTCATTGGCTACTTCTGTTGCTGGCGTTTCCACCTTGGTAGGATTACCGAACTGCTTTACGATGCTGTTGGACTTGAGGGTCTCAATGCACTGCTTCATATTGTCTCGTGCCATATCGTATTCCTTCAGGTCAAGGCATACAACCCAAGAGACGAGCTTGTAGAACTCCTTACTCCAAATAATCTGCATATCTTCATACGCATTCTTTGATGAGCTACCACCGATGAGGTTCAAGACCTTCATATTGATGTAGTCATTGATGTCCAAGTGACCATAGCTTGTTGGTTCTGAAGATAGGGACAGCGGAGTGGTTGCTGATAAGAGGCTCTCCATTCGGGCGAAGTCCATAGCATCATAAGCCTCAAACATTTCCGATATTTGAGACAACAGCTTTGAGTCTACATTCTTCAGGTTACTTGCGACATTACCAAGAAGCACGCTAAGTCTCTCTTGAAGTACAGCGTGATAGTCTTCTTCAAGATGCTCGTCATCCATCTCGGTCTTCTTTCCCTTTAGCAGGGCTTCAACGTAGTCAATGGCGGGCTTGATTAGGGAGGGTTTTGCTGTCGCTACGATGAGGGCGAGCAAAAGGATTACGATGATGAACATAATAGGAATTGTTTTTAGTTAGTTGAAAGAGAAGAATGCCCGAACCCGATGATGAGTTCGGGCATTCCGATGTTTAGTTATTCTTAGAGGAGACCTGCTTCTTCAAGGAACTTGTTTTCAAGTTCAATGCACTTAGCGAGGTCGTGTTCGTACTTGTTCTCAACGGGGAGAGCTTCTACGCAGAACGAGATTGAAGCGAGCTGAGCGACTTCCAGCTTACGTTCAAGTTCCTTCTTGCGGTCTTCAAAGTCCTTGAGCATGCTGAGAGAACGCTGTGAAATCTTGTAGAGGTTCGTAGCGTTGTCTCTGAACCATTCCGAACTCTTGATACCCGTACCCTTAGGTTCTTTGAGGAACACTGCGATGACCATAGTCTCGTAGTAAGAGAGCTTCAGGTATGAGAAGGTCTTGTTCTTTCTCTTGCTTGAAATCTCTTCAAGGGTCTCGTGGATTGCGAGGACGGCACGGAATTGGTCGCCTGACCACTGACAATAGCGTTCAAAGAAAGTCTGAAGGACGACTGCGAATGCTTCCGACTCGTTCTTATCTTCCGAGAGAGAGAGCTTGAGGTCTTCGTGGAACGCACGATTAGCTTCTTCCCATTCCTCAGCGAGAGCCTTCACTTCTGCTTCTGTTGGAATCTTTTCAATATCCACCAGCTTGATACGCTCTGAAGCCTTCTGAGTCTCCAAGACTTCCTTCATAAAGGATTCTCGTGCCTCAGTTGAGGCAGTAGCGTAATCAATAGGCTCATTGACCGCTTCAAGGTCTTCCTTTGGCATCTCAACGTTGCCTTCTGCGTCACGTGCTACTTCCTCATGAGTAGCTTCAGGCTGTGCAACTTCCGTTGCTTCTTCGCCTACATTCTTAATTTCTTCTGCTGACATTCTAATTATATTTTAGTGAAACTTGGGAATGATTTCCCTTTTACTATCTATTATAGAGAGGCTATTATCAACCCCAGCATAGGTTGAGTAGACCTCTATCCAAAATATGTTTGCGCTTGAGGAGGCTAACTTATCGGATAGGATGACTTCGGTATTGGTGGATAAGCTGTCAATGGTTGGTGACTCCCACGAAGCGTCTTCAAGAGCGTCAAGGATATATCCGTAGATGTTTTCTCGGACTTGGTCAATGACATTCGCCCCGTTGAACTCCTCGGTATATACGCATAGGACTACGGAGTCTACATTATAGCACTCCCCATTAGTGAGGAGCACTCCGTAGTCGGTCTTCACAGAGAAAACTCTCTGTGAAGATTTTGGGATGGACTGAGGGGTTGTGTGTTGTTCCTTCTTTTCGGCTTCCGTGGTTAGGATAACCGAGACTGCCCAAATTGTCAGCATGGCGAAGACGATTGCGATGGCGACCTTTACCAAGGTCTTGAGACTCTCATTGCTCATGATTCTTTTTGTTTTACTATTTGTTCTACATTCCCTATCGGGTTTCTTTGTACTACAAAGATACGAAGAAAGTTCGGAGAAACAAAATTCTCCGAACTTTCATTCATCATTCTATTAACGCAGACATTTAGTCTTCACCAAGCATTTCCATAAGGTCAAGAAATTCAAGAATAGAGTCTTCGGGAACTTCTGCCACTATGCCATCTTCTGCTGAGATAAACACGATTGGAATGTCCTTCTTTTCGGACTTCTTGGAGTCAGGAGCGGTAGTCTTAGGTGCGTCTCCGCCTCTTGGTTTTTCTTCGAATGGCGCATCTACTATCTCCTTTAACGCTTCATACGCCATTCTATCTCCATGCTTCTCTATAAATCTCAAGAAGTCATCCAAGTCTTTCTGAGAACAAGGTTTATCAATAGGATTATTCTTTGACGGCTTTTTCCCTTCAAGAGCAGAAGTCTTAGGCGTATCTCCGACTTTGACCTTTTCGTAGCTCGGCATTCCTTCCAACGCCTTTGCCGCATCGGAGAGGAATTTACTGCCATATTTTTCTCTCCACTTTTCAACCTCTTCATGTTCGCTTGTGGAGAAAAGTCTGTCAAGAGGCTTACTCTTTGGAGCGTCTTCATTAAAGAACTGAATGGAAGGCATCTTCTTTGAAACGGAGATGCTTTTGTCCGAGCAGACGTGACCGACACAGGGAACACCCCTCTTAGCTTGTTCTATAGCCTTAGCTTCTTCTGCCTCCTTGCGCTTTTCAAGCTCCTTGGGGTATTCCGTGAGGAAGGCGCAAAGATTGGGGTATAGTTTCTCGGATACCTCTACACCATTTCCGTCAAACTCATTTCGCAGGTTTCTGTATAGGCTATTCTTTGCCTCTTGGATGAATCTCTTCTTATCCTTGTAGCTGTCAGTAACACTATTGATAATAATCGTGATTGCATCCAAGAGAGAACCTTCAGATTCTTTGGCAATCTCTGCTGTTGAACCATATAGGAAATCAAAGACACCGCACTCGTTCTTCTTACGTATGGCGAGGTTTCCGACCTTGGTAAAGGCTTCAACCGCCAAGATGACACTATCAACAGAAGCGTTTAGCTCCGAGTAGGATGACGTATTGAACTCCTCCAGCTCGTTCAGGGCGATGATGTCGTCCTCTGCTCTGCGTAGTAGTTCTTCTGAGTAGATAGGTGCTCTACTACTACTGAATGAAAAATTAGCCATAATTCTTATTACTTGATTTCGCAAGCTCCCCCTGCGCAAGACATTGCACCGAGTTCGTCTGCATTACTGAATTTGTCGCCACCGAAGTCTACCGAACTCCAATCAATGGGGTTGTAGGTCTTCTTCAGTACTTCGAAGTAGTGAAGGTTATTAACCACCTTTAGGAGATTAACCGCCTTGTAGACATCACCTGCATAGTAGTTCTTAGCGAACTTCTTAACACGTCTTACGATGTCCAGCTTCTCGTGAAGGTTGTCTACCTTATTGGAAATCTTTTCTTCCAAGATAGCACGGATGCTCATCTTGCTACTCTCGTCAAGAGGAAGGTCAATCTTATGCTCCTGAGCGTAAGCGTTGATATGGTCTTCTGTTACCGAAAGGACTTCGCCACGACCGAGGATGGTTTGACATGCCTTCCAAATATCGGGAGACTTGAACGCCTTGATGACATCCACAACGAGACCTGATGCAAAGAGCGAAGCGACACCATACTCACGGGTGATTTCCTCCATGCTGAGAACTCGGCACATTGGGGGCTGAGGAAGGTCAAGGTCTCCGTAGGTAGAGAGGAAGGAGACACCAGCGATATAGTCTTGGTTATCCCAAACCCATTCCTTCACCTTGTCCCATTCGTTGTCGGGAACGTCAATCGTATTTGATACGTTATTCTTTACGGGAGACTTTTGGTCTTTCATCCCAGCGAGTACCCAATTCTGCTGAACGAGCTTGACGTATTCAAGGAGCTTCAGTCCCTGCAAGTCACCACGGAGAATAGTAGAATCATCTTCTTCAATAGGGAAGAAAATCTTCTTGTCCGTAGCAGGCTTGAAGATGTTAGGCTGTACAGCCTTGGGGTTAGCCTCTTCGTAAGCCTTGAGGTTGGGTTCTTCGTTGTTCGCTTCCACGCTACGCAGGTACTTCTTAGCGTAAGCCCCGTGGATACCTGAGGTCATTCCGAGAAGCAAACTGACCGTCCCATCGGGCTTTACGCAGGTCGTTCTTGACGCTGGGTTAATGCCGAGGATACGTGCAATCTTAGCGTTCTGCTGACGCACCTGAATAGCCCCAACAGCGAGAATATCCTTGTTAAGGAGGATAGCAGGGTTGTTCATAATACCACCGATAGACACACCGATAAGGGGGTCTGACTTGATGATATTCGTTGTAGCCTCACCGAGGTAGGGGAAGTTCATATAGCTCGCCTGAATGGTAGCGAGAGTAGATGCGCAAGCACAAATCTTGTAGAACTCATCTTCGGTGGTACACTCATTCCCATTGATGGATACAAGGTTACATACCTGCCAGCCCGTATTACCGAACTCATCTACGGGAGCGAAACCAATCTCACAGCAAGGATTAGTACCGACACCGAACTCGTCTCTCCAAAAGAGACCAGGGTCTCCGCTCGTGCGCATTGCATGGAAGAGCTTGTCATAGACCTCTCTCTGAACCTGACCTCGGTCAAGAGCCGCAGACATGTTGAAGCGAGCACGCTGAGGGTTCTCCGTGAACCAATCACCCGTCTTGCATTCAACCATCTCCGTATCTTCGGGGGAGAAGAGAATCATAAGGGCTGACCTACGAACGCCACCCGAGAGAACTGAATCGGAAAGGTGAGCGATGATGTCTGCACACTGAAGAGGTGATAGCTTGGTAGCACCCGAAGCCACAGCACCTGCAATCACCTTGTCAATACGACCGATGCTTTCACGAAGACCATTAGATCCTGGGGCGATGAAGCGACCTGCAATCTTTGCACCCTTGGGACGAATTTCCGAGTAGTCAAACATAGGCTTCTTTGAACCCTTAACAAAGTAGTAGGTAAGAAGTCTATGGATAGCATCAGCCCATCCCTCAATGCTGTCCTCAATCAAGAACAGCTCCTTTTCCTTTTCAAGCTCCTCTTCCTTCAGAAGGTCAGGGAGCTTTTCAACGTGCGCTTTCTCTACCGAAAGACCGCAACCGCAACCGCTCAGCAGAAGCCATTCGATTTCTCGGAAGACCTCTAATCTATCGCAGTGCGAGTAGCTACAATTATATGATTTTGCAGACGACTTGAGTACGGGGTCTCCACCGAACTGAAGGTTTCTTTGAGAGCCTACGAACTTCTTCTTCTCGTAGTATTCAATAGCCTCTTCAAACCGCTTCATGAACCACTCGTCCTTGAGTGCTTCGGGGGCAAAGGTGGCGAGGTGCGTGAGGTGCATATCCTTGATACGCTGTACACTTTCCTTCCACACTTCCTTACGACCTAAGTCCTCTCGGTAGAGAGAGTACTTACTTTGGTACACGTAGTCTGATAACGCTTGTTTGCTTTCCGTCATTTGATGTTGGGTGATATGTATGTGAATAATTAAACGATGATGGGAGCAAGCTCCCATTGTAGACTATTATAGTAGTAGTCGGGAGGAGACCCGCCCCTCCCGATTCCTTACTTTCTTTGCCACTTAGGCTCGGATTCCTTAAAGGACATCAGGGGCTTGATGACGAAGTAATCGTAGAGCTTAGCTGTGATTACTTCGCTGATGCTCTTGCTGTCCTTATAGGCTGAGGGAGCTTCATCAATGGTATTCTCATTGATGGTATGGCTGATGATGCCCTTAGTCTGTTCCTTGTACTCATCAATGGAAATATCAAGGACGGCTTCGCCACGAGACTTAGAGCGTCCTGCCCCGTGAGGTAGGTTATATCCCCACTCTGCCACATTGCCACTTGCACGACCAACGATAGTCCCGTCACGCATATTAAGAGGGATAGCAATAAGTTCACCAACGCTCACGCCCATTGAACCCTTGTGTAGTACACGCAAGTCCCAATCAACGTAATTGTGTGGCTTATCTACAATCTTCTCCGTCTTGTCCTCTCCGAAGAGAATGATGGATGCAGACTTAGCGATGGCATCTCGGTTGAGTGAAGCGTACTTCTGTGCGAAGATTTCCATCTCCTTGTAGATGTCAAGGACTACACCTCGCATTATCGTGCCGTCAGGACGTTCAAGGGAGGAGATAATGTCGGATATGACCGACTTATCCTCTGCCGTTGAATACTCACGTACGACATCTGATACAGCGTTGGAGTAGACTCTCTTTGCGCTCTCTTCTGCAAGGTCATTTCCTCGCTTTAGAAGGAGACCTCCGATATTACGGCTACCGCTATGGATGACGATGTAGTGTTCACGCACTCCCGAGATTTCATCAAGATGTTCTCCAATCTCAAAGAAGTGGTTTCCACCACCAAGGGTACAGAAGCTACGCTCAAAGAGCATCTTCTTCTCCTTGTCGTTATCTATTAGCTCGTAGCATTCAAGAGCGTCTAATGCTTCCTGAATGTACATCTTCTTCCCGAAGTCAAGGACATCCTTCATATTCTTTGAAAGCTCAAAGAGCATTTCCTCGGTGACGTTAGGGATGCGATATACCGAGACACCGCACCCTGCGTCAGCCGAAATGATTGATGGATGGAAACCCTTGACATCGGAGAAAGTCAAAGCGAGACCAACGGGAGACAGCCCCATACAGAAATGAGCATCAGGTAGCAGGTGAGCTGTTTGCTCCTCGTACGTTTCCATACCGAGGAGGAGGTTAGCCTGAGCCACTGCCTTATCTTCAATATCGCTGTACGTGGTATAAAGAGTGCCACTTCCACGATAAGTAACTCCAACTTCTGCCATTTTCTTTTTGTTATTTGGTTAGGATTAGTGTTATACTACAAGGACAGCTTTCCTTCGGGGTCAATTATTGTACCGACTATCATATTTCTACGACTTTCTACGTTCGTCTTGAGGACGAGATTATCCAGCACCTTCTTACTTCCGTACTTCTGAGAGAGCGTTCCGAATGCCTGAGAGGCGAAGCTGGCAGGGATGCCATAGACGTTGTCCATATTGACAATGAGCTTCTCGCCATTCTTGAGGCTTTCTTCAAACCTTGGAAGGAGAAGCGTCTCGTAGAATAACTCACCTGAGTGAGAACCATCGGACTTGTAGCGACCGCCAGGAGCATCGGTGAACTCCTTGCTAAAGTTTATTTCCATATCTTATGTTTTTGTATGTTCTGTTGCTCAAAGATAGGCATTAAATTACCATTCTCCAAACGCTTCTGCCTTCTCGTTCATTCTCTTCACTTTACGTTGGGCGGAACGTTCTCGTCTCCATTCGCATAGCGAGCAATTACATCTACCCATAGAGACATGTTTATGCTTGTACACACGAACGTAGTGTAGGTTCTTTCCACGGATTTCAGCTAAAAGTCTACCATGGTAATGGTACATCTTATAGCCACTTCCACGACATACTTTTTCAGTGCCCCAATACCTATCTCGTTCAAATGGGATAGATAGTTCGCCATCGGTCAGTGCCTTACGCTCTAAAGTCTTCTTCATATGTGTTGGGTCGTTTGTATATCTGAATCAAAGATAGCGAAAATAATCTTTCAAAGCAATAGCGGAAAGACTACGTATGGCAATCTCTCCGCTATCATTTATGGTTGCCAAGGTGTACTTACTCGTCAAAAGCACCTCCTCGGTACAACCCTTCAAAGTTATGACCGACCCGCAAATCCTTGGGAGTCCATTCTTGGATTTCTTTCACCTGACCATTGGCGATTACGTAAAGGTCTTCCTTTGCTCTTTCGCTTCGGAAGTATCTCGTATCAATAGGTGCTACGATTAACTGATTTGTCCTATTCTCAAGGAAGGTGAGGATGGCTTGATGCTTGGTGATGTCGTTGATGAAAGGGAGGTCATCAACGTAGATGAGCGAATACTTCTCGTCTTCAAAGAAGTGACCGCACCCAACGCTATTAACCAAGAGATACAAGTCCACAAGTCTCTTGTTAGCACACTTGAAGAACGGAAGGACAACCCCATTCTCCTTAAAGTACAGCTCGGAGTTTATCTTGACGAAGTCCACTTCGTAGCCGATGCAACTGACAAGGAACTCTTCAAAGTCTCTGAGGAAGTCATCGGAAGGAAGCAACTCGTCCTTCAAGTCCTCGGCTCTCATTGGAAATCTCTCATTGCAGTTCTTGATGAAGAGCATTGACTGAGCGAAGTCTGAAATATCTTTCAGGACTTTATCTCTCTTATCCTCTGAGATTGGGTACTTATCAGTCGTTTCGTCTAACAGCACATCATAAATCTCACCATCGTAGACCTTATATCTGTATCGGTAGATTGCGTTTAGCACCGAGTCGCACAGCTCATAGCAAAACTCTACTGCGATTGATGAGTTTGCATAAGCGTACATACTCTTTGGTCTGATGATGCTCTTGTTGAAGTTGTAGGCAATGTCAAATAGGGCTTCGCCAAGGTTGGTGCGACCCGCACCTTCCTTTCCAAGGATAATTGCCAGCCCCTTGGATTCGGTTGTCTGTTCTCTCTTGTCGGTAAGGTCAAGGGTGATTTCATCCTTGAATCCCTTGAACCCCTTAACGGAGAACTTTAGTAATTCCAGCATCGTATGTTATATTGAGAGTTAATTCTTATGCAAAGATAGGAAATACTTTTGAAACAAAAAGGGCGGACACCTATTACAGCATCCGCCCCTCTCTTTGAATTATGACACGTTAGGCAATTCAACTCGTAACCCCAGCAGGGCTCGAACCTGCGACTCGCACATTAAAGGTGTGCTACTCTACCAACTGAGTTATAGGGTTTTATGCGGTGGTCTTATCACCGCTTCATCTTCCTGAAGGACTTCTTCTTGTCAAACCCATGAGAGACTATCTTGCCATCATTTGATTGGCTTGATTCTTTGTCTTTCTTTAAGGAAGAGAGGTAGCTATATATTGCAAGATAAACTTCCTCTTGGTCTAAGAATCCGAACCCGTTCTTTCCTAAGAAGAAGTTCGTCTTCAGGCGATAGAATGACAGCTTGTTAAGAGCGTCATCAGCAACAGATGTGATATACTCGTCATCTGAGACTCCCGAGATTTTCTGAACAGCTCTTTGCGCCCAAGGAACTGAAGCCATATATAAGGAAATAATAGCGTCATCTCCTTCAATCCTTTTGTCAAAGCATTCAAACGATGAAATCAGCTCCATATTAAACGTTAAGTTGTCGTAGTTCACAATACCTCTCACGAGGAAGTATTTGTACCCAGCCTTTAGTAGGTAATGGTGAACATACACGCCATTCCTTTGTGATGTATAGCTACTCTTACAATACTTTATATTACAAATGAAATCCAGGGTAGAGCTATCAAAGGACGTTCTATCTAAGGTGATATTCTTATCTACTCCCCACTTGCCTACTAAGTAGTCGTATGAGTCTTTTTCTTTGGATATGATGTACATAACGAGGATTGAGTTTGATTACAATAATGCTGAGTGGAAGCGGTAGGACTCGAACCTACGAAGCCATTAAGACGAGTGATTTACAGTCACTTGCAATTGCCGCTATGCGACACTTCCGTTAATTATAATAGCCATCCCACACAACGTAGGGTCTCCAGCCTCGGGCTGGTATGCTAAGCCTCACATACATTTATCGCATCTTATACGTAATCAATACAATAAACTCTTATGCTACGCAACATTCCCCCACCTTCGTCAAGGTCGTTCTCAGGAACGTTTCTCTGCACCAATAGCTATGCGTTGTCCCTCCTTGGGTCGAACAAGGACTAACAGAGCCAAGGTCTGTTGTGCTACCATTACACCAAGGGACAAGACGAGCACCTTTTTCTGCATAAGCGAGCGTAAGGTAGTGCTCACGAGTCGTGTTTCACGAAGAGCCTGCACGACAACCTCCCGATTACTGATTTGTAGCAACCCCATCGGGTGTCCCTCTGCTATCTACATTCAAGGGACGGGTGGGTGATATGTTTCTTACAAGATACGTTCCGCCTTGTATAGCGAGAACTTCCGAATAGCGGGATACTTATACCCCATGTCTCGGACGAACATCTTAATGGCATCGGCTTCCGTGTCTGATACTACTTGGTAGATAGACTTCTCAGAATCCTTCTTGTGGAAGGAGTATCCATCATCTGTCTTGCGAACTTCTATATTGGAGTCTGTGCAGATGTAGAACAATGCCGTTTGTTCCTTTTCGCATTCAATGACGAGCTTGTCATTCTTTAAGACCAAAAACATATTTGAGTGATTAAGTTAATGATAGATAGGCAGGTTGTAGTCGAACCAACAAAGTCCAAAGGACACCCCGATGACGAGGCTCGCTTCCCGATGCGCCACTGCCTTTCATAGAAAGTACACCCACTCAGATTCGAACTGAGATTGGCGGTTTAGAAGACCGCTGTCCTATCCATTGAACGATGGGTGCAAAATAAGCGGAGGATGAAGGATTCGAACCTTCGGTACGTTTCCGTACGCATCGTTAGCAATGATGTGCATTCGTCCACTCTGCCAACCCTCCGTTTTATCATAGTAAGCTAATCCAACTTATCCAAAAGGTTCTCGGGAGTAAACAAATCAGCTTCTCTGAATTTAGTCTTATATCGGTAAACATTATTGTCTCCGTCAAACTCCATGCAAATGTACACTCCGTCATTTTCAACGGAGATATATGCAGAGTATGGTCTCTTCTTTCCCATAAGGGAGAGAACATTGTCCTTGTCGTAGACAAACATCTCGGTAAAGTTGCGGACTTCGTCTCCATCATTCCACTCAACGATATAGAACTTTCCATCCAACCAAGCTAAATCTCTCCACATTGCCCTCTTATCCATAAATGGAAGAAGGTCAAATGGGTATATTTTGTGTGGGTACTTCTCCTTGTTGTCATAATCTACACAAGAGCGACCATAGCAAGATAGGTGAATCAACTCAAGGCTCTTGTCTTCAGCTTCTATAGAGAAATTTTGATAAGTTGTAAACCAAGGGTCATCATCAAAATCATTAGCAAGATAATTTTTAGCCTCCTCTTCGTTGTGCTTGCACACTTCGTTGTAGGTATATCGGTTTCCATTGATGACATACCCACGTTCGCCATCGGGTAACCTGAAAACATTTATCCACATATCTTTATACTTTTAGAGTGAAATTCTTTTATCTCACAAGAGAAGTGGGTGAAACTCTGCCATAAAGCCTAAATGCTCCTGCGAATAACCCACATGCCTTCCATCGTCATGGTCTAACCACTTGGACTTTTAGCTTTTCAGATGGTGCAATGTTGCTCTAATGAGGTAGACTTTCTTGGTAGTCTGACATGCTACCGAGGTTGTGCTTTACCTCTCGTTTAGCGCACTCCCTAAAATCAAAGTGCAAACGAACGTGCAGGATGCTTGTTCAATATCCCGATACCCGTGTGACACCGCAAACTGCAATAAATGCCAATCATAGATAGCTACTATGTATCGTTTCAAGGAGCACTCAGTCGGAGTTTCTTTGCGGAAGAAGAGGGATTCGAACCCCCGAGCCATTTCAGACCTTCGGTTTTCAAGACCGATGCAATCGACCACTCTGCCATCCTTCCAATGTAGGTTCTGTATTTCTTAAGATGATTATGATAAACGAAATGTCCCGAACCGACAAAAGACATCCGTATGGTAGAACTATTTATGTCCGTACTATATACGCATCATAGCCATATCGCAAATCGTCAAGATACGTGCTTAAGTATCTGTAACATCCACTTATAGTTAGATATGCGTAATAGTCTGACCTTGAGTTGTAGTTGCCATTTTGATAGCTATAACAAGCATCAACGAATTTGTTTATAATCCGCTCCAACTTGGCAATGGTTTCATCAACCTCCTCAGGTGACTTCCAACGTAAACTACTTAGCTTTACCCCCATGATGAAATCATTGATTTCTCTTTGATTCCTTTTTATCGTGAGCTTAAGTTCGTAGGGAGCATCGTAAGGGTCTTCTTTGATGGGTTCACGGGTCTTTGTCGTTGCTATCTCAACTTCAAACATCGGACTACCATTATAATCTAATGTCTGTGAAGATTGGTATATCTTGACATTCGTCTTGTACACCCCTCTATCAAGACCTTCGTAAAATTCGTTTGGGCTAATCATAAGTCTTGTGGTTTTAGCATCGACTACTTTACACCAAGTTCACTTTAGGGAATATCAATAAGGATTGACAAGAAGAAATCACCACTCTTGGTCTTCAAGAGTGTTACACTTCCGATGTTGTCCTTGTATTTCTGCAAACGTTTGTGGTATAGGTCATAACAACTAAATTTGAGGTTCTGAATGGAAGTAGTAAGCGTAATACATTGGGTCTCAAAAGTGTTACACTTTGAAACTGCATCACGGGGTAACAAGACTGACTGATTACCCTTCTTTGACTTGAACTTTGGAAAGCCATTGTTCTGTTTGAAGAACTTTTGATAATCATCATCCATTTGGTTAATGGCTTGATTCATCACATGCGCATTATGTTCTCTCAGCCAAGCATATTGGTCGTCCTTTAACAATACTTCGTGAAACCACTTGGACAAATAAGCAACGCTTAGGCTCGTCTTGTCGGCTTCATAAGCCTTCTGTTTTTTAGCGAGCATGTAATTATAAACAAACCTATAAGCACCGAGAACCTTGTTGAGTTCTTGCTCCTGCTCATTGTTTGGGTATAATCCTACTTCGATTGCTCTTAGCATAGTTGTTATGTTTTATGTTCGTTAAATCGCTCTGTTCAAATGAAAAGCAGAATTTAGTCATCCTACTCGTTTTTTTGACAGATTCATTTCCAATCACCCAATAGGATAAACCATGATTAAGTGGTAGAGTGGAGATGGAGGGAATCGAACCCTCGTCCAAACATAACGTCAAAAAGGTTTCTACATGCTTAGCTCATCTTGATTAAGACAGCACTTCATTCTGAGCATCGGTTGCTGAATCTTTCCTGCTTAGTCCACCTCTGATTAGCAGGAGTAGTCTGAGGCGGTTGCTCCGATTTCCGACACCCTATTGAATGCACCTCAGAGCTTGAGCACATTCAGGATGGTCGTGGGTTAGTTTACTTATTCAAACTAAGCGGCGACACGGAAGTAGTCGTTGCCAACTAAAGGTTTTGCCTTTTGATTAAAGTGTGTAAGACTCACACTGCATGCTTGCTTTACAACTATTACGCTGTCAAAACCAGGCATCCCCATTTGTTGAAAGCACTATGCTGGAATCGAACCAGCCTTACGGAGGCGAGTGTCCTTACCGATAGACGAATAGGATGAAAACACCCCATACTCGGAGTCGAACCGAGTCTTTCTCTTTCGTGTTATCCGTGCCCTAACCGATAGACGAATAGTGCTTTATATCAATAGCTCAACGTCAAGAGGGAGACCCACCCCTCCGTACTCAACAGACTTTTATCGTACGGAGGGCGAGGCTCTCGTTCAACAACATTGGCGAATGTTGAGCTTTCTGTCAGACTTGAACTGACGACCACTTGATTACAAATCAAGAGCTCTACCTACTGAGCTAAGAAAGCGATAGCGGAGCATACGGGACTCGAACCCGTGACCACCTGCGTGACAGGCAGGTATTCTAACCAGCTGAACTAATGCTCCATTGTCTGTCAAGTATTGCGGATATGTTTAGCATTCTTACGTACTTCAAACACTCTCATATACGCATCACGCTCAACCTGAGGAGCGGTCTTTTTGTACGATGTGGAAGACGTTCCACGATTACCAGCCTACCACGACAGACGATATGGTAGCTCATTTACGTTGTTGAGTATGATGTGCTAATAGGTGGTAGCTAACCTCCCTAATTAACATCAAGCTGGTACGCTTCTCACGTAGTAGTGACGGCTTTTCCAAGCCTATCCGTGAGACTTCATTATATTGGTTATTATCGCTCTCGCTGTTCAAACTGAAACCCATCACGTGGGTCAATGAACACTACGCTTGAATCTGCCTCATCGGGTCGGTCGTAGTGCGAGCAGACGGAGGTATCTACACGAATTGCGTGTAAGATTTCGTCTCGGAAGGTGTCAAGTACGATGTTTCGTACTACGCCCGAGAACATCTCGGTGAACAGCCCTTCAATTCGGGACTGACGAGAGCGGAATGCTTCAAGCTCTTCTGCTCGTCGGGCGATAGTACCCTGAAGGTCTTCAACGACATGACGTTGTTCACGTACTTGGTCGTTGTGACGTTGAATCACCTCCTGATGCTGTGCAAGGGTGATACGCCCACGGAATGGGTATTCAAAAGTTTCCATTTTGATAACTCTTTTTGAAGATTAAAACTTAGTACTCTATGGGAGAATCGAACTCCCCTTTCAAGAATGAAAATCTTGCGTCCTAACCGATAGACGAATAGAGCATCAGGAGCTTCGGTACTTCTCAGTGCTTCCACTCCAAAATTAGTAACTATGAGATTTGTGAACCAAAACCAGACCGCAAGGTAGGTTACGAACCTGCTTCCCTACTTGCCGTTACCGACTTATCGGTGCTTTATCATATAAGCTACTTGCGGAGCAACACATCATAAACCATTAAGCAACTATGGGGCAAAACTCGTTCCGAAGGCGAGAGTCGAACTCGCAAAACCTGCATCCTAAGTGCAGTATGTATGCCAATTCCATCACTTCGGAAGATTGGTAGGCTTACTCAGACTCGAACTGAGACCCCCCTCGGTTCTCCAAGGACTCTACCATTGAGCTACAAACCTACTACATTGCAAATTGCGGACTTGCTTGGTTTCGAACCAAGAACCCCTTGGTTAACAGCCAAGTGCTCTACCTTTGAGCTACAAGTCAAAGCCGAATTAAAACAGAGAAAAATGGTTAGTATGGATGGCAGGACTCGAACCTGCGACCTCCGCATCCCAAATGCGGAACGCTACCAACTACGCCACATCCATATCAGAAGCTACCAAATGTGCTGGCTACACCCTCCTATCACGTGGGTAGGTATCGGAATTTCACCGACTCCTTTCAGTGGCTTCTCTTTATTGTATCATCAAGAATGTCAAAGAGCGAGGTGGGTTTGTCATCTACCACACCACAAAGGCAGGGAGAGTTTTTCAATCCACCAAATCTTGATGAAAATTTCTTTTCAGAGGTTCTCAGCCTCTGTTGAATTGCTAACAATGTCAAAGAACTCGGTGAGCCGTGTTGTTCGTTCACATTGCAAATGTAGGAATTATTTTTTTAATCCACCAAATCTTTTGGAGAATTTTCTCCTGCTGGTTGTGACGAACCGCCTACGTTAGGGTTTTCAACGTCCTTTGTATCAGAGCTTTTGTTGTCTGATTGCTCGTCAGATTTTTTTTCTTCGTCACGAGCTTTTTCTTCGTTTCTCTTGACCTGCTCCTTTCTGATTAGCTCAAGTTCGTTGTTCGCTTTGAGCACTTCGTTGTTGTATATCTTACGGGCTTGGGCTACTCTCGTATCTATTGCAGACACCTTTTGTTGTAGGTCTACATCGGTGATAGTGATATTCACGTGACCTGCCGAGTCATCAGCCTCAAAGAGAGGTTTGCTCTTTGGGCTTTCCTTGATGGTTACTTTATACTTCTTGTTTGCCATAGTCATTTATAGTGCAGGTTCACCTGCTGTATCTGCTCCCGTATCTGCTCCTCCGAGGTCTCCGCCCGTATCGGGTGCGCCACCGAAGTCACCACCTCCTAAGTATCCGCCTGAGCCACCTACATCAAATCCACCTCCGTTGTCAAAGTCTGCGATACCGCCACCGAAGGAATCCATCTGACCAAATCCACCTCCGTTTTGTGCTTCGCCTTCTTCATTTATCTTCTCCTGATGTTTCTTTCTCGCTTCTCTTGCGGCGTTCAGCTCAATCATATCATCGGCTGATAGGTTGAGGAACTTGCTTATTGCAAAGCTGGTAGGTATGTAAGATGAGTCGTTTTCCTCTTGAATTGTAAGGAGGGAGTTGATGTACTCGGAAGCATTCTTGAGTCTTTCGCTCTCCTTCATATCTACGAAGATGTTCTCATCAATGAACTCAATGGTCGTTGCGGCTTTGAGCTTCACGTGCTTTGCGTACTCAGGGTGCATAAGGGCGAACTGAATCCAAGTGGGCTTGATAAGTATCTCCTTGAAGATTACCCTAAGGCGGTTGATGAATCGGTGGAAGTTGTGCTCTTCGTGCGTGATGGACGAACTCACATCATATGGGTTCGCCATTCCCTTCCCTACCGAGTTAGGGAATCTGTTACGAGGTATCTGCGTATCTTGGATGAACCTATCCCAAAAGTATTCAAGCGTTTGTGTTGAGTTCATATCATACCCGTCATCACCGATGGAAGACACGTCCGTTGTTCCTTGTGCATTAGATGGGAATACCATCGTCTTTGCGAAGGGGAACTTTGCTCTGCTGTTGTAGTTTACTTCACCGCTCAGCGAGTCAATGCTAATATCTTCCTTGTAGAATGCTTCAAACTGAGCCAGCTCCGTGCGCATCTTCTGCGGAGGCATTGAACCCATAGGCACGACAATCTTCGTACGCTTCTGAGCATTCATCAAGTTCCAAATGACACGAGACCCTTCAAGCTGGTTGAGGATGTTGTACGACCTTGAAAGGCGTTCAAGGTAGGATACGTTTAGGTTGTTGTACCTACCCGAGTACGAGATGTAGATGATATTTGAGTCGGGAATTTCAATAGCCCCTCCTGACGTTTCTTGTATCCACACCTTAACGTCCCCTACACCTTCTACCTTCTTAATCTTGGTATATAGCGTAGTTGGGTCAAGTTGCTTAAAGCCTGCTATACCCGTAGCCTTCATTATGCCATTCTCGGTGGTATATTCGTAGATGATTTCAAATGCGAGGATACCATCAATGAGGAAGGACTTAAAAAGATTCCAAGCGTCATCAGATACGTGGAAGTTGTATATACGATACACCTCACGGAAAGCCAGAACAAGACCATCCAGTACTTCCGATTTACGACCTTTCTTGTCAGGCTTGATAACACTTGATAGGAGCTTAATATCCAAGTTGGCAAAGTACCCATTCGTATCGTAGACGATGGCTTCATTGGATATAATATCAAGACACGTCTCAATCGTTGGGTTCTTGGCAAAGTCCCTGAGCTGTTGTCTCCTTACGGAGTACCTCTTGTCGTAATATGGGATATACTCATCTTGACCCACAACGTCTGCGTATGGGTTTAGGTAGATGTTGTCGTTACCCCCATACATTGAGTTGAATGAGTTGAGTGCCGTATTAGATGTCTCGGTAGAACCCTTTGCGAAAGAGTTTTCAATGAGGCTGGTGTTCCACCTTGCAGACGTTGATGATAGGTCTACGAGGTTGCGTGCCTTAGCCTTCTTCTTGTCTCCTCCGTCACGAGCGTGTTCTTCTGCGTAGACAGCATATATAGGAGAACGTCTATCCTCTCTGTTCTCCCTTGATGGGTATATGTATTTGATTTTCCTTGCCATAATAAAAGCTCCTAACTAAGAAATAGCAGGTTGGTATGATATTTAGAAACCTACTTATTTTAGTTAGGAGCTTAAAGTATGTTTTCTGAAGCCTATAAGTAAACCTTCTTATGGGTCAGCGGGAACTTCCTGTCCTTGTAAATCCCGTCTCGTTCCTTTGCGTGCTTCATCAGGTAGCAAGAGGAGCGACTTGATGGGACTTTTTCTCCTTTAGGCTTGTAGTTTAGGTTGTCCCTAAAGTCGTAAAGGATGACCTTCTCCTTCCCTTTGAAGAGGCGCATACCACGACCGAGAGCCTGAGCTACGATACGTTCGCTCTTTGTTGTCTCTACGAGGAAGATATACCAAAGTCTTAGCAAGTCCACACCTTCTGAGAATGTACCAAGCGTAGCAACGAACACGGAGTTATTAGTCTCGTCCTTTTCAAACTCTTCCTTCATAGCATCACGTTCTGCGACACTCGTACTTCCGTCTACGTAGTATATGGTCTTGTCGGTATTCTCCTCAAGCCATTTGACGATTTGATTTCCGTAGTCACCCTTAACGTCAGAGAAGAGGACGAGGGTATTCATATCTGCACTTGCGATGCAGTTGCAGATGTACTCAAGTCGTTTATGCGAAGCTCGGATGTACTCTCGCTCTTCGTTGTATAACATTGATGCCATACGTGTATCACCTGCGGGTCGCATCATTCGGTGGTTGTACAAATTGGTAAGACCACCATATGTATTGTCGTGGACAAGCTCAATAGCCTCAACCTCAATGGGCGTTGCCTTCTTCTCTTCGTTGATGAGTTTGTAGCTCGTTAGGGTGTACACGATTGGACCCATGTACGACTGAGAAGTGAAGGATTCAATCGTTCCCTTCTTCTTGTGCGGTGTCCCCGAGAGACCTATCTTATATCGTGCATTCACGCAACGACTAAAGACGACCTGCATTCCCGATGCCGTGATATGCTGACACTCGTCACCAACGACAGCCGTTACCTTTCGGAAGAACTCTACGTTCACCTTTTGAAGGGATTGGAATGTACCGAAGACGATGTTGCATTTGTCTCCCTTGAACTTAGCTACGGGCTTGCCTCCTCCGACAAGTTCATACTTCCACTCCTTTTTGTATGCTGGGTTAATCTTCCCATCATAAAGGACGAACTTCTCCATTGTCTGAGTGGCGAGCGCACCGCTTGGGACAACGAAGACCATCTTGGTTTCATCAAGGTGGTCAAGCATGTACTTAAAGATAAGATAGCTGGTGAGCGTTTTACCCGCACTCGTGGACATCTCCGCTACGCACCTTCGGTATCTTAGCACGGCATAAGCCGCATCTTTCTGATAACCATAGGGTTGTATCTCCGAACCTTCAAAGAGGTCTGATACGTATTTCTCAAAGTACTCCTTCGTGATTTGCGTATCAATGAGAGTTGGGAGGAAAGCATCTGAAAGTGATACCTCTTCCTTGTATTCGGAAGCAAAGTTGTAAAGCTCCCTCCATAGTCCCGATGAGACGATGAGGTTCTCGCTCATAAACGATTCCTCTACGGGTATGTTTGGATTGAGCTTCCTAAGGATAAAGGCATCCTTTCGTTCAGCCGTCATATAGGATAAGAGCTGAAACGTCTTATGATCCTGAAGGTCATCTACTTTAATGTACTGACCATCGTTGGATATTTTTAATAGCATTGAATATATGTCTTAGTGTTAAAAAAAGAGTTCGCCATTTCAAACACAAAGGTAAGAAACAGCGAACAAATATACAAATATGGTTCGGTTATTTAGGGTTTCGCAAGGTGAATACCCAAAGATGACCTGCGTCTTCTTCTGCGCCCTTGCCCATATGTGCTTGAGCAATCCTTGGTGAGATAGTAACCGAAGAAGTGAAGTTGTCCCTCCATTTATAGGAGAGGCGAGTCCTCTCAAGGTTGATTAGAGGTCCAACTGGGTAGTCCTCTCCAAGGTCTATCGTATATGGAGATATTTCCACCTCGCCCTTAATCTTATCCTCCTTGACCTCGGAAACACCTACGACCTTATACGTCAGCTGTTGCTTGAGTTCATCAAGGGACATCGTAAGCTCCTTCGCCTTCTTAGCCGTATCCACCGAAGCCTTCTCCTCGTCTTGGAATAGGTATCCATTAGAGTAGACGTGCTTATTGGAAGGTATTTTCCTAAACATCCGAGCGAAAGGAGAAGACGTGAGCGGAGAATGGCTCTCCTCATTGTTCCAAAAAGACCTTGCCTTCAGCTCGTCATCCGTGAAGAGCGGAATGTTTACATCCAAGTCAAGCTCAACCTTTCCGCCAATCTTCTTGTACACCTTCCCGTTGTAAACTACCTCATTGGAATGTCCTACGTTTATCTTATTCCCATTGAAGGTACGCTTTGGATAGTCAAGAGTTAGTAGAGTCTTGTTGGTCTCCGAGATGGGCTTAATGGAGAAGTACGTATCGTCATCAAACAGCGAGCTGAGCGTTGGTAGCATAAACTCATTTGAGAACGTTCCACCCGAGGTGAACATCCTATTGGTAAGGTATGGCTTAATGTAAATTGACGTTGTCTTATCAACTCCATTGAACTCACCCCAAGTCGTATATTGGTCAGGGATGCTATTAAGCTCGTCTTCCGTTAATTGATTAACTCCTATCTCAATAGGCATCACCGAATAAACTCCTCTTGACGACACAACGCTACTCTTGACGTATTTCCCGTACATCGCACTTTCCTGGGTGATACCTGACGAGAGGTCTACACTCGTCTCGTTCATAAGAACGGGTTCTTCGTTGAGGTAGTTGAACGTTTTGATTACGTCATACTTAGGGTCAAACGATATGCTTCCGCCATCATCAACAGAAGGAGAGAAGAACATCATTCGGTCTACGCTTATAGGAAGTTCAATATCCGCATATGTCGGGTTGTCCATCTTGAGCTTCAGCGATATGTTCACCTCGCTATGTTCTACAAGATAGTTCATCGTAGAGACGATGATAAAGAACCCACTTTCATACCTACCATCCCCAAGAGTTGCGATAGAGGTTATGTTCTTCATATCTCGCTCTTGGCTCATCAGACCAATCTGATGCGCTACACGCTCAGTGGTCACGTCCTTATCACGCACTGCGGGACTTTCGGAGATAAGCATATCAAGTATATTCTTCGCAACCTCCTTACTCATTGAAGCGTCAGCATTCTTCTCCCTAAGGATAGCGAATGGGACGCTGTCGTTCATGAAGTCGGTGATTGAAGCCTTGCCCTTTGTGATTTTTACTGCATCCCCCTCAGGTATGATGACGTTGTTTTCCGCCACAAGAGAGATGGAGACCTGCATAGGCTCTTCGTCTCCTGCTTGCGAGAACTTGTCCTTGATGAATGGAGACACAATCTTTCGCTCACCATAGGCTACCGATTTGTTCAGCTTACCGACACCATTTGATAAGCTACCATCTGATACCATAAATGGGCTGATATTCCCAAGCCTACATAGCGTTGCTACGTAAACATGAGACCTCTCCATATCCTTTGCTATGCGAGACCAATTCGTAGGGTCTAAGTTTGAGAACGTGAGCGTGTTAGATATGTCTAACATATTAGAACTCAGGCTCTTATTCTTGTCCATAGCGTTCATAAAACGCTTATCAACCCCTTCAAAAGAAAGCGTAGGCTTTCTTCTTTCGTCCTCGTAGAATGGCTGAGAGATAGACCAATCGTATGTCCTACCACCATCCGTTGTAAACGATATATTAAGCACTCGCTTTGAACCTTCTTCAATGCTTTGATAGAATCGGTTCGTGCTCAGCAAGGCTTCCTTCTCGTTCGCATACTTGGTTGGTATGTTCTTCCCGTAGATGTATGGTATTGCAACGCTATTGTCAAGGTAATATGGCTGTCTGAAATGGACGAATGTGTTGTGCGTAATGTTGGATAGGTTCACCTTTTGAACGCCTAAGTACACCCCATCAGCGTAGTACAACGGAGCATTCGCCTTAACCTCCTTTGCAATAGGTACATCAACTCCGTTAATCTGAACCTTAACAATCCTATCGTACAATACCGAGCCGTCAGAGTTTTTAGCCGTTGGGAAGAAAATCTTCATCAGCTTTTGGTCTGACATAGACGTAGTAGCACCATCAACAGCTGGGATGATATTCCTCTTTAGCGAGGTATCAATAAGGGTAGAAGAGTCCGTTACAAAAGACAATGCTCCTTCGGACTTATTCATAAACTGCTGTATGGGGACAAGTTTTATTGTGCCATCCTTGAGTTCTACTCTCGCTCCTCTTTCAATGGGTCGTTTGAAGATACGCACGCCATCATTAAGTACAAAAGGAACGATGGAGAACGTTATATACTGAGAATTATCAGCTGTGACATCTCGGTAGAGTTCCAAGATGTCATTCTCCTTCATCTCTATGGTGTAAACCTTTGAGGGAGCTATGTCGTAAAAGTCCGTTGGCTGTACAACAAACTTTCCCTTTGACGTATTGACAGCCATAACTCGCACCCCACCCGATATTGAAGACACTGCACTTGGGGATATTGCAAATGAGATACTGCTATCATCCCCGTGAATGTAGATGCCAACCTTGCATACGGGCTTGTCTTCGTATACGTAGGGTAGCTTGCTTGTTACATACTCGTCAAAGTCAATCGGAAACACGCACTCCTTGGCGGTTTCTGAGGACACCGCTTTGTTAAGGCTTTTCGTTTCGTAAAGCTGATACTCGTTAAGAGACTTGTTTACGTGAAGACCCTTAACGTCAAGGGTAATTCCATTGTTGTTACTCCCAATTCGGAAGGAACGAAGGTCAGTCTCAAGAGCGATGAAGTTGCTCCCTGATATAGCTATCGTCTTATCCTTGCTAATATCAACATCAGCAACAGCACCCCTTGATAGGAGCGGTAGCGATGAAAATCTGTTAGCACGATAATCCAAGATATTGATAAACTCGGATACCGAGAATGCAGGGTTTTCTCTTTTGTAGTGACCGATACGACCGCTATCAACACGACCTGCATTACTAATCCCGACTAATGAAGACACGCATACTCTTCCATTGCGATTCCAAATACTATCGCTGATGAAGTTCGGAGTATCTTGCAGGATGCGGTTGAATGTCTCAGCAGAAATATCCTCCATAGAACCATCAACCTTAACCTTCTTCAGACCGACACCAGCAAGAACAAACAAGTCGTCACCCTTTGCGATATTGGGCTTCAGCATCATCTTCTTGCTGAGCATAGCCCTGAAATCCACATTAGAGTAGAAGTAGTGCCTTGGATTGCCATCAATAGGGATAAGCATCTCTTGGGTTGGAGTTACCCCGTATGGGTATCCATACACATAATATGGCGAGTTAGGTGAGTTCCATTCGTATAGCTTGGAGCGGAGGACGCTGAAGACATCCGACCTCATCGTTCCGTTCGCATTGAACAGCTTTACATCCTTCGGGTTGGCATACAGCCTGCGATACACTTGTCCTTGAGGAGTTTTCTTGTCACCCGTTCGGATAAGATATTTTTGGTAGTCATCCTCTTCGTCATCAGACACTATGGAGTTCTTGTATCCAATATAATCAAGACCGCTCATGAAGAAGTCCGAAGGATGACCAAAGATGGCACTATATCCGTCCTTCCCTGCGTCTCCCTTCTTGCCTGATACTCCAAGCGATGGTAATCCCGTCTTTAGCATTCTACATATAATCTATGACGACCTCGACCGAGTCAAGGATAGTTAGGTACATGGCGACAAGAGAAGACTTATCGTCTTTCTTGCCTTCTATTTTCTTCGCAATCGTCTCCCTCACGGAATCAATACTCTGTACGTATTCCGTTGCAGACGAAACGCCCATTTGGCTAATGTCGTCCCTACGAAGTTGTATACGACCGACAAACTCGCTCTCCACGGGCTTTCCATCCTTCTGCGTGTTGAGATAGACATAAGCTCCAAGCTCGCCACCCGAATGAATGTACTTCATCAGGTATTCAGGGGACACCTCTTTCTTAGCTGGGATGTTTGATGATTTTGCAAAGAACGAGTTGTAGATAAATCGTTTCATACCGATGGAGGAGACCTCAAGAGGTTCGTATCCATCTACTCTCCTCGTCTCAGCACTTCCCGCCCTACTTGAGAATATGGGCAGGTCAAGCACAAGTGACGAGTTAGATTCAATCCCCCACGTACCCAGCGACTTGTTGTAATATATCGTCAGATAGGTGGGCAGACCATCCAAGTCAAACGAGATAAAGGAACTCATAGGTACGATATTGTACCCGTTGTACTGCATAGGCACTCCACCTATGACCCTCTGAACTGCATTGGGTGATACATTCTCAGAAGCCTTTAAGTCTTCCTCCGTAACGCTATTGGCGATAATATCCACACCATTGATTGGAGGAGAAAGGATAAGTCTATCGTTCTTTCTGACAAGTACCGACTCGCTTACCTCACGGCTAACGTCAATAGGGATGACCCCACTAAGTGCATTTGCGCCCCAATTCTGAACGGAGAGGATAGGCTCGGTTGATAGGTCAAGGCGACCATTGGCTTCAGTTACCCTGAAGAATGAACCGCCACCATCAATAACGATGTCGCCAACATTGTATGTAACCTTTGTTGATGAGTTCTCGTAGTTGTTGATAGGAAGACCTTGGTTCATCCTTTTCGTCACCTCTATTCTTTCAGCGTTTGCTTCTGCCGAGTCGGAGATGAAACTTGAAAGGAGGTACTTCGTATAGTACAATGAAGAGCCATCCTTACCCTTACCTCCCGTGTCACCCTTCACTCCATAGGTTGGAAACCCAGGAGCGTATTTTATATTATCGTTTGCGTTCATTCGTTGTGCGTTCCTTTAACCTATTATAGACGAAATACCTACCGAGACAAAGAACTTCCTATCGTCAATATCCTTGATGTCTATGTAGTAGATAAGGTTGTTGTTTACTTCTGCGATTGAGGTGGATACATTCTTCATCTGCTCCATACCTTCTACCTGCTCAGTGAAGAGAACATCAGGAGTATCCGTAACACTTCTCACCCTACTAAACACCGACACGGAAAGGTCATCCTTTAACGATAGGTATTTAGTTATAAACGAGTTAATGTACCTATTACGTTCCTCTTCTGACGTTATCCAGCCAATTTCAGAGGAGAAGATTTCATTCCTCCTAAGGGCGTTAAACGCCCCCTTGGTGATATTACATTCAATCCTCAGGTTATCCACCTGCTTACCTTCCGACTGAGATGTGGATATATCAAAAGTAAGGTCATCCCCGATAGTCCACTTATCAACAAGAATGGTGATACCATCTTTCCCCTTGATGGCGAATCCGTCTGACGACATCATCTTTTTCGTTGATAGTGTCGTCTTTATTGAGCCGTTGTTGATTGGTGAGGTGGATAGCACGTTCAGGTCTGTAACCCTTTCCACGTTATCACCATTAAGTCTGAATGCCGTGGCAGAGCCTACCGAGCGAACGACAAAGCCACCGCCCACCATAGAGCCGTACTTGAACATAGGTAGCGTACATACGTCATAGTGACCCAAGCTCCTACTTAGTGCAGACCCTACGGGAAGGCGTTCAATACCGATGGTGAAGTCATCCCCACTCGTTAGGTATGTTTCTTTATGCTCCTTGTTCCTGATGGAAATCCTCATTGGTGAGGACTTTATCAAGTTCAGTATTTCAGACACGCTAAGCGATGCTTGCGTCTCACCTGACACCACCATAGACGAAACGAGTTGCCCGATATTCCCTACCGAGAAGTGAGACATCGTAGGTTCGGTGAATGAGCTACCTCTTGACTTCAACATTGCCGATGGAATGACCGAGCTTGGAACAGAGAACACTCCGTTGGAAACTTTCACCCTATCGGTTGGAATTGACAAGAACCCATTGTTCCACTCTTGGATGAGATAGCTACTCTTCCTGAACGAACCGCTGTACCCATAGATGTCAGTACCTTCTGAGCTATCCCCATCAAAGTGGCTGTCTATGGAGATGCGCTTGGATGGGTTAATGGAATACGATGATGTAGCTACACGTCTCCAATCCTTATCACCATATACATACGAAGTACCCATTACAGCTGATGTACCCGTAAGTGACGTGAGGATATACACCCTACCCAAGAACCTATCAATGATGACCTCGGGGTACGCCAATGGAGTAGATACACCCAGCACGGCAACGGAGCAACGAGACAGCTCGCTAAGGGGTATCTTTGATTTCAAGTTACCCTTAACCGATATAGTTGCGAGGCTGTTGTCAATGAAGAATTGTAGCGTCTCTGAATTTGGCTGATATACACCATGCGTGTAGTCTATAGCCCTATCAAACACCCTATCAAAAATTGACGTATCGCCATACCTCTCAATGTAGTTGTATATGGACATACGCACGCCATCCACTTCAACGAGAAGCGAGGTATCCACCGAAGGTATCTTGGTTGTATTCTGAGAAGCCCCATAGCTCCCTACAAGACCCGCATTCTCTTCGTGTATCCCGATGTTTCTAAAGAGGAAGTCAAAAGATGTAAGTAGAGGTAGTTTATCCTCCATAGACTTGATATACCCATCCCTAAATGCAGGTGAGAGCACCTGAGCAGGTTCTACATCAAGAGGATTTGTATCTAAATCAACCTCAACTATCTGAGTATCAGATGAAAACGTGAGTTCTATGTTGTAATAGTTGGGAATATTGCTTCGCTCAAGGTCTGTCTTGACATACTCAAAAACAGATGGTGGGTATGTGGAGAACTTATCCACACTAATCCCGTTGATACCGCCACTGATAATCTTATATATTCGGCAATCATTCAGGTCTACGCTTGGGTTCAGCTTCTCCGATGAAGAGAAGTTATACACAAACGGAGACCTTGCCGTAGCTTGTCTTATCGTTTCGTACGATGACGTAGCCAAATCGTGGAATGGGTGAACCGCCATACGGGATAACTGCACGGGGTCATTCCCATAGAACTTCACATACTTAGATTTGTGGCAGTCATTGTTCCCGTTGTAGACAACGGAACGTCCAACACCAAATGGAGAGATGATAGCCTTCACCTTTGTCTCGTTGAAAGACAATCGTGCAAGTTCAATATCAACATACTCGCCATCCGAGCGAAGAGCCTTGTCCTCACGTATGTCTTGGGAGATATTACTGATGACAAAATCCTTTGATGGAGCTATCGTACCATTGCATACCGAGACCCAACCTCCAAGAGATACCAGCTCGTTAATCCGCTCGGGTGCTTCATAGACCTCAACCATATCATCCGATATGGGCATAAAGCCCACACACTGATGATACCTATCTCCCATATTTTGGAAGTCCGAGTTGCCGAGGATGGATGCCACCTTCTTGTCCTCTCGGAAGAAGAAGAGCCTATCCTGAATGGATGCGTTCACGGAATCCCTGTAGAGTTCAACCTTGGGGGCGAACTTTTCTCTTCCGAAGAACGTATGGATAAAACCGATGGTGTTACCCTTAGGATATATAATCTGAGCGTATGTAGCCTTGTGCTTGGTGAATATATCAAGCCTTGTTACTCCGTTATCCTTGACTTGGAACGACACATCATTCTGTTCCTCCATCACCTTACAAAGAGCCAGCTTAATTCTCTTTATGAACGTCTCCACGTCTCCCGTTTCTGTTATGGAAACGTGATACACTATTGGGGTTACAGAGGTGAGGTCATCCTCAGGTGAGAATGGAAGGATGACATTGTCACGCATCTTCCTCCTCTTCCCGAGGTTTATCCTATCCTTGTAGATGAACATATTTGGTATATCGGATGGTACGATATACTTATTTTTGAATGGGGTGTGTGTTACCTTCAAGACACCTACGTAGTCTTCGCTTCGCTGACCACCAAGACCCGAGTAGTATCTGAATACGTGTCCGTCATGGTGGTTGTCATTCACCAGCCTTTCATTCGTGATGAAGCTGACATCGTCCTTGTGGATTTTGTAGTAGATGGCATTCGCATCAATATGCTCCTTCTCCGACTTTGCGGAAAGTGTTGCAAGAAGTCTTTGCCTTACCCCGTTGGCTGTCATCTCAGTACGAAGCACGTGCGACACCCCATCCTTGTACTTCTTCTTCACAACAGCAATATCAACGACAACGGGAGCTTTATCCGTCTCAACGATTGTATCGCTAACGACACGTCTATTGTATTCCCCCTCTCGTGAGAACAAAATCCTAAAGTGCGAACCCTCCGTATAAGGTTCTTCAAGTGACATAGTAAGGAACTCACCATCGTTCTCTTCGGGTATAGAAGAAATGCGGAAAGTCGCCTTTACGTCATTATTTTTCAACAAAGCCCCCGAGGTTATAGCTTTTTTCAGGTCTTTCTCATTCCTCACACGAAGCAAATTCCTCCCTGACGATAGTCCGTATATGATACGCTTATCCTTCATTTCTTTTGCGTGAAGAAAGAGGTCGTTATCCTTGTACTCTCCGTCATTACCCTTGTAGCACCTTGCGTCCCCATTGGGCATAAGGGTTATCATATCATACTTGACTATCTCCTCCTCCGTGAGGTACAGACCGAAGTACGTATTCAGCGAGAGCGTCTCCACCTCATTGTCATCAAAGTAGTACTCCATATTGATGATATGAGGATGCACGAGTTCATTCCTTTCGTAAGCACCTGAGATAAATTTGTTATATGTTTCCGTAGGGTATTCACTTTTTTTAGCCCCCGTAAATGCGTGATAGTTCAGCTCCGTTGCGCTCGTAAAAAGTCCACTTCTTACACTTACGCCACGAAAAACATTCTCCCCATCCTCAACACTTGGTTGGAGAAGATATGGAGATGGATACCTGATAGCCTCGCTGTAATGTCGTCTTAGGTAGTCACCGAGAAGCGTCCCTTGCTTCATTGACCAAGACGAAACCAGCCTACCATTCTCAATCAAAAAAGATGCTATGTTGACACTTTGGTTATCAATTAACCCAAGGTCTTTGGTTGGAACGGAGAATACAGCGAAGAAGTCAGGTAGCTTTTCCTTTAGGTATAGCGGAGCTAAAAAGACAAATCCCTCCTCGTGGGTTGGATTTACATTCGTTGTGCCTCCGTACATATAGGTCATATCAAGACCACCCGTATCAGCTGTCCTATCCTTTGCTGTCTCCGATGAAGGTTCGTCATAAAAGACACCCTTAGGCATCAGAGAGAAAAGCCTACGTACGTCATCACCATAAACGCCCATCCCACTCACGGGGTTAGAAGAGTACCTTCTTGAACCGAGGAGCGGATTAACGGGGAAGGTGTCAAGGCTTATCTTTCCTTGCGAGTCAATAGCCAGCTTTATGTTACCCGTCAGTTTAGGGTTCGTCCTAAGGAGCATAGCCGATTGGAACGAATAGCCATAGTACGGAGCTATCCTATCCCCCTGAGAGACCACAGAACGGCTCTCGTGCGCTCTAACGTGGAAGGAGTAAGCCTTGGCTATCAGTTCGTCATTAAAGAGCGTTGTGAGGTCTTCTTCTTTGCCGAGGTAATAGTTCGGGGTATATCTTATCGTTCCATCTTGGGCTTGCTGTGATAGCGAGGAAATCGTATGCGTCCCTTGGAGCTTGTCTACACGTTCAAATGGATTAGACTTACCTATCGTCACGATAAGCTCCGTCAGAAGCCTGAAAGACACGTTAGCGGACTTCCCCCTCATCGTGACGAGAAAGAAGTTGTCAGAGAGCGTAGGATAGAGTATATGCGATGATACGACCCTACCATCATCATCAAAGACGAGAGGAACGCCATTGATATGCAGGGCGAGCTGTTCCATCTTGACAAGGTCGGAGGGGTCAAACTTCACCCTGAGTGAATACCCATAGGCATAGTCATCAATACGCATATCCCCCGAAGCCTGATTAGGGAGGGTCTGAATGATACGAGGGACTTGGATGACTATCCTTGAAGCACTCTCGTTAAGTATTATCTGTTGGGACTTGAAATTCATTGGGTGAATGTGAATGTAGGGTATTTACCCGATTGGTTTTGTAGGTTGGGTGGGTGAAATCAGAATTGACGCAATACCAGTAGTAGAGAGTATACTATAGTATTGTATTCTTTATATACTATATATATTACTATATAAAAGTTATACCTATTATATATATATATTATTATATTAGTCTAACTTTTACTACACTATCTAAACTATTACTCCAACTTGAAAAGACGGAGCGAAGCGTAGTACATAGTATTACATCAACCCAGCGTAACTTGGAGCGAAGCGACAACGAGCGGAGCGAGTAACCTAATCCAAAAAGAAGAAAGGGATCGTAGCGAAGCGGAGCGCATACCAAACTAAACACATCACCAAACCAAGCTAACCTAAAAGGAAGCTGAGCGAAGCGAAGCGCATAAGGTAGGTAAGTAACACCATCACCAAACTAAGTAAGGAAGAGAAGGAAGCTGAGCGAAGCGAAGCGCACCACCCTCACCATAACTTTCCCTCCCCATAACATACCTAACAAAGAAGGAACGCTGAGCGAAGCGAAGCGGAACTGATGGATATACTTTTTATATCAATAGGTAGGTAATAATACTTTTTTCTTTTAGCGGAGCGAAGCGAAGCTGATGAGGAAGAAAGAGAAAGAAAGTAGATAGCGAAGCGGAGCGGAGCGCAGGTCATCCACCATAAGAAACAAGAAAAGATATAAAGGAAGCTGAGCGGAGCGAAGCATATAGGTTGGAATACTTTTTATATCCATTCCGTAGGTGTAATAACTTTTTTCTTTGAGCGGAGCGAAGCGGAGCATTCCTCATCTAACCTCTCCATAACATACCCAAAGAAAGGTATAAGGTCTATCAAGCTGAGCGAAGCGAAGCGCAGGAGGACATATAATGATTAGAACTAAAAAATATACTATTTGGCGGATGAATATCTTTTTTGTATCTTTGCTGTATGGTAATTAAATAGGAGTACGAGGCGATGATGGTTGACCGACAAAGACCGACCTCACTCAGACAACGCTTCACCTCCGATATACCAATAGCATATAATTCAATAACGATGTGTATGTATAATCTTGACTACTATAATAATGTAGGCAGGGGAGTGCCCCCAAAAGCACTCCCTACTGCCGATACGGAATTATTAACAAGATTAGCTACAATAGCGCATCATAAAAAATTCTTTCTCTTATGAGCAAAAGGCGATTAGAGGACAATCTCTCCTTCACTCCGATTGGCGAAGGAGGTTACAACGACAGAAAGGTATACGCACCTACTGCCACCAAATGCTCTCAGCGGATAATCCCTGAGGGTGAAACACTCAACCCAAGGACGAATATCACCATCCGCTGTTCGTTCTCCCGTGATGGATTTGAAATCTACAGCAAGGAGGACAAGCAGAAGAAGGGTGGTCTCTCTGCAATGCAGTTTGAGCGCACCATCATCAACAAACCTTGGAAGGAAGCTATCAGCGAGTTCGCATCTCTTATCCTTGACAAGCAGAAGACGTTCTGCCACCTCTTCACGGATAAGAACGAGGACGTGTTTATGATTTCGGCTAAGAGGTCTAAGAACTTCCGATGTGCCGATGTTATGCTCCTTGACTTTGACGATGTAGGTGCTATCGGTATTGATGACTTCGTGGACAATATCAAGTCTACGGGTAACGTCCCATTCCTCGTCCACGAATCGCTCTCCTCCTCAGAGAACAGAAGAAAGTACCATTGCTATTTCCTCCTTACGGATTCCATCAAGGATGAGTTCGTCTATATGTCCACGGCAAAGCGTTTGGCTTCGTTCATTAAGGCGATGTGCAATATGCAGGCGGATAGACGAGTCCTCAATGCCTCTCAGTGCGCATTCCCAGGACGTGTAGGTGGCGAGTTCCGTATCATTGAAGAAGGTGCTATTATCCGTGTTAAGCCTGCAACGCAAGGGCAGATTACGACACAGAATGTTCACCTTATGGATGAAGGGAAGAAGCGCAAGGGGCAGATTGTATTCACGACTGCAACGCTCGCAGGGCAGGCGTATGACGCTAAGGGAGATATGCCTCAATGGGCACTCGGTCGTATGCGTCAGATGGATATGCCTGACCTCGTCCTCAAGGGTTTCCGTAAGGAAGATAATGACCCTAACGTCAAGGAGGAAGACAAGGTTGTATCTATCTATGATGCCCATCGTATCGGTGAGATTTGGTCTGAGCAACTCTGCACACTCGCTATGATGGCAATCTTCAAAGACCGCATCACGCATAACGTGACCGAGGACTTCTGCCTTATGATTACGGGGCAGGCTGAAAAGGACTTCATCTTCAACCTTGACAGAGCTAATCGTCTTGGCGAAGAGGTTGAGTATCAGCGACTTTCAGGTCACGAACCACGTCACTACCACCTTGCACGATACATTTGGAATGATGGATTTGTAGAAGGTAGTCAGACCGCTTATACTCGTTCCGATGGTAAGCGCATGGTGCCGCTTCATACTGATAGTCAGCTTGAAATCCTAAGGAGAGCCGCACTTGCTTCCTATCAGAGCCGTAATGAAGATACGCTGAATAAGGAACGTGTTAAGGCGAAGCTGAACCTATATAAGGAGCAGGAAGGTTTCGGGGATAGTAAGGAAGCAGAATCCCGTATTGACTTGGCTATGAAGATTTACGAGTCTCTGAGGAACATCTACACCATCAACTCTCTGAGTGATATTGTTGGGGTAGACAAGCGTTTCATCTTCACCAAGGATAGCGGTTGGATGGGGCTTACCATCCCTATGAAGTATGACGCTTCAATCGGTTCTGTCGTAGGTCCAAAGAGACGTGACGGGCAGGGGAGACGTAGATGGCTGATTAAGCGTCTGATTGAAAGACGAATTATTGCACAGCAGTTGGATGCTTTCATCCCTGACTTCTCGCATTACATCCCCGAAGACGTGTACTTCCGTGGTATCGTAAACGACCTCAACTACATTGATACCGACTTTGATGGGGAAGACCTCATTGAAATCGTTATGAATGTCCTTATGATGGGGATGAATGCCGACATCACGAAGGAAGTCTTTGATAACTTCAAGAAGGAGAACACTGCGTTTTGGTATAAGAATGCCGACTACGTAATCAACAACAACTTCGTGAAGTACTACGGAGCGGTAGAGTCTAAGAACGTCCTTATCAAGGGTGCTAAGTACATCTACACGACAGCCGTTGAAGTTCCCAACAACTACGAACGCTTCTCCTCACTTCTTGAGATGAAGACCTTCGGTGTTGTAGAACGCCTTATCAAGAAGTCAGAGATGCTTGTATTCCGCAAGGAACACTTGGAACGCCTCAAGGAGAAGAGCGGGGTGCTTGGTATTGACTACGAAAAGGCATTCACCATCACCGATGACGTGCATTCAGAAGACTTCGTGCATATCGCAATCAACTACGATAGCAACGATACGTCAATGGCAAGTCTCAAGCAGACGCTGTCTCGCATCATCGTGTTCGGTCTTGCTATGCGTATGTACATTGAACCTGATAGCTCCATCTACATCTCAACCACGGGTATCGGTATGGATGAAATCGGGAAGAAGAATAAGTTCCTGATGAATCTCCTCCGTAGAGTATCTGACGAAGACCGCTCTCGTTCCAAGGAATACAACCTACCACGAATGAAGGCAGACGATATGGCGGACATTGCTCTTACCATTATCACTGAAGAGGGGGACACTATCACCCGTCTTTACGACCGAGTGTTTGAGCTTAACGGCATCCCCAAGCAGGAAGAGGTTGCACTTTACCCTGAGATGGTTGATGTCCTGACGGAGCAGATGGCTCAGCTGGATTACCTTCGTACGGCATATTGCTACGAAAGCCTCTCTCAGATTGTAAATGAGTACATTGAATGGGTGAAGAGCGATGAAAAGCGTGGCGGTCTCTCGTTCTCTTACGTAACGAAGAGTGGCGCACGTGGCTACTCTAAGCTCACCGACCAACACTACGGGAAGATTTACTCCAACAGCCTGAAGACGAGTGGTGTCATCAAGCACGATGATAAGCACATCATTGGTATTGATACATATACCGACTTCATCACCATGCGTATCGCCTCCTCTCTTGAAAGTAAGAAGGGCTATGGGCTGTGGCAGAACATCCGAGACAATGTCGCTCGTTATGGGAAGATGAAGGAGTACGCTCCATACACGGAAATGGAACTCGCAAAGTATGTCGCAGAGAACTTCGCCCCATCCTCTCGTGCATACCTGAAGAGTGTCGTCCCTGGGTATAACGAACAGACCTATATGAATCAAATCATCAAGAAGGTGATGGCAGGTCTGTGGTATGCGTTCCTCCTCAACAGAGAAAACGACCCCACGAGAAAGGATTATGACTTCGTCACGTTCTACACGGAGCTGTGGCATCTCCTCTCCGTAGACCCAGCAGGTGAGCACCTCGCTGATGAAATCGGCAAGGTAAAGAGATATTGGAATGAAATTCCAATGGAGAACCTTCTTGACCACACGCTCTCCCCAAGCGTAGCATCTAAGATTGTTCTTGCCAATGGTGTCCTCAGTGTCTCCGAGCTGAAGAAGCTCACGATGTCAAAGGTCATTGAAGCCCTTACGATTATCTCTCGCTGTATGCTTCAGCAGGGAGGGTATGAACGCTCTCTGCACGATGATGACGAGGTGCGTAAGATGATTGAGAACAAAATCCTACGTGCGCCAAAGGAGATTATGGATGTTATCGCTCAGGAGCAGATTATGCTTGACAACATCCCTTCGGCTATCAAGGATAAGGTTGAACGTTCGGCTCACCCTATGATGCTCCTTATGGACGGCATTAAGGAGCAGGAAGAACAAATAATGAATGAGGTCTCTTGTTTTTTCGATGAAACGGGGATTAAAGTTGTAAAGAAGAATAAGGTAAGTCCGTATAAGCTCTCGGAATCAGAAAGAGAAGCTAAGAAACGTGAGGTTTTCAGTGGTATGACGGAAGGCGAGCTTGACGAGTTCCTTGACGAACTCCCTAACTCGCTGGGCTATGCTTATGGTACGCTCACGGATGTCCTTGAACGTATCCGTAAGGGTCGTACTGAATATAACCGACACGAGTACGAAGACCTTAACAACGCTCTCTCAAGCGTAGGTCTGTATGCTCTTGACAAGTTCAACAAGCAGGTGCGTCCTGCTGTTGTTGAAGTAACTAAGGCACTCCGTTCGGCTCTACGTGAAGGTCTGTTCACGGGGCGTGTGGATTGGAAGGATTACAGCTGGGCTGAGAACCCTCGTTGCTCCGTACCCCTCCTCTCTGCCGACATCCGACAGATGAACTACAAGGACGAGACCTATGATGTGATGGATATGTTCACCCTCGGTCGTCCTTCGTTCGCCGCACCTCTGCTCTCCCTTTACAATGAGCATGCAGGTCGTGCATTGGAAGATGTTACGATTAACCACATCTCTCCTATCCTTGAAACTATCATCAAGTCACATATGGATGACCACTATATGTACGATGTTATTGATGATGTAGAAATCTCAAAGATTGTTAAGAGTGTAATCGCTTCGGGAGCTAACGCTATCAGCTCAAGTATGGCTGGGAAGTTCGGGTACTTCCTCGCAGACCGCACGCTTAATCGTGACATCTTCAACATTGAAGCCCTCAACGAGGAAATTTTACGAGCAAGGAATACACCACATATTTTCTTCGGTGATGTTATCTTCCGTGCTGTGACGGACATCTTCGCTATGGCACGTGTTGGTGGTGCAAAGATGCGCTCTGTCGTACAGAAGTCAGTAGAGCTATGGGTGGCAAAGACATCACCAGCTGATATTGACGTAGACGTAGTTGCGCACGGGGTTGTCAATGTCCTCTCGGAAATTTTCTCCAAGTACTTCCTTGAAGAGGACTACCGAGCAGATGTTGACGAAATTAAGGATGTCATTTTTTTACCAGCCCCACAAGAAGACACGATGAGCCTTTGCGATGTTGCTAAGTCTTGCTTCCTCATCCTCTACCGAGACTACTGCGATATGGAGCGTGCGAAGAAGAGCCTGCGCTCAGCGGTGCGTGATATTATCTTCCGTGATGGTCACGTTGCTAAGAAGGTTTACCATACCCTCAAGCACGTTTCAGGTCGTGTGTTCAAGATTGTCTCTCAGTTCAACATCGCTCTCGCTACGATTGCTTGCGCTCGTAACGGACATGGGAACATCCGAACCCACATCAAGGCTGATACGTCTATCGGTTTCCTCAGTGATATTGAGCTGACTGCGTTTGATAAGATTCCAATGCTCTCTCCCGACATCAACGATGAAGACGTTCTTCTCGGGGTTGGCGCACGTGGTCTTGATGGTGTGTATGCAGATTACTTCCGTCCTCGTTCGGTTATCCCTAACTACGAAGTCTTTGCGAGCTTCATCACCTCTTCCGCAATGATGGATGAAGTGGTTACACGCCTGAGTGTGCTTGACGAGGCAGACGAAAAGAGACACGCAGAGTTCCGAAGCAACGTAGGGGTGCATATCGCAATCTCCGAAACAATGTCCGTCTTCGGCTGTGGTCAAAAGGATATTGCCGACAACCTCATCCGTGTGGCAAACAATATCACGTTCTTCACGAACAAGTTTGACCGCAAGGAAGAAGCCCTATCAGGTGAGCCATACAAGCTCGTAGGCAACCCACGCTTAGCTTCTATGATACTTCAGAGAGCAATGCTTTACTCCGACAAGATGAAGCAGTCTAAGCTCAGCTTTGAAGTCGATAATCACGAAGCATTTAATCGAGAACATGCAATCTCTTAAGAGTCTTTTAGTAGAACAATTTCGCCCAAAACAGATGGGAGAGGTTCTCTTGGTCAAGAGACTGAGGGAACAGCTGGAGCAGTATCAAGACACGAATATCCTCCTGCACTCTCCCCCTGGGATGGGGAAGACATCGGTAGCCAAGATACTTGTAGCGGGTCATGAAGATGACCTGCTACTTATCAACGGCTCAAAGGAGAATGGTATTGACGTTATCCGAACGGAGGTCTCCAACTTCTGTATGACGATGAGCGTCTACGGGGGGAAGAAGTTCATACTTATTGAAGAGTGTGACGGGCTGACCGAACAAGCGTGGAATGCCCTCCGTGCCGTGATGGAAGAGTGTAGCGAACACGTGCGATTTATCGCAACCTGCAACTACATTCAGAAGATACCAGCCCCAATACTTAGTCGCTTCACCTGCATAAACTTTGAACCTGCAAACAATGCAGAGAGGGAGGAGTTGCGTTCTTTGTATGAAGGGAGGGTGCTGTGGGTACTCAACCAGCTTGGCGTGCAGGCAAGTGATGACACGATTAGAGAAATCGTTAATCGCAAGTTCCCCGATATGCGTAGCATCTACAACGACATAGAGTTGCAGGTAAATGCTATCAAGGAAGGAGAGAACAGAGTTATACGAGTAAGCACCTACGAGAGTGCTACCTACAACCACCTCTTCGCCATAGCTATGTCAGGAGACCCTGACCCAATAAGGAACTATAAGTACACCCTTGTAGAAGAACCGCAGGTTGAACACGTCATCCTTGCGTTCTCTAAACACTTCCCCGACTACTTCATCAAGTATGCACGTAGTTCGGAAGACCTCGCTAAGCTACCTATGCTCATCATGACCATAGCCGATAGCCAACGAGATATAAAGAGTGTCCCCGACAAAGTGATTGCCCTGAGTGCAATGATTCTTAGGTTGCAGAAAATTTTGAGCGGAGAAAAATAGGTGTTCTATAATAGTCTGTAAGCATTTAATGTTTAACGTAAAAGAAGAATAGAAATGAAGAAGTTTATTCTGCCCATCGTGGCTATTGCAGGCATGACGCTTGTCGCTTGTAATGAACAGAACGGGGAAAGCACCATGGGTGCTTCAAGTGATACGACTGAAGTTGTAGCAACTGACTCCCTCGCAACCGAAGCTAACGTTGAAGCTCTCGGTGAAGATACGATTAACAACGAAGTAGAAAACGAAAACGTAGAAAACAATGGCATCTAACACTATCGCTCGCAAGGAAATTGCGGAAAAGGTCGCAGAAAAGGTTGGTCTTAGCAAGACGAAGGCTGACGAAGTAGTATCAATCTTCATTGAAGAGATTCATGAACAGCTTCGACTTGGTCAAGTTGTAAACCTCCCAGGTTTCGCTAAGTTCACTCCTGCTCTTCGCCCCGAACGTAAGGGTAAGAACCCTGCTACGGGTAACGAGATTGTTATCCCTGCGAAGAAGGTTGTTAAGGTTAAGGTCTCTAAGACCACCGAAGACATCCTGAACAAGTAAAATTCAGTCAGATTTTATACACCTCGGTAGGGGGCGGAGATTAAGTTCTTCGTCCCCTACTACTTTATTGGAGCTTGAGTTTGTCAATGACCTTCTCGGTGACAACGACAAACTCGCAGTCAATACCAAGCGCACGACTGCAATCCTCAGCATATTTCTTAGCACTATTCCACTTGGCTTGGTTCACTGCATAGGTCTCAGCAATCTTTCTGTACTTCATAAGCTGAGCACGCTTAGCACCAGCAGGAGGAGGTGTAGGTCTTATCGTTTGAGAATGAGGTTTTATTTCAACAAAGACCTTCTTTATTCCACCATCGGACTTCTTCACCTCCATCCAAAAGTCAGGGTAGTAGTTGCTCGTGGCTCTCGCCATCGCTTCCTGAAGGTTGAAATTGACCTTCTCCTTTTCCGCTTTCAGCTTTAAGTCCCTCAGTTTCAGTGGGTGAACGTATTTTATGGCGATAGGTTCAGAACTCCATCGCAGGATAGTTGGATTGATACAGCAATACTTGCACCACTTATACTCCCACGAAGAACGATATACAATGAGTTCAGGGTCTCCGATATACTTGTGTAAGTACTGAGGTGATATGGTGAAGTTGCCCTGCTTGTATCTCGTCTGCCCCTCGGATAGAGGCTTGTGCCATCGCTTGTAAGAAGAGGTGCTCATTACATTAAATAGTTTATATCAGATATTTAAGGTTAGAGATGCCACTTAATCTACGTACACTGAACGTTGATACCCCCATAGCTACAATAGTCCCCGTTGTTAATCACAATAACAAGGAGCTTGAAGCCCTACACGAAAGGGTCTTCAAGGAAGACGAGGACGGCATTGCAGTTAAGATTGGTATCAGTACCGATAAAGACATTAAGGCTAATAAAGGGGTCTTTGATTCCATTGAAGCACGCACGCTCTCCATTGAGGAGGATAGCGCACTTGTATCGTCACTTGCTGAGTATGTCAGGACGACACTCCTCGCTCCCATTCAGAATGAAATGAGGGAGAAGAACGAGGTCTACACGGCAAGCATCACCTCCATCAACGCTTTGTCGCTGAAGATGGAGAAGGCTGAACAGAATGCTGATGAGGCTCTTCGTATAGCCAAGTCAAACAGAGAAGAGGCTGAGGAGATAAAGAAAATCCTTCAGGCTGTTCTCTCCGATATTAACACGATAAAGGAGTACATGAAACTTTAGTATATGGCAATAGAACGCAAATATAAGACCCCTCTTATAAAGAACTTCCGTGAGAATGGGGAGACAATGGTTGTCTTCCCTTCTGCTATGGAGGATATTGGTCTCAACCTGAATGAAAGAAGAAACATAGTTGCTCTGACGCACTACGCTCTTCTTGAAATCCCTTCAACTCAGCCAACGGGTAATCCTGACTCAGACCAGCTTAATGGGAACAGAATTGACTTCAACCGAATCCAAGGTGTCAAGACTGCACTCTCGGATAATGAGATGACCCCCAATCAGTTGCTTTCCGTGTCGCTTAGGAACTACGTCATGAACTTTGAGACGACATTGAGGAACGCTCCTGAGTACAATGCGAATATCCTTGACTCCGTTTCCGAAAGAGTATTCTTTAAGTGGCTGAAGGAGCTTGGGGCTATTCGCTTTAAGTATGACGAAGATACCGACACTTGGCTTGAGCCTACGTTTGATAATTACAGACGTGTCGTCCACTGCATAGGGGAGATTAACGCCTACTCAAACAATCGTAACGAGTTCGGTATGTTCAACGAGACCTATATCTCCTGCCCATCGTCTTATGGTTCTAACCCAATGAGGTTTATCTCTAAGTTTGACACGAACTACAAGGCAGGTTATCAGTATGGTGCTTCGTCAAGAACTATTGAGGGTCAGACTAATGTAGAGGGTAGCAATATCAACCTTGAAGCTCTCGGTGACTTCCAATCAATCTCTAAGGGTGACGATAGCTATATGGTTGTCGGGAGTGACGACAAGACCATCAGTGCAGACTTCTTTGAGCAAAATCAGGTCAGCTGGTGGCAGATGGAGAAGAAGGACTATGGTGCTGATATGGAGTGGAGCGTATCTGATGTTCCCGTATATATCACCGATGACAAGATTTCTCGTGAACGTCTCGTTGCTTCAGGTAGCTTCCTTGACGATACTATCCAATACCCAGCGCACGGGGGCGAGAAGAAGAAGTTTAAGAGAAGTCGCCTTGATGGCATCTCGCTCGTCAAAGACCTTGAATCACTCAAGCGTATCCATAAGGACGAGACGATGACCTACGACAAGCTCGCTATGACGGGGTCTATTGACACGGAGCTGTCCGCTACTGCCGATAGGAGCTTTGACTTCAACACCATACTTATATACTACACCATCTACAACAGCGATGGCACGGAAGCCCTTGCAACCAATCTGTATGGGGTGGTATTCATTGATGGTGCTAAGTCGGTTGTCGGGAGTAACGCACCGCTACCTATTGGCAAACTTACGCTGAAGATACCAACCATCAAGAAGAGGATGTCTTCGGTAAACTCGTTCGGTAATAGCTATTCGTTTAAGATTAACGTCAAGACGCTTGATTCAGTGGACGATACGTCTACTACCATCATTGACCAAACGACCTCTTCTCATCTCGCAATGGATGAAATGAGGGACGTGTTCTTTGCTTTGAATACGGCTGTTGAGACGATGATGGAAAACAACAAGGCTCTTGTCGCTATCAACGAGAGATACCGAAAGATTGAGAAGGACTACGAGAGTATCCTTGAAAGCCACGAGAAGCTGAGAGAAGACATTAAAGTGCTGAGAACTATGAAGTTATCAAAGATACAGCAGGAGATGGTGGATTCTATCATAAGCAGGCTCGGTGGTGATGTCCCATCTATGGTGGAAGACGTGAAACTCCTTACGACTAAAATGTCTAAGGTGGAGACAGAGAATGAAAGGCTGTCCAGCGTTGTAGACAGAGACGTTCCAAACCTCGCTAAGAGGCTGGCGAATGTTGAAAGCAAGATTAAGTAATTATGCTCAGGGATATATACATACGAAATCCGCAGGACGAAAGCTACAAAGGCTCTGACGTGATTGAGTTCTCCGATGTTTATGAGGAGATTATCACTCAGATTAGAGTGCTTTTGTCCACACGAAAGGGAGAGGTTATCGGGAACTACAACTTTGGCGTTGGTGTTGAAGACTTGGTGTTCTCCACCAACTTGAACACCTCAGCGGTTGAGTCGGAGATAAACTCACAGATAGCATTGTACATATCACCTGCTTTCCCCGACTACCCTATTTCCTGCAAGGTCGGTTTTGGTCATCATCCCGAAGGATGGGATTATGCCATCATTGACCTATATATAAATGGTCAGAGACAAGTGGGTATAGGTGTAGTATAATAAGAAAAAGAAAAGAAACTATATGGCAGACGAAAAAAATAAAGGTTCATTCGCAGAGACCCAAAGGAGACTTATAGAGTCTACCAATGTGGCTTTGAGCGGAATGACGCTGGTGACAAAGTCTCTGACTTCTGACGAGGATTCAGTGACGATGAATTTGGGGGAAGATAGGCTGATTACGATGCCGTCTTATGCCAAGGTTACAAGGGATTTGGACTCCCTGAAGAAGGCACTGAACGCACTCCTCTCAGGAGAGGGTGTCGTCACGCTTTCCGATGGGACGAGGAGGAAGATTAAAGCCACGGCAGTCTCCGTGCCACCCGAAGTGATTTCGGAGCTTCCTACCCCAAAGACGTTCATTGTTGATGCAAACTACTTCTTTGAGGATATGATGTTCCCACGTATTAAGGTGGCATACAACCTTGAAGGCGTGGTGGACGGATTTGCTGATAGGGTGCTTGTTTCAAGAATTATCCTTGATGCTAAGTCAAAGGAGGTGATGGACTTTTATAACAATGTCCTACCTACACTCTCAGCTGACGATAAGAAGTACATCCCAATGAAGCACATCCTGAGCGATAAGGGGATTGCTTTCTATGAGGATAAGGAGGATGTCGCCTTGCCCCTGCATATCTCAAAGGTGGATGGGGCTTTCAATGTCACAAACGTTGCTACCATTGAGGGCAAGAGTTACATACAGCTTAATACTCTCAACTATAACGAGATAGATACGAACGGACATCCGATTAGAAGCCTAACACTGAAGGTCGGAGACAAGCTGAGGTTTGAAGATAGTGTCCTTAACGTCTTAGAGGTGAACAACGCTTCAAGTATGGTTCGTGTAGGTCTTGATATTGGCGGGCAGTACCCATTTATTGAATCACGTCTTGAAATATATTCAGACCCATTCAAGGATAAGTTCGTCAATATCGGTGTTGGGTTTAATGAGGTGAACATCATCTACATTAAGGCTATCAACGAAGAGTACAACATCACCTCTAAGGAATGGTCTGCCCCCACGTACTTCCTTACTAATGACCTTGTGAACGAGGATGGCGGAGAACCACTTTCTTCCTACTACGGAAAGGTAGCTGACTTCGGAGCGAGGATGATTTCAGAGGTTAAGGAGGGTAAGATTTATGCCTATAATGGTCACAAGCCTAATGCACCTTCGCTGTCATCAGACTACTTCGGTGTAGCAAGGATTAACAGACAATTAGACTATACCCTTGACAACGATGACATCACGACAACCTCAAAGAACATGGAGCTTGTGAGGTCTCGTATGGCATCACTGAAGCAGACGATTGCAACGCAAAAGGACGAGCTTCAGTACATTGACAAGAACAATACCGAGGAGCGCACGAAGAAGCAGGAGCAGATTGATTCAAACGTCAAGGCTCTGAAGCAAAACCAAGTTGAATACAACTCTCTTCTTCAGCACCTCAATGACCTTGCAGTCAAAAATGGTATTACCCTCTCAACTCCTAAGTATAGGCTTAGAGGTTTCTTCCCTATTCCCGATGAACGTAACGGAGAGAAGATTATCGCATTTGATATTTCCTACCGCTACCTCAAGCTGGACAACAATGGCGTAGAGCTAAAGACCTACCGCTACGGGGATGAGACCTCCACGACAAGTGGCGTTTATACCGATTGGATTACCTACCGAAGCAAGTACCTTGAAAAGGTCTACGATGAAAAGACCGAGAGGTTTATTTGGAAGGAGGAGAGCATCTCCGATGGTGGTGCAGAAAACATCAACCAAATCAATATCCCTATCCAGCGTGGGGAGAAGGTAGAGGTTCGTGTAAGGGCAGTATCAGAAGCTGGATACCCTGAGAACGCCCTTGTATCAGATTGGTCTAATGCGGTTATCTGTGAGTTCCCCAACAACCTATCTGTGGGGTCTCGTTCAGAAGCCATCCTTACGGACGCAAGGCAGGAGGCTATCGCACTTCAGATTGACAGCGCACTCCAAGAGGCTGGTGTATATAACCACCTTGAAGACGAGAACGCTCTTTTTAGGCATAAGTGTTCGGCTATTAGCGTAGATGTCTCCGATACAAACAATCTCGGTGTAGACTTACAGCAGTCATTTCCTAAGGGTCTTAAAGATAGTCCTTCAACGATAGCTCTCCAAGATTACATAACGAAGGCTAACTCGCAGATATACCTTCTTACCAAGGAGGTAATCGGTATGACGAAGAGATTTGCCGATGTCAATAAGGAGCTAAAGGAGCTTGAAGAGAAGATTAAGAACGGAATCAACGTAACCCCAACGCCAACGCCAACTCCAACTCCTCCCGAGAAGAATACCGAACGTCCTAAGATTCTATTTGATAAGTCAAATGGTATCTACTATATCAACTCTTCGGGTAGAGCACTCAATGGTGGTGGAACGACCAACGGAACGGGTACGTCAGGAAAGCACCTTAAGATGAAGGAAGGCGACAAGTACAACACGAATGGCGATGCCATCATATTCAATATGTCGTGGAAGGATGCTTCGGAAGAATATCTGAATAGCAACCTATCGCTTGTCGTATATGAAGTGAATGGTGACTCTAACAACGGAACATTCACGAAGTACTCCGTCATCAGTGGTCTTACTACTACGATTAAGTCTAAGGGTAATGATGTGGTTGAAGTATCAGCCCGTGTACCTAATAACACGACTATCGCAGGTGCTGGAACGAAGACGTATGTGTTCGTGCCAACGATTACTCTAACCTCACCTGAAGGGGTTAAGTACAGCGTAGACACAAATGAGTTCGCCACTAAGGAAGGGTATAAGGGTTGGTTCACGATAACCTATGAAGCAAAGGGTAACACCGAAAAGCCCGTAACGCCTGCCACCAAATCAGTTGTCCTTGAAAAGGCATACAAGGCAGACAAATCGGTGCTTGGTAGGTCTTACACTAAGGATACCAACCCATCCCTCTACAAGGCTCAGGAAGGTGACTACATCACCCCACAAGAACTTGGAGAAGACCCATACCTCCTCGTCAGTGGCTCGCCAATGGCAAATATCACCCTGAAGGTCAAAGTAAAGAAGAATTAGGCAAAAGATATGGCAAAGAAGAAAAATATAAAGGAGGAGGAAGAGGTGCTCTTAGGAGCACCTACCACCCCTCTGTTCAAGATACAATTCTCCACGAATAAGGTTGTGTGGAAATTTGCGAGTGACGAGCAAGCTAAGATTGTCGCTAATAGCGATGATAGCGAGTATGTCACCTACGAGATTGAGCCAGCCCTATCTACGTTTATCCCATACGCAAAGAGAGGTTCGCACGTCATCTACCTTCGTATCGCTATGAGCGAAGACAATGGCATCACGTATACCTACTCTGAACCACAGGAGTTCAACGTTATCTACGGGATGTCGTATGTCAAGAGCGAAAGCTCGGTAGACAACTTTACGAGGGAGGAGCTTACGTCAATACTTGCTAATGCCAAAGCGAAATCAATCTACCATAAGTCCTATGCAGATATGCACGGGATTAAGAGTCCTCTTTACTTCCTCCTCAAGGATACCAATGACCTTGGATACTCTGAGGGTAGTACAATGGTAGATAGGCTTCCTATTGATAGGATGAACTATCGCAAGGCGATTAACGATAACTTTGACTTCAACTCGCTCGTACCACATACGGGTCTTGCGAGAAGGTATGACATTCAGTTCCTCCTTGCATGTAACTCTGTAGTTGGTAGTATCTACGACTCCGACCAAGTTGAATGGGGTGGTGGCAAGTACCCACACGTTGTCACCGAGCTATTCAAGAGCAAGAGCGGGTCTAATCTCTACTTCTTCAATACCTCTAATGCTTTCTCTACCTATAAGCCAACGTCATCAGGAGCATTTGATAACGACAAGCTAAACACGGCTCTTGACTCAAGGTTCTTGACGTTCACTGATAGAAAACCTCTTGAAACGGCAGAGGAGATGAAGACGGCAAAGTACCGAAGCTCAATGCTGTTTGACCTTGGTAGGATAAAGAGCCTTGGGTACTTCCTTGGCGCACATAATGCTAAGGACAGCTATGCTCTTCCTAATGCCTTCTTGGCTGGTAGTGAAAAGCTAAAGCCATTCTACGACTTCAATATGGCGAATGTTAATCCGCTTGTCTATACGCCCGACACCAAGGACAATGCTATCGCTATTAAGTCTTATTCGTTCTCAAGTAGGGGTTATAAGGATGGCGTTAATCGTGGTGCATTCTACGATAAGACTTCAACGCCTTACAAGGAACAGCTTAGCTCAATGGTTCTTTCTGACTTCGCTTGGAGAGCCTTCACTGACGTTCACCTTATGAATAACGGGTATTCACTTAATACCCTTATGTACAGAAACGCTCAGGTTGAGACGAGGGTATTCCATAAGAATGGAGCATCGGTAGGTGTTCCAACGCCAATGCCTGAGTCGGAGAATAGCTATGTCGTTAAGCAAGGTCACGCAGGGGTCTTCGTTAAGTATCAGCTTACAGAATCTGAATCAAGCGTGATGGAAGAGCGTGGTCAGAACTACGGGAAATACTCTCCAATATACAAAGCCGCACGAGATTGGAACTATGAAAGAGACCCTCTCACGAATGACAAGTTTAAGGTCTCAGACGAGCTTGATACTACGGGTAGCATCTCCCACTTTGAGGCGGTTTACCGAAATGCTATCAGTCCTCTTGAACGTATGATTCTTGCTAAGAAGTATAGCATGAGGCACGTTGAAAAAGACCACGTATATCCAAGCATACAGAGACAAAACATATACAGACCTGACACGAACGCTGAGCTTCTGAATATAACCGAACGCATCTCAATCGTTCCAACGGAAGTTCCGCTTATGTATCTTAATGACCATAAGTGCGGGTATAGTATCCTGAGGAAGGTCGGTGAAGGTAGGCTCATATCCACTCCGATGAGAGCTAACCTTCTTCCAACGTCATTCAATAGTATGGTCAAGTCATTCCACGTTGAGCCTATTGATGGGTCTCTTGATAGATTTGACGTTATGATTGATGATAGCTACAACGTGATGAACTTCCTTTCTATGGGTGCTTCGGATAAGATGACTATCCAGCATAACTTCCGACTAAGGGCTATCAATGGTGACGTTACGTCAAGTGCAGGTGAAGGTGATTATATTTCATCTGTGGCAATGCCTTCCGTTTCGTTCAACCTTCATCTTAATGAGGTGCATAACTTCAACGAGGAGTACGCAGAAGGTAGAAATCTGCTTGATGAGCCTACAACTAAGTTTAGGTTCAGGGACACTGAAGGGGCGAACTTTGATATAGATGATGCGTTCAGACCCGTTCCAGCACATGTTGAGATGTTCACGAGAATTATAGATGATTGGGAAATGAAAAATCCCGATACTCTGCCTGCTATACCTCAGCCTGAACCTGGCGATGACTTCTTGACGAGTGATGATAGCTGGTATGATAGAAGAGAACATGCGGGTGACGTTCCACGTAGACCAAGGAGAGCACGTTCGCTTTCTTCCAATGAAGAAGTTACGTATGGTGTTAAGGTCTCTGAGTTCTCTAACAACGCACGATTTGAGCGTCTCCACAGAAAGTACGAGGACGCTATCTTCGGGCTGTGTGCTGAAACATTCGGTACAACATCAGATGGTAAGGCTTATGACCTAACGGACAATTATGATACCACTTTCTACGGGCTTAACAATATGTATAAGACGCAGGAAGGAAAGTTTTCGGGTTATGGTGAAGTAAGTGACGGGCTTATCAAGTCTCAGCTTCTTCCTTATGCCTCTTATGGCTCAGGTCTTGCAATGCAGGATTACAAGGTCGTCTTCCCGAAGGGGTCACGTTTCTTGGGTGAGATAAAGAGGGAAGAACGTAGTCTGACAACGCTTTGCATCGGTGACGACGGCAATGGCGGTAATGACTTCCCCGAAGATACCTACCTATCTGCCAAGAGGACGAGAAGGACGGGTGAGAGAAATTGATAATCTGATATAAAAGTAAGGGGCGCAGGATTTTTAGTCTTGCGCCCCTTCTGCTATTTTTCAGATAGTATTAAGATTATATTATTTCTAATCGCCTCGTTGATTGCTCCTATACTTGCGTTGTCAAGGCGAACGACCATAGTTGATGGTATATTTACGTTTGTTACATTTCTTCCGTTTTGAGAGCTTGCATGGTTCTTGCCATCGCTCATCGCCACTCCACTCAGGTTGCCAATCTTATCAAGACCACCGAGCTTGTCGGCAGACTCGGAAAGGTTAGCCATAGCCTTAGCGGCATCGTTGAGCTTCTTGGTCAGCTTGTCAAGTGTCTTTTCCCTCTCCCCTGCATTCTTCATCAGAGCTTGGTCAAGGTGTTCAATGGCTTGGGCAATCTTAAACTGAGTTCCGTTCTTGAATGTAACCTCTTCACGTGCGCTGAGCTTCTCCGTCTTAACGACCGCCCTTATCATCACGTCAATAAGACCATCCGTCTTACCAGCCCACCAGCCGTCAGTCTCGCCAGCAATAGCCTTCAGCGTTTCCTTGGAGTTCATTATCAGACCATTCAGCTGTTCACTCGTGTGCTTTTCTCCGAATGTCTTAAACGTATCATTGAGTAATTCCTTTAAGCCACCCATCGTGTGCTTGGCATAAAGAGTACTCTTGAACGTATCAAGGTCTCCGAACTTCTCTACCTTCTTGACGATTTTAGTGAAGTACCCCATCGTGTCATCCATATCGTCTACGACATCCTCAATATCATCGTATAGGTTCTTCCTTGCTTCGCTGAAGAGGTGAGCTGTTGATGAGATGGTAGAGAAGACGCTCATCGCCATATCCCTGAACCTTACAAAGGCATTCCAGCTCGCCTTAGCACCAACACGTCCAATACGCTCTACGATACTGATGATACCATCATCTTCATCACCAAGGACTTCGCCAACCTTACCCATTCGCTTGATGAGCTTACCGAAGTCTACCCCGTCAATATCATCCTTCAGGTTATTTGCGAGACCTCTGATGAAGCCTCCGATGCCCTTAGCAAGCTCAATGCCCGTACCAGCAAAGTCCTTAACCTTAGCCTCAATAACCTGCTTGGGATTTCCTTCCTTGTCGTAAGTGATGAACTTACCACTTGCTATTCGTTGGATAATGTCTACGATACCCGTGATGACGGGAAGTAGACCAGCGTCCTTTCCTGCAATCAGGGAACTCAGACTCCAGCTATCACCAACCATCGCTTGGGCGATATACTTCATATTGTCGGCTTCCTGCTTGAGGTCGGCTGATAGGTGCTTAGCCATCTCCTTAACGAAGCTACCTATACCATTACCGAGCTGAGCACCGAGTTCGCCCATCTTCCCCATATTAAGAGAAAGCGGTTTGTATTTGGTGTTGCCATACTCGTCAATGGAAGCGATAATCTTCATATTGCCAAGCTGGTTGATGACATCAAGAAACTTACTTGCCATTGAAAGCGCACCAGCATGACCGAACCCAAACTTAAACTCGCCCATCAGAGCATTGGATATATCAGCTGTCTTATCAAGGAACTCCTTGGAGTTTACATCCTTCAGCCCGTTGTATAAAGCAAAGGCAAACCCTGATATAGCCCTACCGAGCACGCCACCTGCATTGGGCATTTCATTCCAAGCCATAGATAGAGATTTGTATTTTGGTTTGTTGTAGAACGAACCCTTTTCAAATCCAACTAAGATTTTCATATTGAACATCTTATCTATCACGTCAAGGAAGTTTGATGCAACCTTTAGTATGCCATTACTTCCGATAAGACCATCAGCAAAACGACTGATAGCCACCATATTGCCTAACGAAGCAACTTCACCAGCTATGCCAGCAAAATCCTTGTAGAAACCAGCAAGCCATCCCGTCATCCTTGATGACATCCCTGATATACCACCTACGCTCTTGAGTCCCTTGTCAATCTCATCGAGTTGCATCATGGACTTCCCATAGGAGAGCATAGACGTAGAAGCGTAATGGATGACCCCAAAGACACCAGCCAAAAGCAATTCTCCCCCAGCTATCACAAGTGCGCCAATACCTCCACTAAGTGTGCTTAGCGCACCAATGCCACCAATAAGGGCAGATATGCTTCCTACTATCGTACCCATAACCAAAGAGCCGCTTGTTACAGCCTCTTTATTTTCGTGCATCCAAAGAGCCGTTTCACCCCAATACTTGGTAACAGCACCAAAGGCATATATAGATGCGGCGACCCCAGCAACACCAATCAGTGCGCTGACAACCTCGTGGCTCTTCATCAGTTTTCCGAGACCAAGGAACACAAGCGAAGTAAACCCTACTATCTCTCCTGCAAGGATGCCACCCGACTTGACCTTGTCCATATCAAAGCCTCCGATGGTCTCAAACATCTTTGCACTCGCAAGAACGGCAAGGCTCATAAGGGCAGTAGACCCACTGACGTAAAGCATTGCCTTAGCTCCGTCCGTGAGCGCATCTTCACCCTTATTACCTGCAAGATGACTTAGTGCGATAAGGATACCGCTTTGAGCAAGAAGCATCCCCGTAGCGATACCTGCACCAATAGCAATCTCCTCGGCAGAAGCATACCTCGTGAGCATTACCATAGACCCGATACCAATAGCCATAAGTGGTATGCTTGCATTCATATCCTTCAGAGACTGCGTAAGGGTATTCACTGCGAGCGCACCATTACGCATCTTCTCGGTATCAAACGTACCAACCTTAGCCAGCGCACCAGCCATCTTCTCTATGACACCTGCAAGCATATTAACGGGGATTATCTTCCACGTTGATAACTTCTTCGCATCAATAGTCTCCATCGCTCTCAGCGTGGCAAGAATGCTTACCGAAGCAGGGTCTAACACAGCCCCGTTTATTTGTCTTGATATGCTTGTGTTTACACCTAATCCCGAGGTATCCCCGCTGATAGACATCTTGGTGAGATTATCGGAGAGTAGTTCTATTTGGTCTCCAAGGTTATCTACTTTATCCGACAACCTATCGGTAGAGACGCTAAGCTCCCCCACCTCCCTTGAAAAAGCACCAAGGGTGGAGTTCATTGAATATATCAGCTGTTCCAAGCTATTTCCTGGTGCTGAAGGAGGTGTTGTAGAGCCAATTACGGGCATTATTTTGTAGATTTTGTGTTATGTCATATTTATTGCTATCTTTGTGGTGTAATGGTATTTGTATTACGCATATTTCTAACTGCATAAAACGAAAGCAATGGAGAATATCGCAAGCATCATAGAGCGAATCAAAAATATAAACTCCGCTAATGGAATCAACTCAAGAGGTTTCAAGAACGGAGGTGACTCAGTGTCTGTACACAAAATCATCAGCACATTAAATGAGCCTTTTGATGCCGTAGCCATGTCTGAGAAGTTGTCAAAGAGAGATTACGACAACCCATCAGGAAAGTACTTTGCTCAGTCCGCTGAGGATATTCGTGCGATGTGGGAGCGTAGCGGGGAACATTCTAAAATTATAGGAAGAAGGGTTGATATGACCATTCAGTACTTCTTCTCTCGTATGAGTTTCCCTGCTCCAAGTATTGACGTTCAGCGAGAGATTTTTGAAAGTGCCGTTCGTGCTGTCAATGTAGGTGACTTCGCTCAGGAATACGGAACGGAATACCTCGGTCATGTAAACTCTTTCTTTGAGTTCATCCGTATCCTTGATGGTCACGATTGGGAGCTTCTTGGAACGGAAGTACCAATGCACGACCCCAACTCGGGTATCCTTGGGCGTGCCGACTGCATTCTGCGACAAGGTGAGCGTCTTGTCCTGATTGATTGGAAGACCAATAAGGATATTTCAACAACGAACTCGTTTCAGAATATGCTTGGACCTATGATCGGATACGAGAGTACCAAGCTCAATGAGTTCACGATGCAGATATATCTATATGTTTGGATGATGCGAAACGTATATGGAATCACCGAACGTATTGACCCCATTATTGTGAAGTTGAACGAGTCTAATGACTTGCTTAACCCACAACCCCCAACTATTCTGAAACCGATGATACCATACAGCGATGAGATGATGGTGGACGTAATCAATCATGCTCTATTCACGCTTGGTAGTAGTCGGTAGAAGTGTAGTTCGTAAGAGAAGTAATGATGTGCGGCGGAGTTGCTCGGGAGAGTAGCTCCGCTTTTTATAGGAGAAAAATAGCATCACTATAATAGTATGGAGATTATAGGATTGATTTTAGTTTAGTTTTTGGGTGGAGTTGCTCGGGAGAGTAGCTCCATTCCGCTTTTATGTACTACCATAAATATGAGCATAGAAGACTATGTACAAAAAAGATGAACTTTGAAGAAGACAAAGGCATAGTGCGAATTGACGAGAAGGAAGCCAAGAGCGTCCTTGGAACGGAGGTCGTTGATAGCTATATCCATCTTATGAAGGATATGGGGCGTTTATCAACGAGCTGGATTTCTAAGGTAACGACAAAGCATTCGTTCATTAAGTTCCTTGATACGCTTTCGGGTCTTGCCGTATTTGGTAAAAACAAGATTGTCAAGAAGGCTATGGCTGAGGGCAAAGGTCGTCTTTCGTTGGATGTTAATCTGTATAAGAGGTACGTGGAAGATACGTACTCGGCTAATCCTAATAAGGCGATAAAGAAGCACGCAGGCTCTATAATCGGTCTCCTATTCCTTTATAAGAAGTACGCATCGGAGAACTTGAAGCAAACGAAGGACGCTCTCTTTGGGGAGAAGGGTATATTCCTTGAAGAACCTGACCTTCATTCCGTGCTTACAACCAAGGATGAGTTCTTGAAGCCACGTGGCAACAAGGGTAACGCCACTCTCGCATCTGCAAGTAACTTGGTGAGCAAGCTCGCTAAGAACTATGGTGTAGACTACTCTCCAAAGCGAATTGCTATGATGATTACCTCAAGGAGTAACTCTGACGATGTATTCAGCTATGGAAGGAGAGGGTTTGATTCCTTCTCGTTTGAAGACCTGCATGGCTTTGAAGAGTCTCCTGAAACGGGGAAGCTGAGGAAGAGCGTGGAGCTAATCATAGACAACTTCAAGAAGCAAACTTCAAAGAGGGTAGCCCACCTTATATCCAAGGTAGACGATAGCGAGAGTAAGTACCTATATAAATGGATGGCTGAGCTTGACTCACGTGTTAGCGAGCGAGACAAGGGACGAATGTTTGAGGACTTCATTGAGGAGAGGCTCGTACGTCTTGACAAGGTAGAAGACATCGTACTTGACCTTTTCACCCAAAGTGAAGAATACCTTGAAATCGTAAACTTCATTGATACAGCTGGTCTTGCTATTATGCTAACCCTTTTGAAGTACCGAGGTGAGAATGAAAAATCCATAGGCAGAAAGAATATCATTTTTAATGGTATAGACGCATTCAGGAAGAAGTACAATGGCAATACCTCATCTTCGCAAAATATCACTCTGAACTTTGACGACCAAGAAGGGAATGATGATGACGATAATAATGTAGAGCAAGAACAACCTGCAACCCAATCACAGCCAAGCGCAGAACAGAGTAGGCAAACTTCATCTCGCCATTCTGTCAAGATAGACAAGTCGAACCTTAAGGACTTCGTTACACGTCTTGCTAATGGACTGAGAGGAATGAATGGTGACGACAAAGATAAGAACGACTACTAACGATGAGCAGGAATAAAGAAATACTTGACAGAATAGAGGCTTACTCACCAGCCGTTTATGATATGACCCATGCCTTGTATATGGCAACTAATGGCAAGGCGATGGCAGATGAGAAACTTACCTATGGTAAAATCCAAAAGATTTTAAGCCTTTCAAGAACGATAAATGGGTCAAATTTTGATGAAGTCGTATTGATTGTGCTTAAAAGTGCCCTTGAGCTTCGTGGTAAAGACAAGATGTTCACGTCATTTTACAAGTTGCTCCAAATGGCTTCTACGATTGACTTTGATGACGAAGAAGCGAGGAAGAAGTACAAGGAGAAGGTAAGTGAGTTCATGTGGGTCATCGTGCAGATGGCAAAGCGTTCAATCATTATGTCAATCATCCTGATGAAGGACAACCTTGTCACCTCACGAGTGTCCGATGATTTGCAGGATAAGGTTATTGCACGCATTCGTGGAATGGTCATGACAGACGAAGCCACTCCGTTTGAAGAAGAGTTTTCAAGGGCACTCAATCACCCAATGTCACTCGGTGGTAGTATCTCGTCCCTTGAACTTGACTCGGAGGATACCGATGTGTATGAAAGTGTCTTCAGGCTTGGTAACTTACCAAAGAATATCATAGATGATATTGAAAATGCAGTAGGTGATGATGAAAATCTAAAGGAAGATATAATCAACACGATATGCACTACCCTTGCATATATAAAAGGTGTGGTGTACCCATTCTTCTACCACTTCTACGCAAACGTAGTAATCCTTTCAGACGATGGTAGAATGATTAAAAGCCTTATCGGAAGTGAGGGCAAGAAGGAGGAAGATGGTCTACCTACATTGGAGAAGTTTGACAAGGCTGTTAGCCTCAAGGTTGATGGAAAGACCTACTATATCCCAACCAATGTAACCAAGGAAGGTATCACATTCTCGGTAAGCACCGATAAGAATGGCAACGATGTCGTCCTCGCCTTCACGCTTGACGAAAGCGGAGACAAGCAGGAGATGTATATACCAATGCCTAAGGAGGAGAAATAACGATGAACGCAAGAGAACAGAAGGAGCTTAGAGACCAAATCGTAAGGTATAACACCCTTAGGGATATATACAACTCCGTAGGGCATTACATAGACCCAACTTCTTACGGCATGGAGATTGAAGACGATGGCTTCCCTCCATACCATGAGGTTGTTGAGTTCGCCCGAAAGGCAAAGGAGTTTGAGTCTACGCTAAGAAAGTTCAACGATGCTGGCGGGCTTAAATCGTTGCTCAGGGTTATCAAGTCTCAAAAGGACTTTGACGAGATAGATGGGTATATCGGAAGGTTCAACGAAGACCTTGAATATATCACTTATCAGAGTTTCAGGATGTCAGCCCTTAAAGCACTAAACCACAAATCCGACTATGTCGTTGAACTACTAAACAAAAAGATGGTTGGACCTCACGAGTTTACTCCTCAGTCTGTATACTCCTTGTTTGATAACTTCCTCCTTGCTCAGGCGAGCTGGAGAGTTTGGGAGAAGCAGGTGGGTCGTATCCTCTCAGGGTCTATAACAAGTGCTGAGCTTTCTTCGGTATATAAGGCTTGGAAGATGTCTAAGGTGATGTCGAAAGCCGTTAAGGTGAAGTTTAACGAAGATGTGCAATACCGAGATTACAACCCCGAGTCTGTGCTTATGTCCGAGCTGATTGACCTTTCCGATGAGAACGAAGAACTTGTCAGGTATAGGAACGAGGAGATGAGCAGTCTCTTTGATAAGGAGGGTATTGTTGTATATGGTAACAGAAGAGGTATCGGTCTTATCTACTACGATGAGGACAAGGATAAGGTTATCTCTATGACCGAGTTCCGAGAGGGCGATGTCATTGAGGTTGCAAAGGTGCAAGTCTTCTCCCGTGAAGACTTATTCAGCCCTACGCTGAGGGAGATTGCAGTAGAGCTAATCCCAGGTCGTGTGTATGGATACCCTATGGGGAATATAATGCAGTATCAGCACTCTCAGCTGGGAAATGCTTGGGTGGATTTCAACCCCACGAGAAAGGTAGCCTATGTCCGTGCTCTCTCCGATATACAAAAGGGAGAAGAGATAAAACTCACTGACGAAATTTTTAGCTAAATCTAATATATCATTGATAAACAAAAAAGTATTATTCAATAGATGAAAAAGTTTGAACAAGCCGTAAATGAAGCCAAGAAGTCTTGTATGACGAAGGAGCTTCAGCGTATTGACAATGAGCGCAAGATTCTTCTTGAAGCGATTTGCTTCAACGAGGGTGTCGGGGCTAAGGCTAACCTGAAGACCGCACCTGAAAAGAAGCGTGCGCACATTGCATCACTCGTCAGAGAGATGTGGAGTTCGGAGAGAGGTCTTAATGCCGTTGGTCGTAAGTACCTCTTTGAAAACGAATACACGCTCAGCGAGAAGAGTAGTAACGAGAGCATTAGGAATTACATCATTTCCGAAGTCAAGGGGAATATCAGCGAATGGATGTCAGCCTTCTACAAGGATGAACTGAGAGAAAAGTCTGAGACGCTTGCTAAGGAAATCTCCGCTCTCACCAAGAAGGAAATCAAGAACGATGCTGTCGCTCAGGTCATCAGAGGTGTCTTTGATGAAATCGTGCGTGCTCGTCTCTCTCCAAAGAAAGGGTAGTGAAGAATGAAGAAGACTGATGCCATTGCAAAGTACTACAAGAACCCTAAGTCTCGTTTTATAGAGTCGGGGATTATCTGTCGTGGCTTGGGAGGTGGCGATAAGGGTATTACATTCTTTGATGACAATGTCGTAGCTAAGAACGATGCTGAGTCAAAGAAGCTAATTCCCGTTGGAGACATCTTCTCAGGATACACGTCTTTATCTTCATCAACAATCAATTTGGGGGCAGGTGAATTTGCCGTTGTCCCTGCTATGACGTACGGAGAAAGGGAGGCGAAGTACTACTTCACCCTTGACAAGAAGTACGCCAATGTAAACACAAAGGAGCTGTACAAGGGCGCATTCGCTCACTCTATTGATATTGAGCTTGATATAGTTCTAAAGGATATTGTAGGCAAGCCCGTTTCCGCCCGTCTCGTTTTCCGAGGTGTAGATGCAGGTGGTTCTATCGCAAGCCTCAACAAGTTCTTCTCCTGCCTATCAGTCCCCATCTCGGTTGGTGTTGAGTACCTCAAGGTTACGGACTGCTGTGGCTTCAAGAAGAGGATGGATGCTACGTTTGGTATCTCCCTTGAAGAGCGTATCCGCTCGTGCGTCAATGAGATGCACAACGTAAAGCCAATGGGCAATACGGGCGAGACGGCATACCTCGTGTTCTCTTCAAGCGAAGAGGGGTATCAGTTTAAGGTTATGGGTGTGCGTATCTACGAGCATTATATCTCAGAAGACTACCCCAGCTCGCCATTTGATGCGCCCTATGGCGTTGAAGAGACATTCAAGAAGAGTGTTCTCAAGGAGGATGTGTCAAGACGGATTTCGTTTATGAAATACCCCAATGGCGCATACAAAGGTGTTATCATTCGTCCTTCTTATCCGATGTTCAACGATACCGCTGTGGAGGAACATATGAAGTCGGTGATGATGGCAACGCTCCCTCAGTGGAGGTCACTATCATCCAACTGCATTGACATATCCAATATGGAGAACTTTACCTCTGACGTTGATTTCGTCAAGTACACGGCAGACGGAAGGGCTTACATTGAGGTATGCACAAATCAGGGACTGACCTGCGCACTTAATGGGGTGTATACGGAAGACCAAGATGGAAATCTTATTGAGCTATACATAAACCCTGACGAGAAGGGCGAAGAAGAAAATGATATTGATGCTTCATACAAGAACTTCGCATCTGTCCGTGAGTATATGGCGTTCGTTGGAGCAAACAACCTATGGCAACCGATTGGTGACTTCTACTCCTGCTTGGGAGCAGTGGACAACCTGATGAGCATGCGAAATGGCTTCCATTCAGCGGTCGTCTTGTTCAATCCAAACTTCTTCCCCGTAGAGGTGTCGTATGTGACCTATATCTAAAATAAGGTATGGCAGGGCTTAACGGAAAATACGTAGGATACGTTGTAGACAACAAAGACCCGCAGAAGGCAGGTCATTGTAGGGTCAGGGTAGAACATCTTATGACCAATATGGAAGATGATGTTCTGCCTTGGGCTAAGCCCGCATCCTCTCCTTCCTTCGCTGGGAATGGTCAGGGGGCTATCTCAGTCCCTAAGGTCGGTGTTCGTGTGTTCGTTACATTCACGGGTGGTTCAATCTTCAACCCTGAATACAGCGCATACAGCGATGTGGATACAGACCTTATTGAGGAGATTGGTGACGACTACGTGGACAGCCAAGTCCTTATGTACGATAAGACCAACGAGGTCTACGTGCTCTTCCAACCCAACCGAGGATTACACCTTCAGTACAAGGGTAGCGAGATACAGCTGTCTCCCGATGGGATGATTAGTATCATCCACGCAAACAACCAATCTGCCATACAGCTTATAGGTGATAAGATAAACATTGTGTCTAATGGCGCAATCAATATCGGAGGAGACTCAAACGACAACGCAACCCTGCACGCTGATAACGTGTCTATCGGTGGAAAACATCTAACAACTATAAAAGGGCAAACACCCAATGAGTATGCCGTGAATGGTCAGGCTCTAATGAGACTCCTTTCTTCTATGGCTAAACTCATTGATGCAAAAATGCCATCGTCTCCTGGGTCTTGCGAAGTCCTTGTTGAGACCTCTAAGATGGCAGTGTTAAACAAAGGAATAAAATACGAGTAAGTTAAAAAAAGAATAGCTATTCGATAACATGACAAACAAAGAAAACAAACTTAGTCAAGGCACACGAGTGTGGTTGCGTGACGGGAATGGGGAGAAAGTTTATGGTCATATTAGGGCTGTAAATGAATCTACCCAAAAGTGTTCTGTTGGAGCGGATGATGGACGCATTTTCCGAGGAATACACAATACACGTGTCTTCTTAGACGACAGAGGTCGAGTGTTTGATATTAACGGAGTTCACGATATGAACGAGGGCGTTTTTTCAGATGCTGTAGACAAAGTAAAGAACTTCGCAAAGAAGTTTATCAAGAAGGTCGTTAAGATGGTCAGTGGTAAGAAATTTGCTGTTGACCCTGACGATGAAAGTAAAATCGTACCTGCTGTAACCTTGGAGAATATCATCGTAGACCTAAACGATGGTGATATTCCTGGCGGTGTTAAAGGCTGTGGTATTCATGAAGTCGTATCGGGAAAGACCTTTGGTGATACTAAGGTCTTCGAGGAACGAGAGTCTACAGAGGCACAAGCTAAAGCCTATGTCAAATACTATGCTATGAAATTGAAGGGGATGAAGGATGAAATGAATCCCGAAGAACTCAATATCGTAGCGGAGCAGGTATTCATTGATACCCTTTACGATGTTGGTGCTATCAATGAGTCTGAGCAAGAGCGAAGAATAAAGGACGTTTACGAATCAAGACGTATCAAGAAAGCTCTCAGAGAAAGACGCATCAACGAAGCAAAGGAGAGCCCAACTTCTCAAACAGAGAACCTTGACTTCCCTAACATCTATGGTGTTCAAGGTCTCCATAGCTACCTAATTCCATATTTTGAGGGGTATCTGAGAAGAGGTAACAGCAACATTGAAAATGACCCACTTTGGGATTATGATAAGGTATTCCTTGATGGCATTAGAAAGAAGAAAGAGGCTAACGGAGAAGTCTTAACTCAGGAGGAGATAGATGACATCAAGAAGAACAACCTTCTTACATCTCAGAATATCGCTGGCGGAAAGAATCCTGGGCTTCAAACTATCCCTATGATTTGGGGGCTTCCTGGGACGGGTAAGACGGGTATTACAAAGGGCATTCGTCTTATAATTCAGGATTGGATTCAGAAGAACAAAGAACTATTCCCTCCCGTAAAGGTAAATGGCGTTGAAAAGGAAAGAACCTATGGTATCATCGAGATGGACCTTTCACAGCGTACAGCAGAATCGCTTTCCGTTCTTACCATAGCCGAAAAGCCATCTACTTACATAGATGATGAAGGTTTTGAACAGAAGTATGATGGGCTTATCACTCAGGAAGCTCAGTCTGTTCCCATTTCCACGTTCCCTATGTTCAACTTCACGGAAGGCACTAAGGAGCAGATGCTGAGAAAGAACGACCTTGCAAACCGAGGAAATGACAGAACGGGGTGTGGCGGTATCTTGTTCTTTGACGAGCTGTCAAGAGCACGAAGAGATGTCCTAAACGTATGTATGAAGTTCTTCCAAACGAGGGAGCTTGATGGTCGTTATAGACTCGGTACTCAGTGGGCTATGGTAGGTGCTGGTAACAGAATTATTGATGGCGTACAAACGGATTGGGATACGGCTATGTATGACCGATTCATCCACTTCAACTACGTCCCTGACACCGATGAATGTGTGAAGTTTGTACGAGACCAATACGAAGAGGCTGGCGAAGATGTTCCACCCGAAATGGAGCTTGTTCTTCAATCGGCATCAACGGGTAACAGCAGATTCCTTTTTGGCGTAATCGGTGATGAAAATGTAGCAATGGAAAATGCGAAGAAGCGTCACGAACACAAGCAGATAGCCGAAGACCCACTTGAAAAGGGGACTGTCCGACCAGCTTCTCTCAGAAACTTCTCAGATTATGGTGTTTGGAGAAATGTGCTTATTAAGAGCGATATATATCAAGACCTTTATGGTAAGCCCGCACTCACCAACAGAAGCACTGAAGAACTCAAGGATGGTCTTCTGACCGATGAAGAGTTTGAAGAATATATTGAAAAGGTCAAGGAGCTTACCAATGCGACAAGAGGCTTTGATGCGGCTGAGTTTATTGCTCAGGGTCTTCGTCAGTATCGCCAATTCAGCGAGTCTAAGTTTAAGGCTGGTCTGAACAACACTTCTCTCATCAAGTTCTTCCAAAAGTCAATCTATACGATTGATAGAAGGCTCAAGGGTAAGACAGAAGACGAATACACCGACGATGAAAGAGAGGCTGTTACGCTATACAAAAACGGGGAGTTCGTAGAGGTTAGCGGTGAGAATATACCGAAGCTCTATGATATGTTCTTTGACGTAGAAAACGAGAAGTCCAAATACCATAAGAATACCCATTACCTCCTCTCCAATGAGAGAAGTGTTATTTCGTTTACACCACTATCGGAGTATCTCGTGAAGCCTATCATTGATGGTCTTGAGCGTGAAGTGTCTGTTGGAGGTGGAAGAACTGAAAAGAAAACTCTTCCATTTAGTGGTATGCACAAGATTGTGGTTGGCGATGAAGGAGACTCTAAAGCAAAGGAGTATTCATTTAGCGCAGAAACGCTTGGTATCAGTAGCGACAATATCCAAGCGGCGGCTTACACTGCACTTGTTGCTATCCTCAAGGAGAACGGAATCAAGTTCAAACTTGACGTATCAAAGGTAGATGGTGTAGACCCATTCGGGAAGCTGAAAGACCAAATTTCGGATTCCGTTGGTAAGGAATACTCAATTACGGATAGACTCAAGAATGTCGCATCTGTTGAAAATGGCAAGAAGCTGAATGACATAGATGATGTTATATCGCCTATTCAATGGTTCAACCTCGTTTGCCTTGCAAGCAGTATGTCAAACAAACAGCAGGCATCTGTGTTTATTTCAGACGTTTTGAGTGGCATCGTTTCAGTATGCTTAATCCTTGGTCTTGCCCCATCTGCGGCTATATTAGACTCAGAACAACTTGAGAAAGGACAGAAGTCCATAACGAAATTTGCCGACACTAAATGGGCTCTAACGCCTCTGATTTGCGTTCCAACTACATATGATGATAATTATAATAACTTGTGGAAGGAAAAGAAAAGAAGGAAAATCACAGAAGTTCCTATTCCTGACATGGATGAAAGAATGGATACGGGTATCAGGAAGGGCTATCTCGCTGGCGCTATCATCCTTAATGGTGTATTCGGTCAGAACATCAAGGAACGAGATGACTTTATGCAACATGTAACAGATGGTGCAATCGTAGAAGAAGTAATTTCTAACATACTTGATGCAAACATAGCCGTTAAGGAATAACGAAATTCAAGTATAACAAGTAACTTAAGAGAACCCCTATGTTAAATCAGACATAGGGGTTCTCCTTTTTTATATGAGCAAGAAAAACATATCTAATCCACTTAACAAGAAGGTGCTATCTCAATCAGAGTTCAAGCGTCTCCTCAACCAAGAATATATACCACCACGAAGGGTTAGCCCACCGAAGACGCTGAGCGATGTTGATAAGCTCGTCAATTACAATGAGTTCGTATCGTTCTTCTTCCTTACGTTCGGTGGCGTTCACGTCACTAAGCATCCTATCCATAATGTGCCTGACTACTCCAATGTACTTACTGAGTCGGAAAAGTCTTTGGCTAATGATGGGATAACTGATACCATTAAGCAGAGTTCGATATACAAGACCCTTTTGAAGAAGAGGGAAGATGGGTTAAGGGCAAACTATGAAGTGTTGCTTGGCAACCCAACGACTGAGACAGCGGAGCAACAACCGAAGAAACCAATGTTTCCTGCTATGTCTATGTCAGACCCCAATAGGGATGCGTACATAGGTTCTGTAAGGGGTGGCGTTTACTCTAAGCCCGTAAGCAGGGGAAATTGGAAATGGAGGGCTAAGGCAGGTCTTTCATTTAGCCGTCTTCACGTTGCCTTTGAAGAGTACTTCTCTTCTCTACCAAGGGAGATACAAAACCAAATCGTTATTACATCCACAACGGGAGACAAGCACGCTTCACGTTCTTACCACTACGTAAGTATGGCTGTGGATATATCTTGTAGGGTTGGAGGTGCAGATGATTTGGTTAATGCTATCTTCACTGACCCCCTGCTCGCTCGCTTCGGTCTTTGGACGCTTGACCCTAATCACGGAACAGCACCGCATATCCACTTAGAGTATAGAGGCACAAGGAATGAGTTCGCTTCATACACTTCATCCAATCATAGCTTCCCAAGTTCGGGGTCTCTGTCACCTTCTGTGATGGCAAAGTTCAGGGGTGCTCAGCACGGGATGAGGTCGAGGTCTACCCTTCGTGATGACATCTTGAAGGACGCTTCTTTTTCAAGGAGTGGTATAGATGGCTCGTCTTCGTATGGTAGTGGCGGGTCTCTTTACGGAGACTCTGACCCTCTTGACGATGGTAGCTTCGGTCGTACTACCTACTCCTCTTCAAACCCGTGGTCAGGGGCGAAGCTGGTGGCAAAACCTTTGACGAAGAAGAAAGGTGGAGAAGAAGCGTTGCTTTCTTTCTTCGGTAAGGAAGTAGGGTCGGATGCACCACCATCATTGTATGTCCTATCCGAGCACGAAATCGTCCTTGACGCAATGAGCGTGGATGGAGACGGAGCTTCATACGACAACAAGAACGAATAATTTTTAGCACGATTTTGGAGTGAGAATTTTTTTGTCTACATTTGCAGATGAAAAAAGTCTCACTCTAATTAAGTGCTTAAATGAACATTTCAGTAAACCGAGCGGAACTGCTCAAGGCTGTTGTTAATGTCAGCAAGGCGATTAACAGCGCATCTGTGAGTGCAGTGCCCGTCCTCGGAAAAATCCTATTCTCCGTAGAAGGTGACACGCTCAGCGTGAAAGCCTCCAATCAAAATTCCGTCATTTCTGTCAAGGTCAAACTTGACTCTACCGATGGCGATTGTGCGTTTCTCTTTGAGGCAGGTGCAATCAAGAAAATCCTTTCCGATGCACCTTCAGAGCAGGTGACTATCTACTCAACATCCGACACGTCACAGCTGTCGCTTGACTATGGTGTAGGTACGTTTATGCTGGGTACTGATGACGCATCTATCTACCCTGATGTCCTTCTTGAAGCAAGCGGTTCATCCTACAAGGAAATCCACGTAGAAAGTCCATCAGAGTTCCTTATCGGTATGGCACGTGCGCTCGCTTGCTCGGGTCAGGATAAGAACAGACCTCAGCTTATTTCTGTCCTCCTTGACATTCACACCGATACGATGTCCATCGTTGGCACGAGTGGTATTGTCCTTTCTCAGTATGATGTCAAGTTGTCTCAGCCATCCGAAGAGCAGTCCGAAGTCGTCCTCCCAGCTAACATCGCATCTATCTTCCTCTCGTGTATTATCTCTGAGGATAGCGATATACACTTATTCTATAACGACAAGATCATCCGCCTTGAAACGGATAACGAGACCTTCACGGCTATCGTTCTTGACTTCAAGTACCCAAAGTACGCACGTGTTGTAGAACAGCTGTCAAAGACCAACTCGTTTAAGGTAGACCTGCTTCCCTTCGTGTCGTCTATCAAGCGTGTCGCTTCTCCTAACTCAAAGGTAGACCGACTTATTGACCTAAGCGTCTCTCAGTCGGGTGTAGTAGCAAGTTGTAACGATATTTTCAGCAGTTACTCCGCACGAGAAAGCATCAATGCAACGGAAATCACGGGGGATGCTCCACTTGAGTGCGTATCCTTTAACTTTGACCTCCTTGCATCTCTACTGAAGAACCTAACATCACCTCAGGTGACATTCAACATCAATGGTTCATCTGCGTCGACTTCGGTTGTAGAAGAGCAGGAAGAAGGCTCAACGCTCAAGCGTGTGAACATCATTATGCCTATGGCTAAGAAAAAATCATAACGCTTGGAAATCTCAGGAATAATTCGTATCTTTGCATAGCCCCGAAGTACGCTACTTCAGGTAGCACTAATATAAGTTTAATATAACATCAGTAAGAAGCATGGCAAAATTCAGCGTAAGCGACATGGCTCAGCAGTTCACCTCACCCGTAACGCAACCCGACATCTCGGCATACACGGGGAGTAGAGACTATTTCGCAAAGGAGGAAGACCCTCGTCTCCTAAAAATCAAGGTCAAGGACATCAAGAACGCCCCCAATGGGGTGTACCCAATCGCACTCAGATTCCTCGCAAATCCATTCGTGGTTGAGGATATGAACAATACAGACCCCGTATTCCTTCGCAATATCATTGCTACAAGAGAGTACGAACTTCCGATTATCTCTAAAATCAATCGCTTCAAGAACGACCCAACGGAGACGATTAAGTTCCCACCCGAGGTCGCAAAGGTAAAGGATGAGATTAGTGAACTTTGGTGGGCACGATGGAAGGAAGACCAAATCAAGACGGGGCTAAAGAAGGATGATACAAGGCGTACGAGACTCAAGAAGGAGAAGCTCGTAGACTCCCCTTCCGAAAGATATTATGCACTTGTTCAAGTCGTGGAGGATATACAGCACCCTGAGCGACAAGGTAAGGTGTTCGTATTCCAATTCGGTCGTGCCATCTTGTCCATTCTGTATAAGTCTCAGGGTATTGAGCTTCCGTCAAAGTATAAGAAGGCGAACGATACTCAAAGTCAGACGGCTCAGAATGCTCCTCAGAGCAAGTTCTCCGCAAAGGCAAAAATTCGTCCGTATCCATTTGACCTCGTCAATGCTCCTATCTTCGTTGTTGAGGCGAAAATCAAGGACGGAACGGAAAATATGCCCAACTATGACTCATCTGCTTTCATTGATGAAGGATATGAAGGAGACAGAATGCCCGTATCATTCGTCCACCCAACGAGAGGTCAGGTCACTATGACCGATACTTCGGACATAGACCAGCTGACGATGTACGCAGAGTGGCTTGAGTCTATTAACGCTCCCGACCCAAGCGAGTTCGCATATAAGGGGCATACTCACGAAGAGCGTCAAGCTATTGAAGAGTACCTCAAGTATCACACGGACAAGGACTATCAGTTTAAGGTGAACGCTGAAGCAGAGCTTGATAAGGCTACCCGAATGAAGGAGGTTGCTTACAGCTCAAGGTTCGGAAACCAGCCTACGCCAACCTTCAACGAAGGCGTTGCTCCTCAACAGCCTGCATATCATCAGCCAGCATATGCACAGCCTCAGGTTCAGGCTCAACCTGCGCCACAGCCATCCTTCCAGCAACCCGCTCCACAGCCAACACCTCAGCCAGCTCCGCAACCCACCTTCCATCAACCCGCCACTCAGCCTCAGGCTCAGGCGATAAGCGATGACGACATACCATTCTAAGAGGTAACGTTTTAATACAACGAGATAGCCGTATCCTACTTATTGGGTACGGCTATCTCACTTAAATAGGATTAGAGGATAAAACGAATAATATATGAGTATATACTCCGAATTAAGCGACTTGAGGAGAGCATCAAAAAAATCGCTAAACGAACTTACCCCAGCCCAAGCAAAAGAAGTTCTTGATAACTCAGGTATAGACCCTACTACAGCTAAGTATGTAATTCTTAAAGATAGCAATGAGGTCATCAACATGGAGCATATTCGCCATGGACTTAGAAGGGTGGATGAAGTGATATTCAGAGTGCTCCCTGACTTGCATTATATAAGGAAGAACTTAAGGACGGACTTCACTTTTTCAATCAGGACTATGGCGACCTCGCCAGGTCGTTTGTTTATTAACCCAGCATTCTATCTTGAGCTTGAAGGCATAGATTACACACGAGCCCCTCTATTTGTAGTCATCCACGAGATATACCATAATCTATATAGACACTTTGAGCGTGCCAAGCAAGACCCTATTAAGTACAATATGGCAAACCCAAGCATAAGGCAACGCTGTAATATGGCTATGGACTACGAAATTAACCCGCTTGTTGAGGGTATATGTAGTAAGATTCAAGGCATGGAAGGTATGACACGAAAGTGCCATGGGTTATTTGATGAGCGTTTTATCGGTCTTTTTTGGGAAGACATATACGATATACTATTGGAAGAGGAGACCGCCCTTAAGGATTTGTTTGATGAAACGATGATGGATAGTAATCAGGGAGGTGGAGACCCTGGCGATAGCGGTGAATCTAACGGAGAAGGTGGCGATGGAAACAACAGCCAATCCAATAGCAACTCTAACCAAACCCCCGATAACTCGCAGGGCTCAGAACAGAACCCAAATGATAATCAGAGTAGTAGCGGTGGCGATGGAAATCCTAATGGTCAGGGTTCAGACTCGTTCGATGGAGAAGGCGACCAAAACTCTCAGTCGGGTGGCGACTCAACCGATGGTAGCGACCAGCAGGGCGATGGTTCTCAGGGTGGAGGTCAGTATGATTCAGGTGATGATGGTGATGAAGCTCAGGGTAATAGTGGTGGAAGTAATGGCGGTAGCCAAGGCTCTGACAATGGAGAATTTGACGGGATGTCAGGCGATGAGATTGCAGACAAACTGAAGAATAGCTCTAATGCTATTGATGGCTCTAATAACAATACCCTTAGCGGTAATGGTCACGTCATGAGCACTGAGGAGGCAAAAAGAATAGACAAAGCCGAGGGACGAAATACAACTGCAATAGATAGCAAGGCATCTAAGGCAGATGAGGCGATGAAGAATGCCCTCAAGAACAAGTCACTTATGAGGAAGCTGATTGACGATGTCCTCCCCAAGGATTTGGATAATAAGCAGAAGCCTTCTCAACGTGGAACAATGTCTTCCGATAACATTGCAAGTATTGCCCTTGCCAAGAAGGAGGTCAAGGTTACTTGGGAGGATATTATAGATGAACTATTCTCATCCATAAAGCCTGGACGTAGACTTAAGAGAGGTATAAACCAGCATCAAATATCAACATATAGAGCCGTTGCTCGCATGATGAACAGCCGTAATATGATTGTTCCAATGCGTTCAAGCAGAGATATAGAAATGGTTGGTGCTGTTTGGATTCTCGTTGATACATCGGGTTCTATGTGGCAATACCTCTCCTCATCAGTAACAATGATAGCAAGTCTTGCACACGACCTGATTGATGGTCTTAGTGGTCTTGTCATCGTTCCCGTTGATACTAATATAAGTGAAATTCAGGTTTGGGATACAGACGCACTAAGGGAGATAGGTGATATATACTCATCTACGGAGAAGAAAGGTCAGCCATTCAACTTCACGGGAGGTGGTGGAACATATTTCGACCGAGCTATTAGCTTTATAGACAAGGCAGTGTATGACACCTCTATGGATAGCGATGACATTTCTGAGGAGTACTTTGGTGGAAGAAATTTTGACGATGTGGTCAAGATGTATACCGAAGATAATCTTTGTGACGGAGGCGAGAATATAGATGATGCGTTCTCTCTCTTGAGAGATATGCCTCCTTGCGCTACGCTCCTCTTGACTGACTCTGATGTTCTTGCAGGTGCTATAAGTGATAGTGCTATTGACGATATTGAGTATATAGATGAAGATTATTTCTTCACCTTCGTTCTCGGTGAGAATAAGTGTAAGCCCGTAGGGTTCGGTCAGACCATTGCTGTTCCAGCTCTTGATGGTAATATCATAATGGTTGGTCGTGAGGGTAAGGAAATTACACCTGAATCAGTTTAACAAGATAAGAGCCTATGATTGATAGGTCAAAGACATTTAACAAAACACTTGCGAGCAGAGCAGAGGGGGCAGTGACCCCTTCTGCTCTTGGTCGTTATCCTATCTCTGGCGATGGGTCTTCGTTGCTTGACTCTGTCGGGAGGCACGTCCCCGTAGTTAAGATTAACGACTATTACTTTGCAAGTAGGCAGATTGAATATATACGTATTGAGACTACGGAGTTCCTTCCTTCTGTGTATGCGGTATTCTCTCTTGATAGGAACAATCCTATTGCTATGAACCAGCCGAAGGATGGTGATGTCATCTCGGTCTTTATGAGACCTATGTCTGATGTTATGCGTAGTCTCCGATGTGACTTCCGTATCACCAAGGTGTTCATCACGAATATCAATCAGTCAAGCATGTCTCAGGACGAGCAGGCTTACTATCAGATGATAATCAAGGGTGACATCAATGTTCCAAACTTATACACGGAGGGGCATCAATACGCATTCAGCGGAACGTCCCACGAGACGATACGTGACTTCTGTCAGAGGTATAGGCTTGGTTACGTTTCGGGTGTTCAGTCGGATACAACTGACCAGCAGGCTTGGTACTTGTATGGACAAAAACCCATTGACTTCATTCAGGATATAATTGCGCATTCGTGGAGGGACGAGGAGAGCTTCTTTGACGGATGGATAGACCCATTCCTCAACCTCACGTTCAGCAACGTCAATACGATGCTTGGTCGTACGAAGGCTGATGATGGCTCTATTGATTGGGGTGCATTCGTTTCCATTACGGGGCGTGAGTTCGCAGACCGCTCGTACGCTAAGAATGCCGTAGAGAAGGATGGAGCATTTGACTTTGAGGCTATACCTTTAGTCCTTAGTAACATTCCTCAGATGGATAAGACCCCGTATTTCGTAAAGAGGTATAGAGTTGAAAATAAGGCATCGGCTATTTCGTCTAAGTACGGACATGTTATAGAGCTTGACGTTAATATGAACAACCAAGCTCTTGCAGGCTCAGGTGTCCCTCAGAATAGGCAGGTAGTAAGGATTGAACCTTGCTACAACAAGGATAAGATAAAAGACCATATCATCCTGAGAGGTAGGGCGAGAGACGGATACAATAACGGAGTTACGGGAGAGACCTTTGCTGATAACGATACGGAGACTATTGTACGATATGTATGGGGTGGAGATAGCCACGTCTTCTCCGATGGTGACGGCAAGTCGGGTAATACGAATGGGGCTACGGGCAATACGCACAAGAACTACATTAGGGCGTATTACCACAACCTAATCAATAATGTTGAGCTTGAAAAGCTGACGCTCGTATGTACTCTCAATGGGCTTAATACGTTTATATACCGAGGGCAGAAAGTCCCCACGTTGCTTCTTGAGCAGTCTAATATAGATATGCTTTTCAACTCGTCAGTATCCAACCCAAGAGAAGAAGGAGAGACCCCCCAAGCTGTCTTTGAGAAGACTATGGATAGGGCGAATAACTTTATGATGTTCTACTCAGGTTGGTTCGTTACAACGGGGATTAGGTATATCTACGAGCGTCCTCCTATCACGGCAACCTCTACGGATGAAATCGTATCCTACCGAACAGAGGTCTTCCTCAGCCGAAGGGAATGGCTACCTCCCGAAGCCATCTCTCCTATCACGATTGACGACTCGGGTAATGTTCATCTGAACCCTAATGCGAGAGCTTATGGCTCGTCTTCCAGCCTTGGTAAGACTTCTGACGAAGGATATATCGGTAGAGGATACGACTCCTCTTATAGCGGAGGGACATCTGCACCCGTAAACCCGATGTCGGGTGGATTCACCCCGCACGGGGATATTGGTAAGCCAATACAATTTGAAGGAAGCAAGAAGGAGGTTTATAACGAGCTTGTCACCCTTGTGGATAAGTATATCGCATCCAAGAGTAAGGGAGCTAAGCGTATGAGTGGTTCGGTATTCGTCTCAATGTGCGCCAAGTATAAGCTGGATATTTCCCTCGCCCTTGCTCAGTGTCAGATTGAAGGGAACTTCGCTACGATGGGTAGACCACGAACAACCAACTCAGCGTTCTCTGTGGGGCTGTTTGATACGGGCGAGACTAAGTTCGTTTATACGCACCCTGATGAATCGGTAGAACCCTATTGCAGACTTATGCAGAAGAACTACCTTCAGTATGGTAAGAAGAGCGCAGAGGAGCTACTCAGAGGAGGCTTTGTGAATGCAAGTGGTCAGAGGTACGCATCAGCTCGTAACTACGAGAGTAATGTGTCTCAGACGAGAAACAATATCATTTCGCAGAGCAAAATCATGAGCCTCTATAATAAGTTGGTATCTTGATTGTACCATATTCATATTTTATTTTTGTTTTTTGAGTGGGGCGTGTCATCATGGGGGCTTGCCCCACTTGCTTTGTATTTGTAATCTTCGTATCTTTGTGCGAACTCTAATGAAATCCTAAGAATGCAATACGTTCCTGATAAATGGAAAGGCATCGTTGATGCTATGGTTACTATAACCGACAAAGAGGAGTATGTTGTAAACAAGAACTACCTCATCAAGAAGGGGTTTAGTCTCTTGCTTAACAAGTATATCTCTGAGGCTTTTGATGCTGTTCTTCTCGATAATGATATGTACTATGTTGGTGAGGAGGTTGCCATTGACCTGATGAATAAGCGTAACCTCATCCCTGAATACGAACTCCTTAGGTCAGCTATCGGCATATACAAGGGAGGAAAAGAGACCCTCCGAAGAAAGACAAGGTCTAAGAATCCTACAACGGCTGTAAGGCACTACTTTGGAGGATTAGTATCATCGCTTAATGGACTTAACGAAGAACGCTTCAAGCTCGCCTATTGGCTTATGACGACAAGACTCCTTATGGATTTCCTCGGCATCAAGCCAATGGAGAATGTAAGTATCCCTGAAATCCTCCTTGAGTACCAAGGTAAGAATGCAGGCAACCATATCGGTGTTGATGAGGTTGAGCAGATGCTTAACTTCGTCAAGAACTCTCGCACGAAAATCATTGAGCTTGCAGATAAGATTGACTTTTGCGTCAAGCAGAATATATCCGACATCGTTGCAAAGGAAGCCCTATGTACCTACACGAGTAAGGTAATCAAGGATATATCTGTTTATGACGTGGAGCTGGGGTTCTTGGAGAATGTATCCAAGGCAGAAGAGGGTATATATGGTCTAAACAGAGATATTACCCCTATGATTGCAAGGGCTATCCATCGTGATTACAGCATACGCCTCCATTCGCAGAAGGAGATACTGAGAGAGATTTACTACAACATTATCCCTGACATTTGCAGTGTCTTCCACGAAGGAAGATTGTCCATCACTATCCCAGCTTATCTCGGTGCAAACAACAGCCCGCTTGACGAGGTGGAGAACGACCCTGACGGAGTTAGTATCTTTCTGAAGCATAAGATTATCAATGACTACCTCTTCTTCGCACGAACCTACACGGGGCTTGGAAGAGACCAGCTCCTTTCAACTCGATTCGCTGATGTTCATTACAGCAAGTTCAAGTCCAAGTCTACCATTGACGATGCTTCGGAGTGGGTTCGCAACTCCATCACGGAGACGCAGGAGTGGAGCGTTGCTATCTCTGAAGCTGTAGAGGATGTCCTATCCGAAGGTATTACCAAGGAGCAATTTGAGATGGTGTGTAAGCTAATGGTGGCTTGCGTATCGCACTTTACGGCATCGTGGATTTATCGTCACGCATACAACTCCATTATCTTTAAGTCAATGCAGATGATGGGGACGGCTGATACCACAAACGTATTCAACGAGGAGAAGCGAAAGTACATTGAGAACACGTACAATGACGCTCGCTTTGTTACGTTTATTCTCCGTACGCTATCGGATGACGACCACGACTACACCAAGTCCCAGGAACTTAGAGCACCTCTTGAGGAAATGATGTTCACTTGCAAGACCATCGCTTGCGAGAAGCTGTACGAGGTCTTCAAGAAGGATACAGACTTGTACTTCACGCTTATCAAGCCACTACCATCCGTACGAGATAGCAACTTCAAAACTCCTAACAAGGAGGTGATGTCGGCAGTCGTAGAGCGTATCAAAGACTACTTCCCTCACCCCACGATGGAGTATGATGTACTTACCGAAGACGAATGCACCTCAACAGCGAAGGTCATCATTGACCTCATCTTTGAGAGTAAGTACTGCAAGTTCGGTATGCTAAAGTCATTAGACCCCAACTTTGATGATGCTCCAAGAGACAGCATCCTCCATTCATATAGGCTGATGCAACCTATGGGAGCGAACATTACGGATGACGATATTCCCCACCATATCAACAGCAAGGAGGATATCGACAAGCTCAAGGCATTCATCTTGTCTACGCCACAGCGTTTCCGTATCTTCATTGACCTCATAACAATGACCTTAGAGGGCGAAGGGATTGATACCCCGTTCGCTTTTTAGAATGGGTACATAAGTAGTATGTCTATAATATGCAAATCCCTTATCCATAGCTAAATAGGCATATGAAGAAGAAGCATCTTATCATAGGGGCTGTCGCTACTCTCGCTGTTGGGTTTCTAATGTACTTGGCACGAGAGAACGGCAAAAGCTCCGTAAAGAGAGAGCTCGTCTACTATGTGGACAGCCTCTCTTCTTATCAAAACAAACTCGGTGAGGAGTACAAGCAAAGACTCCTTGTGGAGCACGACAAGGAAGCCCTTAAGACGAAGTTTGCTTCTCTTGAAGAGGAGTATAAGAAACTTAAGGACAACCCTCTTGTCATCACCAAGGTGGTGACAACTACCAAGATTGACACCCTGAAAATACCTCTTATCAAGGAGAACGATACCACCCTTGTGTACAACTACGACAAGACCTATTCAGAGAATGACAAGGTCGTTGTTAAGGGGAAGGTAGACCTTGCTAATATGGAGACGACTATATCCACGATTGAAATGACCTCGGGGTTGTTCTATGACATCGTGGAGGATAAGAATGGAATGCTCTCCGTAATCGTTCGCTCTACAAACCCATTAGTCTCCATAGATAAGGTTGAAGGTGCGCTTTTTGATATATCACAAAGCAAGTATTTCAAAAAGAAGGTCACAGAAAAGAAAAAGAGCTTCTCATTCATCAAGAGGTTTTCCGTATCCGCTTATGTAGGGTATGGTGCTTCGTTGTATAACCAGCAGGTCATTCTAACCCCTCAGGTTGGAGTTGGGCTTACTTACCGCATATTCTAATTCTATGGTTGGAACAAATATAATAAGCAGACTAAACAACAATATACTAATAAGCTACAACAACGTAAGTACCAAGGGAGTACAATCAGGTGCATCCCATAAGTACACGATTGTTGATAGCGGACGGGGGTATAGGTCAATACTTATGGACGTGGATAAGGACGGGGTGTATAATACTCACGGGCTTGTCTTCGCACCTAAGATGACAAAGCCTACCCACAAGTTCCTTGAAGGTAAGACCATCGTCACTTCGGATATAATAACCTCCGAAGTAACGCTTTACTTTAAGGCTGGGTACACTCCTGAGGTGGATTATGTACTCAGGATTTTGGGTGAGACAACTACGGGGGATGTATCTTGTCTCGCAGTTATACTCATTAACTACGACCTCCTCCTACGTTATCAGAAGATTATTCCAAACCCATTGACGTATGGAAGTCAGGTCTTTGATAGGATTGTAACTTTCCAAGTTCCCTCCTTGTCAAGTATGCAGTATGCCCAAGGGTTTGAGCTTAATGGATACCTCCTATTCAAACAGCAGTCAGCCCTCATTGCAGATATATCGCCTATCGTTGATGTATATAACGACAGCTACGACTTTGGGGTATCCTATGATGTTGAGGAAGTTCCTCAGTTTAGGATTACGATACCTTCGGCTTCTCAGGCTGATAGGTTTAATGTGTTCCTGTACTTAGACAAGAAGAGCGGTCATATCAACTACTACCCATATTGGGGTAGCGACATCTACACCCCGATAGACACCTCGGTAATGAATGCCATTGAAAGCCGTGGTATTGACCTTTACTTCGGTGAGAAGAGCCTCGCTAACGAAGGCTGGGCAGACTTCAATTCTCAGTATGGTGGGGCAGACGAGCGCAGGTGGGTGACGATGCACGAGATGAAGGTAACGAAGTACTACCCTTCTCCAACGACACCTCCCGAAGAGACTTCCTTCTCGTTTACGGAGAACTACTCCAAGAGAGACAAGGACGGCAAATCGTCATATAGGTATTCATTCAGACCAACCATCTTTGATGACGAGATAATACGTATCCCTGAGAATGACATATCCTCCGTTATGGTTGTTTACACGTGTCGCCTTGTCAATAGGCAAGACCTCACTCAGGTTGTCCGAACAGCGTCTCTGAGCATATCGGGTAGTGAGCTCGATAGGTATAGGCATACCGCCAACAGACCGCTTAACCTACACGTGGATAAGGTCACATTGAAGTATGAGAACGAAAACCCATCAGGACTGCATTCGCCCGTGTTGGATGATACGTCTAAGAAGGAAAGTGTTATATACGAAAAGGTATTCTACAACTCTCAGGATATTCAGGTCAATGTACACGGGGAAGGTATCTACACGACACAAGAAGGCTCGCTGTTTAAGCTACACAAGTCCCCAAGCCTATACGTCTTCCGACTTTACGACAACAAGAGGAAAGACCGACTTGACTTGTCTTCCGTGAATGGTCTGATATACCTACGTGTCTACGATGACAATAATCAGCCGATTGATATTGAGCCTACTTATTCAGCGAATATGAACCCCGTCCTTGGAGAGCTTGAGTTCTACATAAACGAACAGCTCGTTGATATGCTGAAGCTAAGCACGAAGCGTTCAGCCGAGGATAAGACCTACTCTATAATAAGTAAGACAAGGACGATGACGACAACCATCGTTGAGGGAATTTACGATTGATATGGAGAATAACAATATCACAGAAGACAGCCTCATGGAACACGTTGAGGCTTTTGAAAGACAGACGGGCGTGAACACAGCACCGCAGGCGGATGATATGACTTCCGCTCTTGAAGCCCACGGGGCAGGTGGCGTGATTGAACGACTGCATCAGATTGAGATGGGTGATGACGTGAAGAGACAGAACGAGGAAGAGTTTGAACGTGCTGTTGCCGATGGACGCATCATGAACGGGATTGAGATGGACGAGAGAGGATACATCCGATATAAAGACACGATGGAGGAAGGTCGTACCATTGATAAGATTACGATAGGTAATGATGATACAGCCGAGAACCCCGCCGCTCAGAGAGGTCGTAAAGTAAAGAAAAAGAAGGTTGAAGAACCATACGTCCAAGAGGTAGAGCCAAGGGCACTCTCGGTCACGATTGATGGTGTTCCTCCAACGTATAACAACGGGTTTACCAATCTTGATATTGAGGAGCTTCCTTCAAGAGGTAAGCACTATCCTGATGGTTTTTCCATTGGTGTTAGACCTTGTACGACAGAGGAGCTGAGACATTGGGCATTGCTCCCGATAGACTCGCTTATTGAAAGGGAGAACGCCATCAACTACATCCTTGAGAACTGCACGCATATCTTCTCTTCTACGGATGGTACTCAGTATAGCTTCCGTGACCTCCTTGAAGCGGATAGGATATATATCCTTCTTGCAATTAGGGAGGAGACATTCGGAGAGTCGGAAGAGCCTCTCGTTATGAACATTGAAGGTGAGAGCCACCCTATCGTCAAGGAGAACCTGACGCAGTTTGATTTCCTCTCCCACCCTCAGGTTGCGGGTAAGAAGTCCATTAAGATGAACCAAGGTGTCATCAATGTGACTATCCCAAAGAAGCATTCAAGTACGGGTGAGCCTTATGACATCAAGTTGCATTTCCCTACGATTGGCACATCAATGTGGCTTCAGTATTACTTCGTCTCAAACCTTGTGGATGAGGATGGTCAGATTGACGTTCCTGCCGATGAGCTGGACTTCTATCAGTGTGCTATGGTTCTTATGCACTTTGACAAGGAGTTCTCCGTTGAGGACTACAACAAGATTAAGCAGGAGTTCCTTTCTCTAAAGCCTGCCGAGGTCGCAATCATTAAGGCTATCAGGGACATCATCACAGAGGTGTCTAAGCCTACTATTTCTTATATCAACTCGGGAGGTGTGGAGCGAGAAGCCCCGCTTTCCTTTCGAGACGGCATCAAGTCTCTATTCGGCATTTCAAATCCCTTGGGAGACCTTGAGTAAGATGAGGTATCTCCTTATCAAAGAACTGAGGATGTCGGTCTCTGATATAGGTAGATTGCCTTACATTGAGTGTGTAGAGCTTATCAGCTTCCTGAATGAGGATAGGAAGAAAGAGGAGGAGAAAAGGAAAGAGGCGGAGGCTCTCGCACAACAAGAAAGCTAATCTCGTCAGCCACGTGTTGAAGGAGAAACGGGGGCGGTAGTGATACCGCCCCTTGCTTTATCTATACTTGTAGCTTATTAGCTTAGATATTTCACGTTCTAATACATTCGGATTACTCAATGCTTTGCTTATGTTGCCAATTCCATCACTCTCTTTAAGAAACGCTTCAACTTCGTCCGCTCCTCTCTTTTGGTAAATTTCGCTTCCTATATTATCAAGTGCGATGACCCAAGCGGGAAAAGTGCTTCTTATGTCTATTAGAACTTGGTTGTCAATTCTGTTTAGAACACCAAGCCTTGATGCGTTAAACAAGTTACCACGCCTTGGAAGAAAATCTCCACTGAATAGGAACTTAATAGCATCGTCAATAAGCTCGCATAGTTCCTTATTATCACGTATGAACGACTTTGAATTTTTCCTCATTCTATCATATTTGACAAGAGCGTCTCCATTAAGGAATAGTATTGAAGTATCGTTCTCTTTGGATAGTTCCTTATACGAATAGTGGCTCACATGACCAAGAGGATAAGTAGTGAAGTCGTCAAATATTGATAGTAGACTTATCCTTTTAGATGGCGATTTCTTTGCATCCCTCGCCACACAGCAACTTCCTATGCAAACAAGGTAAACAAGCTCCATTAGCTGTGTTTGACCACATAGGTTTATGACATCTGATGATTGTTTTGGACTATCACCAAATGACAAAATCTTGCTTGCAATATATTCTATCGTCTTTATTCTAATACTATTTCCCATATTATATTATAGTTTTGTCAGGTGGCTTTTATTTACTATCTTTGCCATGCAAATAGGATGATATGTCAAGCAAGAATTTAACTAAAGCGAAAGTAGGCAAGAATGATGAGTTCTACACACGGATGGAGGACATAAAAGGCAGAGCTTTCCAATTACAAAGAGAGCCTTGCAGGGAAGGTCGTGTATTGTAACTGCGACGACCCTTATAAAAGCAACTTTGTGAAATACTTCGCTGATAACTTCCACGAAATGGGAATAAAGAGGCTTATAGCTACTTGCTATAAAGACCAACAGAAAGACTTATTCTCGGAAGAAGACATTGAACCAGCAACTTGTTTGATATACGATGGTCAGGATGAGGACTTTCGTAATTTTATAAAAGCACTTGATGGCGATGGCGACTTTAGAAGTGGAGAATGTATTAGGCTCTTAGAAGAGTGCGATATAGTTATAACCAACCCTCCATTCTCTTTGCTTAGAGAGTTCATTCCTTTGGTTATATCAAAAGGAAAGGAATATATAGTAATAGCTAATCATAATATATTAACTTCAAAAGTCATTTTCCCATTATTGCTAAGTGGAGAGGTGTCGTTTGGATACGGATTCAAGGGTGGATTTGCATTCTTCCATAATGAACATTACGAGAACTATGCGTCAGCATCTCAAAAGATGGATGGTATGATTCGTGTCCCAGGCGTGTGTTGGCTTACAAACATAGAACGTAAGATTAAGCCAATAGTTCATATGGCTAAATCATACTCCGATGAAGACAACCCAAAGTATGATAATTACGATGCCGTTGATGTTAAGGACATAAACAGCATCCCATATGATTACGATGGCGTTATGGGTGTGCCTATAACGTTTATGGGGAGATATAACGAAACGCAGTTTGAGATTATAGGGTTAAACTGCGTCAAGGATGGCGAAGTCTACTCAAATACGAAAGCGGTATTGAAAGGAGAGACTCTATACCATAGAGTAATGATACGCAAGAGAAATCATTTTCAAGTGCAAGATTGATTTGCAATGGAGAAGTTCTTTGCGCATGAATTATATTGTGCAAACGAAAGTAATTTCGTATCTTTGCATAAAGAATTGTCTCACCTAAAGAATAGATAAATGTTTCTAAAGAAAATCGCATTCAGGAATATCGGTTCTTACGGGAATGCCCTTAATGAAATTGAGTTCTCCTCAGAGGGAGAGGTCATACAGCTGAAGGGGCGTTCAGGGTCGGGTAAATCCACGTTCCTCAATATGCTCAGCCTCCTTATCTACGGGAAGGTGCAGGGGGTGAACAAGTCTTCTATCGCCAACCGAAAGAATAAGAATGGATACATAGCGGGGGATTGCTACTCAGGTGGTACGCACTACTTCATTGAGCGCACGTTCTCCCCCAACTCACTCAAGGTCTACCAAGACGGAGTTGATATTGAGTCCATCGGTATCCGTGACGCTCAAAAGTTTATTGAATCCAATATACTAACAATCCCATTTAACGTCTTCAACAGCGTTGTATCGCTTAACCTCAATACGTTCAAGTCATTCATCTCAATGACCCCAACGGAGAAGAAGCAGATTGTGGATAAGATATTAGGTCTTGAAGCCATCAACATAATCGGTGAGGCTATCAAGGCAGACCTGAGAAACGTATCTCAGTCCCTGAATAAGGTCTTGTCGCTTGCCGACCATCTTGCTAATTCCATCGCAACAACTCAGGCTTCCATTGACACGTACAAGAACACGTCAAAGAAGAGAGACGAAGCGGAGATGGAGAGGTTGTCAAACGAACTCGCACTTATCGCTTCTCAGTATAAGGAGCTTGACGAGCAAATCAAGGAGCTTGATTCTAAGGGAGATAAGGTCGTTGCAATGATGAACGAATGCACTGCAACCTTAAACGCTGAACGAGCAAAGAACAACTCCGTTATCTCTAAGCTGTCACTTTATAGGCAGGACAAATGCCCTACTTGTGGTAGCGACTTCCGCTCGGGTGACTTCCCTCAGATACTTGCTTCACTCAACGAAGAGAAGAAGACGAATGAGGCTAATATGGCAGTGTACCTTGAAAACGAAACCAAGATTAAGGAGTCGTATTCAAGATACCAGCAGAAGAGGGCGGAGCTTACTTCAAAGAGGGACGAGATAGCTACCTCAGGAAAGATACTAAAACAGCAGTACCTTACGTTGAAGAATGAGGGTAGCAGTAGCATTGATGAGGAAGCATTGAAGGTTCTTGAATCTCGCTTAGATGCAGATAAGGAATCTAATGTAGACGTATCGGTACAAGCTACAAACATCCGTAAGGAGATGCGTCTCCTCGGTGTCCTCTCGGAAATGTATGGGGAAAAGGAAGGTAGCGTCAAGTCGCTCTTCTTCTCAAGCTATATCCCATACATCAACAACAACATCAACGAGATACTCGCCAAGGTAGACTTCCCCTACCATGTGTCGTTTGATAACTCCTTTGACGCTATCATCACCGATATGGGAGAAGAAGTCCCTATCAGTACAATTAGCGCAGGAGAGCATAAGCGTGTGGACGTAGCTATCCTATGCGTGTTCCTCAAACTGATTAAGCGTAGCTACCCACAGCTGAATACGCTTTACCTTGACGAGACGCTTTCAAGTCTTGACGTGCAGACATCAGATGCTATCCTTGCATATCTGAACGAACTCGCCAAGGAGCTAAATATGACTATTGTCGTAGTTAGCCACTCGCAGATTAACTCGGACTCGGTAGCACGAAATATAGTCATCACGAAGACCGCAGGGTTTTCAAGTATAACTATTGAAGAGCTATCCATGTAAATAATTTTATCAAATATGGCAAAGAAGAACAAAGAAAACGCATCTCTCATTGAGAATGAGGGTGTAGAAGAGAACGTAATCCCAACTCCAGCTCCTAACGAAGAGAAGGAGGAGACCCCATCGGAAGAACCTGCGCAGGCTAAGCCAAGAGGCAGAGCTAAGGCAGAGAAAGAACACGAACCTGAGGAGGAACATGAACATACCCCCGAGGTAGTTCACGAGCATACTCCTGAAGCACACGATGAAGTTTCTAACCTTGAAATCTTCCGTGAATACCCAGGTGTCTTTATGCCCGCACGTGCAAACGCTAATGATGCAGGTATTGACTTCTTCCTCCCCGTCCTCACAGACCACTACCTTGAACTGCTCAGAGAAGCTAACAAGGATATGCCAACGCCTATCAACGCAGAAGGTGGTTTCCCTCTGACGGATGAGCAGGCTTCGCAGATGACGGAGGAACAGCGTAAGGAATATGTTGAGAACAGCAAGCATTACATTGTTCTGTTCCCCAACCAGCATATCATCCTCCCTCTTGGCATCCGTGCTATCGTACCAGCCAACAAGGGTCTGTTCCTTTACAACAAGTCGGGTGTCACGACTAAGCTCGGTCTCGGTCTTGGCGCAAGCGTCATTGACGAAGGGTACAGAGGTACTATCAAGCTCCACCTGCATAACTTCACCAACATCCCAGCTAAGATTACCTTCGGGATGAAGATTGTTCAGGGTGTCCTCCATTACCTTGAATACGAAGGTGTCACAGAGCTAACCGCAGAGGAGTTTGAAGAAAAGTCCAACACGGGTCGTGGTGATGGTGGCTTCGGTTCAACGGGAGCGTAACTAACACGTAATCATATTTCATAACCACAGTTTAGCCTTAGTTCGGGTGGTGGTCTTTGACTATCACCCGAATTTTTATTATCTTTGTGTCAAGGTTAAACTATAACGCTTCATCGGCATGAAGAAAAAACATGAAGTTGATTTTCAACAGCTCGCTCTGAACTACCGAGACGGGAAGAAGGAAAAGGACTTCGTCAAGCTATATAACGCCCTTAATGGAAAGATTAAAGGGTTTATGCTTAGTCGCCTTGGGAATAGCGGGGTGATTGACGAAGCTATGAGCTACTTCTACTTGTACCTTTATAAGTACTTTGATACGTGGAATCCCGACAAGGCATTGTTCTCAACGTGGGTGTACACTATGGCAGGGAATTGCTGTACGTATGCGTCTAAGAATGCAACGTCCTATGAAGGTAGATATATCAGCCCCGAGGAGATTTCAGCGGAAAGAAACAAGGGACATGCAGGAATGGAAGACTCGTTAGCTAATCTCTATGATGCCGTAGAAGGCGGTGCTGATGACGAGGAGACCGCCAATATCCCGTACATCAGAGAGATGCTTTGCGAAGCCTTGGAGGAAGTCTATAAGAGCCTTGACAAGCGAGAGCAAGAGGCTTACAAGGTGCTTATATACCGATACTCTACCCATAAGGAAGAGGACGAGGATATACAGCGTTGTAAGACGATGAACAAAGGTGTATTTAATTGTAGCATCTCCGATACGATGGATACCATCAAGAGGGTCATCACAACCAATGAGAAGTTCAAGCCCGTTGTGGAGTATATGAAGTCAATAGGTTGTGATACCAGCTACGAAGACAAGAGGATTTTGTCTTTGTTTGATTTGATTTAATCCATCCTTATGCTTACCTTTGTATAGGTAAGAATACAAACTAAAAGTAATATCCTATGTCATCAGATAAGGGAACAACGATTGAATCCATCTTTGACAGATGGGGAGAGCAGATTGAGGAACTCCGTGAGAAGATGTCCGACATCAAACAGCTCAACCACGCTCAGCTTGAAATGTACGCAAAGCGTCAGAACCTCGTTGAGGAGCGTGGCGTGGTGCTTATGAATATGGCGAAGATTAACTCTCAGGTTAAGGCTCTTTATAGTCAGAAGTATAAGGACTACAAGGAAAGAGGAAACCTTATATACAAGAGCGAGGTTCAGCTTGAAAATCTTATCAAGGGAGAACTCGCAGAAGAGTATCACAAGCTGGAGATGTACAAAGTCCTGGCTGAGTTCTACGAGGAGACCCTAAAGACGATTGACAATATGATTTATGGCGTGCGCAATGTCATCACCATTCATCAGCTTGCCAACGGAGACACCTTTAAGTAAGGCTCACGATGATTCTTTCAACACAACTTGTACCGACACTTGCAGGTGAAGAGGTCTCAAAGAAAGACTACCTTCTCCTGCATAGGTCTTTTGAGTGTGCTGTGGAGAGTGCCGTCATCAAAGGGCTTGATTCTATCAACATATCATCTACGGATAAGTCGGACTTGTACCTTTACTACTTCTTGTCTCTTACCCCAGCCATTAAGGTATGGTATGTGGATATGGACAACAGCGTGAAGAGCCTACTTATCCACGTCCCCGATGATGAGGCATACACCTACTCTACGGACAAGACCCGTGAGGTGGCGAAGGAAAGGTATGTAGGAAACTACCAAGCGTACAAAGAACCCTTCTTCAAGCGTATAGACGAAGGAATGAAGTATGACTACGAGAATGGGTTATACCATAACTCAGAGCTGCTTCCTCACCTCAAGAAGTCATCCAACCTCCTTGACGGAATTAAAATCACCATTGACAACTCCATTGAGATAAAGAGAAAGGAACGCATCTTCTCCTACCTACATCCTACTATCTCAAAGACAAGGATGGAACACATCATCCACCAATACGAGAAGAGCAATCCTCTTCCCTCCTCCTCACCTAATCTTGGGTACTTAAAGGTAGTCCACAGAACGAGCGGAGCAGAGATGGGTATTGTTGGTGAGGTGTACATTTACAATGGGGATGGTAGTGTGTATGTGTTCTCTCTTGGTCGTCAGATGAACTCAAGTGACCTTGCGAGCGTGAAGGCGAAGATGGAAGCATTCTCCGAGAAGAATGGCATCAAGACTTCATCCAAGATACGTGCGGTATCATACCAAACGGAGGAGGAACTCATTACAGCCGTTCTGTCGTTCATCCCTTCGGTCTCCCCTCTGTTCTTTAGTATGACCTCTCAAAGCTCCATACATGAGCTTAAAAAGAGGTATATGGAGATTATACGGAAGCATATCCAAATGTCGTACGAGAAGGACACTACGGGATGCTACAAGAAGAATGACAGCGTAGAGTCACCATACAATATCCCTAAGGAGCTTACACTCGTCATCAACTCAATGATAAGCAGAGGGGTGGAGTCTCCATCAGACAAACTCCTTGAGCGTATCTTTGGCGTGGCTTTCGCTGATGCTTCTCCCGTAGTCTCCATTGACTATGGGTATATGTACGAACGATGGGATAGGGCTATTAAGGTAAAGGAGCAAACGACAATCCAATTCATAGGGAAGGAGCTTTTCGGTATTAGGGACATTCCCGAAGAACCATTGGAGACCTCACTCACCTCCTCGCACGTTGATATGATGCTATACCCATACTGCGTAGGTATCGTGATGTTCGCAAGGATTGAGGAGCATCTAAAGCTATCCCATATCCTGATAGACCACGCTAACTTCGCAAGGATAGCACCCGACTCCGTCTTATCCTCACGAGTGATAGCGAACTCCATTATGTCCAAGTTCCTTATAGAAAAAGGTCTCGTACTCCCACCATGGAAGCCCGAGACCAAGACCCTTACGGGAGCTTATAACAAAGAACCGATTAAAGGATACCAACAAGGTGTTGTTCAGTATGACTTCACCGCTATGTATCCGACAATCATCCGTCAGTTTAATATATCACACGAGACACTCTTAGGCAGAGCTACGGAAGCGTGCGCTAAGGGAGCGGAGATAGACCCTACAAGGAATATCCCGTATTCTCCAAAGGTCGTGAAAGAAGCAACAGCTAAGTATATCTCTTGTGACCCATCCTCCATCCATACGGCAGGTGGTAGTATCTTCTCAAGTGCCGAGAGAGGTGTCCTCCCAACCATTATGGATGTCCTCTTTGATAAGCGTATTCAAGCCCAGCGTAAGCTAAGGGAGGTTGAAGACGAAATCAAACGTCTAATGGAAGAATAGGAAGTAGGTCAGGAATGACAAGGTTGTAAGACCCAGGAGACCTACAATCACCCACGAGACGACCTGCCTAATGAAATAAGAACGTTCAAGATAGGGGAGTTGTAAAGTGTACAGCACGCCAAAGCAGTTCGACAACTCCCCTTTCTCGTTAGTGAAGTTGAAGACCTCCTTGTATAGCATAGACCCATCAATGCCAAGCTCTTCAATGAAGTACTTAAACTCCTTGACCTCAGCCTCCTTGAGGACGTAATCAAGTTTGTCCTCGTAGCTTGGGTCATTAGCGAGAACCTCGGCAGGTACGACTATCTCGCACAGCACGGACTCACCATCCTCGTCAGGTCTCATCCCGTATCTGTTCATAACGGAAGCCATATCGTGGTGGTCTGCAAAAATGTTCACTTTGAACCACTCTTTTGACTTCTTGCTATTCTTTATTCTCGTAAGGAACTTATAATCAAGGCAATCCGCTATTTTCATTCGTTGTTTTTGATTGTAACTACAATATATATAGTATTATAGACTGCAAAGACTACAATAATGAAAATGAGTAGGATGGATGCTATGTCGCCACCAAGCACCACTCTCGCAGACCTGCAAAACAGCATTACGCAGGATGTAGAGAAAAAGGGTGGTTCGGCTACGACAATATATAGCACAAACAAGATTAACGAGATTATTGACTCCATAGCAAGTGGCGCACCAAAGGTAGACTATAAGCCTTTCTATAAAAAGAACCCTGAGCTGAGGTCTCCCAATATCCTCTTTGAAATGACGGAGTGGGAGAGTGCAGAGTTTGATAGGTGTATGCTTGATGCAAACTACTTCACGGAGAACTACGCTAAGTTCAAGACCGACTACGGATACCGCCTTGTTGAGCTGAGAGACTACCAGCGTGAAGCCGTGGAGCTTGTCACGAGCGAGGTCTACGATGAGGAGATGGACTTATGCGTCCCCGAGAACAGAAACGTCATCCTCATGCAGAGCCGTCAGACGGGGAAGTGCGTGACATACGACACCAAGGTGATGCCCCTTTGGGATGATGGAGACCAAGAGATTGGAGAGATTTACCACAAGTTTAGGAAGAAAACGTTGCTTGATAAAGTGAGGGATGTTCTTCTTTGGGTTTACAAGAGACTATAATGTTCATGATTATAAACAGAGACGAGCTTTTCCGCAATCTTTCAGGAGGTGACTATATTGAGAACACGGAAAGTTCCAGCATACTCTTAGCTGAAACATCAGACAACTCATTTGATTCGTTTGATGAAAAGGTGTCATATTTGATTAAGTACTTCTTTGGGTATGTGTCTCATTGCATAATGGACTACCATAACCTAAGTCATAAGCAAACATACGAAGTACCAAATTCCATATCATTCAGATTTCCAATTAGTATCTGTGTTGATGACGATGGGCATAAGGTTATGTGCTTCTGCAAGTCGGAGGGTGATTTAAGTGGTATCTCATACTTCTACCTAAGCGAAACACGCACTCCGTTTGTAACTGAGTCTGAGCTTAAGTCTATTGCTGATGAGTTCCTTATAGATGAACTCAATGGTGTCCTCCCGATACAAATAGACTTCTCATCAGTCATATGTCATAAGTGCGGTAATGCCCAAGAGAGAGGTCTTCGTTTCTCTCTGTTCTCAAAGGAGATGGGTGAGCTATACCCAAATATCTCCGATGAAATTAAGGAGCATACAAGGATGTCTTATGTTAAAGCTACTAACATACCATTTGAGTATGGGATATGTCGTTATTTCAATGATAACTTCAACTTATCACTCAAGCAAGAGATGCCATACTTATATCCAATAGGCGTTCGTAGTCCCTATAAGGATACCAAGGCGAAGTCTTCAGTAGAGCTTAATACCCCTACGAGTAATATGAGGGATATTATTGCGTATGCCTTATCGGAGGAGAATGCAGGCAAGCTGATGGATTGTGATATATCTGAGGTAGCAGAACTCTGCGTTACAATCGCTGTATGCCACGACAACCCTTGGGGTGTATCAAACCTCTACGATGAAATGTTCCCAATGGAAAGGCTCATTAGGAACGAGCATACGTGTTCCAAAGTATCAGTATTAACCGAATTAAAGTTTACGAAAGATGTAGAAAGATGTTTATCATAAAAAGAAACCTCAAGGAGTTTGTAGGAAAGCTCATTGAGAAGATTGACCTATACCAAGCAAGACACTACGAGCTTGACGAGAATGACGACACGAAGAAGATAATAGATACCATTGACGTAAGTGAACAGAGGCTTCGTGTCCTTACCGATACGGGTTACGAGAAAGTGACCCATATACACAAGACACAACCTTATAGGGTTTATACCATAGAAACAGAAAATGGGGAGAAGCTCAGCTGTGCAGATAACCATAAGTTGTTCTTCTTTGACAAGGAGGCGGGGAGACCTGCGGAAGAAGTCTTCGTCAAAGACTTGAAGAAAGGTGACTGCATCGCTGTCTTTGGCGGGAAGGACTGCGTCAAGTCCATCACCAAGCACGGGTTCTCCCATTCAATGTATGACCTTACCATTGATAGCAAGAACCACAGATACTACACGAATAACATCCTATCGCATAATACTACGACTATCGTAGCTATCATCGCTTGGATACTTTGCTTCAGTACCGATAAGAACATCCTCGTGATGGCGAATAAGGGCGCTACTGCAAAGGAGATTATCAGTAAGCTCGTGGAAGTGTTCAAGGGTCTCCCGTTCTTCCTAAAACCTGGGTGTATATCCTTTAACACGGAGAGTATCGTACTTGATAACGGATGCCGTATTATCTCTCAGACGACTACAGCGTCATCAGCTATCGGTTTCACCATTGATATGCTTTACCTTGACGAGTTTGCCCACGTAGACCGAAGTGTGGCATACGAGTTTTGGCGTTCTGTATATCCGACTATCTCGGCTTCAAAGACTTCAAGGTGTATCATTACGTCTACTCCTAATGGTATGTCAAACAAGTTCTTTGATATATGGGATGGTTCACAGAAGGGGCTGAATAGCTTTGCAAGTAAGAAGGTCTATTGGTGGCAAGTCCCAGGTCGTGACGCTGAATGGGAGCGTAAGACACGCTCGGACTTCGGTGACAACGAGTTTGACCAAGAGTTTAACCTCTCCTTCAGCGTATCCTCTACGATGCTCCTGAAAGCAAGAGACCTCAAGTACCTCAAGCGTATCAGTAAGGAATACGTACAGCACGACTTGAATGGGCTAAGGAAGGAGCTTAACGACAAACTTACTTGGCATCCTGACTTTGACCCGTATAGCATTGACTATATGCGTGACGCATTCGTCCTCTCTCTTGATACGGCTCAGGGGTCTCCTATCCAAGATGGTAGTAAGTTGGACTCTGACTACAACGTCCTTAATATCTTCAAGCTCGTTCCTATGTCAGAAGCCGCACTGAGAGACCCATATCGTGTTATTAAGGATGTGCGTGATTGCTTCAGACTTGTTCAGGTCGGTATTTACTTGGATAACAAGACCAACGAGAAAGACCTTGCAGAGGTTGCTAAGTATACTACGTTTAATCTGTTTAGGAATGGCATAGGAGACATTGACAATACGAGGGTTCTTGTTGAGGTGAACTTCAACGGAGGTCGCTTTATGGATGTCTTCAGAAGTCACGATAACTTCTACGATAACGTACTTATACATACGGCTCATAGGGTTGCTATGGATGGTGAGTTCATTCCTTTGAAGGCTGGTTATAAGACAACTCCTGGGAATAGGTCTTACTACATTGACCTTGGTCGTGATGGCATTGAACAGAGACGTATCATCACAACACATACGGATAAGAAAGCTAATCTCAGTACGGAGGGTCAGCTCAGTTCGTTCGGTAAGAACAAGAAGGGTAAGTACGAGGGTATCGCTATCCACGATGACATCTCAATGACGACACTCAACCTGAGTAGGTTGTTTGACTCCGAAGAGTTCCTATACTTCCTATCCAACTACTACGAGACCTTCCTTGAGGGTATGCCTACTTACATCTCATCAGCTATCAATAGCTACTACTCCAATGACGAGCAGGACTTGTATAACCTGCACGATGGCATCAAGGGGGCGTTACAGATAGCTTCGGGGTATAGCACGAGGGATGAGGAAATCTATGACATATATAGGGGGATGCGATAAATAGGTGAAAGTGATTGCAAGTTTTTATGGCAGAAGATAAATCAAGAGTAGTTCAACTATTTGACGGGACAGCAGAGCCTGTCTACCCCGTAGTAGCCTTTGAGAATGTCTGTGACATTGTTGAGACCTCGGGAGATAATAAGGTTATACCTAACGTTCTCGGTAGTGCGGCGAGACGCAGAGCGAGCGATTTCCTTGGTGTTGGTCTCACCCCCGTCTACAACGACAATGAGGAGGCTAAGATTATCAAGCGTATCAACATCTCGCCATCGGGTTCACCTGATGCCCCTGCAACGCTTTCTATTGAGACGGACTCTCTGTCTAAGGGTCTTGAGCGTACTCTGAATAAAGAGACGACTATCCCCGTTGCAAATCGCATCCTTACGAAGGGCGTTGCCTCTGCACTTAGAAATCTGATGCCATCTAATCCTTCTGATTGGGGGACGGGTAACTATGTGACGAGTGGGGATAATGCTTCTGCAAATATGTACCTCTTTGTAGAAAGCCTATATAAGAACATCTCCGATAAGCTCTTCAAAGAACTGAAGGGTCGTACACATAATGGTGCAAAGGTCGGTGAAATTCTTATTGATGGTGGTCACAAGACGGCTTCTCCTAACGACTATGTCAATGTCACGCCTACCAAGCCAAAGAACAGAGAGTTCGGAACTCCTATGGGTCTCTTTGCTATGGATAGCGGTATTCTTCTGCAAGACGAGGATAGCGAAGCATCTTATGCTATAACCAACCTTACTATCAACAGAGGCGTTATCACTGCAACGAGAAATAGGATTAGTGGTGGTGGCTCAAGAGGTGGTCTTGACCTTCCTTCGCTTATCACCACACTCACGAGTGAGATGAATAAGACTACGGGTCGTGCAGGTGGTTTTGATAATATGCTTGATAAGTTCTTTGATGAGAACATCAAACGTTACTCAACGAGGTATAGGAAAGCCGCTAACCTTCCCGTACGTATCAAGAATAACGCAGAGGGTGTAGAGTCTACTGCACTTCCCAATAAGGGCGCAGGGGATACTATCAATGTCCTATCAAATGCCTATATAAACAACGATGGTTATCTTGTCATTCAAAAGCAGTCCGTGACAATCCCTTCGGCTGTCGCTGGCGGTGGTGGTACGGCTACGGATGCTCTTACGCTTAACAAGGCAGAGAAGCAGACGACAAACAAGCCTATCAACCTTGATGGTCTTGGTGCTGAGAACCACGTTGCTCTCAAGGTGGATGGTAAGGTCACTACGTCAGAAGGGTTCTATGAAGTCTCTGACGAAAGACTGAAGGATATAGTCGGTCGTCTTTCTTCAAATGAGATTGACATTATCCTTAATGCTCTTGCAAGCCCTATCAGATATACGATGAAGGGTGATGAAGATGGTCAGGTACAGCTTGGTGTCGTAGCGCAGGAGATACAGAAGATAATCCCCGAAGTCGTATCCTCTCAGATTATTGAAGGAGAAGAGCGTCTTATGGTGGACTACTCTCGCCTTTCGGTTGTAGCTCTTTATGCTGTAAAGGGTGTTAAGGCTGAGATGAACGAACTCACTAAGCGTATGAATAACCTTGAAAGTAAATTTGAGAGTTTCATTAAGCAATGCCACAAAGGGTAACAACAACAGAACTGCATACGGAGATAAAGCACGCACGAGACGCATACAAGGGCGTAGGTCACGACTACCACGGGAATATCCTACGTAATATGCTATCTAACGAGCTGTTTTCCAATCCAAATCAGGATGCTTTTCTCAGGGGTATAGAGGTGCTTATAGAGGAGCTTATTGACTCGGTCAAGACCATCAAAAAGCATTTCTCCATAGCCCATAAGAAAGGTGGTAATAGGAGACGAGAAAACATCAACTAATAGAATAAAGAGAGGGAGCGACAACGCCTCCCTCTCTTGTTTTTAGGTAAATACGATTAGCAAACGGAAGTGTCAATGAGGTATAAAGCTATCAGCTCTCTCCTTGGAATGAAGTTCTTTTCCTTGGATGGTAAGCAACAAAATATCAAGCATAATCATATTGTATCATTCTTCATAGAACCCAATGACGGGTTTGAAGCCAAGGGGTATGTAGTAAACCTTGGTGATGGAGAGTTTGAGTTCGTCATAGAAGACGGAGGCTCACGATTTGATAATGGTACGAAGGGTGATATATTCTTCGTGAATAACCTCTCTGAGCTTACCTATACAATGAGCTTGGAGCGTCTTGATATAACTTACGAAGATGAAGAGTATAGTACCTCTGACGAAGGCTCTGTAAGGTTTGAAGGTAGCAAGGTGAAGAGCATCGCCCTTAGGGATGATGAGGACAAGCACCTTGTCGCTAAGATGCTCAACTCATTCATTCCATTTCCTTCGTTTTCTCTCGTTGGCTCTATTGAGATGGAGAAGGGTGCGGTAGGTCTGATGAATACCTCCGAGCTTGTTATTCTCGGAGAGCGTATCGCAGATAACTACGTATCCACCTATTACACTCCATTCTCCAATATACCTCCACATATCAAAGTAATCAATGGTGTCCCTTGCCTTGCTACATATCGTATTGTCGCTAAGGCAGAGGATGAGGCTGTTGTCTTTGAAGTGTCCTCGGATAGGGGGAGCATATCGGAAGGGGAGAACGTAGAGCTTGTAGCACCCATCTCTTACTCTAAGGTGGAATACGAAGGGAAAGAATATAAGCTAAGAGAGTTGGGTAACTTCTCCGATATGCCCATCAAGAGAGAGACGGCTTCATCAGTATCTCCTATCGTCCTGCATTACGGGATGAAGGCAGACAACGAAGGTGTCTTTGATAGCACGCTATCGCTAAGCCTTGTAGAGGAGTTCGTTCCTCTTGCTGATGACTACTCTTCGGTATCTACACAAGAAGAGTACAAGAACCTTGTATCTGTATATCCATTCTGTACCATAACGCTTACAAGCGAAGTGGAGGGACTTGACGATAGACTACGTACCTTCTTTACTAACTTCGGTATTCCCGACCCTAAGGACTATCAGGAAGCGTTCAAGGACGCTCCTCTAACACCTATTGACGCACGCTTCATCAACGACAAGAGTAAAGAGCTATACCTAATTCACCAAGATATATTCCCCTATGCAGGTACATACAAAGGCTTGCTTAATGCGGTGAACTACCTTGGTTATGATGACATCTTCTTTAGGGAGTGGTACACAAGAGTGGATAACCCTGAGGAGAAAGCCCCTGAGGTTGGGTTTATCTCTATGGATGTCAAGAAGGGTGTAACTCTTTCAAGTAAGCTCAAAGCCACCAATATAACCTATGGCGAATACCTTGACCTCAAGAAGCTGAGAAAGCTGTCCCTTGTATATAACATCAACAAGGTAGTAGGAGAGGACAAGCATAGCATCCCCGTAACGGAGAAGGTATATGACTACACTCAGGACGTACTACTTCTAAAGCTGTATGCACTTCGCTCATGGCTTAGTGAGTATATCATAGGTCTGCAATCTGAAATCACAGACATTGTAGGTGAAGCATCGTTCTTCCACGGACATCCCGTAAGGCATTACACTACGGGCGGTTCGGCTCTTGAGGTGGAGAAGGTGATGAAGATGAGACCTAAGTGGAATACAGATATGACCATCCTGGATGATGAGACGAGTGGTGCGTACACGCATGTCCAAATGGAGAATAGCGGGAAGAATATCAAAATTTCCGATATAGGAGATAAGACCTTCCGTGACTTCGTAGATTACGCTGTTAATGTTTCTCCATATCCTGAGAATGGTTTTGACGTAGCTAAGCGTATATATGAAACTCCTCCTTCTACAAGCACGTCTATCATCTACGCTGACAAATGGAATCCAAATAACTCGTTGGAAATTCCATTTGGTGCTACATTCAGTTTTCCCATTCAGTATGAAGAGCTGACCTATGTAATAGAGCTTGACGAGACGGATACATTCGCTATGTTTGGTGGTATGTCAAATGGCTCATCATCACTTGAGACTTCCCCTATCTTTATCCACGATAACAAGATGACACTCCCTGATAAGTCTCAGAAGGCGGTATTCACACATCTCCCTTCATTCTTCGTCTCAGAAGGTCGTGTGTACAACTATGACCATAAGTATGGCTTCTTGGAGATTGCATACGAGATTACGAGAAGGGATGGGAAGTACATCCTCCTCAAGGATGGTGAAGTCATCCACGCCAGCGAAGAACCTATCGTAATCACTCCGTCAAACAAGGGTGGTGAAGAATGTATCTTTGAATACAACGAGGCAGACAATACCCACGCATTGAGTTTTAGGTACGATATGCTTGGTGATGAGCTATACGCTATTGTTATAGACGAAGGTAGCTTAATAACGACATCTCCTGATAGTTCAACTGATGGTGGAGAGAATGACGATATTATATACTTCTACTCTACCATAGACAAGAATAAAGGCGTTAAGTCTTCGTCTATCACGGCTAAGGCAAGGATGCGCATCCCTGCAATTACGAGAGCCAATAGTGCAAGCTATCTCCTTGAGCAGGTATGCAAAACCTTTTCTTCACGCACGGAGCTTAACATCAATCAGGTGTATGATGAGAAGATAGCTGGGTCATTTGGTCAGGAATCTGTTTACGTACAGCTCCCAAGGGCTGGTATGTATTCGCTTAAAGCGGTTATAGCTGACGAGTACAACAACGCACATATAGCAGAGGCAAGCAAGAAGCATATTGTCACGAGGGGTGATATTAAGTACTATGACGAGAAAAATATAATAACAAGGATTCTCGCTGTCACCGAGGATATGCCAAATACCGATGAGAATGCCGACATCCTCATCCAATCAAGCGAATATCCTATCTTCCCTCTCGTAGACAAGGTACAAGCCCGTGGTTCTATGGAGGTGTCTATTAACGGAGTTGATTATGATGCTGTCTCTTTTGAAGATAAGACCATATCATCCAACATCTCTAAGGGTGACTTCATCTACATGGACAACCTTACCATCCGTGCTATTAGCGGTGCGGTATTCACGGATGACAACTATATCTACCTCAAGGTAAAGAGAAACCCAAGGGTGAATTATCAGGGTCTCAATAGGAGTGGTGCAGAGATGGCTATGACTATCTTTGATACGGAGCAGAACACTGAGTATGCTACTTACAATGTTGTCGTTGAAAGGGCTTATACCTCACTCAAGTCTGTACCCGAAAACGAGAAACTGATTAACTCAGCTATCTTTGATAGCAACGAGGTGATTTACCTCAAGTGCAGAGTGTCAGATGACAAGTACCACGAGTTCAAGGATACCTACGAAGAGATAAAGAAGAAAAGGCACAATAAGATTACCCTTGGTCTTAACTCTTCTATGAGAAGGAATGTACTCACCGATGACCCCTTCTGCCGTAATTGGATTATTGATGGGGTTAAGTTCGCTTCCATTCCCGTGTCGTCCTTCGCAGGCATCAGCTTTGAACGTGACGCTGTCGTCAAGTTGTCCTATCTGAGAGACATCGGCATCTCAGGTGGTGTATGTATCAGCGAGTGCGCCTATAAGGTCATAGACATCAAGTACGAGATGGCAAAGGCAAAGGAGTATAGCGTCTTTTGGAAGTTCAAGAAACTTGTAGACGAAGACGAAGAACTCAAGAGAACTATATACAACTCAAGGGTTAAGGAGCTTGTCTTTGTAAACGGATGGTTTGATACCGAGGTGGCTCACCCCAACGGAAACCATCGTATATCTATCTTATCAGGAAGGAATGTAACAACCCTGCAACTTTCCAATGCACATAATACCTACGTTCAGTATATAGGTAAGGCAGAGACCTCTCAGGCTACTCTGAACGGGAGACCATTCGTTGTACTCAACGAGGAGACATCCCATTACGCTCCATATATGGATAGCACCTTTGAACTTTACGGAAGGAAGTTTGACGAGAGTAAGTTAAGAGCAATGTGGGTTAAGCCTTCTTCATTCGGCTCGGGGCGTGTTAGAGATATACTTGAAGGTAAGGAATGGCAGGTTGACACTCTTTACAATGTTGATGTCCTCTTAGACAAAGCCACTATAAAACCAAATACCAATATCATTATAACAGCTGATTTTCCAAGCTCATTTAGATATTATCCAGGCGTTGTTTTTTGGCGTATCTATAATACCTTAGACAATACTCTCATAGGAGAGTGCCACAACGTTTCACTGCAACTCAACCTCCCTCTTGACAAGGGTCTTGACGAAATGACCTACAGAGTGGAATGCGAGTTCCTTGATACCCGTGGCAATAAGAAGGATACAATCAAACCCTTCTTTGTCAAGGTAAAAAGATAGATATATGCTAAAAAGGATTATCTTCAAAATTATTGAATTGTTCTTCACAAGGGACGAGAAGGTTTGGCTTGTAAGGAACGTGTCTGCACTATGCGACTACGACCTGAATACCAACATTGAAGAACCCGAGGAAGTAACAAACGAAGAGAAGAAGTTAAAGGATATGGGTAAGTTCTCTACCCCTATCAAGGAGATAAAAATCTCCATCAGTATGGATAGTGAGGATTAAGAAAAGAATCAGATATGGCAAATAGAAAGCAGAATGCGGTGTACTTTCAGTATATCCAAGGTGTAAACCAAAATGAAATAGTATCCCTCCTGGGGTCAGAGCGTCTCCCTGATGGGAGAATTGCTTACACCCTTAGCGATATGAACGTGGTCTCGGATGACCTTATCTACCCACTTTCTCGTATCGGTGGCAGTGATGTTAGGTTTAACGAGCAGACGGGAGAGTATGAAGAAGTCCCCGCCTTCGCTAAGCCACGTCCTCTCGCTCAGTACAAGGTTATTCAAGTACCATACCCCGACAGGAAGTGCTATAACTTCTTCGCTGTAGACTCTAATAACGAGATGCAGTTTATCAAGCAGTATGATGCTCAGGGTCGCCCCATCGGTAACTACCCTAACCCAAGGTTCAACCCTTCTCTCATCACGTCATTCTCCTACGAGAATATCCTGCCCATTCCTAATGACTTTGTCGTTTCATACGTGAACTTCGTTAATCCCGATGAGGATGATTACGAAGACCTTATTGACCTATCAGAGGATGATACGGCAGAGGAGATGGTTATCACGCCTCCGCAGGTGATTGTTAGCGAAGAACAGCCCCATCAACCCAAAGCTATTATGACGTATGAGGATTTCCACAAGGAAGAACCTCAGGTGATTTCTGACATTGACGAAGAGCTTATCACACGCATCCTCAAGAACTCAAAGAAGAAGGACAGCACGCTCTCTATCGGTCTGAGTATTGAACTCCCCGTGAAGACTATTGTAGATGTTGTGCGTGCTACTTTTGAGAACCCTGATGAGCATATCAATAGGATGTGCGAGAAGCTCGTTCAGTCGGTCTCTACGGAAGACATTAAGAAGAAGATGAAGGAGATTATTCTTGACCTTTATACAAGCGAAGCAGAGGTGAAGCCTAAGAAGGAAAAGCCCGTACGTCTTGACGACAACAAGCCTCGTGAGGTTGAAAATGTAAAGGTTGTCCCACTCAACGAGAAGACAGAAGGCAAGGAGATTACTCTTGAAGAGGCTATCAAGGTGACTTCAAAGAAGAAGGATGAAGATACGCCACTTGCAAGCAAGAAGGTGAAGTCAAAGGATATGACTCCCGAGGAGATTAAGGCAAGGAGAATAGAGAACCTCCGCAAGGCTCGTGAAGCCAAGAAGCTGAAAGCTCTCCAAGAGAAGGAGAATAACTAATACCTAAACAAACCGAAGAAGAAGGGGAAGGCATCATTGAATGCCCTCCCCTTTCGCTTTCTATTCAGTGACTCTTAGTAATCCGCTGTAATGGTCAAAGTCACACTCGCAGGTTATCACATAGTCTACTCCACTATCAAAACTCTCTCGGGTAAGAGTAGCGTTGTCGCAGTCTTCAAAGATACGTCCGTTGTAGGCTAATAGATTGTCACTACCTCTAAACCGCTTCTTCTTCCCGACTATGAATATATTGCGATAGACTTTCATATTACCATTTATAGGAATAGTCATCCCCGAAGTCATCAGCTAAGAGATAGTGCGTCTTCTTAGCTTCATAAGTAGATATAACATACTTATACTCGTCCTTGTCGCTCAAGAACTTCTCGTCAGGAGTTGTCGTCTTGGCGTGCTTGAAGAACTCCTTATGGATACTGAATGTGGTTACATCGTCATCATTGCTATAAGGAATGACAGCATCAATCTCAGTGACAAGGAACATTTGAATGTCAAACATAAACGTAGCAAAGATTTCCGCTCCGCCTATGATAAACGTATCTCCCTGATTATCACCGATATACCTCAACACTTCCTCCCTGCTACGCAATACAACAACGTCATCACGCTCCTCCATTGTCTTGGATAGGACGATGTTCACCCTATTGGGTAAAGGCTTGCTTCCAAGAGCCTCAAAGGTCTTTCTACCCATCACTACGCTCTCTCCACTTGTCATCTCCTTGAACCATCTCAGGTCACTTGGGATATGCCAAGGCATCTTACCATTCACTGCTATAACGCAATTCTTAGAAATGGCTACAATCCCGATTATCATACGGCTACCTTTCCTGCAATGTGTGGATGTGGGTCGTAGTCAAAGAGCTGGAAGCTCTCATAGGTGAAGTCGTCAATGTCCTTCACCTTTTCATCAAGGAGGATATATGGAAGAGGTCTTGGCTCTCTTTGGATTTGCGTCTGTATCTGCTCCATATGATTAGAGTAGATATGTACGTCACCAAGAGTGTACACAAGGTCTCCTGCAAACAGCCCCGTAACGTGCGCCATCATCATCAGCAGAAGCGAGTAGGATGCGATGTTGAAAGGAACACCAAGGAAGAGGTCTGCACTGCGCTGGTAGACTTGCAGAGAGAGCTTGTTGTCCGCTACGTAGAACTGCATAAAGCAATGGCAGGGAGGTAGAGCCATCTCGTTAATCTGACCAACGTTCCAAGCGGAGATAATCATTCGTCTGCTATCGGGGTTATTCTTGATACATTCAACAATATCCCTTACTTGGTCAATGTATCCTCCATTAGGCAAATCCCAATGTCTCCACTGATGACCATAGACCTTTCCAAGATTGCCGTCCTTATCTGCCCATTCGTTCCAAATGCGGACACCATTATCTTGTAGGTACTTGATATTGGTATCGCCACTCAAGAACCAAAGGAGTTCGTGGATGACGCTCTTGAGATGCACCTTCTTCGTGGTAAGGAGAGGAAACCCATCCTCCATACTGAAACGCATCTGATGACCGAAGATGCTTGTCGTACCCGTCCCCGTGCGGTCTTCCTTGTAGACCCCTTCGGATAGTACCCGATTGGCTAAGTCAATATACTGCTTCATGTCTGTTGTTATTAAAGTGATGAAATTCTCTACAACAAAGATAGTCAAAGTTCACCGAAGAAAAAATTTCTCGGAAGTTTTGGTTGTTTGAAAATTCTTATTACCTTTGCAGTGACAAGAGGTCAGAAACATTTGAAATGAGCAAACGAGCGAGAGTTGTGAAAGCAACATCGCCACTCTATATGAAAGTACTACGGGTGTGCAAACTCCCCTATCATCCTTTGTTACTAATTGTGTGTGCTACTTGATTTGGGTCAGGGTAAAGGGGCACACCCCGTACTTTCCTTATGTGTTTCTGATACTTCTTATTTTTGGCTGTGTAGCTCAATGGATAGAGCAGGTGCGTCCTAAGCACAAGGTTGTGGGTTCGAGTCCCTCCATGGTCACGATTTAAGGGGAAACTCTTTATTATCGGTTTGTTTAACAAGTTTTAGGCGTGCGCTTATCGGGAGATAGGTGCACGCTGTTTTTATGCGGTATTCCCTAAATACCTCTGATAATCAATATCACTACGCTACGATGTCAAAGAAGAAAAATATAGAACCCGAAGAAGTCCTATTCGGTGTTCGTTTTGAAGAGGATTTCGGTGGGGTCGGAAGAAAGAACGAGGCAACATACGTTCTGATGAATCCATACATGGTGGACGCTCCTCCACTCCTCTTATCGTCTTATATGGAGTACAAGGTCCTTCTCGGCTCTATCCTTGAGAGGACACCATTCGTCTTCAAAAACATAAAAGGCAAAGCCCCATCATGGAACTTTCATAAGGCTGAAAAGATTTCTAATGGGGATTCTTATTATTCAGGGGTTAAGTTCCTCGTACCATCTGATAGAAATATGCCTGATGGGATGCAGATAAGGCTTGATGAGGATTTAGAAGCTCCAAACTCTATAGCCTTTCTTCCATATGAGATAACGGGTAGAAAGCCCCACAATGATGAGTTTAACGATGATACGAGTAGCGATGAGTTCAAGAAGATGACGCTGAATGCTTATAAGGCTCAGATGTCTGACGACCTGAAGGACTACTCTGTACAGCCAGGTTCTTTCCTCTTTGGACTCAAAGAGCCGTTAAACTCTCTTGCAGGGAGGGATGAAAACAACATTGAATTTGTTGATTATGGAGCGGAGGCTTGGATGGACGCTAAAAAACAAGCAGACTTCTATTACGGCACACATTCTTCTGCATATGATTATCCTACGCTTGCTAACGCCACCAAGACGAGATATACTATCCATGTAGGTGAGGAATATAGTTCACTTCACTCTCGTGTCAAGCAGAGCTTTGACCTTCTTGAGGTGAGGAACGTGGATGACTATGACGCTACTAAGTATGACAGACGTGTTGCTACACGCAACCTTGTAGACCGAGCTACGGGCAAGACCAATTACAGCAACGTAAGACCTGACTTCCATTATATGGTTCTTCGTATGGATGCGAGATACCTTAGAGAAGGTGAGCGTGTTCAGTACGGGGACTTCCTATGTCGTCTTCTTGGTGTTGATTTTGATAACCCTGATGGTAAGCCTATTGACGAGCGTCTTGATAGCCTTGGTGTGAAGTTCCTGAATTGGGCTATCTCTGAAATCTCTATTCAGTCGCTGATGAACAGACCTGGGTATGATAAGATGGAAGATGCGTTCGTGGAGTTTGAATTGAAGACAGCACTCAACGAACAGCTCTTTAGCGAGTGGAGAGACTTCAGTTACATCACCAAGGTAGACGCTTACGTCAAGCTGGCTCTTCTGCATTCTGATTTGGTTCGTATCAAGATATACGCTAATCGTCTTACCGAATGGCTGAATAAGACCTATCCAAAGCTCTCTGAAACGCAGAAGAGGGAGTTCCCTCTTATCCCAAACAATGATAGGTATATCAATGGCGAGTCTAATGAAGCACCTTTTGTCCTTGAAGGATGGTACTTCCTGAAAGAGCAGGCTCGTGATACGGGTGCTAAGATGGCTGATTATAGCAGATACGAGCACCCAAGCCTATATGGCACTGCGTCTTTCTTTGATAGGTATTCGGACACTGAGAATGGAGGCAATGGCATTATAAAGGGTAGAACTGAATATGCCAGCTCAAGTCTAAGAATGGGGTTCTTAGGAGGTATGACCGCTTTCTCTTCGTCATTGAATATACCTACGCTACCAGGCAGTAAAATCTTCAGCAGAGACCCTTCTGATGCTGTTATCTCTGAGTCTATTCTTGGACCTACAGAGTCTGATGGAGTATCAGCAGGTATTGCATTCTCCTATAGGTCAGGGTCTATCTTTGAGTTTAGAAGACGTAAGATACAAGACTATGGGGCTACACTTGTCCTTGATGAAAATTCAATGACGGGACGCTGGTGGTTTCAAGCTCCTGCCGAACGTAAGCCATCTGACACTAAGAAAATCTCAGCACCATCCAAGGCTGATACTATTGACAACCAATACTATTGGGGTCTTGTATTTGCCGACCAGCTCGCATACTATCCTTGGGTGTATATCTCAAAAGACACGCACCTTAAGATGCTTCGTGCCTATGGCGTTGGAGCTAAGTATACTATTGACTTTATAAACGATACAAAGATACACGAGCGTATTCTTGAAAGTACGTCACTAATCTTAGCTCCAAGTTTCTTCACGACTATCTATGGTAGTTGCATTCAGATGTATGATTCAATAATGGATAAGAACTCTGACGGAAATCAGCTTATTGGTGCTATTGATATTCGTAGGAACTATCTTTCTGAGGTTGATGGAGTTGCTAAGTACGATACGATGTCAAATCTATCTGCATTCATCCCCGTGAGTTGTTACTTAGCGATGATAGGTTCTATTCCCTATCGCCATATGAGGCTTGTCCTAAGCTCATGCGGTGGGGTCTTCAAAGGCGGTAGCACGGGCGGTAGCTTGTACGGAGACCTTGCGCTTATTGACCCCGTCAGAGCCACCACAAGAAGAGCCGTACGTGAAGCCCTTGAGGAGCTTGAGCTTTGTACTTCCGATGACTCAATCACGTCTACCGATGGTCTTGACACTCTCGGTGATAGATTCAACATGGGAGATGCTGATGATAGGATTCTAAGTTTTAACTTAGAGAAGAAGCTGGCTCTAAGGAAAGACCTTATATCCACCTTCTATCAGTCTTCTCATGTAGGTTCATATAATGCAGCGAAGGACAGCCATAAGTTTACATTCAGTAAAAGGAATAATCAGCTTCTTGGCGATACACCATCTCCTTATTTTGATAAGAACACTCTTGCATATGACCTGCTTGCTGAGCGTTCTATTGATAATGCCATCACCTCGCTTGTGGAAAGCACGAACGCTAAGATGAATAGGCTTCCAGCGGATGCCCTCGCTCTGAACTACTTGAAGACGATGGCTAATACGTATAATCAGAACCCTGATATGGATGACCTCATCTATAACGTCCTGATTAACGATTCGGCTAAGACAGCTCTTTTGAATTTTGTTAAGTTCTACTATGCTAATAAGCTGGAGATAAATGACCTGGACGTTAAGTTTGATGGTATGGGGAACTTTACCAATACGGGTATCAAGGGACTTAATTACTCATTGACATATGAAGAGATTGCGCCTATGACCGCTAATTTCTTATTTGGTTCAGTAGACCCTATGACAAAGCTCGTTGCGCAGAAGGGGCTTGAGGCAGACGCATTCGGCACTTCACATACGAGAGGCAGGTACTATGATAGCATCAGCAGAATGATGAACAACTCCACGGGTTTTGAAAATCAGGCTGGGACAATCTTTGAAGGAAAGAAGAGACCAAGACTTCTCGGAAAGGAGTGGTATCTCTCTGAACTTGCAAACCCATATATGTCTGATGCCCTCAGACTGCATACGACATCCGTTCCATTTGCTTCAGGTGCTGGTGATAACTACCGCCTTCCTCTTTCGGGGAATGCAATGTACCTAACACCATCCCTTGTCACGCACGATACATACGAAGGAAAGAATCACGAACGTGCATTCAGTATCTCTAATCAGAGCTACTACAAGACGGCAACGTATAACGACCTTCTTAATGACGAGAATGTGGTGAAGTTCTTCAAGGAGAACGAGGTCGTCATCAACAAGCAGATATTCCTAAGTCAGCCTTATTCATACAAGGATGACGGGTCTCTTGATTTCACTCCATTTGTATTCAACTCACTTCTTCATAGTGCTATTGAATATGGAGATACATTCAGATGGAAGACGGCAAACAACGTCCCCGTAGAGGTATCTCTTAGGAATGGTGAGAACAGCTTGTATGAAATCTACTCACGCACTTATGGCAGGAAGACACCTCTCCTTATTCCTTCATATAAGAGAAAGGGCTATTCTGATACTATCGGTGAGTATATGCTTATCAGTGCTTTAAACAAGACGGCTGATGTAGATAACGCTACCATATGGTCTCACGTCAATCCAAAGCCTATCAATTCCGTTTCTGTGCCATTCGTTAAGTATGGATGGGATGTTCAGAACCTTGAGCGATGGACGACGCAGGAGAACTTCGGTAATGACCTTTACAATGACGTGAAGGCTAATAACGCACGTTCAGTCAAAGACTATAGAGGGAACTACCTCCTGCATTATGCACGCCTTTCACCACAGAACAAGAATGCGGCTATCTTCACCGACCTCTTCTGTAAGTATTCTCCTTACGAGCAGTACAGTGGCATTACGTCAAGTAGGTATCATACGACTGCATCTAATGCAAATGGTAGAGATACACTGCACGCTGTATGGAGATTGAATGTCCTTTATGTCCTTTACCTTGAACACCGATGGGGTAAGGAAGTAGAGCGAGTTATCAAGACCAAGGGCGGTAGCGACAGAGTTCCCTTCATTGACGATATAGCGAGAGCATTCTTTAATGAATGTATGGCGAAGACCGACCTTCCAAGTAACACCTTTACCAATATTACCAAGATGCGTGATATGGATTTGACTAAGGGTGGTGCTTTGAATAAGGTCTACAAGGAGATGGTCAATGTCCTTGAGGAGTTCGCTCAGCGTGCTGTCTCTCTTGATAGAGGTACGGGTAGTCCTATGATGTGGCTATCGGTAGACCCCAAGGTGAAGGCTATTAGCACCAACCCTTACGTACAACCAAATGCTGGATACCCACTCTACCCTGCTTATGGCACTAAGGTGGATTCACTCGGCAAGGATGGCAACTTCCTTCTTGATACCTATGGGGAGACCTCCGCTCCGCTACAAGCCGTAAGGTCTCTTGGTGCGCACCTCCTCCTTGATGGTATTGCAAAGAACGATGTCAAGCGTTCTACGCTTAGAGGTATTGACGTTCCTAATGACTGCTTCTTCTATGGGTTCAATCCTAAGGACGAGAGATATACGGGTACGCATAACTTTGCTCAGTTCCATTTTGATGCGAACAATGGTAGGAGACACGATTACTACGCATTCTCTCCAAGGCAGAAGGCAAGTGGTATCAACCTGATGGATTATACTAAGGAGAGTGGTAGGATTATCAAGGCATCTGCATTCACCCTTCATACGAAGAAAACCTCATCGCATACAGACTTCCTCAACTCACCATCTATCTCAGGTGGCACGTCAGCTGATATGACCGCCTTTAAGGCTGGTGTTGTTGATGGTGTCAAGCAACATTCACCTTGGATGTTCTCTGCACCATTTAAGAGCAATCATGCTCACGCAGGGGTAGAGGCTTATGGAGGTAAGATGTACGCTCGTGAGATGGAGACGCTTTGGAATCCATATAGCGTCAAGCCCCTTGTCGGAAGTGGTGGTACGGATAAGCTCAACCCATTGATGATGTTTGGTACGTGTTCATCGCTGTCAGACCTCAAGGGCGAACAGCTCTCAGGTGCTGTGGTCTCGGGTGTCAATATCAGTGGTGGTATGCTTTACGACCCACACTCTATCAAGCCTATATTCCTATATCCTGGGAATATTGAGACTACGAAGTTTGGCACTTTATTATCAAGAGAGAAGTATGATGTCTTCACTTGGGCTACCATCAAGGAAGACTATATGAATGAGCTTTGGGCTACGCCTACTGAAATCACTGCACCAGCCGCTCTAACTCAGTCCAAGAAGGACGGCTTTGCTAATAGCGTAGAGAGCATCAGAAATAGGTACAAGCTCAAGGGGGTTAAGCCTACTTCTGTGAAGAGGACGGAAGCTCCTAAGGTGGAATCAACTATCTACGGCATTGACATACTTATTGATGTCACCTACCGAGGTGAAGGGTTTAACACGAGGAAGAAGCTGGAGCATATCAGAGACTATCTGAAGAACTACGCAAGTGTCTTCGCTGGTGACGAGAACGTGAACAAGACGCTCAAGAACGACAAGGTGAATGCCCTTGGTATCGGTAACACGATATTCGGTGCTTGGCTGACGAGAAACGATATTCCCGCACAGAAGGCTACAGACGCTGACTACACCCTCCTTCAAAACTACCTCGGTGAGTCTATGACCAAGCCAAGAATGAGGGATGTATATACGGGTAGCCATTGCTACATTGAGCATCTGCACGCTTACGATGGAAATGCTATGGCTAAGGCTGGTATCCTTGATACGATAGAGTTTGCAAATACGTTCTATGCAAGCTACCTTGCGAGGTTTATGTTCTCAAGAGTATATGTAGATATGTTCCCCGTTCCACTTGAAGAGCATCCAGCATTCTTCTCCGCTACCAAGAACCTTGGCAAGGGCGGTGTGCTTGGCTTGCAACGTGTCGGCAACAAGGTGAACAAGGACATCTCTTATAGCGACTTCCTGAAGTATCAGAATACCCCTGAGCTTGACGAACGTCAGAAGATAAGGCTTGTCAAGAACATCAAGACCAACGGGATGCAGTCTGACGTAGAGGAAAGTAGAGCTAAGAAGTTTGGTGAGTATATCAGACGCATCCAAGTAGGTAGTGGCGGTATCGGAGACGTTTCGGTAAGAGGTGTTACTATCGCAGGGGTCAATCTCACAGAAGAGCAGAAGAAAGAAATTCTCTTTGAGACGAATACCGCTAATAGTAATATATCACCACGCCCTATCAAGTATGATGAGTCTCAAAGTGGCATCTTCATCAAGGACGGAGATAAGGTGACGCTCAGACTTAGGGTTTACTCAACATCCATCTACGACTACATGACTACCGACAAGGTGAAGAATGTATCGTCAGTGGATTACAATGATATGCCCTTTAAGAATGTCGGGTATGGCAAGGACTTCACGGATGCTGTTAAGGCTACCAACGAAACGAGATTTTCACGTACAGCAGAGCCATCTTTCCCTTGGCACAACTACGACAAGTCTACCATCTTTGACTCTACTATACCTAACGCTTATACGGCAGGTGCATCGGAGAGTGATAATACACTTCTCTCGCACAACACGTATGGCTCGCTTCTGCCTTATCGTAGTGTTAATGAAATCTACACAAAGGCGAATGGAACGTTGTCGCTTAAAAAGACCAACAAAAGATATGGTCTATCTTACCACGATAGATTCCTTGAGCTGGGTGTAGTAGAGCCTTGGGGCGTAGATGCTTATGACGTTAAGAGTGGAGATGTTACTAATGGTCGTAGCCCTGCAAACAGAGGTGGTCTGAAGCCCCTTACGTTCGGTAAGATACCCCTTAACATCTTCCACAGAAGAGTATCTCCACCACTATCAAGCGTGAACATTGAGGGTGCTCAGGACGCTTCGTATAGACTTACGGAAGGTGAAATCAACCTGATACAGTATCACGATATTATCGGTATAGGTAAGGAAGAAGGTAGTGTTGGTGGTTTCTACCAAAAGTGGTTCTCTCCAAGTGAACTCGGTATCTTCACCTTCTCTATGAACCAAGTGTCTGAGGATGAGAGTGTTGCATATAACAAGAAGCTGTATAGACACGAGCCTCTCAAGAAGATAAGACCTGCTGAGTATAAGACCAACGAAGAGTATACGGACTATATCAGCAAGAGACTTGACAGAGGTCAGATACCTAACGTGATTGATAGGATATACGCTTCTCCTACTACGGCAACGTATTTCTCGGGAGGTCCAGCTCTTTCTTACAATATGCTTGTGACGAATGCAGTGGTAGAGCTTCAGACACTTGATACTTCCATCATGCACAAGGAAGATGTAGCGACTCAGTTCGCTGGTGTTGCTAACCTCCTTGGCAAGAAGGGTGACAATATCTCCGCTGTTGATGCTTGGAAGACCATACCTTCATTCGTTGTACCACTCTATATGAATGGAGACACGATGGTAAGGTACATTGACAAGTATGGCTACTACGAGGATGCTATGGAGATGAATGCGATGTTTGAAGATTCCATTATCTCGGAAAAGAGGAAGAGGGTTGAGGATATGAATATCGTAGAGCTGATTGAAAACTCAATGTGTTCCATCCCGCTTACCTTTGAAGACCCTCGTGGTGCTCGTGGTTATGCGTCTCTTGACTTCGGTGGTCTGAATGTACCTATGATACATAGGACGCTCGGGGAGAGAATGAATTGGCTTGGTACGAGAAAGGCACTCAGTAGCTTCAACGTCAATAACTTCATCAAGGCTGTTGGCGGTAAGGTGATGGGTGACGTAAGGACGAGCGACAACTTCAACTCGGAAGTGTATTCTAACTCGGCTCACGTTTATAGCCCGTACCACCTTGATACCTTTGAGTACTTCTACCCACTGACGTTTGAGTATGGTCTTACGATGGCATCGGAGACAAGAGAGAATGCCCTGAATAGCGTTCCAAATAGACTGAGTGCTACCTACAAGACGAGGACGCAGTTCTCGGTGAACTACGCTTCACTTGAAAGGAATACCATCGGTAGTGTCCTATTCAATATGACGAGTGCGGCAAAGCCTTCGGGTTCAGTGTATATTCCAAAGCCTTCTAAGTCTATCACACGTTCGTATAGTGTTGGTATAAGAGACATTGAAGGAAGAACGAATGCAGAGCTGTGGAAGAGGGTGAACCATTGGAAGTTCGCAGAACGTGTCTATATGGATAACCCAACGAGTATGGATATTCTTGAAAGGTTTGAACAGCTCAGGGAGAAAGAACGACAAGCCGTACTTGATGAAGTCCTCTTTGACTCGTTCTACGAAATACCTCTGAGACTATTTGAGTAATGAAGATACGACCAAGGTTAATCCTATCAGGGTTCTACAACTACTTCCTTGGGAAGAACAAGGTGCAGATGAGGAGGCGTTTGAACGTCTGCTCATCCTGCCCTGATAGGAAAGGAATGACGTGTGGTATATGCCATTGCTTCCTACCCAGCAAATGCTCCGCTAAGTACTTAGAGGATGAAGAAGGTAAGTCTATCTACGGATGCCCTAAAGGCAGATGGTAGATGATACATATACAGACGCTCCTATACCCATTGCGGTGTAGGGGCGTTTGCTTGTAAAGGAGAATGTTCGTATCTTTGCACCATCACTATGGAGTAATCACACTCCGCATAAACCTAAAAGCGATTATGCAAGAAATTGAAGAAGGACTTTTTTGCAACGAGTTCAGTAAGTTTGAGCTTGTTGATATAGACGAGGTGGTAAGCCTCGGAGAGAAGGAAGAGGATGTCTACGATATGGAAGTAGAAGGAACGCATTGTTTCTTCGCTAACAACGTCCTTGTCCATAACTCTTCCTTCAACGCTCTTGGCATCATAGCAAGATACTTCGGTATTTCCAATAAGGATATGATACCATTCCTTGAAGCCTTGGACGAGTACGGCATTCAGCCGTATCTGATGAACTACCTTGACGTGTATGCAAAGGGAATGGGATGCCAAGGTAATCTACTTAACTTGAAGGTAGATGATATTGCAGAAGATATGCTTATCTATGCAAAGAATAAGTATGCTGTCATCACCGATAAGAAGGATAAGTCTACGGGCATACCAACTATCTCTACCACTCAGTCTGAGTTCACGAGAGAGCTGATGAAGGACTTCCTCAAGTGGGTGTTTAATGCAGTAAGGGACAACGACCTTAATCCAATCAATATGGGAGAGAAGGTGATGGAGATTTACTCCGCCTTCCATTGCGGTAGTATTGATGATGTATCCACCCTTGTTAATGTAGGTGATGTACTCAAGGGTGTATCGGTCAAGCCTTCCCTTGGTGTTGTTAAGTTCCCTATGGGGGCTATGCCTCAGACTAAAGCATCAGGGTATTACAATCTATCCATCCGAAAGGATACCACACTTCGTAATAAATACAAGCTCATACAAGGCGATGAGTCTATTAGGTACTACTACACTACCAACGATGAATATCCCATCTACGGATACCCTGCTGGATGTTTGCCTATTGAAGTAGCTCCCGAGCCTGATTATGGAAAGATGTTTAAGGTGCTTGTCTTGCCGTTTATCAACGACACTATCAGGCTGTTTGGAATGCCATCCATCAACGATGGGCTTTTTGAATAGAAATGCTTAAAGAAAAGATAGAACAATACAAGGATGAAGCCATCCGACTAATCAACGAGAAGAAACAAGACCTCAATCCCAGGACTATCGCTTCCTCTCTTTGGAGTATGACGGAAGGCGCACTTGTATCTTCCATTCTTGAGAACCCTCTTGACCTTGGAACGATATGGGGACGCTTCTCGTCTCCATTGCAAGGCGAGTGTATTGTCTGTGGCAAGAAGTCTGATATTATCCTTGATGGAGTATGCTCTGCCGAGTGCGCTATGAAACACGCCAAGGAGACTGCGTCCTCTTATATGAAGGGGTATGTCAGCACGGCTATTGACGGAGCTGTAAACGAGATTATGGAAACGAAGACCAAGCTCAACCAAGAGCTGGACAAAACGATTTCGCACCTCACGGATACAGCAACGGAGACACTCAAGGCTCTTGACATGAAAGCTACGCTCTTGGTAGAACAGAATGTTACAAGACGTACTGAGGAGGCAAATAAGCTCCTACAAGAGCTTGAAACGAAATATACAGACATCTCTTCCACTTTGGTAGAGAAAGCGTCTCTGATAAGCCGTATTCAAGCTGAAAAGGAGAATGAGATTGTTGCTAAGCTGATGAAGGCTGTAACGTCATTCGTTGCTTCCATACGCAAAGCACTTGGTAGTATCAAGCTCCCATCCCTTCCCAACAGCCCCTACGAACACGCACTATCCGTTATAGGTGGAGTTCCATCTGCATCAGACCTCGCTATGTCGGGACTAACAAAAGCATACGAGGCAAGCTACAAGGCACTCACAAGTGGTGTCGCATCTAAGTTCTCTCTTAAGGCAGGAGGGATGTATATGTTCGTCACGCCTAAGAGTATAATAAAAGGAGACCCTAATATAGTCTCCCTCATCAAAGTCAATCAGAGCAATCCCGTTGGTTCAGTTCTCGGTGCTCTTGACAATACGCTTTTACCTCTCGTCTCAGAGAAGCTGTCTTCATTGTACAGACCAACGGAGGCAGATAGGTATAAGCCAGTAGGAGAGTTTGCTTCTTTAGCATCCAAAGGCATCACTGCCCTCCCCTACGTTACTCCCCTTCTTGGACTATTCAACGCCTCACTTGGCGGGTTCAAGATGACCGAAGAGGCAATGCCGTTATGGGAAAACCTAAACGTTAAAAACTTAGGCTTTCTCCTTTGGTCTCACAAAGAGTTCGGCTCGGTGGGGTCAAACCATTTCGGTTTGCCAATTTAATATAAACGTATATAAACGATGTCTATTAAAAAGAAGTTTGTATTTGCGTCCGTATTGTTTTTCTCATTAGCCTTTCCTAAGTCAAGTTTCGTGAGAGCTTCAGAGATGAAGATGGAGATGGATACCGCATCCGTCAAAGTCAAGCTCAAGAACGAATACAAAGACACCAAGGATAAGCTCATTAAGGAGGTAGACGAATATATCGCCTCAACCTCTAAGTCAAGTAGAATGACGGGAAAAGCAATCGTATCAAAGTCTATCTCTGAGGAGTTTGATATTACCCTGCTACTCGCCCAATGTCATATTGAAGGTCACTTCGCTACGATGGGCAGACCAAAGCGTACTAACTCGGCATTCTCCGTAGGTTGCTTTGACAATGGTAAGAGCGCATTCAGATACAAACACCCCGATGATTCTATCGAGCCGTACATAAAACTTGTCAAGTACAACTACATGAACGGCAGGAGCGTGGAACAACTTCTTAGTAGTGGATTCCGTAACAAGAACGGAGCTAAGTATGCCTCAGCACAAGACTACGTCCCAAGGATTAGGAAGTGCATGAGCAACATCAAGAAGTCCACCGAGATACACAGCTTGTATCAAACGCTACTATCCCTCAAAGGGAAGATAGAACAGAGCGAGTCCTGATAGTAGAAATCATCCCAAAAGAAAGAACCGCCTTGGGTACTATGAAGTATTCCAAGGCGGTTCTTTTTTTATCGGCAGGTAGCCCTACTAATACTTTCTGTTGTTCCATAGTAGCTGTGCTACCCTTTCCTCAAAGCTATTCAGACCATAGTCTTTAGTAGCTTGTAGAACAGCGTCAAGAGCTTCCTCAGTCAGCTTAACGTTGTAGAGACCAAGCACGAGCTGGATACGAACCCTAACACCCTGACGTGCGACAATGTCTGCACCGATGGCTCTCGTGAAGCATCGTACAAGATACTCACCGCCACCTACGATATAGGGAGAGATGTTCTTATCGTCCTTTTCTGTTGGCATGATGTTAGCCACGTCACCGATGGATGGGACATACAGCTTAGCGATATTGATGTCAAAAGACTTTACGTAGTCTGAGTTCTTAATTTCTTCCATGTTCTTTTTCTTTTCTATTTCGTTATTACAAAGTTCACCCGAGATGCACATTGAAGAACACCTCGGGTGACACTCTTTAGTTTGTTAAACCCTTAGTGGAGTAGCCAAGCGATACCAGCAACGACTGCACATGCAAGAATAGCACCCACACCGAACATAGCCGCATGAACCTTATCTACCTTAGAGGTATTGTAGGCTCTATCCTTCTCACCGATAAGGAAGACTTCGAGCTTGTCCATCAGACTTCCGTACCAAACGAAGGTCTTATCAACGAGCTTGATTTCCTTTGACTTACCGCTGTCAATGAGGAGCTTGAAATACTTCTCAGTGCCATCATTGAACAGAACCTTGTAGCCGTAGCTACCATCGGGGAACTGAAGGAATTGGAAACCCTGCGAATAAACGGACGTAGTACCTTCCTTAAGAAGACGTTCACGTTCTTCGGGGTGAAGCTGGATGACCTTGATGTCCTCTGCCTTTTCAGGTTGTGCAAAGGCTTTAGGGTCGTTGTAGTGTGGGTCGTTTTCTGCAAGACCCGTAGCTCCTGGCTGGAACTTGATGATTGCTTGTTTCTTACTCATTTCTTCTGTTAGTACCAACAATATATATTCTTAGATATTTACCTAATTCATATATATTATAGTACCGACAGAACCAGCCAAGTTTTTTTTTGTAATCCTATATCAGGAATGACACGAGAGTAAACAATGCCGACAGGCAAGAACTCAGTAACGCCATTCCGAGCAATAATAAGAAGAATGCAACATACGCTACGTTAGGTTTTCGTGATACAGCTACCTTATACAGAGCGACCGACACTAAAATCACAAGCGCAAGCGACACCACAAACCAAGTGAGTAATGAATCCATATTGTATACTTTGATTAAAAGAAAGGGCTACGATTTTGCTGTTCCCTATTTCTAACACGCAATGTTATACTTCAGCAGTAGTCGTAGCCCTTATCTCCTTTAGAGGTCTATTGAGAAGTCAAACGCACTCTTGATACTATCTCCTTCACTCAGGTCAATATCCTCTTCCATCATCATCTCCGCCTTTGGGGGGAGTTCGTAGTTGGGTCGGATAACCTTTTCATCAAGGAGTTCAAGAATTTCATCTGTGAAGACCGACTTGCAGAAAATCTTGTTTGCAGGTACGGACACGCCAAGGTGCTTCACGACATAACCTCGTGCGGTCTCCTTGGGTTGGAAGTACTTTTCAGTTGTTTCTCCCGTATCCTTATCCTTTAGTGCATCAAACTTCCTGCACTTCGCCTTGTCTGCGTCAGACAATTTCTCGTATTCTCTCTTCTCAAGAATTTTACCTCGTTCAATCCCAACGTTGTCCCAAGTAAGGAACTTCTCAAGACCGATATAAGGGTTGTTCTTTGTGAAGAAAGAGATGTAGAACTTAGACTTGATAGGCTTTGCAAATCTCGTCTTAGTGGGGTTACACGTTACGATACAACCTGATGACTGAATTTCAATACCAAGGTCTTCGCTCTCCTGCTTTAGCTTATCGCTGATAGCATCCTTACCATCAAGTTTTGCCTTTGAGAGCATCATAATGATTGAGGCGTTGTAGTTCAGGGCTTCACCACCTGCGGCTTTCGCAGTAGGAACATAAGACCCTTGGTCTACGTAGACGTGGTTGGTGACAATCATCGGAATATCCAGCTGACCTAATGGAGTGGTGATAGCACGGAAGACCTGAGCCATATACTTCTGCTTCGTCAGGTTCAGCTTCCCTGCCTCACCGCTTGCCACTTGGTCAATCCCCGATGTCGTGGTGAGCGCACCGAAGCTATCAATGACAATCATAAGTCTTGGCTTCTCTGTGTCGGGGTCGGAAGCAAGTTGCTTTTCGTACTGAGCCTTTAGGTTGGTCGTCAGCTTGGAGATGAGACCACCAATCTCCTCAATACTATTCGTCTGCTTCAGGATTAGTCTATCTGTGTCAATGCCAAATCGGTCAAGACTTGAAACATCATATGAGTTCTCGCTATCAAAGAGGAGACAAGTATATCCCATCTTCTGAGCTTCACGCATACAATCCATACACAGATAGGACTTACCTGTTCCCTTTTCACCAGCAAATTCCACGATACGTCCCGAAGGAATACCCCCAAAGAGAGAACCACTCAGTGACGCATTTAACGTGTAGTGACCCGTAGGTATATACTCTCGTATCTTACCCACCTGACTCTTGCTTAGAATCTCAAGTGAGCTATCTGCACTTGTGATTACGTCCAAGAGATTAAAAGAGCTTCCACCGCCCTCTGTTGATTTCTTTCTTGCCATACGTTTCTTTTACCTATTCATAGCGAGTTATACATTTTGCTGTTTGAAATAGAATTGCTAACTTTGTCATCACAAAGGTAGGACAAACTTTTGATTCCGCAAAATGGCGAGTAAAGAAAAAGAGGAACAGATAAATGGTGCTCCATTAGAAGAGAGCAAGATGTCACCATATGACTTGGTGAAGCTCCTTTATGAAAATAGGGCTATGGTTAAAAGTCTTAGAGAGGAAACCCTTTCTAAGAATGCCTTTATGGTCAATCGTATTATGTCTATCCAATATCCTTTACAAGCCGATACCATCCAAAAGACGGGCTGTTCACCACGACAAATGTTCTATGTGTGGTGTTCTTTCCTTGAAAATATCAAGGCAAACAAAGTTCCTCAGGCAGTATATGTTAAGGGAAGAAAGAAGCTGGAGACAGAACTTTTTTCGGACATATTTTGCATACCTGCGGAAGATTTACTACCTTTGAGCAGGTTTGCAGGAGTAGAGTGTAAGACGATACAATATGCGTTGTCTAACGAATACACGAAGCAGATTGCTCTGCGAGAGTACGAAGAGTACAAGGAGCATGAAGAGCGTGTTACGAAGCAGACCTCACGAGTAAAGAAAAAAGATATAAACGATATATTATAATGAGTACATTGACATCACACGAACGGAATACTATTCGTCTGCGTCTTCAGGCTCTTGAGAGTGGAGACAAAGAGTGCGTGGTAGCTCCTATCTCTTCATTTGATTTCACTCAGATTAACCTACCCTATGCCATCGTAAGAAAGGACGAGAAGGGTGACGTGAACATCACTCTTGATAGCAATATGCACGGGGAGATGGGTAAGCATTGGATGAAGACTTATCGCCCGTTCCTCCGTAACATTCGTGAGAATAAGACCGAAGGGTATTACATCGTTCAGTACTACGAAACGCAGGAGGATAAGGCATTAGGAAGAAAGACCTTTGCACTTATCCGAGTGTTTAATGCGGAGGAGCAAGAGGCAGACAAATGTATCACAGCGAGCATCTCTGCCCTTGAAGAAACGAACAAGCCTTCTTCGGTAAATAAAATTTCCGGACTGAAAAAGAAGTTCTTGGATATTGCAAACATCACCTACCCTCTCAATGTTCTTTCAAGCTACTTCTCCGAAGGTGATAGGTATATGGCTATCAAGAAGAGCCGTAGGATTGGTCTTGATTATTCCTATTCACTTGATGGTCAGGCTTACAGCGTAGTATGCGGTGATGAAGATGAAGACCTAATCGGGGTAGAGTACGAAGTGGAGGATGAGGAAAGAGTGCAGAAGAAGACTGCCCCTCAGGCTGAAACGTTTGTCAGTATCTTTGATATGTTCTAAACGAACACACTATATATAAGAATGAGTATTACAAAAGAAGCCGTAAGGCTGTTAGCGAAAAAAGCGAAAGTACAGCAGTCAGTAGAAGAGATTGCTCTTGAACATGCAGACGGCATCCTCGTGCAGGAGAGAATCGACCTTCCTTCGGTATGCGTATATGTATCCAAGGACACTAAGATTTTCTTCACCTCGCAGTGGATGAACGACTACGATACTATCGTGACACGCAAGAAGAGATATGGTGCGATTGAGTTCTCTATCAACCGAGACCTCAGCGAAGCGTGCGACAAGCTCCGAATGTATGTCAATGGTATCTTCAAGGCAATGAAGATTAAGGATAACTCTATCCTTTGTCTTGAAATCTCCTACCTACCGACATCAGGGAACTACGCACCATATGGAGTCTCCTACAAGGAAATGCACACGAAAGGCTACGAGTTCGTCATCACCCGCTCTGCCGTTGTAAAGGAGGATGGGAGTATTAACGACATTCAGTCTGAGGAAGGATTTGAGCCCATTGTTAAGAATGTCTCTGAGACGTTCCTCCTGAGAAAGGACTACTCTATTCACGAACTCAGTAGCATGGCAGATTTGGCAAATAGGGAATATATCTCGGATATGCCTGATGCTATCTACTTCCGCTTTATCTCTAACACGTACGAGTGCATGCCCAACAGCTGGAAGAAGCTCTCGTTGAACTCCTCTGTGCATCAGATTCGTCCCCGTAGGTCTACGCTCTTCAAGGCATACTATTTCATCCTAAGCGACTTCACACGAGCTTATACGGAAGGTATGGCGAAGGGAGACCTTGAATGGGTGCGAGCGCAGTACGCAGGGGATTATATCAGACGTGTAGGGGAAGTCGCCTTGGTCTATTTCAGAGGGCTTGATATGCAGGTGTTGAAGGACAACAAGATTGAGCCACGTCTTCTGAGACCACAAGACCAATACTCCTATCGTTCGGATATTAACTACAACTACATCAACAACGAAGAGCTGAAGGGAATGCTTCGCTCAAGTGAGATGTACCGATGTATCTATACGCTCCTTATGGTTGCGCTTAGATTCGTCAAAGATAAGGAAAAGATTGGCGACTATCTTTCCGAGACTGAGCTGGATAAGCTCAATGCGATTATCGTAGACCTCCACAAGAGGCACGATATTGCAGGGTAGAACTCTAAAGTCCTAAAACAACGGCATCATCGTGATAGACTTAAAATCAACGATACAAGATATGCCGAGCAACTTGGAGAGACTTATGTTTCTCCGAGTGACTCGGCATACATCTACTATTCGCTCATTCACCGAAGACATCTTTGAGGATGAGCGTCTTAGGAGATGCTTCAAGACTTTCTCTGTCTATGTGGATAGGTATAAGGACATGCCTGATTTCAAATTGCTATCAGGTCTTGTCAATACCTTCCAATCTAAGGGCATCCTTGGCATAGAGAACGAAAGCAAGGAAGAGATTACAGACCCATTCGTAAACCTCTTATATGATGAATCCTTTAGGCAGTCTGCCCTGCAAGAGGAGAACGAATATCTTGACTCTCAGATAGACGAACGTCTCAAGAAGGTTACTATTGAGAAAGCTCTCCTTAGTGCCACCTCGGCTTTCCGAGATGGTATGTACAAGCACAAAGACCCCGTAGCTGTTGTCGGGGATATTCAGGACAAGTTGAGGGAGGCGACACTTCCCGTAATGGCTAAGGCTGATATAGGGCTTGACTTCTACAACCCCGAGCACCACAAGCAGGATGAACTTGAACGCACCTCTACGGGCATCAAGTTCCTTGACAAGTGTTCCAATGGTGGTTATTGGAAGGGGTCTCTTTGGTGCGTCATGGGTGCGCCTAAGTCAGGGAAGACCTATACGATGCACAATCTCCTCGCCTCCGCAGTCCGTGCTGGGGTGGATACCTGCCTCGTTTCTTTGGAGCTTGCACGTACGATGTGTATGAGCCGTATCGGCAGTAACCTCCTATCCATCAATATCAGTCAGTACCAATCGGCTGAGGAGAGTGGTGTGGTAGGTTTCAAACTGAAGGCTATGCAGGCTTCCAACTTCAGGAATGGGAGACTTGTCGTTCAGGACTTCCCTACGTCAAAGCTATCGGTAAGCGAACTTGCATCGTACCTTATCTCCACGGAACGTACGTTGAGTAAGCCAGGCAAGCCGTTTAAGTTCAAGGTCATCTTCCTTGACTATATCAATCTAATGTCGGATGAGAAGGGTAGCAAGAACGATAACTCCTATACGAAGATTAAGAATATCGCAGAGGGACTAAGACGTATCGCCAAAGAGAATGATTGGTGTATCGTAACGGCTACTCAGACCACTCGCTCTCAAACGGACACGGAAGAGATTTCAGCTACGGACGTATCCGAGTCTTCGGCACTCAACGCAACGCTTGATATGATGTTCGGTATCATCAAGTCCCCTGCGATGGATGCTAACAACGAGATGTACCTCAAGTGTCTTCTTTCCCGTGCTGGTGGCATGAATACCAAGCAGAGGTTCATCCTTGAGAAGGATTATATGCGTGCCACCGAAGACCTAAGTCCTGGTGGTTACTTTGACCCTTCCGAAGGAGAAAAGCAACGCTCGTTCTACAACAATGATGCGAGTGGCAATGGACCTCAGCGAAACGTGCAGAGCAATGCATCAGGCAACTTCTATGGTCATCAGAACAAGGGGGAGTTCTTCAAGAAACTTGAAGAGGTAGCAGGGTCTACACTCTCCGACTACAACGACCCCAAGACGATGCAGAAGTTTGGCGTGACGGGTGTTCAAACGGATGCTCCAAGGCAACAGCCCAACCTAATCTCCCATACGACATCTACACCAATGTTCATTGATTCGGATGACGCACCTCCTGCACAGCCTCAACAGCCAGCACAGCCCGATGTAACAGAGAGAGAAGAAAGCGTACATCGGATACAACCTATGGGGATGGGTAATGCGACTCCACAGCCAAGGATGACAGACTTCACCCCGAGTGGGAGCAGGGCTTCAGACGACCCTCTCGACCCCAACTACTCAGGAGGCTTTGAGGCTCTTGGAGACCCCCTTGAAATGCTTGATAGGGGGCTTGGCATACAACCGATAGGTATGGGTGCGTCACAACCGACACCACAGCCTACTCAGGTAGCTCCAACGCCACCACCACCTCCACCTGCACCGCCCGCTCCAGCTCCGCCTGCGATAGCACCGCAAGAGCCTCCAACGCCTAAGTACACGGCTAAGCCGAAGTACACAGCGAGCAAGCCTTCTAAGTTATCGTACCCTTCCAAAGTAGAGCCTAAACAACAAGCTCCACAAGTAGAGGAGAAAGCTCCAATCTATAATAACGTAGAGGAAGAGAAGGCTGGGTACGATACAATGATGTCCGCTGTGCATATGGTTCAGCAGACACTTGGAGCAAAGCTGGAGAAGCCACTCCCAACGTTTGAAGAGTTCAAGAAGAACAACGAGAACCCTTAATACGTAACGGAATTGAGACCCCCTCTCTCTACCTTGTATACTATGACAATTATATATGCAAGAGGAAGAAGTCAGAGGAGAACGCATTGTAAACCTCACGGAAAAGAGAGGGGGTGTCAATCCCGTATTTGAAAGCTCATATAACAACGGAGCAGAGTATGTCAAATCTCAGCTAAAGAATAAGCCACGTCTTGACCCATCTGTGTCGGATTGGTATCAGGACGCTACAACGGATGATATAGTAGGCAACTTAGAGAAGAGGGCTTTGGCTGTTGCTATCCGAGATATATACGAAGGTAGTCCTTGGTTTCAGGAAGACCAATCAGACGAAGAGTATCTTATCAGGGTTGTATTCACCAATAGGTCTTCTCAGCCGTACCGAGATATGTTTGAGTACTTCTATACGAAGTTAATCGGCACGTCAGAAGGTTATACGATATACGACATTGTCCTTGGGTTTGGCACGTTCTTTGATATAGAGTTTGAGAGACTTTGCAATGAAATCCTAACACTACAAGAGCGTCACTCTCTCGTAGAAGAAATCCATCAACTCGGCATCAAGAGGAGGGAAGATGTAGAAGCACCCATCTCGGTGTTTAATATGTAAGACCTAATCGTGGTGCTGTCACTAACAAACTAAAAACAGAAATGAGTGCAACTCAACCTTTTGAGTATCTGAATAAGCTCATCCTTGTAAGCGACATCCACTTTGGTGTCCGCAACGATAGTGCGGAATGGCTTGACAATATGTCTTCCTATTTCACCAACTTCTTCATCCCTCTCGTTAAGAGTAAGGCGAATGAAAAGATTGCAGTCTGCATCCTTGGTGACTTGTTTGACAATCGTCAGTCCATCAACATTGACACGATGAATGTCGCCTCGGGAATTATCCGTCAGATAGCTGAGATAGCTCCCGTGTATGTAATGGCAGGTAATCACGATATGTCAAGACGAAGCGACAGCTCGCTCAACTCCCTTGTCATCGTAAGAGGCATCCCCAACGTTTGCGTCATAGATGCTAACTCAATGGTTCACTTTAAGACGGAGAGCGGACGTTCCTTTGCAACTCAGTTTATCCCATATACGGGCATCTACTCAAAGGAAACCGAAGCGGTAAGCAACTCAGAAGCTGACTATATCTTCCTACATACAGAAGTACTTGGTGCTATCTTCGATTCAGGGAAGCCTATCAAGGATGGTGCAGTCACGACAGCCTCACGTGCTAAGCGTATCTTCTCGGGGCATATCCATAAACGCCAGGAGCTGGGTAAGTTCATCTATATCGGTAGCCCATATCATCTGAGAAGGTCTGACGCTGGGGACTTGAAAGGTGTTTATATCCTTAACGTAGAGGACGACTCGCTTGAGTTTGTCCCTAATAGATACTCGCCAATCTTCCAGGCATTGACCTTGCAGTCGCTCCTTACGATGACGCTCTCGGAGTTCAAGTCGTATATCACGAACAACTATACCGACATCATCGTACCAAGAGACAAGGCGGGTGATATTGAGCCGTATGAGCTTCTCGCTTTGCTTGATAGGTCTACCTATAAGGATGTAAAGTTCTCCATTGAGAAGGGCTTGAAGATGACCGAGGAAGGGTTGCCTATTGAGGAAGAGATGCCTATATCATCACTTGAGGAGGTGAGTTACAAGTACATTGATGAGCTTGACCTACCGAAAGAGGAGAAGGAGCATCTTGTGGATTTGATGAGAGGGTATTTTAATGTCGCCAACGAGAAGGCGAAGGAAGCTGTATAACTTTATAATGTTTGTATTAAATGGAAGGAGACAAGAAGAAGGTTAGCCACTATGATGCTGACTTTATCAAGGAGCTGGGAGTGAATGGAGCTATCACGCATTACCGAAGGGTAGCCGCTGGTAGACTGATTTCGCACAGCCAAGAACTATACGACATTATAAAGGATGGTGATATGACGCTCAAGCAGATTGCGGACAAGTATAATACCTACGAAGATGTGGTGTTCTTCTATCTGTATTTTGAAGCCATCTTTGAACCCATCAAGTACAAGATTGTAGCTAAGTATCCCAAGCCTCCATACCCACTAAACGAGTATCCTGAGGTCTACAAAGCTCCGTACAACTATAATGATAGGTAAAGAAAGAGGGGAAGCAACCAAGCCTCCCCTCTTCTCTTTTTAGTAAATCGTCCAAGTCTCAATCGCTTCATTCTCCCAATCCTGATAGGAGAGCGTATAGTATCCCATTGTACCATAGCTCGTCCCCCACGAGTTCCTGAGAAGAAGGCTTTGCGTCTTGTCGTTATATCCTACAATGCAGATGGCGTGACCACCATAATCTCCACTGCCATTCCAAAAGTCATCACGAGACATAGATTTGACAAACAGACCTGAAAGCACGGGTCCATTCATCACGATGGCGTTCTTCAAATCACTCAGCTCCGTGACAAGACCATACCCAGCTATTTGGTACTTCCTTCCAAGCTGTTGTATATATACGCCACTCGTTCTGATATATTCAAAAGCAACTTTGGGACTCATACCTATATCCCTTGACCTATCTCTACGCTGGTCGTAGATTTCTATTTCTTCAATGCCATAGTCAATTCCCCTTGTCTTCCTTTCGGTGTTGATGAGGTAGTTCACCATAGCTGAACAAGAATGTGCTACGCAGTGCTGGGTTGAGCCTTGGTCTTCAATGGGAGGCATTATCCGCTGGCAGGAGAACGAGGTTGGAAGCCCATCTATCCCCATAGAGAAACGTGGGGTGTCCCTCGTGATGTCTGATGGCTTATAGCCACCTAAAAGTCGCTTATCCATATTAGATTAAAAAATATACATTAGTAGGAGATTTTCTTTGATAGATGGTAATTGCCATCTTCGCTTGTCGTCAGTCGGTAGATAAACAGAGTATCCTTCCCTGCAAGGACGCAGGAGTACTGAGTAAGGTCTCCGTTTGCCCCTCTACTAAAGGTAGAAGGTCTCCAATGACCGAGGCTTGGAAGAGCCTCTTGTAGGATGTAGTCTCTTAGTTGTGCTTTATTGATGACGCTATCCTTTATAACGACCTCAATATGTTCTTGCTGACTCCCTCCATACTCAATAGAGCCAGCGTTTTTCTTCGTCTCACACCCTACAAGAGCAACAGCCCCGAAGAGTGCAACCGCCAAATACTTGGTGATTGTTCGTTTCATTTGTTTGTATGATTTCATAGTATTACCTTTGTATTTGGATTTAGAAGAATAGCCCATATGCAAGTAAGCGATACCCTCATTAGTAAGGTAGAAGATATACTACTAAAGAAGTTCCCAACCTCCGCTGTAAAGCAGAGAGTGAACGTTAGTGAAGCCCAAATCAACTTCGCTTGTCCGCTATGTGGAGACTCCAAGAAGAACGAGTTTAAGAAGCGTGGTTCTATCATCCTACACGGAGACCACGAGGGGATGTATAAGTGCCACAACTGCGGTAGGTATATGTCCTTAGAGAAGTTTCTTGTAGAGACTTCAAGTGCTGGGGATGTCTACTTTGACGAGGAGCTTGTCAAGGAACTCAAGTCAGCCCCAAGAGCAAAGAAGAAAACTTCCAATGAGACAGCACGTAAGGCGGGGAAGGCGATAGGTGTGCTTATTGATGACGAGATTGTCAAGAGGTATTGCTACCACAAGACGCACCTGATGGCTCACCTCGGTTACGTCCTTATAGATGATGCTCCTCCGCACGCTAAGGAATACTTAACCAACAGAATGCAGTACTCCTGGGATGACTTTCTCTACTCACGGAAGCTCAATGCTATCATCATCCTCAATCAAACCCTGACGGGTCATGTCTTAGGGTTGCAGTACAGATTTCTTTCTCCCAAGAAAGGACAAGCCAAGTACCGAAGTATGGGGTATGAAGAGATTGTTAAGAAGATGAAGGAAGGAGAAGACTTTGATATAAGACTTGCAGTCCCTGAGGATACGTTAGAGACGCTAAAGGAGCTATCCTACTTCTTCGGTATCGCCAAGGTAGACCCATCAAAGGAAGTAACCATTACAGAGGGCTTTTTTGATGCGCTCCTTATACCCAATGCCATCGCAACGAGTGGGGCTGGCAGAACGCCTCCTAAGCTCTTCAAACGAAGGTTTATGTATGATGATGATGAGACGGGAAGAACCAAGTCGCTAAAGGGACTGAAGAATGGTGAATACGTCTTCCTTTGGAGGAAGTTCAGAAGCGACTACCATATACCTGACAGAAGCAAGTGGGACTTCAATGACGTGTTCATCTACCTACAAGGAAAAAAGAAAACCATAGGAGACTTATCTCCTTATTTCGGAAACGATAAATTTGATTTAATCAATGTCTAAAGAAGAACGGCTGAAGGAGCTACTGAGACTAAGGGACGTGCTGGATGCAGAGCAGGCATCGGCTAAGCTCCTGATGAATGCCTTTACGGGTGTCCTCGGCAGTCAGTCATCGGAGCTGTATAGCCCAGCACTCTACGAAGCGATTACGATGCAGGGACGACAGATGACACGTATTGCATCTGTACTTATTACATCATACTTCAAGGGGGCATTCCAAAAGGACGAGGAGCTACATAAGAGGCTCGGCATCTCTACTGAAAGAGCAAAGACCCTTGACATCAATACGCTTGACCTCCCCAAGGACGAGAGTGGCAACCCAAGTCTTGAGATATACTCAAACACCGACTCTGTAAGCGGAGATACCAAGGTATATGTTGATGAATACAAACAAAGACCTAAGGTATATTCCATTGCAGACCTTTGGGACAAGCATTACAATCTCCTAAAAGAACACGAGCATTTTGAGAATGACGGAAAAGAGTATATCTTTGTAGGGAATATGTTGATGTTCACTCCGGCATTCAACGGAGACCACGTCTGTTCCAACCAAGTGTCTTATCTGTATAAGCACAAGGTGAAGAAGGAGATGTTCGCTATCAAGGCATCTGACGGGACGGAGGTAAAGGTCACATCAGACCACAGCGTCTTCGTCTATCGTGACGGGAAGGTCATCCAAGTATCACCATCTGAAATCCAAAAGGGCGATAAGCTCATAAAGCTAAAAGAAATATAAATTATGGCGACAGCTAAAAGTAGCATCAGAAGGAAGCAATGAGTCCCAGCTTGCGCTCCTGAAGCACTACATTGACCTTTTCTCCGAAGGGGAGAATGAAGTCCTTTGGCTTCTTGAAGAGCGAGTGCTATCCAATGCAGACGAAGAGCTTGTCACGAGAACGCTTGGCACTACACCTTGTAAGATTAACGCATCACTTGTCTCAGCTCAGAACAAGGAACGTCTGTATTGGTCAAACCTCGGAGAAGAAGAAATCAACCTCTTCGGGGAGAAGGAGTCCAATATCCCTATGCCTCAGGATAAGTGCGTCTCTCTTGGGAAGCTGGTGCGTGATAATGAGGTAGACGAGTGGAGTGATGATGAAGACGAGGAGGATGAAGACAAAGAGAAGTTCACTTTTGTGAGTCTTGATGGCGTTACACTGCCTGACCTCTCCTCCGTTGATACTGCATACTACGTGAGCGGTGCTATCCGCATCCGTGGTGAAGCCAAGGAACGTGTGCTGGAGCTTCGTAAGGACTCCAAGTCTAATGCCATCACAGCGTCCAAGGTGAAGTGCCTTGTGGTCTCGGTAGATGGTAGAGGTAAGGGTGACACTCGTATTGAATGTCGCCACCTGACTATCGGTGAGGTGAAGAAGCTATACACCATTCCTTCCGAATACGACTTCTCCCGTCTGAACACGTCAGCATGGGGCGTGCTTTCCCGCTCGTCCGTTGTAGATATTCTTGTTCATATCCTATCATCATCAAAGGCATTCGCTACTCTAAGGGAGACGGCTAAGGCAACTCCTATTGTTCAGAACTTCAATGTTAAGGATTGGAATGAGCTTGCTAAGCGCATCTACGAGAGTGCAGTCAATAGAGGCTTTAGTGAAGATGCGATGGAAGCATCAAATGCTGGTATGCTTATTGTCAGCAACCTAACAAGAGCCTATTCGTATGACGAGTTCGGTGTTGAGAATGTTTCTATTGGTGGCAAGGAAAGCATTAGCAAGGTGATGGAGCTGGTCAATTCAGGTCTCACTGCGGATAAAATCATTTGTCCCAATGGTTCAGCTTACGACCATACGACAAACTTCTTCTTTGGTGAAGTATTTTGTCTTGCTCTATCGGTAATGATGAATGATAAGGAGTTTGAAGGGTTTGATGAATTATATAACGTCTCCGATGACTTTAGTTATTTTGAAGATAAGTGCCGACTTGATACCAAAAAGGTATCAGCGATTTGGTCTATCATAGAAGAATACCTTTTCCGTATTGAATGTTTCTTCAGGTATCCTTGCATCCTTGGATATATGATTAGACTCGCAGATATGTTCGGTGTAGACGCTTACGAAAGCACTATCCTCCGACTTACTTACAACGAACTGCAAGGCTACACTCACAGATAATACATACGGATATGTACAGCGACATCACAGAGGAATACCTCACCGCACTTGCGAAGAAGGTCTACGACAAGCTCCCCTTCAAGCCCGAACCTAACAAAGAGGATAACAAAATCCTTGAAGAAGGCGAACTACCAATGCCCTCTGAAGGAGATATGGAGTTCTACTTCAGTCTGAGAGAGAGTATGCTGAATGAAATCCACGAGCTTTTAATAGGAACGGCTGAGTATCCGACAGACCCCGTCCAATATGAAGAGTGGATGTTAGAGTATATCTGTGAATGCTTAGAGGAAGGCAACAACACGGAAGAAGCAAAGCGTATGCGTTCTAACGTAACTCCAATGTTGATAGCACAAGCTATGGAGTATCCGCTTGCATACCTTGGCTCTCACTTCAATCCGTCAGGCAAAGTATCTCTTGAGGAATACGCTTCCGTACTGAAGGCATTTGATGACGATGCTAATAGCTCTTTGTGGCACATATGTGTAAATGGGTTCATAGGCATTATGGGAGACTATACGTGGGACTGCAACATTTACCTTGCTGAACTGATGTATATTGCAGAGATGTGTAACATTGACCTAAAGAAAGCTCTTGACGAGTATGCAGGCAATAGGACGTTAGATTTTTAGCATCAATCTAAATCACATTGTGGCTATGAGTTGAACTCGCATTCCAAAAGAGTGTGGTTCGCTTATAGCCACTTTCTTGTTCGGATATTTGGTGGAACAAAAAACTCTATGTACTTTTGTAGTGAAGGATGACGATAACGTCACCCACAACAAATAAACAGAGCAACGAAAATGGAAACGACTAAGAACAACATCTACGACAGCTTCAGACCAAAGATGTCAATGAGCGCATGGGTCAAGACCATCGTCCCCGTAGAACGTCACAAGGAAGTGATTGAAGCCCTCTACGCTTATGCTGAAAAGGAAGGCATCAAGCTCCCCGCCTTAAAGACGAAGATTGTAAACTTAGACGTAGCAAAAGACATCGCTTCACTTGTCTACAAGGTTATGGGCGAAGAAGCTCCTAAGTCAGGAGTAAAGAAGGAAACGCCTAAGGATACATCCAAGACTGCATCTGCCAAGCCCGCAGAAAAGAAGACGGCTGTATCGTTAGACGACATCAAGTTCGCAGAAGGAACAAGCGAAGACGTTAAGACTTGCATCCGAGATAAGGTGAAGGAAATCGGTCATCATGTTCCTGATTGGGTCGTCTTCTGTGAAGGTGAAGTCAATCTCTATCCAAAAAGCGAAGACTTAATGTTACTTCAACTCCCTACAGCTGTAAACCATATTAGCCTCCAAGCTCTTTACGACTTTCCCCTCTTCTACAAGCCTGAGTTTGATAAGATAAAGGAAGGAGTTTCGTTCGGCTCAATCGTAGCAGACAAGTGGTACTACGGAAACACAAAGGAGTTCTTCAAGCTCACTAAGGCTATCAATGAAGCATTGGGAATTGAACTGCCATCTGAAGATTTCGTTGCTGACAACATCTATGATTATGATAAGTGTATTAGAACGATTGACCTTATCGTAGAAGGCTTCGCCATTGTAGACGCAGATGTAAAGTCAAATATATCAACGCTGAAAGAAGTCCTTGGAGGAGGCGTAAATCAATCATTTGAACGAATGGCTACGATGTTAGCAGACTACTTCAAGGTTAGCTCATCTAAACTTCTTGAGTTCATAAAGAAGAACTACGTAAAGAAGATTAAGACGAGCGTAGGTACGTTCACGTTCCTAACAGCTTACTCCAAGTACCCTCAGTGTACCACTCTTGATGCTATCATCTATCTACTCGTCAAGGAATACAACAAGAAGTAGACCATTCGCAAAGCTATCCATTTGGCAGAGTGGGAAGTTCTACGTACATTTGCAGTAGAAAATAAGATAAACGATAACAGAGATATGGCAAAATACAACGAAAAGGTCGTCCATGAAATTATCAACTGCATAAAGGATGGGGGCTTCCCTCTCATCCTTGATGTAGACAAGGGGCGAGTAGAGGTTCTAACGCAGGAAACGCAAATAAAGACTTTCTCCAATATGCTTAATATGGATGTAGTAGAAAGTGGTGTGGCTTCATATAAATGGGGCGACTACTACCCTGCTGGTGGCTATCATATCACATTTGCCAAGGAGCATAAAGATGGTCACACTTCACTCTACGAGGTAGCGTTCAAGCCTAAGAAGAAGTAGCATGCTCTACGTCATAATCTTAATCCTCGTCATCATCTGCGTCAATCAAGGCGATAAAATCCGCAGATTGAAGCGGGAGTTAGACGAAGCCTACAAAAGCAAGGAGAGCCTACGCACGGGTCTCTCAAATAACATAGAGATGCTTAGAGAACAGCTCTCTCATTACAGATAACAACATGACAAAGGAAGAACTTGAAGCCTCACTTCAGCCTCTCTTTTGGGAGAAAACAGAAGACGGAGAATACTACAGCAGAACGGGTCTTACCTATGACCTGCACCTATTCCAAATGCCTAATGAGTCTTGGTGCATTGAGGCTCAGGCAGGTAGTCTTTATATTGGAGTGATCATTGGGTTTGCAGGAACGCTTGAACGTGCGAAGGAAATAGCACGAGAGTACCAAGTCATCAAGGTTTGCAATATGTTTTACACTAAACCATAACAACATGGAAACGAATGCTCCAAAAATAGAATGGAGGTATGATGGGAATTTCGCATTTGGTTCGTATCCCATCAACGATGATTATCGTGCCGAGTATATGTTCTATGACCACGACTTCGGATATGGACCTTGCTTCCGTTGCTTCCGTACCATCATCAAGTCAGACGAAGACATAAACAAGATTGATTTTGACGAGTCTCTTGAAATAGGAACATATCTTCCCAGCGGGTTTGAGGCAGAGAGCACCTGCGAAAACGACTTGAAGGATTTGCTTGAGAGAAGCAAGACGGCTACTAACATCTTACAATTATAATTATGACAAAAGACGAAAAGAGTTCAATTTTGAACTACATCACTCAAATCAAGTCGTCCTGCGAAGGAGTGTCCTATGGCATCTCAGACAAAATCGTAGACGGCATCCGCTCTCTTGATGACACGCCTATTCATATGTTTGACGTGGCACAAGGAGACTTGGAGAAGGACGCACTCAGCGTAGCTGATGATGCAAGAGATATGGAAAGAACCATCACGGAGTTTGAGAACTTTGTAGACGGCATTGATTGTTCCGAGGAGGAGGATAATTGGGAGGTGTATGGAGCTAACAAGTAAAAATCTGAGAGACCTCGTTCTCCCTCTTGAATGGAACGACAGCGGGTATTCAGGATTTGCAAATGTATTCCAAGACCTCTTTGTTACGTACTATATCGTTTATAATGAAGAAGGAGAAGGATACGTCTGTTTTGTTGAGACGGGTATGTATATGCAGAATGAAGAATTCTACGAATACATTGAAACTGCAAAGACCTTACCTATCAACGAAGAAGAATACCTTGAGACCCTGAAAGAAGCCCAGCGTTTCTGTAACGAGCACTACAAGGATGGTCTTCTTCAGAACTTCAACCTAACAAAACTGAAGTAGCTATGAGCCTATTAGCTTCCGTCATCACACTCTCCGTTCTTATCGCATTCTTCGCCATCGCAATAAGCGCAATCTTAATTCGTCACTCTCGTGAGAAGGCACGTATGGCGGATAAGGAACAAGAGATAGCCACACTGATGTATTACCTTGAGGACGGAAATAAACATATCTCTGAACTGAGTGCTTCGGTGTATACTCTAAAGTCACACAACGTAAAGCTAACGAAGCAGAAGAAGAAATATGAAACCAAGGTTAAAGAGCTGGAAGATGAAATCATTAGACTTAAAGAGCTTCTTGAAAACCACGAAGGGGCAGGCAATTAAAGAAGTCTGCTTCCATATAGCCCTGAGCATCGTATTCGTTGCGACCTTCTGCGCCTATTGGCTCGGTGACTTCACTGAACCATTGCGTGGGTTCATCCTAACGTTCTGCCTTATCGCCTTCTCGGCATCAAGGAATAACATATTCAACTTTAATAGACAAGAACAACCTATGTTTGAAATTGAAGGGAAGACCCCGTTCCATGTTTGGAAACTATGCTTAGATTACGACCTTGACTACTTTCAGGGTTTGGTCATCAATCACATAATTGAATATAAGAAGACGAGACAACTCTCTTACATCCGCAAGGCTATTGACGTATGTAGCTTCTGCAAATACGAGTCCAAAATTATCGGCAACAAGATGAAGCCTGTAATAAAGGTTGAAGACCTCAAGGACGGGGAAAGCATCATGCACCTACTGAATTACAACCTTGAAGTATATCTTGCTCAGGCTGTGTATCGGGTGTTATGCAACAACTATGATGCTTGTAGCTACCATCTTCTGCGACTATTCAATGCCGTCACTGACCGAAGAAACCAAAACCCATACGCATACATCAACGGGAAGTACATCAAGGAGATACACGCCTATGGTCTTGAGGTTAATATCACGCCTTACTTTGAGATGACGAAGTTCATTGGATACAAAATCTTCGTTTGTAGGAAGAAGGGTAGCCCATGTCCTAATGGTAGCTCCATCACGGAAAATGGTTTCTACGCACAACGACTTGTGGAGACCTATGACGAAGCAAAGGACTATGCTTCTGATATTGTCCAAATAGAAAAGGACTTCGTGAATGGGCGTGAAGACGGGATTATTCGGTGCTTAGGTTCTGAGTTCGGATTCACTGACTGCGTCAAGTGCGAGTATCGTAAGTTCGGAGACCATGCTGTTGTAAGACGATGGAGTGAAAGTAAGCCTGGACTTATGTCTGTTAATAGTATGCGCTGGAATGCCGATGATAAAAAGTATGTAATGTGTTCGGGGATAGACGAGTACAACTACGAATACCTTGACGAGTATTTTGAACGTTGGTATGACGACATCTACGACCTGAGGCTTCTTGAACTCAGAAAGAAGTACAGCGGTATTCCCTTAGATAAAAACGGAGAGCCAATCTTTGACTATCCACTCTAACAAACAGAACTTTCCCGTGCAATTATGGAGACATGGTTGCACGGGAGGTTTATTAGCACGTATCAGAATGAAAATTAAACCATATCGCATCAAGCATAAGCCAACGGGGCTGTACTATTATCCAGGAAGTGGAAGGACTAACCTGACGTTTAGAGGTAAGATATATAAGACTAAGCAAAACGTTTTTGATTATTATCTTTATTCGCCTATACCTATATACATGTTTAATGTAAGTAAGACTGCGGAGATATGCAAAAGGTTGATACCCGAAATAGGTGAAAAACTTTCCAAGTATTCAGGTTGTAAGGTAGAACTCCCAAGGGAAGACTTCGTAATAGAGTATCTATAATATCCTATAACAATGGTTATTGCAGGTTATGAATGAAGAGTTTTTCAAGAAGGTAGGCAACCTTCAGGTAAGTAGTGCTACTTTTGAACTAATTTGTATAATGGAAGAATACGCTCGTACGGGGGATATAAAGCATATCCATAGGGCGTTAAGCTATGTGGAGAGTTCCATGCGTGGAATAGTTTCTGAGAGTCGCAATATCTCTGTTGATGACGTGATGAAAGTTAAAAGAATAAAACCGCTTCTCTACGTCATCGGTCTCAAACAACAACTTATTGGAGCGGTAGTGTGCTTCATGGAAGGCGAGCGTGGAAGTGCTTTGTGGTGTATTGAGGACTTCCTTGACGAACGTAATGCTGATGAAAAACTCATAGCTGACGTAGAATAGCACCAATCATACAAAGAAGCACGTAGTTCTAACCAAGTTCTACGTGCTTCTTTCATTTTATTTTCTCGGAGATTTGCATAAGTGATTTTTAGTTCGTACTTTTTCTGGTGTAAAAGTAGCAACTAAAAGAAATGCTATCGTAAGCAGGTGGATATTTCCAAAGAAGAGGATACCACTACCGAACAAGAAACTTTATCAATAGCAAATACAAATAACGTTATGGAGAAATGTTCATGGGACTATATGGGTGCTCGTGAGACGCTCGGTCTTGATGAGAAAGAGTACGAGATAGTTAAGCACTTATCGTACTACAACGAGACGCTATCAAAAGACGCTCTAAAGTCAGCACGTCTCGTTGCAGATGAGCTGTACAATCAGGGAAGAAAGGAAAGGGTAGAAGACGCAGAAGCATTCCGTAGGGTGCTTGAATTTGTCACAACAACGGAGCAAGTCATCCCAGCGGAAATGAGTAGAACCCTCGTGACACTTGTCCAAAAGGACTATGACAACGTTGTTAAGCACCTTGACATCCTAATCGGAGAGAACGAGGCTGACGATGACGGCTCTGACTACGATAAGGAGTTTTGGGGCGATGAAAGTCCTAAGACGGAATCCACCTTTGAAGGGAAGGTTGTACTTTTCCCTCCTATTGATATAGTGAAAAAGACAGCACCTTCTTTTGATGGAGAGAAAGAAGCTCTCCCTTCCACTAAGTCAGAGAAGGAAGAGCCCATTTCCATTGAGACGCAGATTGCGAATATCAATGGGCTGTTAGGCTACGTACGTCGCCCTGACGAAGGTAATCGCATTATCGCTATCATCGTAAAGGAGAAAGCTGTCGGTGATACTGATGACGTGTACACCTTGAAGGAAGTGACAAAGACGAACAACATCTATGCTGTCAGCGAAAGCCCCAATCCCATGGGGCTGATGGGGGATGCTGTTAAGCTCGTCATTTCTCCGCTTATTGAGTTAGGCTCTATTCACATTGTGGATAATGACTTCGGTGGAATGTGCTTGAACTCTAAGGTAGTGGCAGAAGTGAATGGAGAGGAGGTTGATTTGGCTACATTCGTGACCTCGGCAATGGACAACGGATGTGCTATCAATTCCTTCTTGTTCTGCTCTAAACTTCAGTCGGAAATCCTAAAAATCCTATCAGGAGAGGTAGAGAACAAGGCATTCGCCAAGCACATTGAGTTAATCAAGCATCCTGATGGCTCTCCTCTTAGCAACTACCTCCTGCGTGTTATGCCTATCTGCACGACAGCCAACTTCTTCAATCCTCTCTCAGGAGAACTTGTCGGATATGTAAGGAAGATTGACAAGAGCACTTGGATTAGTGTCTGCAAGGAGAACTTCGGTGACGAAGGGACAAGCACCAAATACGCTACCGAGGAGCTTGCCATCCATAACTCTTTGTACAGCTATGTCTTAACGCCTCTGTTTGACAAGCTGTCATTCGTTAGCGAGTGGCAGTCAGGAATGCTGACTATTGACTACGAAGAAGGTAATTACAACGTCACACTGCGAAAGCATGCGGCCGATGGTAACACGCTTAGGATTTTCTCTACGTACAACTACTACCTTGCTTCTCGTGTCGTATTCACGATATGCGAACATATGGAGCATTATAACAATGTCCGCTGGGTAGGTCTTGAGTATTACCAACATCGTGATAAAGCTGATACGGAGAAGTTGGCTTATATCCATAACGATGTTTACAAAGGACTTAAAGAGACGTTAGTCTCCAAGCGAACTATAGCTCATTCTTATAGGACTGATGTGTGGTATGAGTTCTCTCAAATCATCGGAAATGAAGTATCACTCGCTTGCGACTACGAAGACGAGAAGAGCGCAGTTCGAAATATAACGGAGGAAGTCATTACATCCGTCAAATTGGCGGTAGAGAAGAACGGAATCGTACCCGAGATTTTCTCCTCAATGGATTTGCATTTACCCTTCGGTTTTGAAGCAAGTGTCTTCATGAAGGACAAGGTGTCACAGAAGTTCTATGACCTTGCAACCACCTACGGATGGAATCGCCTCAGTAACGCAAGGACTATCTGTGAAGCACTTGATAAGGAATTTAACATGTCATACGCTATGAACAACGAAGAAAAGAAAGAAGTGTCTCTTGAAGAAGAGACCATCCAAGAACCCTTGGAATCCGAGATTGATGAAGACTTCCTCACCGATGAAGATTTCTCTGATGAAGCTATCTTTGGGAAAAACTTCTCTTGCGAACACCTGAGTGGAAAGATTGCTTATATCTACATTCCCGTCAGGAACAAGAAGGGAGGTATTGGTATTTCAGTCTACAAGGATGATGAGAATGCATTCAGTGATTGCCACGTGGTAGTAGGAGGACAGACATATGACCACAGACTATGCCACATTGCGATTGAGTCAGCTGTGGATATGCTCTTCCAAGAAGTCGCCAAGAACCGCTCTGACATTAATCTTGATGCACCAATCAAGATGAATTACGAAAAGGAACTTAAAGCGTACTACATCACTATCAACACCAATGGAGAAGACATTGACATTGCATGCGCAAGAGGTCATTACGAAGCTGAACAAATCCTCGGTGCTTTGCGCTTCATTCAGGAGTATCTCAGGGATACGAACCACGCTGGTAAGTACGCTAACACTCCTAAGAAGATGCCTTACTATAAAATTGCTTATGACAAGGATAACAAGGTTGGAAGCTCAAACACGAGGACGTATCGATTGACGGACTATGATGTCGTAAGAGTCCGTGGTCTCAATGACTATCATATTGTTGTTAGCCCAAGTGGTGAAGGCGAAGAAGACTACGTCATCCCATTCAACAATGTCAATACGGCAATCATCGAACTCTCCTTCGCAGTAGCTAATAAGATTGCTGTACACCATACCCTCATCGGGGAAATCTCTATATCCGTTATGGAAGATGGTGGCTGTGATGAATACAATGTAATCGTGAATGGTGTCGGATTTGAGACGGCTTCATTCAAGGAGAAGGAGCACGCTGTGAAGTTCGCCAAGGAACTTTATAAGAGACTCAAGGAGAAGTTCTCCAACTAAACCACAAGAGCGAGGGGCATCTCATAACGGGATGTTCCCTTGCCCTTCACTTACTAATCCGATTTGATATGTCAGAAGAAATCAGCAGAGAAAAGGTCTCTCCATCAGGATGGACGGAACGTTTTACGATAGGCGTACCTCCTCTCTCCAAGCACAAGTTTACTATCCGTGGTGAGCATAAGATAGAAGATGGAAACTTCCACACACGTATCATAGTGACGGAAAATGGAGTAGAAAATGAATACGAGACCTTCTGCCTCAGCGATACCTTTGATGTAGCTATGGCTAAGGTAGCTCTCTACTGCAAGAAGAACTACCACCTTGTAGATAGACGTGCGACATTATCATCCGAGTTTAGTGAGGAGAAGGGAGCTTACGTACTCTCTACTCAGGACGGAGAAGAGGTTGCTGTCGTTTATAATAGCTATAGTGCAGAAGCGATGGTCAGGGCTTACAACTTCATCTTGTCCTACATCCGTGAGTATAGTAGCGGACTATCCTACGCAAAGAGACACTACCTCACACTCCCAGGAGTTGTTAGGGATAGCTACTCCGACCTTTGCTTCGCATCAGTTGAAGCTCTTCGCTTTGATGGAGTGTACCTATTTGCTACAGAGCTTAGGTACAACATCCACTTCTGTGAGTACCACGTCATCCATCACGGACATAACGGGACGTACTACATTGATGACAAGAAGTTCGCAAGCATCCTGCATTCTCCCAAGAGAGCTTACAAGAAGTTTGCCTCGCACGTGAAGAACCTCATCTTGGATGATGCTTTCTTCGTTACACCTCCAATGGTATACGTAGACAAGAGCCACGATACGGGCAGGTACGAAGTCAAGCTGAGCGGAGTGGACTTAAAGTTCCGTATCAGCTATCTGTATAAGAACAATGCAATGCAATTCGCTTGTGACCTTGACAAAGCTATCAAGAAGAGATGCGTGGAGAAGTATATGAAAGCTCATAGGAAGACAACCTATAATAGGTAAAACCACAAACATAAAAAGAAACGATATGAATTACGAGAAGGAAGAATGTATTGACGACTACGTCCAAGGTGAAAATGAGAAGTTAGGTTCAGAGCTACATGACTTAACCCAGGTCTTCAATGTGACCGCTCCGACAGAAACGGGAACTGAGGTTGAGGCGAATTGCTATAGCTTCGTGGATAACGGGTTCACCTACTATAAGGTTAGCGTAGTAACTGAAGGGGATAATGGTCGTAAGAGAGAATACGTATCATCTAATATCAACTACTCTCTTAGAACTGCGATGGAAGCCATTGCGTCCTTCTTCAAGAAGTCTCCCGAAAAAGTGCTTGCGCATTCTGTTATAACTCTTCACCCGATAGAGGTGAATAAAACTATGCGATACCAACTTATGTCGGAAGATATTAAGGGAAGGGTTGTCGCTTGGTTTGATTCAGACGAGATAGCTAAAACAGCGTACGTGGCGTATAACTTCATTTGCGACTACTCGCAATTATTCAAGGACACCGAAAGGGACATTCCTCAAATCGCTACGAAGTTCTATAGCCCTTGGGTCTATATGAATGGGAAATACGTATCAATAGACTTCCTCAATGAGGATGGAAGTGTTGAGAGCAACATATCTGTTGAGCTTAATTCTTTATTCAGTTATGGTGATGTCATTTGTCATCGCAAGGGAAATGGCTGTGATGACGGAGGGTCTGTGTACATAATGGGTCACAGAAAGTCATTCAAGGCGATGAGGCATGCATTCTTACTTGTCAAGCGTGACATTGAGATTAGATATCACTTCCTTACACCTCCCGTACTATACGTTGAGAGACAAATCAAGAGTAATATGTTTGAGGTGAAGTTTAAGGATTATAATATCCCTCTGAGAATGTCCTTCAGTAGAATGAGTGACGCTATTGAGTTCGCAGAAGAGCTACGCAACCTCTTTGAGTATAACGCCAAGGAAAGAGCATCGAGATGTACAGAATATAGGGCGTATGGCGAGACATTGTCCGCAGTAGACTTCCTATCCACATGCTTTGACTAACAACTAACCGAACAGCTCAGTAGAAATGTTCTGCTGGGCTGTTCTTAACTCTTCTTATAAGATATGGAAACGAATGAAGCCGTTGTTCTTAACAACCTGAACGATAACGCTCAGCTGAGAGTGCAAAGCATCATCAACGATAATGGCGATATGATGTCGCTCATCTACGAGGCTTTGAACTATGCTAATGGTGAATGCGGAGGTATTCTCAACGAGGTTATTTCAATTCTTGATAGGCAGATTGAGACCATCCAGCAAGTGAAGGAGTACCACGAAGCAATGAAAGAGAAGATAGAGGAATACGAGGAGAAGGAATAGGTAGAATTTGGTCGTTCCATGTTTTAGCTATATCTTTGTTACGTAAGATAAACAACAAAGAAGATGAGAAACGAAGACTTCACAGAAGAAGAGCTTGCCGAGATTGACGAAGCAATCGCTCAGGTAGAACGAGGCGAATGCACTCGCATCAACGGAAGAGATGGACTAATCGGCTACCTTGATAGCCTTTAGAATATAAACCATATAACAAGAAAAGAAATGATTATTTGCGGTTATGCAGGCGTTGGCAAGAGCACGCTGGCGAAAGGTTATGTAGGTATAATGGACTTGGAGTCCACTCCCTTTGAGAAGGATTGGGAACGTTACGCCAAGTGCGCTATCCACTACCACAAGAACGGATACATCGTACTTGTCTCCTGCCACAAGGAAATCCGTGAGCGTATCCTGAGTATGCTTGCAGGAGACAATACGAACGTATGTACTATCGTCCCTAATGTGGCTGACAAGGAACTCTACCGAGAACGCTACACGAGACGAGGCAACACTCCTGAGTTCATCAAGGTACAGATGGACAATTGGGAAAAGTGGCTGGATAAGAGTAACGCCATTGAAGGCGAGCGTTGGATTGAAATGCAGGAAGGAGAAGTCCTCAAGGATACACTTCTCCGTATTGGCATCATCTAACAACACTCTACAAGTACGCATCTTATCTACGGATGAAATTCAATTACAGCTGGAATCTTAAAGATGCCAACTTCACAGGGAGCAGGGGAAGTGTATTCTCCTGCTTCTCTTGTGGAGGGGGTTCTACTATGGGCTACAAGCTCGCTGGGTTTGATGTTGTCGGATGTCTTGATATTGACCATCGTATGATGGAGATATACAAGAAGAACCACAACCCTAAGTACGCATACGAAGAGGGGATACAGACCTTCAAGCTACGAGACGACCTCCCCGAGGAGCTTTACAACCTTGACATCCTTGACGGCTCTCCTCCTTGCTCTACGTTTACTATGACGGGGGATAGGGAGAAGTCCTGGGGCGTGAAGAAGCACTTCCGTGAAGGTCAGCAGTAGCAGGTTATTGATACACTCTTCTTTGACTTCATTGACCTTGCAGAGAAACTGAAGCCGAAGGTCGTTGTAGCGGAGAATGTCAAGGGTATTCTTATTGCCAATGCGATGGAGTACACCATTGAGATACATAAGTCCTTCAAGCGAGCTGGTTACTACTCTGCCCACTACGTCCTCAACTCGGAGACGATGGGTGTTCCTCAGAAGCGTGAACGGGTGTTCTTTGTTGCCATCAGAGAGGACTTGGCTCAGCCGTTCCTGAAAAGCACGTCCCTCTTTGATGAAGAGCCTACACTTGACCTCACCTTCAATGAAGAGCCTATCCTCTTCGGTGAGGTTGCCGACTACTTAGGAGACGAGATTACAAGCACTTCTATGCGTATGCTATGGGAAAAGCGTATCTTCGGAGATAGGACGCAGAGGAATGCAAGTGAGCGTCTATACAAGAAGCGTGTAAACTTCGGGCGGGTATATGCCTACGAGAATGAAGTAGCTCCTACTCTGATGGCAAACAAGGCTTCGGTCATACATTTCAGCAAGCCCTTATTCCTAAGTCAGACGGAAGTTTGTAAGATTTCCACGTTCCCTCAGGACTATGATTTCTGTAGCAAACCTCCTCACTACGTGTGTGGTATGTATGTGCCTCCCGTTATGATGGCTCAGGTTGCGCAAAGAATTTTTGATGAGTGGCTGAAAAATTTGGTGGAATGAAAAACTCTTCTTACCTTTGTAGTGTGAGAGTGAGATAAAGGACTCCACAGCGAACTAAACTAAAATAGAAAACAGAAATGGGAAAGAGTAAATCCGAGCGTCTGTTAGAGAAGCTCAACGACATTGAGCAAGAACTGCTCTGCGTAGGGAACTATAAGAACATGGTGGAGAGTAGCGTCATCAGCGGCGACACCCAAACCGCTCTCCGCTTCACGAGCTACCAAGGTGCTAAACTTGGTGTTCTCCTCAGCCTTATCCAAGAGGCAGTAATCATTGCCAAGCTATAAGGATAAAGAAATTCCCAAGAGATTTTGGTGGAATAAAAAACTATTCTTACCTTTGTAGTGTAAGAGGAGAACAAAAGAAACTCCACGGCAAACTGAACTAAAAATAGAAAGCTAAAATGGCTAATAGTGAACAAGACGTTCTTTCAAGCATCGTCAATGGCATCCACCTGAATGTGCTAAGCGTGAGCAATTATAAGGACATGATTAGAAGTAGCGTTACATCAAGCTGGGCTACAGAAGGTCAGAAGCAACAAGCTCTCCGATTCGTGGGATACCAAGAGGCTAAGCTCAAGGAAGTCCTTGACCTCATCAACGAGCTGGAAGCACGTATCAACAACTAAGAAAAAGAAATCCTCAAAAGATTTGGTGGAATAAAAAGTTATTCATACCTTTGTAGTGAGATAAGACAACAACAAGAAACTCAAAGAGCGTTATGGATATCATTCTCACCATCCTGGTCTTGGCACTCTCCTACCTCAGTTTCAGAAACTATCTGAGCAACAATAGCACTGACGATGACGATGACGACCTCGACCATTTGTATGAAGATTGAAAAAGTGAAATCATCCAATAACAACTAACTCAACTAAGAACGATTATGAAGACTATGAATCTCCTCAAGACCCTCCTCTTCGCAGGTTGCGTCTCACTTACGGCTACCTCACTCACGAGCTGTGGCAATCACACGGAAGAACCTACCTACACGATTCCCGCTCATATGAAGACGGGTGTCATCGTAAACAAGTTCTACCTCCACAACGATGACCCAAAGATGGCGAAATATATCGTTGTGTACCTCGCAGGCAACAAGGCTCACCTCATCATGGTCATTAAGGACATCTATGACCAAGCCGTCATCGGTAGCGTTGGGGACTTTGATACCCGATATGAATATGTCGGTGACACGTACATCCCCGAAGCAGACTACGAAGCCTTCGAAGCTATCAACTAAGACATACTAACCAACTAAACAACAAAGAAAGATTATGAAAACTAAGAGTCTCCTGAAGGCTATGCTCCTCTTCGCATGTCTGTCCTTCGCAACAGCAAGTTGCACGAACAAGAATGACGAACCCGTCATTGAAACGAATCAGTACATCCATAAGGGCGTTGTCGCTGGTAAGTCGGAAGTGAAGATTGATGTCAAGACCATCTACATCATCCACTTCTTTGACGGACAGCGTGTCTACCGAATCGTAGTGGACTACGACAAGTACACGAGGCTCAAGAAGGGGATGGTCATTACGGCTGACATCCGTGACGACATCAACTACCGAGACGAAGAATTGGCATTTGATTAGTATATGTTCTCTTCCATATTAGAGGACTATACCGATAGCGATTTTGAGAGGGTAGGTGTTGCCGAAGTCAACTTCACGATTGGCATATGCACCTTCCTCTCATTTCTCATCGGAGTTATATCCCTCTTCTTCACAGAGGTTGTTGGTGTCCTCTTCGGTGTAGCATCAGCCGTCTTTATGATGGTAGGAGTGTCAATGATTGTCACACTACTCATCCAAGCCAAAATTCACAAGGCGAGCCATTACGTTTGGGGATGGGTTTGGTTCTTATCAGCTGTACATACATTCTTCTTGGTATTTCCACTCGCCCTACTCGCCCACCAATCAGATTATATCTATTAGTTCTTCTTCATAAGATAACATAAACGAACGCTACTACTCCGATGTACAGAAAAAACTTTGAGCACATTCTGAGAGATGTAATCTACAACAAGAGCATCAAAGACGAGACCTATATGGCTCTCCTTGAAAACTTTCACAAGCCGCTCATAGTTGCTACATTAGCAATGGCAACATCATTCCTCTTCTCAGGTCTCATTGAGTTTCTCTTAGTACTCGTTGGAGTTGTAGCGTTCGTTTCATTCTTCATCTACTTAACAACGATGCTGGTGGAGCTTGCGTACTATGGAGTGTGGAGTTTGACGAGACTCTTGCTCACGATATACGTAATACACCTCCTCCTAAGCATCCCGTTCTTCGTAGCTCTCTTCTTTAAGTTGGACTACATTAAAAGTATAATCGGTTAGCTATGGACTACGAAAAGTATTTCGAAGAGTGCTACAAGGGCTATGATGGCTATATGTTGGAGTATCAGGCTGACGATGGCTCCGCTCTTCCCGTATCGTGGACGCTCTGCCCTGCAACGTGGATAGCACTTGCGAGTTGCATCTGCCCTCCGTTTGTTATCTACCTCGTCCTGACTTTCATCAGCCTTGTCCTACTCGGAATATCTTGGTGGCGTGTGTTCGCCATCCGTAAGGCTTACAAGAAGATTGGGGAGAAGAAGTATTCCATCGTGGTTAGCGGGATGATGAGTAACGTAGTCCTCTACTCTCTATTTTGGTTAGCATTCTTCGTGTTCGGGATATACGCACACTTGGAATGTATCATTAAACTTTTTATATAAGATATGACACGCAAAGACATAGAGCAGTGGGTAAAAGAGCATCCCATACAATGGGAGGAGGCAACAGCTGATGACCAATACGGGAATGAGTATAAAATCATATTTGAGCGTTACTATGTTCTCGCTGGAGCTAAGCTCTTCTACGTTATAGACGAGATTATCTTTGAAGATGGCAACGAGAAGTATGAAGTCGTACGCACAGACAACCACAGACAGCACAAGCGTTGTGAAGAAATTTTCGTAGCAACACGAAACAGCCTTGAAGAAGCGAAGCGTGCCGCAGAGGAAGACCGAGTTGATGTGGTCTGTGATTACCTTCGTATAAAGTAAGAACGATGAAGATTGTCAAGGAACTATTTGATGAACACATCAGAGATGAGGCTCTTCATCAGTACGATGAGTATGGAAGCAGGATTGCCACTGAGCCTCCATTCTTTCTCGGCTTAGTCTTATGGGCTTATATAACGGGATTTCCACTTGTCGGATGTTGCGATACACTTATGACGAAACCCGTACTCAGCCTAATCTTATTCTCGGTAACACTACTCTTACTTGCACTTGGATTTGGCTTTAGCATAGCTTTTTTCGTCTATTGCAATAAGTACTACAAAGACCAAAGAGTACGAATGTTAGCATCAAATGACATGCTCGTAGGAGCTTTCATATCGGTCATTCCGATTATGTTCCTATGCTTGTATGCCACGTACGACTTAGGTCTAATGTATCACTTGGGTAAGGTCTTTGCTAAATAGAGGTCAGATACTAAGATAAACGAATGACCTATCTATCTCATCTTTTCAAGACGCTAAAGCAGGCGAAGGGAGACAGCGAACGCTTCGGTATCATTGAAGACCGCATCAACGCCTTCATAGCCTCCCGCTGGATTTTCCTTATAGCTCTCTCCCTTGTCCCATTCAGATTGGACTCGGATAACCCTTGGAAGTACGTCATCATTGGTATAGCTATCTCCGTCTACATTGTAGCGATGAAGCACTCCTTTGAAAGCTTGTATCACGGGCTAAGAGATAAGGACGTTAGACGTATATCGCTCGTCACGTTCTTCTTCAGCCAGGCATTGTCGGTGCTCTTCTACCTACTAATGTACTCAGAATTAAAAGTAATTTTCTAATATGAAGACCTCATCAATCGTAAAAGCAGGCTTGAGCCTGCTCCTCGTAATCAGTCTTGCTTCGTGCCGTACCCAATCGGGATACGTTGATGGCAAGCAAATCCGTCAGGAAGCTGATGGTTCAACTGCATTTCTCATTCACCTTCGTGATAATAGTAAGGATGGAAATAAGAGTATGCATAGCACCATCCGTGTGAATAAGGCTACTTACTTCTCTGTGGTTGAAGGTGAGTACGTAGAGCTGAAGGAAGGAACGTACACTCGTAAAGAGAAGTAGACATGGAGAAGCTGAAAGAAGCGTTTGATAATCTTGACGCTGAGTTCTCCAAGATGCTGGAGATAGCCATTGAGAACTTCAAGCGAATGGAGGACTTCAAGGACGCAACAATAGAAGACTTTTACAGCGTCTTCTCTGACTTGTATCGTGGAGAAGCCTCACTTCAAAGGAAGATGACCGAGGTCTACGACCTGATGAAGGATGTAAGAAAAGAACTTGAATGAAAGATAGAGAAGTCGGAGAGCTAAAAACTTTCCGACTTTTCTATTTTTGATTTGGAAGGATAAAAAGTTATAGCTATATTTGCGCCTTAAAATCACCTCTTATAAAAATGGCAAATCAAAATCATATGATTAAGCATAGCGGTCAGGTGTTCACTCCTGACTTCTTGGTCTCTACCATCTTAGACTACGCTGGGTATATCAGTGGTAGCATTCTACAAAAGCACGTTATTGACAATAGTTGCGGTGACGGGGCTTTCCTTTGCGAAATAGTGAGTAGGTACTGCGAGGATTATATCTCTACGAATAGCTCTACAAATGGGCTAAGACAAGAGCTTGAGACATTCATCCACGGCATAGAGCTTGACAACGTAGCTTTTTAGAACTGCCTCTTCAACTTGAATAATGTAGTCTCCGAGTTTGGTATTGCTGATGTCAAGTGGAATGTGCTAAACGCTAATGCGCTTTCCTTGGATGTGTTTGACGCTATGATGGATTTTGTCATAGGAAATCCCCCGTACGTAAGTGTTCATAACCTTGGAGCGAATTACGATGATGTTAAGTCGTTTACTTTCGCACAAGGAGGAATGACTGACTTATACTTGGTGTTTTACGAGTTAGGTCTCCGTATGCTTAATGAGAGTGGAAAGTTATGCTATATCACTCCAAGCTCCTGGCTATCAAGCCTTGCCGCAACGAATATGCGCAGTCGCATAATGCGAGATAGAAAACTTGTAGGGCTAATTGACTTAGGTCACTTCCAAGCGTTTGCAGGTTCTACGACATATACAATGATTTCGTTGTTTGACGCTACGCACGATAAGAATCTGATAGAATACTATCAGTATTCGGATACGAGCAAGGAGAAGGTGTATGTAGATTCATTCACATACGAGGAAATGTCAATAGGTGGTAGTTTCTACGTAGCTTCACGAAATGACTTATCAGCTATCAGAGCAATAAAGGAGACTTCAGCTCCCAACTTCGTTAAAGTAAAGAACGGGCTTGCTACTCTTGCAGATAAGGTATTCATAGGGAACGTCTCATTCAAGCCTCTTACCATACCTATAATAAAAGCGTCTACGGGGAAGTGGGAGTATTGCTTCTTCCCGTATGGCGTTAATGGGAAGCCATTAGGAAAGGATGAGGTGTTCTCGTATCCTGATGTGGCAGACTACTTGGAGGAGAATAAGGAGACTTTACTAAAGGGTCGTGCAGAAGAGCTGACCCCTGATTGGTATCTTTATGGTCGTACGCAAGCCATCAAGGATGTATATCGCAAGAAGTATTCCATTAACTTCCTTGTTAGGAACATTGAAAGTATAAGGCTAAATCAAGTCCCCGCTGGTGCTGGCGTTTATAGTGGGTTATACATCGTCACTGATGTGCCATTTGAGGTAATTGAAAGAGCGATAAAGTCAGAAGAGTTTATCAACTACATATCTGCACTGAAACACTACAAAAGTGGCGGATACTATAACTATAGCTCAAAGGAGTTAGAGCAATACCTCAACTACAAAATATCTCAGTACAAGAATAATGTACTATGATTTGGTGGAATAAAAAACTCTTCCTACCTTTGTAGTGTGAGAGGGAAACAAAAGAACCCCCAACAGCGAACTAAACTAAAGTACAACTAAAAGGAAATCCAATTATGGCAACCATCAAGGAAAAGGCTCTCCAGCTTAAGAAGGACATCGAACAGCTCTCTGCTGAAGCTGAACACCTCAACGAACTGAGAGAAGAGCTGGCTATCTCCACAGCACGACACAAGCCCTTCAAGAACATTATGACGGGCAAGGTTGAATATCCTCCCGTCTCTCGTCTCTCTCGTGTACTCTACAAGGCTCTCAAGCGTGAGCTGGAGTATCACGAAGCTAAGTCCGAAGAAATCGCCTCTCGCTTTGAAGCTCTCAAGGAAGAGTATAAGGCTGAGAAGGCTCAGAAGTATCTCAAGAAGCAGTACGAAGAAGCACCTGAGGATAGCCTTCTCGGTGTAATGTCTGACTTCCTCAGTGGGTTTGAAGTGGCTTCGGTAGAAGAGGCCGAGGACGGCATCATAATCTACACGCTTAAGTAATCTGTTCTGTTATGGAAAAGAACGAAAAAGCTAACACTGCTAAGAATGTTTATGAAGTACTTCTTCGCAGAAAAGAAGAACTCCACAACATCATTGAACGTCACAGAACGCTTGATAGAGAATACTCTATAGCAACCAAGGCGACTCAACAAATAGACAACATCCTTCCATTAGTGAAGTTCCAAGTGAGCATCTCGGAGATGAATAAGAGTAGAGTTGTAAGTAATCTGTATGTTCATGATGTTTACTCTGATGATGATGGCGGTGTAATTGAGTTCAAAAATGATAATGGTGTCATCCTAACACTTGAATCCGTGGAAACATCAGCAGGTGGGATTGGAACAGACGAGATTGATGTGTCAGACTTAGATGTGTCCGATTTTGATGGTCTGAGTTTCACATTCAAGTTTGATGACCTCGGAGCTACAATAGAGAAGGTCAAGGATAGCGGTATACGCATTAAGCCTGATAATGGTCATCCCGTATTCATCCCGTGCCGTAATGGGAATGGGTTGTATGGAGATAATACCATCCTCGTGCTAAGAGACCAATTCGGATATGGACGAGGAGAGTTAGACATCACCGAATGCCTTGCGGAAGTAGAAGAGGAAGAGTAACGTAATACACCCAAGTATGGAACATATCATCAAGAACCTCAAGGTAGTAGGGTTTTATAACCCCGAAGTTGAGATAAACGGATTATATCTCAAGGATGAGAATGGCGTTGATTATCGCCTCTATTCTCGTCACGTATCCGATTGTTGTGAAGTTCACTACCTCGCTTTTGATAGCCTTGAGCTGTCGGAGTATGAAGGTCTACTCTTTGACTTTGACGGGAATGACTTGTCTAAGTCTGTTGAGGTCGTTAAAGACCAAGGTATCCGTCTCAAGCCAAACAACGGACACCCCATCTTCATTCCTTGGAAGGTCCACAACAAGAATTGGAATGATGACGATATGAGCCTCGTGCTTGCTCGTATCACAGACGAGACGGATGGTAACTTTGACTACAAAGTATGTAGAGTGAGCGGTCTCATCGGCAGTATGCCTCTAATCAAGCACTACGGAAATACAGACGAATAATCAGAAACGAAGATGAACGAGAAACTAAAAGAACGCATTGAGCGTCTCGTGGAAGAGCGGGATGCTATTCAGTCTAAGATTGACAATGTGAATGGCGAACTCAACCGCCTCTACCCGTTGAAGAATGACATTGTGGATATTCTTTCTAAAAAGCACAATAGCCTCAAAGAACTTCTTGATGCTACCCTTAGGGAACTCCGATATGTCATAGCTTCTGAATCTGATGAGATTAAGATGGTGAAACTTGATGACATAGAATACACGAGTCCTTTCACTATGGGAGAAATCAAATTCACTGATGTGTATGGTCTCAAATATAACCTCTTCTTGGAGTCAGTGCACGAAAAGCAAGTAATGAAGGAGAGTGACTATGGGAACTTGGTTGGGTTCGTCTACGACCGCCAAGACTATAAACAGCCTGAGATAAACGGAAGCCATCTCTCTTTTGATAATATGTCAAAGGTGGGTTGGGGAACATATGAAGTGTCAGTCAGCCTGCATCGTGTGAAAGGGAAGATATACTCCAATCTCAACATTGAAGATAAGTATGGTAGACACATCTACGTTCCATTTGCCACGACACGTACAGACTACAGCCCCATCAAGCTCGTCCTCAGAGACGAAGATAAAAGAGTCCTATGGATAAGCGAAATTCCGAAGCGTGTGCTTAACAAATCTCCTCATAGTTTGGTAGAATGAAAAACTCTTTCTACTTTTGTTGATGAGACAAGAAAATAACATTTCCAACTCTAAAAGATAAAGAACGATATGAATATCACTCAGAACAAGTACAGCGCATTTGAAGACGTAACTTCCTCTTCTCCTTTCTCTCGCATTGAGGAACTCGCTGACTATGTATGTGAACGGGAAGAGCATGTAGCCAAGGAAGTCGGTATTGACGTGTTTGATGTTAATGCGTTGATGGCACTCCGAAGCGTTGCCAGCTTCTCCATCATCTACGAGAACCATACCACGGCAAAGGAACTATACGATAAGTTCATCGAGGCAGTCAAGGAGAAGGGTTCTCAAGTAAAGTTTGGTTATGAAGACGCTCTTAGAACGATGCTCTCATCAAGTGATGATGACTTCATCGGGTTCTACGATAAGTTTAACTTCAACGCCATTGACACTTGGACGACTCTTATAATCGGTAGCTTCCTGATGCTCCGAGGTCATCTAAAGAGTGAAGGAGAAGTAGTTGAAGAAAAGGATTACAAATACATCAGCGATGTAGTTTGCAAGCGAAACTTCAACCCTTCAACGGATAGTATGGATGATTATCTCTTAGAGCTTGTTACAAACGCCTGCTACGAAGCTAAGACACGAAGCTGGTCTATTGCGTCACTCATCATTGTAAGAGCTTTCCTGAAGCTCGCAGAACAGCTTGGCGTGCCCTGCTTCGGTCTATGTATGCAGGCGAACGATAGGGTGAACATCCTCATCAACAATACTCCTGAAGAAGACGAAGAAGATTAAAGCTCTATAATATAATATGAGATTCAAGGAATGGATTAAGACCTTCGGGTCGTCCACAGCGATAATCTTATTCGCTGTAATTATGGCGGTAGGGTCGTACTTCTTCATTGGCAACGCATTTGACATTGTCAAGAAGGATGTGTCATCACGAGAGGATTTTGAGCGCAAGGTGCGTATCGTAGATTGGTCTCTTGACGAGGTAGAATCTATCAAGCGTATGAATGAAAAGTTGCAGAAGGAGAACGACTCTCTTCGGATTGAAAACTCACTTCTGAAAGATATACAAGAGAATAAGTAGGTATGAGAGGTGGTACCAATTTCGGAAGCTATCTTACCGATAGCGAATACAAGGCTATCAGACCCCTCGCACTCGTCATGACTATCGGGGTCATCTTCTTCCTCGTATCGGGGTTGTGGATACCCGTAGTGAACTACAAGAACGAGCGTTCCGTAAAGGCTCTCACCAAAGCGAACTCAGAACTCATCCACAAGGTGGACTCCCTGAGTGCAGTGAATGACTCTATCACCTACAAGGTGGATACACTAACGAAGGAGGTGCAGACGCTCCTCTTGGAGCTTGCAAGACAAGAGTAAGAGTATGAAGAAGCACGAAGTATATGCCATCCTTTACCTGATGGTCTTCATCGTTTTCATCGCTGTTGCTTTTCTGTTCCATTTTGGTTCGCTTTATTTCCGCTCAGGGGACAGTGCTATGGGACTGAAGCTATATGGTATTGGAGGCATTTCCATTGTGGTAGCCACTCTGTGCTACTGCATCTTTAAGCCAAAAGACTAACACATAGTCTGTTTATTGTTGTTAAGTTGAGCTGAGACCGCTGGTGTACTTCGTGTATGCTTGCGGTCTCTTCTTTTGTTCTGATTTGGTAGATTGAAATTGAATGCCTACCTTTGCTATGTAAAACGAAACTCTAATAACGAACAAGACAATGTTTGAGAAGAAATATATCAAGGAACTGAAAGCTCTCAAGAAAGAGCACGACAGACTCTACGAAGAACGGACAAAGCTCCTTATTAAGGAAATATCTCCTTCCACAAAGCTCCTTTATGATGGAGAAGCAGACGACATCAAGAGGCAGAATAAGGGATACTACGAGGCTATTATTGCTATCTCCAATCGGATGGGTGGTATCATAGCCTCAAATCAGACTATCTTCAAGAACCTCAAGGTACGTATTGTACACCAATCTGACGATGGCGTAAGCTCCATCATTTTCTACGATAAGTTCGGCATTGAGTACTCGCTGATGCTCCTGGATGAAGAACTTATGTCCAATGGGTCTGAGCTTGACCTGATGGGGGTCTATAAGGAAGAGTTCTACGGATATACTTATAACTTTGACCCTGCACGCATCCACGATGTTATCAGGTTAAGTGCCTTCGGTAGCTTTGACCTGATAGAGAGCAAGGGGCGTGCCGTGAACATTAAGCTACGATTTAACAAGGGAGAGAAGGCAGAGAAGTACTACCTCGCACTTGTCGCAAGTGGTAATCATGTCGTGTGGAAGCATAACATCACGAAGTTTGTGCCCAAGGATTTGGTGGAATAAACGAAGTACTCGTGCTTAAAAAAGATAAGACTAAAAGATAAGTAACAATATGACTATGTTCGAGAATGAGTATATCAAGAAGCTAAAAGCACTCAAGAAGGAACGTGATTTCATCCTGAAAAGGTGGGGAGAGGAATTTTATGAGGAATGCAAAGCCAATGTGAGACAGAATTACAAAGGTGAATATAGTGACATCATAGAACAACGGAAATGCTACTCCAAATTGGTAAAGGCGATAAAAAAGCGTATGGCAGGTATCATCACTAAAAATCAGCCCATCTTCAAGAGCATAAAGGTTTGCGGTGTAGTTATGTCTTATCATGGGGTAAGTTCCATCCACTTCTCTGATAGGTTTGACGTAGTATACAAACTGATGCTTATGGATGAAGATTTCTCGTCTGACGAATCTAAATTCGGCTTTATGAGGGTGTCCCCCGAAGAGTTCTCTGAATATAGCTATGACTTCAATCCTGAGCGTGTCAATGATGTGGTGTACATCAACCACGACAACAGCTTTGAACTTATAGACAATAAGGGACGCAAAACGAACATCAAGCTGTACTTTGACAAAGAGCAGAAAGCAAAGAAGTACTTCCTCGCCCTTGTCTTAGAAGAAGGTGGAGTGGTGTGGAAGCACAATATCACGAAGTTTGTAGACAAGGATTTGGTGGAATAAAAAAACTCTCCTTATCTTTGTAGTGTGAGAGGGGCGGAAAGACAATCCCCTCTCACTGCAAACTAAACTAAAAGCAAACAGCGATGGAAACTAAACAGAACATCCAAGTCTCAGACGTGACATTTGAAGTCTCTTACACCGAAACCGAAGTGCAGTGCTTCGCTTCCGTATCTAAGGTTCACAAACACTTCGCAAATGTGTCAGAGGCACTCCTCCTCGTTCTCAGAGAGGCAATGCAGTTAGAGCCTATGGCGGTGAACTATGAGCATGGCATCAATGTAGTCCTAACTGATGAGCATGACGGCTACTCCTATAGCGTGCTGGCTATTCACAAGTCTGACAAGAACGACTACGAAAGCGTCTGCAACCTCTATCCCGAACTCCACAGCGTCCTCCCTGACGGAACTGAAATCAGATTCTGCGCTCCATACAGAACGGGTCTTGCCTGCGAGAAGGATTGGGAGGAAGAGTAGAGTAAAAAAACTTCACCTAAGATTTGGTGGAACGAAAAAGTCTTCATACCTTTGTGGTAAAGGATGACGATAATGTCAGCCACAACAAATAAACGTATAGCAAAAATGGAACGGATTGAACTCATGGAAGCTCTCTACGAGCACTACAAGGGGCTTGAGAAGCTGATTGACAGCCGAATGTACTTCCAAGCCCCTAAGAAGGTCATCGGAAACTACCTCAAGTTTGACAAGGAAGTCTCCAAGGAGCGTATGGCTCTTATGGACGCACACCGCCACGTCTACAATCAGATGGTCATCTGTGACGCAGAAGACCGCAAAGGACGTGAAGGGCTTGTCCTTTATAATACAACCCTCTTAGACCCTGATAGTGGCTCGTACCGAACGGGTCTTCGCTTCAAGGGGAAGTATGACCTCTACTACACGCTCGCCTTCCGTGATGAGAACTACAACGCAAACGAAGACTTCGACTTCCTTGGCGGGCTTAGTAACCAAATCATCAAGCTCTCAGAGCCTCTCGTGCTTGACTTCAAGTATGGCTACTCACCTATCACGCTCCACTCCAATGGTATCTTGGAAATCAAGGGTAATGATGGGCGTGTGCTCAAGACCTTCATGCAAATTCCCGAAGGGTTTGGGAAGTCCTACTCCATGACGCTCCTGAACGACAACGGAGATTACATTTGGAACGACACCTTTGATATGGTAGACTAAGATATAATCAACCAAACAACTCAACAACAGCAATGGAAATGAACAATTCATCCTATGTCCCTTCACGGGTAAAGGGGATCGCCTTCTCGTGCATCGTTTGGAGTCTCGTGCTGACCAACGATAAATTCGCATTCATCCAATGTTCACTCCTAATCCTATTGGGAATTGCCTTCATTGTCTTATGCTGGTGCATAAGCAGGAAAGGCGGTGTCAGTGAAGATGGTCTCAAGGAAAGTCGTAAGTCGGTAGAATACTACCTTTCTGCTATCTTAGTCCTCATCGGTGCGGGTATAGGTGTAGCTGTCATTGATGCAAGGTCAAATGAGTTTACGTGGATAGTATCTAATACTATTATCCTGCTACTCTTAGGGATTGTAGAAATCTATGCTAACATCAGAGGTGAAGAATAACTCATGAAAGCGGTAAACATCAAGTCCATAGCGGAAGCCTACTCTCCGATGCTTAACAAGTATCTTGAGAGTACGACCGATAGGAAGAAGGTAGAACGATACGTTGATACGCTCAGCGGAGACAATATCTACAAGCTCACGAAGGAGCTTCTGAAATACTTTTGGGAGGTCTCCATATCAGCCATCAAGGCGAGCAATATGCAGAACCTTGAAGACAATGCGGTCTTTTGGTGGATGCTCTTCGGAAAAGAGCCTGAAGGACAGCACGACCTCCGCTCAGCTCTCCCTGTAGGAACGTGGCGACCATTCCGCTCTGCGTTCATAAACGCATATAATGCCTACTTCTACGAGAATCGAGAGGTAATCAAGTCAGAGGAAGAGTTCTACATTGGCAAGAACTGCTACATCTCAGGCGTGAGTGATGAATACATCAAGGTCAAGACGAGCCACAAAGAAGGAGGACGATACGGAATTTGGGAAGCCTCTACATTAGAAGGATACAAGATGATGAAGTCCGTTCTTTGCGGTGTAGGCTCTCACAACATCAAAAAGGTTTAGACCTTCGTAGACATCCTGCGCCTCCTGAATGACCCTCTCTTCTCCCCACGCTTTAAGAATGTCATTGAGTGTATGGATGGAGCGGAGTTCGATTGGGCGAAGATGGACAACCCCGAGGGACGCTCTTGGATTAACCGCTTGTTCACGTATCAAGATATTCTTTACATGGAGGTCTACGAGTATAAAGAGAAGATGATAGAGATGTCCAAGACCTCGGCAGAGATGCTCGGTGCTTACATCTTTAAGGGGTACTTCCCAGCTTCTTTCAATATGGTGGAGCTATGCACTTATGCGAGAGCCATCATAGATAGCCCTAACACAAGAGACCAGGATTGGATGTCGTTCTTCTACAAGATGAACATCAACACCACCTAACTCGCAGAGAAGAGCGAAGGTGGAGAGCAAGTACCCTATCCTATCAATACATTCAACAAGGGTAAGTAATATGGAAAGGAAATTGAACTTGGAGACGGCTAAGCTCATTATGATGGCGGTACACTTCTACCTCATGGGTTGTATCTTCATCCACTTAGACATGGAGCTTCCTGCAATTGTATCCATCATAGGTACGTTACCCATTGGGTGCATTTCCATTGAAGCCATCACTTGGAGAGACGATGTTCGCAAGTTCTTCAATAGCCACTTCGTGCTAATAATGAACGCAGTAGGCTTCATCCTGATGTTCATCACGCAGTGCCTTGCCATCAAGAATGGCGTATATGTCAAAGGACTTAGCTCCCTGACAGACATCCTTCTGCTGGTGGCTACCATCTTAGGTGGAGTGTCTTGTGTGATGCACATCTACCTCTATAAGAAACCTATGTAATAGTAAGTATTAGAATTATGGGAAAATTCATTTTAGCTATCATCTTCAGCTCACTTCCGCTACTCATCTTCGGACTTATCGCTCTTTGGATTTGGTTAAGCAAGCCTAATGACAAAGATATTGAGATTATGGAAAGCGTAGGATACATTGATATTCATGACAAATATCCTTCAAGCTGGGTTAGATGTCTGTCAGAAGAACTAAAGAGGGAGTTTGCGTATGAAATGTTTGCATTAGGCGCATTGGCATCTTTGCTATTCTGCTTGTGATAATCGCCATCGTTATCCCTATGGCTTTATTCATCAGGAGGTTTGTGAAGAATGAGAGAGCTCGCAGGAAGTAAAAAGTAAAATAGTAGTACAGATATGATAACGTTAGCCGCCCCATTGTGGATGCTCAGACACTACCACCTCCCATCAGACAGCCTTTGGGTTGATATTTTCCGATTTGGTATCATTACCACATTAGTCCTAAGCATTATCGTTGTCATATACAGCTACTTGAAAGACAACGGATATATCTAATCATAGTATGGTAACACCTATAGTTGTAGTGCCTGCAACATCTGCATCTCTCCTATTACTGAATAGGGCACTACATCAGAAAACTATTAACGTTGAAATTCTTCAGTTCGGTATTATTGCGATATTGGTAATAATCCCTGCCCTTATTGCATATTGGTATTTGAAGGATAAAGGATACATCAAATAATTATAATAACAACCACAAATGGAAGGAATTAACCTCTATCAGGCAAAGGTCGCCTACGACACTCAGAACGAAGACTTTCAAGGCGGAATGCAGAGAGTGCGTGAGACCTATCTCGTCAAGGCTACGAACTTCACGGAAGCAGAGACACGTCTTGTCGCCTACCTCACGAGCTACCCTCACGTCTCACAGCACGAGGTGAAGAGCCTTGGTATCATCAACACCGAAGCCGTCATCACATCTCCCAACTGCACCTACGAAGACCCTATCTATGCGAAGGTCAAGGTCGCTACGGAGGATATTGACGTGAAGACGGGACGCACCAAGGTGACGAACACAACACTGGTCGTCAAGGTGGATGACCTCAAGCAGGTCTTCGCTATCGTAGACAACACCTATCAGGTAACAGACCACCGCATCGTATCTATCACGGATATGCAGGTGGTGGACTTCATCGAATAGTAATCATCAAACAATAACATATATGTAGAACGGCTAATTTTGCAGTGTTGTAAATAGGGAAGGGAAGTAAAAATCTCTTCCCTATTTTGTTTTCATATGACGAAAGACGAACTCATCAAGATAATACAATACGAGATTACGTGCTATGGCAACCTCCCCGTCAAACTTGATGACGAGGATATATCTAAGCTCATTGACATTGAGATGAGTATGCTATATGCCAAGTACTCCGTACTACAAGAAACGCAGTATAGCGTTGTATATAAAGAATACTTCTATACACCTGAGTTCAAATCAAGCAGGCTTATCAAGTGTCCTGACTGCGTTATAGGTATTGCTCAGTTTAGAGAGATAAACAAGTTCGGGGCTTTGACCTTTGGTCTTGGCTATGGTGATGTAGGTGGTGCTGGCGTTGCTAATATCGGGGCTTCAATGTATATGTCTCCTTGGTCTATTGATGGTGTCACCTACCGAATGTCACGCCTCTCCGTAGTAGACCTATACAAGCAGCTCACTACCTCTGCCATTCAGTTCGGTTTCTCGGAAGCAACGCACACCATCTCGGTAAAGGGTAGGACCCCCAAGCACGATGTTCTTATTGAGGCTATCTGCTGTATTCCACTTGCAGACGCTTATAGCGACCCTTGGGTGAGGAGATACCTCATTGGTAAGGCAAAGCAACAGCTCGGTAGAGTGATAGGCTTCTACAACGCCCAGCTCGTTGGTGGTGCTACTATCAATGTCTCTATAATAAATGAAGACGCAAAGGCAGAAATGGATGCCTGCGATACATACTTCAAGGAGATTAACGCTCCTTGCTACTTCGCAATGTTCTAATGGCACGAAGACTAAAAGACCAAGTGAATGAGATAGCCAGCATCATTGACAATCAGTCCGCAGGGGTGGTTGCAGTGGATGCTTCTACGGCTATTGATGAGCTTGAACCCACACCACCTCTCTTTACTATTGACCACGATGCGATGCGTCAGTCCTGCGAGAATAGAGCAAGGATGACCATCACCCGTATCGTCAATCACGTGATGAGCGAAGAGGACGCTTCCTCTCCTTATGTCAAACAGAAGATGGAGATAGATATAGCTTCGCTCACCAACCTACTTGTCTCTCAGGCACAGAATGCAGTCCTCACCGAAGCGATGATTACCAAGCTCGCTATTGATGGGATGCCTACAAGTCAGACGAGAGTGTTTGCTGAGTTCAGACGTATGGATGCTGAACTAAATAAGCAGATACTTGAATCTGAAGCCGTATATAGAGCAACCTACACACAGCTCAAATACGAAGTTCAGCAGAGGAGGTTTGAAGGGTCGCACCTTGAACTCTCCTCGGGTGAAGCAAGTAAGCCTAAGTTCGCTTCTGAGCGTATCAGTGTAGGTAGCAAAGACCTTATCAAGGAACGCAACCTCAAGAAGAAGCAGTTGCTTATGGCGGTAAAGGTAGAAGAAGCTGATGCTGAGATTATAGATAATGAAGATAGTCAGAAATAGGTTCATCCCGTTCAAGGGTTATCAGGGTATTAACTTGTTTGGCGTGCTGTTCGTCCGTGAAGATGAAGAGGTGAGTGATGTACTTATCAACCACGAGAAGATACACACGGAGCAGATGAAGGAGATGTATTACATCTTCTTTTATATATGGTATGCCATTGAGTTCCTCGTTCATCTTGTGAAGACCAGGAATACCGACAAAGCGTATAGGTCTATCTCCTTTGAGCGTGAAGCCTATGACAACGAACGATACTTATCCTACCTCAGTATGAGGAAGAAGTTTTGTTGGTTGGATTACATTGTATAAAACAGAAATCTCCCAAGGAATTATCCTCGGGAGATTTTTTTTTGTTAGATATTTGGTGGATTAAAAAACTCTTCTTACCTTTGTGGTGTGGGGATGACCCACCATAGATTAAAAAGAGAATAGTTTAACAAACTAAAAAGAAACAAAGTCATGGAATTCATCGACAGCTTCGGACACTCCATCAGCTACTTCGGTAGCATTGGTTCGTACTCCACGCTCATCTTCTTCGTCATCTGCGCTCTGCTCGCTCCCGTCTTCATCAAGGTATCTTGGGTAGTCATCAAGATTGTCGCTAAGATAGTCTTCGGTCTCGGGCTGTTCTTCATCGCAGGGTCGCTGGTCTACGTCCTGATGGTCTTCATCCTCCTCCCTCTCCTCGGTACTATCTTCGGCTGGAACTAAACGATAGAGCGAGTTCTAAAGAACTTGTTATCGCTACTGCTCTCGCCCTGATGGAAGGTGATGTTCACCGCTCCGTAAATCTTCTTTGCTATATCACCGACAGCATTATTGGTGTAGGTAAAGCCGTTAGAGGAGGTAAAACCACCCTTGATAAGGGGAAGTATATCACGAACGACAATCTTGCCACCAAGGGTTGTTTCTATGCTTCGTGAGAGGACGATGTCTCCATCACTATCAAGACCATCCTTTATCGTCATCAGGTCTTCGGAAGAGTAGAGCGCATTGTTACGTGGGTCTCCTACGAAGGATACACGTACGCTATCCACACCATCTACATCTTCGCATAGTCTTACGATGTCCGACTGAGGTACTCTGTCTCTTCTTGTCATTTCAAGGAAGTAGTTAGAAAGAGAAGACATAATACCATCACGGATTGCTTCTTCACTACTACCTTCCCATTTCCTTACGGAGATATTGATAGCGAACTTAGCTATACGTGGCTGAAGGATTTTGTTCTCAATGGTGATGACACGCTGACCACTCTCTTCTATAAGGTCAAGAATAGACTGCTGTTCATCTTCGGATAGCGTGAACATACTCTCGGGTGCAGTGAAGTAGGTATAAGCACCGAGACGCTTCTTTATGTCGGGTACAAGGAAGAGGTATATCGTATTATCATCAAGCTGAGTATTGAAGAGTCTCTGCTGAAGCCCTCTCATCCTGACACCCATCTTCCTAAGCTCTTCCTTCTCCTCTTCAATCTTAGCTACGCTGTTAGACTGCTCTGCATCTACCAAGTAGGATTTGTGTATGTCAATGTTCTTTTGTAGAGCATTGATTTCTCTTTTTATGGCTTCGTCTTCATTCGTGTTGTCACCTCTGAATACATCCACGATGGAGAACATATTAAGCCTGCGAAGGAAGTACTCGTAGTTAGTCTTGTTGGCAAGCACCATAGAGCGAGAAGAATGTGGAGCAATGACCTTCGTAAGGGCAAGGTCTTCGGGGGCTTCACCAAGGGTCATATCCGTAAGGGCTACTACGGAGATATATTTGTTCAAGTCAACTTCTTCTCTCCCCATAAGACCCTCCGTCTTGATAGTCCAATTCTGAGGGTTTGAGCCAATCGTCTTAGAGAGGTTACCCATCGTACCATTAGCGAGGAGGTACTCAATCATAATGGAAGCACCCTTAGGAGGGATAGCACCATTATTACCATTACCGAAGAACACATCCACACCACCAAGCATCCCCGTACGTACGATACAGCTCTTCTCGTCTCTACCCATATCAAGGAGAGAAGACCTATTCTGATACAGCTCACCATTGACGAATACACGTACAAGATACTCATCCATAAATGCAGTCCCCTTAGTAGAGAAGTTATAGCTCTGCAAAGCACCACCATCAGATGTACCCTGCTGATACTCTATACTCCCCTGAACGAGGTCTACGTCAAGGAAAGCCCCATTCCTAAGAGGGATAGAAGCCTGCTCTGCTGGGATAAGTACGATATAAGAGACCCCCGTGACATTACTATACACCTGCATCAGGTTGGGAATAAGAACCTCTCCTGAAGCCGTATTAGCTGGCACTTCTTTAAGTAGAAGTCGGATGCGACCTCTTGATGCTGAACCTCGGAATGCAGAGTGACCCGTAAGGCTTGCAAGACCATATATAGATGAAGGTCTTGACGCTGTTGAGATATTCAGCTCCGTGATAGAGTCTTCCACGTAGTAGAGAACCATACGCCCTACGTGGAGTATCGTCTGAAGTATCTGAGCGAAGGGTGAAGCTGGAGTGAAAACCTGCCCGTGCTCGTTGTATAGGTTCGACATATAGGTGCGGACATCACTCCACATCTCCTTGAAACGAACCTTCATCCCGTTGATAACTCCTTGATTATTACTATCTTTCGCCACGATGAATAAAAATTTCTCTTGCCTTTTGTTTATTTAGAATGGATATACTATCTTTGCGGTATAGTTAAAGACAAAAAGAACTCGCTATGGAGATTTATAAGTTTGAGAACAAGGTCGCAGTCCTCTTCCATACAACGGAGGAGAACGAACTCTTCATCCGCTTGGATGACCTGAAACGTATCACGGGTAAGAAGCTCAATGATTGGGCTAAGTACTCAATGTATGTCCTTCCCTTCTATACAGGAAAGAACGCAGACAAGACGAATGAGTACTACGTTAAGTACGAAACGAACGAAGGGTACTACGGCACGTGGTTGCGTTTTGAATACGCACTCGCCTTCGCTACGTGGTGCGACAAGAAGCTGGGTAAGTTCCTTGAAGAATGCAAGGCTGACATAGAGAAGCCTAAGAAGACCTATGAGGACTACCTCTTTGAAGAGCTGGAGCGTCAGAAGGCTCTCGTAAGAGAACGTGACGAACGCATCCAGGAACTTGTCAAAGAAATGCAGGAAGCTTCACTCCTTGCAAGTAAGAGGAGTAGACATATCCCAGCTAAGACTACCTACACGATGACCCAAGCGGCTAAGATGATAGGACTGCGTTCTGTGAATGAGCTTACCTCTATCCTATCATACAAGGGCATTATCTACAAGAGCGGTGGTATGTGGTTGCTGAATGCAGAGTATCACAATCAGAGCTACGAAGTCTATAAGACCTGCAATGTGAAAGGTCATGGTAGCGACAGCTGGGAGACAACCTACCTCGTGTGGACACCAGCAGGGATTGAGTTCCTAAAGAGCATCATCAACAAGTAAACTCTCACTAATACATAACAACAATGTCAGACAACGAAATGAAATCCCCTCTCGCACATCAGGTCGGTGGAGAACACTACAAGAGTGCCTACCAGCCTATTGAGTTCATCACAAGATTTCAGCTTCTAATGATTGAGGGCAACCTCGTCAAATACATCACACGTCACTACAAGAAGAACGGAAAGGAAGACCTTGAGAAGGCTTACCACTACCTGAAGCTCAGGAACAACCTTCAGTGCTATTGGACACTACCTTGCAACTTAACACGCTCCTTCTTCATTGAGGAGCTGAACCGCTACACTAAGGACAATAACATCGATGAGCTTGAGTACAGCGTTATCTACGAGTGCCTCATTGGTGATAGGAACTATGGAAAGATAGTTCTTAGAAGTCTCATTGACAACTACGATGAGTACTACAAGAGGTAGGTCATAGTACATATATCAACAACAAGAGAGGGGAAGCAGTCACCTGCCTCCCCTCTTCTTCTTTTATTAGATTACATTACTCTTGACTCTCTACAACCGCACGTATGTCTTCGGGCACTTCCTCCTCATAGCCTTCCAGCTCGGGGAGGTCATAAGCCTTCCAATCAACACGCTGTCGCCTTTCCCAATACCTTGTCTTAGCATTAGAAATATGCCTTGAGCAAGTCAGTGAGAAGTGCGTCATCTGACGCATCGTAGTGAAGGTATAGAGATACTCGTCCGTAGCGTCCTTGCCTATGAAGATACTCTGAGGCAAGGAACTTCCATCCGAGGTTTTTGCCATTAGATAGCCCATCCCCCATTCAAGGATATTACCATCGGTCAGTCTAATGACACGCTTCACCTTGTTGCTATCCAAGGTGGTATATACAAGACCATACTCAATCTCGTGTTCCATCTCCTCATAGAATGGGTCAGTGACATGCGTAACGACATCTGAGAAGGTGGGTTTGCCATTCAGCACCACTTCTGAGTAGGTGTAGGTCTCCCCATCCTCGTTGAGTTCTACGCCCGTGCGTAGAACCCATTGGTCAGCTATAGGGTCTTGTAGGTAGTATAGCTTCCCATCCGAGGTATAAGGATTACCAACTAAAGTTTGAATAGTTCTCATCTTTAATAAATCTGTATTGTTCTTTAGAGGTAAACTGACTTAGCGAAGTGGCGTACTCAATACGTCCCTTGAAGATGGGGACATACATTCGTGTACGAGAGTCGTTCATATCGCCTGCTTTCAACTGACCTATAATAAGCGAAGCCCCCAGCCAATTAGAATTATTCGTCCAACTACCTGCATCTCGTGAGTTGCTTACAAGTCGGTCATAACCTGCATCGTAACCGAAGTCATAGCCAAGGAAAGAGAATGCACCACCATCACTGATTGGGTTGATGCCTACATCAACGCTCCTGGGAAGTATATCCATATACTTACCTCCGATAGGGCTCATGGAATAGGCAGTAGCAGAACTATTAAATCTCCATCCTCTAACTGAGTCTGCTGACGATAGATGAGTACCAACACCTTGAATCTTACGATAACCTACACCACCATAGTTCTCAAATGCCTCTACCTTCTTACATTCGCTGTTCCTGCTTTCAAAGAACCCTGAGCCACTATACATATTAGTTATGAGGTGGCCTTGACCGATATAAACGAGGTCTCTACCGAGTCTCTCGCCCATCTTCGGTGTCATATCTCTCTTGGTGGATTGGATGATACCTAAACCCTTAGTACTACTTGAACTTACACCACCTTTGACATGGCAAGACATCGTAATAGGGATAGTAGGACACAGCCACGTATGACCGCCATAGCTTGTAAGAGGTCTATCTTCCTGACCGCTACCATCTTCATATACATACCAAGAGTGGTATCTATCGTCAAGAGTAGTCCCAATTTTTCCGTCCTTGTTCTTCAGACTCGTACCACGAAGACCACGTTCAGGTGCTGTCTGCCACTTCTGTATGCTTCGGTCAGACATAATACTCCATTCCGAGTTCCACGAGTATATGCCCATACGTCCATACACATTAGCAAGAGAGAACGTCCCGTGATAAGCGTACATAAGGTTAAACAAATCCTTATACTCTTCATAGGAGACGTTATCGTAGTATGAGTTTACTTCTGCAAAGCGTAGCTGGGAGGCATCCGTTGGGTCTTGTAGTATTCTCTTCTCGTTGAGAGACGTAGAGAACATACGTGGGTTAGAACCTTCCTCGTAGTGGAGGGGGTTAGTAGCAATCCATCTCTCCTTCACTTCAATCCAAGTGCATTCCCAATCTTCGGGTGCATCGCTATTAGACAATACGATGTCCGTAAGCTCGTCAATATCTCTTGTATATACAGACGTGTAGCAATAGACTGCACCTTCGGGAATAGCAACACATAACTCCTTGTAGCAGTATGGGTACTTCTCAGGGTCAAGCTGTACAGCCTTGATGACCTTATCCTCGCTATTAACAAACACAGCGGCTTGTCTAATAGGAAGCTCCCATACAAATCTATCTTGGTATGGTGCTTTCTGCTTCGCACCAAGGTTGAAGTAATCACCAATCTTATTGTGTATATCAGTAAAGTTGTTGGTATCTCTACTATCAATACCCATACTATTAAGAGGCATCTTAATCCTCTTATAGCCACTGCAAGGTATCTTGATATAGGAAAGAGCAAGAGCACCTCTATGCCGACTGACCTCTTTGGATTCAATATCCGCATCAGGTCTATACTTATAGATACACTTCTCTATACCGACACTCCCATCAGCATTCCACGTAGAGAGGAATTGTATATAGTGCTGTATGACGGGTTGTAGCTCTTCCTTGATAGCCTTGTAGTCATATACCTTACATTCGGGTACAGCTGGCATCTGTGCGTTTGAGCTGACAACGAAGTAGTCATTACCCGTTTCCCAATCGTGTACGCCCTTGTACCAATATGCAGGCTCTTTAATCCAAAGGTTGCCATTCGTCCAATCCTTCAGGTCTACGGGTGTTGCGTTCTCTATGTTCTCATTGTCAAGGTATTTGGTGAAGTTATTCCTATGTACGGGGTATACCCACATCGTACCACGCTCTTCCTCCTTACCCATATAAGCCATACGGGTGTCCCAAATCTTCTTGACGTGACCACTCGCCTCGTATGCCTTTCTCGTGCCATAGCCCGTCCCGTTGTCGTAGTTAATCCAACGTTCGGTGGTGATAACATCAGAGAAGTCTTCACGACCTTGTCTCTTGATTTTACTTACCCAGCCATATACGCTGTACTCAGGCTGTCTGATAGAAAGCTCAGGGAACTTAGCCGTAAGTCTACTATACTCTTCGTCATCAAGGTACTTACCACGGATTTGGAACTCACCGATAAGAGAACAGCTCTCGTTGATGAGCGCACCCGTAGAAGAGATACCACCCATATTATTGAACTTGTTGAGGTACTCAGGGCTTTCTCTCTTTCTTACACCATTAGCACGAAGGAACTTCACGTTAGGAAGCATCTCTAAAATCTCCTCCCAATTAAGGTTGGGGCAGTCTTCAATCCAAAGACTTGTGATGGAGTTCTTATCTTCAAAGATAAGTCCTTCCTTGGTGATTTTAGAAAGAGCCACGAGCTTCAGGGTCTTCATACTTGCAGGGATATAAATCTGCTCTACGATAGCACCTTCACGGAAGTTCATACTCGTGATACTTGTCATATGGGCATTGACCTTCTTAATCTTAGCATTCTGAGAGAGGTCAAGGCTGGTGAACGAAGGTCCACTGATACCATATACGTCAATCTCTTCAAGCTGAGAACACTTCTCCGTAGTGATACTCGTAATCTTGTCGTTACCTGACTGAGTACGCATATCAATCTTACGGATATTGGTGCAGTTGTTGAAGTTAATCGTACCGATAAGGTAAGGAGAGATTTCCTTCATATCCACTTCCATAAAGCGTGAAGCACCATATACGTACTGAGGGTCATTGACGATAAGGTCGGTGTTGAAGGTCAGCGATACGACCTCACCTGAACCACTCGCATAGACACCGCTCTGCTTTGGCGCACCGCTCGTGTAACCATACCCGAAGTAGAACTTATCATTACTCTTGATACGGATACTCTTGTTGTCCTTACTGAACTTATGCGCTAAGTAGATACGCAGGTTGTCTGCACGATACGTACCAGCGAGGTACTTAGCATCAAGAAGTCTAAATCTGTTTTCAATGATATAGCTTCTGTGTGCAAGACGAGCACCTTGGAGTGAGTAGAGGTAGTCTACACCAAGCTCATTCAATGGCTTGATATACTTGTACTCACCATCCTTGTTGTAGATACGTTCAGACCAATTACCCATGAACTGCTTGTTGAGTACATCGAGTACATACTCGTTACTCATCACAGAACGGATACTCTGAGCGGCTTCTGCAATCTCATTCTTCAGACCATTACGAACCAAATCCCAAAGGACGCTATCGTGACCTGCGAAGGCGTGCGAACCAATCTGAGCGTCCATCGTCTCCTCGTCAATGTCGTAGTCATATACGACCTTACCATCGTTACGGACACCAAGGATAGTATCGTTATCGTAAGGGATAAGATACCACTTCAGACCATCCCACGTAGCGAACATCATATTCTTTGCTCTTTGGTCTACCATGATGAAGTAGTCCGTCATAGCATACCAAGAACAGAGGGACTTGACACTGAAGTAGTCTTTCACTTCCGCCTTGAACTTCGTTGGGTTGTTCTTGCAAGAGACAATCCATTCCCAAAGACGCTTAACAGCATTCTTGTTCTTTTCCGAGGCTTCCTCCCACTTTTGGTCAGGGAAACGGAACTCAAGACCATCCTTGAACTTCGTCATATCTGCCGTTTGGAAGAGGTCAAGAGGATGGGAGTTGTTCAGGAACTCAATACAGACGCAGTCATCACCACTGAACCCGAAGACCTCATCAGCTTGGCTCTTGTCGTTGTTGAAGTTATACTTACCGAGGTAGGTATTCTCTTCTTCATTGGTAGAAGCGAAGAACGCATCCATAGGGAAGCCGTCTACACCGATACGTACATTTGGGTTGGTCTTCTGAGGTGGCGTGAGCATCCCAGCACGCTTCCAAATCTCGTTGATGATGATTGCCACACCTGAGTTGTGCGTTGAAGAAGACTCAGCGAAGTCAGCCTTGAGGGTATATAGTGGTACGGGGATAGCATTAGGCTTGAAGGAATACTTGAGTTCCTTCTGCTCTACACCACCTACTGTCAAAGTCGTACTATACTTCTTCTTTCTGTCAAAGTAGATACGATAGTTCTTTCTTGGGTAGGTAGTAGAAGACGTACCTTGGATACGAAGACCACCCTGCTTGAGGACGAAGTCATACTGCTTCCCGTATGCAGAGTAGAAGTACACATCAATAGGCACTTCAAACTTCTTGTTGTTCGTCTCAATAACCTTCTTCACGTCACCTACGAAACGCAGGACGCTCTTACCCTTAGCACGGAGCTTCTCAATAGACACGTCACCTGAGTCGGTAAGCACGTCATTGCTATGGTACAGCGTGATAATCTCGTTTGCTGTAGGTCTTGTGTAGATGTAGTTGGAGAGGACTTCGTCATCGTTGAGAGCCTTCTCGTAGACACGGATATTACGAATAGCCACGTCAGCACCTTCCGAAGAGATAGTGATACCCTTAGGCGTTTGGTGAAGGATGCTATCGCCATTGCCGTATCTCACAGCACCACTACGGATACCATTGATATAAAGCTCAAGAAGTCTGTTACCACTCTTGCTGTTGATGACGAAGGTCATTCGGTAAGACTGCCCACCAGCGTAGTTGGTAGATACCTCTACGTTAGATGCAGTTCTAATCTCAGCCTTCTGTGCAGTAGCCTTAAACCCTACATTGCCATCAAGACAAGAGATGATAGGAGCGTTGTTGTCATTGATGTTTGAAGTGAAGAACTCCAGCTCAAGGGTGCAACCCGTGTTGGTAGCATCTTCCTTAAACATCTTATATGGGATTTCAATACTACCGCCATTGGTGATATGCAGGTAGCCATCTCTCCAACCGCCAGAGAGCCAATCAAAGTTAGGCGAGAACTTCGTTACAATCTTCTTGTACTTCCACGTAGCCTTCTCCTTCTCGGCAGATGTTCTACCGATAGCGGAGAGGTTAAGGGAGAGACCTTCTGTGGTATCGGAAATATCCACAGCACCCTTCTTTATATCTGCGGTAATCGTCTGAGAGACACCACGGCAGTCTACAACGATAGGTATCTCTCCGTTGGTAGCGAAGGTCGTTCTGTAAATCTTCGTGCTTCTCGTAACGCTTAGCGTGCTTGGCGTTTGGTCTCCAATCTTAATAGTAGTAGGAGCAGAAGAGTTGAGTGCGTCATATACAGCATACTCAAAGGAGAGTTCACTGAACTGCTCACCAACCATCATCGCCTTGACGTTGTTAGCACTCGTATCTACCCTACCATCCTTACGGGAGAAGAGGACACCCACCTGAGGTTGCTTGTCACTCGTCCCTACGTAGAAGTCAAAGTAGATGGATTCACTCTTGATGTTCGCACCACCGATAGAAGACTCTGCTACCAGCTGAGCGTTATGATGACCCTTGCTGTAGTTGGTATCAAGAAGGAAGGAGAAGGATGAGTTCGTTAGACCTGCCTTCGTGACAGATACGTTTGTCTTCTCAATGCCGTCTACATACAGCGTGATAGTCTTGTTCCCTGCACCACGGATGGCGAAGGGAATGGTCATCATTGTATTAGGCTCAAACCCTCTGATACCCGAGTACAAGTCGTATGTGGTAGAAAGGACGAGGTTATGCACAGCGAGCTTAGCATACGCCTGCTTCTTTTGGATAGTTCCTTCTGCCGTTGTACACGTAGCAAGGAGCTTCACTTCAATAAGACCATCCTTATCTGTATATGGAGAGAGGTCTATATTATACGTACCACTTGACACGCTCGTGAACTCCTTATGGTAAAGCTCTACGACACCTCTGTTGATAGTCAGCTTAATATCAGCCTTGATACCCGTAGGAGATTGAGCACCATCGTTAGTTACGTTGTTATAGGTATAGGTCATCATAGCGCTATCACCCATCTTAACGTTCTCCTCAGGCACTGCGGTCGTCAGGATAATCTTTGACCCTGCGTCACCTCCACCACCACCGCCTTTACCAGCGGGAATATCTACCGAGATAGGGTCGCCATCAAGCATATTAAGAGAGAGTGTAACCTTCGTCTCGTCTTCCGAGACAACGGCTTCCATCCCTGATACAAGGTTCTTCTTGATAGACTCAAACTTTGTCGTGATGACGCTGTTAGGCAGAGCGTTGTTTGACCCTACATCAAACGTCTCATCCATCGTGATAGGAGGCAGGGTAATCTCTACCTGACCATCCTCCGAGATAGGCAGAGCCTTCCCGTTGAACTTGATAGACTTGATAGCACCAAGAGGGATAGCCTCACCCCAGCTGTTGGTTTCTACGGAGTAAGGTCCATAGATAGCACCCTCATCAGTAGCAATATAGTAGTCGCCATTCCTCTTTCGGAAGTCAGGACTAAATCTCCCTTCTGCCCTACCTGACTTGATAGTCACACCTTGCAGGTCAATAAGGTCTCCAAGGATGACACCCTTAGCACCATCCGACTCGTACTTATATACAAGCTGATTACCTTCTCTCTCAATGATAGGTCTCTCACCCTTCTCACCACGTGGACCTCTGAGGTCAATCTCATTAACTGCCTTGAGCTGGTCTGTACCCCACGACTTAGCAAGGAAGACCTTTTCACCATTATCGCCACCTATGATAGTAGAGACATTAGGAGAGAGATAGACAAGAGGAGCTTCACCCCACTTATCCGTCTGAGAGTAAGGTCCATATATAGCGTGTTCCTTGGTATGCAGATAGTAGTCACCAACGAGGACACCGATGAAGGTATTCGTATCCGTGATGTCGCCACCTCTGTGTATCTGAGTACCACGTGGACCTTGAATACGACCTACATTGATAAAACCCTTATGTTCGGTATGAACATCACTCTTCACCCAAAGTTCACCATTGATAAGATAACCATCACCTACGTGAGCATCATCGGGGAGGTCAGTAGAGCTACGGAAGTTACCACTACGGATATTCACAGAAGACCCTGGCTCACCACGCTCACCACGTGGACCTTGGATACCTCTGAGGTTAGCGATAGGTGCGACACCCCAATCCGTTCCGTTATGTCTCCACAAATTCCCGTCTACACTACACAGATACATATCTCCACCAACGGGGTTTGCATTTGCTGTCGCATCCGAGGATGGGTGCGTTGCAATACCCGAGTGGATATAGTCTCTCACCCTACGTTCAAAGACAAGCCTACCCTTCTCTTGGTCTTCCTTGACATCAACGATGACACCGCCCTGATTGACGGGAACACCATTGACCTTCGCCCCTACAACAATCTCCTGCCCGAGGTATTTCACTCGGTCAATATGAGCCTCGTCAGTGACAAGCTCACTTGGCTTGGTGGGGTTGTAGTTTAGGAGAATAGCAATAGCGTCAGTGCTTTGTTCAAACCTTGCCGTTGCTTGCTCAAGAAAGAGGCTGTGCTTGATTTTCTTTCTGCTTTTATGAGCCATTTCTTATATATTGTAATCTAACAAAAAGCGAGGTCTACATCATGGTAATCAGACATAGACCTCGCTTCCACAATGTGTATATTAGATTTAGCCTGCGACTACGCCCCAGCCATCTTCTTCACCTGCGTCACCTTCGCCTTCGGCAATCTTGCGAAGACGTTCCATAATCTTGGCAGGGATAACGGCAGGGTCGCCCTTAGCCCCAGGAGAACCAGGTTCGCCCTTGACACCTTGCAGACCTCTGATGTTCGTTACATAAGAGAGAGCAAATCTGTTCTTCTTAGAGGTATCAAACTTGAGGGTGAACACGTCAAGAGTTTCGGGGTTGTAGATGTTGTCACCTTCAATGAGCGTTTCCGTTCTGTCAGTAACACCACTCGTGAGGAAGGTTGCAAAGACTTCGTTCTCGGCAGGGTTCTTTTCGAGTTCAAGGAAGTTGGGGTTGATGCTTGCCACGACATCTGATGGAGCGGTCTTGTAGACCCCCTTAGACCAAAAGAATCGTACGCCACGTGCGCCAGCCTTCCCATCGTGACCATCAGTACCATCCGTACCTCTTGGACCTTTAAGCGTGTTCATATACAGCTTAGAACCATTGGGGTTAGGAATAGAGTTAGCCTGACCATCAGAACCATACTTGTACATCAGCTCGGCAAGGTCATCAGACCCTTCAACGAAGAGGATAGGTGCTTCACCCTTCTTACCTTCGTCACCCTTGAGTTCACGGATGAGGACAAGGTCAGTCCAATCTTCATTGTCTGAGTATCTGTACTGAATGCTGTTCTCGCCCTTTCTGAACTTAGGACTCTTACCACGGAGTTCTTCGGTGGAGAAGTTATCCACGAGGTATTCCTTCCCTGCAACGGAGAACTTGACACGACCCTTGTTCACGCCACTTGTGATATGGGTGATAGAGTCAATGGCAGGAATATCGTAGAGCTTCTTGTAGTCGGTCTCGCCTTCGTATCTCCACTTGACTTGACCTTCGTTGGTGATGAGCTGAATGTTCTTACCAGCTTCACCTCTGAGAGATGCAATCCAATCGCCTTCGGTGGTAGCCGTTGTTCTGTTGGTACGCTTAGCAATTTCATAAGCATTCTCACCATCACGCCCATCGTTACCCTTAACGCCTGGGATACCTTGGTCGCCCTTAGCACCCTTGAGGTTCTTGAGGAAGAACTTAGAGCCTTCTTCATCATTGATAGGATAGGACTGCCCTTCGGAAGTGTACTTGTAACGAAGCTCAGAAGCGTCACCACTACCTGATACAAAGAGGATAGGAGCATCACCCTTCTTACCTTCGTCACCCTTCTCACCCTTGAGGACTTCAACGAAGCCTCTATCTCTTTTCAGTTCAGAAGCAACGGACACCACATTGACCTTTGCCAGCTCCAGCTTCATAGAGGAGAGCGTAGCAATCTCATTGGTGACTTGCTGACGAAGGTCAGAGTAGGAGTTCTTGATAGCCTCAAACTCACCGATAGCCCTTGTCAGTTCCTTCACCTTCTCGTCAATAGCACTCTTAGCACGGAGCTGAGCGTTGTTCACTTCGGAGATAGCGGAAGCAACATCTTCCTTGAACTTCTTTGATGCTTCGTTCAGCTCGGCAATCTTCGCATTGATGTCGGAGGTTGCTCTCGTGAAGCGAGTATCAATATCTGACGTTGCAGACGAATGCTTTGACTTGATTTCCTCGGAGAGGGTCTTCTTAGCCTCTGTGAGCGTCTCTTCTACCTTACGTGACAGCTCTGTACCCTTAGAAGTTACTGAAGCCGTCAGAGAGCTTGCAGTTTGCTCGTAGTTGTTCGTAAGGGTAGAAGTGAGTTCCTGAACCTTGCTGTTGATAAGACTTTCCGATTCAGTCTTAACTTCACCCTTGACGGAAGTCTTGATTTCATTCACCTTCTCGTCAATGTTGATAAGGGCGGAAAGGTCAATGGCTTCCTCCTTGATGTCAAGGGTCAGCCCATTCTCTCCTCTCTTGAGAAGACGTGCGGAGCTGGTGATATAGGTCTTCCCTTGCTCACGCTCCTCACCTTCACCTTCTACCTTCACGCCATTAACGTGGAGTTCAAGGTCAATCTTATTCGTCCTAATCTTCTCTTCAAGCTCTTCCTTAGCGTTTGTAATCTTCTCCTCGGTGTTATCCTGCTTGTATTCTACAACGAGCTTCCTCTTACCACTAAGGTCGTTCTTCACAGAAACGCTCTTGACAATCTGAGTATCAGATGGGTCGCCTTGTAGCTCTTCACCTACGACTTCAACAGAAGAAGAGAGAGAGTTAATCGTAACAAGGCTATCCACCTCTTCCTTGGTGTAGAACTCCTTAGCAAGCTCATCCTTCATCTGAGGAAGCTCAGCGGAGACTGCATCGCCAACGAGGTCACTTACCTGAGAGGTCTTGGCATATTCACTGAATGAAGGCAGTGGTGCTTTGGAGACCTTGATAGTCCCATTGCTTTCGTCTGCTGTAACAGATACAACAACGCTGTTGTCGCTTGCGTCAAGGTCAAGAGCATCCTTTACCTCCGTAGTGAAGTTCTCCACACGGACGTACTTAGCATCATCGCTGAGCTTCTCGTTGTTCTTGAGGGTATTCAGCTCGCTCTTGAGTTCGGCAACCTGCTCCTTCGTTGAAGTGACGTTTGCATTCAGGGCGTTGTACTTCCCTTCAATCTTAGCGTTCTGTTCAAGGATAGTAGCGACATCATCAAATGGAGCAGTCTTAGCGGCAAGGTCATCAACACGTGCAGAGATAAGGCTATCAGCCTCTCTAAGCTCCGTAGACAGACGAGCCACCTCTTCCCTGATAGAAGTACCCTGAGCCTTCCTTTCGTCCTTCTCCTCACGAATGGCTGAGTTCACCTTGGCAAACTCAGCACCATCCTTCTGAGCGTACTTAGAGAGGTCAGGAGCATTGGAGTAATATAGGTGGGTCTTGAAAGAGTTGCCTTCCTTGATATACCTAATATCATTAAGGATACGACCTCTCAGAGTTGGGTCTGATGGGTCTTCAATATCCCCTGAGTAATGCTTGGTAGGAGCATCGTGGCTTAGGTAATCATCAAGGAAAGAGATATTCTCAGTAGGTCTACCTTCGGTAACGAAGTGCTTCTTAAGGTCTTCCTTGAACTTGTCAATAGAATCCTTAATATAAGAATACTCTCTCTTGACCTCATCAAACTTACCATTGACAGCGGGTAGGTACGTCTCGGCATCAGACACGCCATAAACGATAACCAGCTCGCCAGCCTCATTGGTAGAAATCTCCTTGACGACTTGGTTCTTCGCACCACCTACCTTACCACGAGATAAGATATTCTTCAGAGCGAGGAAGCGAGTGTCAAGGATATTGCTTGACTGAATTTGCTTAATCGTATCAAGAGATACATATCCGCTAATATCACGAATAGGAAGCTCATTGTACCCAACAACACCATCTTCCGAAGCATACAGCCCCGTGACGATAGTCGTCAGGTCAGAAGGAGCTCCTGGGAGTTGCCCGTTGTTCCTTCTGCTATATGCTTCAAGGAGTTGTGCCGAAGGCTGGAGAGACCTTTCACCACGTCTGATACCATTGAGGAATGGTGCGATGAAAGCGTCAAGAGAGCCAACCTTGATGGTAGCCTGACCATCCTTTGTCGTGATAGAGGATAGGTACGTATGTTCATTCCCTACTTCTCTGAGAAGTGTCTCAAGGTTAAGGTAGTGCTGTGCATCCTCCTTCGCCATCGTACCCAAGATAGGGTTGAGGGTGATAGGGTCTACAACTGCTTCAAACCCAACTTGAGGGAAGTAAGGGTTTTTGTTCCCGTCCCTTAGAAGGACAACGGGGATAGGCTTGCGCCCCTTTTTCTCTTCACTCATGTATATATCGATATATAATTTGTTCTTAGCTATTTACTAAAAAGAGAGTGGGGGTCGCTATGCTCCCGCACCACGACCCCCAACATCACTCTCTTAAAATCCGATATGTTTTCACATCATATTATTTATGCACGAAAGTAACGAACAGCTCTCCAGTACCATCGTCTAACGTGATATTCTTTACAATCTCATCATCATTAGCCCTATCGTTACCCTTGCTGTAGCTAATCCTACGTGGCATCATCTCACCCCTAAGGATATTCATTGCCGTCTCAAGACGCTCCTTATCCGTGACACCGATGCTACGAATATACTCCTTAACATCTTCCATCGTGATAGGTTTGTCAAACGTGACGACAAGTCTATCCCCATCAAGGACGACACCCGTAGCAACACCACTGCCAATAGTAGAAAGGCTCTTGGAAAGGAAGACCGACTTGAGGTAGGCAACGTCAGAAGCCTTTTCCGAAAGAGGCTTACGCACTTCCTTCTCAAGAGCGGACACCCTATCGTTCAGCTTGTCAAACTCCTTGGTGAAGTGCTCTACCTCTCCCTTAACTCTTTCCGAGCCTGAGGTCTCTACTATATTCTTAATAGTCTCTACCTCTCCACGTAGGGAGTGAAGCAGGTTGTATAGCTTTGCTACTTCTGCATCCATAATATAATCTTAAAGGTCTTTGTATTCAGGGATAGCATCAAAGCAAGGACATTCCTTGATACGTTCCCAAGGGTCAATGATACCATTACCATTCTTGTCCTCAGAGAAGTCTCTATGACCTTGAACCTTTGCCTTTGGGTACTTAGCCTTCAGCTTCTTCAGAAGCTCTCTAAGGGCTTCCTTCTGTTCAGGAGTGCGGTTGTCTACACCCTTACCCGTGGAGTCAATGCCACCAACGTAAGCCACGTTAATCGTGACCATATTAAAACCCTTGACCCCGTTGCTATAACGTTCCTCTGCCTCCATAGGATGGACTACACCATCCTTGGTGATGACGTAGTGGTATCCAGGTCTCTTGAACCCTCTCTGTTTGAAGACACGATTAAGTTCAGCTACACCCCAATGCTGAGGTGATGCAGTGCAGTGCACCGCAATGTATTTGATGTCTCTTTCCATGTTATTGTGAATAATATAAAGGTAGGGATATAAAGAAAGCCCTACGGATATGTTATTTATCCATAGGGCTGTTGCTTTTTAGCATGGTGGAATTAGGCTATCACATAAAATCAATATACGATACCAAAGGAACGTGCGCACCGAAAATACGGGTGCATTTATTTTCTCTTAGCTTATATGAGCCTATAGTATCAACCCTACGCTGTAGCTGAAACAGAGCAAAACCAATAAAATCCATATACCGCTTATAGTTTCCTAAGTTTAGTCTATAAACGTCATCAAGAAGCTCAATAAAGCTGTAATCACCAGCAACACCGAACTACTCCTCAATCTCATCTTCCATCCTAAGCCTAAACTGATTGATGTCAGATTGGTTGAATACCTTAATGCTATCTGATAACTTTCGGAAGATAGTCCCATCGGCAACATTCCACCAGCCTAAAGAGTACTTTTTAACGTATATAGGAGTAAGCCTACACTTTTCCGATTCAACGTCCCACAAGGTCTCTATTACTTCCTTTCTGCGAACCTGATATTTTGTGGTCTCTTCACGTTTTACCGATGGATGCAATGGAGCAGAGAGATACTTATTCCCAAATCGGTCGCTGAATGGTGCAATAGCTACGGGGTCTCTCCCTTGTAGGAACTTAACACACTTTAGTAAGTCCTCCCTTGTTAGGTGCTCCTTTGCCTTAAACGAGTCAAGATAGCCATCAAGAGCTTCTAAGTCCTCTTTGGGAAAACCATCGTCACCTTTCATACCATTCTCCAAGTCAAAGAGACGAACAAGCTCCTCATAAGTCATGTTATCTATCCTGCTTGCATCGGACTTAAAATGCGGAACATAGATATAGGCGTTTTTTGTTCTAACCAAATGGTCAAATACCTTGTAAAGCATCTCCATACACTTGAACATACCTCTATTTGCGTCAAACCCAACGTTTACACACATAAGCCTACTCGCAGTAGAATGAGAAGTCTCCATGCCTTTAGGATAAACCTGAATAGAGCCGTTATCGTTAAAGGCGGGCTTGTCGTAAACCATCGCTCTCCCTCCGACTTCTCCCCTGCCGATTGGGATAACAATATCAGATACCCCAGGCACGCAACCATTCGGTCTGCCATACCTATCCTCAACGGAGAAGTCTACATTAGGGATAATAGTATCCCACATATAGTCCATAGCACTACTAATGATAAGTCTCGGTGAGAAATGGAAAGGAGAAATATACTCTGTGAAATCACATGAGTAATCTACAACCCTACGCTTGGTGTATATATCCGACATGACATTAGTATACCTCAAGATGAAGCAATTAACGTATGACGTATATATCACTATTTGCTCCATAATATGGGCTAATGTATTCTTCCTCTCACCATCAGACGATGACGCAAGAGATGGAGCGTACCAGCTCTTTGAACAAGACTCGACAATGCCTTTAGCCTTCTTGTATAAGTCGCTATCAAAACCCTTACTCAAATCTGCAAGAAGGGCTTTAGCAACCTTTTCATCGGCTTCACGAATACGTCCTGCAAGGATGCGAGATAGCGTTCCAACGAATGAGGAGTATGGCATAATACCGCCATGCGATACACGTGCCTTACCCTCTTCCTTGTAGAGGTCGCAGTCATCACTTTTCAGCTTTGCAATAACAGATGCTCTTAACATACGGAGATGAATTGTTGTTAGTCGTTTTACACAACAAAGGTAGCAAGAACGAATGGATAAAACAAATCCCCCAAAGATTTTACTTCTTTGGGGGGCTGTTTGTTCTAACATACTATCTTTTAGTTTATCCTAAACTGAACGTTAATCGTATCAGAGGTTGTCAAGTATGGTTTATATTTCCCTGAACCGAGAGTTTTAAAATTCAAGTTCTGCAAATGTGCGACCATGCAGAGAGATGCAATGCCTCGCAGGCGTGAGAGCCCGTCCATCTTTGACGTATCAAGTCCATAGATATTATCTAAAATCCCAAGAGGAGTATTATCCATAAACTTATACATAGCAGAACGGAGTTTGTTAGACTTATCAAGCATCTCTTTCAAGATAAGCCCTTCAGCAATAGGCTTAAAGTAAGATGCTGTGTGTTCACTTATGATTACATCTAAGTCCATATAGCCAATCCCCTTAATGTTAGACATTTCAATGATGTCAGGAATGATTCTTGAAGAAAAGATAATATGTGTATTCTCCACGTTCTTCCCATCTTCTTCAGTGATACTAAATGCAGGGCACAATTTGTCTCCTGGAAGAGATACCATATAAGTATATGGTTTTTTTATTTTGTTGTATATATATTCAAGGTATTCGTCATCGCACCAAACACCATGAGATGATATTACACTACTTATTTCTTCACCAACATTGAACCTCTCAAAGACTTTCCTAATATCATCTGCAGAAGGGGTCTGTGGCATAGAGTTGAGTTCCGATGCGACATTACGACCGAAATAATTTATGGCTGTGTTGTAAATAAACGGGCTAATTGCATTCATTGCACTTTCAGATAATGAATACATATACCCATACTCGTTGAAATCTGGGTAGTTGTTTCCACATTTAAGACGTTTTTCTTCTGTGAAGACCACATCAGAGGAGAACCTGCATAAACTCTTTCCGAAGAAAGATACATCCGCTCCGTTTCTAATCGGCTTACCATAGGTATACATATACGAATCTTCTTTCAAATCAGAAGACAACGGAACACCAAAATCCTCTACACATATATACGATATGTGTCCACTATTGCTTATATTGTTTGAATACATTGCATCATAAGCCTCCCTATCTTTGTCGGTAAACTCAATCTTCTTGTTCACGTATTCACGTATGTAAGGCACGATGAACCTAACAAAAACATCCTTATTCGTAGTGTACATTGAAACGCAGGTGGCTTTATCAGGGAGCTTCTGAACTGACAACATAATTAGCTTATTGATTTTACTCTCATCAGAGAAATGAATACGGATGCAGTTGTCGATGTTGATAAACCTAAAAACATTAATCATAAGTGTCACAGCTTTCTTACGAGCGTCTCCGTTAATACCAAGAGAGGAGACGAACGACTCTGCCATCTTGAACATCTCGCTGTCAGTACCCTTCAGCAAATCCTCGTACAAGATACGTGGAACACGAGAGTGGTATTCATTTATAGCCTCAGCTGATAAGCGCACGAACTCGTCTATGTATTCACCAAACGGAACATAAGCCTCTATTACAGGAAATCTCTTTCCTGATTGTACTGCATCAAGCTCATCACCTGTATTGCCATTAGATATAAGTTTTGATAGATTTATAAAAGCCATAATATAATACTAATACTCAAAAATTCTAAAATACACCGACAAGCTATCCGTGGTTGTCAATGTAAATCCTTCATTATTATTCGTTGCGTTGTTGGTCATATATACGATAAATAGGGACTTTATGTATTTGACCAAGCCTTCACAACCTCCCGTTACATCATCGCTAAGACCATAGATGTCGCTGAGCGTGCAAGCGATGTTGTTGGTGTTCATATACTCAAGGTTGTCTACCACCTTCTTTATCACTTCGTATACCTTATCCTTGATAGAACCCTTTGTCGTATAGCTATTGTTCTCAGAGATGGTATATTTCACCTCGTCATCCTTCATGGAGATAGCTATGGGAGACTGAACCTTCACCTGCGTATTATTTGAGAGGTCTGATGCTTCATACATATCTCCCCTCTTCTCAAAGGAGAACCCGCCCCTTTTATAATTGACTGCACCCTTACTCTTCGCTATACGCTGTGCTCTCTGAAGAACCTCCTCGTAGTTCCCTTCATATACGATAGGGGACAAACTTTTGGTGAGGTCTTCCAAGTCATCAAACTTCGGGGTATCCTTTACCTCTACAAGCGCACCGACATCCTCAAAGCTCAGGTCTTTATCAAATATCCCTACGCCCATCTCGGCTTCATTCGCCTTGATATTATTGTAGAGGATTTTATGAATCCTTTCCGTGAAGTCTAATATGTGCTTCAACCTCTGAGCGCATTCGTCATTCACAATCGGAGTGCCAAGCTCCTCTCTGTATTGAGAAGAGAAACCATAGCTGAGGGCGAGCTTGTTCGTCTGTGGCTTTTGTGGTTGAGGGGACTTGCAAACAACATCCTTCCCTGCCACATATACTCCGTCAGAATCAATCGTAGGAGAGAAATACGCCATAGCCCTATTGTTGTCGTATGGGTCATACGTCAGAGGGAAGCTGTGGAATGATAGGGCTATATGCCTATTGCTTTCAAACCCTATAATCTCATCACGCTTGTAGTTCTCTCCTTTGAACTTCCTTGCGTCAAAGTCGGTAAACGCTATCCGTTCATTAAGATATTCCTGGATATACCTAACGACAAATCGTTCAACAACAGCCTTGACACCTCCAAGCGTTTGGTACTCCTGCTCCTTGTAAAGGTTGAACTTTATGGTATCTCCAATTAGACTTTCAAACTGCAACTCCGTTGAATACTTAGTCAGGATGCAGTTATCCATATTGAAGTACCTAACAAAGTCTACCATCATCATGATAGCCTTGTACCTTATGTTCTTCTCTCCACCAACATTTGAGCCTCCATTAGCAAGCTCATATGCCATTTGGAACATAACGCTCTCGTCATACTTACGCAAGTCTTCAATGACAAGCTCAGAGGCACGAGTGTAGAAGTTATCAACGAATGTAGCGACCTTATCCGCATAGTCAAGCAAGAAGTCCTTGAAAGGTATATTCGGTAGGAATGATTTCCCAGCTTTCAGATTATTCTGATAGACCTCCACTACATCGTCATTAGATGGGGTATAGCCATTCAGCAACCCCGACAAATTGATATACGCCATTTTTAGATAAAGTCTAAGTACATGGACAATGCTTCTCGCTTGAAGAGTTGCCTAAATTTCTTTCTGTTAGGAACATCTGAGTTGCCAATTCCCTTGTACATATGTATTGACACATACACAAAACCATCACATCCGTCATAAGCTCCGAATGATGGCTTCATGTCGTCATAGTAATATACATTGCGGATTACGCTTGTTATGGGAGTATGGTCTAAATGTCTCGTTGTGTTTTCATTCGTGTAACACGCTCTCTTAATCTGCTCTCCTAAGAACCCCTCCGATGCCTGCTTCAGCGATAAAGCAATGTAATTAAGTCTTTCATCGTCAGTAATAGGATTATCCCAAACGTCTAAGTTATACTCTGAGCTGAGGGAAGGATTTCCATGGAGATTTCCATTAGGGTCTCTCGCTCTCAGAATATCAACATTCTTAGAACTATACTTATTCTCATCTCCTAACCAAAACGAGCGCACCTCCTCTTCTTGCTTGTCATAATCTTTATTAAAAATGCTGTCGCCATGAAATGGTGAATAATCACTACGTTCAGCAAGAATATCATCCTTGGTCAGGAGAGAGCGTAGATACTCTTCGGGTGCTTCATCTTTAACTCTCAGTCTAAGGAATGGATGGTTGTCGTACAGCTTTTCTTCCTTTTCAACGTCAAACACATCGTAAGGGGACATTCCTTCAGGGAGCTCGTCTTTAAACCCGATGCGAGATTGAATCGAATTACTGAAAACCTTATCCATTTGGAAAAGTGACAGAGAATCAAAGTAATTCTTAAAATCATCCAAATCATTCAGTAATTCTTCATTAACTCTCTCATATGACTTCATCTTCAACGAATACTTATCTCTATTCAGAACATCCGTAGTCATCCTTATGCCATCAAGTGTTATCACTCCATCCTCCTCAAACTTCGGCATAGCATATGTCATTATCTCCTTGTTGCTACCAACGTGGACGGGAACGGGAAAATCATATACACCGAGGTCATACATACTTTTAGTGCCATCAGATTCACTATACGTCTTGACCTCGTAATCAAACATAGCCTTGTCCCTTTCGGTAAACTCAAGCCTTGGGTTCACGTAGTCAATGATATATGGGTATATTACATTCCTGAAGAAATCCTTTGATAGGGTCTTGTCGTAGGAGATGGTTTTTGATAGCAGATTAGCCAAGTCGCTTTTATCTGTAAATTTAATCCTGATGCAGTTGTCTATGTTTATGTATTCTAAAGCGTTTAGGACATACGCAACGGAGTTTCGTGTGATTTCCTTTTCACCCTTCTCACGAATATATTCGTTGGTTACAACGACCTGACGAACCTTCTGATACAAGAGGCTATCCTTTTCCTTCTTGAGGTCTTCATATAGGACACGAGACAAGCGAGAGTAGTACCCGTCAATATCCCTTGCTACTGCGTCTACGAGTCTATCAAGGAAGTCTGTTAATGGTATATGCGCCACTAATGCAGTATTAGCTGGCTTAGATAATGAAATCTCATCAAGATTATTTTCATCCGCTTTGTGATTAGATATAAGCGAAGACAGATTTAAAAACGCCATAAAACAAATGTATCTTTACTACATTTATACCACATATGGCTTTAAACAGCTCCACCCATACAAGCTCAGTGGCTCATATGGGTGGATGGTTAATTTAGACCGAAGATAGCCTATGATAAATTGACCCCAAGGGTAATGTTACTTCTCGTGGTAAGGTGAGCCCCACTTGTTGTGATTGATGGCATACCGCCCTCAATCATGCAGGCGGTAAGACAAGCGAACCCTGCGAAGTAAAGATAACCAAGTTTCTGAGTGTTGATACCATATATCCTATCAAGTAGGTATATAAATGGTGTCGCATCGGGCTTGCAAGATTCTTCGGTAAAGCGGACATTCTCAAGTATCCACCTTTTTATTCCGCCATCAAGGACTTTGGATAGGGCTCTAAGTATCTCGGCAAACGGCTCTTCGTTTGCACTAATGAAGCGACCAGCATTCACAAAGAGAGGCGTGTTGTGTCCGACTATTGATTTCTGAATTGGTATGCACATATTCCCTTTGCCTATACTCCATACTGAGTCATCAACTGACATTGTATGCGTCTTAAGCCCGAAACTTTTCCCATCGGAAAAATTAAACCCATCCTCGTACATTATCGCACTTAGATAATGTGTTTGAGAAGAAGTTCCAATGTAGCGATTAAGGGGCGATATATTATACAGCATATCGCTCATATCAGATTTGTGAGCCACGGGGCTTGGAACACCACCATCTGTCATATGCAGAATTTCATCATTAGCGGTACGGCTAATATCAAAAAGTTCTTTGATGGCATCGGAATAATGAGAGTCAGATATAAATATGGGGCTTCCTTCAAACGAACTCCTATTCTCCGAAACAGCATCCCTGAAGTTCATTTGAGTGAGGTTGTTTATACCAATCTCGCTTGATAGGACTCTGACTTTATCAGGGACAATTTTGCCTAAGGAATGCGGATAGTCTGCAACTATCCTATTATCGTGTGCTGTAAAGGTATACCATCATATGAGGCATCACCTCTATTCCAATTAAGCCCTGAGTAAGCTCCGAATGTATTTCTTTCCATCATTCCGACTGCTATTGGAACAACGCCAACCCCAATGTTGAATGATGCGTTATGTAAAGATACGGGGTTATACCTTGCTTCTTCAAAGAGCATCCTATCTACATCCGTAAAACGGATGCTATGATTTAGGTAGAACCTGATATAGTGGACTACGACATCAGGTACAATAGCGTCACTAAGTGGGCTTGGAACGCTTGGTATGAGGTACGTATTGCTTCTTATCTCTTTGACATACTCTTCGTATCCAAAGCGTAGCCTTATGCAGTTCTCGGGGGTGATATAGGCAAGGCTCGCTTCAAAGATGTAAAGCAACCATTTTAGACCTGAGTCGGGGCTCAGCCTCTTATGCAAATCCACGCACGCCTTAAACAAGACCCCGCTCGACCCCATACTAATGTCCCGATAAAGAGCCTCTGCTACACGAACGTGATGTTCATTTACCTGCTTTGCGACATCCAGCATAATTTCATTCAGAAGCTCGTGAAGTGGCTTATACGGAGCTAAGTAGGATGTAGGTTTATCTTGCTTGACTGATATGTCCGTGTCGGACTTCCCTACAATATCTTTTGACCTAAGCATACTACAATGCTATTTTAATTGTCATATTCATACACGTAGACTGATTGAAGAAACCAGCGTCACAAGGCGTTCTCTTAGCCTTGTCTTTTGATGAATTAAAGATAAATTGGTCGTATTCAATATGGAACACGATTGGAATGAACCCGTCAAAACCTTGCAACCTATGAACGCCAATAATCAAATCCTTAGGCGGAAAGACCCGTCTCATCTTGGAGTATAGAGACCTCTTCAATGAGTCCCAATTATCCTTCATCGCATTCTTCGTGCTCCTATCAATTAGTATGTTGATTTGCGACTTAATATCCTCAATATCAATAAACAAATCTTCATCGGTTATGAAGGTAGGAAGGATGGGAATAACCCACGAGTAGGACTTTAGTCCGTTGCTCTGTATATATCCAAAAAACGGATTATTAGCCTTTTGCTCGTATATGTTATATTTAATTATTGGGAATTGGTCTTCGTACTTAGATAAGTCTTCGTTCAACTCAAAGAACCTACTAACAGAGGTGAGCTTGGAGAAATCTCCTCTATCGGTTATACCTTTAAGTGTGCTAAAAGCATCGTAAAAGCCACCTAAAATCTTCTTAGGATAGTCTTGTACAGCGTCATTGAACGAAGCGTCATTCGGTCTAATAACGTACGAGAAACGAGAATAGTCTTCGCCATTCAGACCGATATTTCCTGCGATACCATACCCATTTTGCTTCGTTTTCTGTGAAGACCCAAATGGCATCACAAATCTGCAGTCAAAGCGCAGTGATAGCTTAGTGTCATCCGCATCTCCATTGAGGTATCTTTGAACCGCATTGTGAACGTCTATAATATAGTTGTCAGGGTATTGGAAGTGATGCTTGATAACCTTGTCATATAGTGGATATAAGACTTCTGATACGATGCTTTCTATGCTTATCTTTACATTAGCTCCATATGCGAATATGCTATAAAAGGCATCATCGTCATTTTCGGAGATGATACGACTTGCAATATGCTTGTCACAAACATTGACGAGCAACATATTGATAGGTGTTACGTATCTAATAACCTCACGTATAACCCGCCTGAGATTATCCATTTTAGCTCCTGAAAGATTAATAAGCTCTTTGGACTTTGATACTATTATGCTATCACTGCCACATCGTAGGTCTACATTTACGGCTTCGTAGAAGGTCTCTGTGAACTCAACAAATCCTTTCATCTCGGAGGCTATAAACTTACTAATTGAGTCCTCAATAGACGTATGTAAGCATAAGGTAGGAGTGGAGTCTACTTCCTTGTCAAATTCATCCTCGGTCTTTACACCTATGATATTTCTTGCTCTTAGCATGAATTTTATTCTGATTAGTTAGTTTGTACTACAAAGGTAATGCTTATGTTTGGGAAAAACAAATCCACAAGGGTGTCTTCCTCGGGGATTTGCTGTGTATGCTTCTTGTGCAGGCTATCCAGCATCACGGATGTCAAACTCAAGGCACATCTTGAAAGGGTACTCCTCAATCCTGAGAGGGTAGAGATGCAGGGGGATGACTGCAAGACTCCCAGGAGTGTGAATTGTTTCTTTCTTATCGGAGTCCGTGAATACGCTTGCCCATAGTCTCGTTCGCCAAGGATATGCAGGGAAATCAAAGAGACAGCTATCCTGATAGAAATCTGTGCACTTAACCCCGAACATCTCTTCCGTGAGTTCGTTGAACTCGGTATATGTATCAACACGGGTCTTAACGAACCTTTCAAAATGCTCCACGACCGAGTCAATCTTGGCGTTGAATACGGACTGCATTCTTTCCAGCATCTTTTCAAGTATCATCTCCCGAGTTTCATAGGAACTCAGCTTCTGATAATCAATCAGGTCAAACGTGTACCTATTGTTCTGAGGGCTGTTATAAATGAAGTTCCTCATTCTTGGCGCAAGGTTCGCTGACTTCTCCCGAAGCTCGGGGGTTATCATAGCAAATCGGAACTTAGGAAGTTCGCCATATCTCTTGAATTTGTCGTCCTTGAAGTATTCGTAGACGTAGCACGGGAACATCTCTATTGGTCTTAACACTTTCTTGAAGAAGGTATCATCAAGGTAGTCGTGAATGGTCTTAGGGGTGTAGACAAATCCATCATACCCCGTAGCACCTGCATCCGATGAAATACCGAAATGTCCAAAGTTGAAACTGCGAACGACCTCACCATTAAGAGTAGAGGAGCGAAGAACGCCATTTTCATCCTTGCCGAATACGACCTGCACCTCCGAATGGACTGATGTTGTCGCAACGCCCTTGTTGCTTACGATGTCTTCCTTCTGAACGATGGTGTACATAAATGGTATCACGTGGTCAAGGATATACCTCTTCATGTAGACCTTAACCTCTTCGGGTGTGATGGATGAACCATACTTCATCAGCTTGCCATATAAGTACTCATATGTGCTATCAACAAGGTATGACACTGACTTATCTACATCTGCATTTCCGTCCCTTCCCGAAGAAATGACTGATAACATATTGTTCAGGTTCAGAACTCCCATGATGAATTTCAGGATGATTTTCTTGTTATCACCTGAGTTGAATACCTCGGACACCGCACGGACGAATAGGTTATCCTTCAGCTCTGTCGGTGTATCTGCTGATAATCCAACGAAGACACCCTTCAGCTTACTCTTGAGACTCTTCTTGGGCTTCCCTCCGTAGATACGGATAAAGTGGCTAAGCACCTCTGCGTAGTACAGCCCTATGCGTCTCAAAGAACGGATGATGATAGGCTTTGCCGTGTAGTCTACATACTCCTCACGGAACGTGCGCCCATTGGGTTCTATCTTAAATCTTTCCATGTCTTCTATTTCTTGTTTCTAAATGATTGAATTTGTCCGTATCTCCGATACCACTCCAAACGTAAATGGTGTTTCCAAATATGGCTTGTCTCCAAAGGATTTTCTTGACAGCTTAGTGGAGCATTCGAATTGTACTGCTGAAAGGAGTCTCCGTATGAGGTACTTCTGACCTTCTATCGTGAAGCCCATATACTTTGACATTTTGCATCCTGCCATCATATCTGAGCACGTACCTATTACATATTCATAGTTCCTTATAAGGTCTTTAAGAACCTTAATCATCCCTTCTGATTCCTTTGAGACTGATGCGTTTATCAGATTAAAGACCCACTCTCTTCCTGAATGTATCCCTTTGTACAGCTCGTCTACGCATTCAGAGACGGAGGAAACCATAAGGCCGCTATTGCCATAAGGATATTCTATGGTGTGTACATACCCATTCCCAGGACTTGAGTAGTTATACATTTCTTCGCTGTAGTCAAAGTTGATGACCTTAGCCATCTTCCATAATTCAATACTGCTATTCAGAAATGCAACCTTCATCTCAGGAGGTATATTTTCATCAACCACCTCTGATGGGTCAAAGTTGAAAGAATGCCAATTCAAAGTCCAAGACGTTTTGTCTATGTACTTATAAAGAACTTCCATTTTTTCATAGCGTCTATCCTTCAAGATACACGCATTATCCAACTGCGAGACAAACTCAGATATACTCGCATTGGTTAATGGAGCATAGTTGATGGTCGCTGTGAGGTTATACATAACGTCCTTCTCGCATCCTCCTGAAGTAGCCATATACGGGGCTGGGTTGAATGACTTATTCATTCCTATCGGAAGCGACATTTCAACCTCTGAGTTGAATACACCCAATATCCCATATCTATCCACATACTTGTCTCGTCTACGCCTTTTACCCTTAGAGGGGTTTGAGTAGAAAATTATATTGGTATATGGAACAACAACAGCTTCAATATACCTGATAACATTAGCATCCTCTTGTGGCGAAACCATCTTTGTTTGGCGGGTGAAGATTTCAAGGATGCTGTGCGATATAAGAGGAATTGCATATCGGCACATGTACCTTTCCACATCTGCACAAGAAGCCCCTTCACCAAGGAATTTGGCTGTCTCTGAATGTAGGATGCCATCGCATCCCTTAGACAAATCCTCGTGTAGCGGAATAGCTAATTGGTTCAGATACTCATTAAGAATATCTGCATTGACCTGCGAGAAGCTGTCAATAATCTTAGCCATTCCGCTATCATCTAATTCGGAGAAGATAGGTGCACTCATAAAATGAATTTGAGGTTACGAGAACATATCATCAAGGAGGTCTTTCGTGCTACGCCCATCCACGGCACTGCTACGTACACTTCGGTTGAGTTCCTTGAGGACGCTATGCTCTACGACCTTCCTGCCTTCAACCTTCTCAATGACGAACTTGGTATCAGCGAGAAGCATATCCTCGGTTATATCCATATTGTACTGAGGGTTGATAGGGCGTGTAGCGTTGATGAGGATGCTTGGCTCAATGGTATACGTCCAAAGTGTTCTCAGCTCATCAGGGAAGTTATTGATATCAAGCTCAACGAGTTCACGCTGGACTTGCAGACGTTCCTTTAGGTTGTATAGGATTTCCGTCTTGAGAGACTCTCCGATAACCTTTGGAAGTAGGTCTACGTTGTTGTAGATGTCCTCTGCCTTCTTGACGTTAAGAGCCTCTACAATATACTCCTTAGGCTTAGCCGTAATGCGCTTGACACGTCCCGTCTTGGTGTAGAACTCATACAGCGCAGGGATGGAGTCTCCATCGTCACCACAGAGGAGTTTGTTGATTAGGATGTCGTGTGGGTTGATGACATCAAGGTTGTACTTGCTTGAACTCATGCAGTTACGGATATACACGAGCTGACGCATATTGGTAGATAGCCCTACCGAGAAGAAACTACCCGTCTCCTTTGATGCTTCATTCTGCTCTTCGCAGATATAGATTGTACGCTTACCTCGTCTGTTGATGTCCTTCTCCTGACTTGATACGGGATTGACTGCCATCACGCACTGCCCCGTTTCAGACTTGTATCTTACGAGCTGGCGCAGGTCTTCATCCGCAGAGACAATGACAAGGCTATTGCAGTCCGTCTTGTTGATAAGCGTATCGGCAAGGAACGCCATCATATCATCAGCCTCAGCGTGCGGAATGGAGAGGATGTTATACCCCTTCTCACGGAGGACGCTGAGAACTTCCTGCATCGTACGATGAATGCCATCCCAATCAAAATCTTCCTTCTTCTTTCGCCCTTCCTTGTATCCAAGACCTGAGAGTCGGTCAATCTTCTTGATGACATCCTTTCTCCAAGAGCCAAGGGTATCCACGCAGAAGACGACATCGCATCCCGTAGCAAGGTCTTTGATAAGCCCTGCAATCTGACTGAGGACGACATTACCAAGAAGGCGGAGGTCGTCATCAGCCGAGAAGAATAGCCCGTTAGACGCACGCTTAGAGGTGCAGGTGAAGAGTCCTCGGTAGAATATGTTGGAGTAGTCAAAAGCGACCACTACACGACTTTGATTGTTGCTCATTTGATTATATTCTGATTAGTCGTTAATGCCATTACTTGCTACAAAGGTACAGCATTCCCATATAAAAAACAAATCCCCACAACGAGAATGTTGCAGGGACTTGTCTTTGCTGTGTATATACGTCACTAAGGCATATTTGGGTCTACCCGTATATCACTAATCAACAACACGGAGAATGGCTCGTCTTCTTTCTCGGGCTTACCCATACACATAGCGCACCCTCTTGGCTGTGACGTGATTAGTGCAGTGGCACTTGAGCGAATCACCCAAGACATATATGGGGCGATACATCCTTCTAATGTGCCATCGTTCGCCAACATGAGCTTACGGCTTGTATCAAAGCCAAACACCTTTGACATCATCTTATATATGGACTCCATTAGGCTATGGAAGATTTTCATATGACCCTCTGCGACTAAGAGTGTCGTCCCAACGTTTTCATCGTAAGACTTCATCAGCGTTTCTGAGAATATGTCAATGTTGCTTAACACGGAAACCTCAGAAGACACATCCTTAGACATCACAAGCTCTTCATCTTCGGGGAAGAAGCTGACGAAACTCATATTATGCGCTAAGGTATCAATGACTCTCCGAAGCGAATTTATCTTCACGCCTACATCTTCAACGGCTTTCTTCTCGTCATCCTTAAGGATTTCGTATGTTATCTCGGCTATACGCCTATCCCTATCCCTCAGAAAAGCGTTCTCCCTAAACTCCTCAAAGATACACTCATTGAAGGAGTCAACACTGATGTCTTTGCGTGCAATCATGAGTGCTGTGTTTAAGAAAAGCCTATCCTCGATATTGCGAACGACACTCATTTCTTTATTCGTCTCCACATCGCTCTCTCCAAGGAAGCACCCTATAGCTGTATGCTTGTACTTTGGAGCTTCATCTCCGTATCCTACCGCCTTGAAAATGCCATCCTTGTCACAATCAAACATACCATATTGCGATAGTTTAATGTAATCACCTCCACCTGAGTGCTCTACGGCTACAATCTCTCTGTACCTGCAAACCCTTGACGAGAGAGCAATAGGAAGAAGAGTTCCCTTGATATATTGGAATGCAGAGTTAGCCAATGATAGCTTGTCAGCATTCTCGGGAATGTACGACAGCTCATCAATAAGGCACGTGCTGAACTTCATGATGATAGGGTCTGCACTCTCTGCACCTTCAATGCCTGCTCTCAGACTGAAGTCCTGGATATTGGCATAGGTGATGTAGCTCAACAGCTCCTTCAGTACCTGAAACCCTTTCTCCTTGTAGGCTTCCTTCGTCATATCAACGAAGCTGTTCCACGATGTTCGTGCATCAGGCATAAAGTCTTAAAGGACTAATGCCGTGTACTTGAAGATGGTCTTCCTCAAGTAGTCGTCTACCTGCTTCTTCATCTCCTCCTTCATTATGCTTTGAAGAGTGATGTTCGTAAGGGCAGGAGTCTTGTAGCTTAAATTCTTTTCTTCCATGTCTATACGTATTACGGATTAGAGTGATTTGTATCACACAACAAAGGTAATGAAAAATCCCCTTACAAGATATACCTGCAAGGGGATTTGTGTAATGATTTACGAATATCTTTATATGATATGATAATCTATTTTATATTCCATAACGGGGTGAAATACCCATTTGTCTCCGCCCTCATCCGTATCGTGACTTCGCAACGCCCAAGAGCCTCTAAGTAACAATCTTGATGCCATAAGTGGACGGATTACTTTGAACTGACGACCGCTCTTGAGTGTTACTTCAATATATGGGAGGTCATCGCTTGTCTTAGGAAGAACCATCCAAAGGAGTTTCTGAACGTTATCGTAAGTAGCACCATATCCGCTGAAAGCTCCAACAGCGTGCTCAAGGAATTTGTCATCAATAAAGCTATCTATTGACTTAAACGACCCTGAGCCTACGACAAAGTCATCAAAGATAACTTCTTTGTTTGCGATAAGAAGATTACTTATCAGCGACTCCCCATCGCAGAGACCAAAGTATCTATACCAATTTGAGGAATGTGTAGCATGCCAATGGAGGGTTTCACTTGCTACATACCTTCGGGTTTGACTTCTTTCGTCCGACAACAACCTCTCCAATACGCCCATTACGAATTGCTCAGAGCGGTCAGACAAGGCGATAGATGAAGATGCTTCGTCCTCTTTCCCGTTGTAGACGTAGTCCTCTATTTTGGATGAAGAGTCTACATCACGTGAATTAGTGATTAGGTGCTGGATAATCTTTGCAGAGATACCAACCAGCTGGCGGGAGAAGTCCGAGAACTCTTCATCTGACATGAAGGAGGACATATCCCTAAGAAGGTATCCGCTGGTATTCTCGTCCATCGTCATCAAGACGGGTATGTCAATAGAGTTGGCTTTCCAATCATCGTAGTTTAGTATAAGACGAAGGATGTCCGACTTCCTATTTTCCAATATGGATGTCAGCTTGTTTTTGAAAGCAGTCTTATTAGCAGACAAGTAATACCCAAGCAACGTATAAGGGTTTCCGCTTTTTGCTTGTAGATGAGGAGAGAAAAGACTATCTAACTTTTCAGACTGCTCTATTGTATTTTTGTTAATTCCGTCAGATATAGCATTGAAGACAAATTCCCTTATTCGTTCCGAACCCTCCGAAATGTTTAGAGATGTTGAGGCATTAACAATAGCAGTGACTAAGCTACCAATAACCCTATCCTTGAAGGACGAGTTTACAAGAGGAATGTACTCCTTGAACTCCTCATCGAAACCAGCCTCATCCAATATATTTCTAATCGTCAGGAGTAACTTATCAAAACTCTCCTTTGACTTCTCCAGCGTCTCCTCTACGAGTGGAAGAGTAAGTTGTCTAAGGGTCTTACCATCTTTAAATGGTATCTCGTCCACAAGGACGTAAGAGGCTCTTGAGGAGACGAGCTCTTCGTCTCCTTGTTTATGCCCATCAAGTATTGATGATAAATTTAAGAATGCCATATGTCTATTTACCTATACAATTATCTTTGTATATCAATTCCACCAAAGTATACGTTAACCATCCAATCATGCTTCTCGTGTATTCGATATTCATATAAGCTGGTCACAGAGACCTTACCTTTATGGACTTCTACTCTTATGGGTGTGTTTGATGCGTGCACCTGAGCTTTTATATTAACTTGGTATGCGCTTATAAGACTATCTACAGCATTATACGAGTCCTTAGACCCCGAGAAAAGGCTGGTAAGCTCTTTTGGCTGTGATACACCGAAGTACCTTGATGGTATATCAGTAAGTCGGTTGTCTTTTAAAGCACGAACATTGGATAGAGCTTTTCCTTCCAAATACTCTTTAAGCTTGTCACTACTAATTATATCACTATCCCTATCAATTTTATAGCCTACAAAGTATTCGGATGGGCTAATGTTGATGAGTTTATCAAAAAAAATGACTTCACCAAGAGTTGCATATTTGAATACATTAGATAGGAAATGGCTACCTTGATAACCATTATCAACCCAATAGTCAGCATCAAGGGTATCATACTCTCCGAGCAGTTGATTATACTTATCAGCATCACGCCTTTTCAGTGCGCTCATTTTGGATGTGACGCTCCTATAGATGGGTAAGACAAAATCTTTTTTTTGGTATTTCCATCTCGTATTCCACAACGAATCCCCAGGTTTAATGCTATCTTCCGTAGATTCAATCCCTTTATTTGCAAAGCATATGCACCTACAGATGTGCTCCCTGCACCTCATATAAGCCTCCTCGGTTTTTTTCATATTGTCGTCATGGAAGGCTTTCATGTAGTTCTCTAAATTCTCGTACTCAAGAGAACCAAATGAGAGGATGGGCTTAAAGAATGAGCTGTCAAGAAGAATGGCTTTTGATTTGAAGTTTGAGTTACCAATTAAGTACTCCTTATCTTCCGATGCAAACACGCACAACCCGTCCCTATCAACCCCTATCGGAAGCCTAAGGGCTATTGATGTCGTCATATTGTCAGACCTATAAATCAATGAATCCGAGTCGTCCATATTAAATGAAACGTCATACCCATTCTTTATAGCCTGAGGTTGGACGACTTTATATAAATGCGTGATAGCCATATCTAAGGATTCTCGGATAAAATCACGCTGCTCTAATCCTACAAAATGCAGACGAATAAATTCATCTGCTATACCAGCCGTCTCGGAAAGGCATTCAGAAAGGCTTAGTCCTGCCTTCTTCATCATGTCAACAGCGTGAAGCGATGCAGGAGAGAATATATGATTTCGGATGAATGATGCAAGTGGGTCTACGAGCTCCTCTTGAATATGCTCCTCTATGAACGAATATAAAGGAAAGTCATTATCACAGCATCCTGAGTCAAGGAGCGCATTTATAACGGCTCTATAATTCTTTCTGATAGGTTCAAATGATTGGTATGCCTGCTCCCTGAGAAAGTCATTCAAGGGTATTGTACTCAGGTTCATGAAAGTGTCTCTTACTTCAAACGTCTCGTTATTGTTTGAATCTAACCCATTAACCAATGATGATAAATTTATGAATGCCATTATTCGTGTCTACTATTTTTCTATCTTCTTGATAAATGAATACCCTATGTATGTCTTTGACGACTTTGTGAAAGAAGGTGCTTTGGGTCTTGATGTCCCTTCATCAAAACTTGACACAGAGAAAGCAACGACCCCAACATTGAACATTCCAACGCACTCATTATATCCTCCCACTAAGTCTGAAGATATACCATAGACATCGTTTACGAAGCAGGTGAAGCTATCCTCATTAAAAAGGAAGTCGTAATTGGAGAGGCGACCTACGTATGACAGCAACTTGTTGGAGGCAGAACCACTCTGAGTTAATGATACTGCTGGGAGTGTAATATCAAAATCAGCATCCTCAGTATCAACATCACCAATTCTTAGTTCCCTTTTAGACGGCATCATCCCCACTATAAATGGATTTTTACCTTCGCCCTCGGGTTCTTTTACGTAATCATGGAATGGGTATCCATTGTTGTAACTATGCCCCAAGACGCTAACTTTAGACTCATTTACTTTAAGCAACAAGTCATTGAACCTATCCATCTCAGAGTACGGGATGGTTGCCTCAGTCTCTCCAACGAGCCTGACAAAACCAGCCATCTCTTTTCCAGGGATGTCTCCATCCGATATACTGAATACATCGTTGAGTTCGTCATGACTAAGGTGTCCAAGCCTTTCCTTTAAGTCGCCTTGCTCCAGCTTTGACTTTATTGACTTAGTAATCTCATCGCCAAGTTTGAAGTTGGCATAGAGTCTTCCAAGAACAAAGCAGTAGTCAATCATAGTTCTATACTCTAATACGTTTTGCACTTTAGCGTGATTGTGGAAGAAGGTGGACATCCAATAAAAGTCGTGCAGTTCCTGTGGTTTTGCTTTATTGTCAGTTTGAGTAGCCTTCACATCAACGAAAACCCCATCCTTCCCGAGCACGCATAATCCATCATTAGACAAATATGGTTTGCCATAGGTTAATGCCTCCTTCGTCTTTCTGTCGTACGAAACGGGGATTCCCGAGAAGTTCGTTTCAATCAGGAACGTAGAGTGATTGCAAGAAACCTTCTTGAAATCATTGGCTTTCTCTCTTTCTGTATCATATAGTTTCTTATCTCGCTCGGTGAACTCTATTTCAGGGTTTACGAAGTCACGGATATAAGGCACTATGAACTTATCAAAAACGTACCCAAGCCCGTTAAACTGCTTCCAATTATTGTCGTCAAGAGTTATCGTGGACTTACGATACGACTTCAACTCCGATGGAGAAGCGAACTTCACCCTTATGCAGTTGTCTATGTTTATATATGGGTACACCAAGGTGAGGAGCATTGTGGCATCGTTAATCTTGTCCACTTCGTTACCATATTTGCCAATGCACTCGTCAGATATAGCCTTAGCCATCTTGAATGCGACCCCGTCCTTTTTGTTAAGGAGGTCGTTATGGAATACCTCAATAGGTCGGTTGTAGAAGTTGTCCACGAGCTTAGCTTGACACCTTAGCAGTTCATCAAAGAAATCACTGATGGGAACATGGGCTTCAAGTGCGGTTTTTAAGGTTGGTCTCTCAACAGAAACCAAGTCATCACCATTGTGACCTCCACCATTCAAGATTGAAGAAAGGTTTATAAATGCCATATAAAAAGGGATTACCTATTACTCAATTTATAATAGATAATCCCGAACAACAGCAGGTGTATGCACTCTGTCTAAATCAATATATTAAATCGAAAATCGCAATCTAAGTGCATCTGTATTGAGCCCTCAAGATATGACATAGAACACGATTTTTTTGAAATATCAACATTACCCACACCAAGGAGACACCCTACATCAACAAACTCACCATCCATCACCATAAGTTCTATATTGTAAGGTACGGAGCTTGAATCCGAGAACAGCCTTGAATAAGCATCACCTACGATAAGCATCTTGTATATAGACACGACCACTCGGGGTTTATTGAGCCACGTGATATTACCACCTAAGTCAGCTGTTGCGTTCGCTGATACCTCCTTGCGTTCACCAATCCTAAATGCTTCTCTACCACTGAATTGGAGTGACAACTCGGTCAAGGTGCTGATTTGCGATTTGTCGGAAATGATACTTGGGATGCAATCGTAAGAAGAGCCGATAAGACTTGACTGAAGAGTTGATATAGTGGCATCCTTTGATTGAGGCATTGCCTCCAAGCAATTACCGACAAATGTATCCAAATCACAGCACCTTCCATTCGGTTGTACAGACTTTATAATTCCTTTAAGGAACGAGCTCATTGACCTTGATATGTCCAATGCGATGTCATCAGGAAGACCACTCTTCCCATACTGAGAACACACTATCCCATTCTTTTCGTCCTCCATGGAGACAAATGCCTTCGTATGGTACTCGTTAAACACGTCCATAGGCTTATCGTCCTTCTTCTCCTTAAAAGCCAAGTAAAATGCTTTCCCCAGCATCTTTGAGACCTCTTCCGATTCGACTTCGGATGTCTGAACGAGTTCCATATTGTCAATATGGTTATTGCAAAAGAACCCTAACACAAGCCTGCTGTAATCATTGGTGAAAAGGTCTTGATAACGCACGCCTGAGTTTAGAGAAAGAATGAAGCAGTGAGCAACAAGGGTCTCCAACTTAGATGACGACTTCAGGAAACTTATTGAGTACAGCTCCTCTTTTCCTTCTTCAATGACATTATGCAGATGAAGGGTCGCATCAGCAATGTCTTGCATTACCGACTTGACGCAACCATTGACATAAGTCTCAACCTCCGAGGATAGGAAGTCGGCTATACCCATCCAATCTAAGAATCGGATGTGCTTTAGGCTCGCCTTTGGAGCGAACTCATTGTCATCGCCTTGATACTTTGCTATATCATTAAATCGCAACATAATCTTCTTGCGCTATATTACATATCATACAGCAAATATAGTGATTTTATATTAAACAAACAACCCGCAGATACCATATATCCACGGGTTGTTCAATTTGCTTATACGTAGTCAATACTCAGCTTGAAGTCAACTTTGTATTTTCCACTCATAGAATACTCACTATATGCAGACCCAAATCTATCCTTTCCGTCATCATCAACCCCTTCAAGCCATATGGTCACATACGGAGAACCAACAGAGTAAACAGAGATTGCATTTTTAAGCATAATGACTTCGTCTCCGAATTTAACGGGTATTTCATATGAGCCATCAGGATTTGTGGGGATTATACTCCTTAGAGCCTTAAACACACACTTCTCAGTGTATTCGTAATCTCTCTCATCAGTCAATAATGGATGTAAAGATGAAGACATTGATACGTCTTTTTTAACAAAATCACCACGAACTGAAGTACCTATTGACATATTCTGATGGGATAGTTTATGCCTAACATATACATACGTCCTATCAAATAGAGCCTTCTTATCAAACGAACCAATGAGCTCATTGCATTTGGCACAGATACTTTCTATGTCATCCGATGAACGCTCTGAGAATCTATAAAAAACAGACTCAACAAAGTTACGAGATGTATCATCAAGGACAACGTCATCGTCTTCTATGGCACGAAACGCATTGTTCATAAACTCGTTGAATTTATCTTTGAACTTGTCCGCCCCGTGCGTATGGATGAGCTTCGCAATAGAAAGAATAGCGTACGTTATGCAAGAAAGAGTAGATTGGAAGTCATAAGCTCCATTAGCGTACCTCGTCTCAAATAGCTCATTAAGTTTCGTGTATTGCAACCCGATAAGACCTTCCTCTTTTGTCCAATGGCAAGACACCAAGACCATGTCGTTTTTTATCTTTATACTATTGGATAGCTTTTCACTAATCTTTTCTATCTCAGGGATTATCTTCTTCTTGTAGTACGAGAAGAGAGGCTTAGACAAGACATCACGGGTCTTCTCGGCTATATCAGAATTAGCGAGTGGCTGTTCACCTCTCTTTCGTGCTTTCCCTTGTAATATGGAGTCAGTGAGATTCGTCTCTCCCGATGTCAAGGTGTAGTTCACGATTGACTCTATGGTGTAAACATCGCTACTCGTTTGAGCACGGAAATCCTTTATGTAATTTGCGATAAGATTAAGGAAAATCTTCTTCAGGAAGTCCTTTGGAAGCCTCCTCTTGTGCTCTTCGCAGAACGCTCTAAATGGCTCGTTGCCTTCCTTTGATGAATGCTTTATTGCAATATCAAAGAGCTTCTTCATATATTCAAGAATGTTGGTGTCACATTCTTCTCTTAGCTCCATAAAGAAGAATGGCTTTGCCGTAAGATAGGTCTCCCTCTTAGCTACTCCTCTACTTCATCCTACAAGAATATCATCGTTGTGCTCAATGCCTCCCAAGATAAGGCTTGACAAGTTAATAAAAGCCATATCAGTTGTTATATCGTTGTATATATAGAGAAGTCAAGTACAGCGTAGTTTGATTCGACCAGCCTGATCTTCTCGGCTTTGGGACTTCCCTTCTTGTTAAACTTATCCTCAACCCTCATCCTCAGGAGTATATTTGAGACCGCACTCAACCCTTCATACTCAGGGAGCTGTCGGCATCCACCATAAAGGCTTGAAATGAACTGAAGCCCAGGTCTGTTTTCTGATTCACCATAAAACTCCCCGCTAAAAATCAGGCTTGACATCTCGTTGATTTTATCTCTGAATGCAGAGTTTGACAATCCGTAGAAGAAGGCTGAGAGCTCATCAAACAGATTTTCATAGGACTTAATACCAGCGTAACAAGAGCTATCATTAAACCTCATGTTTACGTTTTTGTTCCCCTTAGTAATTCCGCTTGTGGAGAAAGTGTTTACGTGCTTTTCAGTGGTGTTATACCCACTCGTGGTGTAATGGTCTTCGGAGTCATATTCCCTCAGCTCAATATTCAAAGACCCGTTGCTTGATACCAAGTCAATTAAGTTCCTAATCTCAGTATCATCAACATTACACTTGTCACCTGATAAATCATCAGCGATGTCAAAAAGGTGAGTGTCATCAAGTTCTCTGCGAGTATCTATTATACCAAGTAAGTCTTCTCGCTTTAGATTCACCATCTCTTCGTACGTGAGCTTTCTCAAGAATGATGTTGAGCTATTCCTCAAGAATCCCATCAGAGGCTTGTATATGTCATACTTGTCCTTCTTTCTGAACAAGTCTATAATGAAATCTGAACCATCTGAATCAATCACACTATCAACACAGAAGTCATCAAGGAACTTAAACAGATACTCCCTGCTTACGCCATTGATGTCAAACGAAACAGATGAAAGGGACATGGTGTTTGCATTCCCGACATACAAGCTGTCACCACGCTTGGTTGGTTTAAAGTACGTGCTTACCTTCAAGTCATTCGCATAGTCAACAGATATGGGTATGTTCTTGACGATAGACATTACATTAAACGTCCTATGCTCAACCTTCTCATTAGACCAAACCGAATCAAGCTCATAAGCCCTTGCATCTAAATCAGTGAAGTCAATTCTTGGATTCAGGTAATCCGTCATATATGGAATGATGAAATCATTCATCACAACATCTGCATTCATTGTGGATGGGGAGAATGCTCTGTTCTTTATCGCATGGTTAACCATTACCTTCCTATCCCTTTGGCTTGCAAAATTCAAGCGGATGCAGTTGTCCATATTGAAGTAGTTTATGGCGCAACGAATAATCCAGCGTGCGTTATAGACTACATCTTCATCGCCCTTGTAATCTGTATACGTTTTCTCGTTGCTTGCGCACTTATACGCCAATCGGTATATTTCGCTATCCTCGCCCTTAGACACATCATCGTATATCACGCTATAAAACCTTGAGAAGTACTCTTGCACCAAATCAGCAAATCCTGGTGTAAGTCCCTTCATAAAGTCTCCAAGTGTGACATTGGGGAGGAGTGATGTCTTTTTCTCTGACGCACTTTCCAATGGCGCATCTATATTGTCTTTTGTCGCATCAAGAGTATTAACAAGTGATGATAGATTAATGAATGCCATGCCTATATTATTGTACTTATATAAGTAGTTATAGCTACCATCCTGCCGAAGCAAAACGATAGCTATAATCATATGTATGTCGGGATAGTTAGTAGATACCTAAAATCCCATCTTCGTCAATGTAGGTTTCAAAGATTGGGTATGTCGCTCCCGTCTTCTCGTCCACCCAAGTTATGCTTTCTATTATGGGACGTGTGTGCTTTGGCTTTGCGACCTTCCTGAAAGACGAAACCATAGCACCCTTCAGACTTGTGGCTATACTGAATGTACGGCACGTTCTGAATAGGTAGAACTTCCCCCGAATAATTGGGTAATAGCTTAATGATTGGAATGCGTAATCATCTATGAAGTCATTAAGATGAAGGTAAAAGAAAGCGCAGTAGTCTGCCTGAGACCTAAGCAAATCAAATCCCAAAGACTCAAACAGCTTAGATGTTGAGTACATAAGAGCATCACGGATGACCGCTACCGCTTCTTCCTGGGTTAGTATGCGGAGGAGTTTCTTGTACAGCCACGCATAGTTCACCTTGAAGTAGTCAAGCATATCAACAGCCAAAGGCTCAAACGCCTTCCTGATGCATTCCTCTCGCTCTCTTTTCTGCGCCTCGTATCTCATAATTCGGTCTCGGATGCGGTTTGAGTATGCTTTAATATGGTTGTTATCTTCCATAATCGTTTCTTTCAGTTAGTTGGACTAATACAATACCAAGTAGCCGTTCTCATCAACGTACGACAAGAACCTTGAGGATACACCACCTAATACGTAGTCTTTGATTGTTGCATGTCTTAGGAGACGGAGGAAGTGTTCACCCGAGAAGGCTTTCCATATGTGTCTATCTAACGCATCCATTAGCTCACAAACTATTTTACGTGTGCGCCTTCCTCGGAATAAGAAGAAACCCTTACGTATCGTAGGATTATCCTTAAAGACTTCGTACGACAACCTTCTTGTATATGGTTCAAGATTCCGTAGAACAACATCAAACCTCTCCACATTATTCGGAGACATGATGAACTCAGGGTGAGTGAAGAGGTGCAGGAAGGTGTGCATAAGGGAATCACGTATGATTGTATGCAGTTCGTCTCTATCTAAGATTCGTAGTAGCCTATCGTAAAGGTCTCTATTATGCACTTCAATGCGCATAATTACGTCATAAGCTAATGGCGTAAATGCGACCTTCACATCATTGACACCTTCGGTTCGGTAGCCCTTGCTACTACGATACGATTTGTCGTTACCTAACTCTTCCATAGAAGCTCAGTTTAATTACACGTATTACAGCACAACGTTGCCATCTTTATCAACATAGGATGCGAACTTGGGCAAGAAACCACCTGAAAAAGGGTCTGTGTATGTAGCACAATTCAGTATCCTTGAACAGACATCTTCTGTAAGACAATATCGTGCACTCACTTCCAACGCTTTAGCTAATTCATAGGCTATATGACGTGTACGAGACTTCTTGAAGAAGGAGAACTTGCTTCGTATTGTCGGATGGTTGCTAAGAGCTTCATATGTGTATTTTACGATATAGAAATCAAAGAAATACCAAATAGTATGAAATCTTTCCAAGTCAGACTTAGACATAAAGAACTTAGTGGTGTTAATGACACTCGAGAAGTAGTGCATTATAGCATCACGAACAACTACTCGTATTTCTTCTGCATCCAGGATTTTAAGGAGCTTTTCGTAGACTTCACTCTCTTGAAGTCGTAGCAATACAGCTACAACGCCAGCATGTTCGTAAAACTCAGCCTTAGCTAATTTGATGGCTTCGTCTCGGGTCTCTTTAAGACCTGCTTCTTCACTCAGCATGTTGTATAGCTGAACGATTCTGTCATGGTTAAACGCTCCCATAATCATTCTGTTTTTAGTTGATAGTACGTACTCCACTTTGGAATACAATACAAAGGTAGCGAGAACCTTTCAGAAAAACAAATCCCCCAAGAATTTTCTTCCCAGGGGACTTGCTTTATTTTTACTTGTAGAGTTCTAATCGGAGCTTCTTGCGCTCGCTGTTAGGAGTATCCTCGGAGCGTAGTCCTTCAAGGATTTCATTCACTCGGTCATTCCCGAGCTTCTTTCTCTTAGCCCCTACAATAGCGGAATGCGTGAGATGCGAAGCGATTAGGGTGTCGGTCATATACTTCTCAAAGCCTTCGCTCAGACATTCTGAGATAGTACTACCATCATCACCGAATGGGATGTTGAACTTCATCTTCTTGCTGAGCTGGGTGTAGAACTCCGTAAGATTGCGCTGGGTGTTATCCCTATCAAGGATGCCTTCAAAGGCATCATCAAGGTTGTAGTCCCCATTCTCGTCCTTCATATACATACGTGCGCTCACCTTCCCTGCACGGGTGTTTCCACGCTGAGAGTGGTCAAACTCACAGAAGATGAACGACTCCTGACCGAACTCCGTTGCGAGGTCTTCTGCTTCGTAATAGGACATATTGTAGATGACGAATGAAGGCTCTACACTGCCATACTTACCAAGCACCTTGACGTAGTTATATCCACCATCCTTGAGTTCGTTACGGAGCTTCCATTCAAGTCGTGCGACACGCTCGTCATTCTCACGTCTTGATAGGACTTGTGGTGCTGGGTTGGGTGGTGAGATAATCACGATGGTGTTGATGTTAGGGTCAAGACCCATCACCGCCTTAAACGCCTTCTTAGCTCGGCTGTTCTCAAGGATGTTACGAGAGAAGAACTTTCCGCCTTGAATGCCCCACCCCTTGCAATACGAAGCATACTCGTGAAGGTAAGCCTTAGCACGGGCGGACTCTACGAGCTTCACTGCACCTACGCTGGTAGCACGACCGAAGAGGTGGTTCTCGTTTACGGGTTCGTAGCTATCACGAACAATCTCTATAACTTCAATGGTATCATCATAGAGGTCTTCAATGGCGATGCTTTCGCATCTAAACCCTGCAAAGATATACTCCAAGAGTTCTCTGACGCTTTCACCTGCGAAGGTACGTTCTTCCTTCTTGCCGTATGGGTCGCTGTAACTTACATTCACAAGCTGTCCGAACTCATCAAGATGTGGAGAGAACTCAAAGCGGAAGACCCTCCCGTCCCCCTTGTCAAGGCGAGCATTCAGGATAGCATCAAGCTCACCTACCCCAGCGTTGAACGCTACGATGGTTCGACCATATTCTCCCGTTTGGAAGTATGCAGTAGGAATAGATGCAGAACCGATATGGAACTTAGCGTATGTTAGGTCAGACTTAGGTACAACGACCAATGATATGCTATTGATATTCTTGAGGAATAGGTCAAGCGTTCTCTTGTTGTCTTCCTTGTAGAGGTAGTTCTCGTCCTCCATTGATGTGGAAGCGAGGATGTCTTCTACCTCATCAAGGACACCACTATCAGTATCTGAGATATTGTTGCTCCCTACAATAGAAGCAAGGATTTCCTTGGGGTCTACCGAGCCGATTTCCGTGATGTCGGGAGTATAGGTTAGGAGACTTCTCTTTGAGATGATGCAACGGGTCTTGCCGTTGCGGAAGAGCTGTATCTCGTAAAGTTCGTCAATGTCGTGCCATAGACTTTCAAAGATTTCCATCTCATCATAATAGTCATAGACATCCTCTTCACGAACAAGGATAGCGAGCTTTCCATCTATGGAGAACTCGTGATATTTCTTTGTAGTATCTTCAATAGACTCAAAGTCATCAACCTTGGTCATATTAAAGAAAAGGTCTGTCTTAGCTACAAAGAACTTGCGATGATTTTCGTTTGCCATTTTTGGATGTATATTGTTTAAGTAGTTAGCACCACGGAGTTGATTTGATTGTAATCTTCCCCTTCTCGTCTACATCAATATACCCCATACCTTGCAGTGTGGAGATGATGTCTTCTGCGTTCATACCTTGGAGAAGACGCATAGCCTTAGCCTTGGTAATCGTAGCAGGCTCTTCTCCCACCTTGTTAGGGTAGGAAGCATTGCATAATGCAAACAGCCCGTGCAGAGCCTTATGCTCGTCAGAGGCTTCGTTAGGGTTCTCCTCCCACTTCGTCCCAAGGATGAATGCGAGGTTTACCTTTTCGTAGTTGTATATCATTTCTTTCGTTCTACATTGTTAGTTGAACTTACTTTACCGCAAAGGTAGGTATTACATTTCACATAAGCAAATCTACGCCCAATCTATAATATAGTATAGGAAATGATATAAGAAGACATATTATATGAATAGTTACGAATACGGGTCTCTCCTCGCAGAGGCTTGGAGGAAGGTGCATACAAGTAGTGCCACCAAAGTCGGGTTTAAGTACAAGGTCTCACTTTCGGCATACGAAGCAGGGTGTGCTGGTAAGTACAAAGCGAGTACCTATCTATAAATAATAACAGAGCTAAGTTGATTGGTTGATTAAGGCTTAGCATAATCATATATTTCATCACCCCGAGGGCAATTAAGCGTCCTTGGGGTGATTTGTTTTTAGAGAGATTTGGTGGAATGAAAAACTCTTCCTACCTTTGTAGTGTGAGAGGGGAATAAAAGAACCTCACACAGCAAACTGAGTAACAACTAAACTAAAAGCAACAGACAGCTATGGCACGATTAACAGACTTTGGTGGCGACTGCCCAGGATATGTAGTCACACCTGAAGAACTCAATGACTTCATTGAAGAGCTCACCTACGAAGAAGGTGAATACGCCATTGACCACCTTGAGTGTGACGATTGGGGCGACTACACCCATACGACTGAGTTTGAGATTGTAGTCCTCACGGATGAAATCGTCAATCTCGTACGTGAGTCGCTTGCAGAAGATGGTCTTGACTACGAGACAGCAAGCAATGAAGTCTTAGACGAGCTTCTTGGACCTCTTGGATGCCGTGTCCGATTTGAGACGAAGTCCTCCGATGGCGACTTAGACTCCGACTACGAAGCTGAGCCCTACTACTACGAATATAAAGATGACCCCGTTGTAGAAGCTCTGTGTCATCACAACTGCTTCCTTGCTGACGAGAAGTGGTACAAGAAGCGTGCAAGACAGAACATCGCTTACGCTAACGCAGTAGACGAAGCTCCAAAGACCCTCTAACAAGAACAATCAACTTAACATACAAAAAGAAGCTATGAAGCAGAATATCTCTTGGAACACAATGAAGTTCCGTATCCTCCTCGGTGTTATCGCAGTCTCTGCGATTGTCAAGCTCGGTTCATCTGATGCGAGTGCGCAGGCAGAAGCAACCACCGAGATGGGCGTTGTTGTCGCAATGGATAACGTCAAGGAAGGGGAATACACCCTTTACGTGAAGAACTCATCTAACAACTGCATCTCCATTCAGGTGGACGAGCTGACCTATAAGAACGCTTACTTGGGTCAGGATGTAGAAATCAACAACTATAACAACTAAGGCAATGATTCCAACTACATTAGAAGACGTAAAGGAAGAACTCGCTAAAATCAGAAAGATGCTGGAGTCTCAGAAGAATCCACCTTCTGATATTGAGAGTCGCATTGAGGATGCTATTCAGCGTGCTGAGGATGCAATCTCCGACCTTGAGGATATTCAGTCGGAGCTTGAAGGAGACAGGTTCAACTACGACAAGGTTCTTGACAAGCTCTCCGACCTTGAACAGACAATCAACATCCTGACGTAATGGGAGTAAGAGGAGTACGTAAAGGTACGATACACATACAAGCCCATACAATAGAATCAGAAGCACCCAAGGAAGTTCGTGAGCGCAAGCATCACGACTTCTGTTTGGGTGTTGCTACCATATTGTCAAAGGACTCTCGCAAGAACAAGATTCCACGGCTCGGCATCTGTGCAGTAGAGTTAAGTTCTTCTACTACGGGGAGTAGGGAAGCTCCTGACATCATCGGCTTCGTCCACAACCTGAAGGTGAACTCCTACCTCTTTGAGATTAAGCTATCAAGGGAAGACTTTCTTGCAGACAAGAAGAAGGTTTGCCGTAAGGCTGGTTACAAGGGGATGGGTTGCTGGAGGTTCTACGTGACACCACCGAACCTAATATCTCCCGAGGAGCTTCCAAATAGGTGGGGTCTCATATACTACGATGGAACGAAACTTGACTTCGTGGTGATGCCTACTATCTTCCACGAAGACGAGCGGGATATGTGGGCTGAGGAGAATACGCTGTGCAATCTCATCCGTAGAGGTGTAGTCTATGGTAAGGTCTTTGATAATGACGACTTCAAAGAAGGAAGTCGTGTACCACGAGGAAAGAAGAAATAGCTGTTATGTTAGGATTATTAGTTGTGCTATCTGTGGTCATCCTGGGGTTCATCGTGGGAGTCATATATATAGCTATTATGTTTCACCTTAGGGACATTGAAATGGAACAAAGACGTGAAGAGATTAAAAAGAGGAAGCGAGAAGAGGAGGATGCTCGTATAAAGGAATATCTGAGTAAGCAAGAGGAAAAGCGTGCACCGAATATGGAGCAGGAAGAAAGACAGACCACCGCTCAGAGCGATGATGATGCAAAGTTTAATTATTGGTATGCGAATATGAACTTAAACTTAGACGAAGGAGCGACTGAGTGCGGGTTCAATATGTTACAACTCTACTTTGCTTCGGTGAATGGTGCTACTAAGCCGTTCAAGAAAAAACTAAACCAGCTTACACGTCTGAACCACTACTATAAGTAATAATGGATAGCCCCTCTCTGATGAATACATCGGGAGGGGCATTTTCATGTCCAACTATTTCCATTTTGGAAACTATTCAAATTGTCCAAGATGCGTCCAAAGGATGGGTGCTTTTAGTGGTGGAAAGGTGAGTGTGGCTTAGCTAATGTCTTGTGTATTACGTATTTGGAAATGTCCAAAACAATGTCCAAAATGGTTGTATAAAAAGCAACGAGGAGTATCTCACGACACGCCCCGTTACAAATTTGATTATCAATTAATAAACAGAATTACCAGGAGTCCTCACAGCGGGACTTGAACCCACAACTCCAAATGTATAAGATTTGTGCTCTAACCGATTGAACTATGTGAGGAATATGAGGAGATTTTACTCCTCTGTCTTTTCTTCTTCGTCCTTGTCCTCGTCTTCGGGGACGTTATCACCTTCAAGGATGAGGGTCTCAATACGATAGCTTCTCCATTCGCCCTTAACAAGGTCAAAGAAGACCTGAACGGCAGGTGATGACTTCTTACCTACGCCCTTTGTTTCGGGGAGCTTGTCTGATTCAAGCGTTGCTTCTGCCTCACGCAGTTCTCCGTTAATCTTTCGGAAGCGGAACGTGACGGGCTCTTTGCGCATCTTCTTGACGATTTCAAGATTAGCGAGAGCGAGGCGCATAGCACGTTCTTCTGTCAGCTTGCCATCACCCTTCTCTCTGTTGTATCGCACGAGTTCTTCTGCGAGTTCTTCGGGCTTGTTGAGATACTTCGTTGCTTCAAGGAGCATTGCCTCGTTGAGGCTAAGGGTCTTTTCTGTTGCTTCCATTTTCTCTATATGGTCTTTTTCTTTTAATGATGTGCCCGAGTACCTCTCGTTCACAATGCAAAGATAAGAACTTCTTTTTAATCCACCAAATGTCGTTGGATTTTCCTTTTTGATTTATATTTGTGGTGTGTTACTAATCACTCGTCTATCATATTATAGTATGAAGATTCAAATCGTATCAGACCTCCATCTTGAGTCTGCAAGTCAGAGGGAATGGATTAAGCGTAATCCTTTGGAGGTTGTAGGAGATATATTAGTCCTTGCAGGGGACATTGGTTCGTGGAAGGATGTCAAGGAGCTTGAAGAGGAGGAGTTCATTTCGTGGGCTACTTCTCACTACAAGTATGTCCTTATGATTCATGGAAACCATAGTTTTTATGGTGCAGGCGACCTCGGTACTATTGAGGATGGATTCATCAAAACGAAGTACGACAATCTCTACTATGGGTTTAATACGTCTGTCGTCCTTGATGGCGTTGAGTTTATCTTGTGCCCTTTGTGGTCAGATATAGACCCAAAGCGAGAGATACCCATATACGTATCTCTGAGCGATTTTAAGCGCATCAAATACAAAGGTGAACCACTTACCATAGAAGGGTACAGAGAAGTCCACAGACGCTGTTTGGAGTACTTAGAAGAGGCGATGTTCTTATTCCCTACCGAATACCCACGTGTGGTCATCACTCACCACGCTCCTTCGCTCCAGCTTGCTAATACAATGTTCGGTGGAGACATATATACTTCTGCATTCAATTCTCCTCTTGATAGTCTTATAGCATCAAGCGGAGCGTCCTATTGGATATATGGTCATACGCACTCCAATGTATGCAAGGAGATACGAGGTGTCCCATGCGTCTGTAATCAGCTTGGGTATGTAAACCATAACGAGCATCGTATGAACAAGTACAAATCAAACTTCTTCGTGGAAATAAATCCTTTGTATGAATCTCATTGCGAAAATGTTTGACAAGTTAGTGGAGAAAGTCTTGGCTGTTGTAAGGAAAGTGCCTTTCCTCAGCGAGAGTAATAGGGACAAGCATTTCCTTTATGCTATCCCTTGCGGTCTATTCTTGACCATCCTCTTCGTCCTTGGTCTTGCCGTAGGTATGGAATACAAGGATAAGCTGAAGGGCGGGAAGTTTGATTGGCTTGACCTTGGTGCGACTATCTTAGGTGGTCTCATCGGTCACGGGCTGAGGGTGCTATTCCTCTCACTCATCTAACGAGGCGAGTAACGAGAAACAAGAAGTGGAAAGGTGCTATCACCTTTCCACTTTTACATTACACCCAATCCTTTGCCTTAGGAACTTTCTTGGGTGTGTATATAACTCTCCCTCTCTCCTCTTCTTTTCGTCTCCTCTCTTTCTCTTTCTCGCATTTACTACATCCCATAGAAGCAACTACATATCAAAAGTAAATCGCTCGTCAGATAGGTTGTATGTAATAGAGATAGGCATATCTGTCCTGCCCATCTGCCTCCAAAACTTAGTGAAGGCTGTGGTACATACGGATGTAAAGTAAGCGAATGGGTTTTTGGTTTTGGTTGGGTCAAACTTCTTCCAATTCTGAATCATATCTGCCACTGCGCTTGCAACAGCATCCTCTCTGTCTTCAGGTATTTGGTAGATGACTTTGGTAGCGCAGTTGTCTGCGAGCTTGCACAGAAGCTCTACTGCCCTTGGTGTCAGTTCGTCCCTATCAATAGATTTCAAAATCTCCTGATAGAGTTCAGGGTTACTAACATAGTTCTTCCTATTCTTGTTAGTCTTACTCCCCTTTGGTCTTCCTGCCATAAACGATGTTCCTTCCTATAGCTTATTATAGAAATGGTTGATTATAGGGCGTTCCGTGAACTCCTCCCCGATGTGGGGGAGGTTATATACTCCACTTCCCTATGTAGCCTCTTCGTTTCTGCGGTTTTACTTCAAGAGGCTATCAATACTGCACAGCGTGTCCTCCATCAGAATGGCTTGCTCGGTAATCGCCTTTGGTGTGATGAGTTCAATCTCCGAGGAGATATTGTCAATCTTCACCTCTAACCTATCAAGTGTCTCGGTCATATTAGGTCGTGTCACGAGAAGGTCATAAGCGATGCTACCGATAACGAATGTTGAAACACTCAGCATTACGATGATGACAGCGTGGTTTCTAATTTTTGCGAATAGGTTCTTCATTTTGATATTGGTTATTCGATTGTATCTATTTTCTCCTTAGAGCGCAGTTGCATAAGCTCAATCCTGATAGCTTCCAGCGTCCTTGCTACATCCACAGAATCCTGCGTTACTAATGATTTATTTATATTCTTAATTCTTTCTTCATTTCTGTGTGAGCGTTCAATAGCGTCACGCAGGGCAAGAAGATAGGGCATGTCATCTTTGTCTGATGACTGCTCAAGGTATCTAAGAATAATCTCATTTTGGTCTTGTAGGAACTCTGCGCTCAGCTCTTGTAACCTTATCCTGAGGTCAAGGTAGTTCAGTACCTTGTTATATGAGCTAAGGAAGCTCTGAATGTTCTCCATCTGATTATGCAGTTTCTCCGTGCGGTGAACGAGTGCTCCGAGCTTGTCGGAGTCGTTGTCGTATAGATGAGAACGAAAGACAAGGTAGTAGAGCAAGCCAATCATCACGATGATTGCAAAACAGACTTTAACGAACATTGGAACTTTCTTGAATTGACTTATCAGGCTTTCGGGGTCAATCCTAACGAGAGCCCCACCATCTTTATTTGGGTCTCCTCCAATGCTTAGTATATCCATCGTTAGTCTTTGTCTGTCAGGTCTTAGATATTTTATTTATGAATGAAAAACCCCTTAGATTTTTTATCTAAGGGGTCTTTCTAATGAATATGATTAAAAATATGCTATATTTACATCACGTAATTAGGAGCGGTAATAAGCAGGACATCCTCAAATGGAACGTGCTTGATATGGTTATCTTCCTGCTTAGCTGTGTGGACAATGACTGACACATATCCACCTTCTCCGTTAAACGTGTTCTTATCAACAGATACGGGTGCGATAGGCGTAGACATCTCTCTGTCCATCAGGATACCATCGGTGAAGTTCATTGAGTTCAGAAGGTCTGAAGCCGTCTGCGATGGTTCGATATACTCCTTACTTACATAGGTTGGTTCAGATTCTTCCGTTGGGTATTGGTCATAGACCTTAACGGGAGTACCTTCAGAAGCACCTACGTAATCACTGAAGCGAACGACCTTGCCTTCCTGAATGATACCCGTGATACCACCATAGTTGATGGAGCAAGGAATGAAGTTATCCATCGTGATACGTTCACGAACAGCCTGCTTAGAGTAAGCCGTCTCGTAAAGGTCAGAGACTCTCGTGATAAGGCGGATACGCTTGTTCGCAATACGTTCTGTCTCGTTACCACTGAAGAGCTTCACGAGGCTGTTCTCGCCTTCCTGGCTTACGATAGTACCAACCTTCTTCCCGTCTACGAGAACCTTATCACCAGCAACGAAGGTAGATACCTTCTCACCTGCACTCTCGTTCATAGGGATATACTGAACATCCTTGACCTTCCTCTGCTTCATCACCTTGACACCTTCGTTCTTATCAAGAGCCGTAACACTGATAGCATCTTCAATGTCGTCAGTATATGGGTCATCGCTGTCAGTATTGATAGCTACTTCGCTTCCATCAAACTTCACGAGGTCGTCAAGCATTTCGTCCGTGCCGTCAATGAACACACCTGCAAAAGAAGCTCTGATGAAGTTCATTGGGTCAGCCTTGCCATCTTCAATGCTTTCAATACCGAGAACGGAAACCTCTCCATCTGATACAAGACCCAGGATTTCAAGAAGCGTCTTACTGCCATTTTCAAGACCCTGAGGAATATCCTTGCTCTTAGAGATGTAGAGCTGTTCATAGAGTTCAGAATCAGGGTCATTGACGTGGAAGATGACACGTGTTTCCGTGTCATCCTCATCAGAAAGGACTACATACTCAATCTCTTCGTACTCATCACCTTCATTGAATACACCCTTCTCGTCTACGTAGTACTCATCGCCATCTTCAAGGACATCAACGAGCGCAGAGAACTCAAACGTCTCAGGCTCTTTGTTCTCTTCGTTATCCTTAGAGAAGTCAATCTGTTCGGATTCAAGCACTCTCTTCGTTACAGCGGCGGCTTCGGTGATATTAGTAACCTTACCATTCTTGCTCTTAGAGACGATGCTTACTGATTCAAAGAACGAAGCTGGGTCTTCTACTGCGGACTCATCTTCAAATGAATCGGGGCTGAACCCAATAGGCGTTTCACCGAGGTAGTCAGAATTGACTTCGGGAAGAGCATTCTCCTCAGGAGCAACGGCACTCGTATCAACAGCTGAACCGCTATTCCATTCTTGGTTTGCATCAAGAGCTTGTTGAATCTTGTTGAATACGAACATAGGAATGGTTGTGTCTTCTGATGTACCAATCATACCATCAGTACTGCTATAGTACGAGAAGACATTTCCATCAAGGTTTCTATTGACAACGAATGGCTTATACTGAACCTTATCCTCTACGGCATCAATTCGCACAACACCATAAGCAGCTACAAAGCCGTTCTCGCCCTTCTTAACCTTTATATCAAGAACCTGAACGCCATCATCTGATGAAGAGACCGAATCCACATCTCCGTTACGTTCAACGATTGGTCTTTCGTTCAGGTAGAGATGATATGTGTTAAGAGCATTTGCATCAAAGGTATCCATGTTCTCAGGCTCACCATAGTGTTCTGTCGCATCAACGAGCATAGAGATAAGTTCCGAGTTGCTCTTAGAACGAAGGTTCTCCTCCGTGATTTCATCAGGACTCATTCTATTAGCGAAGTCTCCTATCTGCTCCTTGATTTTCAAAATCATATTGACAAGGACATTTGAGTCAAGACCATCCGCATTAGCATCATCTACACGAACCCCGTCGATGTATGTTTCAGAGCCGTTCTGAGTTTCCTTATAAGTCACCTCGTTCCCAACGATATTCGTATTACCTGCTGTTGGGTCATAATCCTCAGAAAGGTAGTCATCAGGCACTTCCTCATCAGAAGAGAAGTCTTCGGGAGCATTAGCGGTATCGCTAAGAGGCGTAGAGATTTCATCAGGAGTAACACCCTTGTCAAGGATAGAGACGTTGTAGAAGACGACACCTGCATCATCCTGCTTGTAGCGGTTATTAGAACCATCAGTAGCTACGCCACCCTCTTCTTCTTGGAAGGCTTCGTATTCCTTCTTCAGCTTATTCAGCTTGTTGTTGATACTACCGAGATAGCCCTTAACCTTATCTTCGTTTACACCTGCACCTTCTTCAAGGACTTCCTTGAGACCCTTACGCTGTTCAATCAGATTGGTGATTTGTGATTCAAACTCTTCCTTCTTCTTGTTGTATCTTTCAATACGCTTCTTGTCAGCCTTCTTCGTGTTCTCGTTGATAGAGATATAGGTCTTACCGAAGAACTGAGAGAAGATAGGAGGAACACCACTTGGCTTCAGGTTAGAGTAGTAATTGAATGGGTCAAGCGCACTTGCATCGTAAGTAATGATGAAGTACATGCCCTTCAGGTTAATAAGAAGAGCCGTACGACCATAGGTATCAAGTTTAGAGTACTCCGTAGCGAAGTCAAGCTCAGCCATCTCGTAAGTGCCGTCAATCAGCTTCGTGAGTACGTTGGTCACGTTGTTGAATACCGAGTAGTCGTTGATGCTTGTAATCTGAGCGAAGAGGTCAAAGGAGACGAGAGCGTTGTCATCAAGACGAGTGTCATTGAGGAGTACGCCAATCTTACCTTCGTCAGAACGTGTGATAGTGAACACTGAACCTGATGTGGTATAGTACTCAACACGAGCCTCACCGCTTGGGTTTTCATCATAGGAGATAAGACCCTTAGCCTCAAGAGAAGCAATCTGCCTGAGGTCTTGTGGAAGCTCCTCGTACTCTTCTCTTGTGATAGGACGTACAGACGTATCACTCTTAGCGAAGAATGCACCACCATAAAGGAACATAGCAACGCCCTTAGGATTGGTGAAGACGGGAGAAATAGGGGTCTCCTGGCTTAGGTTAGAGTCGCTTGAGATAGCCGATTCCGTTTCGTTGGTATCTTCGGGAAGACGACCTTCCTTGATGATATGGAGTAGTCTACCAACGATAGGGAGCTGACGAGCGTAATCTCTAAGAGCCTTGATAGCGTTGTTCTTTGCAATGTCATTCCTTTCAAGGAGGAAAATCATTGCAGGCTCTTCAATGGCTTCGTAGAAGTACTTAAAGAGTGGGTCACTCTTCAGCTCGTCAAGAATAGCGATAACCTCAACACCGACCTTGTCCTTGTTTACTGCGCTCCTGATGCTATCATAGGCTTCCTTTACACCCTTGAGGTATCGGAAGTCCTTCATACTTTCCAAGAACTGCTTATAGATACGTTCGTCACGAGGACGGGTATCTTCGGACTCATTGATGAAATTGACGTAGCCTCTTAGCACAGAATGGAACTCCTCATTGTTAGACGAGCCATGCTTCTCCATAATAGCACGGATATGATTTTCCATCCCAATAAGGCTTGCCATGCTTGAGAGGCGAGGTGCACCTACTCCGCCAACTTCAGCAATCATAGCTTCATTGACTGCATTGGTAGCACTTGTGAGTGCTTCCTTTACAGACTGAAGGTCTTCGTAGTTTAATTTCTTACTCATTTATCTTTTAACTTGCAAGTTATTGTTCGATATATTATTTAATAATAGGCACTTACTATTAGATTATAGTCACATTCTTGATAGAACAAGAGATACCATTGTGCTGAGCGTCCTTTATGACAATATCAATAGTCCTATGAGCCGTGCTTCCTACGTATGGTATAGGTTCGTGGTTTCTTGGGAGTGTTATGGGGTTAGCCATATCAACAATGCCACTATTTAGGTTTAGATAAGCATCAAAAGAAACCTCTTGTCCATTCTTCTTCGTGTACTTGATGAGGACACGCCTCTGCTCCTCCGTCTTGTCTCCAATAACGAAAAGCCCTTGGCTGTTTACGATAAACGAGCTTTCTGTTATCTTGCCATTCGCCATATCGGGGACAACGGAGATGTCGGGCATCAGGATGACTTGGTCTTGGGATATATCCCCTGCGCCAAAGTACTCTATGTGCGCATCCGTTCGTTCTTCTTCAGGAATGAAGTCATCAGGTATCTCCCAATCATAAAGCATCGTGTTAGGTATAGTAGCTATATGGGTCTCCTTGCCGTTCTCATTATAGGAGATAGTGATAGTCCTCATATCACCATATACCTTGTCGTAGTGCCACGTGATAGGCATTACGTGCCCTGCTGGGTAAGCCTTACCTGATATGTCGTATCTTGGGTAGATATACCCGTCCTCAGACTTGTGTGCTATATCGCTTTTAAGACCATATATCTCATTGTGTCCGTCACGCTGTCCAAGGGTGTCCTTTCGCTCTGACTTATTCAGTGTAACATCATAACCGAAGGACTTGATGTAGTTGCTTTTAAGACGCTCTGTCGTCTTGTCAAACATAGGCTGGTAGGCTTCCACGTCTATGCTGAAAGACAGCTCCATAGGAGAAGCGTCTTGCATACCGAACTTATACTCCATAGGCTTCTGCCATTGGGAGTTCTCAGGAATGCCATACCTGCATCGTATGACGATACCACGATAGGTCGTCTTGAATGACCTATTCTTGTAGAATGCCTCATTGACCTGAGATTGTATCTTGAGTAATGATATGGTCGTATCTACGATAATCTTGCAGTCAAAGGAGAACTTAATAGGAAGACTATACAGATATGATACGTATGTACGGGGAATGCCATCCTCGTCTGTCCTTGTATATTCACCAAGGACAAACCTATTCGTGATAGACCCTGCCTCAATGGAAGATGAATTGAGTGTGATGACCCCTCTTGGGATAATATCAAAAGAGCCATCCATCTTCGTCATACCCTTACAGAGGTCTTTGAAGAACATATAGTTGTCCTGAATGAAACGCTCTCCTGAGTGTGCCATGTTGTAGAAGAAGGGGATATGAATAACCTCCTCCTTGCCATCACGCACCTGAGTGTAGAACAGCTCCCCATTCAAGGCGTTAAGTAGACCACCAATGACAACCCTTGCGAAGACATCATCGGTGTTTCTCTTTTCGTATAGTTCTTTCTCTTCGTTTACTACGCTTCTCTTTCTTGCCATCTTCCTTACCTGCCTTTCATCACGTCAGTGATATTTGGATTTTCCGTTACACAGCATTCGTGATTTCCTTCAAGGACGTATCTCCCATTACGAGATATGATAGGGCTTTCCCCTGCCTTCGCTACATTAGGAGGAGCGACACGCTTTCCTGATGCAGGTATGGTGAGTTCGTTGAAGGGTCTGTTGATGTTCGGTGTTTCGTTAATCTCCTCAATGTTCTTAGGAGAGATATACTTGTACGCTCTCTTCCTTAGCTGTGTGTCTATGGTAGACTCTTTCCTAATCTCTGCCTTCTCTACAACGGAGGAGACCATATTAGTCTTAATACCATTAGTAATCTCCATCACCTCAGGAAGGGCTATGAGTGAGCCTACCACGAGTGAGAATGGATTGGATATTTCGTTGTACTTGAGGATAAGGTCGGTGTATTCATCCGTGCCATAGTAGTCAAGCGAGATGAGGTCAGGTCTACATACATACCTCTCCGTAAGGGTAAGGACTTTGAAGGTTGATGCACCGAGTGACTTACTCTCAAAGATTGAGACGCATAGGTCGGTCATATCCTCTCCGTCCTTCCCTTTTATGATAGGTTTATTATCAAGTGTATGAGTAAACATAAATTAGGTCTTATTTGCTCTTTCAGCGAGCTTGTCAAGGTCAATGTAGTATGAGCTTCGTGCTTCAAGTGTAGAGCGAGAGAAGTTACCGAAGTCTATACCAATATCTTCTCTGTTGCTGTATGCGATAGGAGTGTACCTTGGTATTGCAAGGATAGTTGAGTCTCCGCTATTGACGGGTACATCCACATTGTCACCTCCGATAGAGACATCAGCACGCTTACCAACACGTGGGTTCTGCTTTTCGTCCTTGAAGTCACGTCTTGGGATAAGCCCTCTCGTCTCAGGGTCAAACGTACCCCATCCTTCAATAGCACGAGGTCCAACGCCATCGGAGTTTGCCTGCCAATACTTATCCACCTTGGTAACTCTGTCTGCGGATGTTCTCGCCCAATCGGGGAGGACGTATATGCGCCCTGCACCTCTGTTGAAGATAGAGGAGATACCATCCATATCCCTATCCATAGCGTGCGCCAGCGTGATGGTGATAGTCATCTCCGTAGGAAAGTCATCCCATCCCATCTCGTCACCGAACTTAATATCAACACCATTACAGATGAGGTTGCCTATCATTGCGATAGGGTTCATAGGATTACCTATTGTGACATGCCAATCACCAACGGGGTCTCCCATAAGGAGAGCCTTACGACCCGTGAGCCATTGGAAACCGAACTCCTTACCTACAAGGGCATAGAGTATATCCTTGAGCTTCTTTCTTCCTGCATCGGTATTCGTGAGGTTCTTCAGTTGGTTCTGAAGTTTGACCATCATCCCGTTCTCCTTCTGCTTGGCATCCTCATCGCTAACCCCGATAGCATCCTTACCGAAGTTCACTGCGCTACCGACCAGCTCCTTAGCACCGCTGAAGATTTTATCCATAAAGGTCTGAATACCACCGCCACCTACGAAGAGCTGTGCGATGGCTTCAATAATCTTCTCAAAGTCATTCCCTTCAAGGAGCTTGTACAGCTTGTCAAGGAAGCTACCACTTGGCATCAGTGTTGGGTCAAAGGCATATCTGTGCGCACCCTTGAAGAAGAGTGCTGAACCCGTACCCATAGCAAGGGCGTTGGCAAGGATGTCAAGCATCACTGCCTTAGGATTAGCCCCACCGAAGTTACGAGCCACATAATGGAATGACAAGGAGATTTCCTTACCATTACCACCAAACGCCATTCCTTCATCACGCATCATCACAGAACTAATCCTATTAAGTGGACCTTGGATGCGGTTGTTCCATGGACCTTGAGTGTATGGGTCAGGCATACCATTAGCACCGATAAGTTGCTCGGGGTTTATCTTCATTGAGTAGGAAGGGTCAGTAAGAAGACCTGATAGGATTTCAGCACCCATAAGACCCTTCTTCCACAGAGAACCACCTCCGAGGGAGAACTCATTCCCCGAGAACATATTACCCATAAATCCACCGCCCGTGCTCCCTGAGGCGACATCCCAAATCTCGGACTTCGTTGCCTTCCATGTGTACCCACTTGAAAAGTTGATGATATTTGGAAGTTCATTTCCCGTACCACTACCAAAGTAGGTGAGCATCGTTGCGATAGGTGAATGGGTTAAACCATTCTTGTTTACCACCTCAACATCACTTTCAACCCCCAGGAGTTTACCATCTAAGTCAGGGAACGTAAGGTTATCCCTCGTAGGCTCAGAGTACCTCCTCAGAGTTATAAGATGGTTGTTTGGTATAACATTCCAAAACTTACAGAAGATGAAGTCTTGGAAGGAGTATGGTACTCTACCGACAGCGTCAGCCTGACCATACTTGATGATATTCGTTGTAGTAGGCACTGACAGCTTGAAGTCCTCACCATTGGTATTGATGTTCAAGTCATACCACGCCTTTCTCTTATGCTTGTCTAATAGTCTTACAGACCTAATCTTCCCTCCCGTATCAACGTCAAGAGACCCGTATAGTCTGATGACACTATAAGGGTTCATAATGGAGTTCACCCCGTAGAAGTTGGGATTGCCCTTCATCTTGAGGAACTTCGCCATATTATGGTAATACTGCGTATGCTCCTTACCCTTGTGTGTAGTAGCGGTTCTATTCTCTGCGTATGGTGCGAGGTGGTCTTTGAAGGCCGCAACAAAGCCTATGGCGCTTATGTCATCCGCAAGGAGACTGGGCGTCGCTATCGTCGTGTCATGTATGTGTTTCTCTCTATCTTGATGGTTGCGCTTACTTTCGGTGCCACCCTCGGCTATGTGGCTTACACTAAAGTCAAAGAGATGGCAACGGAAATCCAAGCAGCACCCATAGCACCATAGAAGCCATAGTCCTTCACCGAGGAAGGCTTGAAACCATACGAAGGTGCGCTGTTGTCACCTCTCGTAATAAGTCTCATAACACCCTCCATAGATGGGTTAGAGGTATTAGTCTCCTTTTTAGCCTTACCCTTCTTTCCTTTCTTCTTTTTCTTATGTGGAACGAAGTCGCCCTTGATAGTACCGAACTCGCCAATCATACCCATGATAGCCGTAGAGACTTCCGTGAGTTCGTGTGACTTAAATGTAGACCACCACGTTACATTCTCATCAGAAGGAGCAACGGGCATCGTTGTAGCACTCTTCTCGCTTGCATTAGGGTCTACATACCTGAATGGGATTGTCTCAGGGAAGATAAACCCCTCCCTCTTTTTCCTGAGTGCAGGTATCGTCTTTCTTACAAGCGTCTCTGCATCATAATACAAGCCATATTCAGACGATGGAAGTACCATAAGAGTAACAGAATAGTTCTCCACGGCTTCCACCTTCTTACCCGTTGCTTGAAGTTCGGAGATAGGATGATACAAGAGGTAGTCCTCTTCCAGCTCTCCGAGTTTGTTTATCCTTACAGAAGGGAAGCGTTCATCAATAGGAGCGTTAGCATCAGCGTTAGACGCAAGACCGCTACCATCTTCTATGCGTGCATTAGGCTTTTTCAGTTGCGAGAGTATCTCGTCAATCTTATACGCCTTCCTCTTCTTGGCGGTGACTAACACATCAGGCATAACCGATTGGTTCATACCATCCTCTGCCGTGAACTGCTCCACAGCATCGTCAATCATATCGCCCTTGACAAAAGCGAGGTAGGTCTTCTTACCCTTAGCGTCTGTTATAATCTTTCCGTCTTTCATTCCTTATCGTTGTCTACCAACGTACACGCCACCTATATGAGATGGCAGTTCAACTGAATCACAGATGACAGCCTTAGAGCCATTCTTAATCACTCTACTCAGGAGGTCAATCTTACGTTCATTATCCGTGAAGGGCTTAGATGACTTGTATAGCCTAATGTTACTAAGGCATACGTCACCTCCGAGGAGAGAGTACTGATATAACCCTGCTGTGAGTTGTGAAGCTATGTTCACCTCTGCAACCACAGACAGACCACTACCCTTCTTTGCATATATCCTTAGCGAGCTATCACCACCCGTCATCATCGTGAGAGATATACCATACCACTGCTCATCCTTTAATGTCGTGCCGAGCATAGTCGTATTGTCCACTCCGTTGATGGAGAGGTTTACATAATCCTTGCCAAGGGATAGTGATATACTTTCGTTTGGAGAGGAGATAATCTGAGTTGGATTACTCGTTGCAATAGTAATCTTAGACTTCCTCCAATTCGGCTGTATCTTATCTAAGTTCAGCCTATCAGCAAAAGTGATATACCATTCATCGTGGTCTCCGTGTATGGCTTTCAGTGTAAGTTCTTGCTTGATAGACTTACCTACGGAGACGATATACTTCTCCCCGACAGAGAGGGCAACGGGTCTCTTAGACCTACGCATCACGATAGTCTCGTAAGCCACGCCATTGATACGTTCCTTGCCATCCTTCAGTAACACTTCATCATAAGTAGTGACCTCATCGGGGAAGTTTGGCTTAGCCCAAAGGGACAGAAGGCGATAGGAGTTTTCTTCCACCTCATCATCATCCTTATACTCAACAGCAAGATACCCCTTCTTAACAGAAGACAAGTCGTAGTACGTTCTGAATATATCCGTATTGCCAACGATAAAGGTCTTCTCCTTTATTATGTCGGCATCAGCTACGTACTTGAAGTTATCCCAAGGAGTAGAGTTATATGGGTCAGTCTGCTGTTCAGAGGTGATGTCTGCAATCTCGTCAAGTATATCAAGACCGAGAAGCTCCTCTGTACCCGTAGTGTAGTCGTCAATCGTCTCAGCAAGATTCTCGCCTTCTCCTCTGTACTGCTTCTGAGTGTACTTCTTCATCACCGCTTTGAAGTGAGTGAATTGTTGCATGAAGCCATATACCTCAGAAGTGCTATCTACTTCAAAGAGCTTATGAAGAACGGGTATATATACGATGTCTCCCTTCTGAGGCATCGTGCCACCACCATACGCTTCGTACCAAATAACAGCGGGTATCTGCAACTCAAGAGGAACGTTGTATCCAAGTTCATAGATACTAACGCCCATATCACCTTGGTTGTAGGCTTGGTCAGAGAAGATGACGTTAAGTGTCGTAGGGCAGTCCTCTACATCAAGGAGAGTGTAGTCTTGGAAGATGACATCTGCCGAGTTCTTGTGTGGCACAGCACGCCAATAGATGACCTCTACACCGAACTTCTTGACTACGTCTTTATTCAGCATATCATTCATCTTCCCCCCTATATCCATCATCTTCTTGACTGATTCAGCGGACAAAGGAGACTTCTTATCCTGCTCAAAAACTAAACCCATCTAATCTTCTTTTTACTTAGGGTATTTAACCAAAGAGGGGTGTAGGTTAGCCCCACACCCCTCAGAGGAATTTAATGGTTTAATGTGTTACCCCAGCTTGGCAAACTTACCGATTTCGCTGTAAGAGTCACAGCGGAACTTGACACCCGTCAGCTTCCAAATACCCTTCTGTGAATAGTCAAAGACGGGAGGATTGACTGCGGAGATAGCAAAGATGTCTCGGCAAATATAACCCCAATAGGGTCGGTTTGCTCTATCAAGTGCAACAACTGAGAAGAGGGGAATTGCGTAATTCACCTTCGTTGTCGTAGCACCCGTGTAGACGTTGTATACGGAGTCCATAAGTCGTCTCACAAGACCATACGTCAGGTGGTTGGGCTGACCATTGATGTCGATAGTATTCACTTCAAAATCAATGTCAATATCAATATGCGTATCGCCTGGGTGAGCCTGAGCATAAGACCTTGTGGTATTCATATAGTGCTGGACTTCTGCGCCTGGCATCTTGTGAGGAGACCCAACGTTTACCTTGGTAATAGCTTCAAGTAGAAGGTTCTTCTCTTCCGTGCTAAAACCAGCATAAGCAGGAGGAACAATATCTACAATAAACTTACCTGAGTAAACGGGCTCAAGCATCTCCGTAGAGATACGTGAGTGTCTATATTGAGGGAGCGCACTCAAGCCGTGCGACCTTGTCTTTAGTTTTTCTGCCATTGTCTTATCTTATTTCTATTCTTATCTGACGACATTACCATTCCTTAGAACCTTGACCTGCTGGACAATCTTCTCATTGCAAAGAGCGGGAACGACCTCAACATCAACGACACTGATACCCTCAATCTTCAGCTGTTGGTCGCTGTTGTTACTATCATCCATAATGATATTTGGAGCAGTAAGAACGACACCCGACTGAGCAAGAGGAGCAAGCTCCGTAGAGATGTCAGATACAATCTGAGACCTCGTGATGCTGTTGTCGTATTCAAAGACGTACTTCTGAAGGACTTCCTCAACCTTGATTTCAATCGTGTTAAGGAGTTCTCTGACGTGCAGGTAGTTGAAGTAAGAGCGCAGAGTCTGATAGCAGGTCTTGTTACCATAAATCATAATCTGCCCAGCCTTGGAGATGATTGGGTTGATACCCATCTGTTCAAGGTTGCCTCTATCCTCATTGTCAAACGAGTATTCAACACCCGTCAGGAAGCGGTTGGAAAGAACGCCATCAAGGTTAGCGATGATAGCATAAGGATTACCACCCTTATACTTACGCATCATAGCGTTAGACACGTCAGCCGCAGGTGGGACAAGAGCAGTCTTACCACCATCGTTGTACTTGAGGAATGGAGCGAAGACAGCCGCATACTTACCACCATTGTCTTCCGATGGGAGTGAGTAGCCCGAAGTGTACGTCATCTCCGTGTTACCACCGAGAGGGATGTACTTCGTATCAAAGGCTGGCTTAACACCTCTACCCGTGTTGAACGTATCGCAGAAGTACGGGTCAGATGACAGCTCAAACTGCTTCATTGAAGGAGCGTTGAGCAGAGCCGTACACTTACCTCTCTTCTGAGCGAGACGAGCGAGGTAGGACTTACCGAAGCTCTCTCTACCGAGACCTAACGACATAGAGTCAATGATATAACGATAGTCAATAAGGTCAGGGTTGGTAAGACCACGAAGGATACCTTCTTCTTCAATCATTGAGTAGATTTTCTCTACGCCCTTTTCGCTATTGGGGTTGCCATCCTTATCAAAACCTGGGAGGTGCTTGTTAGAGATGATAAGACCCTTGAGCGGAGTAAGACGGATAGTAGAAGCAACTTCGGGGTCTGAAAGCGAACGCTGTACGGAGATGTACATCGTCTTGCCATTCGTAGAGAAGAAGTTGAGTATCTTATTCGTAATATCTCTACCGACAGAGTTCTCTCTGTTGAAGCGAAGGATGTTCCTCAGGATATAAGCCTTGACAGACTCAATAGAAGACTTGTCGTCCTCCGTAGCCTGAATGATGTCATTGAAGTCAATAGCACCGATAGACTCTGCACCCGTAGAGCTTGAACCTTCCTTGATGGAGATTGGGTCGCCAGCGGAGAGAATCTTGAACTGAAGTTTGCCATTCGTTGCACGAGCCATAGCTTCAAGAGAAGCGATATACTCCTCAGAGAGGGTCAGCTCGCTTGCGATACCACTTGCCTTAGCCTGAGCGTTGAGAGACTTGAGCGTATCAAGAGTTACAACACGGACGCTATTAACACGGGTGATACCTGGGATGGTAGGAGCGACAGCACTTTCGTACTTCGTCTTCAGAGATGGGTTCGTTTCAGTGAAACCATAGTTGTCCTCACGACCAAGGATAGTAACACCATCACCCTTATTGATATTGTACAGATAGGTCTCCGTAGAAATCTTAGGTGCGGTAGAACGTTCAAAGGTAGAGGTCATACCATCAAGAAGTTCGTCAAGCGTTTCGCTCAGCTCCTTGACAGCAGGGAGAGACGCAATACGGGTAGGAAGACCAGATACAATCGTCTTAGCCTTGTAAAGGATAGAAAGGAACTCATTAGCCGTAGTAGCCTTCTTCAGAAGTTGAAGAATGAAGAGCGTATTCTCAGCTACGAACATACGAGACACTTCAAAGTACTGAGTGATACCTGCGATGAGGTCATCAACATCAGAAGCCTTTGTTGGGAGTGCAGAGACGATATTAGCACCCTTACGGATGACAACACCATTAGCATCCTGCTCAACGAAGTAAGCAAGCTCCTTAGACTTATCCCAGCCAGCGGGCAGGTCTGCGTTGATAGCAATACCACCAGCAACAGCCGTCAGCTGACCAGCCGTCACCTTCTTGGCTTCGGCAGGGATTTCAAAGATGACGTTGCTTCTCTTACGACCATCCTCAGAAGTGGCGTTAGTCCACGTCAGAGTGATAGGAGAGGTCTTACCACCTACGTTCTTGTACATCCCGTCACGGAGAGAAGTGAGTTCCTTCTCAATGGAAGCGATAAGGTCTGAGACCTTCTTAACACCATCAATCGTTTCACCTTCTACGTCACCGAAGAACTTGTTGAAGCTATCAGCGACAGAGAGGTCAGGGAAGACAATCGTATTAAGACCACCAAAGTAACGTGCGTCACCGATATGGTCAATGAGCTTCACGTCATTAGGTATCTTCGTGGAGTGTGAAAGGAACGTAACCTCTCTCGTGTCCTTATGGATAGTGTGACCGATAAGGTCAATAACCTTGTTACGAGTAACCTTACCACCCGAGATGTCATCAAAGAACATATGCGAGCCATTGTTATCGTAGTCAAGATACTGCGAAGAGAGACCATCCTTGTTCACAGAACAGAGGAGACCCGTAATCTTGTTTGAAGCGTTTACCTTATCTTGGATATACTCAACAGCACCCGTCTTATCCTTGAAGTCAGGGATGATAGAACCAACCCACGTACCTATAAGGCGAACGCTATCCGAAGAAAGGAAGTTGTTCAGTGCGCTTCTGCGGAGACCATCGGGGGTAAAGAACCTACTCCAATGGGGGTCAGAAGCGTAAGAGTCGTATTCAGACCAAGAGCCGTCAATAGCCACAACCTGAACGAAGAAGTCACTCATTCTATCGGTAGGACGAATCCAAGGATAAGGAATCTTATTGTCACCGCCATACCAATCACGAGCCATCACATCATAAGCAGGAAGGTCATTAGCTCTAAAGACTGCAATAGAGATGTCCTTGCTTGACGTGTTAGCGAAAGTGAACAGAGGCGCTGATGCGATATTACCTACACCTGCACCCGTACCTGCCTGAGCAAGACGAAGGACGTTCTCGGGTTCGGGCTTCCAAAAACGAGACCTATCAAACAGAGAGGGGAATGAGGCGATACCTACATTATACCCGTGCTTGTTCTGAATGAAGTGGTCAGAAGGACGATACTTCTTCTTAGTGGCTTCGGCACGAGCATCACCATCACTTGCCCCGTGAGATGCAATCTGACTTGGGTTGGGTGTAGAAGCATTCAGCCCGAAAGCAGAGTAACCACTATAATCGGTATCCGTAGCTGGAAGCAGGCTGATAGCGAAGATAGGGTCTACCTGAACCATGGTACGTGCCATTCGGTTCATGAATGCCCCTCTGCGCTCCAGCTTGTCATCAATGTCGCCAAAAAGGCTTTGTACCATCTTCTCGTTCTCAAGGTAGAGAGGTGTATTGAATGGTACGTTGGGGTCAAACCCAACAAGAAGACGAAGAGCCGAGACTTCAACGGGAACGGACTGAGTAGTGTCCGTCTCGAAGGTGTATACACCTGCCGCTCTTAGTCGTCTGTAATCTAAGGAAACTGCCATGTTAATTTGCAAATAACAATTATGTTTTTCTTGTTTAACTATTTAGAAAAAGGGTGAACGGAGTAACTTTCCGTCCACCCTTAATAGGATTTATATGAAGTTATTTAAGACTTACTTCTTCTTAGACTCTTCCTTAGGTTCGCTTTCTTCTTCGTCACCGAAGTCAAAGTCAAAGTCATCGTCTGAGAGGAGGTCGTCATCAGCGATGCTCTCACCGCTACCTTCTTCCTCAATCTTCGTGCCCGTGATTTCTTCAAGGGTCTTACCATAGAGGTCTAAGCACATTCTATCAAGGTTTTCCTTGTAGCTCAGGGGTACAAGAAGCGTACCTGAATCACCCTCGTCACCTTCTTCTCTGTCTACGATAGTAATCTCATCCTTGGGGATTTCATACTTAACAAGAACGTCAATACCCTTATCTACGTTATTCACGGGGAGACGGACGAACTTATCTTCATAAGCATCTTCGTCACCTTCGCCTTCCGCTTCGGGTTCTTCGGTCTTTTCGTCGCCTTCTTCCTTCTCGTCTTCCTTCTTGTCATCTTCATCCTCTACCTCTTCGGCTTCGTAAACCTTACGGGGCTGAGCGGACTCATTCTTGGTAGAAGCCTTCTTCTCCTTCTTCAGGTAGTCAAGGCGTTCTTCAAGCATTTCAATGACTTCGGTCTTCTTAGCGATTTCCTTGTCGCAAGAACGGCACTTCTTCTTGTCAGACTCATCTACCATTCTGCGTTCCTTGCGAAGGTCTTTGACCTTTCTCTTCTCTTCTGAGATAGCTTCACGAAGGTCTTTCGTAGACATATTACGAAGCATCTTACCTTCATATCTTCTGTTGCCGTGGAGACCGCAGTTCGTTGAGGTAGCTTCGTGGATACCAATAGCAGAAGCAGGAACGAGCTGTTCAAACATCTCTACGAAGAAGTCTTCAAGTTCCTTATCGGTATTGCCTGATACAACATCGTAGTCAAGTTCTTCAGCGAAGACACCTCTGTTAGGAGTGATGATTTCAACACGGACGCTGGTGTTTTGGTCATTCTCTCTTTCGTTGTCCTTAACGAAGATGAAGGGGACAGCCGAGAAAGCACCTTGCTCCTTGTCGCCACCGATGAGGACGAAGCTATATCTCAGCCAAGCCTCAAGGGGGAACTCAGAAGAGCTTTCAATGATACCAGCAAAATCATTCTCCAGCGTTGAAGCAACGATGTCTTCGCCAGCCGAAGCGAGAGCCGCCTTACCGCTATTGATAATCTGAGCGAGCTGAGGGTTCTGATTACCCTGAGCCTGAATACGCTGAACAGCACCAGCAAGGCTTGCCGCCATCTTATTAAAGAGCTGTTCCGTGGGATTGACGAAAGCGAAGCCTCGTGCAGAGTGAGACTGATAAGGTTGCTTTACGGGTTCAGCAACGGGTGCTTCGTCCTCGTAGTTATCAACATCTTCAATCTCTACGCTTTCATAATACTTTCTAAATGCACGTTCGCTCTCGTTGATAGTAGAACGATTGCGGTTTGAACGTGGCAGTGATGGGGTACGTCTATTCTCGAGTATAGACTGCTTGCCCCAATCTTCTTTGTTCTTTTTTCTTATAGCCATATTGAAAAGAATTTAATTTCTTGTCTATATTATTGTATTATCTATTTATCGGTATATTCATTCCCAAGGAAACGCTCGCACTTAGAAAGACCATCGGATGCCATATATGACACATTCAGCTTTCCGATAGTATCCTTAATATCCGACATAGCCGAAGACAGCTTGCCGTCTAAACCTCTCAGCTCGTCCGTCAGTTCAGCTACTCTCCTCTTGGATTTGTAGACTTCTTCGTCTGCTTTATTTACAAGCCCGCTAAGCCCCGATGTCGCCTTATTAGATACGTCCTCCACCTTACTCCTTATAGCGTCATATGCCTTGTTCAGAGCAATCGTCAGAGGAGCTAAGTAGCTTAGGTCTTTGTTGGATGTGTTAATCACAAGAAGACAGAGGTTCGTACCAAGCCCTGCGATGCCAATACCAAACACAAGAAGCAGAGGTCCAATCTTGACGGGGACGATAGCGATGTAGATGACGGGGAGCTTCAACGTGAACGCAGGAAGGATTATCCAAGTGACCCATCTGTCAGGCGTTACATTGAATAGGGTGTCAAGCGCAAAGTGCCGAACCCAATATGCCCTATCAAGGAATGTCGGGTTAGACTTCGTATGGGTAGGTATGGTATCTGAAGGGACGAATGGCGATTTGACCTTAGGGATGTCAATAGTCTCCTTCCCTACCTGATACACAGCGTAAATCTTCCCGTCAATATAAAGCTCAAGCGGAGCTGGCATCTCCTTCACAAGAGAATAGCGTGATAGGTTATTCATAGCATCCTCTATCATCTTGTCGCTGTTATGAACAATAGCGATGCAGTCATCAAAGAACTTGTTTAGCTTATCCGCCTCAGTCTGTATAAGCCTCTTGAATGCTTCAAGATATTTTTCTCTATACGCCTTGAAGAGTGGAAAGAGGTCATTCTCCAAAGAATAGATGAAGTTGCTTGACATCTTTAGTCCCATCTTCGTGACGAGCTTATCAAATGCAGAGAGGAGTTCCTTGTCATTCAGCTCACGACCATCATCATCAACACTCTCGTCATACAACGTTTCAAAGATGCTATATGGGTCATAGTCCGCTTCATTCATCCTCTCTTCATTGTGTTTCCAATCCTTGTACTCAGAACGAGAGACCTTGTCTTTACCCGTGCGTCTTTTCGTAACCTTCTCAAGCCACTTCTGCCTATCGCTTTCAGATAGACCTTTAACGAAGAGCTTTTTGAAGGCATCTTCGTTATTGAACTTATCAATGATTTCCCTCCCTGATGCTCTCTTGCTTGACCTCGTTGCGAGGATACCTTCAAGGATAGCACGAAGCCTATTGAATGTCTTTGAGTCGTTGTTATAGATACGCTGACCGCCCTCTTCCTTATTCACTCTTTCAAGCATAGGGATGTAGACGTATTTGTTCATATCAGCCATAACACGGAAGTCCTCGGACTTAACCCTCGTCTTACGTAGCCTATAGTATTCGGAAACGACCAAATTGTAATGCTCGTTCATAATCCTCATAGCATCATCCTTGGCCTGGTTGATTACATTCTCATTCCCTTCCGAAGCCTCAATGCGCTTCTCTATATTCAGCTTCTTTATCCTATCAAAGTGCTTTCTGTCATACCCTTTCTTCTTGTGTTCCTTAGCCTTGATGGCTTGCTCAATGATAGCTGTTGGGGTATTAGCTCTCTTCTTTAGGATAGCCAGCTTTATCTTGTTCATCACAAGCGTCCTAACACCCAATGCGATATTAGGATATACCATAGGTATAGCAAACGCAAGAATGGCTTGCTTAGCATCCTGCACCTCGCTAAACGTATCTCTTATACCTTCTATCTCGTTTTGAAGTGTGTCTGTAATGGTATGCGTTGCCGTATCTCCTCCCTTGTAGCATCGTAGTCTCCATTCGGGGATACCAATCTTAGCGACAAGTTCATTCTCCTCCGTAACATCCTCTATTGGGTTTTCTATCGGGGACAGATACTTAGCTCCACCAACAACATCTACAAGAACGCCATTAGCACCACCCCATTTGCATTCGTCTACCTCTTGCAGTATCTCTACGATAACCCCATCATACTTCTTAGGGTCATTGAATGGGTTTTCCTTTGAACTTGTTTCGTCAGGTGTTTCGCACAAGCAGATGCCCTCAATCCTTGTTATTTGGTTTGCATTCCCTGCAACGGACTCTTCCTTGACCTCTTCCTTATTAGCATTATCAAGCACCCATTTGAGGAGGATAGACCCACTGACTTTTTCTTCAAGATGCGAGGGCAATTCCTTCTCGCTATTTTCAAGCGATTTGAGAGCCTCTTTTCTTTCGTACGATAAGTTGCTTCGGTAGTTAAGTAGAAGCGCACCAAGGAGGGATATAGCCTTATCAAGGGCTGAATAGAGTGCGGACAACGCCTTGTCTTTTAGCCTATCGGGAGTGAACCCTTCGTAGAGGCTCTTAACGACAGCTATTTTATCCTTTATCTCGGACATATCTCCAAGACCCCTAACGTACCCCATAACCTCAGATACATTACGACTGAGGTCAGAGGTCATAGATAAAGGCACAAGAGCAAGTAGCTCCTCGGGGTACTTAGACAGCACCCGCTTCTTTATATCTTCAATCTGAGACTTGTTTATCACACCTACTGCATCAGCCTTGGCTTCCTCAACCATCCTCTTGACATCTGCAATAGCGGTCTTCATCTGTAAGGACGTAAGGGTATAGACCTTCTTAGGGAGGCGTGCGTCCACAATGGAAGTCACCTCGTGCTTCATATCGGGCAAGCATTCAAGAGGGTCTTCGCTGACCGCCTTTATCGTATCAGCGACTTCAAGGAACTTCCCCGATGCTGTTGAAGCGATATTGTCGCATATGCTCTTAACGGAGTTTATCTGCGTGAAGAGTGGCGTTGTGAATGCGTTGTTAGCACCTTGAAATAAAGCCAAGAGCTGTCCTTTCTTTTGGGACAGCTCCATCATTAGCTTCTCTCTCGGAGATATAATTGTTTTTCTTAGGCTATCAAGACTGCTCATTCTTTATCGTCTGTCGTAGTAGTTCTGCGCACCAATAAGCATCTACAAGGTCATCTACACCAGCTGTAAGACGTGTCTTCTTCATCAGCTTAGGCTCAGTGCTATTGAGGTCTTTGATGAGGGGGTGGATATTCTCGCAACCTTCCTTACCAAGGAGAGCCTTTAACATTAGGTCTTTGTCTTTCGTGTCCTTACCCTTGGAACATCCTGCGAACTTCTTTATCGTTGTAGGAGGAAAGGTCTTGATATACTCCGCCTCAATGACATTCATCACCTCGCTAAGGAACACACCCTTATACGAAGCCAAGTCAAGCATAGACTGCCCCTTACTTGCAAAGGAAAGACCTTCGGTTGCTACATAGATATTCACATAGCTACGAACACCATCTTCGGGAAGGATAGGGTCAAACACCTCTGCTACTATCATCCGTGCAAGCTCCTTGGCAAGGTAGATGTCAAGGACAACCGATTCGCTATATTCCCACTTAAAGTTTTCTATATCCCTACTCATAGCGTTCACAGACAAGTCTCTGTATAAAGCTATATCCTTTGCAGATTGATTCTTAGGGAAGTAGTGGAAAGCGTATGAGACTTCGTTGTTCTGTTCCTTGATGACACAGCACGCTGGTTTAGCGATGGAGAAGTCAAACCCGATGTAGTAGGTGGCGTTCATATTATATGTTAGACGTATATTTCCACAAGTTCAGAGGTATCTTCCGTTCGGATGAGTAGACCTGCAATACCTACACCATCTTCATCCCAAAGGAAACGGGTTACATATCCCGTATAAGCCTTTCCGTCTTTAACGGCTGTTCCTCTCACAAGGTCTCCGATAGACACAAACACTTTGTCGTCCTCAGCGTTGTCGTTAGGGTTGTCGTCCCCGTAGTAGTTCTCTCTCCTTGGAGTGTAGTCTGAGATGAAGTTTGCAATACCATTAACGTTGCAGGTAAGACCATCTAAGAAGAAGTCTTCATCCATATCCTCGTTGATATTCCTCTTTGTTCTCTTATTAACGTTCATAAAATTCCGATAGATTTTCGCTGACAAATTCTAACATTCGCAAGAGCGTTAGCATGTCACAAAACGTCCAATGGTATTTAACCCATTGGCGGAGCTATCTCTCATTGCTCGCAACAGAATGTTGCGAGACCCATTAACGTCACGATTGATTTTCATACCTTGGTAAAGGAAACTTTCTTTTCCCACAAGGTTTGCCATCACCTCTCCGTTGAATGAATTGGTCTTGGAAGTCCAAGCCTCATTCTGTTCAATGAAGAGGACGTGGCGTTCTTTACATTTGTTCTTCAAGCGTTCCTTGAACTCGTAAAACCTCAACGACATCATAGACCTGACAACCACCTTACGAATCTTCCGACCTGATGTTCTAACCATATCAGAAACATTGAATGGAGGGAAGATTACAACGGAGAACTCCTTTGTGAGGAAGTTTATGAATTTCCAATGCAACTCGTCCACAAGGTCTTGTATCTTATGATACAATCTATCAATCGCCCTCCTGAGTCTAAACTTGTACAGCTTATCCTCTGTCGTTGCGATGATAGACCTCATCTTGTCTATTCGTATGTTGAGCTTCAGTATTCTTTCAAACGCTCTTTGTCCGACCCATCCGAAGCGACCATCAGTAGAGAAGTATGTTCCAAAGTTTCGTATTCCTGGGTCTACAGCAACCGCACCTCCTTGGGTCTCGTAAGTTTGTTGCGTAGATATTTTCTTCGGAATAGAAACGAACCATCTACCATGGTCACATATAAGTCGGCAGTCCGAAATCTCGGAGTTGGCAAACCAATCGGTCTCTGAGAATCTCATCCGACCTGACTTGGTGTGATATATACCAAGAGTCGAAATGGAAGTCTTTTTTATATAGCAGGATTGAACCTTGTCTTTCTTACTCTTGAACTTCAAGGAGAATGGAGTTCCGCTCTTCTTAGCCTTCTTGCAGTTTGTGCTCCACGAAGTGTAAGCATCCTTGACTGCATTCAACCTGATGGCGTATGGCACTTCCTTAACATAGTCCACATCAAGTTCCGAAAAAAACTATGGCATACAGCTTCATCCAATGTCTGACTTCAAACTCCTTGTCCTTGTAGTGCTGGATAGCTTGGTTATACACCAACCTTTGCACTCCAAACCACCTGCGAAGTATTGTCCTCTGTTCCTTCGTTGGATAAATTCGTATTCTTCTTGATTTGAATTGTGTACTTACTAAGTCCGTGCATTCGGCACGAGAAGTCTTGAAGTATTGAGAGCAAATCTTCCGTGAGTTCACACTCGTGGCTATCCTCTGACTTGTTGAGAACCAAGACTTCACCACCTCTCCACGAGAAGAGGTGGTCAAACAGCTCAAATCCGAAACGGCAGAGCCTATCTCGGTTGGAGACAACAAGTGTGAACTTATTCCCCTGCAAGATTCATCATAGAATTGACTGAATACCCTTTCGCTTGTAGTTGATGCCTGAACCAATATCTTGGATGACTTCTTCTTCTTGGAAGGATGCTCGCATTGAAGTGACTTGTCTTGCAAGGTCGTCTCGCTGTTTTCTACTTGACACTCGGCAGTAGCAGGCGAGAGGGGAGTGCGATGAACGCCCTTCTCTTGTTTCAAGGAGCGAGTCGACATCAAAGAGACGTTTGCCTCTCTCTGACATCCTGACTGACTTGATGATTCCTTTTTCTGCATACTTCCTTAATGTATTGGGGTGAAGACCTGTCTTCTGAACTGCAACCCTTATCGGTACAAATATAACAATTCTTTTTATACTATTAGTATAGTATGAAAATATAATGTTAGATGCATATTAGCTTCTGTTATGTTTAATCAGAAAGTAATATGTTGTTAAAATTAATCATTTAATCTCTGAAGTTCATTCCCTACTAAAAGGAATTGGTCTAAGTAGTTGTATGCAAATGACATTGTGAACTCCGTATATTGAGATAGCTGAGCGGAATATGTCATTGGTAGCTCCGATATAGAGAGTGGCGTTACTTGAAGATAGGCTTGGCGATAGCACACTATCTGATTATCATCAAAGTAATCCACATATACGGGAGGTTGGTATAGATTGTGCTTTTCAAAGATGGAGCGGAAGACCTTTAGCTGGTGCATCATAATGAGATAAGATAGATAGGACTCCGTGACCTTGAAGGTTATATTAAAGGTCTTCTGTACGGACTCCTCCAAGCTATACCCATCAAGTTTGGTGATGGTGTTCCTGCCTTTCATCTGAGTAACAGACCCCGTAGTAAGACTTGGCATTGAAATCGTCTTTATCAGCGAGTTCATAAAGTCCTCTACGCTCATATACGGAAGGTCAAGTTTACGAACGAGCGGCTCCCACCTCTCCCTCACCTCAGGGTAGATATACCCCTTCCTGAAGTAGACACGGAATGATTGTGGTAGATTTGATAGTATCATATATACACTCGGTTCTTATCCTATTTACGGGGAAAAGGAGAGGGGGACAGC